>Ga0209542_10000024_pt1 | contig 404747 bp, 420 predicted proteins | sample RifCSPhighO2_01_FD_184028 | JGI IMG/M metagenome (GOLD analysis project Ga0209542, IMG submission 184028) | Soil microbial communities from Rifle, Colorado - Rifle CSP2_plank highO2_0.1 (SPAdes) (version 2) | ecosystem: Environmental > Terrestrial > Deep subsurface > Rock core/Sediment ...
ATCTTGCGTTGAAACCACCTGTCATGTCTGAGGAGGTTCGTAAGGCAGTTGCTACTGTCCCATTTGATGAAGCCGGTTTTCGTAAGGCGGGCGGACTGAAACTCAACGTTCCCATTTGGGGTGATCCCGATCTTTCAGTAAATGCGAGGCTCTGGAGAGGTTATGTTCTCAATGTTTTGGCGATCGAGGGGCCGCAGACAAAAATCAAAAAAGCCTCTGGGAAAATTGTTCCCTGGGCAGAAGCCCTCCTTGAATTAAGAGTGCCGCCGGGCGGCGAAGTCAACGAAGCAGCGAAGCAGGTTGAAGAGGCTATTTTGGGTTTAAGAGAGAAAATGCCATGGTTCGATATTAAGGTTAGCTACCCAAAAGCTCCCATTGAACCATGGGAGGCTGATCTCAAGCATCCAATCGTTGGCACTTTAGCCAAGGCTTTATCAGTTGGTTATGGCAGAGAAACGGTTTTTGCCGGTTGTGGTGGAGGGATCGGTTTTCTCTTTGCTTTCAATGAACTTTTTCCAGGGGTTCCTTTGATACCAATCGGTATTGAAGATCCAGATACAAGGGCACATTCAGCAAACGAAAGTTTAAACATTGCCGATTTTGGGGGAGCAACAAGAGGATTGATTGCCTTTTTAGGCATGCTTGGCGCATCCGTTAAAAGACAATGACAAGCGTTGCAACCCCCATCATGAATTATCCGAAATTATTTGCTGCAGACCCGGCTGGTATTTCTGCCTATTTGGAGAGTGGGTTGGCGCCCGTTGCAGAATTGGATGCCCTCCTTAGTCCTCTCGAAGCAATCGATGGCTTTCGAATAGCGTCACAAGAACTTCAGCGGTCAGTCAGAGCAGGAATCAGCCTTTCCAATTTTTTTGTGAAACAAAGAGAGTTGGGAAAGATCATTAAAGATTTGGGCTTGAAACAAGCTCAGGCAATTGTGGAAGGGGCCGGTTTTGTGAGTTTAGATGAATCACCAGAATCGACAGTTTCACAACGTGTTGCGGAACGCTATGCTCAATTACTCCATGCCCAATCCAAAATGGGACCTTGGATTGCTGAGTTGGGAGAGCTCACCAAAATTCCCAGTATCAGCAGGCTTGGTGAAACGAGCCCCACCATTGAGCGATCTGCTGAATGGGTTGCTGCTCGGATGAGGAAAGCAGGTTTTCAGAGCGTAAAAGTTCTCGAGGAAAAGGGGGCCAACCCATCTGTCTACGGTGAATTCACTACAATCGATCCCAAAAAACCGACTGTCATCTTTTATGCTCATCACGATGTGCAACCCGTAGGGGATAACTGGGATACAGGACCCTTCACCCCTTTTGTGAAAGGAAGTCGCATTTATGCCAGAGGCATTGCGGATGACAAGGCCGGTTTCATGGCAGGGCTCGCCGCCGTTGAGAGTTTTTTTGAAACCGGTGTTGAACCTCCTTGCAACATCATCTTTTTTATAGAAGGAGAAGAGGAGATCGGTTCCCCCAACCTGGAGAAATTTCTCAAACAACTCCCTGAAGGTTTAAAGCCCGATGTCGTCATCTTGGCCGATTCTGAAAATGTGGAGACCGGTGTCCCGATGGTGACAACGAGCCTTCGCGGTGTTGCCAGCTTTTTAGTTTCCGTTCGAACATTGATGGGGAGGGGACTCCATAGCGGTTTTTATGGCGGCCCTGTTTTGGATGCCAATACGGCTTTGTCGATGGCAATAGCCAAACTTTTTGGGGAGCATGGCGAAGTTGCTGTTCCTGGTTTAGAACGGCCACTCTTGTCTAGAACGGCTCTTCAAAATTTAATGCATTCACCCTTTTCTGAAGAAAGTTTTAGAAAGGCAACGGGAATGGTTCCCAGTTTACGCCTTATTGGTAATACCGGTGGATCTGTTCATCGCAGAAGATGGTATGATTATTCTTTGTCAGCACTAGCACTTGAAGGACTTCAGCCCATAGCCGATGCAACTGCTTTAATCACCGGTCAGGCAAGGGCTTTGGTTTCTTTAAGAATTCCACCTGGTGCTGATGCAAAAAAAGCAGCGGAAATTTTTAAAAAACATGCAGAAGGCTTGGATGTTTTTGGAGCGGAGATACGTGTGGACATTAGAGCAGGGATGATTGAACCGTGGCAGGGTGATGTCAATCATCCGATGGTGGCTAGAATGGCTGAAGCCTTGACTCAAGGCTATGACCATCCAGCTATTCTTGGAGGTATTGGAGCCAGCATTGGCTTTCTAGACATTTTTGGAAGAAGATTTCCCAACACGGCCCTTGTGCCGATTGGCATTGAAGACCCCTACACCAATGCCCATTCTGCTAATGAGAGTTTGAGTGTCGATGACTGGTGCAAGACTATCTATTCATTAATCCTCTTTTTTGATTGCTTGGGGAATCCTTCGTAAGTTACAACAGCACCCATGCCCAAGCGACATGCCTTCGGTTTTGTCACCGAGCCTCTAACCCGTTTTGATTGGAAAGCCGAGACAACCTTGTTTATCATGTCGGAGCTTTGCTCCAGAGGACACATTATTTTAGCCTGTGAGCCCAAGGAACTTTTTTTGAAACAAAGTGAACCCTGGGGGAGATTCCAGAAGTTAGAAGTCGGTCACAAAAAACAATTTTTTCATCGAGTTGTTGGCGAAAAAACTTTGGCGTTAAGAAGTCTCTCGGCACTTTTTTTGCGCAAAGACCCACCCTTTGATTTACCCTACCTTCACCATCTCTATCTTTTGATGAAATTGGAGAAAAAAGTTTTGATGATTAATTCGCCGACTTCCATTTTGGAATTTAATGAAAAGTTAGTGACTCTCGATTTTCCCTTCGCACCAAAAACTTTGGTTTCTTATAATGCAGACCAGATTTTGAGATGGGGAAGGCAATTTGCGAATGGAATAGTTTTGAAGCCATTTAATTTGGGAGGGGGGAGTGGAATTGAGTGGCTGAAAAAATCAAAAATTAAAAATAAAAAATCAAAAATAATGGTGAAGAAAATGACACTTCGAGAGAAACAGCCAATCATTTGTCAGGAGTTTCTACCGGTGACAAAACTTGGCGATAAGAGAATTCTTCTTTGGAATGGAAAAATTTTGGGGCAATTTTTGCGCAAACCCAAAAAGGGTGATTTCAGAGCCAACCTCCATGCAGGGGGACATTTCATGCCGTGCGGCCTCACTGTTCACGACAAAAAAATTGTGAGTAGAGTTGGCCCTTGGACAAAGAGTAAAGGGCTTTATTTAGCGGGCCTGGATGTCATTGGAAAAAACTTGACTGAAATTAATATTACCAGTCCCATGGCGATTCATGGGATCAATTGGCTCTATGACAAGCATATGGAACGAAAAATTGTTAATGATATTTTAGGCTGGATCTGAGGAGAAATTAAATATGAAAGACCAAAAACAAAATACACATATAAAAAATTAAAAGTTTTTAATTTTTGGTTTGTGTTTTTAACTTTTTGTTTTTAATTTTTGATTTTGAAAAAATATGCCGAGACGTTTGCAAAAAGAAGATCTTCGGAAAAGATTTCATCCCGTAGGGAAAAAGAAACGTAACTTGAAAAAGTGGCTTTTGCTTTTTCTTGCTGTGATATTGACTAGTAGTCTTTATGTCGGTTGGAAGCTCAAAGGATTTGAAAAAAGAATTGAAGAGCAATTCAATGTCGCTCGTCGCTGGAACATTCCCTCTCGAATTTATTCCGACACAGAGTATCTCTATCCTCAAGTCGATACAGTGGGGCGCAGCCTTATTTCCAAATTAGAACGTCTTGCTTATAGACAAGTTTCCGGTGAAATCAAAGGGCCCGGCGATTTTGCCATCGCAAAAGATTATGTCGATATTTTTCTGCACGACTTTACCTATCCGTTAGAACAATTTTCGGGTTTTCCGGTTCGTTTGGAGTTATCTCAAAATATCATTCAACGTATCATCGATTTGGAATCCAAAGAAGAACTTCCCTTTATAAGGTTAGAGCCGGAAGAGATTGCCACTATTTTCGACGCCAAAATGGAGGATCGAACTCTGGTGAGTCTCAAAGATTGTCCCCAATATCTTTTAGAGGCAATCTTGGTGATAGAGGATGAACGTTTTTTCAAACACAGCGGAGTTGACCCCATTGCCATTACCAGGGCGTTGCTTGCCGATCTTCTCCACCTAAAACTTGTCCAGGGGGGGTCTACCCTCACACAACAGCTCATTAAAAACTTTTTTCTAACTTCCGAAAAATCAATAAAGCGAAAATTTAATGAATTCTTGATGGCGATTTTGCTTGAAATGAGACACTCCAAAGCCGAAATTTTCGAAGCTTATCTCAATGAAATTTATTTGGGTCAAAGGGGGCCTTCTAGTGTGACCGGTGTGGCGGAGGCTACCAGACATTATTTTGCAAAAGATATCAATCAAATCACGGTGGGAGAAGCGGCACTTCTTGCAGGAATGATTCGCAACCCTAGCGAATACTCTCCCATCAAACACAAACAGAGAGCCAAAGAAAGAAGAGACCTTGTTTTGAAGCGGATGTTGGAATCGGGCGTGGTTGATGAAGTCTCTTATACAAAAGCAGTTTCTGAAGAGATTGTCACACCAAAACCCAAAGTAAAACCGATTGTCGCCCCTTACTTTATCGACTTTTTGAAAAAGCAGTTGGTTGATTTTTACCCGCAAGATGTTTTGGAGCGCGAAGGTTTAAAAATTTTTACAACGTTAGACATGACCATGCAACTTGCTGCAGAAGAGGCTCTCATTCAAGGTTTAGAGGAACTGGAAAAGCGTTTTGGAAATTTATTGCCAAAAGATCATCCAGAACCTTTGCAGGGTTGTTTTATCGCTGTCAGTCCACAAAACGGTTATGTTCGTGCGGTTGTCGGAGGGAGAAATTATGGGACGAGCCAATTTAACCGCTGTACCCAAGCGATGCGCCAGCCCGGTTCTACTTTCAAACCCTTTGTTTATTTAACCGCTTTGGATCCTGATCGCTCCAAAAAGATTTTTACGGCAGCCAGTTTGTTAGAAGATAAAAAATTTTCAATTGATACCGTTCAAGGTCATTGGTCTCCTGAAAATTACGACCATCAAGAACATGGTGTGATTACGCTCCGCACGGCTTTGGAAAATAGTTACAACATCGCTACCGCGAAGCTCGCCATCGAGGTTGGTCTGGAAAATGTTGTCCAAACAGCAAAAGATGCGGGGATTACGAGCAACTTAATGGCAGTTCCCTCTTTGGCGCTCGGTTCTTTTGAGGTTTCTCCGCTGGAGATGGCGATGGCTTATTCTATCTTTCCAAACTTAGGGATAAAAGCTGAAGCCTTGGCGGTCATGCAGGTGATGACAACAGAGGGCCAAGTCTTAGAAAAAAAGACACTCAAAATTAAAAGGGTCTTTAACGAAGCCCCTGTTGCTTTGACGAACTATCTTTTAAAAGGAGTTTTTGATCGTGGCACGGCCCAATCTGCTCGTGCCCTTGGTTTTCAAGGGATTGCCGCCGGCAAAACCGGTACGACCTCCAACTATAAAGATGCCTGGTTTGTCGGTTTCACCCCCCAACTTTTAGGCCTTTCCTGGGTGGGGTTTGATGATAATACCCCTCATCAAATGAGTGGTTCTAGGGCAGCACTTCCCATCTGGGTTCGTTTTATGAAAAAGGTAGTGGGAGATAGCACTCAAGATTTCACTTTCCCCAAAGAGATTGTTCAAGTAAACATAGACCCCGAAACAGGGGGATTGGTCACCAAGCAATGTTTAAAAACCTTTTCAGAATATTTTATTCAAGGGACTCAGCCGGAAGAGGAATGCCCTCATGCGACAGGAAAGACGTTGACCCTTTCACCATCAACCGATTCCGAAAACTTTTAACGGGGTTGGTGAGAAAGTGGCGGGTCCTGTCCCTCCGTGTTTTTGTGGGGGCCCCTAACAAAACCCCACAACAAACACTCTGGGCCACCCCCCACTTTCTCACCAATTTCTTAATTATTTTTTTTATGTTTGGATTTTTTGTTTTTGCTTGTGCCAAAGAACCTAAAACTTCAGGACCTAGGCATACTTCCAAAAAAGGGCCCGATGTTATGAAGCCAGGAGAACCAGTCCCCTCCAAAAAAGGGGAACCCTTAAGCCCCAGAAGGGAGGCCTCCCAAAGAATTGTTCATCTTGGCGAAGGCTATTTAGAAAAAAATGAATTTGATAAAGCGATCCAGATTTTTCAGGAGGCGATCAATGTCGATTCAGAAAATGGGATCGCTTATTTTTATTTAGCCAAGGCGCTTCATAAAACCCAAGCCTACGATGATGCCTATGGATTATTGGAAAGGGCGCAAGTCTTGTTGGTTGATGATCCGGAATGGTCGAGACAGGTTGCTGATTTGAAAGCGGTGATTGAAGAATCCAAACAGGCCCAGCCGATCGCCAAACCAACGGGCCAAGAGGTGTATTATTAATGAGTGTAGTCACGAAAACAGGAGATAAAGGAGAAACCGGGCTGTTGTCTGGCGAGAGAGTTTCTAAGACCCACCCGCGTGTGGAAACCTATGGTACGCTAGATGAATTGGTTTCTCATATAGGATGGGTTAGAAGTTTGAATCCTCACGATGATTTGGTACATCCTTTAAAACTTATTCAGGTGAGCTTATTCAGACTAGGAGCTGAGCTTGCTTCCAGCCGACTTGATCCCAAGTGGCATTTAACACCGATGAGTCAAAAAGATGTTGATCAGTTAGAATCATGGGTAAAACATTTTGAACCTAAATTGAATCTCCCACGCTCTTTTGTTTTGCCGGGTGGTACCCCTGTTTCTGCTTCACTGGATATGGCTCGCACTGTTGCCAGGCGTTTGGAGCGGCTCATCATGGCGCTTAAAGAGCTAAAAATTTATGAAAATCCAGAGGCACTAAAATATATCAATCGATTGTCGGATTTGTTGTTTGTTTTTGCAAGGTATGAACAAAAAATGGCAGGGAAAGATTATGAACCCGTTTGAACCGATCATTGCTTTTTCCACGGTTGATTCGGAAAAGGAGGCTTTGAAGATTGCGAAGGCCTTGGTGGAAGCCCACCTTGCTGCGTGTGTGAACGTGGTGTCAAAGGTCATCTCTGTCTATGAATGGAAAGAAGAACTTTGTGAAGAGACGGAAGTTTTGCTCGTCATTAAAACCCAATCCAATCGTTTGGAAGAACTGAAAGCAACCTTGGAGGAACTCCACCCTTACGAAGTACCGGAACTGATTGTCGTGCCTATCGTTGATGGTTTGCCAGATTATCTAAGCTGGCTCGCAGCCAATACTAAATAGCGTGAAAATGACGGGTCCTGCTTGCCTTCGGCGATCACCCGTCATTTTCAACCTCATCCCTTCGCTGTTTTTACAATGGATTAGTCACCAAGTGGCTGGCTTTATAGTCAATCGTCACACGAAATCGGCGGAAGAAATCAAGGCCAATGAGGGCTTTAATGCCCCACGATTTATCGAAATGAGAGACATAGACTTCCAAATTATCAATAGGATGAGAACAAATCTCGATTTGGAATAGAGTAACCCTTCCATATTTTTGGGTCTGAAGGCCTGGTTTTAACGAAATATCCTGTTTTGTTTTTTCCAAAAGACCTAAAACTTGGAGTGCTTCATCTGAAAACTCTGTTGCAGGAGCACCTGTATCGAGAAGAGCATTGAACTTATATCGCTTCTTACTTTCCGTGGTGACGAAAACAGGAAGGAATATGTAGCGTCTGCTTACATCAAAAGTGGTTATGATCTGCATGTGCTCTCAAACCCCCAGGGAATTGATATTCACCGGTATACTCGAATGCACAGCTCTTATTCGGAGCAGGTGGTTGAAAAACCTCCTGATCATCCTTTGAGTGTCTTTCAACAACACCACTGGCAACTCTACCAAATTGATCTAGCTTATAATCGGTAATGAGAAGCCACTCATCCGGATACGCTTTTTTCATCTCTTCCCATGTCATTTTTTGTTTCATAATGATTCCCCCCAAAATTTGGCTACATAATAAACTCTTTATGCAACCCTGGCAAAGCTTTTTCACCCTCAAGACATTGCAAAAGAAAGGCCAACCTTACTGGCATTTAATTTTAGATGAGATTTAAAACCGACGGATTTGAATCGCTCAGTGACGATTTTTGATCAACTTTTAAATTAACTCTGCGGCTTGGGCGTTAGATTCGAGTTGTTCCAAATTTTTACAACCAGGAATGACGGCGGTCACTTGCGAATTTTTAAGACACCACGCGAGGGCCCATTGAGCCATGTTGACTCCTTCGGGAACTTCCGTTTTCTTGATTTCTTCCACCATTTTTAGGCGTTCAAAATTTCTTTTTTGATCGAAGCGGGATCGTTGATCATTTCCAAAAACTGTTCCCGGTTTGTATTTTCCAGAGAGAAATCCACTGGCTAGAGGCATGCGTGCCAAAACACCCAAGCGTTGCTCTTTACAGATTGGAAAAACTTCCGTTTCGGGTTTTGTCTCGAGGCGGTTATAGATGACTTGCATGACTTCAACCCCGAATTTTTCAGAGAGTTTAGTTTGATGTAGGTAATCATTGCCGACAGAATTGCCCAAATGTCTTATCTTTCCCGCTTTGGCCTGTTCTTTCAAGAAAGCCCAGAGTTCTTCTTGCCCAAAGACATTATCATCTCCCGTATGAAATTGATAAAGATCAATAGTGTCTGTGCGCAGTGCTTTGAGAGAATCTTCAAGCTGTTTTAAAATTTCTTTCGGACTCCATTGATGAGTTCTTTCAAGATAGCCATTGTATTTGTGGCCAAATTTGGTGGCGATGATCCAATCTTTTCTGTTTTTTTGAAGGGCTTTACCAATCAGTGATTCAGAGAGGTGGTCGCCATAACATTCTGCTGTGTCGATGAGATTAATTCCTAAATCTTTCGCTCTACCTAAAATCTGATCAACTTCAGCTTGTGTGAAATCTTTTCCCCACTCACCCCCAAACTGCCAGGCACCGACACCAATAACAGAAACTTCTAGACCCGTTTTCCCAAGCGTGCGGTATTTCATTTAGTTGGTTTTGGTGAAATATTCTTGAGAACCTTTGGGATCGGGTTTCATCGTCGATTTCCCTGGTGTCCAATCCATGGGGCAAACTTCGCCATGCTTGGCCACATATTGAAAAGCCTGCAAGACTCGCAACGTTTCATCGACACTTCTTCCGACTCCAAGATCGTGCACGACTTGATAAACCACTTTTCCTTCAGGATTGATTAAAAATAAACCTCTCAATGCCACACCCGAATCGAGCAAAACTCCATAATCAGCACAGATTGTTTTTTTAACATCCGCTAACAAGGGATAGCGAATCTCGCCTAGGCCCCCTTTGTTGCGGGAAGTATTCACCCAAGCCAGATGAGAAAATTTGCTGTCGATAGAGCAGCCAAGGACTTCGCAATTTAACTTTTTAAATTCTTCGTAGCGATCGGACAAAGCTGTGATTTCTGTTGGGCAAACGAAAGTGAAATCCAAAGGATAGAAAAAGAGGCAAACCCATTTGCCTTTGTAATCAGCCAGACTCACCGTTTTAAAATCGCCGCTAACAACCGCCTCTGCAGTGAAATTGGGTGCATTTTTTTGAACCAATGACATAAAAGCCTCCTTAATAATTGCAGAGGGGTGACATATAGTAGCAGATGCCCTGTGTCAAGACTGGTTGATGAATTTGGGGGCTTTGAAGATTTTTCCTGCGGTTTCGAAGGCTCTCTCTTGAGCTTCGAAAGAGGCTTGAAGGATGGCCACGCGGGTGGCGGTGTTGTGGTATTTGAGGGAGGGCAATTTGGGATTTCGTTTACGATTTAATTTTTTCAAAAATTCCATCATGCTTTCCACTTTGTAGCCCATCAAATAGAGGGCCCGTCCGGCAAAACCGTCAGCATAAGCCTCTTCATCACGGCGCATTTCATAGAGTTCATCCCAAGTGAGGTGGCTCCAATCAACCCCTTTTGGGAGGGAGCTAATTATGTGACCCCATTCGTGCGCTAAAATGCCTGCCAGAAGATTTTCATCCTCTCCATATTTTTCCAAGAATTCAACACCGACATAGAGCGTCTCTTCATCATCGACACAAGCAATGGTGTTGTGTGCTGGAATAATTTTTTTGTGTTTTCTTTTTGTGAGTAGTCCTAATTTTTTTGCAATTCTTTGTAAAACCCCACCCGTTGCAAACATGGCGGCAATATCTGGCCTTAAAGTATTGAGATCCGCTGCCCTGGGAATTGGTTCTCCAAGCAGCTTTCGGATCTCTTCCGAATTGCCAATATTGCCAGAGCCGGCCACAACGCGGCTCATCCACAACGGTGGCAGTCTCGTCATTTTCGAATCAATTCTATCAACCATATAAAATGTTGTGAGAAAGTAGCGGGTCCCTTGGCCTCCGGCAGGCAGGCTGTCCCTCCGTGTTTTTGTGGGGGCCCCTAACTAAACCCCACAACAAACACTCCGGGCCACCCACTACTTTTTCAAACCTTTCTTTAATATTATCGGCAGCTTGTGTCAAAGAGTTGCGTCGATTTGATTCCATTCTTTTTCAAGCCTTAAGCGCCCAACCCATTCTTGAATGTATTTTTTGTCAATTTTGTCCTGCTGGATTTCCAGAATACCTTGAATATCATTCAGGTGTTTGTCACTTTCACTCTCCTGATACCATTTTAGTTTGATAATGATGAGGTCTTCAACCGTTGTGATGAATGTATCCAGACCAAACAGGCTAACCGTTTTCTTTCTTTTGAAGCGCGCTTGATCAAAAGCATCGTTTTGTAGTATCCAAAAATCCACTTTTGTATTGGTCTCAAAATGGATCAAGTTGAACATTGTTTGGTGCTTGAGTGCGTCTTGGATCCCCTCTTCGCTGATATAAAACTGTTTTTGAAATTTCTCGATCAAAGGCTTCACAGCTTTTTGTGAAAGGGAGATTTTAAAGTCAATATCATGTGTGGCTCTAGGTTTGCCATAATAGCTGACAGCAAAAGAGCCAATCAAAAAATAGGGGACTTTTGAATTATTGAGTTGCTCGACGACAAATTTGAGAACTGATGTCTGATCCATAAAGGCGCCTTAGCAGTTCCCTTTGGATTTGGGAAGAACTCCATTCGGGGTGTTCATTTGCAATCGCTGTTTTTGCAATTTGCAATACTGTTGAGGAGAGATCAGCAGCTATTTTAAGACGTTGCTCCCCACTCATCTCTCGAAGGCGTTGAAGGTATACTTTGGACTCTGTTTTTCCCATTAATTGCATTATTCTAAATTATTACATTAATGTCAAAGAGTTGCTTTGATGAGCACTTCCGTTAGGTATGCGATACCTAACGTTAATACTATCGACCATAGATGAAAATTATACCCTTTGTTGTTTCAAACGGTTTCTAATTTTTTTCCTAAAGAAGTCTTCTGCATTTTTGTTTTCTCCCATTTTAACAACTTCAATGGGAATTTGAGATGATTTTTGGAACCATCCGCCACGGGACCAAAGTATTTCAAACTCAGATACTAAAGAAGCTAACCTTGCCGAGAAATATGCTTCATCGCCATAAGAAGAGAGGTTTTCAATATCAGCAGAAGGGTCTTTTAAAAACTCATTAATAGCAGCTTGTGCCCCTTTTGTCCTCTGCTCACACTTTTCTTTTGTCGGTCTTCCAATTTGAAGCCAAGAGTAAAAAATACAAAGATAATCTCTTCTCGGTTGTGGTATCCCAGGAACCATGAAGAAATGGGTCTGTTTGCCATTTGCCTTGCGACCCTTAAGTCGGATCATTCCTGTGCCGTTTGGAAAGCGAAGATCGACATAATGCCTTTGGGATAAAAAGTCGACCCCTACATCAAAAGAATCAAGCTCGGGAAAGGCAACAAAGGAACCAAATAACGTTCTATAGATTGTGCGTCTTGAAGCAAAAGGGCCTGGGCCTGGAATGAGTGTTTGTGTCCGAGCTATCGTTTCCATATTTTTTTCGTCTGTATAATGTCTGAAAACAGTATCACCAGAGAGGATGATAGTATTAGATGGGTCTGTTTGCAAAAGAGGTGTTTTTTCTCCAATGATAACAAGTCGGGCGGAATCGGGTACGCCTTCATAAATTCTGCGATTCTCCCACCTTTTTGAAGAGGTTTTTACTTTTTTTAGCTGATCCAAAGGTCTTCGTTGATTTGCCAAAGAGCGAGCATAAAGGAGAGTGGAGGCTACTTCGTCGGTCGTGCGGTGAGAATCTTGAAATAATCTAGAGAGTTTTGAAGCAGGTACGTTGAACTTTGCAGGCAAAACTTCGTTTGGTGCCCAAGACTCAGGTAACTCTAAATAAACTGTTTCAGCTGCTCCGGCGGTTGCATTTATCGAGGCAACTCTCCCTACTACAGGGGGTAAAGCAGCTAATGTTATATTGGCTCCCACCATATAAAACCTCATTATTATTATCGGCAATTTCTGTCAAAAGGTTGCTTGTTAATTTCAAAAAACCATAACCATATGAAATTAAAAAGGAATTTAGCCTTATTACCCTATGGTAAATGTACCACTTAGTACCGAGTAATAATTGGTACTTTAACATTTTTATTTAGATGATGGGTGGGAGGCGAGGGGCTGTTAGCCTTTAGGCGTGCAAACCCAAGCCGAGCAGGACCCACCACCAACAGTTTAAAGTTTCTTTAAAGATTGGACCAGTTTGTTGGCGATGTCTTGGGCGTCTCCATAGAGCATGCGGGTGTTGTCATCAAAAAAGAGTTCGTTTTCTACACCAGCAAATCCTTTTCCTTTGCCTCTCTTGATCACCAAAACGTTTGTGGAGCGATCGACATCCAAAATCGGCATGCCGTAGATAGGGCTTGAAGTATTCGTGCGCGCTGCAGGATTGACAACGTCATTGGCGCCAATCACCAAACTCACGTTGGTGTTGGGAAATTCTGGATTGATCTCTTCCAGATCGAACAATTTTTCATAAGGAACACCCGCTTCTGCCAGCAAAACATTCATGTGCCCTGGCATCCGACCGGCCACCGGATGGACCGCAAATTTAACTGTGACTCCACGCTTGTCCAAAACATCCATCAGTTCACGGACTTTGTGTTGGGCTTGAGCCACCGCCATTCCATAGCCCGGCACAATCACTACTTTGTCGGCATAAGCGAGTAAAATCGCTGCATCGTCGAGTTCAATCGGTTTTAGACTTCCCATCGCACAACGTTCAGAACCGATTTCTTCTTTTCCAAAGGCCCCAAACAAAATGTTTTTGAGTGAGCGATTCATTGCCCTTGCCATCATTAAGGTAAGAAGTGTACCAGCAGCCCCGACAACCGTTCCCGCAATAATCATCGCGGCGTTTTCCATCGCGAAGCCTTCGAAGCCGACAGCCAGACCGGTCAAAGCATTGTAGAGTGAAATCACAACCGGCATGTCTCCACCACCGATGGGAAGTGTCATCATCACACCAAAAAGGAGGCTGGCTACAAAAAAGAGGGGAAGCATCCAAGGAATATGAGCGGAAAGAAGAGCACCCCCACAGCCAACAGCGGCAACAAAAATGATTAAGTTTAGAATTTTTTGTAGCGGAAAGGTAATGGGCCTATCTCGTATCAAGCCTTGAAGTTTGCCAAAGGCAATCACACTTCCAGAAAAGGCAATCGAACCAATCAACCCACCAACAATGGCTAAAATGACCAAACCAATGTTGGGGAGAGTTCCACGAAACAATTCTAACGCAGCAATCGCCGCTGCCGCACCACCCCCCATGCCATTATAGATCGCAATCATCTGAGGCATGTCGGTCATCGCCACTTTTTTTGCGGCGACCCAGGCTATAATACTGCCAACCACAACAGCAATGATCATCAAAGAATAGTTGTGAAGTCCTGGCCAAAAGAAGGTCACAACAACGGCAAGGAGCATGGCCCAGCCGGCCCAAATAATTCCACTGCGAGCCGTCACCGGAGAGCTCATTCGTTTGAGCCCTATGATAAACAAGAAGGCGGTAAGAAAATAAGCGATGTGAATGACCTGTTCCATTTAACTTTGTTTTTCTGCCCCACGTGGGGCTTTTTTCTTTTCAAACATCTCCAACATTCTTTCCGTTACGGCGTAACCACCCGCTGCATTAATCGCCCCCAACAACACACCGATAAAACCAATGGTTTGTTCGAGCGGAGTTTGTGCATGACCTAGCGCCACCATTGCCCCCACCACGACAATGCCGTGAACAAAATTGGAGCCAGACATGAGTGGTGTGTGCAAAATGACTGGTACCTTGCAGATGACTTCATAGCCGGTAAAAGCGGCCAGTAACAAAATATAGAGGGCTGACATCAAACCTTCCGTCATTTTGGACCTCCCGTCAGACAAGATTTTGAAACAATTTCATCTTTCCAGTCGAATTCCAGTGTCTTTCCATTTTGGGTAAGGAAGGTTAGAAAGTTATATAGATTTTTAGAATACATTTCGCTTGCGTGAATGGGCAACATGCTCAATAAATTGAGCGGTCCATAAATAATGACACCATTTTTTTCTATCACCTCGCCTGCTTTCGTTAGGGCACAGTTGCCTCCGCCTTCTGCAGCCATGTCGATAATGACAGAGCCCGTTTTCATTTTATAAACCATTTCTTCTGTCACCAACAGAGGGGCTTTTTTCCCAGGAATTTGCGCGGTTGTGATGACGACATCAGCACTCCCGACATGTTTAGAAACCATTTCTGTTTCTTTCTTTTTTTCCTCTTCGGTTAATTCTCTGGCATAACCTCCCTGTGTTTCAGCATCGATGGGAATTTCCAAAAACTTGGCGCCGAGAGATTCCACCTGTTCTTTAACAGCACGTCTCACATCATAGGCCTCCACAACCGCTCCCAAGCGGCGTGCGGTGGCGATTGCTTGCAAGCCTGCAACTCCAGCTCCCAAGATCAAGGCACGCACCGGTCTGATAGTGCCGGCTGCGGTGGTGAGCATTGGAAAAAAGCGTCCAGAAAGATTGGCTGCGAGGAGAGCGGCTTTGTAACCGGCAACGGTTGATTGAGAAGACAAAGCATCCATCGATTGGGCCCTGGTCACGCGAGGAAGAAGCTCCATGCCAAAAGAGATAATTTTTCTCTCTTTCATTTTAGAAACAAGCTGGGCATTTTTGTGTGGTGCCATGAAGCCGATGACAACGCTTCCTCCTTGGAGTTCGTTGATTTGCTCTTCGAGCGGGGGTTGGACAGTGAGAAGAACTTGCGCATTGCGAAGCAGCCCCTTTGCGTCAGACTCAATTTTCACACCGACTTTTTCATATTCGGAATCTGGAAAATAACTTGTTAACCCTGCCTTGGTTTCCAAATGAACTTCAAAACCGAGTTTGACAAAACGGTTGGCCACTTCGGGAACAAGGGCAACCCTTCGTTCTCCCTCCGCTTTTTCTTTCGGGACTCCTAAACGAATTGTCATGGCGGGTGGCTGTATACAGATTTGACAAATCAGAATCCACTATAAAAAAGAGGGGTTGGAGGGACTTAGACCCCGTAGCTCCAACTCGTTACTTGCGCATTAAATAAAGCTTTGTTAAAGGCCGCGAGACCATGACGTCACAAGAAATTCAGGAACTGCGAAACAAGTATTATAATGCGACGTTGACGGAGCTTTTTGAGGTGCAAAAAGCCCTTTGGATCTTTAGGGTTAAGCCGGATAAAGGTCTCATACCCTTCAAGCCTGGACAATATACTACCCTGGGTCTGGGCATTTGGGAAAAGTGTGTTGAGGGAAACGGTCCAGAAACAATAAAACCAGGCCAAGAAAAGCAACTTCTTCGAAGGGCCTATTCGGTTTCACACCCTGTCTTGGATAAAGAAGGAAAATTATTTTCTCCAGAAAAAATCGATTTTTATGAATTTTACGTGACCCTTGTGGTGAATGCTTCCAAAATACCGACTCCCCCCAGACTCACCCCGCGTGTTTTTGGACTAAAAAAAGGAGACAGGCTTAGCTTTGGTCCCAAAATGACAGGCCATTACAATCTAAACGGTTTGAAAAATACCGATCAGGTCGTCTTTTTTTCAACCGGCACAGGGGAGGCACCCCATAATGCCATGATTTGGGAGCTGTTAACTAAAGGTCACAAGAACCCAATTGTTTCTTGTGTTTGTACACGCTATCGCGCTGATCAGGCTTATCGCTCTTTGCATGAAAAACTGGAAAAACAGTTTAACAATTACAAAGTTATTTATTTAGCAACCCGCGAAAAAGAGGAGCCAAAGATGTATTGCCAGGATTTAGTTGTCTCGGGTGAGCTTGAGAAAAGAACCGGTGTGAAACTCGATGCCGCAAAAACCCATGTTTACTTGTGTGGCAACCCATCGATGATTGGAAGGCCAGAGGTAAAAGATGGGCAAAAGATTTATCCAAAGCCGGCAGGGATTATCGAAATTTTAGAAAAATCTGGATTCACAATGGCTAGCCCCACACAAAAAGGAAACATTCATTTTGAGGCCTATTGGTAGAAAACAAAAGGTGCCAAGAGTATACTCCTGGCACCTTTTGTTAGAAAGTCTTCAGGAATTTTTCGAGGCTTTTAAATCCTTTTGATTCAGATTTGTTAAATTGAACGGCGACTCTTTGACCGATTGCTTTGTGAAATCTTAAAATCTGGCCGCTTAAAGCGACATCCCGAAATTTTTCGGAAAGATCAACCACCACTTCACACGGTCCCTCTATAATTTCGGCATTGAAGTCGGCTAAGAGACAGATGCCACCTTTGCTGACATTTAAAGTGGCGGCGGGGATTAACTTCCCTTGGGAGCGCAACGTGGCAGGCAATTCCATTTCATATCTTGGATAGACGCGCTTTTCCTTCACTCATCCCTCCCTGTCCCTGTGGATATCTTTAACTCAATTAGGGTATCGGCCGCCAGCAAAAAAAGTTGCTTAAGAATTAAAAAAAAGTTGTGGTGGGTCCTGCCCCTACGGGCTGCACGCCCTCCCCACAGATCGGGCTGACAGCCCTCCGGGCCACCCACATCATAATATTAACTTTATTAAGTGACTGATTTTAGTAAATTTAATAACATTCCCCCCATGAAAATCGGGGTCATAGGTGCTGGCAGTTGGGGAACGGCGCTGGCGAGTCTGTTAGTTGAGGGCAAAGACAGTGTTGTCTTATGGGCTTTTGAGGGTGAGGTGGCCACGTCCATCAACCAAAACCACCGCAATTCCTTATATTTAGCGGAAGCACCCCTTCCTAAAAATCTTAAGGCCTCCTCTGTGTTAAAAGAGGTGGTAGAGGGGAGCTCTGTTTTGGTCAATGTCGTTCCTTCTCATTTAGCCCGAGGCGTTTGGGAAAGAGCCGCCCCCTTTGTTGACCCCGATGCCTTGATTGTGAATGCCTCCAAGGGATTTGAGTTTTCAACCGGAAAACGTCTCTCAGAGGTTTTGACGGCGGTATTGCCAACAATTCCCAAGGGCCATTTTGTAACGTTATCCGGCCCCACTTTTGCCAAAGAGGTGTTACACCATCAACCGAGTACGGCGGTGATCGCCGGCATTGATAACAAGGTGATGGAAACAATCCAAAAATTATTTCGAAGAGACTGGTTTTTGACCTATTTGAATCATGATGTGGTTGGAGTGGAAGTCGGTGGGGCTGTCAAAAATGTGATCGCCATTGCCGCGGGAATTTGTGAGGGGATGGGGCTTGGACTGAACACGCGCGCTGCCCTGATCACCCGTGGTCTTTATGAAATGGCCAAATTGGGAAAGGCATTGGGTGCTAATGTTGTCACCTTTGCCGGTCTTTCTGGAATTGGAGATTTGATTTTAACTTGTACTGGAGAACTCTCTCGTAATCGTTCGGTTGGCTTGAGGCTGGGAAAAGGAGAAAAATTAGACACCATTTTGAAAGAGACAAAATCGATCGCGGAAGGAATCAAGTCGGCCAAAGTTGTTTATGAATTGATTCAAAAACACAAAATCAATAATCCAGTTTGTGTGGAAATCTATCGAATGCTTTATGAATCAAAATTGTCTACCCAAGCCTTGAAGGATCTGCTAGCACTCAATTTGAAAGAAGAAATGGGAGGACTTTTAAAATGAAAACTTTGAAAAAGTGGCAGGGCCTGTCCCTCCGTGTTTTTGTGGGGGCCCCTAACAAAACCCCACAACAAACACTCCGGGCCACCCACCACTTTTTCACAGTGTTCATGGTTCTCATAACGACAGCCGGTGTGGCGTTTGCGCAGGCGCCGTCTCTCAATTTGCCAGAAATGCCCAAACAGTCTCTTACAGTGATTTTTAAAGATATCACCAAGCACGATCAGTTTAAAATGGTGATGCAAGCGATCAAACAAAGTAAAAGGGTGAGCCCTTTTGTGATGAAAAGGGCACAGCGTGGCTATATTGAGTACGAAGGAAAATTTTTTGGAGAAAGCGAATCGTTTTTGGAAATGATCAATCAGGCGGTTTTGGGGAAATTGCGTATCGATTCAAAGCCAAAAGGTGGGGAGGGTCTAGAGATCACTGTAACATCCCAGGGCTCTTGAAATGACAATCCGCTGAGCTATTCGCTCGCACTGGCAAAGCCAGATGCTCGCTAAAGTTAGGGTGAGCGTCTTGACGCTCCCCCCAACACCCCCCACCGCCGTTACTCCGAATAACAACCGAGAGCCCGGGAAATAACAATGCGCTGTACCTCACTTGTGCCCTCGCCGATTTCTAGCAGTTTTTGGTCGCGGTAAAATTTAGCCACCGGAAATTCTTCCATCAAGCCATAACCGCCATGAATTTGTACTGCATGATTGACCACGCGATACATCACCTCGGAGCAATAAAGTTTTGCCTGTGCTGCCAGTGTTTTAAATTCTTTTTTCTGATCTTTCATCCAACAGGCTTTGTAGAGAAGATTTCTCGCCGCTTCAATTTCGGTTGCACAATCGGCCAACTTGAAAGCATTCGCTTGAAACGAGGCGATTGGTTTTCCAAAAGCCTTTCTCTCTTTGGCATATTTGAGGGTGGCTTCGAAGGCCCCTTGGGCGCCGCCCAATCCCATCGCGGCAATGCCTAAGCGGCCAGAATCGAGTGTGGCTAACATTTGGCGAAACCCATCACCTTTTTTACCCAGCAGATTTCCTGCTGGGGTTTTGACATTATCGAAATAGAGTTCTGCGGTATTGGAAGCCCTCCAAACCAGTTTGTTGTGCATCTCTTTTGCCGTGAAACCAGATGTGTTTTGTTCTACCAAAATACAGGAGATCTCCTTATGGCCGTCTTGTCCCTTGCCGGTGATGGCTTGCACCGTGCAACCCCCCGTCATTTTGGAAGCCCCATTTGTGATGAATATTTTGGAACCATTGATAATCCAATGGTCGTCTTTGAGTGTTGCCGTTGTTTTAGAATTGCCGGCGTCACTTCCTGCTTCGGGTTCAGTCAGGCCAAAGGACCAGAGTTTTTTGCCACTGCATAGATCCGGAAGATATTTTTTCTTCTGTTCTTCAGAGCCAAAATGATAGATGGGCCCAACGCCAAGGGAATTGTGTGCTGCAACGGTTGCTGCTTGCGAGGCATCCACCCTTGCTAACTCCTCTACTATAATGATGTAGGATAGATAGTCGAGACCCTGGCCGCCATACTTTGGGTCACAAACCGCGCCCAAAAACCCCATCTGCCCCATCTTTTTGGTGAGCTCGTAGGAGAATTCTTCTTTACGGTCTAGTTCAAGGGCCTTTGGCTTGATCTCACCTTGCGCGAATTCCCTCACCGTTTTGCGTAACAGCTCTTGTTCGGAGGTCAGTGAATAATCCACCGAACGCTTATATTCACGATATTCTCTGTTGAAAAGGATTAATTTTTTTGCCTATCCTACGAGATCATGAATAATGTTCTTATCTTTACAGGCAGGGCAGCTCTTTACACGGAAGCAGCAGCCACTGCAGTTTTGGAGGCCGAGGGCAACGATTTGGCTTTGAGTGTTGCAACGGCACAGGCGGCCATGACCATGAGTAGTGAGGCTAATGGTGCACTCGTCTCTGAATTTGTTCGTGTTGAACAGACAGGTGACAGAGACAAAATAGCCAAGTTTATTCATAAGAAAATACCTCGTGGGATTTGGGTCAAAGCGATGAGCTATGTTGAGGGTGTGTTGTTACCTCCTGCAAAAGTTGAGACAAAAACCGATTCTGTTCCGGTTGCCACCGCTGTTTTTGCCGGTGCCCAAGTCTATGCTTCTGGGGATGTTGCAGTGACGCCGACAAGTACAAGAATTCGCAGAGTAACACGTGCAAAATATAATTTGATAGTAGGTAATATCGACCAATCTGGTCCGGGAGTTGGCGAATCTCTCTCTCAGTTTTTGAAGAGTCTCCATGGTATTGCTTCTCCCTATGCCGTAGCAATAGGAATGGGGGAAGGTGCTTCGGAAGAGATGGTTGCGGGCATGTGGGAGGGGACTTATTTGCCCTGCTCTCGAGAAGTGATGGAAAATTTAGCGCATGTTTTGGGATTGGATGATGGTCAAAAAGATAACCTGTTAACACAGTGGGGGCTCGATTGGCTCCGTTATTACGAAACGTTTCACTCCGTTCCGCAAGATTTAAAAGAAAATGAAAAAGCAGTGTTATTGGCTGTTCGGCTGGCGATCATCCGAGATCATGATGGGAGTATCCGCTCTGTTGAAGGGGTGAAGGTCGCCACTCTCAGGCGTTACTTGGAAATGGGCCTTTTTCCTGAACATACCGATCAGCGTTTTTCTTTTGCAGAAGTGTTGGGTGGTTTGGTCGGACGTGATTTTTTACGTTCTAATCTGGGGAGATCTATTTTGGGAGAATATTGGCAACCGAGCCGTTTTGAGGATTTCGAAAATATCACCAAAGAATATTGCAACGAATGGTTTGAGACAGTTGAGGCACAGCACAGTGGAGAAAAAACAAAAACAATTGTTGTCCAGTATCTTTTGAACGAGCAAGGAGGCATGGGTTCTTTTGGACCTCTTCTATTGGGACAAGCAAACAGACATCAGCGTTATGGAAAAATTTATATTAAGAAAAGAAACGATGGAAAATTTGAGGTAGTCGGTGCCAACAGTCCAACGGCAACAGAAAAGGCCATTCATTTCTTGCGCAATTCTACATTAGCCCGCGCTGGTTCTCTCATTATTCGTTCCGATGGATTTTTGGGATTCAAGACGATTTCTCCAGAAGAGATGGAGGAGCTTGAAGCAAGCCACATTGAAGACTGGTTTGATGAAGTTACCGATCGACAGGAGGGGATAGAACCAAGAATCATTGTTTGGCAATTCAGACTGCACCCTCCCTATGGCATTATCGCGCCAGAGGCCTTGGCGATAAGTGAGGCAAGCGAAGACAAACATTACGGGCAGATCTACATTCGCAAAACGAAAAAGGGAAATTATGAAGTTGCACATGTAAAGGGGAACGCCTCGGAAAAAATTGTCGGTCATTTACGCCGTTCCAACATAGTTTTCAAAGGAGCGTTGCATATTCCCTCCGATGTTTATGTGGGACTGAGAGGACTACGTTTGGAAGACCTAGATGAATTGCGCCCTAGCTATATCGACAGTTTCTTTGAACAGGTGGGGCGCAATCACGGAGGGATTCTGCCGGAAGAAATCATTTGGCAGTTTAGGCCGTCGGCAGAAGGTCTTGGCTATCTCAATCTCTTGGCGGTCGGAGAAGAAAGCAGCAATTATGGCCACTATGGATATGTCCGCATTCGCAGAAATCTGAAAGGTAGCTATGAGGTTGTTAGTGCAAAAGGGGCACAAGCAAGAGAAGTAACTGAGCGTTTGCGCGGGACGGATCTTGTCAAAAGTGAGACTTTGCGCGTGCGTGGAAATGGATTCTTGGGTCTAAGCGCTTTTCGCATGGCAGAGCTCAATGAATTGACGGGAGATGATATCGAGGGGTGGTTTCAAGAGGTTGCCAAAAAGAAAGGTTGGAGAAGGGGAAGAACAATCATATGGCAATTTCAAATGCAGTATGGTGGCACCCTCAGTTCCCAAAAAGCCCTGGCCCTGGGGGAAGAAGGCCTACAAAGATATCTAAGCAAAATCAAAATCCAAAGAGTGGAAGAGGGGCGATACCGAATTGTGAGTGGGAGCAAAGATCATGGTGTCGCAAAAGTAGTGGCTCAACTGCGAGTTTCACCTGTGGCGCAGGGAGAAACACCGGCGCTTCTTTTTCCCGATTCCCCACGTACACAGAAGGAAATAATTCAGGATCTCGCTGTGCAAGTACTTTCCATGTCAGATACTGATTTTGCAATCATGCGCGCAGGAGGTCTTCCACCCAACACCCCTGCAGAGGCCCTCGTCCAACAAATGGACAAAAACATTCGGTATGCTGCCGCAAAAATCGTTCAGACTTGGGCTGTCCGTGGTGTTTCTCTTGAATTTGAAGATGTTTACAGGCTGGCTCGAGCCTTTCTCCCTCTCTTTTTGAAAGAGAACAAATGGAATCCCGATCTGGGCCATATCCTCTTCTATCTAGGGTACTTTAAAGCTCATCTTGAAAGACGATTGGCAAAGCAATACCCCTTGATGCATGAGCAAATGAAAGCTTGGCGCACCGGCGGCAAGTCTGAATTGGAAAAGCGGCATTTGCGGCCACACAAAGAACCGGCACATCAAAGTGAGGAAAAGCCAACAATTTGGGATCGTATCAGTGGTGAAATCGATTTAGTCAAACAGGAGCAATTGATGTTGGCCGTTGCCCATGCCCTTTATGATTTTCTGGCCAGCACGAGAGTAAAACAGATTGAAAAAGAAGTTTTTATTTTGAGAAGTAGGGAGACTCTGGCCAAGATTGGCACTGTTTACAACGTGGTGAGAGAAAGAATCCGGCGAATTGAGGTGTGTGCCATACAACGCTGCCGTCCCCATGTGTTGCGGTATTTAAGGGAAATTGGCATGGGGGATATTTTGGATGAAAAAGATAAAAGAGCTACTGTGGAAACTGTCAGAGAGTTGAGAGATATTTTTTCCTTGGAAGAATTGGGGCGTATCATGGCTCGAGCCAATTTTGATCGTGAGCGTTGGGAGTTTTTGGCAGGTCAGATGCCCGATGTAATTCCTTCACCCCCCAAGTAGAGAAGGGAGTTTTCTTAAAACAAGATCCTCTAACGTTTTTTTCAAATAAGGGCCATAATAGAGTGCCTCACAGCGGACCACTTGGGCAATACCAGCTTTTTTAGCCTCTGGAATAATTTCGTGATCAATTTCAAAAAGGGTTTCGATATGATCAGTTAAAAAACTGATCGGAACAATGATGAGCTCTCGCACTCCCCTTGAGCCGAGCTCTTTTACAAACTTCATTGTGGAGGGTTTGAGCCATTCAATCGGTCCCACTTTACTTTGATAGGAAAGATAGCTGGGATTATCGCCGCCTAAATAAGTCATAATTTTCTCGCACGATTCTTTGACCTGTTTTGGATAAGGGTCTTTACGTTCTGTGACAAACGAAACAGGAAGCCCGTGAGCTGTAAAAAGGATGGGGACAGTTTTTCGTATTTTTTCATCAAAAGAGTCGAGTGCTTTTTTGATGCTGTAGCACCATGCTGCAATAAATTGTGGCTGATCATACCACCATTCGACCAGTTGATAGGGAATGGTTAATCGTCTTGCATCATATGATTTTTGGAATTCTTGCAAAACGGAAAGAGTTGTTGCCGTTGAGTAGTGTGGAAACATAGGAATAACCACCATTCCTTTGGGTTGGAGAGAGGCTATTTGGGAAAGGGTTTCATCAATCGTTGGTTTCCAATAGCGCATTCCCACAAAAACGGGAATATCTAGGTTCGCTTTTTTGAAACCCTCCTCCAGATCGCGACAGATATTTTTTGATTGTTCGATGAGAGGGGAACGGCCTCCGATCAGTTTGTATTCCTCGATAACTTTTGGGGATCGATATTTGGCTATAATTTTCGCAAAAATCTCTTGTCCAAAAGGAAAAGGAAAAATTAAACGATCCGAAAAAAGATTTTTTAAAAAGGGTTCGACATCGTCTAATTTTTCCGGCCCGCCAAAGTCCAGAAGTAAAACAGCAATCATGTTTTTTGTACCGTTTCTACAAACGCTGCTACATTTTCAACCGGTGTCTTTGGCAAGACGCCGTGGCCCAAGTTGGCGATATAACCTGCGTAGCCCTTCATGGTTTGTAACATATCTTTGGTCTTTGAGCGAATTTCTTGGGGGGTGGCCTGCATTAAAATGTGGGGATTGAAATTACCTTGGATGGCTACATTATATAGTTTTGCCCTAGATAGTGGTGTTTCCCATCCCACAGAAATCACGTCACACCCGGTTCCTACCATTAAATCCAAAAGAGGTTCACTCTCTTTAACATATAGTATGATAGGAATATCGGTTGGCTTTAAGGCAGTGACGATATCCTTTATATAGGGGGCAGACCAGATGGCGTATTCTTCTGGGCTTAAAGTACCTCCCCAACTGTCAAAAATCTGAATGCAATCGACACCTGCCTCAATTTTTGCCTGCAAATAGAAAATCGTTTCTTTCGTCAACCTTTCCAGAAGTTTTTGTAAGAATGGGGTAGGACCCACATTTTTTGAAGACTGCATCATATAAGAAGCGACGGTCCAAGGGCTTCCGGCAAAACCGATTAAAGCTGCATCTGATTTTATTTCATTTTTAATTTGTTTAAGAGCGTTGATCAAAAAAGCGATTTTCTCTTTATCAAAAGGCTTTAGCCCTTCTAAATCTTCTTCACTCGCAATCAACTTCGAAAACTTTGGCCCTTGCCCTTCAATGAATTTTAAATCCATTCCCATCACCATCGGCAGCAATAAGATGTCTGAAAAAACAATCACAGCATCCATTTGAAAGCGCCGCCACGGTTGCAAAGAAATTTCTGTAATCAGTTCATCGTTGGTAAGCATTTCAATAAAGCCATGTTGCGCACGAATTGCTTGATACTCAGGAAGATAACGCCCCGCCTGGCGCATCAGCCATACCGGTGGCCGATCTGAATTTTCACACCGAAGTGCTTTTAAAAATCGTTCTTTTGATTGCATGGGTGCTGATCGCTAGCATATTGATTTATAGGTGTCACCACATACCGCCAGGTACCAGGTACCTGGCGGTATTTTGTAACTGCTTAGAATTATTAGGGATTTTTAATGGCCCCTGCCCGGGGCCATTTTTTTTAAAAAAATTTCAAAAAGTAAGCAACTTTTTTTTCAGCGTGACGATACCTATATTGGATAGGGAACTTATCAAATTAAGGAGGGATCATGATTTCCGGTGGAGAATATTCAGTTAAGCTAAAAGTTGACGGTAAAGATGTAGACCATAAGTGTATTCAATTTGTTGATCCAGAAGATTCTAAAGCCATTGAAGAAAATTGCGTTCCAGAAAAAGATTTCAATGCGTTTGTGGACCATTTCATTGATGAATCTTTGTTGGTAGTTAGAACGAGACAATGTAAGGACGAAAAAGGCGAACCAGGTTTTTGTTGGGACTCTGAATATATAAGGGCCGTTCGATTTTTGGAAAAGACAAATGTAAGGGAGCGTATTCTTATTAGCACAACGCGTTGCAATGAAGTCAAGGATGCCTTGTCAAAATCTACAACTGATGAAGCAGCAGAAAAATGGACCGACGGCGATTATATTGATCACAATAATGCGGTATACGCAAGTTTTCCAGTCGATTGTAAGAAAGCCGGTATTTTAGCCGAGATTCTAGCTAAGACGAAAGATTTAATCTCAAAATGCAGTGGTCTTGAGCATACCGAATGTAATGTGGCATCAGAAGAGTGTGAATGGAAACCGGGAATAGGTCCCAACCAATGCACATTCGAAAAAAATGCATGCACCGAACCTGCTCGAAAGGCTCTAGAAGCAAAACAAAAAGCCGAAGCAGAAGCCAAAAAGAAAGAAGAGGCAGTGAAGAAAAAAGCCGAGAAGCCAGAAGATAGAAAACCAGCAAAAGCAAAAAAAGACAGTAAAATTGTTCCACTACCAGAAGAATAAAAGAAGGAGAACTTTATGATTTCAGCAGGAGCACAAGACATCAACGCCATCAAGAAAGTGGCCAGGGAGCATTTTCGCATTCCTGAGGAAAAAGTAGATGCTGTTGTCAAGCAATATGTAACACAGATGCGATTTGGCGTTGACAACATCTACGGAGACCCTGCCAAACCGTTGGTAATTGATGGAAAAGAAAATCCCCTAGCCTCTGGTACTGTGGAGAGAAAAAAACCAGAAAAACAAGCGGCGTTGGAAGACTGCTTTCTGGACGGCAAAATCAGAAAAGCCAAAGAGTTAGATGAATGTCGGGGAAAACCCGGGAAAGCAAATATCGATAAAGCCATCGATATGTTTCAAAATACGGGTGATAAATTTGTTATGACCCGTTATTTTGGTGGCACTGCCAATAACCCCTATGACTGGTTTGCTGCTGCTGCCAGACAATTGGGTGCGACGAGTGCTGCAGCCCCAAGCCCTGTCACAGGTGAAGTCATTACAAAAGTCGGTTGGGCAGGAGGTTTTGGTTTTCAAGGGGAAGCAGCCGTTATCGGGTCTTTTGAAGTGGCACCAAAATTAAAACTTGGATTTTTGTTTGCTCCTGAATTGGCTACTGAAAGTTCTCCCGGAAGTTATACCGGTGATCAAGCAATCGTCTCGGGAAAATATTTTAAAGATGATTTACAAGGAGCCTGGGGTGGCGTTGCCTTCGAGGCGACTGTTGCCTATCAATTAGTTCCTAGTTTGGCTCTAAAAGGTGGTCTGGGATTGGTTTCCAGAGAACCCTATATCGGTTTGGGTGGAGAGGCAGGTGTTGAGTGGAAACCCTTAGACAAAATTAAGAATTCTAAAGGCAAGGAAGTTGATCCTTTAACCATTTCTGCGACAGCAGTCGCTAGCAATAGTAATTTTGTTTCTGGAACATGGGGTTTAGGTGGCAAGTTAAACGCCAAGATTCAGTTGCCTTCTACATTGAACGGAACAACAATTGAACTTGCTGCACTTGCTAGCGCTGGCAATCCAGAAGATAAAACAACATCGACTCCGGCTAATCCGACACATTATGAATTGAGAGCAAAAGCTTCTGCAAGGCCCTTTCATCCCGCTCACACAATTGGTGCGGAAGGACGAGCCCATTTTGCAACTCTCGAAAACCAACCAACGGCTAATTGGCAGACATTCAAACTAATGAACAATGTCGATTTGGGATTTATGGTTTTTGATCTCAATTATAGTTACCTGCATGGAAAATTGCCGGGTGGTGACTATAGAACGTTGACACCGACATGTAGCCCGTTTGAACAGTGTGGGTCTCCCATTACTATTGGTCGAGTTGGGCATGCTGCAGAACTGCTTGTAGGTAAGCAATTTGGTCCTGTAACGCTTAAAGTTGGGCCTCAAGTTACCAACCAGGCGAATGAGATTCAATCCGAGGGAGAATCAGCAACAACAGATGATAAGGGATGGAAATTAGGTTTTGGAGCTAGTGCTGCAGTAGAATTTTAATTTTGAAAGGACAAGGGGTAAGGTATGAAAAAACATAATACGAAACGATTCTTAGGGGGGATGGCTATCAGCCTCTTTTGGCTAATGGCAGGCTGTAGTGATGGGGTGCTTTCACTGGGTGGCGTTTTTGGTGAAGAAAACCCACTACCGCCGCCAACGATTAAAGATTTCAAAGCCGACCCCGTAACGGTTGAATACGGCGGGTCAACAACCTTATCCTGGGAAGTCAGCGAGGCTGATAAAGTAGAAATTGCCTCGACGAGTGCTACTAACAAATTCAGTTATTCAACAGACAAAGATTTCAAATCAAAAACAATTGTTGAAGGTCTCAAAGAGACAACGACATTTATTTTGACAGCTACGAAGGAGGCTCCGAAATGTGAGGGAGAAGCGTGTCCAGCAGAGGTAAAGGCAGCCAAACAGACTCCATCTCCAGAACCGCAGCCGGCCCCCGCACCCGAAGGTGCACCGGAAGCTGCAATAGAAAATGCCCAAGTGGTGAAAAAATCGGTGACCGTGACTGTTAAAGGCTCTGGTGTGGCCCTGAACATTGAAGAATTTTTTTCAGAAAGTCCTGCAGTGGATGTTGGGGAACAAACAATTCTTCACTGGTCCGTGGTTCCAGAAGAGGCAGTCATCAATATCAAAGCCTCTACGGGTGAACCACCTGTCCAAGTTGATTGCGGTGTGGAAGCTTCCACAACCAAAGAGTTGGAATCAGAAACAGGTGAAGTCGTAGAAAATTTTAAACCTCAAGGTTGTGCGACTGTCTCGCCTACAGAAGATACTGTCTATACTTTGGAAGCTAAATTGGGCGAAGTAGTGGTTTCCAAAGAGTTGAGTGTGGCTGTTAACACCGATCCAAAAGTGGATCTTTTAACTGTCAATGGTGTTTCTAGCTTGAAAGTCACTAGCTATCCACAGCCAGTCGAACTGGCTTGGAAGGCGAGACCCAAGAGTGCCAAGATCACCATTAGCGCTGAACCTTCTGTCATTAGTAAGGATGGTTTGCCGACCGATAGCAGCGAAGTGGAAGGAAGTATGGCTGTTACAGTGCGGGGAGATACCACCTTCACCTTGACCGTTAAACTTGAAGGAAAGCCTGATGCGACTGCGCAAGCAAGTGTCACCGGATCTTTTAGCGCCGGTCTTGATTGTTCACAATTCTACGTGACAACAAACATGCTGACCCCTGTTTTGGAAGGTGAAAAGGTTGCCATTAGCTGGTCGATTCCAGAAATGGCAAAATCAGCGATTAACGCTATTCGTGTTACTGATAGCATGGGTGATGGACCGGTCGTGGATCCTAAAGCCATGGACCATGCGGAAGTTTCTGCGAAGGCAGGTGGGTACAAAGTTTCTTTCCAAGCTCAAGGAAAAGATTATTGCCCCACAACAGTTCATATGCCGGTCGCGAGTTTGGAAGAATTAAGCCGCGACAAAGCAGTGCGTGTGGTGCAAGACGCCAGCAAGCCAAACGAGGCCTATGTCGGTCTTGATAAAGGATTCAATGGCGGCAAAATTCAACTTGTCCATTATGATCCGATTAGTCATGCCATGGAGGTCGATTTCTTCTCGGCTCTAAAAGGCTATGACCAACTGAATCAATATCTACAGGCTAGCTTCATGGAAAATATCGTTAAGACATTTCCTGTGAATGCGGTTGCCTCCTCTGCTAACCGTTTGTTTGTAGGAACGACAGGGGCTGTACTCTATCAAGATGGTGATCAATGGAATATTTTAGCGCCACTTAGGCACCGCGACTATACCAAAACTTATAAAGCAGAGGGTCACGATTCCTGTTTTGGCATGAAACAAAGCGGCAAGGTAGCTGCTGTAAAAGGTGATATCACAACCCTAAGACAAGTCTGTGATATGGTGGCTACCGAAGATGGCAAACTCTATGTCGCAACTGATCAAGGGCTCCATATTGTTGATGATGTGGAAGCCTACATTAAAGATAAGAATAACAAGAGATGGACAAATGTCGCAGAATTAAAAGACTCAATTGTCAACGATATTGAAATTGTGAAAGCAGGCAATGAAACGGCAGTGTTGGCCGCAGGGTCCAAAGGGGTTTACCATTATGATGCTGCCTCTTCAACATGGGCTCCATTAAATGGTGGAGCCCTAGGCGCTGAAGAGACTGGTGATCTCAAACCGGTCTATTCAATAGCGGCTTTTATGGGTTACCTCGGCCCTGTGATAGCTATTTATCCTCCTCCTCCGCCAAGTTTAATCGTGGCTGCCGGAAGCCAAGATGGTGTCTATTTGAAAGATGTAACAGCCAAGGGAGCGTGGGTTAAAAAATCACTCCCTGTTTCTGCTGAAGAAAAAGCCGGCAAACCCGAAAATTATGAGAAAGTCTACAGTATTGCCTTGGATGTGAATGGGCTTTTCGTCGGAAGTAGTTCTGGTCTCTATGTCAGCCGCAACGGTGGTGAGAGCTTTGAAAGTGTGGCAACACCTCTTGTTACAGTGATTCATCCAGACGGTACCACATCTACTGAGGCTCCTGTGGTTCGCTCGATTAGTGTCTCTTCAGATGGCGATCCAGCAACGAAGGCGAATTATACCCTCTATTTGGCAACAGAGCAGGGTTTGATTAGGGCCTTTATACCGGAGTGGAAGATGTCAGCCGTCGTGATTGACGACGATGGACTGGAGGGCCCAGTAGTTGCTCCTGTTCCAGCACAACCGGCAACACCGTCTGCAACAGGTACAGTTACTTTCTACTAGCCTTATCTATTGGTTTTTATATAAATGCCGCATGTCGATGAGACGTGCGGCATTTTTGTTTCTACGAGTGTCATTGCGAGGCCGAAGGCCGAAGCAATCCACGAGAGATTGCTTCGCTTTGCTCGCAATGACAACCGTTGCGCTCCTCGCAATGACAACCGTTGCTCACGGCCAAGTCACCAAAGTTGATCCCCTCGTTCACATTTTTGCGAAACAGGCTGAGGGATTGCTTCTCCCCTCTGGGGCTCGCAATGACACCCTTGCTAGCAAAGCTATTTCGGTGAACGCCAGTGGCCAAAAAGTTATCGATTGTTTTGTGCAAGTCTATGACCCCGCCAAGGCGGAAGTCGTTGCCGATCGTTTGCAATCGATAGGAGGACAAGCCCGCTCCATCATCGATAACATCATGACCGCTTTTGTTCCCCTGGATGCGATTGATGAAGTCTCCTCGTGGGAAGAAGTGAAATATATTGAGGCGGGCAAACCCCTTCTTCCTAAAATGGATGTAGCTCGCACAGTTACCAATGTTGATGATGTGAATGCGGGTACCGACTTGGATGCCCGCTATGATGGCTCCGGTGTGATTATTGGTGTTGTGGATGACACCGCTCCTGACTGGGGACACGAAGATTTCAAAGACTCTGCCGGCAAAACAAGAGTGCAATTTTTCTGGGACAAGTCTGCTTCCGGTTCGGGTGTCAGTGAGATTTCTGGATCGAGTGGACTTGAGTGTACCAATACTCAAATGAACAATAGCCTTAGCAGTGCAACAACAAATACTTGTGGTGCTACTTCTGGCGGAGATACTTCCAGTCACTCAACCCATGTTGCAGGGATTGCCGCAGGGGACGATTCCACCTACAAAGGTGTGGCAACGGGTGCCGACATTATTTTTGTCTATAATACAGAAACGGATGCTGACAGTGGTGGCAATTTAAGCACGACTATTGTGGATGATGTTCGCTATGTTTTTGCCAAGGCTTCTTCGCTAAAACAACCCGCCGTGGTCAATCTTTCTTTGGGGACCTCCATTGGTGCCCATGATGATACCTCTTCGATGGAGACCTCTTTGAATAATTTAGTCTCAGGCCACCCAGGCCGCGCCATTGTTAACGCTGCGGGTAACGAAAATTTTAGTCCTAACGATACTGGGGCTGCGACTTATAACGGGCTCCATGCCGCAATCGATGTTACGAGTGGCAGTGATGAAGCCTTTGATTTTTCGGTCCGCAGCGGTTCTACTTTGCGTTCTCTAGGACTCCAAGTCATCGTCGATATTTGGCTTGCTTCCACCTCAACATGTACGGTGGAGTTGGATGGGTTTGATTTTGCTAAAACAGCGGTTTCTGTAAACATGGCAGCCGCTTCTGCAGGTGGAAGCAAAACCGCCAGCGGCGGTAGCGCCACTCTTGCTGTCGATTTTACTGATTCAACAAACGCCAATAATGGAAAGAAACACGCAATAGCCACAGCAACATTTGCTAGCTCACTAACCAACGCACAAATCCAAGACAATTTTTCTTTTGATCTGATTTTTAGAGGAACCTGCGCCGGCGATGCCTGGCTCTGGCCGGACAGAAACTCTACTGTTAGTTTTACAAAACAGTTTGGCGGGACCGATCGGGGCTTTGGTTACACTTATGTTAATGGAGATAGTAACAGGACGATTACAATCCCTGGTTCCGCCTCCAAAATTATCGCGGTTGCCTCTTTTATGTCTCAGACCGGCTGGACAGACTCGACAGGGACAACACATAATCAGACCGCTACCTCAGGAACCGATTTTACTTCGCTTGGAGCGACAGGAGGAACCGTCAGTGATATTTCTCTTTTTTCCAGCCTTGGCCCAACACCCGATGGGAGAACCAAACCAGACATTGCAGCGCCAGGTGAACCGATTGTTTCTGCACTATCCTCTAGTAACTCGGTTTCTTCTGGAAAAAAAGTAAACTCCAACCATTTCAAATTGGAAGGGACTTCAATGTCCTCCCCCCATGTTGCGGGAATTGTTGCTTTGATGTTTCAGAAAAATAAATGTCTTACATCCAATCAGGTCAAGACATTGCTGACAGAAAATGCCGCAACGGATAGTTTTACAGGAACCGGTTCTTCCATTCCAAACAATGAGTGGGGTTATGGAAAAGCAGATGCCTTGGCGACGATGAAGGATGTGGCGACGCTATCTGGAGAGACTTGTGGTCTCACGGGGACGGGAGGAGCTCAAGATACGCCTGTTACAACAACATCTGGAACCGCAGCAGGAAGTGGATGCCTTAACATTGCAAATGGAAATCCTAACACTCTTTCAATTTTTTGTTGGGTTGTTGTGGTGTTCCTTGGCTTGACATTCCGAAATCGATTCACTACTGAGTGAACTGTGCAGCCCAACCGTTTGGAAAGAGTCTGGCATTTTGTAAAACCCGAAATTTTACAGCGATGGGGTAAGCTTACCAACGGCGATTTGGAAAATTGTCAATATCAATATGATCTGGTTGTCGAGGCAATACGCCGGACCTACTTTGAAGGACGTTCTCATTTATCCTTAGAAGGTGAAATTAGAGATTGGCTCAACAAACGAATTGACCATTATGAAAAATCAGACAAAATCCATTGAAACGAACACCCGTTTTGAGGAAAAGGGTGCCCTAGAAAGCGCGGAATATCAGAAGTCCCAGGGCTATTTTGTTTTTGAGGAGCTCTCCAATAGCCAACAAAGTCAAAAAGGCAAGGTTCTTGCAAGACCGATTGAGTCAATTGATTTAGAAAAGGTTAATTCCATTGATCAGTTGGTGACTGCTTATGGAGAGGCCTCCATTCAGGCAAGAAATATCGGTGATTGTGCACAAGTTTGGGAGCAGATGTTGACCGACCCCGATCGTCCAACCATTTTTTTAGGACTTGCCGGTCCCTTGATTGCGGCTGGGTTGCGTAAAGTCATTCGCGACATGGTTCATTACGGTCTGGTCGATGTGATTGTTTCTACCGGTGCTATTTTGTATCAGGACATTTATCAAGCAAAAGGTTTCAAACATTTTAGAGGAAGTTCTGATGCGGATGATTCTGTTTTAAGAGATCTCTATATCGATCGCATTTTTGATACCTATGTGGATGAAGAAAAATTCTGGAGGCTCGATTGCACCATTGGCCAATTTGCGAGCGCCCTTAAACCTGGCAAATACTCCAGTCGCCAGTTTTTGGCCGAAATTTCACAGGCATTAGACGATGAAAATTCCATTTTGGCGACGGCGTATAGAAGGGGAGTTCCTGTTTTTGCGCCGGCTCTCAACGATTCTTCGATTGGGATTGGGCTCACCGAACATTATCATCGCTGTGTTAAAGATGGAAAACCGGGTGTCACGATCGATTCGATTCAAGACAACTATGAGCTGACCCAAATTGTAGTTCAATCGAAAGCAACTTCGGCAATTTATATCGCGGGCGGAGTGCCCAAGAATTTTATCAATGACTCGGTCGTCATGAGTTATATTTTTGGAAAAGATACCGGTGGGCATCGTTACGCCTTTCAATTAACGACCGATGTTCCGCACTGGGGAGGCTTGTCCGGTTCTACGTTAAGTGAGGCAACCTCTTGGGGAAAGGTTTCTAAAAAGGCCGAGCATGCCATGGCCTTTGTGGAGCCCTCTGTTTCTCTTCCGTTAGTAGCAGGTTATGTGATGAAAAAAGGACTAGGTCGCAGACGCCCCGCCTTGCAAATGACCTGGGATTCTCCCAGACTCACCTCCTTAAAGACAGTTGGATAACAACAAATCCTAAATTCTAAATGGTTCGACAAGTTCACCATCCTGAGCAAAGTCGAAGGACAAATCCCAATGATCCAAATCCAAATGTCCCAAACAATTGTGTTTGAAATTTTGGTTATTGGAATTTAGAATTTGTTTAGGATTTAGATATTAGGATTTGGGATTTTCCCACTTAGGTCCCGTTTCAACGATGTTCGTATTTTAAGTAGGTCCTTGTGATACATTGGGGCCTTAAAATCAGGATAGGTCCATTCGAAGGGAATCCATTTTCCCTTTTCAAAGCGGAGCAATGTGTAGACATAGACATCTTTAGAGAGTGCCACTTTTTGACCTCCTGCTTTTCCGGAAGCCAAAACTACTTTGAACAAATCGACATAGCCAGGGTCGATGTTAATGGTTCGATGTTCTAGGTTCGATGTTCGATGTTCCAATTTTTTGGTGAGTTTTTTGAGTTCGGCGAGTTTTTCAGGTTTAAAAATCTTTTTGAAACTGATCAAGCAGCGTTCTAATCCAGGACCCAATTCTTCTTCATAATAATGACTATGTTCAAAAAGATGCCACTCACTTTGCACTTCCATCGGGCCCAAGAGTTTTTCAAAGGCTTTGATAACTTTCTCTTTGAACTTTTTATTGGAAGTCAGAAGAAAAAGAATTGCCTTGGATTGAGGAGGGTAAATACTCGTCATTATCTCACCAATTTATATCCAATCTGAAATAGATAAACACAGAGTGCGAATAAGAGCAGTGTTAGAAGGCCAGAGAGAGCCACAGAGTGCCAAAGGGGAACCTCCAGAATTCCCAAAACTCCATAGCGTATTCCATCCACCATGTAGAAGAGGGGATTCACAATCGATATCTTTTTCCAGATGTCTGGCAATAAGTTGATCGAATAAAAAACACCGCCCAAATAGACCAAAGGAGTAATAACAAAGGTTTGTGTGGTTGCGAGGCTGTCCCAGGTTTTGGCCCTGAGTGCTCCGATGATGCCCCAGCAGCCAAAAAGAATCGATTGTTGGATCAGAAAAAAGAAAGTGACCGGCCAACTGAAAAGAGGCTGTTTTAAAAGAAGGAGTGAGACTGCTAAGGTGATCCCTCCGATTAAAATTCCTCTGGCAATGCCACCCACCACAAGGGCGGTGACAATCTCAATGGGCTTTAGGGGGGCTGCCAAAATGTTATCCAAACTTTGGTCAAAGCGAGCCATGTAAAGGGAGGTCGATGTATTGGAAAAGGCGTTGTTCATCACCCCCATGGCGGCAAGGCCGGGTATGATATAGAGAATGTAGGGAAAGCCGTGAATTTCCTGGATGCGCTCCCCCAGAGAAAAGCCAAAAATCAAAATAAAAAGGAGGGTCGTCAAAATAGGTGGAAAAATAGTTTGGCGAATCAGTCTCCAAAATCTGAAAAACTCTTGGGTGACTAAAGTTGCAAATCCCGTGAAACTTCCCATTCCTTGGCTCCTTCAGCAAGACTTTTGCCTGTTAGGTTAACGAATACTTCTTCTAAAGAACCTGGCCGAACAAATTTTAAAACTCCTTTACGCTCTTTATTTTCGAAACGATATTTTTCAATGAGTTTGGTTGGCGAATCACACGCGACAATTTTTCCTTTATGAATAATGCCTACTCGTTCGCAAAGTAGTTCTGCCTCTTCGATGTAATGAGTTGTTAGTAGAATTGTTGTTCCATCCGAATTGAGACCTTTCAAAAATTCCCACAATTCATGTCTTAGCTCTACATCAATTCCGGCCGTTGGCTCATCTAAAATCAAAATTTTTGGTTTTCCCATCAACGCCCTGGCGATCATCAGGCGTCTTTGCATTCCGCCGGAGAGTTTAAAGCGACCCACCTTTCTTTTTTCCCACAACCCGAAATCTTTTAATAATTTTTCGGCTCTTTGTTTAGATTCTTTTTTGGAAAGACCGTAAAAACCACCTTGAAATTCCATAACGTTGCCAATGGGAAAATAGGCGTGGATATTGATTTCCTGGGGAGAGAGTCCCAGATAGCGTTTGGCAGCCAGCGGTTCTTTGCGGATATCATGCCCCATTACTTTGATGGAACCAGAATTGGGTCGAACCAGGCCGACAATCGAATTGATGATTGTTGTCTTGCCCGCTCCATTGGGCCCTAAGAGCCCAAAAAATTCTCCTTGAGGGATAGATAAATCGATCCCTTTGAGTGCCTCAACTGTTGCACTGTAAGATTTTTTCAGCCCAGTGATTTCAATGGCGTTCATGGATTGCGCGCCCGGAAGGATTCCCTCCGCCTCTCGGCTACGGGACTTCCTCGGCGACCCTCCTTCGGATGGTGCCCGCCTCGGTCGTCGAACGTGCAGATTTTATAATACTGCCGCATGACGGGGGCCCATGCTTGTTGTGAGCAATCAGCGCGCCCGGAAGGATTCGAACCTCCGACCTCCTGATCCGTAGTCAGGAGCTCTAATCCACTGAGCTACGGGCGCGCTGATTGCTCAATTTTCATGGGCAGTCATGCGGCCTCCTTGCACGTGGCGAAGCGCGAGCTTCGCAACCTCCGACCTTCCCTAGCGCATTTCTCCTTATATCTTGCCCAATAGCATGAATGAAATAACCAAGCTGTAGATCACGAGAGATTCGATCAGTGCCAAAGCAATGATCATTGGTGTCATCACTTTACCGGCCGCTTCTGGATTTCTGGCGATTCCTTCAAGCGCCGACGCAGCGGCACGTCCCTGGCCCAAAGCCCCTCCAAAAGCAGCCAGACCAATACCAAGGCCTGTTGCCAAAGCAAGACCCGCTTTCAAAAAGGTATAAACTCCCTCTCCGGTTGGGAGCGGTGCTCCTTCTGCAGCCATCAAAACCGCAGGGCAGACAAGAACTGCAAGTGCAACTACAACGATTTTCTTCAACATACCTTCCTCCTGTTAATGAGATTCCTCTGTCGCTAGTCCAAGATAGACAATCGACAAAAGTGAAAAAACAAATGCTTGAATAAAAGAGATAAACAAGCCCAAAATCATAAAAATAACCGGCACCAAGATGGGAGTCAGCTGTGAGAAGACTCCCAGCACCAAGTGATCTCCCGTCATATTTCCAAAGAGACGAACGCTCAAACTCACCGGTCTTACAACGTGACTGATTAATTCAATAATCAACATCAAAGGGCCAAGCCAGATGACCGGTCCTAAAAGATGTTTAAAATAATTGACGAGGCCTTGTTCCTTGATCCCCTGATAGTTGTAATAGAGAAATACAATAATCGCGCAAGCGGCATTCGTGTTGATGTTTTCAGTGGGTGGGGCAAGTCCCGGAATCAGCCCAATCATATTGCAAAAAAGAATATAGATGAAAAGGGAGCCAATGAGAGGAAAGAATTTTTGTGCCTTTTCACCCAAGACACCTTCCATCAAGCCGAGTAACGCTTCAACCACCACCTCAAAAAAAGTAGCAGGTGTCAATTTGTCTTGGGGGACCAAACAAGCTTCCGTTTTTTTGAGTCTTCGATTGGCAACCCAAGAGAGAATTATCAAAAGCAACGCGACAGATCCTGCAGTAACAATGTGCATGGTATGATGGTTAATCAACGCCATTTAAATCCTTTCACAATCAATGCAATGACAACAACGCTAAAGCCAAGCAAAAACGGAACTGGATTAACAAAATCTTTTGTAATCAAAACCCAGAGAATCAGCGCTAGCAGAGTCAATTTAACAACACTCTGGATTGCCAACGCCCCCCATTTTGGGGCCTCCTCTTTGACCAGGCCTTTGGCCCACCATTTCCAGAAGGCCCAATTAACTAATCCCAGAACAAGTCCTGCAACAAAGGAGGCAGTGAATTGCAATGTTTGTCCCATTTCGTCAAGTAGGTTTTCTATTCCCAAAAGGTAGTCACTACCCTTCTGCAATTTTTACCAAAAGGTAGTGACTACCTTTTGGTGCGCCAGTTGAGGATGCGGATGAGGTTCCAAAGGCCCCCTGTAAATCCAAGGACCAGCCCCAATAAAGCGAGCCAAGGCGAGGTTCCCCATCGCCTATCCAAATAATCCCCCATGAACCATCCGGCGACAACGGTTAGGGATAATTGAATGCCAACTGCCCCATAAAGCCCAAAAGTTAGCCAAAACGGGTTTTTTTGGTCATCATTTGTCATAAAATAGACTCAAAAACATGTAAAGTATGGTCAATTTCCTCGTTTTTATGGGCTAAACTGACAAAACAGGTCTCAAATTGGCTTGGTGGAAGGTAAATTCCCTTCTCAAGAGCGTTATGGAAAAACTTTTTAAAACCGACTGGCCCTTCCTTGCAAAAGAGGGTCCACATGGAACCGACCGCTTGGATTTGATGAGGAAGTTTTTTCTTCTCAAGAATGTTTTTAAGGCCATTGGTTAATTTTGATGCTATTTCATTAAGACGATCATACACTCCCTTTTGAGTAAGTTGGTTGAGTGTTTCGATTCCAGCTGTCATCGCCAAGGGATTTCCAGACAAAGTTCCAGCCTGATAAACTTTTCCAAGAGGGGCAAGCTGATCCATCAAATTTTTAAGACCTCCATAGGCTCCAACAGGAAGTCCCCCACCCAAAATTTTTCCAAGGCAGGTGAGGTCCGGTTTGATGTTGTAGAGTGCTTGTGCACCACCGAGCGCCACACGAAAGCCGGTCATTACTTCATCAAAGATGAGTAAAGCTCCATGCGCTGTGCACAAATCTTTTAAACCTTTCAAAAATCCAGGTTGCGGCGGGACACATCCCATGTTTCCCGCGACCGGCTCTACAATCACGCAGGCAATCTGGTTTTTGTTTTCTTCAAAAAGGCGTCCGACGCCTTTTAGGTCATTATAAGATGCGACCAAGGTATGTTTTGCAAAATCAGCAGGGACGCCGGTACTAGAGGGAATTCCAAAAGTTGCTGCCCCAGAACCTGCCTTCACCAACAAATAATCGGCATGACCATGATAACATCCTTCAAATTTTATAATTTTATCACGACCAGTAACGCCTCGCGCAAGCCGTACAGCACTCATCGCCGCTTCTGTTCCTGAATTAACAAAACGCAATTTTTCAATCGATGGGAAAATTTGACGAACCATCGATGCCAATCTGGACTCTAACTCAGTTGGGGCGCCAAAGCTAAATCCTCTTTCACAAGCTTGTTGAACGGCAGCGACAACTTTGGGATGGGCATGTCCCAAAATCGCTGGACCCCAGCTTCCGACATAATCGATGTATTCATTCCCATCGACATCCCAAAGTTTTGCACCTTGTGCCTTGGCGATGAATAGCGGCGTTCCACCCACGGCACCAAAAGCCCTCACCGGAGAATTTACACCACCCGGCATGAGTTTTAACGCTTCTTCAAAAAGTTTTTCTGAGAAGGACTGCGGCATGAAGGGGTTTCTAGCCTAAGCAGGTTTGAGAGTAAAGCGGATCGTATCGAAGAGGCCGCGCCAGGAACTAAACGTTTCATCAACGGCACTTGCTTCATAACCACAGTGAACCATGCAGTCGGCACATTTTTCATTGCGTCCCGTGCCGTAGTTATCCCAGTTTGTCTCTTGCATCAATTCTTTAAAAGTAGCGACATAACCATCTTGCAAGAGATAACAGGGCTTTTGCCAACCAAAAATATTGTAGGTGGGGTTCCCCCATGGAGTGCATTGGTATTTGCGTTTGCCTTGCAGAAATTGCAGGAAAAGTGGGGATTGATTAAATTTCCAACTCTTCTTCCCATTGCTCAAAATTTGTTTGAATAACTCATGCGTTCTGTTTCGCTTTAAAAAATGCTCCTGATCCGGGGCCTTTTCATAACTGTAACCCGGTGAGACCATCATTCCCTCCACGCCCAGTCCCATCATCGTGTCAAAGAAGGCACGAATCCGTTCTGAATTCACCCCTTCAAAAAGTGTGGTATTCGTAGTGACCCTAAATCCTCTGCGCAATGCCTCTTTGATGGCACTGGCAGCCTGTTCATAAACCCCTTCGCGACAGACTGCGTGATCATGCTCTTCTTTGAGTCCATCCATGTGAACACTGAACGTTAGAAACTCGGAGGGTTTGAAAAGATCGAGTTTACGCTTAAGCAAAATAGCATTAGTGCAAAGATAAATATATTTCTTGCGCTCAACCAAGCCTTCCACAATTTTATCAATTTGAGGATGCATGAGGGGCTCGCCACCAGGAATGCTAACGATGGGTGTTCCACATTCTTCAACCGCTCTAAAACATTGTTCGGGGGTGAGATTCTTTTTAAGGATTTCTTCTGGATGTTGGATTTTGCCACAGCCGGCGCAGGCAAGGTTACAGCGAAAGAGAGGCTCCAACATCAAAACAAGAGGATAGCGTTTGTTCCCCTTGATTTTTTGTTTGAGGACATAACTGGCAACACGCCACGCTTGAGATATTGGAACGGCCATGCTAGGAGCTATGAAACATAAGGCTAAAAATATGTCAAACCTACTTATTGTTGCTGCCCTAAAAGACGAAGTCCGCCCCATCAAAGCGGAAATGACCGTCGATTGTACGATCCATTTTAAGCCCGCTACTTTTTATCAGGGAAAAATTTTTAATAAAGAGATCGGTTTATTAATTACCGGTGTTGGGGTTGCTCGAATGAAAAAAGGGTTAATTCAAGTGCTGGAGCAAAAAAAGCCGACTTCTATTTTGCATGTAGGTTTCTGTGGAAGTTGTTCGCCTGTTGCAGGGCTTGGTGCTTTAATTTTGGGACAAGGAGTTGTCGAAGAAAAATCGAGGTGCCATTTCGTAAGTGAGACAGGCTTGCTTGAGCAGGCCAAAAAATTGTGTGAAGAAAAGCAATTTTCTTTTCAGGTTGGTTCCATTGTGACGGTAGATCGCATTGTTTCCAGTCCCCACGAAAAGGCAGATTTGGGGGCCGTTCACAAAACGATGGCGCTGGATATGGAGGCGGCAGTCGTTGCAGAGGTTGCCAGTCAGAGAAAAATTCCATGGGTTGTTGTTAAATCAATTTTAGATCCGGTTGATATGGAGCTTCCCAATTTGGAAGATTGCGTGGAGCCGACGGGCGAGGCAAGACCTCTCATGGTTGTTGAACATCTTTTCAGAAAACCGCAGGATTTGATGAAACTCCCGAACATCCAATATTGCGCCTCGCAGGCTAGGCGTTCACTAACAGAGTTTATGGAGGCTTGGGTTCAAAATATCTCTTGATTTATACATATAATAAGATATACATTTGTATATATGTATGAAATCCTTTTCTCTGAGGTGGTGAGCAAGCAGCAAGCAAGAATACCGAAAAAGGATTTGGAAAAGATAAAGAAATTGCTCTTGAATTTAAGAGAGAATCCGAGGCCGTTGAAGTGCAAAAAGCTGGTAGGGGGTGAGCAAGAATATAGAATTCGTTATCGAAATTGGAGGGTTTTATATTCTGTCGATGATTTCAAAAAACAAGTTATCGTTTATGGAATTTTGGACAGAAAGGAGGCGTATCGATGAAAACGATCTCAGTAAAATTCGATGATTATGTGTTGGAGCTTCTTAATAGAGAAGCCAAGGAGAAAAAACTGACTCGTATGGAGATTATTCGTTCTGCTGTTGTTAATTTCCTTTTGAACAGGGATGATGTCGGAGATTTGGCTTATATTCAAAGTCATAAAAACGATAAATTGTCATCTTTTGATGACACTTTTAAATAATCATTTCTTAAATTTCTTTGCAGCAATTGCAGAGCCAATCGCATCCCAAAGATAAGCAGTGCCGTAAGTAATTCCCCCTAGCACTTTGGCAGCATTACCTATAGCTCTGCAATCGCCGGGATCACCTGAGTTGTTGCAGTTACCAAAAAGTCCTACTCCTAGAGTTATTCCCCCAACAACGCCTAAAAGCATTGAAAGGGCTCCTTGAACAGGATGGCCCGTATAAATCAAACCATCTCCGGGAATAGGCGACAATCCCAAACCAATGGCCAAGCCCTTTGATTTTTGTTTTCTTTCGATTGTGGAGAGTTCGGCCTGAGATTCATTTTGAGCGTATTCTTTTGCTGCTTCTTTGGTAAAGCGGTTTGAATCAAAACTCCTTGCGAAGACAGATTGACTTAATACCAAACAAAAACAGATGAGGATTGTGAAAGTTTTTTTCATGAATTCTCCTTTAGCCATTTTTCAAATTGCTGTCCAGTTTATAAACGCTACACTCTCAAAACGCTTGGAATGTTTGTTTTCAGGCAGGTAGCCCGACTGGAAACAAAAATGACGAAAAGTGTCAGAGGGTCAAGGGTATCTTACTGTGTACAAGACCAGCCGGGGCTGAGGGCTGCTTTGGAACATTGTCGGCAGGAGTAGGTTTGAGATTTTAATCGGCCATTTTCGCAATAAAATTCGGTTAAGTATTTTAGGTTCATTTGAGCCGTTTTGATTTCCCTACACTGATCTGGAAATTTTTGAAAACGTCGGTTTTTTATGATCAAAACCATCCCGCCGATTCCGGGTTTATTGCCCCCGTCAGAATCCAAACATTGTCTGCAATGTAGGTCCGTCGAGCAAATATTGGGCCCAGCCCCAGACACTTGGACACAGGCTAATTTGCTACATTCAGCGTGGGTTATAGGAGGAACACAAGTTGATACTTTGCGGATTCTCTCGCTTTGATCAAAAATGTAAATATTTCCTTGGGTATCCACAGCAACTCCATTAGGATATTGTAGTGCTGCGCTCGTGGCCGGGCCCCCATCTCCTGAAAAACCGATAGTACCATTTCCGGCAATGGTTGTAATAATACCATCAGTGGTCAACTTGTAGATTCTAGAGTCCGAGTGGAACGCCATGTAAATATTTCCTTGGGTATCCACAGCAATTCCAAAAATATCTATTAATGTTGTCGTCGTGACCTGCTCACCATTTCCGGGAACAGTGTCGATTTTTCCATCAGTGCTTACCCTGCGGAGTCTGTAGAACAACATATCTGCAATGTAAATATTTCCCTGGGTGTCAACAGCAACAGCACGTGGAACTAAATCTGCGCTCGTGGCCGGACCCCCATCTCCTAAATAACCTGGGAAACTACCTCTACCTGTTCCAGCAACAGTAGTGATTATGCCATCAGGGGTTACCTTGCGAATTCTTTCGTTATAGACATCTGCAATATAAATATTTCCCTGGGTGTCAACAGCAATTGACTCGGGGCGATTTAATTTAGCGCTCGTGGCCGGGCCCCCATCCCCAGAAAAACCATTGCTGGCCATTGCCAGCAATAGTCGTAATAATACCATCAGTGGTCACTTTGCGAACTCGATGATGCCCAACATCTCCAATGTAAATATTTCCTTGGGCATCAACAGCAACTGCATAAGGAGCATATAGTGCTGCGCTCGTGGCTTGCCCACCATCTCCTGTAAAACCGAACAAGCCGGTGGTGCCGCTTCCAGCAACAGTTTGAATAAATCCATCGGGGGTTACCTTACGGATTCTGTTGTTCAACATATCTGCGATGTAAAGATTCCCTTGAGTGTCAACGGCAATTCCCTCAGGGCGATTTAATTTAGCACTCGTGGCTGGACCGCTATCACCTGAAAAACCTGTTTGTCCATTCCCCGCGATGGTTGTGATAATTGGTTCGCATTGTTGTGCTTGGGCTTTAGAATAGGTAGGCAAGCCCATTATTAAATAAGCAAAAGAAAATAGAACCACCCATAGTCGCATAATGAGAACTCCTTTGGGTAACCAGACATAATTTCATGCAAGTCCTATGCCAAAAAACTCGCAGTTCGGAGCGTATGTTTGGCAGAGTGGTTTGTAAGCGCGAAATTAATTAGGAAAATACTGGGCGGCTGCCCTAATGCATATCCTTGCGAACTCAACATGTTTCAAATTGATGTGTCTGATGCTGTTTGGATCAAAGCCAGGTCGTTTCCGAAATTTTTCCCACAAACCTGCCTCTTGGATTGTCGCCATAAAAAGTATCATATTGGCATCTATTTTCTGTCCAGTTGGTGTCTGCAAACCCCCGTTAGCGATCCTATCTTTCTTTTGATCAATACCTTCTTTGCCAAAGACTTTTATATAGATATCCGACCCAAATATTTCATTTTCTTTTCTCGGGTCGCGGATTTCTTCACCCATTCGGAATAGCTCTGCAATAAAATTCGCCACTTTGTTTACTTGTTGGTTATCCATGGCTTGGGGGTTACCAAAAATTTCTTGAGCCAAGGCGTCAAATCTATTTTGATCTTTCTTCGGAATCTTTTTTTTGAATAATTTTTTGAACGCTTCAATGTAGCGCATTACTTTGTCCCTGTGTGTCCGAACGTAAGCAGAATGATCAACTGGTTCCTCCATTCCCTCAATTTCAGGGTATTGTCTGGCAATGAATTGAAAATCGCGCATGTGCCCTACCTCATGATCCAGGGCAAACGATAAAGAGAATTCATTTTTAAATTCAACGTACGTCATGAGGCCTATCCTAATTTGTCCAACAAGAGCGCTTAATGACTGGGCAAAAGGGCCCAATACGAGAACAGAAAGACCATGTTTCTTGGCATAATCCGCTATGGTTTGAATTTGATGATGACTCCAGATGGAAGGCTGATGATTGGATACAAGTTCTCTTTGCTTTGTTACAGCCTCTTGTAAAAATCTTTCGCAAATGGCACCATGTTCGGGGTTATTGGGTGCAATGATTGCATTTTGAAGTGCTATTGGAAATCCAACAGCTTGTATGGCTTCACAGGTTTCTTTGATGGTTAAGTCATTGGCCATTTTGTCCTTTTCTTGCTATAGTTATCGGCAAATCGAAAATTAAGTTGCTGCATGCGTTCATCTAAAATCTGCAAGTAGCGGGTTATGACGAAATAGCTACTGGTTTTAATAATAAGCTATTCATTGGCTACTACTTGTGATATGCTGAACTAAGATGCATTCTTTTAACCCAGAAATCATTAAAAATCTGGAACTTCCCATACCCGTGGTTTGGCTTGTGGGACAGTGTATGGAGCTTAGAGGAAAACAAGATCTCTGGATGAAGACGAAACCAGAGGTCATGAAAACGTTAAAGGAAATAGCCATTATTCAGAGTGTTGAATCTTCGAACCGGATCGAAGGAGTCACCGTCAGTAAAAATCGTCTCAAACCTCTGGTTTTGAATCAAACAAAACCAAAAGATCGGCCTGAAGAGGAAATATACGGTTATAAAAAAGCACTCGACTGGATTCATCGCGATTTTAAAAAAATCAATATAGATCCAAAAGCTATTTTGAAATTGCATGAATTGGCTCAAGGCGGGCATTCTTCAGATGCTGGACGCTGGAAAACAAAAAATAATGAAATTATCGAAATTCTTCCCAATGGAGAAAGGATCATCCGATTTGTTCCGGTAGTATCAGAGAAAACACCCAAATATATGGAACAATTGTGTTTGGCCTATCAAGACGTTCTTCAAAAGAAACAGTTACCGGAACTTTTAATCATTGCCTCTTTTGTTTTTGACTTTCTTTGTATCCATCCTTTTCGTGATGGAAATGGCAGGGTGTCTCGGTTGTTGACCCTTTTGTTGCTTTATCAACATGGTTTTGATGTTGGCCGCTATATCAGTATTGAAAGAATTATTGAATCGACCAAACAGGATTATTATCAAGTATTGCATAATTGTTCCCAAGGATGGCATGAAAGTCAGCATGACATAAAACCTTGGTGGATCTATTTCTTATCAACACTCAAAGAGGCTTATCGTGAGTTGTCTAATAGGGTTGAGGGGAGTGATTTGCTAGCCCCGAAAGGTAGAGTGATTGAGGGATTAATTTTGGAACAGACTGGTGAATTTACTTTATCTACAATTCAAAATTTGTGTCCTAATGTTAGTCAGCAAATGATCAAGAAAGTTTTGAATGGTTTGAAGATCAAGAAAAAGGTCCAATTGGTTGGAAAAGGGCGGGGTGCAAAATGGCGTGTTTTGGTGTGATATGATTCAGTTATCCAACGGACATTCTTTTGAGTTTATGGCGGCGTCGGGGGCGCTGGGCTTTGATGGACAAGGTTGGCCGTGGGAACAGCCGCTTCGTTTGGTGGGGCTTTTTAAGCCAGAGCTCTTTACCGTTGTTGTTAAGTCGCTCACGTTGAAACCACGAAAGGGGAATCTTCTCTGGTACAATCCTTTGCGATGCGTGCGTCTCATTTCGGATGGAGTCGTTAATGCGGTGGGGCTTACCAATCCAGGGATCGATTGGTGGATCAAAGAAATGTATCCTCGGGTGGTTGTGGGTGAGCTCAACGTTGTGGCCTCCATTGCGGGGGAGTCGTTGCAAGAAAATATGGAGATGGCTCTCAAGCTAAAAAGTTGCGATAAGATTAAAGGGCTGGAGATCAATGCGTCGTGTCCCAACAGTCCTGGTGAGTTGCAAAGTTCAAACCAGGCCGTGATCGATACCGCTCAGGCCTTGAAGTACGTGACCAAGTGGCCTCTGATTGTGAAACTTTCCTGTGTTCATGATTATGTCAAAATTGCCAAGGCTCTTGAAGGAACAGTGGAGGCAATTAGCATCAACAGTGTTCCCTGGACCACGATGTTTGAAGGAAAGAAATCATCCCTTGAGCGATTTGGGGGTGGGGCTGTTTCAGGGAAAAGGGCACAAGCCTATACTTGGAAGATGGTTAGTGAATTGGCGCAATCAACATCCATTCCTGTCATTGGTGCCAGTGTGTGGGAATATCAAGATATAGGCAAATTGTTTGACATGGGGGCTAAGGCCGTTGCCTTTGGTTCCATCTTCTTGCGCTACCCCTGGAGACCGACGCACTTTGTTAAACGTTGGCTATCGATCCATCGCAAAACACGTTGATCAATCGCTTTCGGTCAGGAGTGGGGGTGTTCAAAACCGTGCTCCACTTCGGGCTATCTCGTCAAAAAAATAATTTCGTTTCAAAAGATGCAGATAGTATCTTACCTGCCGTCAGCTCTATCTGCAGAAACGAACCTGCCTGCCGGCAGGCAGGTATTATTTTATTTGACTCAATACGCCCTCGTTTCCGCACAGATGTTTTGCCCACCCCCACTCCTGCCCTCGCGCAATTGACCATAAGATAGCGTCTACCTTCTGGTTAAACGTATGGGAATCGCATAAGTAAAGACAGTTGGAGCGAAGGGGTGGCCCGGAGTGTTTGTTGTGGGGTTTAGTTAGGGGCCCCCACAAAAACACGGAGGGACAGGACCCCGAAGCTCCAACTAATTTACGTCAGAGGGACTCGAAAAAGTTGAGGACCTTTTTGGCGACTTCTTGGTGATCATAATCAAGTGTCAATACATGGGCAGAGTGTTCCATCATACAAACATCAACTTGTTTTGAAGAGACTCGTTTTTTAATATCCAGCATTCCTTTTGGATCGGCCAAATGATCTCGAAGACCATGGATGAGTAAAAGAGGCTGCGACACTTTTTTTAGTCCCTTTTTAACCTCTCGAGCCAAGTCTTCCATTTGAAAAACCGCTTTGGATGGCATTCTAGCTAAACTATTTTCTCGATAGAGTTCTCGTCCTTTGGGATCCAAAACACTCTTTTCAAAGTTTTTTGCCGTTGATTCAATGACAAAACGAAGAGGGGTATAACGTACACTCGGAATAACAAGGCACGAAAAAATAGGTCTTAATTTCCAGGGTACGCCAAGCAGTGCTAATCCTTTGAGGGAGTTTCCTAGTTCTTGTGCTAATTTTAAACCGAGCAGACCTCCCATAGAGATGCCAACATAAAAAACCCTCTCCACTGTTTTGGAGAGTTCTCGATGGGCATGCAACACACTCCCATACCAATGCTGCCAGGTAGAATTCGCAAGTGTCGTTACATCTTTGCCGTGACCATAGAGAAGAGGGGCTTTAACTATGTAACCTTTCGCCTCGAGAGCTTGAGTAATAAAAGCCACGTTGGCAGGGGTGCCGGTGAGTCCATGAACAACCAAACAACCTTTTTGCGAAATCGCCATAAAGTAGTCACTACCTTTTGGTTAATATTACCGATAAGTAGTCGCTACCTTATGGTTAACATCTGAATTCTATTTTGACAACGTTTAAGGGCAATGCTTTAAGACAAATCCAATATGCCTTTGGAGACTTTTACTATTCCGGTTGCCAGACAACTCCAAGAAGTCGAACGTGTTTTGGCTACCCAATTAACCTCCGAAGTTCCTTTAGTCACACAAGTTGTTCAATATATTATTCAGAATGGCGGCAAACGCTTGCGGCCACTTTTAACACTCCTTTCCGCCAAACTTTCAGGCTACCAGGGGGAAACATCGATCAAATTAGCAGCCGCTATGGAGATGATCCACACGGCAAGCCTCCTTCATGACGATGTGATCGATGATGCCGGTTTGCGCCGTGGTAAGTCTTCTGCAAAAGCCAAATGGGGTAATTCCATCAGTGTGCTGGTCGGCGATTTTTTCTGGTGCAAGATGAGCCAGATTATTGTCGATCACGGGTGTTTGCGCACGCTAAAAGTAGTAACGGATACAATTACTATCACAACAGAAGCAGAAATTTTGGAAATCACCAAACATAGCGATTTTTCAATTGATGAAGAAGTCTATCTCAAAATCATACGTGGCAAAACGGCTGTTTTACTCTCCGCTTGTTGCCAAATTGGGGGGATCTTGGGAGGGGTCTCCGAGCCTTTTGAAGAGGGCCTCAAACGGTACGGACACGATGTAGGTATTGCCTTCCAACTCACCGACGACATTTTGGATTATGAATCGGAAGAGGAAAAATTTGGAAAACATAAGGGAGGGGATTTGAGAGAAGGGAAACTGACTTTTCCTTTAATTGTTGCCCTCAAAAAAGCGAATTTGGAGGAATCAAAAATAATTAAAGATGCCCTTTTGGCCGGCCGCATCGATGCCGACAAATTTAAAAAAGTTTTGGATGTTATCCATCGTTATGACGGTCTTGAAGAGGCAAGAAAGCTGGCCAGAAAATATGTGGAAAGGGCAAAAGCGAACCTCGATCCTTTTAAACCCTCTTTGGAAAAAGAATCCCTCCTTGGGCTTGCCGATTATGTGATTGACCGCGACGAATAACTTACAGTGGTGGGTCCTGTCCCTCCGTGTTTTCGTGGGGGCCCCTAACAAAACCCCACGACAAACACTCCGGGCCACCCACCACTTTATAAATTACCTGTCGTTTTAGATGCCGTAAACTAATCAGCAGCTGTTTCAAATACGTCAGTTAATTCTCTCTAAATCAATTTAATTCGATTTCAGCTGGCACGCCGTTTGCTTTATCAAATGAACAACGACCTGCCTGCCGGCAGGTGGGTCGTCCAAAAATAACAATGATCACTCTTTTAGAGAGATCGGAAAGGAACAGTTTTATGAAGAGAAGAATGTTTTCAAGATTAGCAGTTGCAGTTTTGTTGGCTGCCATGGGGTTGCAGGCTCAAGCAGCCTCCAAGGCAAAAGGAGAACTAAGTGGTGTTGTGAATATTAATGAAGCGAACGTTGCCCAATTAATGATGCTCCCTGGTGTTGGCCAAAAAAGGGGAGAGGCCATTCGTGAATATGTAACCGCCCATCCTTTCAAGAGTCTTGAGGAACTCAAGGCAATCAAAGGAATTGGGGATAAAGGCTTCGAAAAACTCAAATCTTATGTGACGTTGAGTGGCCCCACTACGGCAAAGTGGGTGAAGTCTAACTCAGCGCAACTTACCCCTGTCACACAACAACCAGCCAATTAGTTCCCCCCCGCCTACCCAGATGGCTCTCTTTGCAGCTATTTTTGCTGAAAGAGAGCCATCCCATTTTTTAGGCATTTCATAGACTTCTTGCAAACCCTTTAGTGTCAAGAAAATGACACCATTTTTCGTTTGGGAAATAGGGGAAATTTTGATAGAATTTAAGCTGTGTCAAACGCGAAGAATCCTTACCCTATCCAGCAGGAGATGTCCCAGGTCGTTGGGCTCGTCCGCCAGTACTTGAAAAGCCGTCTTCAGAGAGAACCAATGGAAAAGCTAAACCAACTGGTGCGTGATTTAAGGGTCGTGTTGCAACAGGTGGTGACCAATTATTTTCTTCCTTTGTCTCTCCCACAAGCTAGGCAATTTCGATCCGCCTTGGCGGATCAACTGCTTGGAGTATGCAACGAGCTCAACTCATCTTGTACGAAAGATGATGAAGAGCATCATCGCTATTGTGTCAGAGAAGTGATTGCCAGTTTTGAATGGGCGGAACAAATCAAAGAAGAAGTTCCAGATGACCCGGTGACTCAAAAGATTCTGGCCGTCGATATCCCTATTTTGCGCCCCTTTGATTATGGGCTTAAAAAGGGAAAAGTGATCCAAAAACCCTCCAAACACCGCTAATTTAAAATAATTGACAGCATGCCTTATGGAGGGCTATACCCCCTCCAGAAGGAGTTTTTATGCGTATTGGCTGGACAGAAATACTCGTTATCTTAGCCTTAATCCTTTTGCTGTTTGGGGCCAAGAGGCTTCCCGAATTGGCCAGGTCTTTAGGCCGGAGTCTCAAGGAATTTAAAAAGGGGACTCAAGACTTAATCGACGACGACAAAAATCCAAAATCCAAGTAGTTTATCTATTATAGGGGCTCACGTCGCCCCCTCCAACCGGCAAAGCCGGATTGGAGCCTTCCCCTCTCGCTCGCATTGCTCGCTAAATAGATTCCCACGGGCAAACCCGTGGGAATCTATCTCGACAAACTTTCAATTTCCCTTTCCGAAATTCCCAACAGATAAAGAATGGAATCAAGTGCGCTGTGTTTTGAAATGGAGTAGTGTGCTTTTTCCCGCACAATGGGTTTCGCCTGGAAAGCGATGCCCAACCCTGCCTTGGTCAGCATTAAAATATCGTTAGCCCCATCGCCGATCGCAATCGTTTGATCCAGCGATATTTTTTCGCCTTGAGCAATCGTTTCAAGAATCAATGCCTTTCTCGAAGCATCAACTATGGGTCCGATGACATTACCTGTTAATTTGCCAGCGCGTATTTCCAACTGATTGGCAAAGGAATAGTCAAAGCCTAAGTCCCTTTTGAGTCTTTCTGTAAAATAGGTGAAGCCCCCGCTGACCAACGCGATTTTGTATCCCAAATGTTTTAAGACTTTAAGCAATTTGGAAGCCCCCTTTGTCAATTTCAGTCGGCGATAGACCTGGTCTAGATCTTCAATGTTGAGGCCTTTCAAAAGTCGCACCCGCTTTTTAAGACTCTTCGAAAAAGGCATTTTGCCATTCATAGCTTCATGAGTGATGGCCGCTACTTTTTTCAAAACGCCAGCCTCTTTTGCCAACTCATCAATGATTTCCGACTGCACAAGGGTTGAATCCATGTCCATCACCACCAGTCGTTTGGAGCGTCTCAAGAGGTCATGTTTTTGAATGGCAATATCGACCCCAATTTCGTTACTTAAACTTAAAAGTTCCCGGGTGAGTAATTTTGGATCCACCGGTTTTTTGGCATGGGCAATCAATTCAACAGCACTGATATTTCTGAGGGCGAGCTTCGATATTTTATCAATGTTCACGCCCCGACGTGCCAGTGAGGAAGTAATTTCGCTTAAAGGATAAGCCCCTACTTCTTCACCTAAGCAAGTAATCACATATTGATGGTGTGTATTTTCCTCACCAAGAAGTTTTGGATCAAAAACTTCAAAGCCTAAATCGACACCAATTTCCTTTGCGGCGAATAAAAGGTCCTTGAGCAAGGGAGATTTATCAGAGTTTTTTCCGGGGAACCCAAGCAAGATAGAAAGCAAAAGTTTTTTGTGTACAACCGTTTGCTCAATATCGAGGATTTTTGCCTTTTTGTCTTTGGCAATCAGGGAAGTCAGTCGGGAGGTAATGCCTGGCAAATCTCTTCCGCGCACCGTCAGGAGCAAAACCTCCTTTGAAGGAAAAGTAGTTTTCTTAACGTTAGAAACTTGATACATGAAGTTATCTATGTATCTCAAAGTAACCCTACCGCAACTCAAAAAAATAACCCTTCCCGATTTTGTCGTTACCGGTTTTTTATTGGCCAGTATTTATTTGGTCTTGCGGGTGGGGCTTTCCTGGCAGGAAGTGGCCATGCCGGCCATGGAGATCGATCTTAGTTTTTCTTCACTTCCCCGTTACGCCCTTTTTTCGGTCAGTAGGGCCTTTATTGCCATTTTTCTTTCACTTATTTTCAGCATTGCTTATGGCACCTGGGCCGCCTCCAGTGCAAAAGCCGAAAGATGGCTCATTCCCGTTTTGGATATTTTGCAAAGTATTCCGGTCCTTGGATTTTTGCCAGGGCTAGCCATTGCCATGATTACCTTGTTTCCCAACAGTCGCTTTGGTCTAGAAGTGGTTTCAATCGTGATGATTTTTACCTCACAAGTTTGGAACATGACCTTTAGCATTTACTATTCGATCAAACAGGCCCCTCCTGTGCTGAAAGAGGTGACACAAGTTTGCCGTTTGGGAAGATTGAGGACGTTTTTACTGGGAGAGCTCCCTTTTGGAATGATTCCCCTTGTTTGGAACGCGATGATGTCGATGGCCGGCGGATGGTTTTTCTTAATGATTTGTGAATCCTTCGCTTTGAGGGGAAAGGATTTTCGACTCCCAGGTATCGGCTCTTATATGAGTGTCGCCATTAGCCAAGGGAATATCCAAGCAATCATTGGTGGCGCTTTGATCATGCTGGTTATTATTTTGTTGTTGGAAGTATTTGTCTGGAGGCCTTTGCTTTCTTGGGCCTCCCGGTTTAAATGGGAAGAATTTACGGGCAAAACAATGCCCGAAGTTTTCATGTACCGGCTTTTAAAACGCTCCCCACTTTTAGATAAAATTATGGATCAAGCGTTAAAAGTTTTGAATCGTGTTATAGATGTTTTTGAAAAGAATTCTGATTTGGAAACTTCAGAAAAAAAACAGGGGGGTTTTTTAAAAATCATCACTGTTTTGGCGGCGATTGCTTTGTTAACAGGTTGTCTGGTGGGGAGTTGGAAACTCATTGCACTTCTTTTAATGCTCAATGGGGAAGCTTGGGTTTTAGTTTTTAGTCACGCTTTTTTAACCGCCCTTCGCGTCTTTGTAGCGATTTTTTTGGCCTCTCTTTGGACGATTCCTGTAGGGGCGCTCATTGGGTTTTTTCCGAGATTGACTCGGATCGCTCAACCTTTGGTTCAAGTTGCCGCAGCTTTCCCAACTCCGATGCTTTTTCCACTTATTGTTTTGGCTCTCCATTGGCTTGGAATTGGTTTAGGTCTTGGCTCCACTCTTTTACTGATGACAGCCGTGCAGTGGTATCTTTTGTTCAATATCATTGCAGGGGCCTCTTCCATTCCGCAAAATTTAAAAGAGGTAGGGCAAACCTATGGCCTTTCAAAAACAGCCTGGATCAAAAAAGTGATTTTTCCGGCACTCTTTCCATTTTTGGTCACCGGGTGGACGACCGCCGCCGGTGGAGCCTGGAACGCCAGCATCGTGGCGGAATATGTTCATTATAAAGGGGGAGTTTTTGTAACCGATGGGTTGGGGGCACTGATGAGCCAGGCTGCTGAACAGAGCAACTCTGCGATGCTTGCGGCTTCTCTGGTCGTGATGATCCTAGCTGTGGTAGGATTAAACAAAGTTTGTTGGAAAAAATTAGCCACCGTTGCGGAAAAAAAATACTCTCTCGGAGAATAAATGAGCACGGATACCATTTTGCTAGAAGCCAAAGGGGTTGATTATGAGATCCAAACTCCTTCCGGCAAGCAATCTTTAGTTCTGAAAGAGGTTAATCTCTCTTTGAAAGATGGAGAGACATTAGCCATTTTGGGACCGACCGGTTGTGGCAAGTCAACCCTCATGCGAATCCTGCTTGGGTTAGTGCGCCCCACGCGAGGAAAGGTTTATTATCGGGGTCAACTCATCAAAGGTTTGATTCCCAAGGCGGGGGTTGTTTTTCAAAACTACGCGTTGTTTCCATGGTTTTCTGTGTCTCAAAATATCGAACTGGCCTTGGCGGGAAACCATTTAGAAAAAAGGGAGATCAAAGAAAGGGTTAAGAAGGCGATTGAAAAAGGGGGACTCATCGGTTTTGAAGAGGCCCTTCCTAAGGAACTCTCTTTGGGTTTCAAACAGCGTGTTAACATTGCGAGGGCCTTGGTTATAGACCCAGAAATTTTGTTTATGGATGAGCCTTTTTCCGGTTTGGATATTTTGAGTGCTGAATCGTTGCGCCATGACATCACACAACTTCTTTTAGACAAACAGCAACCGGTCGATAGTTCCATTTTTATCACCCACCATATTTTGGAAGCGGTTTTCATGGCCAATCGAATTGTCGTGATGGGAACCGAGCCAGGCCACATTCGCTCCGTTATCCCCAACGATCTTCCTTTTCCAAGGGATCCTTATTCCATTCCGTTTCAAGGGTTTGCGGAAAAAATTCATGACACGATTGCGAATGTTTTGATTCCTCAAGGGTCTTCAACCCTCAAGACACAAGGACTCTCTGGGCGTGTAGAACCGCTCCCCAGCGTGGAAATTGGTGATGTGATGGGATTACTGAACTCCATCAAAGATCACGGTGGGGCACTGGACATCTTCGAATTTTCTCAAGAAATGAACCGGACTTTCGCTAAAGTTTTGGTGCTCATCAAGGCGGCGGAAATTTTAGATTTAATAGAAACGCCCCATCACAAAGTGTTGTTAACGGAATTAGGAAAAGAAGTCGTTCAGGCAACTTGGAAGCGGAAAAAAGAAATTTTGCGCCAACAACTTTCAGGTCTGAGTGTTATCAAATCGGTGGTTGGCTTGTTGGAACATTCTGAAGAGAAAAAATTAGATAAAGATGTGATTTTGGAACAACTCGCGATCATTTTACCCAAAGAGGATCCAAAGAAAATTTTTGGGGCGATTTTGAGCTGGTGTCAATTTGCAGGGATGTTGATGTATGACGGTTCCAAACACATTGTCGAATTGCGACACACATAAAGGAAGTGATGAAAAAATAGTAGGGCCTGTCCCTCCGTGTTCTATGGGGGCCCCTAACAAAACCCCATACGAACACTCCGGGCCACCCACTATTTTTTCATCACTCTCATTAACGTAATGAGAAAAATTCTAGTTTGCCAGCATGTCCCTCACGAAATTTTAGGAACACTCAATCCTTTGTTTAAGCAAAACGGTTTTCGCATTCGCTATGTCAACTTTGGCAGGCATCCTCATGCGAAGCCTTCTTTAGATGGTTATTTTGGTTTGGTCGTTTTGGGTGGGCCGATGAATGTGGATGAAGTGGAAAAACATCCTCACCTTGGCTTTGAAGTAGAACTCATTCAACAAGCTATCAAGAAAGACCTGCCAGTTTTAGGAATTTGTTTAGGCGCACAACTTATTGCCAAGGCCTTGGGAGCCAAAGTTTTTAAAAACCCGGTGAAAGAAATTGGCTGGTATAATGTTTGCCTAACCGAAGAGGGGAAAAAAGACCCTATTTTAAAGCACTTTCGGCCAACTGAAAGGCTTTTTCAGTGGCATGGCGATTCGTTTGATTTGCCCAAAGAGGCCCTCCATCTTGCCTCTTCTTTAGATTGCGAGCAGCAGGCATTTCGCTATGGTAAAAAGGTTTATGGATTTCAGTTTCATTTGGAAGTTGATGAACCGATAATTGAACGTTGGCTCAAAGTGCCTGGCAACAAAAAAGAATTAGAACTGCTGAAAGGCCAAATCGAGGCTGAAAAAATCGATCAAGAAACTCCTCTTTACGTTGAGAAGTTAAAAATGCTAAGCGAAGAAACGTTTGGAGAGTTTATCAAACTCTTTGGAGTAGAAAAAAAGTTTAAAGGTTTGGCGTCAAGATAAAAAGGTGTGTTGGAAATGTGGATCCTGCCAGCCGCTTGAATCCGTCTCCCCAACAGGGGCCCCTCGGATCCTGCGCGGCTGTCACCCACATTTCCAACAATTTTTAAATAGGGAGAGAAGTGAAAAAGTAGTGGGTGGCCCGGAGTGTTTGTCGTGGGGTTTTGTTAGGGGCCCCCACGAAAACACGGAGGGACCGGGCCCGCTACTTTTTCACTTCCCCACAGGAGGCAATATGCTTAAATTATATGCAGCAAAAGGGGCTTGTTCAATGGCGCCTCATATTATTATTCATGAGTTGGGACTTCCCTATGAATTAAGACTGATTCAGTTAAGTGACACCGCGGCAAGAGAGGAATTAAAAAAAGTAAACCCGATGGGTCAGGTCCCCACATTAGTAACCGATGAAGGATGGTCTTTGGCGGAAGGGCAAGCCATCATGCAATATCTGGTTTCTAAAAAACCCAACAAATTATTTCCAGAATCGGGCAAAGAGCGTTTCAAAGCCTTTGAATGGATGAGTTTTATTGCAACGGCCTTGCACAAGGGAGGCTTTAGTCCACTTTTTAATCCAAAAAATCTATCAGACAATGAATCTCATTTTGAAACGATCAGAAGAGTGACACTGGAAAAGCTCAAAACTCTTTTGCAGGTAACTGAAGAACGTTTTTCAAATGATGAATATGCTTTGGGAAAAGATTTTACAGTGGTGGATGCTTATTTGTTTGTTGTTTTAAATTGGAGCAAGGCTTTCAAAATCGATTTGTCTATCTATAAAAAACTGAGCTCTTTTATGGAGCGCATGCGCACTCGCCCATCCGTCATGGCTGCCATGAAGGCAGAGGGGTCGTTATAACGTCTTTTTTATCTTGCCTGTTTTTTTATCCACAGTGAACCAGTTCATGGTGGCGGTGTGGTTGTCTTTGATTTCATAGACATGGACGAGCCACTCATCACCCAAATCGTTGTCGACTTCAACAAGTGCGTTCGGCACTTTTGAAAGATATTTTTTAACCTCTGGAAGACTTTTCACACTCTGGACCGCTTGATTTTTGGTGATTGAGGTTTCCTTGGCTGGCAAGACCGAAGAGGTTGTTAAAGCAAATAGAAAAACCAACAATACTTTAAAGTACTGCATATCTTATGATTGAGCCCGCCACTTTAAGCTAAAACAACTGAGGAAGAACTATAAACTAAAACAACTGAGGAAGAACTATAAACTAAAAGGACACTGGCCGTTTGCCCTTCACATCTTCCATTGTCATATTACTCTCCCAAACTGAAGGGACACGAACCGCTTGGCCCCTGACATGTTCCGTTGTTGCATGAGAGTCCGTTGCAGCAAGCGGCAACGCTTACGCAAGAACCAGTTGATAGAGTACAAGCTGACAAGCCTAAGTCGATACACCGACCTACCGTAGAACCAACACAGCTACAATTTCCGGTTAAAGCACTCACCGTGCAAACACGGCTTGCAGCACAAATTCTGCCTGAAAAACAGTCACCAGTGAAAGAACAAGAGCTGCCGTCGGCGCTACTACCGCCGCTACTACTGCTACCACCACCAGTACCAGCCCCACAAGCACTGACAAACGCTATCAATAACAGACCTGCCAACAGGTAGTTGAAATTTTGTTTTCGCATATGGAACCCCCCTCAGATTTGAAAAACTCTTTCAATTTCTCGTAGGGGTGAGACACTTTTTCTAAAAAGTTTTCGTTAGCCAACCAAGATGAAAATAAAATGGGGCCACTTCGGCCCCGTTTTTATTTTGCCCCGCTACTTGGACGAACTTCAAACTGCTTGTCAAGGATGGTGATGGTGGTTCCATCTATACCCTAAAGGGTATAAAATTAATGTATACAATAAAATTATACCCTATCTAGCATATTATTACTTAATTATTGTAATTTATACCCTATTAGGTATAATAAAAGCAGATATGCTTAAAAACCTTAAAGAATTTTTGAAGCAGAAAAGGAAGGAAATCAAGTTGACCCAACCGGAGCTCGCATCAAAAGCGGGAGTCGGCCTTCGTTTTATTCGAGACATGGAGCAGGGGAAAAAGGCACTTCGTTTGGATAAAGTGAATCAAGTCTTATCACTTTTTGGGTATGTGATGGCACCGGTCAATCATCGTGATTTGGAAGGAGAAGATGAGACACGCTAAAATTTATTATGGTGATACATTCGCTGGAACTCTAACAGAAGATGCGGATGGTTATCATTTTGAGTATGATAACGATTATCTTATTTTCGACAATCGTGTTGCTATCAGTTTAACCCTTCCCCTACAAAAGGGGCCTTATCATTCCAAAATACTTTTCCCCTTTTTCGATGGATTGATTCCTGAAGGTTGGTTACTAGACGTCACTGCGGAGGTTTGGAAAATAAATCCTAGAGACAGAATGGGACTTTTACTTGTTAGTTGTCGCGATTGTATTGGTGCCGTTCGAGTGGAGAGGGTAAATGAATAAATGTCTCATCTGTTACAATAGATGTGCAGATGGAGATTATCATCCTCATTGTGCCAGAAGTTTTTTTCAGACACAATATCCACCAAAGTTGCCTTACGGAATTGGGAATTTTAAAGAATTGGCCAAACAGGAGATTCAAACAAGTTGTGCTACAATAACAGGAGTTCAAAAAAAGATTTCATTGGACATCCAGAAAGAGGGGCAAACAAGAAGACTCACATTTGTTAATGTTTTTGGACGTTTTATTTTAAAGCCACCCACCGATCAATACCCGCTCATGCCGATTGTTGAGCATCTCTCGATGTGCATGGCCAAAAATACCGGGTTGGATGTTGTGCCACATGCGCTGATCCGCCTGGAGTCTGGAGAACTGGCTTATATGTCAAGACGAGTTGATCGCCTTCCAAACGGAGAAAAATTGCATATGGAAGATATGTGTCAGCTAACAGAACGACTCACAGAGCATAAATACAACAGTTCCATGGAAAATGTGGCAAAGGCCATCAAGCAATATTCTTCTGCAACAATGTTTAATATTGTTCGATTCTTTGAAATAACGATTTTTTCTTTTTTGATTGGGAATGCAGATATGCATCTCAAAAATTTTTCACTGATTTACAAAGGTGTGGAGCCTATAGCCTTTGCCCCGGCCTATGATTTGTTATCTACTCGCTTACTGATACCAGAGTCCGTTGATCCGGAAGAGATGGCTCTTACGTTGAATGGGAAAAAGAGGAAACTGAATAGAAAAGACTTCGACCAGTTTGGCAAGAACATAGGACTCACCCAAAAACAGATCGAAAATGTCTTGTCTCACATGCAAGAAAAAATGGATCGTTTTTACCAATTAATTCACGTGTCATTTTTGTCGAAGGAGTTGCAAGAGGATTTTATCCAATTGATTCAATCAAGAGCCAAGAGATTGCAATCATAACCCCCAAAAACTTCACACTTCAACGGTTCCGCTATTTGGACCAGTTTTGGATGGGTGATCGAGATGTCAGTGGTGGCTTGATCTAACGAATCTCTTGAACTTTTCAATCCTTTTGTGGTAGGGCAATGCGCATGGCCCCCTCCTTTGGCGAAGCTCTGAGTCGGTTGAGACAAGAGTTTCCCAGATACCTTATCGAGGCGAAAATCACCCGCACCACAGGGAGCAATACGGAAGAAAGCAATGTCAAAATAGATAATGCCTTGGTGGCGCTGAGTTCCTTTGCCAACATGGAAGATTCCCCGCAAACCATCACACAAAATGAATATCAGAAAGCGAGCGAAATGTTGGAGATACTCCTGCAAGAGGGTTGTTCTGCTCCCCCGGCCGAACGGCGGCGCAGCCTGATGACAGCCATCATCGCAAGCCATCCCTGGAAGCCTGAATGGGCAATTTTTATCCGGCAGGGACTTTGCGTCTATGCCGACAGCGACGAAAGCGAAGAGGCGAAAGAACTTGTTTTGCAAATGATTCGCGGGTTTTCTTTGCAAGGGACTTATAAAAAACTTGCTTCAAAAAAGGAAAAGGGGCTTTATGTTTCCGTTGCGGTCCTTCCCAAAAGTGTTTCAAAATCATTGGGTGAGATTGCCGCCTGGTTTGATGCCCGGTTGAAAGGAAAGTCGGTTCACGTTCGGGATCCCAATTCAAGGCCCAACCTGCTCTCATTTCCTTTGGATGGTGTAAAGTGGTCCAAGCTCGGTTTTGACGGCAGCCTTCAGGTTTTGGTGAGACGTTTTCAAGTCCAGCCGAACAAGCAGCCCATTTTTTCCAGAAGAAACGTGGAAACAATGGTTGCCCGGGTCGTCTGGAAAGATCCAAATCTAGTTGTGCATGTGCGCGTTGATGCTCAAAGCGCGGCTTTATACGCCCTGCGCGAAGACGAAGAGGCGAGAGTGGAAGCGGTACGCCTGACCTCTTCCGGAGAGGAAGCCCTTGTGCAAGAGATGCTTATGGCTTCTGGAAAAAAAGTTTTCACAACCCTTTTTGGCATTGAAAATTAGTCTATGAATAACAAAAAGGCATTTTCAAGTTTGTCTTTTAAAAACACGTAATCCATTTCCCAAAAAAATAAGTAATTTTTGCTCCGCACTGTGGACGAGTTTAGAACTGGGTGTATTGAGATGAGGCTTGATTCTGCTCTCCAGTTTTGTTATCTTAACCCCAGTTATGGAAATGAAACCTTGGAAAAAAATTAAACAGGAATATAAAGATCAATGGGTCGCCATGACCGAATGGGAAGAAGACGAGCATGGCGATGTTACGAAGGGGTACGTTGCTTACACCAATCCAAGTCAAAACGCCTTTTACGAATATCTAAAAGGACATTTCCCCAAAAAAGACCTCGCCGTTCGTTTCACCGGCAAAGTTCGTGTGCCTCTTTTATTCGGAACAGCCATCGAAGAAGCATGAAAGTAGAGTCCTACACCTATCCTGACAGCGATGATGTCATTTCACTCCCCGGAAAAATCTCCGGTCCTTTGCGTTCTCAAAATGTTCTTCTTGTTTTTGATCCGGGAGCCTACAGAACCATTATTAAAACAAGTTTAACAGATGCACTGGGATATCAAGCCGGAGCTGAAAGTAAAAAAGTGGCAACAAGTTCCGTAATTGGTAAAGAATACGGCTATACGCTCAAACTACAGAAGTTGAGTATATTGGGCTTTGCCTTTGCAGATATTGAGGTTGCCAGTTTTGACCTTCCGGAAAAATATGCGATTGATGGGTTAATCGGCCTAGACCTTCTGAAAAAGTTCGAAATTCTTTGGAGACACAAGGATCGATTTTTGGAGTTTCGGTTGTTATAGTTTTCTATGCCAAAGATGAACGAAACCATTTCTGTGCAATGCCCCTATTGCGGCGAGAGCATCCTCATCGAACCGGAGCCCTCCGATGAACCGATGGAATATGTCGAAGATTGCCACGTCTGCTGTAAGCCGATTGTTGTAACGATTCATTACTCAGAAGCGGGGAGCGCGGTTGTGGTGAAGAGAGAGAATGAGTGATTTGTGAAAAACAAAAAATCGGCGGCCGCTTTACAGCGACCACCGATTTTTGCTCCGCACTGTGGACGACGTTAGAACCAAGATTAGGAAAGCACAAGGACCGATTTTTATCCCCCAATTAGCCGCTTAAGGGTACCCCACCCCTGCACTCACTATTTTTTCTCGACAAATTTGAGGGAAGATAAAGACATTTTAAAATCCGGCTCGTATTTATTGAATCGGTCAGCTAAGGCCCCTGCAACAAGAGCATAGGCTTTATCTCCTTTAAAAAGAATGTGCTCTCTAAAGTGGGTTTTATCCTTTCCTAGAATAATGTCGAACTCTGTCCAAGTAGATTTATATGAGTTGTCACTTGTGTTAATCACGTTGAAATTTTGGATTTCTCCCATCCGCACTTTTTTTACGTACTCAGACTTTATTTTAAATACGTCATCAATGTTGGAAACACCAAGATAAACGATTAAAAAAACGGATGGTCTGTAATTGTATTCAACGGCATCGCTTGGTTCATTGTAAAAAAGCACCTCGCTATCATACTCACGATCTTGGCTCATTTTCCAAAATAGGGGGGCACGAAATGTGACGCCATCGGCAGGATGAAGATATTGATAACCACCTAGCGCTCTTTGCTCATTGTAAAAACGATTATAATCCTCAATGCGGTTTGTTTTTTTGTAAAGAGTCAGAATAGCTGATTTTGCAACGCCGTTTTCTCCATCTAATGCAAGTGATTTAAAAAAAGCTTTTTCGGCTTCATCATATTTTTCCAAGCCCATATATATGAGGCCAAAAGTTACATGAATTCTCGAATCATCCTTTCCATGAGTTAGGGCCTCGTTACATGCTTTTATTGCTTCCTTTGTCATCTTCCTGTTGACATACGAAAGACATAAATGGTGATAAATTTCACCAATTATTTGTTTCTTTTTCCCACTTAAATTCTTATTGCTATCTAAATTCAATCCTTCTTTAAATTGACCTTCAGCATCCTCGTATCTCCCAGCATTGTTATAAAGAATGCCTAGCGTATACTTGGTGTCAGATGATTTATCACCTAACTCTATCCCCTTCTCCAATGCATTAATTGCGGACTTTATTTTACCTTTTCCCGCTTGAACAAGGCCATACCACGTCATTAAGCTAGGATCATTTGGATTGAGTAATGTGGCCCCCAAAGCTTCACCAACCTTTGTACCACTTTCCTTAGACAAAAGCATAGATTTGCAATCGCGTAGCCTAAAATCGTTAGGATTCATAACCATCCCTTTATTCAGAATAGAGAGCGCCTTTTCAATTTTCCCATATTCGTTAAAAAAGTCGGCGGCTATGCATGATAAAAGTGTATGGAAATTTTTTTCAGAATCTATAAAGAGATTAATTTCATTTTCTTCTATGTGTACGCCTAGTAATTTATCAAAATACTTTTCGGCGCATTCGACATTTTTCATTTCTTTGCAAAGTATGGCTGTATAAAATATCACCAAAGCATTATCGGAATCTAATTTTAGAAACTCTTTTGCATAATCTAAAGCCTCACCGTATTTTTTCTCTTTTACCAGCATTGGCATAATATGAGCGTAGAAGTTTATATTTGTAGGGTCTAATTTTAGTGCTTTTTTTTCAATCTCTATTGCCTCGTTTATCACACCTAAGCCGTATAACAGGGAGGCTTGGTGATCTAAATACACGGGATTTTTTGGGTCTAATGTGGACAATTGTTTGGATATTTTTAACGCCTCTTCATAATCCCCTATGTGAAAACGAAATAATTCCATAAGTGTCTTTAAAGATTCCAAATTCGCTGGGTCTAATTTATATGCTCTTCGTAAAATCTCCTCCACTCGTTCATGCTCTTGGTTAGTTATCAACACCTTCGCTTCATTTATAAGTGCTACAGCTCGCTCTGATGCCAATTTTTGATTTTGGTGAATTTTATCCCAAGAAAACTTTGCTAGACCAACGGCTAAAAATAAAATAATCGCCGCTACAAGAAGTCTGTTCCTCTTTCTTCTTGCATAATAATAAATTTGTTGAATTGAAGAAGGGGCTTTTGCTTTTATAGGGAGGTAATTAAGAAAACTCCGCAAATCCTCGCTGAATACCTTTATTGTTTTGTATCTCAACTGGGAACCTTTAGCGATTGCCGTTGAAATGATCGTTTCCAAATCTCTTGGGATTTTACTCCAACGGGATTTTGGCCTAATCGGCTCCTTATTTTTTATGTTTGAATAGACTTCGTAAATACTATCCCCCTCGTAGGGAAGGGCACCTGTAAGGAGTTCATAGAGGGTAACTCCTAACGAATAAATATCCAGTAGGTGGTAGTCCGTAACACCTTGGGTTTGAAATGATTCTGGGGCTGAATAAATCGGTGTTCCTAAAAATTCCCCCGATACTGTTAGATTTTTTTCAACATCGTCATGGCTCAAACCAAAATCCAAAAGGACAGGGTTGCCGTCGGGCTCGACAATAATATTGGAAGGTTTGATATCACGATGGATGACACCATTGTCATGGGCATATTGAACCGCATCTGAAATCTGAATGATGAGATTGCATAGAAATTCGGTCGGCGTTTTGGTTGCTAGTCCCAAAATTTCGTTGAGTTTGCTTGCAGACCGATCTGTCTTTGAAAACTTTTCAATCAAAACATTAAGTGGGGTTCCCTCCACATAGCGCATGATAATGTAAAAGGAGCCCTCCTGCTCTCCCACATCATAAACCGGAACAATATTTTTATGATTCAGCCGGCCGATGATGCGGCTCTCACGCAAAAATCTTTCTTTGAGCGCTTTATTATCGACTGCAAAAGGACGAAGCACTTTCACAACCACATCACGGCCCAGCTTTTCCTGTCGGCCCAGATAAACAACTCCCATGCCTCCTTGCCCCAACACCCTAAGCAATTTACAATCACCTATTTTACGGCCAACCAATAGTGGTATTTCCTTTTCGGGTTTTTCATCTTGCAAGGTGCCAATCAGCTTTTGATAGGCTTTTATTTTCTTGTTTAGTCTTTCCCTGTGGTGAGGAAATTTTTGGAGAAGAGGGCCAAAATCAATTGGTTCCTTATCCGCATTCTCGGAAAGATATTCTTGAAAGGCAGTGTTGATATCAGTCATGTGTGAGCAGGTCCGTTAATTTATCTATTCCCCTCGCGTATTGCATGCGCGCGGCGTCTTCGGTGCACCCTATTTCATTCCCGATTTCCTTGAAAGCCATTCCTTCATATTGTCGCATTACAATAACGTCTCTCTGTTTTTCGGGCAGTTGGTCAAGTGCGGCTTCCAATTCTAACACTTCCTCTTTCAATCTTAGCTGAAAACTGGGTCTGTATTCACTATTAGCGGGAATATTCGACAAAAGCGAACTGTCTATGGATGAATTTTTTTTATTATCTGCTTCTTGTTTGAAATCTCTCTTTGCCGCCCCATGATAATCAGCCAAGTCTCGAATTTCATTTTGAACGAGTTTGCTTATCCAATGCAGAAAGGCGGCTTCGTTTTTAGCATCAAATTTTTCAAATCCATTAATCGCGCGGATCATGACCTCTTGCACAATATCCATCGACTCCATTTTTGTCCGCAGTTTGGGGCCAAGGCGCATGCGGACAATTTTAAGAATCCTGCTCATATACCGCTCAAGCAACAGATTTAAAGCCTGGTCCTCACCAGCTTTGGCCCTCCCTATAAGATTGAGGGTGGTTTTAATGTCGTCTGCCATTTTCCAAGGCATTTCAGATAGTTAGAAATATTTCAATTCTTTTTGTTCGGTTTCTATTTTGATACCGCTTGCAAGAGTAGAAGGGCAATGAAGCCCAAAATAAACAAGGAGGAAGGTATGAAAAAGGCAATCTTAGCAGTGGCGGCGATAGCCGCGGTGTTCGCAAGCTCGGCATCTTGGGCCCAAGTTTATGTGAGGCCTCATTTCCGCCATGATGGAACTTATGTGAGGCCTCACTTCCGTTCGTATCCCGATGGTAACCCCTATAATAATTGGGGTCCACAAAGCAAATTGGACACTGGAGACTTGAATAAGAGTCCATTTAACCCAGTTTCTTTCTCTCCTGCCAATAGGATCGGCTAACAATTCTGAGGCCGGTGTAAAAAACACCGGCCTCAATTGTTTTTTTGAAAAGGAGGATGCATATGAAAACATTAATCATTATGTTGACGATGGCTATTTTGTTCTCAATGGTGGGAAAAAACGCATTGGCACATCCTGGCGGAACAGATGCGTCGGGGTGTCATTACTGTTGGACAAATTGTCCTGAGTGGGGCTTGAGTTATGGAGAGTACCATTGCCATTAATCTTCGTTAAAGGTAAAGGGGTCACCTCGAAAGCAGGTTGACCAATTTTATTATCAATAGCCCTCAAGCGATACTGCAACTATCAACATTAATAGTCAGGCGGACTGACTGAACTTCTGAAGGATGTAATGAATGAATGGCATTTTTGAGAATCTTAGACTGGCAGGCCTTAGACCGGAAGAGCTTAGCGAGGATGTGCTTGAAGCTATTGGCAGGGCACTAACTTTGCCTGAACAATATGGTAAGCACGAGTGGAAACGTAGTATAGAACAAACCAAATTACCTAGTGGCTACAGCTGGAAAAGAGTACCAAACCGCGGTCGGCTTCTAAAAATACTTGCCACAAAAAATTCAGATTTTGCCACAATAAATAAGGCAAAGTCCCACAGGTTATCTGTAGAAGAAGTTTTGTTTGGAAAAACAACAAATCGAAATTGGAAATATCAAAAAGCTCTAATAACTAGAGAGAATAAAAAAAGGGCTACCATTTATCACCGACGTTTGATGGTTGCATCTAGTATTCCGTTGGTGCAACGAGTTCCTAGATTACTTAATGGATTGCTGGGGTTCGCTGATGTTTATAAAAAAGCCTCTCAAGGAAAAGCAGACCACAGACCTATGAGGGGCAAGATATCTACACACCGCAAGGTGATAAAGAAAAAGGTTATTGAAGCAAATGAATATCTAAAAAACTGTCTTAAAATTGATCGAGATGCGAAACAATGGGACAAAAAACCACTGAAAACCATTGTTGCACTTACTAAAATTATCGCCAATTTTCTTCCTGGCTATGACCATAAAAGAATAAAAAGAATGATTTTTGAAGAGTAAAAAATCCTCATCAATTTCTAGTAAAATCAACGGGTTCCAAAACCCACCAAAGTTGCCGGTTCAGAGACTTTTCTTTATCTAATTCAAACCATCAATAAAATGCCTCTCAAGTTCATTGTTTTTCAAAACAATGTACCGCCCAATTTTGAAAGAGGTATTGAATGAAGGTTTCAGAAGTAAATGTCCATTTGGTTAAGCCCAGAGACGGGTTGGTCGCCTTTGCAAGCGTAGTCCTAGATAATCGCATTTATCTTGGTGCTATAGGCGTTCACCAAAAGCTGGATGGTAGCGGATACCGACTCACCTATCCCACAAGAAAATCGGGAGACCGTAGCTTCCATATTTTTCATCCCATTGAAAAAGAAATCAGTCACGAAATTGAACGGGCAATCTTTGACAAACTTACGACTCTTATAAATTGCCACAATAGCGCACAGCATTTGGAAGGTGGTGGACATGCTATCGAGTGAGCAAATTGAACGGTTTCAACTTTTGTATGAACAGCGCTTTGGAAAGCGCATCAGTCAAGAGAGAGCCTACGAATTGGGAACGAAACTTATAACACTTGTGAGGCTAACCCACGGTATTTCACCAAAAGAACAAAAAAAACGTAATGAACGGAGGCGTCAAAATGGAAACCATCACGATTAAAGAGTATCTAACCCGAAAAGGAATCCCATTCAGGGAAGCCGGAAGCGAGATCATCACGCATTGTGTATTTAGGGCATGTGATGACGATAGCCGTCAAAATGAAGCTCATCTTTATTTCAACGCCGAAACGAGCCAATACGACTGCAAGAAATGTGGTGAAAAAGGGAATATCATAACGCTGGCAAAACATTTTGGGGATTTACTCGATGACATCGCCCTTCATCCTAGAATAGTCGCCCAAAAAAAAGAACGGGTTGCCAAAATCACGGTGGAACTGGTTGAAAAATACCACAAAGCCATGCTTAGTCACATTAAACAATACCTCCAAGGCCGAGGCATAGAAGAACCCTTTATAAACGCCTACAATCTCGGCTATGGCCAATTTTACGGCAAATCGTGGATTACCATTCCCATCAGAGCCACCGACGGAAATTATGCTTTTTTCAAGCTGAGACAAAACCCTGCCGAGGGGAATGACAAAATTACTTATCCCAAAGGGGCTCACGCTCAGCTCTATGATTGGGAGACGATCAAAGAGACCAACGACCTCATTGTCATCTGCGAGGGGGAGCTGGATAGATTATTGCTCACTGGAAAAGGAATCCCAGCTATTACTTCCACGCACGGAGCCATGACATTTAAACCGGAATGGATTGACGAGATCAAGAAGTGCCGGAAAATCTACATCTGTTTCGATAATGACGATGCCGGTCGGAAGGGGACCACTAGAATTGCCAAAATGTTAGATGACATTGGGCATACCGGAATCCATGTTGTCAGTTTGCCAGAGGAAGTCGGAGAAGGTGGGGACGTAACGGATTATTTTGTTAAATTTGGTGGCGCTGTTGACGACTTGTTGAAAAAATTTGCAAAGCCATATCCAGAAAGAGTGGATGTATCTCGCTTCACCCCCATTACTACTGCCACTTTAATTGACACCTTGGGCCTCACCATCAAAAGGGATGAAGAAAATAAAGTGGTAACATTTTTGTGCGAATTAGCGGCTTACACGGAAAATGCTCAGTTTAATGTCAGCTATAATGCCCCCTCTTCCACAGGCAAAAGCTATATCCCCACAGAAATCGCTAAACTCTTTCCACAAGAGGATGTGATGGAGCTGGCCTATTGCAGTCCCACAGCTTTTTTTCATGATGCGGGGGAGTTTAACAAAGAATTAAATGGTTACAAAATTGATCTCTCCCGTAAAATTCTCATTTTTTTAGACCAACCCCACAATGACTTATTGGCAAGATTGCGACCTCTTTTATCCCACGACAAAAAAGAAATCAGTTTAAAGATTACCGATAAATCTCAGAAGCATGGCCTTAGGACAAAGAATATCCTCATTAAGGGTTATCCCTCAGTCATCTTTTGCACAGCAGGTTTAAACATTGATGAACAGGAGGCTACACGCTTTTTGCTTCTGAGCCCAGAAATCAATCAGGAAAAGATTAGAGAGGGGGTTTTGGCAACCATCAGAAAAGAAGCCGATCAGGATCGGTATACTTCATGGTTAAAAGAGGATGATAAAAGACAACTCCTTATCGAGCGAATTAAGGCAATCCGAAATGAAAAAATCCAAGAAATCAAAATCAGTTGCCATGAGGAAGTAGAACGACGGTTTTTCGCTGAGAGAACTAAACTAAAGCCGCGTCATCAAAGGGACGTCAAAAGAATTACATCGCTTATCAAATGCTTTGCTCTCTTAAATCTCTGGTGGAGAGAAAGGAATGGTTCCACAATCATCGCCAACGAAAAGGACATTGAAGAGGCATTTAAGATTTGGGAAAAAATATCAGCAAGCCAAGAACTAAATCTCCCACCGTATATTTATGACCTTTATCGGGACATTATTTTGAAAGCATGGGAAAACAAAAATTCATCTGGCACAGAACTTGGTTTAACCCGTCAGGATATTTCAAAAAAGCATTATGAAGTTTATGGGAGAATGCTCGATACTACAAAATTAAGACAGCAGATTTTGCCGATGTTGGAAACCGCCGGTCTTATTTCACAAGAGCCCGACCCCAATGACAAACGTAAAATGTTAATTTACCCCACGGTCGCACCCACTGTTTCTACAACACAAGAATATAGTGAGAGTGATGGTGGGGTACCACCAGAAGGAGACCAAAAATGGATGTATTCAGAAAACAATTAGAAGCAAATCGTCAAAACGCCAAACTTGGCGGCGTAAAAACAGAAGAAGGCAAAACAGTGAGCAGATATAATGCCCAAAAGCATGGCCTGCTCGGAGAGGGCATCACTGAGCTAGATAAAGTCGATTACATAGAGCTTTTGAAAAAGCTAACGGACTGTTATCGGCCAGAGGGTCCAATGGAATCGTTTTTGGTGGAACGGATTGCCATTTGCGTGGTGAGGCTTAAGAGGGCTTGTTTGCTTGAGGCGGAGCATATTATGGCTACCTTGCATCCCCCGATTACAAAGGTCGAAGGCGGATTGCCTGATTTTAACTTTGAGGGCAAAACAGTTGTTGTAAAGGAGGGGTTTCCAGAAAGGCTTCCCCCACAGGTACTGGAAAATATCTCAGAAACGTATCAGCGTTACGAGACGGCCATCGAAAACAAGCTCTACCGTGCGCTCAATCAGTTGGAGCGAATGCAACGCCTCCGACGAGGGGAGCGTTTGCCAGCCCCCGTCAACTTGGAGGTCGGGGTCCACGCCGATCAAATGGCTTCGCATGAAAATTCACCCCCTGATGTGAGCAAGGAGGGTTAAAATGGGTTCGTTTCGTAAAATTGGTTTTTATGCTTTGGGCTCAAAGGGCCCTAGACGCTCATTATGCTTTACTGCAAAGGCTTAAAATCCTATAAGGAGGTAAGATTATGGAACAGGCAAAGCAGGCCAGATATATTGTTTATGCCAGAAAATCGAGTGAGAGTGAAGATCGGCAGATTCAATCCATCGAAGACCAAATCAATCGTCTCAAACAACTTGCTAAAGATTTAAACCTCAATGTTGTTACCACGATGATTGAAGCAAAATCGGCCAAGAAGCCTTATAACCGCCCTGTCTTTGCAGAGATGCTTCAAAAAATTGAAAATGGAGAGGCGAGCGGCATTCTTTGTTGGCAACTCAACCGACTCTCACGAAACCCCGTTGACAGCGGTCAACTTGGTTGGCTCCTGCAACAAGGTATTATTCAATCCATTCAAACCATTGAAAGGGAGTATTTGCCCGATGACAATGTGATTTTATTTTCAGTCGAAAGCGGAATGGCAAATCAGTACATCATCGAATTGCGGAAAAATACGAAGCGGGGTGTGCTAAGTAAATTTGAAAAAGGGTGGTATCCCTATCTGGCGCCTGTCGGATTTTTAAATGACAAAGAAAAAAAGACGATTATCAAAGACCATGAGCGTTTTGATCTCGTTAGAAAAATGTGGGACATGATGTTGTCAGGTTGTTACAGCCCTCCACAAATTTTGGATAAGGCCGTCAACGAGTGGGGGCTTAGAACGGTAAAATTAAAAAAACTTGGTGGCACAAAGCTATCCAGAAGCGCTGTTTATCACATGTTTACAAATCCATTTTATGCGGGGATCATCACGCATGATGGTAAGGAATATGAGGGAAAACATGAATCGATGATAACCCTCGAAGAGTTCAACCGCGTACAGTTCCTTTTGGGAAGAAAAGGAAAGCCAAGACCAAAAAAACATGCGTTTGCTTTTACCGGCCTTATTCGTTGCGGAGAATGTGGGTGTCTCTTTACAGCCGAAAATAAGAAAAAACTCATTAAAGGTACTGGTGAAGTTAGGGAATACACTTATTACCACTGCACAAGAAAAAAGAAGGAGATCGATTGTTCCCAAAGAAAAGTCATCCGTGAAGATGCACTTGAGCAGCAAATCGCCGAGGAAATCCAAAAATTCACAATTCTGCCGGAGTTTCGAGATTGGGCTTTAGAGGTTTTAAGGGAGCAAAATGAAAAGGAAATCGGAGATCGCGAAAAAATATACGAATCTCAGCACAGAGCTGTTGTAGAGGCACAGAAAAAATTAGACCGTCTTTTGGAAATGCGTTTAAACGATTTACTTACAGACGAGCAGTTCAAAGAAAAACGCAATCAATTGGAGACAGAAATAAATCACCTCAAAAGGAATTTAAGAGAGACAGAAGGCCGTGCGGAACATTGGGTTGAGATAGCGGAAAATGCCTTTAATTTTGCTACCCACGCTCGTGATGCTTTTCTCAATGGAGACCTTATCACCAGAAAACAAATCCTGATGGCTTTAGGTTCGAACCCAATCATCAAAGACGGCAAATTCACTATCCAAGCCAATGAGTGGTTAGTCCCCATTACAAATGACTATCCTAATCTCGAAAAAGAATATCAAAGGTTAGAACCGACGCAACTTCCTGATAACAAAGAAAAAACGGAGGCTCTCGCCTCCGTTCGTTCTTCTTGGCTCCGCGGGTTGGACTCGAACCAACGACCTAGTGGTTACGATCTGACTTGAGTTTCCTCAAGAGTCGGACTTTCTCTTTACCCTCTTCGATACAATCGAAGGTGGGGTAGCGGGTGTAAAGTCTCTGCACTTGCCCTCCCGCACTTGGCGGGATGCTAGCTCAGGATTGCCGACATCTATAATACTGTCGCGGCCACTGCGACGATCTACTAGATCGTCGGTTGGCCTTGACTGTTTCGGTTTCCCTGACTTAGCCCACTGTTCACCGTATCGTTACCGATACGGGCTGCTAACCCTAACAGCCACTTGCTCTACCGACTGAGCTACCGCGGAATAAAAACGGTTTTCCCCTTAACATCCCCCTCAAACTCTGTAAAGTGCCCAAAATGCCTAATCATTTCGTTTATATCCTCCAATCCTCAGATGGAAAATATTATGTCGGCTACACGACCGATTTAGGTAGAAGAATGGAACAGCATCGAAGCGGAAAAGGGGCAAAATTCACAAGAGGTTTTGGATTTGAAAAACTGCTCTATCAGGAAAGTTATTTGACAAAATCAAAAGCACTAAAAAGAGAGGCACAAATTAAAAGTTGGCCTCGTTCCAAAAAGGAGGCATTGATTAATAGAAATAAAAGCGAAAAGTTAAGACTTGACCCGAATCAAGGTAGTGTGAAAAATTGACACATTGATTGTAAAGGCTTATCTTTCGCCCATGGTAAAAAGCGCAGAAGAAGTTTTACTCGATATAGTGAAAACTGCAAAAATGGATGATGCAGAAGCATTTTCTTCGGCCAAGATCATTCAACATTTTAAAAACATTAAAAAGGCTTTTGAGGAAGTTTTTTCCGAAGAACCCGGACTAAAACACGTTCAGGACTTAAATAGTTTTAGAAAATTTTTAAAAGATAAAGGCATTTTATAAAATCCTAATGACAACAATTTTACAAAAGTTGTGTTTGCCCTTTGTGATTGCGGGGCTTGTGTTCTTTTTCGGCCAATCAGCATGTACCAAAAAAATCGGGCCGGGTACAGAAGAAGTGGACTATGTAGGGGTTGAGCTTTTTGGAGATACTTATACTTGTAAATCAAACAAAGTAGCTAGTGGGGGGTTTTGGAATAAGGATATGCGATCGGAAAGAGTGGGCATGAAGGGTTACACAAATATAGAATCAGAAACTACAACTTGGAGGATTGTCATTAAAAATGATCTCGCACATGTCACAAGCTTTTCGGGTAGCACTCAAACCATAGAGGAGCCAAAAGTTTTCCAAGTTGAGAAAACACCAATAAAAAATGGGTTACTATTAGTATCTTTGCGTGACAGCGGGGTATCTCCTGAAATTATTACCATTGATCCTGAAAATGGATCGTTCGTTTATTCAACCCAACATATAAATTTATTTCATAACAGAGCAAGCGTATTTTATGGTGAATGCTATCCGTACCAATAAGGAAATTGCTGTCATTAAAAATAAGAAAACCCGGGGAAATAGTATTTATTTTCAAATGGAATTATGTATTGTGTTCCCCAAACTTATGTATTTACTTTACTAGCCTTAAAAATGAATAAAAAACAGAGAATGAAGCAACAAGAAGCGGAAGCGAAACATCAAAGACGTATTCTTGCCGGGTATATACAGGATCGCTTTCCAAAAGTTAAAGCAATAAAAATCAAAAAGACGTTTTTTAATTCTGATACTGACAGACAATTAGAAACAGATTTCCCAGAATGGAATATTCCTTTGACATGGTATGCAGTGTTTGAAGTAGAGTGCCCTATGCATGAATGTGTAGCTGGGGGATTCGATTTAATAGATACTATTAGAGAGATGGTAGCAAAGAAACTTACTCATGGTAATGGGACGATGATATGTTCCGGCTGGCAAGATCAAGAAAGAGTTGGTAAATATCGATGCCTGACAAAATTTTCTTACGAGGTAAATATTGAATATTTGTAGGGTGACATCAGATACATCAAATCCATCAGACGGAGCAGATCCATCATCCATCACAGATCCATCATCCATCACATCCATCAGACGGAGTACGGAAATTGATCAGTAGGGACGTAAATCATGCAGCGGGCATTTTTTAATTCGTTGATTTGTTTGGATTCTTTCTTGGCACGTTTCTTGCTTTGTTTCAATGCATGGCCTATTTGCCCCGCAATCAAATTATTTGGGATGGAGCCATCTTTCACGTCACCTGGCAGTGTCACAACCACAGCTGGTTGCTGGAAAAAGATTGGGCCAAACAGCTCTATTACGATTTATTGCTGAAATACAAAGACCGCTATCAAGTGGTCTTCTACTCCTATCACTTCATGGACAACCATATCCATCTCTCCGGAAAAATCGGAGGGACAAAAGAGGAGTTTTCCGGTCTTTTTCGGATCGTCAACGCCCTGTTTGCCAAGGGGGTGAACAAACGCTTCAAAAGAAGAGGTCAGGTGGTGATGGATCGTTTCAAATCACCGGTAATTCAGACGGATGAAAGTCTGTTACAAGTGATGCATTATCACGACCTCAATTCGTATCGGGCCAGGAAGGTCAAGCATCCCAAGGAATACAAGTGGTCCTCTTACCGGTTTTATGCACACGGAATACAAGACTCTCTCATTGCTCCCGCTCCTTCCTATTTGGCTCTGGGCAATTCTGCCAAGGAAAGACAGGAAGCTTATCGAAAGCGGGTGGAGCGCATTTTGACCGAAGAGGGGTTTGAAAAGAAGCATTATTCAAAAACTCAATACATCGGTAATCCGGACTGGGTTCAAAAGCGATATTCTGAAATACAGGAAAAACGAAAGTTGAAACGACTCGCCTACCTCAAACGACAGCAGCGTTTTTATCGGCAATTGCAAGGGACACCGTAAAAGAAAAATCCAAACAATGACTCCAAAAACTCCCAAATTCGATGCCGGGGTGTGTCCTTAAGGGACATTTCAAACCTCAGCACACTCTTTGATGTGACTCTGGACATGGAAAAGTTCCACTTTGGGAGTCGCTCCACATCTTCATCAAAAACGACTCTAAACACCCATTGCTTTGGAGTCTATTTTTCATTACTACTCCGTCTGATGGATGATGCTACTCCGTCTGATGGATCGAAACCTGATGAAACTCATACATTCGAATTTTACTCTGGCTGAATATAATCTCCCAATCAAAAAGTCGCATGAGATCCGTTCCGATAATTCCTTCAATGCCGAACTTCGAATGCAAATTTCCAACCTCTACCTCTATTTTATGGAGCGTTTGATTACCGAGAAGAAGGATGTCAACACAATGTGTGAAAACAGTTTGATAACCACCAACGGTGACCAATCGTTTCAGTTTGCTTTCAAGAGTCGATTTAATTCCTATTTTTGCGGCTTCCTCTGTATCAAATGTTGTGCCTGCAGAACCGGTATCAAAAATGCAATTGTTCAGAAGGAGTTTCTGCCCCTTGTTTGTGATTGTGACCGGCATGTAAAGCAATCCCTTGAAAAGTCGGAAGGATATTTCAGGCATGAGCGGGACGGACTCCCAGAAAAGAGACCTCTTCCATTTCCAATTTTTCCCAATGAGTATGGCCAAAAGTCATGGCAGGAGGTTGGCCGCGCTTGCAATATTCATCATAGATAACTTTTCCGTCTTCATTCGTCAAAACAACCTCTCCCTTCGTGATAATAATGTGATCGGCGATCCGTTTTTCTTCACAGTTGTCCAGCAAAACAAATGTTTCAGGATATTGCTTTCTGATTTCTTTCCATGTCAGCCTTTGATTCATAATTGGTGTTCATTTAATCACAAAGAAACTTGAGTATCAAGCGGCTTTTCATAAATCAAACCCCCATTGCCATTTTTATGCTCCCAGTTCTACGACGGACGTCTTGGAAACCCTCCGAAGCTTTAGCGAAGGAGGGTATCCTGCCCGGTTGAATTTTGATATTAACCTCGTTTCTTAATATATGGTAATTATTATTACCAATTGGTAATAAAAGTTACCAATCGGAGTTTTCCACACGCGAGTATATCAGCCGCAGATGCCTTGCTTGTCTTTTTCCGTGGCATGAGAAAAATATTGTGGAATATGAAGTCCGGTTGATAGATCGGCACGAAGCTTTGCTGTTATCCAAGCATGCCACACGATTTTTTGAGTGGGTAAAATCTTTACTACCGACCTAAATTCGTCCAGTCTTAACTGTCGCAGCTAACGCGACTGCACACCCCATTGCTGCAAGATTCGCAATACCGGTTGCCGGCATCATCTACGCAGGTGCGCCAGACCGTGCCGTCCGGTTGCGGTGCATCCACGCAGTTGTCCGCCCATGTGGGAGCAGAAAGCACCACTCCTGCGACCAACAGCATCAATGAAGAAATGAGTCTGAAACGTTTCATAAGTTCCTCCTTATTTATGGGGTTGTGATGAGGGGAATGCGCTATCATCGGCGAGGTGAAGGGTCAATAGCGAAAAAAATATGATGTGGTTCTTTTTGATTCCAGATAGTGGAGCAAAGAAGCCTAAAAAATAAGTTGGTAGCGGGTGTCGGGTCCTTTTCCCAATTGCTGCAAAAACCCTATTTTTGCCAATTCTTGTAAAGCGCGCGTGACAGTTCGCCGAGGGATGTTAATCAGTTCCGATATTTGTCCGCTCTGCAGCCTGGTCTCCGGATGTTCTCGAAAGCACTGCAAAACTTTTTTGGGGTTTGAAGCCAGTTGTAAATAGTTTGCATATTTCTTTGAATAATAATCGATGTCTTGATTTAAGGATTTTTCCAGCATTTTCAACATGAAGTTCAAAAAAAACTCGATGTGATATTGTTTTGGGTTCTGTCGGAAAATACCTCCAGAACATTGACGAAGCACTATATAATATTCCGCTCTGGCTTTTTCTATTTGCCGATCAACGGCAAGATAGGGGGCCACAAAATTTAAGTTTTTATCAGGTGTTTGCAACATCCCCAAAAGAAAAAGTGCGCGGCCCAATCTTCCATTGCCATCTTGGAAAGGGTGGATTGCCAAAAATCGATAAACGAACTCGGCTATAACCGGCAGAGACCAAAGAGAGTTTGGCAAAGTCTGGTTGTACCAATCAAACAAATCTTTCATGGCGGCAGAAGTAGCAGGCCCCGGATCAGCCGTCTTGAATATTTCTCGTGTAACTTTGTTGTCAACACGTTCCACAACACTGTTTGGCGCGACCTTGTATTGGCCGAGATAGTGTGATGCAGGAGGGTGGTATTGTAGCAACTCCTTGTGCAAACCACGAACGTCTGTTTCTTTTAAAGGCAACAAATCATTGGCTTGTTCATAAATAAGAGTTAGCACACTCCTGAGCCCGGCCACTTCTTCAATGCTCCGCTCCTTATCCTTGGAAAGTTTGTCTTCAATATAGCGTTTGTGTTTTTCGAAAGAACAGAGCCGACTGTCCTCTCCTAACGCAGCATCCATCCAGTCAATTTCGGTGTTGGTTAAAACAGCATTTTCAATTCGGGTAGAAGCACCGATTATACTGATGCGAGCATAGCGATGAATTGTCTCCTGACAATCAGCAGATAAATGCTCCAGCTCCACCCGCTTTCTAGACAATAACTCACTGATATCCTTAAGTTTTTTTTCTAATCTAAGATCAATTGTAAAAGAGATCATATCCACATTGAGCCATATTGAGCCAAAAAAGTCAATGATTATGGCTCAATATGACCCAACTGACCCTTCTCATGGTGATCTATGCAGGGGGTAAGCATTTTTAAGGGAATCTAAACCTTATAACCCACAACCATTCCATAAAAATTGGAAAAGGGATGATTGGGGTTTGTATAGGAATGAGTTGAAACCCGAAATCCAATTTTGACAAGAATGGTGCGCATTTCTTCCATAGAAATGGGGTAATCCCAGTTTCTCATATGGTCTATCCCTTGTTCAGCCAGATCTTCGGACTGTCCTTGAGTTTTTAAAAAAGATTTATAGCCGCTCAGCCATTCATCTCTCCAATCATTTTTGGGGAGCCCTTTCTTAGGTCTTCTTAAATAAGGGTACTTTTCTGGCCGGAAAAGATCATGGTTCAAAAAGACTCCACCCTTATTCAGTTGAGAAAAAATTTGCTTGGCCAAAAAAGAAATCTCTTCTGGAGTTCCATGATGCGTATTGAGCCCAATAAAAACGAGATCCACTTTATCTTTCAAAGAGTGCTCCTCCAAATTCCATGCATTCTCTTCAATGACTTCTTTTTTAATAACATTTTTAGGAAAGGAAAATTTGCGACAAGTAGCTACTTGATCGGGATTAATATCGATCCCTGTATATTCAAAAGAATAGTTGGAAAAATGATTCATCACTTCGGCAATAATGACAGGGGATGCTCCACAAGCCAAATCTAAAACGTTTAAAGTTTTTTTGGTTTTAGGAAGGCTCGATAAAAATTTTGAAACAATTTCAATGCTGGTTGCTATCGCTTCACGATGGAGTCCGAGGTTTTTCCCAATAATAAATTGGTAGGAGCCACCCTTGTTAAAAGTAGGTTCCCTGCGCATCACAGAGGTTTTTGATTGCACAGAAGACTCTATATCAATCAAAGTAGACAAAATCAATCCTTCACTTATTATTTTTTTGGAAAACGGATTAAATGCTTTTGGATAAATGATTTTATGGCGGGCTTATCTAGGGCGAACTCCTTCATTCTTTTCCTAGTCGACGGATGACATCTCCATATTGTTGAATGACAAGGTGGACGGCTTCTTCAATCCGCTTTTTTTCAGATTCAGTCATTGTCCTAAAAATTCCAGAAAGGCTCTCTTCAGAAATAGCATAGGTGTGTCCCACTTTTTGGGCGGGGATCTCTCCCTTTTTGATTTTTCGAATAACCTGCATGCGGCTAATTCCAAGCCTTTTAGCCGCCTCTGCAGCACTGATATATTTTTTCATAAATATGTCACCTGCTCCAGTTGTGATGTTACACTTATAACATCATGTCAATCGAATGTTACTATTGTTCTGTTCAATAATCGTAAACTTTTCCTTGTTATTTCAATGAGTTATATATAAGAAGCATGAATGAAATTGCCTTGGGCTGAAAAGGAAAGAGTGATGAAAAAGCGCTGTGTTTGGTCGATAAAAGATCCGATCTATATTGAATATCATGACACTGAGTGGGGGGTGCCGGTTTATGATGACCGCAAACTCTTTGAATTTTTGATTCTGGAAGGGGCGCAGGCCGGTTTAAGTTGGCTCACCATCTTGAAACGGCGCGAAAATTATCGGAAAGCCTTCAGTAATTTTGATCCTAAAAAAGTAGCGCAATATAAAGAAGCCGAAATCAAAAAACTTCTGAAAGATGTTGGGATCATTCGAAACCAGCTCAAAATTCGCGCCAGCGTTAGCAATGCCAAAGCCTTTCTTGAAGTGCAAAAAGAATTCGGAAGTTTCGCGACCTATAGTTGGCAATTTGTGAATAACAAGCCGATTATTGGAAAACACAAAAATGTGAAAAGTCTTCCGGCTACATCAAAAGAATCCGATCTTTTCAGCAAAGATCTGAAAAAACGGGGTTTCATGTTTGTCGGCTCAACAATTGTTTACGCCCACATGCAAGCAACCGGCATGGTCAACGACCATACGGTTGACTGTTTTAGGTATAAGGGACTGGCGAAAAATCGCGACATATGATTACGGCGATAGGTTGGAAGAGATGAAAAAATACAGTTGCTTTACCACCACGGGCCCGACAAGCTTACCTCATGCGTGATACTTACCAATGGTTTTTTCCCTTAGGGATTGTTTTTGGTGTTTTGGGAGTTGGTGTCTGGATTTTGTTTTGGCTACAAAAAATTCACTTTTATCCCTCCCCTTTGCATTCCGAACTGATGATTGGAGGTTTTTTCCTGACGGTTGCCATCGGTTTTTTGATGACCGCAATTCCCAGATTCACCAATACCCATTCCGCCTCTTTTATGGAAATTGGAGTTGCCTTTTTGATAGCCCTTTTTCTTTTGGTCAGCGCTTTTTTGGCAAATCGCTTTTGGTTTTATCTTGTTTTGTTTCTTGAAATTTTGTTGTTGGTTCGGTTTGCTGTTTCTCGGTTCTTCCGTTCGTTGTTACATCCTCCTCCCTCTTTTGTTCTCGTTGGTTTTGGAATTTTTTTGGTTCTGCTTGCAACATTTCTTCTTTTGCTTCAGGCGCTGCTGGATCAACCATTAGCTTTTTTTTCGCAACAATTTCTCTGGCACGGCTTTCCCTTATTTTTGATTCTAGGCATTGGCACCCGACTGATCCCCTTTATTTTGGGAACGACTCCCAAAGTAGTGACGCCCCTTCAAGCCCCAACCCCTTTCTCGACAAGTAGCCTAGATAAAAAAGGAATATTGCGATTTGGAATTTATGGACTTTTAATTCTTCTTTCTTTCCCTTTGGAAACGTCGGTTTCGTTGGTTGCCGGAAAAATCTTGCGGGCAGGGGTTGTCACTTTTATTTTGTTTACACATTGGCGGATTTATTTGTTGCCAAGAACGAAGGCCATTTTGGGATGGGCTCTTTGGATTAGCGCCTGGATGTTGGTGGTTGGTTCATGGTTACCTGCTTTACTCCCGACTTATGCGGTGCACGCGGCCCATATTTATTTTATCGGCACGGTTTCGCTGATGATCTTTGCGGTGGCCACCCGTGTTGTCGTTTCACACGGCAAACATGATTCCTCCCTGGAGATTCGCTCCAAGGCCCTTTTGGCGATGCTCATCTTTTTTGTTTTAGCTCTTGTAATAAGATTTACAGCCCCCTGGTCCGGCAATTATTTCTCCCACCTCGCCTTTGCTTCGTTCTTCTGGCTCGCCGCCGTTTTTTCCTGGTCGGTTGTATTCTTGAAAAAGGTGCTAATAAAAAAAGGACTTAGTTAATCTCGTTTAGAAAGAAATTAAGATAACGATTGCAGCGGTGACAAGGGAATTCATCTGTGTTAGGCAATATATAAATGCTACAAATTGGTCAAACAATCATTGAGTGTGTGCAAGGGGACATTACAAAAGAAAACGTCGATTGTATTGTGAATGCCGCCAATGAACATTTAGCAGGAGGCGGGGGCGTGGATGGGGCGATTCACCGCGCTGGTGGCCCCAGTCTGATGGCAGAACTCAAAGCAAAATATAAAGGTTGTCCAACGGGGAGTGCGGTTATTACAGGTGCCGGCAATTTATCGGCCAAATATGTCATTCATGCTGTGGGGCCCAGATGGAAAGATGGTCTTTATCACGAAGCTGAACACCTAGCGAGTGCTTACCAAAAAAGTTTGGAACTGGCCAAAGAACATGGCTGTAAAACAATTGCCTTTCCTGCCATCAGCACCGGTGTTTATGGTTATCCCAAAGAAGAGGCGGCGCATGTTGCTATCAGAGCTGTACTCGCTTTTATAAAAACATATCCAGGTTTTGAAAAAATCCGATTTGTTTTGTTCGATGCAGAATCATTGACGATTTATCAAAAATATTTGCCGTAGTTTTTCAGATAAGTTTTTTGAGAATTTCGCATAGTTCCTTTGGTAACTCTGACTTCCATTCCATAATTTTTTCATGAACAGGGTGAGGCAGTTGAAAAAAACTTAAATGTAGAAAATACCTGTTTAAATCAAGTTGGTCTTGGGCCTTATGTTTTTGTTTTTGATAGAGCTTGTCGCCAGCGATGGGGTAACCAATGGAGGTCATGTGCATTCTAATTTGATGGCGGACACCGGTTGTGATTTGCACTTCAATTAAACTATAGTTTTTAAAGTGTTTTAGTGTTTTGAAGGTTGTGTGAGCCGGCCTTGCTTTTTCTCCTCCAAGGGACATTTTCTTTTTTTTGCGGGGGTGATGGGCAATTGGTGTGGTGATCTCTCCAGAAAGGGGAGTTTTCCCCAAAACAAGTGCGGTGTATTTTTTAATGACCTGTGGCGTTTTCCAAATGGCGCGGAGTTTGTTGAAGGTATCTTCCGTTTTGGCGGCAACTATTAGGCCAGAGGTATCATTATCCAACCTATGAACTAGTTGGGCGCTGGGGTAGAACTTTTGGAGCCATTCTTCGAGGCTATTCTGATCGATCGAGGGTATACCCGCCGGTTTTTCCACAACAATTAGGAAATCATCTTCATAAACGATTGACAGATCCATGAAAGGTACTATCTTACAAACAAACGGAGGGTGTCCAATATGTTTTATTTTGATCCTTTATATATCATGACAACTTTGGGTGCGCTGGTTTTATCTCTTTGGGCCACGGGCAAGGTCAAATGGGCCTTTGCTAAATATTCCAAATTGCCGGCCTATAGCGGCATGACAGGCGCCGAGGTGGCGCAAAGAATTTTAGATCATCAGGGTATTTGCGATGTCAAAGTTGAACAGACCCGTTCTCATCAATGGTTTGGGATAGGTGGCGATGGAATTTTGGATGATCATTATGATCCGCGTGTAAAAACAGTTCGCTTGTCGCCACAAATTTATCAAGGCACTTCACAAGCGGCCGTTGCGATTGCCGCCCATGAAGTGGGGCATGCGATCCAACATGCCAAGGCTTATGCACCATTTAAATTGCGAAATGTGATGGCTCCGGCCGCCGCTTTTGGCAGCAATATCGCTTATTTATTTTTGATGATGGGTTTTATTGCCAATGCATTGAGTTTTATTAAAATTGGCGTTTTACTTTTTTCAGTGGCTGTTGCTTTTCAGTTGGTGACTTTGCCGGTTGAATGGGATGCCTCGAACCGTGCCAAAAAATTGTTAGTTGATTATGGGATTGTTGCCGGCCAAGATTCTCAAGGTGTCGCCAAAGTTTTAAACGCCGCCGCTTTGACCTATGTTGCTGCAGCCGCGGCAGCCTTACTCAACTTGCTTTATTTCTTATTCCGCTCCGGCCTCCTAGGCGGCAGATCGAATGATTAAGATTATATTTAGAACTTAACAAAATCAATCACTTACGTTAACAGAAGCATCCTATGAGAATTTAGGAAACTATTGACAGAATGTTAACTTTAAGTTAACTTTAAGTTAATCTATGAAATCGGTATCGGTCAAAAGATTAAGGGAGGAATTACCCGCAATTCTCAAAGATGTGGAGGAGGGGGAAGAATATCTTATTATTTATCGTTCCAAGCCGGTGGGTGAGATTATCCCCTTAAAAAAGAGGCGGTCTGGCCGCAGGATGCCTTCTTTCTACGATCTTCTCGATGAACCTTTTGGCGAAATTCGTCTTCCTGAAGGAAAATCTAGCCTAGATTTGATTCGAGATGACCGCAGATGAGTCTTTTGACCATTGATTCCTCCGTTTATCTTTCCGCTCTGATTGCGGCTGATTCTTTTCACAAACCTTCTAAGGAATTCTTCCATCAAATAAATAAGAAGAAGGTGGATGTTGTTTTGCCTATTCTTGTGCCTTTAGAAGTTGCCAACATTTTATGTCGGCAAGGACTACCCATCACTAAAGTTCAACAGATTTTTGAAAGCTTTTATTCAACACCGAAGACACGGATTCTTGCTTTGGATTGGGCTCTTGGAAAGGCTTTTATTGAAGAGATTGGGAAATTTAATTTAAAAACCGCTGATTGGCTTATTGCTGCTACTTGTTTCTATTTAGAATCGACTCTTATAACATGGGACAAGCAACTTTTAGAAAATACAAAAGTTTTGTTGAAAAGTAAAATGCCAACAGAATGGATGGAATAATAAATTATTTTTTGCATTCGAATTGGAGGTTGGTGTGAGTGATGTGGAAGCGTTCACGTAGGACCGTGTTGACCTTTTTGCGGATTTTTTCCGATTCACTGACCGTTACATCGTCAATTTCGATGTGGGCCGTAAAAGCACACAAGCCAGAAGTTAGCTCCCACATGTGAATATGGTGAAGGTGGTGAATCTCCGGCAATTCTTTTTTGATCGTGGCGATAATCTGGTTTTTGGAAAGATGTTTGGGTGTTGATTCCAAAAGGATGTGGACGGACTCTTTAATCAATCGAAAAGACCAAATAAAAATCATCAATGCAATCAAAATGCTAGCTAACGGATCGAGCCAGAGTTTTCCGGTATAAATAATGAGGACTCCTGCAACAATAATCCCAACGGAAGAGGCCGTGTCGGAGAGCATATGGATGAAGGCGCTTTTTACATTGAGATCCTGAGTCGCAACACTTTTCAAAATCGAAGCCGTTAAAAGATTAACCCCCAAACCAATCGCTGCAATCACCAACATTTCCGTTGTGGCGATTGGTGTTGGATTGAGAAAGCGCCGGATGGCATCGTAGGCAATCCAGAGAACAATGAATCCCAAAGTGAGACCGTTAAAAAGTGCCGCTAGAATTTCTGCTCGATAGAATCCATAAGAGCGGACTTCATCAGCCTCTTTGGTAGCAAACAAAATGGCCACAAAGCTGATGCCCAAGGCAAAAAGATGGGAAAACATGTGTGCGGAATCCGAAAGAAGGGCTAGCGAGTTGGTCCATAAGCCTCCAAAAAATTCGAGCAACATCGTGACCGCAGTGATAACCATGCACCAAAGCAAACGTTTTTGTTCTTTGACGCGATATTCATGATTGCCTTTCTTTTCAACGGCAATGCATTCCAATATGTTATGAAGTGGCGGCATTTTTATGGTGTGAGGCGGTAAATCATTCTAGGAAACGGAATCGATTCACGAACATGTTCCAAATTGCAAATCCAGCTCACTAAACGCTCTAACCCAAAACCAAAGCCGGAATGAGGAACGCTGCCGTATTTTCTCAAATCCAAATACCATTCAAAAGCTTCTCTGGGAAGGTTATGTTCTTTGAGTCTTGCTAACAAGACTTCGATATCTTCTTCACGCTGACTTCCACCAATGATTTCACCAAAACCCTCTGGGGCAATCATGTCTGCGCAGAGCGCCAAGTTGGAGTTTTGAGGATCGCGTTTCATATAAAATGCTTTTACTTTTGCCGGATATTTTTCGACAAAAACAGGTTTATCGAACGATTTGGAAAGAAGTGTTTCTTCGTCGCCACCTAAATCGTCATCTTCTTTTGCGTCAGCCCCCATTGCCTTTAGTTTTTTCACCACTTCAGCGTGAGTTAGACGATAAAAAGGTGCTTTGATATTTTCGAGTGGCTTTGGATCCCGCTCTAAAATTTTTAATTCTGTTTGGTTTTTTTCAAGGACGCGCTGAACGATAAAGCTAATTAGTTCTTCTTGAATTTTTAAGTTTTCATCATGTTCGACAAAGGCCATTTCAGCATCCATCATCCAAAACTCAGTCAGGTGGCGACGCGTTTTGCTTTTTTCGGCACGGAATACTGGCCCGAAATCGTAGCAACGCCCATGCGCAAAGATTGCCGCTTCAATATAGAGCTGACCCGATTGAGAAAGATAAGCTTTCCCCAAATCAAAATAAGGAACCTCAAAAAGTGTTGTCGTTCCTTCACAAGCAGCCGGCGTTAAAATTGGCGCATCAATGCGCACAAAACTATTTTTATCCATCCATTCATAGGTGGCATAGATAATTGTGTGGCGTATTTTTTGAATCGCCCACTGTTTGGGGGAGCGCAGCCACAGGTGACGGTTTTCCAACAAAAAGTCGGGCCCATGTTCCTTTTTGCCGATAGGATAGTCTTGAGCCAACTGCACCACTTTCAGATCTTCAACCTGCAATTCATATTCTTCTTTTTTAGGATGCTTGGAGACCTTTCCCGTGAGAATCACCGATGTTTCAATCGTTATTTTTGGCAAGGGCTGCGTGACGATGGCTTGGCAAAAACCAGAGCCGTCACGGATTTGCAGAAAAGCAATTTTTCCAGAGGAGCGGAAATTATAGACCCAGCCTTTGATCGTTACGGTTTGGTCTAGGTGTTTAAATAATTCCTTGATAAATACGTTTGCCATATTCTTTTATTCCAAAATAAAGACTAGCTCGGATATAACCAATAGGATTTCCGATATCGAAATGTTTCCCTTCGAATTCATAAGCGTAGAGTTTTCCTTGTTTTGCCAAGGTATGCATCGCATCGGCGAGTTGGATTTCACCATTTTTCCCCGGAGGCGTCTGCTTTAAAATTTGAAAAATTTCTGGTGTGAACAGATAGCGCCCTGCAACCACAAAGCGAGAAGGGGCCTCTCCTGGTGAAGGCTTTTCCACCACTCTTTTTGCGAGATGCAGCTTTCCTTTTGAAGAGGCGATTTCATAGACTCCGAAAGAACTGATATCCTCTTTCAGAACTTGCTCCGTTGCATTGACCGACGTTTGGATTTCTCCAAAAATTTTTATCAGTTGAGTGGCAACCGGCACGTCGGAATCAAAAATCACATCGGGCAGCAAAACGAGAAATGGTTCTTCGTCAATAATCTTTTCGGCGAGACCGACAGCGTGACCCAAACCCAATGCCTCTTTTTGTTCGACAAAATGCAACGTAAACTCCGGAAAGAAATCTCTCAGATGATACATCGTTGACTTTTTATGAGGAGAAAGGATTAGCACGATTTCTTTTAATTTTGCTCTTTGAGCTTCCTCTAAAACAAGATGTAGGGAGGGTTTGGTTACAATGGGCAAAAGCTCTTTGGGTGTGATTTTTGTCACAGGCCAAAGACGCTTGCCTAAACCTGCCGCCGGAATGACCGCTTTAGTGACTGTTTTCATACAATGGTTGCTTTATTTCCGTCAGTGCTGAGAGGGCTTTAACGGATAATCCCTTAAAATTCCACCAGAAATTTGTGGCACGGTTCTTGCTCTACAGAAAAGGTACAAGCCCGCCACTCAAACTTGGCGGACAGGGAGGATTTATGGGAGAACCCATCAAAGTAGCAACCAATAAAGTTCAAGCAGCACCACCATCAGAGTGGGAGCAGGCCTTGCTGTTGCAAGAAACGGCTCCATCTCCCGAGCACTGTTTAGACCGGTATTTAAAGATTGTTTCTCATAGGGAAAAACCGGTTCAAAAACCCAATTGGGTTCCAAGGGAAAAATTGGCCACGACGTTTCCCGGTGTTTTATTTCGCGGTGCCTTAATTTTTGTAGAAGAAGGGGTACTGATTGCACCTGGGGTTATTATTGATACAGAGGATAGTTTCGGCAAATGCGGGCGAATTACTATTAAGGGAGAAAGCGCAATTGCCAGTGGGAGTGTTTTGAAAGGCGAGGTTGTTCTTGTTGATAGCCGGTTGCGCGCCGGCAGTTTTGTGAGTGGCATTGTGCAATTGACAAAGACTACGATGGGAAGGAGTGCCAGTATTGTTGGAGATCAACTTTTGTTTTATGAATCTCTTATATTAGGTTCTGTTTCAGGCAATGCGATTCGCATGAATCAAGCAACCGTCACTTCTCAGGGAATGGTAGCGGGTTCCAACATTGTGGTTTATCCCGAAACGGTTGTCGCCAAAGCTGAAATTGGATCCAACAGGCAATTGGGTGACATCAAAGAAGAGGAATTATCTTTAAAATGAATTGCATTAAGGTTTTCCGCTTAAAGCATAGCGAATGCTTAAGGCAATAGGATCAGGATAAAATGGAAGGGAACCCGCTTGTTTTACAGTTTGGATAGCGGCTTCGTCAAGAAGCTCTGAACCCGATGTTTGTTGCAAACGGACATATTCAATAGAACCATCGTTTTGAATTTTAAATTCCACCACAGGGGCCCCTTCGATGTTTTGCCTTTTTGCAATCAACGGATAAAATTTGGCCCGCTCAATTTTGTTACGTATTTGGCGAAGAATTTCGGAGGTTCCTCCCTCGCCAGCTTCCCCAAAGGCTTCCGCTCCTGTTGGAAGCAACGGCGCGAGCGAGTTGGATTCGAAGGGCCTCTCGGAGGCACTGGCGACAACGGGGGATTTATCACTGCCAGTGCCGAGAGCGGAGTGGGTGTTTTGGGGCTCTCCCCAAACCAACCCACGTCCCTGAGAATTCAACGAACGGAAGCCGTTGCCTGTCACTAATGACACAGTGACAAAGCCCTCTTGTTTTTCTCCAGATGGGCGAATGGTTTCAGAGAAGTTGTACCAGAGAAGTCCTAACAACAATCCATGTCCTAGCAGGGAGACAAGGAGCGCTTTTGAATCCATACCTGGGACCTTTCAATGATCGTGAACAGACCAAAAGACCAACAAAGATCCCCCAGAAGCTGATTCTTTAAGAAAGGAAGCGCCATGAGATAACATTGAAAAAGTCCTTCCAATGTTTTGGTGTAAAGCATTCCTTCCATCCAGACACCCAAATTACTGATGACAAAAAATTGTAGGCTTCCAACAACACTCAACATACCAAGTTTAAGATAACGATTGGACCCACTAATGAAACCACCCAGAAAAATACTGATTGCAAAACTTGCGTAGATGAAAGGTGTAACTAAAGACCATGGCTTAACATCAAAAAAGATTCCTAATAAAAAATCGCTTAAAACCAGTGCGATAAAAGGAGTTGTCCATCTCCACAATTTAGAAAGTTTCGCTCCACCAACCAAGGCAACGGCCCCAACCGGAGTGACATTGACAGGATGCGGGATTAATCTCGCAAGAACAGCAACCAGAATTAAAATGTGATTCATAAATCTCCTCCCTTAATGTTTCGAAACTCTTAGCATTTCCTATCTATTTGATCAATGTCAGAGATGTGGGTAAAGCCCCAACCCCCAAAGGCCCTGCCATCATAGCTCCCGTGTTTGGGTCCATAATGAATGTCCCCGTGTTGACTGGGTTTCTTTCCGGAACCCAAAGCAGGCCATTTTGATCAACCAAAAGATCAGACAGAAAACCACCAGGGCTGGTGTATAAGTTTGTGTTTCCTACCCCTGGTGTTGTGGGGTTGAATGAAGCAATTCTGGATGCATTGACAGTGATAACCCCTAAATTATCAGAGACAAATCTCAATGTGGATACATAACCAGAAAAATTGGCATCATCAATCAAAATTCCCAGAGACAATTTCGTCGCGACATCAATGACTTCAATTCCTCCATAGGGTGTTGAAGTATCGTTATTGAAACTGGAATCAAAAACACCTGTGTCGGTTATCAACAAACGGTTGGATGTTGTATGATAGGCAATGTCTGTTGGGTTGCGACCGACAAGTGGGATCGATTGAAGAATCGTATCTGTTTTGGTATCGACGACCACAACTTTTCCGTTGGTCGTTGCTTCAAAATTTTTGGAAAGGTCTTGGCAGAGCACATAGAGCGTATCCCCCGCAAGTGCCATTTTGGCAGCTCTGGCTAAGCGATCTCCATCATCAGTTGTGTAGGATTTGAGGTCGAGGCTGGCTAATTTTTTGCCGCTTAATGGCTCTACAACCCACAAATCATCTTTGTTATCTGGATCGAGTTGGGAATCAAGTCTGGTGATGAACGCTTTACCATTGGCTACCACCAAATCTTGTGGGTTTGCAGACTCTCCTGACGAGTAGTTTCCCAAAATTGCAAAAGATTGGGGATCAATTACTTGAATGGTACTGACATTACCCCGATTGATGACAAAAAGTTTTCCATCATAACTTTTCACCACAACATCACTCGAATCGGTGATGGCTAGTGCTTTCTGCACAGGATGAGGATTGTTGAGCCCCACCGTTGCGATACTTCCCACCGGATCGGTAAAAAACGAGGCGGCGACATAAACATTTTCTTGAGGGTTTAAACTGAGACTTCCTGCAGAGTCATCATCATCGACCGCTTTTTTGATTTGTTCGATGATGTAGCCTGGTCCACATCCAAAAAGAAAAATACTAAATCCTAAACACGAAATTCTAAACAAATTCAAAATACGAATTTTCATAGCTTTAGTTCCAACTCTCCCCAATAAGATCTCCCGGGAAGCGGGAAGCCTGCAATATCGGCAATTCGGTCATTGAGCAAGTTTTTTGTGGTGAAAGAAATTCGCATCCATTTTAGCGGTTCCAGATGTGTACCAGCAGACAAAAGAGTGCGCTGAGTTACTTTGAGGAGATTTTGAGAATCCAAAAAATTGTGGCTCAAGATCTGCAATTGGAAGAAAGGCCTCAAAAACCGATATTGATATTCACCCTCTACAGTCCATTGGTGTTTAGGCCTTCCAGGCAAGAAGTTTCCTTTGGTTGGTGACGTGTCCGACGCATCTTTGGCGGTCTGATAAACATAGTGACTACTCATTTTAAGGTTTTTAAATATCCTGATGGATAATCCAAATTCTCCACCTAAAATCAAAGCACTGTTCAAATTTTGCGCCTTGGCGGTAAATTGAGACGTTTGCAAAAATTGAATGAGGTTATCTATTTCATGTCGGAAATAAATCATTTCTAAATTTAAATCATCGATAACCCAAAAGTTTTGCCAACGCCCATGAATCCCTAGGTCAAAGTTGATCGCCTCTTCCGGTTTTAAGTTGGGATTTCCCACCAATGTGCCACGGTCGCCAAAAAGCTCACCAAAAGTTGGTTGACGAAAACCACGGTAGACATTGGTTTTGAGACTTAAGAATCGCCACGGTGAAATTTTAATTCCCAATTTTGCGGAAATTTGTCTGTCGGTCACGTCATTGAAACTCTGCCCGCTCAAATGATTGAGAAAAATTTGAAATCGCAACGAGGGATCCAAAATCACTTTGTCATCTAAAAAGCTGATTTCATCTTCCAGTCCGACACTAACCATATGCCTTTGGCTCAGGGGCCCTTGTTGCGGAGTTACCAGTCTGTCAAAGGGCCAGAAAAATTCGCCTCGGTGAGCAAGAAAGCCGCTAAAAATATGGTTTTGCAAAGGATGGCTCAAATGAAACTCGGGGCCGAGCCGGAAGGTTTCATCTTTATTATCCTGGGTACCGACGCCGATTTCTCCCAGGGGGTCTTCAAATTCGCTTTTAAGATAATCGAAAAAAAGGTGGGCTTGCCAATTTTTTCTGTTTAGCTTGGCGTGAATAAAATTTCTTAGAGTACCCAATCTTGCTCGGTTGGAAGTAGAACTCCCCAAACCAGGAATTCCCTCTTCTTTGATAAAGAAGTTTTCATATACTTTCCAATTAAGGGCCTCTTTTTTTTCTTCCCCGAAAGTGGCCGTGACATCATAAGATCCAAAATCGTTGTTGCCTCTATTAATGATGCGATCGTCAGAACGATTAGCACGTGTTCCCCTGTCATCTAGAAAAGGAAAATCGCCACGGCTTCTGAAATGATGAAACGAGGCATTGTAATAAAAATCGCCAAACGCCTGGGCGCGTTGGATGTGACCCTGATAGGTATAAAAAGAGCCAAGAGAATTTCGAATGGTATTTTTTGTTTCTGCAGGTTTTCCCTTGGTATGAATAGTGATGACCCCGCCAGGCGTTGAGTCAACAATTTTTCCAGGCGAACCCCCACGGTAAATTTCAATCCGCTCAATATGATCCAACGGTAAAAAGGAAAGGTCGGTTAGTCCTCCTTGTGCCGTATTGAGTAAAACGCCATCAAGATAAATCAAAACTTGATCTGTTGTGGAGCCGCGAATCGAAATGGCCGCAAAATCATCCAGACCTCCATAGCGCTTGATCTGAACTCCCGCAGCTCTTTCCAAAAGTTGCGGTAGTGTTTGTGCCAGGCCAGGGACTTTTTTGGGGACAATCACTTGAGCCTGAGCTGCTGTATCCAGCTGGACTTCCTCTTGGTCTTGAACGGTAATGTCGATCTGCGCCTTCTCGTTCGCCCAAACATTACAGGAAATTATAAATCCTAAGCACGAAATTCTAAACAAATTCGAAATTCCAAACACCAAATTCCAAACTGTTTTTATTTTTTTTCGGATTTCGGATTTCGGATTTCGGATTTTCATAACTTAGGATTAGCCCTTGCCTCGGTTCTAGGATATAAGATAAGGCTTCGCACCTACATAGGGGGAGACCTTTGGCACGTCAACTGAATCTCGATCGCGACAAACTCGATTCGTGCTACGAACTAGCAGCCCAAATCGTTTCACACACTGCTAAGTATTTAGACAGACACTCCAGCTCAAGTATTGAGCGGACAACGTTGACTTTGTTGGGTGTGGAGGGAGAGCATCGGGGCATCCCTTTTGCTTCGTTGATGGTTGAAAAACTCTCCAAAGATCAACTCCGTTTGGGAGTGGCCCATTGGTGGACAAGGGCCCTTTTGGCCACCGCCGAAGAGCCAAAAAAGCTGGCGGAGCAATTGGCGAGGGGAAAACTGAAATGGAATGATCTCAAGGAGATGCCTCCCAGTGAAATTCGAAAAAAAGCGCAACAACTAGCAGAAGAAAATTTACAAAAACTGGATCAAAGCAAAAGTCTTCCTATTCAATCCATTTTTTATCAAAGGATGTTGAAACCCCCAGTGGCTTTTTATCACGATGATGTGAAAACGAGACGATTGCTGGGAGCACTACACGATGTGAAGAAAAAAGGGGCTGCCTTTTGTGTGACAAAGGTTTCTTCAAAGGAATTTTTGAAGGAAGTTTATGAAACACACTTTTTGAAAAGTTTTTGGCAAGAGGCAAAAGAATTTCCAATGGTGGTGACGACCCAGGGGCTTTCTGTTCCCGAACAAACTCTGATGGCTTTGCAGTTGGGTTTTCGAGCGATTGCCTTAGATGGTCTCAATAACTCTCTGGCAGGAGAAGTTGGTTTAAAGCGCTCTTTGGTGGATCTCAATTTTTCTTTGATTCTTTGTGCGAGGCTGTCGGCCAAGATTGTCAGCCGGTATTTGCCGCGTTTTAATCCTTCTCAAATGTTTTCCAATTTTCTTCTTTATGAACAGTTTGCAAGGCGCCACGAAATCAGTTTTGAAAATATCGTTTTATCTTCAGGACAAACTCAAGATAACAAAGAAAGGGAATTTGTCTCGGCTTTTGGTTTTTCCCAGTTGTTGAGGGAGGCTTTTTCGCAATCGCCGATATGGTATCGTTTATCCATTGGGGCCGATCCGTTTAATTTTTGGATTGCGGGATTGACGGGTCAAGATTGTTTATTGATTGATGCCATGGCGGATGGCCAACTAAAGCAAGCATTGCACTATACAAAACAACTGGAAGGTTTGGGTGATGAAGTAAGCTTTAATACACATGGCAAAATTGCAAGAGAGGCTCATTTTATCTTGGATCAAACTTGGAAGTTTTTGAAACAGATTCAGCAAAAAACACTTTGGAAGGCTTTTGAAGAAGGTCTCTTGACAATGACCCCTTCGCCTGTTGTAAATTTAGGTGAAGAGGGTGTTTTTCAAAAGTCGTATCATTATTTGAATCCAGTATGGGAGCTTTTAGAAAAGCAACTTAAGGACTTACGCACTTAAACCCCTAAGGGGCCCCTTCGGGGCACTTAGCACTTTTTTATGGCAGGCATTGGCGTCATCTTAAATCCTTATTCTAGGTCGAACCGCAAAAATCCAGACAGGGCGGAACGACTAGGCTTTATTGTCGGCGATAAAGGTTCCTGCCACGCTACTCAAGATATTTCCGATGTGGAACGTCTGACAAAAGAGTTTAAGCAAAGAGAAATCGAAGTGATCGGCATTTCCGGAGGGGATGGGACCTATCAAAAAACACTCACGACGATTGTGAATGTTTATAAAGATGCGCCGCTTCCAAAAATTGCTTTTCTTCGTGGTGGCACAATGAATAATGTGGCAGATTGTCTCAAAATTCGGGGTACTCCCGAAACAATTTTGAGCAGACTTATTTATCGATATCATCAGGATGTCGAATTCCAGATCGTTAATTTACCTCTGTTGAAAGTAAATAACATTTACGGATTTTTGTTTGGAAACGGTCTTTTGTATCGCTTTTTGGTCGACTTTAACAAAGTCCTAGAGCCCACCAAATTGAGAGCAGCCTGGATGTTGTTTTTCGCCATGTGTCATGCCTACTGCAACTCCAAAAGGGGTGCAGAGCTTTGTCAGCGGGTCGATGCCGATGTTTTGATCGATGGCAAACCTTGGCCATTCAAAAATTATGTCACCATTTATGCAGGAACTGTTGAGACGTTGGGGTTGGGCTTTTTTGCTTTATATCGCACACGCACAGAGCCTGGAAAGTTTCAAATTAATGCTTTTTCAATGCCACCTAGACAAGTTGTGAATACCTTTCCAAGAATCCTGATGGGCAAGAAAGTTGGATCGGAACATTATTTAGATGCCATCGCAACGGAAGTAAAGATTCTCACCAAAGAACCGCAAGGTTTTATGTTGGATGGTGAATTGTATCCCGCTGTGTCAGAAATCAAACTCTCCCTAGGTCCCACCCTTCAGATTATTACTGGGTAACAACTCATAGACTTTAGAGTGAAAAAGCTTCCACTCACGACGTAAGGTGTGAGTCGGTGGCTCTCATTGCTGCGCCTTCCCTTTGCCTATTCGTCCCGAAATTTTGTTTGAGTGCTTAAAACAAAAATTTGGTGCTTTTCCCCTGTCAATCCCCAAATTTTTCAATCAATACAAAATTTCGCTCCTCATACGGCTCCGGTCAAAACGGCGCTTTATGCAATGAGAGCCACCTCCTTACACCTTCATCCTTGAGAGGAATGAAATCGCGCAAGGGCAGGACTGGGGGTGTGAAAAACATTGTGCGGGAACGAGGGCGTATCGAGTCAAACAAAATAATATTCGTTTCTGCAGATAGAGCTGACGGAGGTAAGATACTATCTGCATCTTTTGAAACGAAATTATTTTTTTGACGAGATAGCCCGAAGTGGAGCACCGTTTTGAACACCCCCACTCCTGCCCGAAAGCGATCGACCCAGTTTCGAACCCGCTCGTTTTTATTTTCCGTTCTAAGCGAGGCGATTGTGATGAGTAACGGCCCATTCTTCTTGGGCCAGTTGGTAGCTCTCTTTGGAGCCGATGTCGCGCCAGTAACCTTCATGAACAAAGGCCGAAATGGCTTTTACTTTTTGCATGAGGGGAGCAATGCCATCGAGAATCAGGTTAGACGGTTTTTCTGATAGAGTTGAAAAAATAGGAGGGCTTAAGACAGTAAGCCCCGTAAACAGATGATCTCCCACGTCGATATTAAGCAGTCTTTTGTTTCCCACTTGAAGTCTTGTATAGCCTTCTTGCCACGGGGCTACGACTAGTGTTGCTGGTGATTTTTGTTCCGCATGAAATTGAGAGAGTTCATTTAAATCACAGTTGATCAACGTATCGCTATTCAAAGTAAAAAATGCCTCTTCATTTTTGAAATGACTTTCTACTTTTTTTAATCCACCGGCTGTGCCTAAAAGTTTTTCTTCGTGTGAATAACGAATTTTAAGCCCATATTTTTTCCCATCGCCGACATGTTGCTCAATTTTTTCACCCAAATAATGCAAATTAATTACCACCTCTTCCACACCAAATTTTTTCAAATAAGAAAGTGAATAGTCGATGATGGGGCGATTGCCCAAAGGCAAGAGGGGTTTCGGATTTTTCTCAGTCAAGGGTTTTAAACGTTCCCCCAACCCCGCTGCAAAAAGAAAGGCCTTTTTAATATTTTTTGATGAGGTCATAGAGTCCGTTGTATTCTGGAAGCCTTGCCAATGCCTGTTTTACATAACCCATGGATGTTGGGATGAATTTCAGAAAATCAGGATTCTTTTTTACATGATCGATAAAAACAAACCGCCCGGAGTCTTTGAGTTTGCGCTGCACCGTTTGCAGATCAAAAGCCCTCCGTAATTTTTTGATATGCCAACCCTGCTGCCCGCCATAATATTCGAGCAGCTCTTCCAAATAATCGGTCACATCAAAATAGGAATCCCTCAGCAAACTGACCAGATCATAAACATCGGGCCCCAAAAGGGCATCCTGAAAATCGGTCATGGTGAGTTGGTTGTTGTGGACCATCAGATTACTTCCTTGAAAGTCACGGTGTGTAAATACTTGCGGCATCGCACAGAGTTCTTGCGTAATTTTCCTCGTCTCCTTTATGAAAATATCTTTGTCCTCAGCTGATGGCTGACAGCTGACAGCTGACAGCTGAAAGTAGTATTCAAGGAAATGATCAAACTCCCAGTTAAAAAGGGTGGCGTCAAAAGAGCGTTGATAGGCGATACAACTTGTGCTGATGTGCTGATGTGCTGATGTGCTGATGTCTTTTGAAGTTTTGTTTTGTAAAATCACTAGGAGATCGAGGGCTTTTTTGTACCATTTTTTAATATCATTGGGCTGAGCCGTTTTAACAGTGTCCCAAAGTTTTGTGTCGCCTAAATCATTCAGGATAATCCAGCGATCCTCTTCGCTAAACAGTTTGATTTCGGGGACAGGAAGCCCTAATGATTTGAGATAGCGCTGGACATTAATATAAGAAAGCTCCTTCGGTTTTTCTTTTAAATTTGTGATTTCCTCCGAGACACTCATTTTACCTTCTGGCATCGCCATCAAAATAAAAGTCTCATCGCCTTGTGAAAAAACCCGATAAAAAGTTCGGTAAGAAGCCCCTCCATAGAGTTTCGTTACCTTGATAACAGGCTTACCTAGAAGTTGAGTTAATCTTGCTTCCATAGAAATTCTAAATTCTAATATCTAAATTCTAAACAAATTCCAAATTCTAAATTCCCTAAATTCGTTCCTGTGTGGGGGCGGAGGGGTGGCCCGGAGTGTTTGTCGTGGGGTTTAGTTAGGGGCCCCCACGAAAACACGCAGGGACAGGACCCCGAAGCCCCCAACCCAATTTAAGGATTCACAGTAAATTGTATATCGGCATTGCTCGTCAATTCAAAAACAGTTACAAAAATTCCTGATGCCCCTGTTGAGGCACCGCTTGGCACATTGAAAGTTAACGATTCCACCTCCCCATTGGTTGGTGGGTCTACCAGGGCATAAGTTTGAGCAGTTGTGGCAGTCCCCCCGACTGTAATCACATTCACAGCAGCCTCTGAAGAAAATCCAAAGCCAAAGATGGTTATTGTTTCTCCGGTGCTGCCACTTGTTGGGCTCACTCTTTTGATAACAGGACTTGATTGGATCGCGACGGAAGGAGGCGAAGAGAGGGGATCGGCTGTCGACCCACATCCGCCAAGAATAAGAAGGGCTAAAATGAGACCAAAATATCTTTGCATGGAAGGGGACCATAAAGAAAAGTGGCGAGAACTTCAACGCTTTTTAAATTTCCCTGGACTTTCGAATTATATTCGAGTATCTTTCAATCATGCTTTCCAAGAGACAAAAAGAAGTCTATGATTTTATTCATAAATTTCTTGAAAAGCATGGTTATGCCCCAAGCCTAGAAGAGATTGCCAATCACTTTAAACTCTCCGCCGTCTCTACAGTTCATCATCATGTGGGAGAACTCGTTAAAAAAGGGCTCCTCAACAAACGTTGGAATACGAATCGTTCTTTGGAGGTGGTTGGACACACGGCCACTTTGGCGATGGTTGTCCCTTTGTTGGGTGTGATCGCTGCAGGAAAACCAATCGAGGCAATAGAACAACAAGAAACAATCGAACTCCCTCCGTCACTGATTGGCCGCAAAGATACTTATGTTTTGAAAGTGCAGGGCAACTCCATGATCGAAGAACACATTCGCGATGGCGACTATGTAGTGGTGGAGAAACGCGACACTGCAAACAATGGTGAAACAGTCGTAGCCCTCATTAATGATAGCGAAGCAACGCTCAAGAAATTTTATCGGGAAAAAGGGGGGATGATTCGATTGCAACCAGCCAATCCCACCATGGCCGCCATTTATTGTCGTGAAGAAGAGTGTGTCATTCAAGGTGTCGTGATTGCAATTTTACGAAAGTTTAGATGATGAAAAATTTTTCACCTTTTCAGTGTGAAAAGAAACTCCAGATTAGGCCACGCGCTGTGGCAGTGGTTCGCGGCGGCAATCGTGTCTTTCTCCATGTCGATCTCGATGCCTTTTTTGCCTCCGTTGAACAAATCAAAAATCCAAAACTCAAAGGAAAACCGGTCATTGTTGGCGGGCGTAATTCCAGGCGCGGCGTTGTGGCCGCTGCATCCTATGAGGCAAAACGTTTTGGAGTTGAAACCGGAATGCCTTGGATGCAAGCCAAGCAGAAATGCCCCACCGCCGTCTTTTTGCCAGCCGATTTTGATGCCTATGCTGATTATTCTAAAAAGGTCCAAAATATTTTGGAAACAATGACTCCTGTTGTGGCGCAAGCCTCCATCGACGAGGCCTATGTCGATTTGACCGGTTGTGAACGCATTTATGGAACACCTCGCCAAGCTGCAGAAAAAATTCATCAGGCAATTTTAAATCAGACAGGGCTTGAGGCCTCCATTGGGATTGCTGGTTCGCAATCGGTTGCGAAGATGGCATCCAAACTCGCAAAACCTTGCGGGATGATGGAAGTCCCAAAAGGGGCCGAGGAAAAATTTTTAGCACCCATGCCCGTTGAAGCCATGCCAGGCATTGGTTTTCAAATTGGCGAACGCCTTCGGGGAATGGGGATTTTGACTCTGGGCCAATTGGCAGCCATTCCTCCCAATTTATTGCGCGCTTCGTTTGGCATTTACGGCCCCTTTTTGCGGGCCAAAGCAAGAGGGGAAGACACTTGGGAGTTAGAAGTGACCGAGGTGATCAAGTCGATTGGGAAACAAGAAACTTTGGAACAAGATGTCAGTGATTGGCCCGTCATCAAACAAAAATTATTTGAATTGATAGAAAAAGTCGGTAGGAAACTCCGTGAGGAAAATTTGTATGCAAGACGTGTTGTTGTTTTTGTCCGTTATGCCGATTTTTCAGGTGAGGCGACTTCTAAGACGTTGAGGGAGCCCAGTTCTTTTGATCGTGTTTTATTTAATCATGCCGCAGAGTTGATGCAACCGTTGGTTGAAAATAAGAAACCGATTCGCTTAGTCGGTTTTTCCGCTCAGGAACTTGTTAAACAACCCCCCCAACTTGACTTGTTTCGTACCCCTAAGGCCCTCCGCTGGGAGCGGTTTTATAATAGTTTGGATAAGGTCCGAAATCAATTTGGATCAAAAACCCTTCACTTTTGTCTCAAATTATTTTAAGTGTAGTTAATGTTCCAGCCACCCGTTTTTTTAAAAAGTTCCGTTTTGCAATCCTATTTTGGCGCTTATTTTCCGACTTGCTGTTGTGCACCCACCAAAAGGGAACAAATCACTCTCCCTGACGAAGAGGATATGACCTTTGAATATTTCATTAGCCCTCCTCGCGATCCTCAAAAGAACAATCACTACGTTATTTTGCTACATGGTTGGTTGGGCAATGCCATGATTCCGTATATGAAAGACATGACCAATCAGGCCTACAAAGAAGGTTTTGGCGTCATTCGCATCAATCAACGAGATCATGGTGGCAATGAAGCGCTGACAAAAAAACCGTTTCACACCGCACGTCACAAGGAAGTGAGCCTTTTGATTGACGCTATCGTCAAAGAACACAATGTCGAAAGTTATAGTCTTGTCGGATTTTCAGTAGGGGCGAGCACTGCTTTAAGAATTGCCTCCTTAAAACAAGATCTGAGGTTGAAGACGATTGTCGCCATTTCTCCTTACGCGCATCTTGAAAAGGCGTTGACCAATATTGATAACAATTCAGCGGTGCAAAGGCGTTTTTTATACCGTCGTTTGATTCGCCAGATGAAACGCAAAACCAAAGTTTATCCTAATCTTTATCAGTTTGATTTTCTGGAAGGGGTTCCCAAAAGATGTTTGGAAACAATTCGTCTGTTGGCCACCCATCATTATGGTTTTAGGAGCGCCGAAGAATATTTTGCGGCTAGTGATTTAACAAATTTTCCGCTGCAAAATATTCATGTTCCTCTTTTGGTCATTGCTTCCCATGACGATCCGATTTCCGATATTCCCAATCTTAAAACACTCAACTGGCCCAAAAATGCTCAATTTCTCTTCACAGAAAAGGGGGGACATGTCGGTTTTGTCAGTCGAAAACGCTTGCCAACCGGTAGTTTTCGATGGGCACAGTATCAGGCAGTAAAGTTTATTCAGCTTCAAACATTAAATCGGAACAAAACAATATCTCCATCTTGAAAAACGTATTCTTTCCCTTCAGATCGGTATTTGCCAGCAGCTTTGACTTGGGACTCACTCCCAGCTGCGACCAAATCATTGTAATGAAACACTTCGGCACGAATAAAGCCTTTTTCAAAATCGCTGTGGATTTTGCCGGCAGCCTGGGGGGCTTTGGTTCCTTGAGTAATTGTCCAGGCCCTAACTTCCTTAGGGCCGGCAGTAAAATAAGTGATCAATCGGAGTAGATGATAACCAGAACGAATCAATCGATCGAGCCCTGGTTCTTTTATCCCGAGGGCTTTTAGAAATTCTGTTTTTTCTTCACCTTGAAGCTGCGCTAATTCGGCTTCCAACTTGCCGCACAAGAAAACCGCTTCACTCCCATCTTCTTTGGCAAGTATTGCTACTCTTTTTGCATTCTCGCCTTGCTCTCCTCCCTCGGAAATGTTGCCCACATAGAGCATTGGCTTGGCGGTCAAAAGGTTGAATTCTTTAAGCAAAACATTTTCTTCTTCTGTAAAAGAGAGTTTGCGTGCCGCCAAACCTTTTTCCAACTGAATTTTAACTTTTTTCAAGAGTTCCACTTTTTTTGCTGTTTCTTTGGAACCGGTCTTGAGGAGTTTTTCTTCTTTTTCTAGGCGTTTGGTGGTGGCATCTAAATCAGTAAGGGCAAGCTCCATGTTGATCACCTCAATATCTTCTTTGGGATCAACCTTGCCATGAACATGCACGACATTGGGGTCCTCAAAACAGCGGACCACGTGGGCAATCGCATCAACCTCACGAATGTGGCTTAAGAATTTGTTGCCGAGCCCCTCACCCTGGCTGGCATTTTTAACCAGTCCCGCAATGTCGACAAATTCCACAGCGGTGGGAGTGATTTTGGCCGGTTTGTAGATTTGAGTCAGCTTGTCCAAACGGGGGTCGGGCACTGTTACTACCCCCGTGGAGGGATCAATCGTGCAGAAGGGAAAATTCTCTGCCGGGACCTGACAAGCCGTCAAAGCATTGAAAATAGTCGATTTGCCGGCATTTGGGAGCCCCACGATTCCAACGTTAAGTGCCATAAGACCCAGAAATGGCAAAATTTAGAAGATTTTACTAGCCTTTTTTGAAAAATTTTCTAAAATGCAACCTACTTGATGTACACCTCGTCCGCATTATCAGTTTTTGGGGGACAGGCAACAACAACGGGATTTGTTTGGTCTGCAGAAACTCACCTCACCACTGCCGGCATTTGGGAACCTGCTACACAATCGGATACCTTTGTTGATCCAAACAAGAATCCCTCTTTTCCGATTTGGGGACGAGAAATAAGGTTTGATAGAAGTTTGTTTCGAAAAAGAGTTAACGATGTGGGAGAATTAGCCGCTGTTCCGTTGGAGTTGCCGGCTCCTGCAAGAGAGCAAATCAGAAGAGAATGTCCAGCCGACCAAAACGACTGGATGTTCTGTATAGGTGCGACAACATTACATCATTTAGGTGTTTCTCGAGCAGACTTTCGGGCTGTTGCAGGAGAATCTATCATCATTAATCGTCTTCGACGTGAAATGGCTCGTTACTCCGTTCTCATTACAACTAGTTATGAACTAGACATGCTCATAGGATTGTTAAGAGAATTATGGCCAATTGAATTAATGACTTTTAAGCCAGCACCAGATCTCTATTTAAAGTTTGTCGTGGTTGAGGGGGTAGGGGTTCGTATTGGCCCCATATATCGCAAAAAACAGAATGGTAGTTTAATAGAGTGTTGGCATAAGGAAATCGCTCAGAGTGTCCCTAAGCGGCGAGTCCTAGCATCTGGTTTTTTAAGATTGGGGCAAGATGACAATTTGTCTGTTGAAAAGGGACGTTCTACTTACTATAGGAGAGCGGCTTTTGGCAGGGGTGCAGTTTCGGTCTTGCAGGAGTATTTAGGTCACGATTTAGGTCTTCAATATATTGAAGATGTAGAGGGTAAATCTTCCTCACTTCCCCCCAAGCGTGTCTAAAACACCCTCACCTCGAATCCTCTCCCCTCGAGGGAGAGGAATAAAAGGAGAGGGGGCATTCAAAGGCAACTTTTTTTGACTTTCCCCGATAATAAAGCCATAAGGAGGCCATCATGGCAGAACCTATTGGGCAAGGAACACCTCGCGTTCACTATTATCAGGGTAATCCAGACTATCCTTTTACGATCATCGATAAGAATGAGGATGGAGTTCTAAAACCCGAAGATGGGGATATCATTTATCAAGGCATGCCTGATGCTTGGTTCCCAAGTCTTAACAGGATTAATCATAGCTTGTGGAAAAATCAAAAAACAGAAGATGTCGAAAAAATTATTGCTCAATACATGGCAGAAAATAATAATTTGCTTTGGCTGATGGCTGGGTACGGCGCTTTTGTCTGTTTTCTATTAGTTTTTCGTAGGTTGCCGTTACACAGATCGCTGTTGCTCCAACAAAATCAAGGCAATTCCAACTATCCCCCCATGGCTTAAATAAAAAGATGGAAACAATTGGTCTCATCAGTTTGGGTTGTGCGAGGAATTTGGTTGACTCCGAAGTGATGCTGGGGTCTTTGAAAAAGGCCGGCTATCAAATCACTCACGATCCTTCACTTTCCGACATCATCATTGTGAATACTTGCGGCTTCATTGAAGATTCCAAAAAAGAATCGATCGATACCATTTTAGAGATGGCTTCTTTCAAAAAGAAGGGGCGACTCAAGAAATTAGTAATGGCTGGTTGTTTGGCACAGCGGCATGCAACAGAACTAGCAGAAGAATTGTCTGAAGTAGATCTTTTTATCGGCACCGGCGATTTTCCTAAAATTGTTGAACTCTTGGAACAAAATTCGCGTGTTGTCGTGGGAAAGCCCAGAGCGTTAGCCGATGAAACATTTGAAAGGGTTTTAGCAACTCCAAAATATTACGCTTATTTGAAATTGGCTGAGGGTTGCCAACATTCTTGTTCTTTTTGCATCATTCCGAAACTGCGTGGGCCTCTTCGCTCTCGTTCCATTGATTCGCTGGTCATTGAGACACAAAATCTCATCAATCAAGGCGTCAAAGAGTTCAACATGATCGCTCAAGACTCAACTGGTTATGGTTGTGATCGAAAAGATGGGGCGACGTTGCGCAAATTGATGGAACGCCTCGTCGGCTTGAACGGCGAAAAATGGTTTCGTCTTTTTTATGCCTATCCGCACGGTTTTCCAATGGAGGTGGTGGATTTCATGAAGGGCGAGCCTCAAATTTGCAAATACCTTGATCTTCCCATCCAACATATCAATGATCGCATTTTAAAATCGATGCGTCGTGAAGGGACAAGCAAAGATATTCGAGAAATTGTGGAGACGGTCCGTGAAAAAATTCCGGATATTACACTACGCACAACCTGTATCGTTGGTTATCCCACCGAAACTGATGCCGAATTTGAAGAGCTGGTCTCATTTATTGAAGAAGGTCATTTTGATCACGTCGGTGTTTTTACCTATTCTCAAGAAGAAGGGACAACCGCCGCAAAACTCCAAGATGATGTTCCATCAAAAGTCAAAAGAGAAAGAAAAAAGCGCTTGATGGAAGTTCAACAAAAAGTTTCGCAGGAAAGAAACAACCGTTGGGTTGGCAAAGAATTAAAAGTCTTGATCGATGGCCCCAGTAAAGAAGCAGAATTTGTGATGACCGCTCGTCACCAAGGCCAAGCCCCCGATGTTGATGGTGTTGTCTATGTCAATGAATGCGATCTCCCCGCCGGCCAATTTGCAACGGTCAAAATCGCCGAGGCTCATGCCTATGATTTAGTAGGAGATATCGTTCGTCAAAATTTTGGCGCTATGGGGTAAACAACCACCCATTTTCTTTCTAGCGAAATATTCACTAAAGCATCCCCAAGCTTTTACATAATCAACCAACTAACTGATATTTAAGCAGTTTCTCTCTCTCTCTCTCTCTCTCTCTCTCTCTCAGGGCAGACAATTGGCACTGTTTTTGCTAGTAATAACGTTAGTTTTTCTAAGGAGGAATCCTATGCGTTTCAAAAAAGTATTATTGGTTTTGTTAATCATCACTTTGCCCGGATGCGATTTTTTCCGTGGCGGGCCCTCTGAAAATCCCAATACAGGAGTGGGAAAAGAAATAGGGGATATCTCAGCACCCTTGGGCTCGGGGGCTGCTTTAAGTAGCGCTCTTGCGAGTGCCAATCTGGACGCCATTGAGAAAGCCTCTTGTCCTTATTGCAACTGGTCAGGAAAAGCTTCCTCTGCAGCGAAAAGTACTTCTGTAGGAAAAGATCTTACAGCCGATGCCATTGGTGAGGGAGATGCTGCCTTTGGGTGCTTTTTAGTTCAATTGAGTCGAATGTTTGAAAGTGCCCCTGCGAGCGATTTTTTGGCGGCGTTTGGAGAGCCTGCCATTCATGTGCAGGCTGATATTCTGGACAAAACCAATTCCAACGCCTTGTGCACAAAATTATCTAGCATGCATCCCAAAAAATATTATCAGATGTTTCCGAACCTTCCTTTCAATAACTATCAATTCAGTCATAGTAACCCCAAGAAGTTTTTCCAAGAGATGTTGAAAAGAGCAAAAAACAATGGTATTTCCCTCTCTCGCTTACAAGATGATTTATTTGCACTTGATAATCAGTTGGGTCAGCTTCTTGAACTGCTCTCTATTTCACGGGCAAATGCCTCTTTTAGTTTCACTATTCCGAAGGATTTATGTCAGGTTTCGCGCGACATTGTTGTGAATAGAATTGATTTGGAGGGTTTTAATGGAATTTTGGGGAGCTTAAAAGTTTTTGTCAATTTGCTTCATTCTTATGCAATCGGTCTGGATCCGGCCCGTTTTGTCGGCGGCAATCCTGCCGTTGCTAATGACACAGTTAACGAGCGGGAATTTGTAGCCGATGCCAACGGTGTGGGCGGAGATGGGAAAAAAATTGCGGAACTGATTTCGGGACGAGGTGATATCAGTTCTTTATCTCCATTGTTTTTGAACTCTTTGAATAGCTTGATTGCCGTTTTGGATGGTGTTCACTCAGAACAAGATTCCCAAGTATTTGGGTATCTGTTTTCAATGGGGAGGTTTCAGAAATTTTTCAGGAATGTAAACAGGGCATCAAAAGATCTCAAAAGCTCCCTTGAGCACCCTGGTGTTTTGAGCCCATTCACGCAGTTGGGACATCCCTCCATAAAAGTTGATGCGGGGAATTTTATGTCCCACTTGCCCGATCCAAAGGGGGTCAGCAGTTCTGATCCATTTGTGCCTAGTCGTTATGGTGGAATCAGGGGTGTTGCTAACTTCTGGGAAGTGCTGTTGAATGGAATTGTCAACTTCTGATGCGACGACGATACAGCGTCCTGTTATCGCTTTTTTTTCTTGGGTTTTTTGCCGATGCGGTTCTGGCTAAATCTGAACCCCAAAAAATAACACAACAGCTTTTTTACGATGTTTTACAAGTCGTTAGGCAAAATAATTTAACTGACCGTCAGAAATCGGGAACAAAGCTGCTGGAGCGCTACTTCGATTTTTCCACTTTTGCGGAATGGACAATGGAGGATCATTGGAGTCGCCTTTCTGACAACCAACGAAGAGCATTTTTACAACTTTTTAAAAAGCGCTTTTATGAAAGAGTTCTTGAAAAAATTTCGCGCACAACAAATAAAAAATTTCTTTTGAAGATGATAAGTAAAAGGAGAGAAAAAGAGTATGTCGAATTGAAATATCGTTTGAAACATAATGGTCACCGAACACCATTTTCATTGATGTGGATTAAAAAGAATGACTCATGGCGTTTGGTTGATGTGACCATCGCAAAAGCAAATCTTGTTGCCAATTATCAGGGACAATTCAACAAAATCATCCGTGATTATGGATTTGAAGAACTGCTAGATCGTCTAGAAAAGGGTAAACTCGATAAACCGACACATTGAGAAAAGTCTTTACAAGGCAGCATTTCTAGAATAATTTGAATGTTGAGGAAAACGATATGTCCGAGAAAAAAATGCGTAAATTGAAGACTAGGGGAGAGAGAATTTATAAGAAATTACTTCGCCGACTTTTATCCAAATACAAAGGCCAAATTGTAGCAATTGAACCCGAGACGGGTCGTTATTTTGTAGGGCGTGATGAATTAAAGGTGGCTTTGAAGGCAATGAAGGCCTTTCCGGGAAAAATTTTCAGCGTCTTCCGTGTGGGTTACCCCGCTGTTCACAAATTCAGAAAATTTTCATGAGCATTATTAGGGGAAGAGTCAGTTTTTCAGGAGAACCTACAATCCCCATTACACTTTATCTGGATGGAAAACCTGTTCGGAAAAAGGTTGTCATTGATACGGGTTTTAATGGATCTTTAAGCCTCCCTGAGAGACTTGCTAGAAAAGGTAAGTGGCACTTTTTCGGGTTTGAGCGGTATGAACTGGCTACCGGCGATATTGTCCAACAAAAAATCTATATTGGACAAATCCGACTTGATAAAAATCCTTTCACAGTTTACGCAGTAACCTCTCATTCGTCGGATATTCTCATTGGAACAAGACTTTTACGTAATAGAGAACTTCTGATACAATTCAAAAAAAGAAAAGTAGTCTTAAGATAATTGAGTTAATCTAGCCAACCTCTGGGATTTGCACTGAATCTTTGAAGAAGGGTTTGTTCCTCTGCGGAAATGATTCGGCGCTCTTTTGCAAGTTGTAAGAGGGTTGAAAAATCGGTCAACGTCGTGAGGTTACACTGAATCGCTTCAAATTTCTTCACCGCCTCCGGAAATCCATAAGTAAAAATTGCCAAACAATGATTCACTTTGCCGCCCGAATCGCGCAAAGCCTCAATAGCCGCACAACTAGATCCTCCTGTGCTCACAAGATCTTCAATCACGATCGCTAGCTTTCCCGGTTCCACTTTTCCTTCCACCAAATTTTGTTTTCCATGATCTTTAGCTTGGCTTCGAACATAAACCATCGGTTTGTTAAGGTGCTCGGCAACCCACGCCGCATGGACAATGGCTCCGGTCGCTACACCCGCAATCAGTTCACAGTTTGGCTCTTTTTCTTTCAGAAGATGACAAAAGGCCTCTCTAATTTCGCGTCTTGCCTCTGGATAGGTCATCAGCAAACGATTGTCGCAATAGATGGGTGATTGGATGCCACTAGCCCAGGTAAAAAGTTTCTTGGGGCTCAATGTCACCGCCCCAATTTCCAACAAAATCTTCGCAACCTCTTGTTTGATGGCACTTACCATATAGCGCCAGGCACCGTATGGTAGTTTTGGCCTCTTGTCATTCCTTAACTAGTATGGCAGTACCTCACCACCATGGCTAATGAACTAGTTTTAAATGTCACTTTGGGCGAGACTCGTGTTGCAAGACTTGAAAATGGAGTTGTTTGCGAACTCTATATTGAGTGCACCAAAGAACAGGGGGTTGTCGGCAATGTTTATAAAGGAAAAGTTGTGCGTGTTTTGCCAGGTATGCAAGCCGCTTTTATCGACATCGGCCTGGAGCGAACCGCCTTTTTGCATGCCTCGGATGTTGTTCAAGAGCTGACCCGTTTTGATGCGGATATGGAAAATGATGACGAGGATGATGAAGAAGAAAAAAGACCACGACGTTTTGTTCCCAGACACCACCGAAAAATTGAAGATCTTTTAAAAGAGGGCCGTGAAATTTTGGTTCAAGTTGAGAAAGAGCCAATTGGCACCAAAGGGGCCAGACTTACTTCTCATATCTCTCTACCTGGCCGTTATTTAGTCTACATGCCAACTGTCAATCATCTCGGCATTTCCAGGCGCTTAGGGGATGACAAAGAAAGAAGAAGGTTGCGATCTCTCATCGAGCGCTCCCGTCCTCGAGGAAGCGGCTTCATTATTCGTACTGCCTGCGTTGGTGTGGCTGATGAAGAAATCACGGCCGATATGAATTATCTTATCCGCACGTGGGAGGATATTGCAACCAAGGCTACAGACAGCAAAGCCCCAACGGCTGTTCATTCTGAGTTAGATGTTTTATTGCGGGTGGTGCGTGATCTTTTCACATCCGATATTGATCGCTTGGTCATCGACAACAAAGAAAGTTTCGATCGCGTTCAAAAATTTGTGAATACTTTTATGCCGGCCCTCAAAAGTTCCATTGAACTTTACGAAGGCTCCGAGCCGATCTTCGATCATTTTGGAATTGAAATAGAAATCACGAGAGCATTAGGTCAAAAAGTTTGGCTCAAGAGTGGTGGCTATATTATTCTTGAACAAACAGAGGCCTTGACCGCAATTGACGTCAATACAGGACGTTTTGTGGGCAGGCGCAATTTGGAAGATACAATCCTCAAAACCAATTTAGAGGCCGTCAAAGAAATTGTCTATCAACTTCGGTTAAGAAGTATCGGCGGCATCATCATTTTGGATTTCATCGATATGGAGCGGCATGCCAATCGTCAAAAAGTTTTCAACGCCCTCAAAGAAGCCCTCAAGAGTGACCGGGCCAGAACCACCATTACCAAAATTTCCGATCTCGGTTTGGTAGAGATGACCAGAAAAAGAACGAGAGAAGATTTGCGCCGCCAACTCACCGATCCTTGCACTTATTGCGAAGGGAAGGGTTATCTCAAAAGTTCTACGACTGTTTGTTATGAAATTTTCAGAGAAATTCAAAGAGAGGCTTCAGAAATGAAGGGAAAACAAATTGTTGTCTATGTCCATCCTCAGGTTGCCAACATGCTCTATGACGAAGAGCGCAAATGGTTAGAGCTTTTTGAAGAGCACTACAAAAAACGAATTTCTGTCAAAACAGTCGCGGAATATCACCTGGAACAGTTTGATCTAGCCGAAACTTAAAATTCATTAAAAGGTGTGGTGAAAAAGCAGCGGATCCTGTCCCTCCGTGTTTTTGTGGGGGCCCCTAACTAAACCCCACAACAAACACTCCGGGCCACCCACTACTTTTTCACTAATCTATAAAATGGTTGAAAATAACGGGTGGTCGGCGATGCTGTCAGCCCGATCTGTAGGGAGGGCGTGCAGCTGAGCCGACCCGGAGCCCGTTATTTTCAACCATCAAAAAGGAATGGTGAATTGAAATTGGGCGGGACCTAGTTGCACTTCGATATCATTGCTGTTGTAGAGGGGAACAGTATTGAGGTGGTTGAAGTTGTTTTTGATTCGTTCATTGATTTCCCACTGATCCTGAGACATCTGATAGTTTTCTTTCGCCTCACCTTTTTCGGGGTTGCCGGGGTTGCCCGTTATGCGGGCGTCTTGAGCAAAAAGAGGGGTGTAAAACCCAATAAAACCTAATAAAATCAAGAGTAACGTCCCTTTGTGCATCCGCTTCTCCTCTCCTACTATAGTTATCCTTTTCGTGCTATCGCGCTTCAAGGACTTCCTCGGCCACCCAGCCTTTGGCGGGGTTCCCGGCCTCGGTCGTCGGCTACACTATAGTTATCGGCAACCTTATAGAAAAGTTGCTCGTAGGTGGCAGGGCCTGTCCCTCCGTGTTTTTGTGGGGGCCCCTAACAAAACCCCACGGCAAACACTCCGGGCCACCCGCCACCTACATAAAGACGCTCTATTGCAACAACTGATTCTGTTTGACTTAAAGGAGCGAATCCGCTATCCAGGCCGCCCTTATGTACGCTGTGGTTCAAACAGGTGGCAAACAATACAAGGTAGCCGAAGGAGACAAACTTTTTGTCGAAAAGCTCGACCAAAAAGTAGGTGCCAAGGTTGTCTTAGATCAAGTTTTGTTGATTGGCGGTAATGGGTCTTTAAAAGTTGGAAGTCCCTTTTTGAACAATGCAAAAATTGAGGCCGAAGTTTTGGAACAAGATCGCGCTAAAAAAATTATTGTATTAAAAAAGAAACGTCGCAAAGGATATCGCAAGAAACAGGGCCATCGTCAGGCGTTTACAGTTTTGAAAGTTAAAAAAATTGTTGTTTAGGGATTTGATATGGCACACAAAAAAGCGGGTGGTTCCACAAAAAATGGCAGAGATAGTAAAGGACAGTGCCGTGGTGTGAAACGCTATGGGGGTCAATTTGTCAAGGCGGGCAATATTTTAGTTCGCCAATGTGGCACCAAGATTCATCCTGGATTGAATGTGGGTGTTGGAAAAGATTGGACCATTTTTGCCAAAATCGATGGTTTGGTTACCTTTGAGCGTTTCGGCAAAGACAAAAAGAAGGTTAGCATCCTCCCACAAAATCCTAAATCCTAATTTCTAAATCCTAAACAAATCCAAAATTCGAATGACCCAAATTCTAAACAAAATTGTTTGGAACATTAGGATTTTGAACATTTGAATTTGTTTAGAATTTAGTATTTAGTGCTTAGAGTTTATGAAGTTTATAGATGAAGCAATAATCGAGGTTAAGGCTGGTGACGGTGGGAACGGTTGTTTGAGTTTCCGCAGGGAAAAGTATGTTCCCAGAGGCGGTCCTGATGGTGGCGACGGGGGCAATGGTGGGAGTTGCATTCTAAAAGCAAAAGCAGGAATCACCACTTTGATGGATTTGAAGTTTCGCAAACACTTCGAGGCAAAGCGCGGTGTTCATGGCAAAGGCAAAAAGATGTACGGCAAGGCCGGTGATGATGTTGTCATTATTGTTCCTATCGGTACGACGATCAAAGAGGCCAAAACGGGAAAAGTTCTGGTAGACCTTGCTCGTGCCGGTCAAGAATTTGTCGTGGCGAAAGGTGGAAAGGGTGGCCGTGGAAATGCTCGCTTTGTCTCCTCCACAAGACAAGCCCCCCAAATTGCCGAAAAAGGTAAAGAGGGAGAAGAAAAAACAATCAAGCTAGAACTTAAGCTTCTTGCCGATGTCGGCTTGATCGGGTTTCCTAATGCTGGCAAATCAACTCTCATTGCCGCTATCTCTAACGCCAGACCTAAAATTGCTGATTATCCTTTCACAACAAAAGTACCTCATCTTGGAGTTGTCCGTTTAAACACCGAAAAAAGTTTTGTGGTGGCCGATATTCCCGGTTTGATCGAAGGGGCCCACAAGGGTGCCGGCATGGGAATCCAGTTTTTAAAACACATCGAACGAACCAAAATTTTACTTCACTTGATTGATGTGATTGATCCAACACAGAGTGATCCCCTTGCTGCCTATAGAGCCATTAGGGAGGAACTGGGCGCCTACCAACCCGCACTTTTAGAAAAACCGGAGATCATTGTTTTAACGAAAATGGATATGCAAAAGGCTTTTGAACAGAAAAAGGAGATGGAAAAGGTTTTTAAAAATTTGGGCAAGCCTATTTTTGCAATCTCTGCACTTAAAAAAGAAGGTTTAAAACCTCTTTTGCAAGAGGCTTCCAAATTCTTGACTTAAAGGATTGCCTATGCGATTGCCAAAGGCAGCTACATGACACCCAAAGTGCTTGCCAAGCTGGTCGCCAATGCCGCAGAAGATATTCAAGCGATCGATCTTGTAGTTTTGGATCTCACAAAGCTTACAAGTTTCACTGATTATTTTGTGATCTGTTCCGGAAAATCGGACACGCAAGTTCGCGCCATTGCTACTTCAATCGTTGAAAAAGCAAAAAGTAAAAATAGAGAACCACTGGGGCTCGAAGGTTATAATCAGGGCTTGTGGGTCCTCGTTGATTTTGGAGATGTGGTGGCCCATATTTTTTATCAGGAAATTAGAGATTACTATAATTTGGAAAAACTTTGGGGCGATGCGCCGGCCGCCACTACTTTATGACACAAAAACCGTTGATGCTCATTATTTTAGATGGTTGGGGGATTAATCCCGATAAGCAAAACAATGCGATTGCCCAAGCCAAAACACCAACTTGGAATAAAATTATTCAAGACTATCCCTCCACAGCATTGGACGCTTCAGCTCAAGCCGTGGGACTTCCCGAAAAAACGATTGGCAATTCCGAAGTGGGCCACATGAATATCGGGGCGGGGCGAATTGTCTATCAAGATTTAAGCAGAATTAATCAGGCGATTGCCGACAAAAGTTTTTTCAAAAATTCTGTCTTGTTGGATGTTGCCGCCAAAGTGAAAAAATCTGGAAGTGCTTTGCATCTCATGGGGCTTCTTTCTGATGGGGGTGTCCATAGTCACCTCTCACATCTTTTTGCACTTCTTGATTTTGCTAAAGCCCAAGGTTTGTCAAAAGTTTTTGTCCATTGTTTTATGGATGGGAGAGACACCGCACCGCACGGAGGCCAAAATTATATCAAGAAACTAGAGGAGAAAATTGGCTCTGTTGGCAATGCGGCGATGGCTACTGTGATTGGCAGGTACTATGCGATGGATCGGGACAAAAGATGGGAAAGGACTTCCAAGACCTATCATGCAATGGTTTGTGGTGAGGGTGTTCAAGCCAAATCAGCCTTGGCAGCCATTGCCGATTCGTATCAAAAAGGAACGACGGATGAATTTATTTTACCAACGGTGATTAAGAAAAATGGAAAACCGGTTGGGTTAGTTCAAGATGGTGATGACATTATCTTTTTTAATTTCAGAGCCGATCGTGCAAGGCAATTAACCCTTGCATTCAACAAACCCGATTTTAATTTTTTTGATCGGAAGAAAACTCTCAGACTTTCAACTTATGTCACCATGACTAAATATGAAAAGAACTATCCTTATCCTAATATTTTCCCACCGCAAAATTTGGATAATGTTTTTGGTGAAGTGATTAGTAAAAAGGGTTTGAAACAATTTCGCATCGCCGAGACAGAAAAATATGCCCATGTGACTTATTTTTTTAACGGTGGCCAGGAAATTGAATTTCCAGGAGAGGAGCGTGCCCTCATTCAAAGCCCAAAAGAGGTTCCAACCTATGATTTGAAGCCGGAAATGTCCGCCTTTCAAGTGACTGAAGAAGTTTTGAAACGTCTCGGCCAAAAAAAATATGATTGTCTCATCATGAATTTTGCCAATCCCGACATGGTGGGGCATAGTGGAAGATTGGAACCGACGATCAAGGCTGTAGAAACAGTCGACACCTGTTTGGGAAAAATTTTGGATAAATTATCTCAATTAGGTGGTGTTGCCATTGTGACATCGGATCATGGAAACTCAGAGTGTATGGCCGATAAAGAGGGACAGCCACACACTTCACACACTCTCAACAAAGTCCCATTGGTTTTGGTGACCCCACCACCTGTCCATGGGCAGAAAGCCCACAATGTGGGCAGGACAGGTGGTGGGGTGAGCCCCGAAAAGAAGAAATTCCAACTAAAAAAATCTGGAAAACTTTGCGACATCACTCCAACCATGTTGCAATTGCTAGAAATCGCTCAACCCAAAGAAATGACAGGGGAGTCGTTGATCATATGACAACCTTATTACAAAAGGAGCGGGTCCTGCCCCTCCGTGTTTTTGTGGGGGCCCCTAACAAAACCCCACAACAAACACTGTGGGTCACCCACTCCTTTTGTAATCTTGTTCAATCTCTGACAAGCCTGATTTTTCCAGATCGTTGTGTTGGGTGTGATATATGGGGTGCGCTTCTCTGTGCTTCTTGTTATGACAGGCTACATTTTTTAAAAGTCCCCGCTCATTTGCCTCATCTATCCAAGCAATACTTTACAGATGCCTATTCTGTCTTAGCTTATGAGAGCTTGGCGCATGATTGGATTCATCAATACAAATATCATCGCAAACTTTATCTTGCTCCATTGTTTATTTCTCTTTTATCAAAAGCCAACCTCTCTTGGGAGAACTATGACAGCATTGTTCCTGTCCCTCTTCATTGGACGCGTCAGGTAAGAAGGGGTTTCAATCCAACTTATTTGCTGACAAACGAATTAGGGAAAAAACTTGGAAAGCCAATTTTACCCTATTTGAAAAAGGTGCGTCGGACCAAACCGCAGACAAAACTTTCTCAAGAAGAGCGTCTCAAAAACGTGAAGGGAACGTTTGCATGCAATCGCCACCAAGATATAAAAGATTTATCTCTACTTTTAGTCGACGATGTCTTAACCACCGGCGCCACCGTCAATGAATGCGCTAAAGTGCTCATGAAAGCCGGCGCCAAACGCGTCGATGTCTTAACCCTCGCCAGGCCTTTATGAGGTTCCTCCCGTAACACCTGGTGCCAGGCACCAGGTGTTAAAAAAGTAAGCAACCTTTTTGGCTAGCAGCCGATGAATAGGGTGTAATAAAGGAGTTCAAAAATGACTGTTACATTTAATCCAGATGCCTTTCCCGCAGCAAACATAGGGGCTCTACCGGCTCATCTTCAACCCTTTGCCACGGACCTTCATGAATTGTTAACAACGATGGAAGAATTTGGCATTGAGGTAATTCCCCAAAAGCGCCCCTCTGAACCGGCTGTATCTATTAAAGAGTTATCAGCAAGATATGCAAAGGTAACCGGGTGGCCTACCTGGGTTGGGTTCAAACCTCACTTTGGCTCTGCTAAGGAGCGCGCGGGGGCTTTGGCTAAAACTGCTGAACGCTTTGCCATTAAAGCGAGAGGTGCAAAAAACAAAACAAGAGAACAAGATTTCCATCGACTAGCAGCAAGGGCCAATGCACTATCTGTCAATCTTTACCTTAATTGCAAAGATGGAGTTGAAGATTCTAAAAAAGCAATCGAGAGATTAGATAAACTCGTTATTGACTTTGCTTCTCTAGATTTGTTTGCTCACATGGCACGGGCATCTGGCATGATTGCAGATCTATGTCGTGATTTGGGTGACCAAAGTGAAGCCCGAAGGATTTTTGATAACGCTAAGCAGTTTTGGATGCTCTATCACAGTTCAGTTGCAATGGGTCATCCTTTGACAACTACCCCAGAAAATCCAGTTGATCCTCTCACTTATTTTGCACACTGGACCTATGATGCAATAAAGGGTGGCCCTTCTGCTGCTCATATGTTGGAGGGGATTGCGCAAGGCCTCGAAGTTATTGCACATAAATATGAACACGATAATCTAATTTTTGCTAAGGTCTTTTTTGAAGCAGGTCACAGTTGGGCCAGAGCTGCCTGGTTTGCTTTGGCGAGTTCAGAAAATGTCCCGCCACTCATCGAGCAAATTTATCAGGCAATGCAAGCTTGGAGGCGCTCCGGTCGTAAGTTTCATGGCGCCTTCGATGCAGAAGCAGACAGAAGATTGGCGATAGCGTTGACAGAGGAGGCATCGATGTTGTGGAGTAAATACGCGAGTGAGTTGAGATTGCGCGAAAAAGAAGCCGCCTCGCAAGAACAGTAACAATCAGATTTGCCCTCCTTGCTTCCTGATTCCATCCTGTGATACATTTTCTTCATGCGCGATTACACACAAGCCGCTATAGAGATTGCCAAGGAAGCGGGGGCGTTGCAGATGGACCGTTTACACAAGCAAAAAACCATTTCCTACAAGGACCAAAACAAGTTCAATATTGTCACTGAAGTCGACAAGGCTTGCGAGAAGCTAATCTGCGATTATCTCAAAGATAAATTTCCGTCCCACGACATCCTGGCCGAAGAAGGAAGTGGTTTTGATACAAAGTCCGACTGGCTCTGGATCATTGATCCCATCGATGGAACCGTTAACTATGCCCATGGTTACCCATTATTTTCCGTATCTATTGGTTTATTGCACAAAGGGAAAGTTGTTGTGGGAGTTGTTTATGAACCCAACCTAGATGAGCTCTTTGTTGGTGAAAGAGGGGGTGGGGCTGTTTTGAATGACAAACCGATTCGCGTTTCCAAAAACAAAGCACTGGATGGTTCGATGATCGCTACTGGCTTTGCCTATAATGTTAACGAAACACGTCTCAACAACATTGATCACTTTAATAATTTCATTTTAAAATGTCATGCGGTGCGCCGTGATGGGGTTGCCTCAACCGATTTGTGCTATATTGCCTGTGGACGTTTTGACGGTTTTTGGGAACTCTTTTTAAAACCGTGGGATATTGCAGCAGCCAGTGTGATTGTTGAAGAGGCCGGCGGAAAATTGTCAATGTTCGACGGTCGCCCACTCGATATTTTTGGTAATGAAATTGTGGCGAATAATGGATTAATTCATGAAGAGATGTTACAAATTTTAAAATCGTCTGACGACTGACGGGTCCTGTCCCTCCGTGTTTTCGTGGGGGCCCCTAACTAAACCCCACGACAAACACTCCGGGCCACCCGTCAGTCGTCAGGTCATTCGTAATTTATGATAGACCCTAACAAAAAAGAGGAGCTACCGATTAATCCAACACAGGTTTGTTATCGGGCCTTTGAGTTGATGAAGGCGAAACAATATGATGATGCTGAAAAGTTACTGGCCAATAATCTAACTCATACTGAAGACAAAACAGCCAACGCCCTTTATCACTCTGCCTTGGGTGTCTTGTACAAAATGCAAGGTGAGTTCAAAACCGCTTGGCGCCATTATACCCGGGCGGAAAAACTTCTGCCCCAAGACCCCGCTTTGAAAATTATCATGGCAAGGCTTTTGATTGATCAATTTGCAGAATATACTCAGGCTATCAAAAGGGCAAAAAAAGTTTTAGAGATTTTGCCTAACAATCCGGTTTTTTGTCATCAGGCCTATATTACGATGGGGCTGGCCTATTGTAAAAAGGGCGATAAACAAAAGGCAATTGGGATGCTAGAAAAATCCCAAGAAAAAGATTTTGAAGGGTTTATCACAGCGAAGAATATTGATTTTCAATTGGTGGAAATGCTGCTTCGTAAAAGTTGGGGTGTGGATAGTTGTTATCGATTTTTAAATAAAGCCCTGGCCTTTGCCAAAAGCCGCAAAGAAGAACCTTTCATTGACGCCTTCCAAAAAATGTTGAATGCGTTTGAAAAAGAATATCCCCAGAATTCTATATAGGTGGGTGGCCCGGAGTGTTTGTCGTGGGGTTTAGTTAGGGGCCCCCACGAAAACACGGAGGGACTTAGACCCACCTATATAGAATTTATGTGGATTGATACACACTGCCATTTAGCTGGAGAAGAATACGACGCAGATCGTGTCCAAGTTTTTCAACGCGCACGCGAGGCAGGCATTGAAGGTTTTATTGTGATCGGTGCTGGTGATGGTTTAGGTAAAAATGCGGACGCCTTGAGTTTGTGCGAAAAAGAAGTTAGGACTTTTGCGGCTATTGGGATTCATCCTCACGATGCCTCCAAAGTTGATGATTCTGGTGCCTATTTGAAGAAGCTCAAAGAGTGGGCCAAACATCCAAAAGTAGTTGCGATTGGCGAAATAGGGCTCGATTATCACTACAAACATTCACTACCGGATGTTCAGCAAAAAAGATTTCGTGAACAAATTGAACTAGCCGGTGAATTAAATTTTCCAATTTCCATTCATAGCAGAGAAGCTTGGGCTGATACCTTGAAAATTTTAAAAGAGGCGGGCGTTCCTTCCAAAAAGGGGGTTTTTCACTGTTTTGGAGGCAATCTGGAAGAAGCCCATCAAGCCCTCGAACTCGATTTTTATATTTCCATCTCTGGAATTGTGACTTTTAAAAAAGCAGAGAACTTGATACACGTGGTTTCTGAAATACCGCTTGAAAAAATGGTGATAGAGACCGATGCTCCGTTTTTAGCGCCGGTGCCTCATCGGGGCAAGCGCAACGAACCGGCCTTTGTAGCGCTTGTGGGTGAAAAAATTGCCGAGATCAAAAAACTGCCCCTAGAAAAAGTTGCCAAACAGATTGGCCAAAACACAAGAGAACTTTTCCATGGAATCGCATGATCCTCTAGAGTTGTTTCATGATTATTGGAAAACGGCGAGACAGAAAAATGATCCGGTCGCCGATTCCCTTTCTCTTGCAACGGTAGATGACCAAAACAAACCGCATGTTCGTACCGTCTTATTAAAGACCTTTCGGGATGGGCAAATCGGTTTTGTTACCAAAGCCGGCGGCAAAAAAATTGCCCATATCGCACACTGTAGTGATGTGGAATGTTGTCTTTCCTGGCCCACTCTCTCTTTGCAGGTTCGGATGCGCTGCACGACGACAGAAATGGAGAACAGCATCTTGGATTATCTATGGAGTTTAAGACCAAGAGACGCCAAAATTGTTTATCATTTGGGATTTTATCAATCTGCAGCCATTGCCTCTTACCAATTGTTGGAGAAAAAATTTCAGGAATTAAAAAACAAATTAAAAGGAAAGAAAGACATCCCCCGTTCCAAATTTTATCTTGGGTTTATTCTTCATCCCTATGCGATCGAGTTTTTGTATCACAATAAAAGTCGCCTCAACAAGCGCGAGCTCTACGAAAAAAAGGGAGAAGTTTGGGTGAAAACCATCCTCACCCCATGATCTTTCGATCCTGAGCGAAGTCGAAGGACAAAAAAGCCTTTTGAGATCTCTCAAAAGGCTTTTTCAAAACTACCTTCCCCTTCATCCTTCGACCTGGCCTCCGGCAGGCAGGCCAAGCTCAGGACAGGCTAGATAACCCAGTCTTTCAATTGCTTGCCCGCTTTGAAACGAGGCACGCGGCGCGGTTTAATATTAATTTGTGCGCCCGTCTGAGGATTGCGGCCGATGCGGCCTTTTCTCTTGGCTGCATAGAAAGTTCCGAAACCGGTCAACGTAATCTTATCGTTGCGGCGTAAGCATTTTGCGACATTGTGTGTCGTTGCATTGAGAACTTTCTCTGCGAGTGCTTTCGAGCATTTGCAGTCCTTCGCGATGTAAGAGACTAATTCTGCTTTTGTCATATGACTCACCCCCTTTCTAGGGCGCAATTTATTACAGGCTTGCAGGCAGCGTCAACCATAAACTCGCATCAAAAGTGATTTTCCTGAGAGTGCGGCTTGGAAATTGTTATCCACAGATGATGCGAGCTTTCGGTTGACTTTTTGGCATATGGTTTGCATAATGCGCCGCAATTATGGCTAAGGCCGCAGAGCTAATTCCTATCAACATTGAAGAGGAGATGAAGGGTTCCTATCTCGATTACGCGATGAGCGTAATCATTGGAAGGGCCCTCCCTGACATCCGAGATGGCTTGAAACCGGCCCACCGCCGCATTCTCTATGCCATGTTTCGTGAGGGGCTTCTTTCCAACAAACGTTATTCCAAATGCGCCGGTGTAGTCGGGGAAGTTCTCAAAAAATACCACCCCCATGGCGATGCCGCAGTCTACGATACCCTGGTTCGGATGGCCCAAGACTGGAACATGCGTTACCCCTTGATTGACGGACAAGGCAATTTTGGGAGTATAGACGGGGATTCTGCGGCGGCATACCGCTACACTGAGGCTAGGCTCACCAAAATTGCTGAGGAGATGTTGGAAGAAATCGACAAAGAAACAGTCGATTTTGTCCCCAATTTTGATGGCTCAACAGTCGAACCGGTGGTCCTTCCCTCCAAAATTCCTAATTTATTGCTCAATGGCTCGGATGGAATCGCTGTCGGCATGGCAACCAAAATCCCACCACACAATTTGAAAGAGTTGGTGAGTGGATTGATCGCTCTTGTTGAAAATCCAAAAATGACAGTTGCAGACTTGATGAAACATGTTCCTGGCCCCGATTTTCCAACTGGGTCTTTTATCTGCGGTACGCAGGGAATTAAAGATGCCTACAATACGGGTCGTGGCAAAATCGTCATGCGCGCCAAGGCATTAATTGAACCAATCGCAAAGGGAGATAGAGAAGCCATCGTTATCACAGAAATTCCCTATCAGGTTAACAAAGCCCGGCTTGTAGAACGAATTGCAGAACTGGTTCAAGAAGGAAAACTAGAAGGGGTTTCCGACATTCGCGATGAATCCGACAGAGAAGGGATGCGTCTTGTCGTGGAACTCAAAAGGAGTGTGATTGCCGGTGTGGTGCTCAACCACCTTTATAAACATACCCCCATGGAAGAATCGTTCGGTGTGATTTTGTTGGCCATCGTCAATCAACAACCCAAAGTTGTTAACCTCAAAGTAGCCCTCCAATTTTTTATCGATCACAGACAAGAGGTTGTTACCCGCCGGACTGCCTATGATTTAAAGAAGGCAGAAGAAAGAGCTCATATCTTAGAGGGTTTAAAAATTGCTCTGGAACATATTGATGAAGTCATTGCCCTCATCAAAAAATCAAAGGAACCGCAGACCGCAAAAGAATCACTGCGTCTCAAATACAAACTGAGCGACATTCAAGCCCAAGCCATTTTGGATATGCGCTTGCAGCGCTTGACCGGTTTGGAACGGGGTAAAATCTTGACAGAGCATGAAGAACTTCAAAAACAGATCAAAGAATTCAAAACAATTTTGGCTGATGAGAGCCGTGTTTTAAAAATCATCACAACTGAATTAAAAGAAATTAAAGAAAAATATGGTGACGAACGCCGCACAGAAATTCAGGGGAGTGTCCAAGAAATCAATGAAGAAGATCTGATTCAAGAAGAAGATATGGTGGTGACGATCAGTCATGGTGGCTATATCAAACGCAATCCTGTTAGCATTTATAGGTCCCAGCGTCGCGGTGGCAGGGGCAAAACCGGAATGGCCACGCGCGAAGAAGATTTTGTAGCCGATCTTTTTGTCGCCTCCACAAAAAGCTATCTTTTGGTTTTTAGTTCCAGAGGGAGGGTTTATTGGCTTAAAGTGCACGAAATCCCTCAAGCTGGACGTGTCACAAAGGGAAAGGCGATCAATAATTTAGTGATGATGCAAGGCGATGAGAAAATGGCAGCCATCATGCCGGTCAAGGAATTCGTAGAAGGGTTTTCTGTCGTGATGGTGACTAAAAAAGGAACGATCAAGAAAACGGAACTGACTGCTTTTAGCAACCCCCGCTCAAAAGGAATTATTGCCATTGATTTGGATCAAGGTGATGAGGTAGTGGAAGCGAAATTGACAAACGGCAAGCAAGAGATTGTTTTATCAACCCGTCATGGCAAAGCAATTCACTTTCATGAGGAAGATGTGCGTAATATGGGGAGGCAGGCAGGTGGTGTGCGCGGGATTCATCTAGGAAAGGACGACGAAGTAGTAAGTATGGAAGCGTTATCAGGAGATCAAGCCACTTTGTTGACTGTCACTGAAAAAGGCTATGGCAAAAGGACAGAGGTGAAGGAATATCGTGTCCAATCACGTGGTGGGACAGGAATTTTTACCTGCAAGATTACAGACAAGAATGGTCCAGTGGTGGGTGTGATGCAAGTGACTGAAGGAGAAGATATCATGTTGGTTACCAGCGGTGGCAAGATTATTAGAACAAAGGTTTCTGGAATTTCAACTCAAGGAAGGGCAACGCAAGGGGTGCGACTGATCAATGTGGAGGCAGGAGAAAAGGTAATGTCAGTGGCGCGACTTGCAGAAAAAGAGGAGGGGGAAAATGGCGGTTGAAAAAACATTGGCGATTATTAAGCCAGATGCGTTGGAAAAAGGAGTGATCGGAGAAATTTGTAAGCGGATGGAAGAGGGGGGGCTAAAAATTGTCGGCATGAAAATGTTGCAACTCACCCCAAAAAAGGCAGAAGGTTTTTATGCCGTTCATCAGACAAAACCTTTCTTTGCAGGTCTCGTAAAATTTATGTCGAGTGGGCCTTGTGTGGTGATGTGTCTGGAAGGGGAAAATGCGATCAAGCGCTGGCGCGATACGATGGGGGCCACCGACCCTGAAAAAGCGGCTCAAGGAACCATTCGCAAAGATTTTGGGACCAACATTGAGCGAAACGCTACCCACGGGAGCGATGCTTTGGATACCGCTCGCTTTGAAGTGGCCTACTTTTTTGAATCGGGCGAACTCGTTCACTACGAATGGATTTGAGTGTTCTACCAATCCATTCCCCATACGGCCGATATTGGTTTTAAAGTGTGGGGGAAGACGCGTGAAGAACTCTTTTCAAATGCTGCCCGAGCGGTAACTGATTGTCTGGTAGAAGTCTTCGATGGAATTCCTAATCAAACTATTTTTGTAAATCTTAAAGCGGAAAGTTACGAAGAACTTTTAGTTCAATGGCTCACAGAGGTTTTGTATCATTTCGAAACGCAGTCTTTGTTGGGGCTCGGTTTTAGTGTGATTTCTTGCGACCTAGACAATTTCAAAGCAACGATTCACGGTGTTGAATGGGATTCTGCCACGCAACCTTTGAAAACACAAATCAAAGCGGTGACCTTCCACGAAATGAAAATCCAGGAAAAAGAAGGCCAATTCGAAGTCCAGGTGATTTTGGATGTGTAGTAACTTTTATGCTGCCTTTGGCAATCGCTTCAGCCCCCTTATTTTTATTGAGCTTTTTTCCTCCTGGCTACCTGGCGGAGAGGGGATGCAAGGGACGTTATCAAATTTGGGAGGTCCCAAATTTGCACTCTCGCTCGGCCATTTTATTATTCATCCCCACAAGGTGAAAATGGCCTGTGCGAAGCCCTTTCACCCCCTCTCCGCCACGCCACGTCGGAAACAAGCTCGAAAATATGGTGAGTCGCTTGCGTGATTGCCATAACGTAACACCATTCGCAAATACTATAATAATGTCAGACTCAAAATTGGGGCTACCTAACACCAGCCTTGGGGCTAAAGATCTCCGTTTTATTAAGGGATGAGGGCCTAGACTTATTATTGATAGATTACGTCTAATTGAAAATGGCACGATAGTTGCAAGGCAATAACACCAAAGGGAGATTTTAAAAGGAGTCCAAATATGAAAACGCTATTCAAAACTATTCTAGTCTTTTTAATTCCCTGTATAGCATTTGCCGTTCCATTGAATCCTGAAAGCAGACCTAGAAAAAATCGTAACACCAATTATCAGGCAGGATGTCCTATGACCCCTAATTTAATCCTCTCCGATCGAAATGATATTGTTGTCTTTTGCGGTCAGGCGCTCATGAGCATGAACGCTGTCGGAGGCAATGATATTGTAGCTGCTTGCACCGAGGGTGTGGATGGAATCAGAATTAACAATGGCCAGCTTTATATTTCTTTCGCATCCACTGAGGGTGTTGAGGGTACCAATGGAGATGACATTATTATTTTGTGTAGGGATGGTGTTACCGTGAATGGTTTAGGTGGAAATGATATAATTGTGCAGTGTCCAAATAAAAATAGCTTTTTCATTTTCTAAGTAGTGTTCAAAAAGAACCAGACGCAATTTGTTTAAAGATATATATACTGCCGGTCGCCGATCTCATAAAAGAGATAAACATCCTTTTCTTTCTTAGCAAACAAAACCCTATAATTACGCGTGACACGAAAACTGGAAAGACCGGCCAAGCGACCTTTGAGGATTTTTATATGAAGTCTTGGATCTTGCGGATTTTTTCGAAAAATTTCTTCCTGCCGTATGGCCAATTCTTGCACTTTCTGGGGGAGTTTCTTTAACCCCTTTACAAAGTGGGGGGTATAATGAATTTGCATGAAGAGTTATAAGAGAGCCTTTAGAGATTTAGCCGTTTTAGTTTTTCCTAATTCATATTCTTCATCACCTTGTTTCACAACAGCAAGGACCTCTTCTTCTTCATTTGATCTCGCCTCCTCAAGATGTTTTAACTTTTCGTAGCGTTTAAGACTCATCAGGACAGCTTTCGGTTCGTTATGAGAGACAATAAAACCATCCCCCTCTTCTTCGTCTAGTCGGCGCAGAATTTGGCTTAAGCCCCGTTGGACCTCGCCGATCCCGATCAACAATGGTACAGCTTTTTTCATACAATTTATAGTATAATTATCATATAGATTTATGTCAAGACAATGTTTAAAAATACTCACGCAAAAAGACGAGTTTACTTGGCGAATAAAAGGCGTCGGACGCCTTTTCAATAGCCGGTACGCGGTGGCTTGGTATGTGGTAGCGCAGTACGTGGTAGCAAAGTGCTAGGTGACATCTACCATATAGTGCCTGGCACTCTGTGGTAGTGGAGGATGGGTTTAAAGGGGTCCGTTTGGGCTTTTTGGGGGCTTAAAAAAGTAGCAACTTTTTTTGATCTGTGACGATAATTATTTAAGGAGGGGGTAAGGAGTTAATATGGCTGCCTCACGGATATTTTTTGGTCTATTGTGTGGAAACCCCCCGCAACATTCGGATGCTCAGGATATGCCCACTCCGAAAGCATCTCCTCCTGTTTTGACGCCGCAGGATTTAGAGGCGTTTGCAAGAAAGTATGCCCCCATTTTACTGACGGAAGGAAAGCGTTACAACATCCCGACACGTGCCGATGCCGATGGAGACTGGGATGCCAGCAATAATGCCTCAAATTATGACAAGTTTTTGGCCGGTGCGAGAGAGTTTATCCAGAAACCCTATGAAAAAGATGCCCCTTATTTTCCAACTCTTTATTATGAAGCCATAGTAACCTCCACGCATCTTTTTATTACCTATTATCTTTTCTTTCCGCACGACGCGGGCGACTACCACACTTTTGAGCCGGGAGATCCAAGAGGAGGACATAACAATGATGCAACCAGTTTGATGGTTGTGGTTCCAAGAAGTGAGAAACCCTTTCGGGTGATTACACAGGATCATGGACGTATTACTTCTATGTCACAAACGGAAATACGTTTGCATGGAGATCGACCCGTGTTGGAAATCAGCAGTGGCAATCATGCGTTGAGAGGGCTCAAAAATGGAGAGAAAATTCGTGAAGAAGAGCCGGAAGCACGTCGCCAGATCTTTTTGTATGCCCATGGGGAAAAGGGACAAGAATATAAATTGTTAAGAGTTCACGAGACACTCTGGCTGCAAAGAAAAAATGGAGATCTTTTTGGGGGTTTTGATGGTGAAACCGGTGTTCAATTCAAGGGGGACCATGGTCCTTGGGCCCCCTGGGCCAGGCCTTTTACCGACTCCGTGCCAGGCATGATCGGTTTTGCTTTGGGATGGCGTTTAGCGGAAAGTTTTTTTGATCCAGCAAATGTCTTGTGCTTATCGGGAGAAGAGTGCTCCAAAGGCTATCTTAAAAATCCCTATACTCAAGACAGATGACCGGTACGCAGTAGCTTGGTATGTGGTAGCGCACAGTACATGGTAGCAAAGTGCTAGGTGCAAATCTAGTGCCAGGCACCTGGTGGTCATTTTCTGGAAATTCCCAGCACTGTATTCTCGAGCTTGAAAAATTCGTTCTTTGTAAATCGTGAACGAAGCAAATCTTGGTACTGTTTTGTCGTATACCGATAAGAAATGGCGGTGATAATTTTATCTCCTTCTTTTATGCCCTTTTCTTTCAAAAGTGGTGGTACTTTGTTAAAGATGAAAAACATCTCAATCCTTTGTGCGTGGAACTCAACATTATACGATACCTCACTTTCTTTAACTCCAAGGAAAGAAAGGGGGATAAAGAGAAATCGCTCGACCTCCTTTGTTTTGTATGGTTTCATCAAAATGAGGGGCTTAGCATTGTCGGCGCATTCGACGGCCGTCAAGCAAACATCTTTTTCGCCAGATGCGCAACTTTTGAGGATATTGAGGATGTAGCCTGGTTCGAAATTCATAAAAGTCAGACCAATAATAATCAACTTTTGGCAATTCGTTCCTGACTTCTTTAAGGCGTCGGCGGTGACCTCAAATGAGATTATTTTAGAGAAGGAATGCGAAATCCCCCTCTTCAACATTGTCCGTTTTGCGATATTTGCAAAATGTTGGTTTATGTCCACTCCCCAATATTCAATTTCCTTTTTTTGTTTTTTAAGGTCGTCGATAATAGGAAATGTTTTTGAAGGATATCCCGGGCCAAGATCAATAATAAGAAGCGAATCCTCGTTAAAGTGATCAATAATTTTCTTGGAATTTGTTTTTATAAGGGTTTCTGTTTTATCGTGGAATCTCGATGAATAGCGAATATCTCCCATAAGTTCGAGATATATTTTGCTCTGTGAATCTGTTAGATAAAGATTTTTGGGATTATAAAAATTCCAGACACCGGATCTCTCTGGGTCTTCTCTAATATCTTGGAGTAACAATTCTGCGTTAATTTTATTTGAGGAAGTCACTTGCTTTTGAATAATATGTCAAATGGGTTAAAACAAGATAATTTTAACAAGGCAGGCTTGCATCTGGTTTCCATGAGTGTTACTTTTAACTCTGTGCAAATAGAGAAAATAAATGACTTCATGTGGCGAATCCCCAAGCACGGCAAAATGCGGGTGGATGGGATTGTGTTTGCCTCTGAAAAATTGATGGAGTCGATCCGTGAGGACAAAAGCCTGGAGCAAGTGGCGAATGTGGCAACACTGCCAGGCATTGTAGGGGCATCCCTTGCCATGCCCGATATTCATTGGGGTTACGGGTTTCCTATTGGTGGTGTTGCGGCTTTTGATCCGAACATTGGAGGAATCATTTCGCCCGGCGGAGTCGGTTATGACATAAATTGTGGAGTACGTTTGTTGAAGACTGACGTCGATCGAAAAGATGTTTCAGGAAAAATAAAAGATCTGGTTCAGCAACTGTTTCATCATATTCCGGTAGGTATTGGCAAGGGCCATAAAGGTTTTAAGCTTTCTCGAAAGCAATTGGAAGAAGTGGCGATAAAAGGTGCGGGGTGGGCTGTTGAAAGTGGATATGGGACTCAAGACGATCTCGATCATTTGGAATCGCGTGGCGTTTTGGACTGGGCCGATTCCGATGCGGTACCAAACAGAGCCTATGAACGTGGCGCCCTGCAATTGGGTTCTGTGGGAAGTGGCAATCATTTTGTCGAAATTGATTTTGTGGATGAAATTTATGATGAAGCACTGGCTCAAGCAATCGGTTTAGAAAAAGATCAGATTGTCATTCAAATCCATTCCGGTTCCCGTGGTTTTGGTCATCAAACTTGCACAGATTATTTGCCGATCATGATCAAAGCATCCCAAAAATATGAAATTGAATTGGTGGATAAACAACTTTGCTGCGCCCCACTCAATTCACCCGAGGGCCAAAAATATTTTGGAGCGATGGCGGCCGCTGCCAACTATGCCTTTGCCAATCGCCAGATGATTACACAGTGGGTTCGTGAAATTTTTGAGAAATTTTTCGGGAGCAGTTATGAAAAATTAGGAATTAAACCAATCTATGATGTCTGCCACAACATCGCCAAGTGGGAAGAGCATGTGGTGGAAGGAAAGAAGCGGCGTCTTTGTGTCCATCGCAAAGGGGCGACCAGGGCCTATCCCAAGGGACATCCAGAATTGCCGGAGGTTTATCGTGAATTAGGCCAACCTGTTTTGATTCCGGGCGATATGGGACGCTACTCCTTTGTGTTGATCGGAGAGGCAGGCTCCATGGAGAAGACCTTTGGGAGTTCTTGCCATGGGGCGGGCCGAATGATGAGCCGTCATGCCGCCGCCAAAGCATGCAAAGGGCGCAACATCCAAAGAGAAATGGAAGATAAAGGGATTTATGTTCGCGGCGCTTCAATGGCCACGGTCGTAGAGGAAGTTTCCGAGGCCTACAAAGATGTTGCCAATGTGGTTGACGTTGTAGCCGGCGCTGGGCTTTCCAAAAAAGTCTGTCGCCTCAAACCTTTGGGTGTTATCAAAGGTTAGTTTAAGAAAGCTTTCCTCTTAATTCCTCAAAGAATCCACGCAGCGATCTTTGCACCGCTTTGGTTGCCGACCCTCTAATTTTTATAATCCCCAACTCGAAATTCATGGCAAACTTAGGGGTTGTTTTTGACAAGAGGATTTCGCTTGTTGAGCTGTCATAGGCACGGCAGGTCATCGTAACTCTGTCGCCATCCAAACCAACACCATGCAAGCCGATGAGATCAAAAATAATGTTAGCTGTGCCAATGCCTATATCGGTTGCATTCACTGTTTTGCCGGTAATGGCACAGGAGACCAAAACATCTGCCAGTTTGATTTTGCCAATGTTGGCTTTTCCTTGCCCTTTTTCGGCTCTGCCAGAGGCTCCTAAATCTTGTTCCGCAATGATGGCACTTAAATCGGTCCTTTCCATACAACGAAGGTTGGCACCGTAACATTCCTGCACAACCAAATCTTGGATATTTTCAACCGTATTTCCTCTAAAATCAAAACCCTCACCGCGTACGGCGCCAACAGCAACCGTTTGATTTGGCTTGGGCTGCGGTGCGGCGGCCTCTTTTTTTGTTTTGGCTGAAGGGCTTTCATCCCGCGTATAGCTAAATGCTGGAACTGCAATCGACATTGCCAAAGCAATGATAACATATTTTTTCATTTTAGTTCTCCTTTGTTGTCGCCTTTTCCGGCGTTTTATATTTGATTGTTTTTTTGACTTTTATCGATTCGTCTTTTTTCTTTTCCAATTGGTTCACCGATTTTACATCTTTTAACTTCTTCTGGGCTTTGATATCAGCATATTGTTCATCATACAAGTCAAACCATGGGTAACCGTATAATTCATATTCTTTTTTGGTGATGGGAGTGTCGGGTGGTTTTTTGCCCGTGATTTTTTGAAACTGTTTGCTATTCACGATGAAAATATTAATAGATGCGAATTTATTCTTATCCCACGTATCAAAACCATAAGGGTCTGGATAGATTTTTTGTCTCATTTTTCCACCGGCACCAAGTCCCATCCCTCCTTCCCCCGTAGTGCTGTAAAGAACCGATGGCATCTCTTGCCCTAATCCAAAAGTTTTGGCCGCTCTTCTATTTTCCTCCGCCGGTTTTTTGAATTTTCCTTTGACCGGATTGTAAACAGCGATTTGTAATCCCCCCTCTTTTTCTTCGCCGGTGACTTGTCCCTCAACAGTAACGCCTTTGCCAAGGGGCATGGCTACAAATTGTCTGATAAAGTCTTTGCCAGATTTGATCCCGTCAATCCATGGCTGAGGAGTGGGGGCTACAAGATAATCTTGATCTTTTAATTTTTTAAGTTCTGGGTCCCAAGTCTCGCCGGTTAAGGCATTTACTTTACCAACGCCAATTTTTAAAGCCCTGGGACGCCATTCTTCGCCACCAAAAGAAATCCACATCGCCTCTTTTTGATGCATCGGAATAAAGACCCCACCTTTAGCTACCCATTCTTTGGGAAGTTTAGAGGCATAATCTTCAACACGATAGATCGGGAATTTTCCAAGCCCAGGTGGCAAAGGATATTGTTTTCCATCGTCTGGAATCCGCAGTGTGCGCTGAAAGGTCATTTTGAATTCATCAAAAAAAAGCGCATCGTCACTAACCGTGATTTTTACGGTCCCTTCACTGATTGGTTTTGCAAAAGATAAGGATGTTAAGCTTAGAGTTGTTATTAAAATAGCCGTAAAAAAATGGTGGGTGGCCCGGAGTGTTTGCTGTGGGGTTTTGTTAGGGGTCCCCACAGAAACACGGAGGGACAGGCCCTGCCATTTTTTTGCAACCATTCTATTTTTTTTCATAAAAGTTTCTCCGAAATCGTTTGCCAGTGAATAAAGCGTAACAAGTGAGACCAGTGGCCTGCTTTGTCGTCTGTCCCCGAACCATACCAGCCGCCGAATGGTTCCGCACCAACAAAAGCACCGGTACATTTGCGATTCAAGTACATATTTCCAGGACTAAATTCATAAGCCCTTTTTTTGAGTTCTGGTTTTGTTGTAAACAATGCCCCTGTTAGTGCGTAGGGGGTCGCATTGGCAATGCGCAGCATGTCATCAAAGTCTTTTGCTTTATAAATTCCAAAGACCGGCCCAAAAATTTCCATGGCCGCCTCTTCTTGAGAAGGTTTCAAGCCTTCATGAATGGTAGGTTGAATTCCCCAGCCGGGAAAATTTTCAGCCGGTTTACCTCCCAACAACAATTTAGCTCCGGCTTTTCGCACCTGTTCACATTGGGAAAGAATGCCCTGCATCGCCCTTTCATCCACTACTCCTCCCAAAACAGCGTCGGGCTCGGTGACATTTTTGGGCTGAATTTTGGACAAGCGATCCAGAACAGACTTTTTAACATCATCATATATCTCTTCTTTGATGATAAGACGAGAGAGTGCCGAGCATTTTTGTCCCTGAAAGCCCAGGGCGCTTGTTTGAACGGCATCCACCAAAGCATTCAAATCGCTATAGTCGTGCACGGCAATGAAATCACAGCCCCCCATCTCGGCCACCACTCTTTTGATCCATTTTTGGCTCGTTTCAGCCGCCATTTTGTTGATTTGCAAACCGGCTTGGCGACTTCCTGTGAAGGTAATCAATGCGATATCGGGATGTTGAGCCAAAAGTTGCCCTAATTTATGATGCTGATGGCTATCCAAAACCAGCTGAATGGGGACCCCCGTTTCCTGGATCAGTTTGGTCATAAAAATTCCGGTTGCAGCACCGCGGGGAGAGGGTTTCACCACCAAGACATTTCCCATCACGGTAGGTGCCGCCCACATCCCTGTAAAAATCGCGAAAGGAAAATTGAATGGAGGAAGACTCAATCCCACACCAATTGGTTTGGGATGCATTTTGGTTGCATGTCGCTCCAAAGAGGTGATGGCCAAAAACTCCGGGTCATTAATCAGCTCGCAAGAGCTAGCATAATATTCTAAAAAGTCGACCCCTTCGGCCCAGTCGGCATAAGCCTCAACCGCCGTTTTGCCCACCTCCAGCATCAATAGACCGATAATCGTCCATTGTTGTTTTTGGGTTTTCTCCCTGACTTTTCTTACGAGGTCAGCTCTTTCTTTAAAAGATTTTGCACCCCAACTGGGTTGAACTTTTAAGGCATAATTCAAAGCCTTCAATGCCTGTCCCTCTGAGGCCACGGCAAAAGGACCATAGGTTTCTTGTTTGTTATTGGGGTTAACGTTTGTAAATTGACCGGCTTCTCCCTCTACCCACCTTTCGCCAACCAGAACTTGATGCGGTTTTTTGAGGATTTTTCTCGCCTCTTCGAGACCGGAAAAGAGGGCTTTTTTAGTCTCTGGTTTCTCCCAGGGATTGATAATGGGGACGTTTCTAAACTCTTTGAATTCTTGAAGATTCATGGATTGACGTCTTTTTGAAAGAAGTGTATTTAAGGTACCAGGTACCTTTTGAGAGTTGAGTGTTGGTTGGTCAACAAAGTTTTCTAAGGACACTAGACCCACAAAAGGTACCTGGTACCTAAGGAGGCTATTATGTTTGGTGGAAATTGCAAGTGCGATGTCAAATCGTGGTTGGTTAACGGTTTTGTCATCGCGGTGTTATATCTGGGGCTGGATATGTTTTTTCATCACTATTGCATGGCCAAAATTTATGCGGCCAATGCCAATCTTTTCCGCTCCATGGATCAAATGATGGCCCTAAGATGGTGGGGCTATGCCGGTTATCTGGTTTTTGGACTTTTGTTTACCTGCATTTATGCAAAGGGTTATGAAGAAGGAAAAAGCAAAATGGGGCAGGGAATTCGATTTGGACTGTTAATTGGGCTTTTTTATTGGGGTTCACAGCTTTTGATTTCAATTCCCCATATGCCCTGGCCAAAGAGACTCTATGCAGATTGGTTAGGCATTGGAGTTTTAGAATGTGTAATCTTGGGCTTTATTTTGGGAATGATCTACAAGCCTAAGAGCGCTTAACCTTGTCCCAGATAGAACTGGCCCCTTTGTCTAAAATGGTGTTCAGCGCTTGGATGTTTTGAACTCCACGGTCCGAAAGCCATTGTTCCAGTGCTTTCACGCCTGATTTGGCATAAACGGGAATTCCTTCTTTCCAAGTGGCTCTGCCGCAAAGGACGCCATTCCATTTAACACCGGCTTCGCAAGCTAGTTCCAAGCTTTCTCTGAATTCTTCGTCACTGACACCGGCGCTCAAATAGATGAAGGGCTTGTTGGTTGCTGCAGCTGCTTCTTTGTAATGCAGGAGGGCCTCTTTTTTAGTATAGGCGACACCCGCATTTTTGAACGATTTTGTCCCTTCCGTGTATTGGAGATTAACTGGGACTTCGACTTTCAAGACATCGACATGATAGCGATCTTTGGAAAACTCTTCCATACTTTTGCGAACAATTTCCGGTTTCTGTTTGGCGAAGGCTAGGTCTTTTCCCTCCCCACCATTTACATCGTAACCAACAAATTCTAAAAAATAGGGAATGTCGTGGTAGGCACACTCTACACCAATTCTCTCCGCCCAAGCTTTTTTGGACTCGTTGATTTCCTTTTTTTCAAGAGGATTATAATAGAGCAGGATCTTAACGGCGCTGGCACCGGCCTCTTTGAGTTTGCCGACGGTACAGTCAGGTATCAGAATGGGAAATCTCCCTGGGCTGATGTTGTCGTAACCGGATGATTCATAGGCAAGCAGAAGGCCGGCATTTTTCGACCGGACTTTCGCGGCACCGAGTCCATATTCAGGATCGAGGAGAATGGCGCTGGCGTAGGGGGTCAGGATTTTAGTAACCGCAGTTTTGAACTCGACCATCTGTTCGTTGGTAATGTCCTTGGGTTCAACTCCTTTAGCTTTGGCAATCGATTTTTTTAAAGAGCCGCGTTGATCCATCGCTGCGGCGCCAATAACTCCTTTTTTGTTTGCCAGTTTTTCTAAATGTTTGAGTTTGCCTGTCGTGAGTGTTGTCATTGTTTTAATCCTCCTTTTCACGCGCCACCTTAAAGTTCAGATTGGATTTGATGTCAATTTAAAATCATGAAGATGGAATTCAATAGCGTTGGGGGTTGTTAGGGGGAGAAACAAGATCTCCCCCTAACTTTAGCCAGCATCTGGCTTTGCCAGTACTGGCGAATTGAGCGGGTGAAGGGAATCGAACCCTCGTATGAAGCTTGGGAAGCTTCCATTCTACCACTGAATTACACCCGCAATGTGGTTGAAAAACTAGAGCGAACTGCTAAGATCGTCAACGACAATATGAAGAAAGTTGTTTGCCCTCATTGCAAGAAAAAGGTTATAAAAAAGGGGAACCCTTTTTGGCCTTTTTGTACCGAGCGGTGCAAAATGGTTGATTTAGGCAAATGGGTCACCGAACAATATCGAGTTGCTGGGGAGCCTGTGAAAACGGAAGATGACAAGGAGGAAGAAGATGATAATTGAAATTGTTGGCTGGATTGGTTCTGTGTTGGTGTTGTTGGCCTATATTTTAGTTTCCAATAAGAAAATGTCAGCTACTTCTTATTGGTATCAAGGTTTTAACTGTGTCGGTTCTGTTGGTCTCATTATCAACACTTTTTATAATCAGGCTTGGCCCTCTTGTGTCTTGAATATCATTTGGGCCATGATTGCGATCAAAGCCTTGATAGATATTCGTAGGCCAACCCCCACCGTACCCCTCGATCGCTGACAGTAATTTCTTTAAAACCAAAATGCCCAGCGATCTTTTCAAGAAGGGTAGAGCCTGCCAAAATCACATCCGCGCGGCCAGGTTCCAAACCGGGAATCTTTTTTCTCTCTTCAATCGTTTTTGATTTAAAATCAGCGATGATTGTTTTGATTTCGCCCAATGTAATTTTAGAACCGTGGACTTCATGATGTTTATAAACCTTCATTTTCTTTTTGATGGCGCCCAACGTCGTGGCTGTACCGGCGGTAGCTATTAAGATCACCCTCTCCTTTGATTCCTCCCCCCTCGAGGGGGAGGATATTAGGAGGGGGGACAATTTATTGATTTTTTCGTCAATAGCGTCGCATATGTTTTGATAATCTTTTGCTGAGATTGGATCGGAGTTGTAATATCTTTCTGTTAGCAATACAGAGCCGATTGGTAAGCTTACTTCTTGATTTTCTTGTGGAATAATCTCTGTCGATCCCCCTCCGATATCAACAACGACGATATTCGTCCCAAAGTCTGTGGAGGCTGCTTTCCAAGTCAGTTGCGCCTCCCTTTTTCCAGAGATGATTTCTATTTTAAATCCGCACTCTTTTTCCACTTTGACTACGAAAGCATTTGCATTGGCCGCCTTGCGAAAGGCAGCGGTACCCACCGCGATGATTTTTTGAACATCTTGCTCGTCACAGATTTTTTTATATTTTTTGAGGACTTCTAAAGTGCGAGAGATACCCAATGGTAAGAAGACGTAGTTGGTAGCCATCCCCTCACCAATTCGCGTCAATGTTGCTTCATCAACGAGAGGAATAATCTTACCGTTGGAGCTTTGCTCTACAATTAGCAGAAGAACAGAATGAGTTCCAATGTCGATAGTAGCTATCTTCATTTTTGATTTTTGATCTTTGATTTTTTATTTTAGACTCGGGCCCCACCAGGGAAGTTGTCCTGTTCCCTTAGAAACGCGGACGGGATTTGCACCATCGAAACGCATGACATAAATCGCTTCGCCACCGCGTGTAGAGCTAAAGGTAATATAACGGCTATCTGGGGACCAACTGGGGTGCTCGTTATTTCCTTCACCGGCGGTTAATCTTTGAATCAAACTTCCATCCGAGTTCATAGTGAAGACGTCAAAGGCTCCGGAATCCCTAGCGCAAAAAGTAATTTTCTGTCCGTCAGGGGACCAAGCGGGCGTGTCATTGAATTGCCCCACATAAGTTAAGCGGCCGGCACCGCCACCACCAGCCCCCATGGTGTAAACATGAAGATTGCCTGCCATTTCGGATGAAAACAAAATCATTCCCCCATCGGGAGAATAAACAGGAGAAATGTCAACGCCAGGCGCGTTTGTTAGTTTTGAAATCATTTTTCCAGAGGTGGTCATGGTCCAAATGTCGGGATCGCCATCAATCGAACTTGAAAAAACAATCGTTCCACCGTCTGGACTGAAAGAGGGTGTCAGATTGGTTGCCTTGTTGCGGGTTAGTTGTTTTCCCGACATGTAAATCTCCGGTGTTCCAGAGGCATAGGAGGTATAGACAACTCTTGAGCCATCGGGAGAAAACTTGGAACCAAGACTCAATGTTTTTCCATCAGAAATACCGCCATCATTGGCACCATCATAATCCATAATGCGAATGACTTTTCGTGCCTTGCCCGCAGGGGATGTGTAGGTGATTTTGCTGTTGAAAGGCCCTTTGATTCCGGTCAAGGCCAACATCACCTCGTCAGAAAAGCGATGCGCAATCGAGCGGACATCTTTTGAAGAACCACTATATTGTTTTCCCACCAGCATTTGTTTTAAGAAGGGGTCGAAGAGTTTGAGCTGAACCGTGATTTGATCGCCCTTTTTGGTAATGCCACCTTTAATGACCGCTTGGGCCTCGATGGCTGTCCATTGGTCAAAGTTAATCGTCTCAGCCGTTAGGGCAGTACTGCTGGAGGGTTCCAAAAAAGCAGCGGGGGGAATAAATTGAAAATAGGCCGAGATTTCGAGATCATTTTGGATAACATCTGGAATTTCTTTTTCAAGCTTTCCCGCTCCCCCATCCAACCCAACTAGTTCTGTGATCGCTATCGGCAGTTTTTTATCCGAAGGCTGGTCGATAGGGATGTAAATGCGCGCCTCTACGTTTTTTGTACAGAAGGTGAACACCAAAAAAAACCAAAATAATTTATTTTTCATAGAGCACTTTATTAATGTGTCAGACAAAAAGATGCAAGCGCTAAAGGAGTAGGGGAGGAGTGGGGGGGTGTTCAAAACCGTGCTCCACTTCGGGCTATCTCGTCAAAAAAATAATTTCGTTTTGATGCAGATAGTATCTTACCTGCCGTCAGCTCTATCTGCAGAAACGAATATTATTTTTATTGACTCAATACGCCCTCGTTCCCGCACAAATGTTTTTCACACCCCTCCCACTCCTCCCCTGGCATACATAGCAATACAGCTACTCCGAATTGTCGCAATAGTTTGAAGTGCCCCTGCGAAAAACGCATCAGAATAATGGTTGGAGCGAAGAGGTAACTACTTTCAAAAGTTGAAAATGACGCACAAATGGTGGAGTGGTGGGTGTCCCGAGGGGGTGTCAGCCCGATCTGTCGGGAGGGCGTGCAACCCCGTGGGGACAGGATCCGCCACTCCACATAAAACCTGTCATTTTCAACAAATGAAAGAACCCCGAAGCTCCAACACATTAAATTAAACAGTTTTTCACAAGGGTCGGAGAAGGGTTTATTGGGCTAATTGCATTTTGAGTGAGGGGTCAAATTGGACTAGAAACCCCTCATTGTAGGCTTCCCATTCGAGGCGTTGGGGAGGGACGGGTAAGGGGGAGGCCCGTTGTACCGCGCGCATGCAAGAAGAATCAAAAGCAAGATTACTCGAACGTTCTTCCCAATCGGTTGTAACAATTTCACCTTGTTGATTGATCATCACAACAATACTGGTTTTGGGTTTAGTGGGAAGTTCCAAATAAGCGCCTGGGATAATCCATTCTTGCATAATTTTGAATCGAATTTTTGCTTGATAAGCAACATATTCTGGATCGGTTGGGGGAACTCTTAGGGGTTCCGTGCCGGTTCCGTATTTAAACCCTTCCCCTTTGTCTTTGACTTGTGCCGCCTCGGGTGGGGCAGGAGGTTTTTTCTTATTGAGAGCTGCAAGAGCCTTTTGCACATCGCTTATTTTTTTCGGCTTAGGCTTCGGTTCGGCTTGAATAGGACGCAAAGTTGGTTTGGGCTGAGGTTTTGGTTCTTCTTTGGGGGCCACCATCGGTTTTTCTTTGGAAGGTTCGCTTTGTTGCTCTGCCTGTTCTTTTTGCTGTTGGATGGTTGTTTTAGGAAGATTTTCCGCTTCTTTGATTTTGATTTCAATATTTTCAGAAGCCCCTTTGGGGAGTTCGACCCAGACCACCTTGACTTTGGGTTTTAATAAAGGAAGTTTCGGAACATAGAGAATGAGACCCAAACAGATCAGATGGGCCAGGATAGAATAAAAGATTGGTCTTTTTAAAGATAAACTCCACGTCCGTGGTCCATAGTCCATAGTCCATAGTCCATTTTATTTTTTGTCCTCGGGTTGTGTCACCATGCCGATTCTTTCCACCCCTGCATTGTGGGCAATCGACATCACCTCCACCACTTTTCCATAAAGCAGTTGCTGGTCTGCTTTGATAAGCAGATCTTTTTTCTCTTTGTTTTGATAAACGGCGGCCAGTTTGCCGCTCAGCTCTTCCATGGGAATAGGCGCCCTGGAGTCACCGACAAAAATATGTCCGGTGTTATCAATAGTAAGCAAAATATCTTGAGGAGTTCTCTCTAGTTCCGGAGCTTGCGCTTTGGGAAGCTGCACTGCCATGCCTTGTTGCAAAAGGGGAGCTGTGATCATGAAGATAATGAGAAGCACCAACACCACATCGACAAAAGGTGTGATATTAATTTCAGCTAAAGCGCGGTGATGACTGCCACCATGTTGCAATTTCATTTTATTTTCCTAATTGATATTCGTGTGAAAGGCGATCAATCAAATCATCCGTAAAATCTTCCAAATCTTTGCTGAATCGACGGATTCTGTTGATGAAAACATTGTAGAAAATAACAGCAGGAATGGCTGCGGCCAAGCCGATGGCGGTAGCAATCAACGCTTCGGCGATATGGGGCCCCACAACGGCAAGACTAGAAGCGCCCGATTGACCGATTTTCCAAAAGGCATTTAAAATCCCCCAAACCGTTCCAAAGAGTCCAATAAACGGAGCTGCTGAGGCAGTGGTTGCCAAAAAGGGGACGCCATATTCAATCTGTTCTAATTCTTCTTCGTAAGCCCTGCGGACATCTCTTGCGACCGGCTCTTTACGCCCCGGGTTTTTATGTGTTTCTAAAGATTGTTGTGCGGTTTGAAAAATATGAGAGGCTGGACCTTTGCGCAAACCTTTTTTCGTCATCATCTCTTCTAATTTTTTCGTTTCCCAAAAAACTTCGTAAAATTGATTGGAGTGCTGTTCCGACCGCTTGAGTTGTCTATGTTTGGCAACGATGATCGCCCAACTAACCACGGAAAAAACCAGCAAAATAAAAAGGGTCAGTTGCACCATCGGATCGGCGTGAAAGACCAGATAGATCAAATGCTGATTCCCTGTTGTGGTGGTTTCTGTCACCGGTGCTGCTTGCAATAAAAGTGATAACATAGTGGCTCCTTTTTCGTTCGATTCTTATGAATGATAAACGCCTCCTTGTCAATATCAGCAATATCCATTAGAAAGTCTTCATGTCTTCTAAACCCATTGGTATCTTTGATTCCGGTGTGGGAGGGCTGACCGTGATGGCGGCGATCCGGCGTTTACTTCCACAAGAATCACTCGTTTATTTAGGTGATACAGCTCGTGTCCCTTATGGAATCAAATCAGCCGACACCATTTTGCGTTACACCGAAGAGTGCTGCACTTTTTTGGCCAAAAGAGATGTGAAAGCGATTGTAGTTGCCTGCAACACGGCCAGTGCTCATGCTTTTCCATATTTGACCCACAAGTTTCATATTCCACTCATGGGCGTTATTCAGCCAGGGGTGAAACACGCTTTGGAGATCAGTCGCAACAAACATATTGGTGTGATTGGAACTCAGGCAACCATTTCAAGCGATATCTACGCTAAAGAATTAAAAAAGTTGGATAAAAATACGGTGGTCACCAGTCTTGCCTGTCCCTTGTTTGTTCCTTTGGTTGAAGAAGATTGGTTGGAAAATGAAGTGACAGAAGCTGTTGCAAAACGCTATCTCACAACCTTTCGTCAAGATGGAGTGGATACACTGATTTTAGGTTGCACACATTATCCTTTATTGAAACCAGTAATTCGACAAGTGGTGGGAGAAAAAATAGAGTTGGTTGATTCTGCAGAAGCAGTAGCTAATGCTTTGAAAGATCTTTTAACTAAGCAATCTCTTTTGAAAACAGATGATGAAGAAGTGGTGACTCAACTTTATGTCACCGATTTACCCGGGCGTTTTGAGAATATCGCCAAAAGATTTTTGGGGGAGTCTGTTCCAACAGTAAAGAGAGTTACTCTTTGAAACAATCGGATTTGCGAATCCGCTAAATTCATGGTAGGCTCGTCGTTATGAAATTACCCGTTTTTAATTCCAAACAATTAAAAACCTTAAATAAACTTAAAGTGCAAGCTGTCTATCTATTTGGCTCGAGGGCGCAGGGGAAAGAAGGTCCTCTTTCTGACTATGACTATGCCGTCTTGTTAAAAGAGAGAGGTCATTCAAAGGGGGACACCCTTTATTTTAAACTTTATGATCTCTTTTGTGAGGTTTCGCCACGCACTCTGAAAAATGATGTCTTAGACATTGTTTTCTTAAGGGATGCCAATTTAGAAATTTGTTTTCATATCATTCGCTATGGAAAGGTTCTGTACGAAAAAATGTCCCAAGTTCGGCTCGATTTTGAAATTCAAACAACTCTTTTGTATTGTGATTATAAACCCTTGTTGGAAAAACAGGATCAAGAAATTCTGCAAAGTTTATGACACCTCCGTTAGCACGTGAAGCGATCATTCCACGTATTGATGGGATCCGCAGGAATTTGAAAAAACTGGAGGAGCTGGCAAAACTCCCCCTCAAGCAATTTTCCCAAGGAGATCCTTTTGATTTGGCCCAACATCACTTGCGGCTCGCCTTGGAGGGAGTTTTCCATATTGCAACCCATATTCTTGCTCGACTTCCAGGAGGGCGCGCCACAGAATACAAAGAAATTGCCTTGAAATTAGGAGAACAGGGAATTGTGCCAAAAGAGTTTGCTGAAAGGGCTTTGACACCCATGGCGGGGATGCGAAATATTTTGGTTCATCATTACTCGGATATTCAACCCCGCCGATTGCACGACATTGTTAAAAACCACAGGGATGATATCGAACGGTTTCTCAAATATGTAAAAGCTGTTTTAGAAAATCCAAAAAAATTTGGCCTGAACTCTTTAAAGTAATTAATGACCTTGTCACCTTGGCAGATTGTCTCGCGAATAAATCACAGGAAAATAATGACTGGCTGCGCGGATACACATCCGGAAGAATTCGATATGGCTGGGATCGAGATGTTTGATGGAGTCTGGGTCATAGTCCGGCTGCTTTTTAAATTTTTCCCAAAGGCCGGATTCTTGGTATCTAGCCAGCGCCAATAAGCGTACCAGATCAATGAACTTCTCACCCTTCTTTTTTATGCCTTTTCCCACATAATATGCCTTTGAAGGACCATGCTTCTTTAAATGAAAATAAGCGGGAGAAAACACATTTTCTACCAACCGGTTGTCAAAGATTTCTTCCCCATACCTTAATACTTCAGACAAAACTGCAATCACATTTTGAAATTCTTCTATGCTTAATAGGCTAAAATCCCCGAAAATCGATTCAACTAACTCGTTAAATTTTGTCCTCCTTGACTGTGGAATTTGCCGTCGAAACAAATCAAGATAAGCCCTGGATAATTGAATCCCTTCTTGCAAAGAACTACTCCCTTTTTCCACAACGCCTGCCACTTCTGCATAAAGAACTTTTAACAAATTTTGATCTCGAAAATGACCTACCTCATGATCGAGAATAAATATCAAACCAGATTCAGTAAAGTTAATTGTGGAACCGGCTCCCAGCACTAAATTTTTTCCAACTGTTGCAAGTGTTACGGAACCGAAGGGGTGTGCAGGGTTTAAAATTAAAACAGAGAAACCATACTTTTTAGCGTAGGAGTCAACCGTTTGAATGAACGAGGAAGTCCAAATTTGAGCTTTTCTATCTGGGAAGCGCCGCTTCTGGAGGTTTATAGAATCTTGTAACATGGCTTCACATATAGGATCAAAAATATTGAAATCGGGAGTCAGAATTTCTGCATACGGGTTTAGATCAATCTGAAACCCCGCCTCTTTGATCGCTGCACACGTCTCCTTGATTTTAAAGTCATCTCCCATAAATGCCCTTTATTTATATTCTCGGCGGAAGTCAAAAAAAGTTGCTTGGACCTAAAAAAGCTATTTCTTCGAATGACCTTCGATCACTTCAAAACGATCCCAACACCATTTATCTTCCGTGCAATCACTTTCATGTTTTACGGTGTGAAGTTTTCCTGTGTTTTTTTGCAAAGCATCGGCACACTCATAAGCCTTTTTGCTAGTCTCAGGATTAGAACCATCTCGACTATGATAAATAGCTCCAACACGGCAACCCTCCGGAATCTTAATGTCTCCCATCTTTTCCTCCTTTAGTTTGTTTTAAAGCGAGCCAGGAATTCGGCAGCGTCTTTCATAAAGCGGGCAGCTCTTTGTGCCACACTTTCGGTGTATGCACCATTATCTTTAAAATGTTTTTCAAGGTACTTTTGGGATCCATTTTCTAAAACGAATTTTCTCTTAGCATCTCGTTCTTCAGTGCATTTATAGTCCCCAACTTCAACACTGTCTCCACAGGGACCTACCCAGCGTGTGCAAGGGGTGGAAAGGTCTTGCTTTAAGAGGATATAAACTTTTGCCTCTTCCTCTGTGAGAACATTAGGATCGCCAGTAAATCTGGCCGCTTCAACAATAGCAGCCAAGAGACTCATATTTTGTTCACTGTCTTTTGGAACTCTAACTTCTCTTAATTCATTTCCCATAATTCCCTCCTTATTAAAGTTTGGATGAAGTTTTTTATGCAAGACGGATGCCACTTAGATTAATCTCAACTTGTTGTTTTTCTTAATGATTTTTCACGACGGTTACCATTCAGCGGCCCATTTTTAGGACACTTTGTTTTCTTTTTCCACAAAGTAGTGAAAAAGTGACGGGTGACCCGGAGCGTTTGTCGTGGGGTTTTGTTAGGGGCCCCCACGAAAACACGGAGGGGCAGGACCCATCACTTTTTCACTACTCCCTTCTTGTCATTTGAAACCCCTTCTGGTAGCTGAAAAACCCGAAATGCAAACAAACGCACAACTGGAAGCGATTGCAAAAAGGTTGCGCATCCATAGTTTGCGTGCCACCACCGAAGCCGGCTCAGGACACCCAACTACGTGCCTTTCCGCTGCCGATTTAACCTCTGCCATCTTTTTTCATGCCATGCGGTTTGACCCCAAAAATCCAAAGGATCCTCTGGCCGATCGTTTTGTTTTGTCGAAGGGTCATGCCGCACCTCTTTTGTGGGCGGTCTGGGCAGAAGCCGGTGTAATCAGTGAAAAAGAACTCTTAAATTTACGAAAACTCGACAGTAATCTGGAAGGCCATCCAACGCCCAGATTTCCCTGGGTCGATGTGGCCACCGGTTCGCTAGGTCAGGGTTTATCGGTGGGGGTGGGGCAGGCCCTCAATTTTCGATACCTCGATAAATCGGACGCAAAAGTTTTTGTATTATTGGGTGATGGCGAATGTGCAGAAGGAGCGGTCTGGGAGGCCGCCCCCCTGGCGGCTCATTATCGTCTCAATAATTTAATCGCCATTGTCGATGTGAATCGTTTGGGTCAGAGCCAGGCGACAATGTATCAACATGATGTGAAAACTTATGCGAATAGGTTTGAGGCCTGCGGTTGGAAAACTTTAACAATCGATGGCCACGATATGGACGCGATTGTTAAAGCACTGGATACCGCTTGTGCGGAAAGTACGAAACCGACTGCCATCATTGCAAAAACAGAAAAGGGGAAGGGGATCTCTTTCATTGAAGGAAAAGGGTGTTGGCACGGCAAACCGTTGAGCAAAGAAGATTTGGAAAAGGCCCTCAAAGAATTGGGTGAAGTGGCCCCCATTGCAAAAACTTTCAAGACACCCAAGGGTCCAGTCATTTCAATATCAAAAACTATTCGTGAGATCACTCCCCCAGAATATAGTCTTGGAGCCGCAGTAGCAACCAGGGCTGCTTATGGTGAAGCACTCAAGAAATTGGGGGCAACGAACCCTCAAGTAGTTGCACTTGACGGCGACACCAAAAATTCAACTTTTTCTGAAAAATTCATGAAGGAATTTCCAGATCGTTTTTTTGAATGTTTTATTGCGGAACAAAACATGGTTGGTGTTGCGGCCGGCTTGGCCGTTCGCAACAAAATTCCTTTTGTCTCCACCTTTGGCGCTTTCTTCGCCAGGGCTTATGACCAAATAAGGATGATTGGTATTTCTCAAGTCCCCATCAAGCTGTGTGGTTCGCACGCGGGAGTTTCCATTGGGGAGGATGGCCCATCACAAATGGCCCTTGAAGACTTAGCCATGATGCGGGCCATTCCGAACATGGCGGTTCTTTATCCTTCAGACGCTGTCTCCTGCGAGCGTTTGGTCTTCGAAGCGGCCAAATATCCAGGACTGGTTTATATCCGAACAGCGCGTCCTGCAACATCGGTTCTTTATCCAAACGATACTTTGTTTCCCATTGGTGGCTGCAAAGTTTTAAAACGCTCTGAAAAGGATCGCGCCACTGTCGTGGCTAGCGGAATCACTTTGCATGAGGCACTCAAAGCCTATGAAATTTTGAAGTCGGATGGAATTAACATTCGTGTGGTCGATTTATACTGTCTCAAACCGGTCGATGCTAAAACACTTTTAGAGTGTGCCAAGCAGACAGGTCATATCATTACTGTGGAAGATCATTATCCAGAAGGAGGGGTTGGTGATGCGGTGTTGGGAGCCCTCGGCCCTCATGGTTGTTTGGTACACAAACTGGCAGTTAATCAAATTCCCCGTTCTGGAAAACCTCAAGAATTGATTGACTTGTGCGGCATCGGCTCTAAGAGTATTATCGAAAAAGTTCGCTCACTTTGTCGATAGGCCCGCCACTACAACATGGCGGACAGGGGGAGTTATGAAAAAGTTTTTTGTCATCTTGTCATTTCTGTCTGTCATCGCATGGCAAACTCAGGCCCATTCGCTCACCAGCAAAGGTTTTGAAACACTCAATATCTTTAGCAAGATCTTACATTATGTTGAAAATGAATATGTCGAACCGGTGGAAGAACAGAGATTGTTGCGGGGGGCTATCCGCGGGATGCTTTCCAGTCTTGATCCGCACACCGTTTATCTCTCACCGGAGATTTACAAAGAACTTAAAGCAGATACCTCCGGTATTTTCGGTGGTGTTGGTTTAGAAATCACTGTTCGAGACGGATGGGTCACGGTTGTTGCCGCTGTGGAGGGAACTCCTGCGTCTCAGGCAGGAATTCAATCGGGAGATCGCATTTTGAAGATCAACGGCAAATCGACCAAAGAAATGGATTTGGGAGATGCCGTAAGAGAGATGCGTGGCAAACAAGGCAGCAAAGTTGTGCTAACCATTGGTCGCCATCATGTAAAACAACCCTTTGATGTTTCGCTCGGCCGACGGATCATTAAAGTGCCCAGTGTGCGCACTGAGCTTTTGGAAAACAAATATCTTTTTGTCAAAATCAGCAGTTTTCAAGAAAGAACGGCAGACGATTTGAAAAATATCCTCAAAAAATATGACAAAGAGGTAAGAGCCGGTGGTCTGCTTATGGATTTAAGAAATGATCCCGGTGGTCTTTTGGATCAGGCGGTTAAAGTTTGCGATCTCTTTTTGAAATCAGGAGTCATTGTAACAACGGAAAGCAGACGCAAAGAGATCGACAGAAAGGAAGCAGTCGCTGATGGCAACGAAGGTGATTACCCAGTCATTATTTTGGTCAACGGAGGATCGGCCTCTGCGGCTGAAATTGTGGCAGGTGCCTTGCAAGATCATAAGCGCGCTGTATTGTTAGGCACACAAACATTTGGAAAAGGCTCCGTACAGTCAGTTGTAGAACTTGAAGATGGTTCTGCTTTAAAACTGACCATTGCAAAATATTTCACACCCAGTGGGCGCTCCATTCAGGCATTAGGCATTCGGCCAGATATGGTTGTAGAGCCGGCTCCTTCGGCCTCAACGCAGAAAACGGAAGAGGAGGTGGATAAAGAAGGCAAAGAAATTAAGGGAAAGAAAAAGAAATCTGCCATACCAACGGAAGTGCAGGCCTTACCGCCACTCGATTATCAAAAGCAGATGGCTTTGGATTATTTGAAAAACGGTGGCGTGTTTCCAAAGAAAAAGAAAAAATGAAGGCGATTGCTAAGCTGAAGGAAACGCCCGGTCTGGAACTCATCGATGCACCGACCCCTAAACTTACCTCCCACCGTGTGTTGGTCAAAATCAAGGCAGCTTCTATTTGCGGCTCCGATGTCCATCTTTTTAAATGGGATCAGTGGGCCAGTAAAAATTTAAAACCGCCGCGCATTGTGGGACATGAGGGGGCTGGTGAAGTGGTAGAGGTCGGTTCTCAAGTTGAACACATCAAAGTAGGCGATTTTGTCTCCTTGGAGAGTCACATTCCTTGTTTGGGTTGTGCACGATGTCGGACCGGAGAGATGCATCTTTGCACCAATTTAAAAACAATTGGTTTCGGTGTGGATGGCTGTTTTGCAGAATACATTGCCATGCCCGAAATTTGTTGTGTGAAACACGATAAATCAATGCCTTGGGAGATTGCTTCTATTCAGGAGCCACTGGGGAATTCGGTTTATGCCGTTTCTGAAAGTGATGTGGCGGGTAAGAGCGTTGCCATTTTTGGGGACGGGCCGACGGGGCTGTTCGCTGTGGCAATCGCCCGGTGTTTGGGGGCGACACAAATTTTTGCAGTGGGGGCATCGGAGTATCGTTTGGGAATTATGAAAAAGCTAAAACCAGATGTTGTCATTGATTCTACTCAAGAAAGTGCGGCCGATCTGATTTTAGAAAAGACACATGGAGAAGGGGTTGATTGTGTTTTGGAGATGAGTGGGGCTGAACAAGCCATTCATGATGGGTTACAAATTGTACGCAATGGAGGTGTTTTTACTGCTTTTGGAATTCCTTCAAAACCTCTTCAGATCGATTTTGCCAAAGAGATTATTTTAAAAGGAATCAAGGTGATCGCCATTCACGGCCGCAAGATGTTTGATACTTGGAAGCAGATGGGTCAACTTCTCAACAGTGGTCGTTTAGATGTCAACCCTGTCATCACGCATCGTTTTCCAATGGCAGAAATTGGAAAAGCCATGGATTTACTCACCCGCTCCCCCATCGAAGCCGGCAAAGTCATTTTACTACCTTAAAGAATTGTGGAGCTTCGGGGTCCTGCCCCTCCGCTCTATTCCTCGAGCCAGCAAGCCAGGAGGAAGCAATCATCTCCTCTCCTGTCAAAATGATAACGGTTTTGGTGGATTATTACCCGTCGTCATTTTTTTGGCACATCCCTTTCATCCAAATCTCTATGAAATTGTAGGGGAAGCTCTGAAGTCCTTCCCTTGAGCTTATTGGCACAAGACTTGCTCTCTTAAGGGTTCCTGGAGGCAAGCTGTGTTAAGAAAGACTATAGAAAAATGTGGGTTTTGTTGGTCACCCCTGGCGCTGCTTTTGCTCTGCGCCTCTTGCGGCGGTGGAGGCAGTGGAGGGGGTGCTGCTGCACAAACGGCAGGAGGGGGGGGTGGTAGCGTACAGAGTTCTCCCAGCTCCATGTCGGTTGGGGATATTGCGAATGCCAGTTTCAGTGGAGGTTCGGCTAGCATTAGTTTTAGCGGTGCTTCCGGCACGTATGAGTTACTTCTCCAATCTCAAGCAACAGATGGGGCGACGAGAGCTGTTTCTGTCAGTGCCCTCTCTGCTGCGGGAAAAGCATTAGGACTTCCCAATCCACTTGAAGACTCTGCGATTGAGGGTCAACCCTTTTCAGCACAGGTTCAATTGGACGCCCTTTTAAGAGACGAAGAGCGATTTTTGTTGAGTGCTCCTTGGGATGGAGGGGCTTCAAAATCATTAGGTGTATCCAAATCGGGTGGTGGTGGTGGAAACGAAAATATCAATGTGGCTTGGTCGGTTGACGATACAGATACATTCCGTGTTTTGTCTTCTCTAACGGATGTTACTTCTTATAATACAATCACCGCAACGGTGAAATGTGTGAATTCAACAGTTGCCATTTTTATTGATGATGAAATTCTATCGACCAACCCCACCGATCTCCCACAAGCCGATATCGACACCCTCTGTAGTCAGTACGCAACCTCCCTTGCAACGGTAAGCTCCCTTTTTGGGACTTTTTCAGACATCAACGCGGATGGAGTGGCTGTTGCTTTGATCACACCGGTAGTCAACCGTCTAACCAGTGGTGGAGGAGGCATCGTCACCGGTTTTTTCTACTCTGGTGATCTATTTGCAAGAAGTGGTTCCATTCCTGCCAGCAATGCAAGAGAAATTGTTTATCTTTTATCACCTGATTCCGATGGCATTTATGGAACGGCGGTCAGCAATGCGTTTGCCATGTCTAATTTTTTGCCGGCGGTCTTTCCCCATGAGATACAACATTTGATCAGCTACTATCAGCATACCATAGCCAGAAGCGGCGATTCAGAGGAAGACTGGCTCAACGAAGGCCTTTCGCACCTTGCAGAAGATTTAGTAGGTTATGGCAGAGAAAATTATTCCCGTTATGATCTCTACTTAGCCTCTCCTCAAAGCTATTCACTGGTTAGCTCATCTACTGGCCTTGCCCAGAGAGGCGCCTCTTATTTGTTTTTACGGTATCTCTATGAACGAACTGGCAAGAGTGCTACTTTTTTAAGCAATCTTGTTCAAACCACAAACACCGGCACGAGCAATGTGGTCAATGCTTTTACTTCTCCATCTAGCGATTTTGACTCGTTTGGTGAATTTCTGAGTCGCTGGGCAGTGGCCCTTGCTTATACCAACCGAGGGCTCACCTCGAGCAGTGATTTTATGTATAATGCCCGAACTTTTAACAGTACAACCGGCAACTATGAAGGGGTTTGTATGGTTTGTTCCGCAAGCGATGGAAGAAGCACCGTATTGGATGGCCCTAGTTTTGGCACTTATAGCAGCTCTACTTCTTATAACATCAAAGGATCGACAACCCGTTTTTTAAGACTCTCTTCTGTTCCCGCCTCATTGAACTTGTCAGCCAGCACTGCTGCGGTTCCCGCCGCCATTGTCTTGCGTACCCAGTAATTTTCCACTGACTCTCTGACTTCTACAAGACAAACTGGCATCGCTTTCGGTCAGGAGTGGGGGTGTTTAAGTGAAAAGGCTTCCGCTCGCCAGGTTCGAAAAATCAATGCCGCCACTTCCGTTCGGGGGATTCAAAAAGACGCAGGTCAATTTGGGGCGACCCCCCAAATTGCCTCCTCCGCTCTCGTCCCGCCGAGTTTCATAACCCCCATAAGGTTCGGCGGGACTGCGAGAGGCTTTTTTCACCTCCCCTCACTCACGCGGCGGCTTTCAGATTTTTTTCACCTGGCTCGTTCATGTCTTTTGCACAGTGGAACTATGAACTTGTATAATAGTTCAAAATAACTGTTTGCAATCGCGCGAGCGAGTGGGGTTCGAAAGGCGTCTCGGAACCCCGCCAAACCTTATGGGGGTTACAATAATTTGGCGGGGTGAGAGCCGAGTGGGTGTTTTGGGGAGACTCCCCAAGACAACCCACGTCCTTTCGAACCCTACGAGCGGAAGTGATTGCAAACAGACACTTGCAAAAAAACTCTCCGAAGTGGAGCACAGTTTTGAACACCCCTCTCTTGCCCGAAAGCAATTGGCATAGAGAAGCTCAGTAATTTTCCATCATTGTCAACAAAAGTTCATTCCATTAAAGTCAAAGTATGTATCCAATTTTATTCAAAATTCCGGTTTTTGGGCTTTTTGGATTAGACTCGATTCCTATCCATAGTTACGGGTTGATGGTGGCGTTGGGTTTTTTGGCAGGTAGTTGGTATGTGAAGCGGGAGGCTATGAAAGCCGGTGAAGATCCTGCCAAAGCCCTCGATCTTGTCTTTTATATCCTCATTGCCGCTATTTTGGGCTCTCGCATCTTGTATGTTTTAACCTCTGAACGTGAGCGATTATTTCAGGACCCCTTCTTTTTATTCAAAATCTGGGAGGGGGGACTTGTTTTTTATGGGGGACTCATTGCCAGTGTGTTGGTTGCCATTTGGTTTTTGAAAAAATATCGAATTAGTTTTTGGAAATATGCCGATTTTTTTGCTCCGGCACTCGCGCTGGGACATGCGATCGGCAGGCAAGGTTGTTTTTTAGCCGGGTGCTGTTATGGCCGCCCCCTGTTGGTAAGCGCCTGGTTTTCTGTGACTTTCCCCACCAATATCAATTCATTGGCACCGGCGGGTATTCCCCTTTACTCAACACAGCTGATGGAATCTTTGGGTGAGTTTCTTATTTTTTTGGGACTTGCTTGGGGCTTAAGGCGTAAAAAATTCGACGGGCAAATTTTTATTCTTTATTTAATGATTTATGCTGGTTTGCGTTTTGTTATCGAATTTTTTAGAGGAGATATTGAACGAGGCTTTGTTTTGGAAACCTGGATTTCAACTTCCCAGTTTATCGCCACGATTCTATTTGCATTTGGCTTGGGATTGTACCTATATAGAAGAAGAGTATGAAGAAGATTTTCTTTGCTTTTTTGTTTCTTTGCTTCTTTGCTTCTCTGATGGGATGCACCAAGACTTTTCGCGTTGCCAGTCCCACCATGCCTCGTATTATCAAACAGGAATTTGCAGCGAGCCCTAACGATATCTATTATGCCCTTCGATGGGCGCTTCGTTCTCATGGCTACCCAATCGCTGAAGAAGATTTACAAAACGGCGTCATCAAAACGCGCTATGTCCCTGTGAAATCAAATTCCCATTATGTCGATGTCTTTGGAAGGCCCGATTACGGGGTCAACGGTGCTTACCATCAGTTGGAATTAAGGCTTGTTCCGCACAATGGCAAAACAGAGGTGCAAATCGGCTCTAGAATTCAAAGTGTAGTTGCCAATTTGAAGTCGACAGGTGGAGAAGAAAAGATGATTTTAGGAAAAATTACCGATTATCTGCGCAGTCCAAACGCCCAAGTGACCAATCTTGGTGTTCAAGAATGAAAGAGACCCTCAATCTGCCCCAAACCGATTTTCCAATGAAGGCGGGGCTTCCACAAAAAGAGCCGCAGCTTCTCAAATTTTGGGAAGATTTGAAGCTCTATGAAAAATTGATTGAGAAAAATAAGGACAAGACCCCCTATATTTTTCACGATGGTCCGCCGTATGCCAACGGCAACATCCACTATGGGACCATTTTGAACAAAGTTTTGAAAGATATTGTGGTGAAGTTTAAAAACATGTCGGGCCAGCTCTGCGAATTTGTGCCGGGTTGGGATTGCCATGGTCTTCCCATTGAGCTGCAAGTCGATAAAGATTTGGGTTCTAAAAAAGCACAGATGTCTCCTTTGGAAATTCGCAAAAAATGCAAAGAGCATGCGCTAAAATATATCGACATCCAACGCTCCGAATTCAAAAGGCTCGGTGGAGTGGGAAGATGGGAAGAGCCCTATATTACGATGTCTCCCCAGTATGAAGCGGCGATTGCCAGAGAATTTGGAAAATTTGTCGAAAAAGATTTGGTCTATCGAAGTAAAAAACCGGTGTTTTGGTGTCCTTCCTGCAGAACCGCTTTGGCGGAAGCAGAAGTGGAATATGCAAATCATCGCTCTCCATCCATTTATGTCAAATTCAAGCTGATGGAAACAAACAAAGTCAAAAAATCGTGGGGTTTGAAAGAGGAACCGGTCTATCTTGTAATTTGGACAACGACTCCTTGGACGTTGCCGGCAAATTTGGCAATTTCCCTGCATCCCTCTTTTACTTACGCAGCAATTCGCATGGGAAAAGAGGTTTGGGTCATTGCAGATACTCTTTTAAACAAAGTTTTGGAAGTTTTTGGCTCTCCTGAGTGTGAAGTTTTGACAAAATTTTCAGGAAAAGATTTGGAAAATTTGCATTGCCAACATCCCTTTTTGCCCAAACAGTCCCTCATTGTTTTAGGGGCACACGTTACTTCAGAAGCGGGGACCGGCTGTGTTCACACAGCACCAGGGCACGGCCAGGAAGATTATGTTATAGGACAAAAGTATGGCTTGGAGCCCTTTGCCCCCATTGATGCGCAAGGTCGGTTCACCAAGGAAGTGGGACTGGCTTGGATCGAAGGAAAAAAAGTTGAAGAGGCCAACCAGCCCATTATTGACCATCTAAAACAAAGTGGAGCACTCGCCAAAGAAGACAAACTGGAACACTCCTATCCTCACTGCTGGCGTTGCAAAAACCCAATTCTTTTTCGGGCCACCGAACAATGGTTTGTCTCCATGGAAAAACAGGATCTCCGCAAAAAAGCATTAAGGGCGATCGATAATGTTGAATGGATTCCACCTTGGGGGCGAAACCGCATTTTTGGAATGGTTCAGGAAAGACCCGATTGGTGTATCTCCAGACAGCGTTTGTGGGGTGTTCCCATTATCGCTCTAGCCTGTAGTGAGTGTGAAACTGTTCACACTACGAAAGAATTGGTCGATAAAGCAGCTAAAGTTTTTGAAAAAGAGGGGTCGGACGCCTGGTTTGCCTCCGATGACGTTTCCCAATTTATACCGGAAAAGTTTTCATGCCCAAAATGCAAGAAAAAAACCAAATTTGTCAAAGTGGGTGACATTCTGGATGTCTGGTTTGATTCTGGAGTCTCTTTTGCGGCTGTTTTGGAAGAGATGTTAAAGCTCAAAGAGCCCGCCGATCTTTATTTGGAGGGAAGCGACCAGCACCGAGGTTGGTTTCATACCTCTTTGCTGATTTCTATTGGGACACGGGATAGAGCTCCCTATAAAAGGGTCTTGACTCATGGGTTTGTGGTCGATGCCGAAGGAAAAAAACTTTCTAAATCGGCCAAAAATTATATCCCGCCTGATAATGTTTTGAAAAATCAGGGCGCAGAAATGTTAAGGCTTTGGGTGGCCAACGAAGATTATCGAAACGACATTCGTTTTTCTGAAGAGATTTTAACAAGGTTGATCGATTCGTATCGCAAGGTTCGTAACACCTGCCGTTACATGCTGGGAAATCTTTTCGATTTCACTCCCGGAAAGGACGAAGTCCCCTATGAAGAATTGTTAGAACTAGATCGCTGGGCTTTGCATGTATTGCAGTCGGTTATTAAACAGGTGCGTGAAGCCTATGAACGATTTGAATTTCACATGATTGCCCACACATTAAACCGCTTTTGCGCGGTGGAGTTATCGTCTTTCTATTTCGATATTTTGAAAGACAGACTCTACACAGAAGCCAAAAAAGGTTTGCCGAGGAGAGCCGCACAAACCGCCTTGTTTAAAATCTTGGAGACTATGACACGGTTGATGGCTCCTATTTTATCTTTCACGGCAGAAGAGGTGTGGCAGGCCTCTCCAGCATTTGAGGGAAAACCAAAGTCGATCTTTTTGACTGATTTGCCAGCACCCAATTCTAAGTGGGAAGATCAAGCCCTCAGTGAGCGTTGGGAACGTTTTTTTACCATGCGTGGGTTGGTGACCAAAGCGTTGGAACTTGCCCGAGCCGGAAAATTTTTAGGGAATTCTTTAGAAGCAAAAGTGGTGATTGAAGCCAAAAAAGACCAACAACAATTTTTGCAGTCGTTCGGTACCAGTTTGCCAGACCTCTTTATTGTTTCTGAAGTAGAGTTTGGAAAAGCAAAAGGGAATTGGACTCACACATCTGACGAAGTTGCCGGATTTAAAGTGGGAGTAGAAAAGGCGACCGGTAAAAAGTGTGGACGTTGTTGGAAATATTTATCTTCTGTCGGCAGCAATGCAAAAAATCCAGATGTTTGTGAAAGATGCGCTCATGTCTTACAAATATAAAATCTTTTCGACCATCGCACCGTTTGTTTTTTTTTTAGATCAGCTGACCAAATTTTTAATTTTAAAGTATGTGACCCTTGGAGACGCTATCCCCATTATCGATGGTTTTTTTGACATTGTTCATGTGCGCAATACCGGTGCCGCTTTTGGAATGTTTGCTCATTTAACCAATTCGGTCAGGGTTCCATTTTTTTATGCGATTTCACTTCTGGCCGTTGTTATTTTGATCACTGTTTTTAAAGAGTTGAAACCAACGGATCGCTTTTCTCCTTATCCTTTGAGTCTTATTAGTGCTGGGGTTCTAGGCAATTTGGTCGATCGACTTCGTTTTGGAAATGTCGTCGATTTTCTATCTTTTCATGTTCGAGACAAGGCAATTTGGGGTTTTCAATTAGAATGGCCGGCGTTTAATATCGCAGATAGCGCGATTACAATTTCAATGATTCTTTTGGGCATCCACCTGTTGCGAGGCAAATGAAGCCTATTCTTTTTAAAATCAGTTCTCTGGAATTTCCCTCCTACACCATTATGATCATGATCGGTGTGTTGGTGGCGACCTATTTGGGTGTGAAACTTTGTAAAAAGAAGGGGCTTCCTGTTGTTTATGCCCTCGACATGGCAATTATCGGTATTCCAGCAGGCTTTCTGGGGGCTCGCCTCGCCCATGTTTTGGTGGAAGCTCCACAATATTATTTGGAAGCACCTGCGCGCTTTTTTTATTTTTGGCAGGGTGGGTTTGTCTCGTGGGGTGCCTACTTTGTTGTTTTGATTGCATGGTATTTTTATTTGCGCTTTCGGGATCAGCCTGTCTGGGCCTATTTTGATGTCGCTTCTCTTTGTGTACCGCTTGCTTTATTTTTTGGGCGTGCCGGTTGCCTGCTGAATGGCTGCTGTTTTGGAAAACCGACTCATTTTTTCATTCACTTAACTTTTACTAATCCAGGCTCTACGGCCTATGCATACTATCCCAATACCCCTCTGCACGCCACCCAACTTTATTTGATGGCTAATGTTTTGATCATGCAAGGTATTATTTGGTGGGTCTCTCGGAAAAACTGGAACTTTCAAGGAAAACTTTTTTCCATCATGTTGGGGCTTTATGCCATTGGCAGGGGAACCATTGAGTTTTTGAGGGGGGATATCGATCGCGGTGTCTATTTGAATGGAGCGGTATCAGCGGGCCAGATTGTGATGATTTTTCAATTGATTCTCGCAGTCATCCTTTATTTTTATTTCAAGAAAAAAGCGTTACCTGTTCCATGAAAAAATTAATTCTGGAAACTTTTGGCGTTACTGTTGGATTACTCGGCCTTTTTAAAATTTTTCAGTTTTTTTTATCTGAATTTTGGGTAGGCATTTTAGTCCCCGCTCTTCTCTTGTATGTTCCCTTTTTTGTCTTGCCCGACAAGGTCCATCCTTTCGATTTTTTTGATCGTTCGTGGAAGCAGTTACAGTTGAGTTTTATTGTCTTTGGGGTTGCCGTATTAATTGTTTTTCCTCCCTTTGCTTTTTTAGCTCATTTTTGGATGCTTTGGTTTGAGCATAAGCACGGATTTGAACCAGCCTCTTTTGTGTTTTTTACAGAACCACTATTGCTTAATTTGTTGGTGGTTGCTCTTCCGGAAGAATTTTACTTTCGGGGGTTTTTACAATCACGCTTCAATCAACTTTGGCCTGCCAAATGGCGTTTACTCGGTGCAGAGTTAGGTTGGGGATGGATTGTGACGGCGGTTATCTTTGCCTTTGCCCACAGTGTTCTCAACTTACAGTGGTGGCATTTTTCTATCTTTTTTCCCGCTTTGTTGTTTGGTTATTTGAGAGAGCGCACGAATTCTCTTACCGCGCCCATTCTATTTCACACCTTTTCAAACTGCTTCATGAACTGGTTTGCAAAGAGTTATTTTTAATCACTTAGCTTGCTACCAGGTCGCGCCTCGCGCCAAATTTTCAAACAATATCAATTACTTAGAATAGTACCAGGTCGCGGGGTGATCAAAAATCGTCATCAACTGACGGATTTGAATCAATCAGTCACTTCCTTAACGGTTTTAATGGGAGGTTAGTTGGCACTTCGTTTGCAATACTCCTATTGCATGAGGATACCCAGAGTCATTGGCAAGAATATTTGTTATCATGTTCGTTCTCAGTGCAATAACAAAGAATTTCGATTTGAGACAGACGATGACTTTTATCTTTATGAAAATATATTGGAAGAATACATCAATAAATATGGTTTTCATCTGAACAACTATACCTTAATGCACACGCATGTGCATTTGATCATTACTATTGTTAATGATTTTACTATTGATCGCGTCATGAGAAGCATCAATCAAGTTTTTTCGCTTAAATACAATCGCTTAAAAAGTCGAAGTGGGCATTTATGGTTGGCTCGTTATAAAAGCTCTGTGATTGATAGTGATGAATATGGATTGTGCTGCATGCGATATTTGGACCGAAATACGGTGCGTGCGGGTATTGTTAAAGATCCAGAAGATTGGCCATGGGGAGGTTACAATTTCTATGCTCATGGAAAATCAAATCGACTCATAACACCTTTTCCAACTTATCTAGGGCTGGATGATGCAGAGATAGGACGGCGGGAGAAGTACAGGAAATTTGTTGAACAAGTTATGCCGAGTGAGGAAGCCAGAGATAAGGAACGGATCCAGTCCCGATGGCCTAAAAGGCAACATCGTTGAAATTGCTTTTTGGTATGTTCCGCGACCAGGTACCATACTAACATGTTGTTATAATTATTGAATTTCCTGTGAAGCGCGACCAGGTACCAAGCTAAGTGTTGAATTGTTTCATGAACTGGTTTGCAAGAAGTTATTTCGGATGACTAAGCTGCCAATTTTTCTCCAATTCTTTCTGCCAATTGTCTTATTTGCTCATAAACCCAATCTGGAGCGGCGGACCCACGTAAATTGGTTGGCAGTAACTTTAAAAATGTCTGAAGAAATCGGTCAAAAACCCCTAGTTTTTGGGAGAAATCTTTTTTTGTCGTTGCTCCTTTTTTGATTCCCTCGATTATATCATTTAACAATTTGATTACTTGCTTTGCCAAGATTTCTTCATTGGTTTTTCCCGTGAAAACAAGATCATCGCGATCATCATTTCCATCTATCAAAAAATATTTTATTTCCTTTGTGTCGAAGGGAAGGGGTCTTTCATTTTTCAAAAATCTTTCCGTTTCATCAAGTGCAGCATAAATCATAGCCCTTCTTTTTCTGACTGCGACTGGCGTCATCGCAAAATGAATAAAGTGATACAAATCATGGAAGGCAAAAATAAATGGGGGGACAGTCACTTCAACATCTCCTAAATATATTGGGTCAAGTGGTAGTGCTATCAAATGAATACCCCATAAATGAAAACTGTTGGCTAAGTTTGCTTGATAAGACCCTGAAATGAACTGCATACGAGCAGTTATACCAGGATAGTATGTATTAAAGATGTCAAAATAAGCTCCCGGACTGGGAAGCCAAAAAACTCCATAATTTGTACCATTTTCTCTATGCACTTCGAAGAAATCCATATTAAAAGGTCTTCCAAGGATTTGTGCAGATCTGTCAAAACCAAAATGGAATTTTTCATAGAATTTTTCAAAAGAAGGGCGTGGTATCACAATTTCAACTACATTAGCCGCTGAGTCTTTGCCCTCCTCTATACAATTTGCAAAATCATATTTTGCTCCTTTCAATTTGCCGGCGAAGTCGATTGCAAGATGTCTCCAAATTGTATCAGCCACATCGCTGATAGGTACTTCACGATGACGGGCCAATCCTATCATTTTACGGATTTCTTTTTTTCCTTCTTCAGAAATGCAAGTCGATTTGATTAGCCCTACTTCTGTTTCTGCTAGAAACTGATTATGCATTCGGTGCAATAATCCCTCGATTGCTTGAGGAGATCTATTTCTAAAAAGCGGATGAAAGATTTGAGTTACTTGCGGATTTAGCCTTTTTTGAGAAACTTGTCCTATATCAGTGCGGTCTGAACCTCGAGCTCCTCTAATAAGTAGGTTATGAGTTTCCTCTCCTCCTTGGAGTTTTGCAATAACCGATTCTTGGGGGCTAAATTCACTAGTGGTTGTAAGTGAAACCAACCCAGGAAAAGTTGTTGCTAAATTAACATTTAACATAAGCAGCCTTTATACCTAGGTACTTATCGCTTCAAGCCCGAAAAAGTTGCTTAAGCCTCATTAACTTTTTTCTTTTCCAAATAAGCCAGCATCGCAGGAAAAAAGACAACCGTGGACAATAAAGTGGTGACGAGTCCTAGGATGGCCACCCGCCCAAGAGAAGCCAGTCCTCCATGATTGGCAAAAACCAAACCTAAAAAGCCCAACGCATTTGTGGTAGAGGCCACCGCACAAGTCAGTCCTGCGGTACTGATGACCTTTACAATAGAACCTTTTCCTGCTTCTTCATAGCGGTGATAGATGTGAATACAATTATCAATGCTCATTCCCATGATGGTGGGGACAATCACCATACTATAAAAATCGAGCTTCCAGCCGAATAGAAAAAGAAAACCCAACAACCAGATTTCTCCTAAAAGAATTGGCAAAACCATGACCCAAACTTTTTTCAAACGTCGTTGATCCAGCCACAAAAGAACTAAAATGATGAGAATGGCAAGGCCAATGGCTTTGGGCGCATCTTGCATCATGGTTTTGAGGACCTTCGCAAAAATTAACGGATCACTCACTGTATAAAATGTTTTGGTTGGTGTTTTGATTTCTCCCACATCTTCAAGAAAGCGCATGGCATTTCGCCCGTCATCGAGAGACATTTCTCTTTTGGGCTGGATATAGGCAAATTCCCCTTCCCCTTTAGCGCCGCGAAAGGCTTTGATGACCACCTCTGGCACTTCACCCGGTTCAATGGGGGTTGTTTCTCGAAGGGCGTCTTTGAAACGATCCAAATCTTTTAATTTTTCTTTAGGGACTAATTTTAGTGTTTTATCTTGCAAGATTTTTTCAATTTCCTTCAAAGTCGACAATTTTTCTTTTTGATCCTCAGGCACCAAATCAAAGTATGAGATAAACGATTCAATAGTGGGAGAATCCTTGTCCTCCTTCAATTTTTTTCGAATCACTTCTTTGAGGATCTTAGCCTCTTGATTGCCATGAATGAGGACAGTCCCTGGGCCTACTAATTTATCGACTGTTTCGCGATTTTTGGCCTTAGCCACAATCGATTCGGGAATTCTCGCTTTGAGACGTGAAAAATCATATTCAAAGATTTCTTGGGTTAAACCAACCCCCAAAGAAAAGAGGGTCAGAAGGACACCACCCCATAATAAAAATGTCACAGGTAAAGACTTTTTCAATTCTGTTTTTGAAAAAAGGGGTGCCCGCCATTTGCTTAAACATTTTAATTTTTCGAAAAGGATAACGGTGGGTGCAAAAAAGAGAAGATAGGAGAGATACACACAAAGTAATCCTATTCCTGCGATCAAACCAAATTGTGAAAACCCCCTAAAATCGTTAATGATCAGGGATAAAAAAATGGCGGCGACAGCGGCGACAGAAAAACCGATCGATCTGCCCGTCTTGAACATCACGTCTTTTAAGGCTTCCTCCATTTTACTCCCATGACTTCGGTCAAAGTTGTAGCGGGAAACAAAATGGATCCCATTTTCAACTCCTAGACCCGACAGAATGCTATATAAAAAAGCGGTGATGATATTGAGTTTATCGACAAAAAAACTTGAGACGCCAAAAGCACCAACCAGGCCGATCAAAAGAGGAATAAAGATGAGGATGGGGGCGATGATACTTTTGAAATAGACAATCAAAAGAAGAAGAATGGCTGAGGTAGAAACGATGCCGGCGATTTTGAGATCATGGATGAGGGTGTTATACTCATCGACTCTGCTTTTAGCCTTGCCCATAAAATAAAGTGCAATCGGCTTGTTTTCTTTTAAATCGGCTTGCCATTGCTGAGTGTATTGATTGACTTGTTCAAAAAATTTTTTGTTGTAGCCCAGGCTGGTGTCAGTTCCCTTCGCATAAACATACATTGTATAGAGCGTTTTATTTTTATTTCGGAAAAAAGGGCTGGATGCCCCATCTTCCGCCTTTTCTCTGTATTTGAGTTCTAGATCGGCATAATAAAATTCTTCATCTTCGGGCTGGCCCAGTTCTACAAAAAGGCCTCCCAGTTTTTTCTTCTGAATTTCCCGATCGAGGCGTTCTTTGCCGACTTGAAGATCTTCCAAATCGACAAAAAGGAGTTTGTGATTGTAAAAAAAATCGTAACCCCCTTTTTTCGTGTCGACATGATCCACGAGGGATGAGTTTTTTTCTAGATATTGTGCAAGGCTCTTTAGCCACGACTCAATTTGTCGAGAATCTTTTCCTTCAAGGGTGATGGCCAGGTGTGTGCCATCTTCGAATTTGTCTCTGATTTTGTGAACTTCTTGTACCGCAGGGTAGTGATCCGGCAAAAGGCTAATTAAATCGGTGCTGATATTTTTGTAAAGCTTGATGGTTTTGGGTGTACTCCAACCAACAACGACGATACCCAGCAATAAAAAAAGCCAGTACCGGCGGATGAGAAAATCAATCCATTTATCAAACCAATCTTTCATGGGTTAAACGTGTAGCAATTTTTTAGGGAGTGAGGAAGCGGATTTTTTGCCAATGATTAAGGTGATAAAAATTGCGGGCCATTTCTAACGCGGTATGCCATTTTTTGTGACGAATATAATGCTGCTCAATATAAAAACAGAATTTGGCTGCAAGCCTGTTGGCCTCCACGTAGCGTTCGAGTTGCTCTTTATCGAGATCAGGGTGCCATTTAAAATTTTCAAAAACGGTTGTCAGAAGGAAATCAGGAACTTCACCATGGAGTTGATAATAAAGCAGGCAGGCTAAAAGATATTTATCAATTTCCGCTTGGATTTCCAATTCCAATTGGGTCACCGGTTGGTTTTCTTCAGCCCTTTGCAGAAAATAAATAAAGTGACTCACTCCTTCAACCGCGGTCAAGAAGGGGTTTAAATTATGGCAATTCAATTGAGTAAATGGGTCTCTTTTTTTAAGGGCTTTTATAATGGACGGATCCAAAAACAAGGCGATCTCAACATGATCCATCCCTGTCTTTATCAGTAACGCTTCATTGCCAAGATGACTTCCAATTTTCGTTATTTTCGGTTCCCCTTTTTTGTTGCTGGTCAGAAAATCTTCAACATCATACTCCATTTCGATGTGATAGAGTGCTTGGAGTTGCTCTTGAATTTTTTTAAGAATCATTGTGGTTTTTCGAAAGGATCTTTGTCCGTGGTCAATATGCCTGCTTTGTGAAGCATCTCTTCAAGATGTCCGTTGCCTGTTGCTAGCCATCGTTCATAGAGGCGCAAAAGGTCTTGGTTGGATGCCCACCCACTTGTCGTTGCCACTTCAGATAAAACCGTTACCAAATTTGGAAACAACTTCGAGAGTTCTCCATAAAGTCCCGCAAAAGTTTTTTGATGGGTGAGCATGTCCGATAATGAGGAATAGGCAGAACCCCCCATGCCGATGTAGTAGTCGATATCGACCAGTTTCCCTTTGATACTTTCTCCAAAAACACCGGCGGTATAAAGACTGATATCGCCGAGGTGTTTCAAACAACGAATTTTTGTGGTGGCATCTCCATGAATGGCTTTGGATAACAAAAGGGCCAAGGTTTTTTCCTGCATTTTAGAGCCATCTTGTTCAAAGAGTTTTTCGCTTTTTCTAAATTCCTGAAGGAGGTTGACCAAATAAAACTCTGTGAACTCGCTGGCGGCTACTTGTTGGTTGGTCAGGGCAGACTGCACCCTTTCCCTAAAAAAGTCGACCAACGGGACCTGTTGAAGGAGCTTTTCCTTCATACCTCCATTTTACTAAATTTAGGCCTATTTAGGCAAGGGATTGAATAATTCTTTTGAAACCCTTCTGAGGCAGAAGGCCCCAAGCACTGTTTTTAGAAGGTAGTTGGAAAACATCCATAAAAGGCTTGCGGTAAAAAGGACTTCAGCGGGGCTCAAAATTGTACGCTCGAATAATGGCCCACTGATATAAGGATTAAGGAGTTCCACCATTACTGCGTTGGTGGTTCCCAATCCCCCTGGCGTGATGGGGATGGTCCCAATCAAAATGACGAGGGGGATATTACCCAATATTTGTATGAAGGGGATAAAAACATCAAAAGTGCGCAGCACAATATACATCGAAATAATTAAGGAAATGTGGATGGGTAGTCTCAAAACGGCCAATTTCAAATAATCTCGGAGAGTGGCCTCTTTAAAAATCCTGAAAATATCTTTGCTGCGAACCCATTTTAAAAGGCGCCAGTTTTTATTTTCCAACTTTTTATAAAGAGGGCCTTGCCAAAACAAAATGTTGAGGGTCATGAGAAAAAGTGCCGCACCCGCGACAATCCAAACAAAATTCTTCACTTCAACACCCGCCAATTGGTAATTTTGAAAAAAAGAGCCGATGAAAGCCAACGTGATGACCCAACAGAGATCAATGACGGTAATAAAAAAGAAAATGCTAAAAGCTTCCCATAAAGGGATACGATGAGTCCTTTTTAGATAATAGGCAAAACCGGCTTGACCGGCAGCATAGTTTAAAACCATCATTAAATAAGTTACCGCCCTTGCGGGGATCAACTCTTTGATCCCCACCTCAAAACCAAAACGTTTTAAGACCCTAGACATCGACAAAATGTCGATGAAGTAGATGAACAGGAAATAGCCAATAGCAAAGGGAATAAAGACGGTTAACTTGACATATTTTAAGGATTCCCAAATTTTTTGGGGGGGATAGATACTAAAAAGATAGACAAAAATGAGAACGGCAACCAACCAGGGGACAATTGTTTTTAAGCTTTTTTTCATCCGTTGAATTCCAAGAAAACCCAGTAAACCTCCGAAGATGTTTTGCGGGTAGCTTGTGGCACAAATGTATGAAACTTTGCAAAGCTTTTTTTCAACTCGTTTCTTAGACTGTTTGTCTCTTCACCTGGAAAGATTTTAATGACGAGATGCCCTCCTTTTTTGAGCACTTGTTGTGTCAGGCTCCAAACTTTTTGGGCCAGTTCAAAAGAGTTATAAACATCACGAAAAGTAATGCCCGATAGATCGGGGGAAATATCAGAGACAACAACATCAAAACTGTTTTGAAAGGAGTCGATTTCTTCAATCGGTTTCTGCAAGAAAGTGACATTGGTAGGAGGGGAGATTTTTAAGGGGAGCCTGTCTACTCCTACTACGCCCCCCATTGGACCGACCATTTTGGATAGGATCTGGAGCCAGCCCCCCGGGGCACAACCGACATCCAAAACCTGATACCTTGGTTTGATGATCTTAAAACGTTTTTGGATTTCGGTCAGTTTATAGGCTGCCCGGCTGGCTAACCCCTCTTTTTTGGCCTTTTGGTAAAAATGATCTTTTCTGTCGTACATATGTATGATGAAAAATGGTGGGTCCTGCCAGCCGCTTGGGTCCGTCTCCCCAGCAGGGGCCCCTCGGACCCCTTCGCGGCTGTCACCCACATTTTTCTCTCCCCCATAAGCAACTTATTTTGAATTCTGCCGATACTAGTAATGAGAGCGTGGGGAGTCTATAGTTGGTTTGGGGAGTAGGGTCACCAAATAGGTGACCAAGGCCCTAGGTGTGGCCAAAAGGCGTCGGACGCCTTTTTAAAAGTGTAATGATTTCAAGTAGTTATAATTTTACTTGGAACGCCATTTTGGCTCTAAATTTGCATAAAGAAGACCAGAAGGAGTTTATATGATATCGGGTGGCAAAATCGATACTAGTAAGCGTGTTCATCATGTAACACCTCCTCGTGCAATTACTCCAAATAAGCCCATCGATGATAAGAAAGGCGAAAAAGGGCTAAACTGTGAAGGTGTTCCCTCTCTTGTTATTAGAGACCCTGGCTTATGTAAACCCACTGCAAAGCCCGCCTCCGGTTTATTCGGAGGAGTTTCAAAATATACCTCAAAATTAAGAGGCATTACTGAAAAACGTGAAGCGGTGTTACAAGGGCTGGCAGTTGTTTTCAGTGTTTCAGTAGGTGCCCCCGGTTTTTTACAGGCCTGTGCTGACTTGGCAAGCGTTGTTGGAAGGACCTTTCCTGCAACGAAGGAGAAATAAATGGCATCAAAAACTTTATCTGTAAAAGAATTAGTTCGGTTATTCGAAATTTTGATTGAGCGCAATGCGCCAATCGTCTCTCATCCAGAGTTTCGCAATCATCTATCCAGAGACGAAAATTTGTTTACCAACCAGACGATTCGCCAGGCCAATGGAAACATTGCTTATCGCTCTGTCGATTTTAAAGTGGATGATAAAGTGACGGACGAGTTTTTTTGGCAAAGAATTGAAAAGACACCCTATACAGAGTTGATTCAAGACAACGCGGCAGTGGCCATTTTAAAGATGGCTGAGAAGTTAAAATTGATTGGATAAATTATTTTTAAGTTTTTGAAGATTTTTAAGCAACTTTTTTGAAAAGCTGACGATAACAGTAGTGAGAGGTTTGAAAGTAGCAATGCTCGGGGGAGCTAGAAAAAGCTTCCCCATTTTTTTTGGGAAGCCATAAAGGGAGTCATTCTTAGGGGTAGTCAACGGGGAGTCGAGAGACGGCTCTATAGGGACGAAGAGGGTTAGGGCCATCTCACCTAGGGAGTCATCATATAACTTTGGGAAGAGAAACGCCTTTGGGGCTTTAGGTGCTGGTCTGTCTGTATCCCAAGGGGACCCCTTCGGGGTTGTGGGCAGGGACGGAATTGAACCGCCGACACGCGGATTTTCAGTCCGCTGCTCTACCGACTGAGCTACCTGCCCGGTCTAGCAAAAACTAGATCCGTGCATCAAACATGAGGAGAGAAAAAAATCAAGGAAAGTGAAAAAAAATTGAAGAATTTTTTGGGTGAGGGAAGTGTTGAGGATAATTGAAAATTAAAGTTGAGAGTTCAAGTAACAGTTGAAAAAAATAGCTGTTGACGCACTGCGCAATCGTTTGACGCACTGTTGTCCGTGTGGTATAAGCCTCACGGCAGTTGGGAAAAGGAGTCCTAAAAGGAGGGTTTAAATGCCTAAGAGTTCACCGATGAATAGGGAGTTCAAAGTAGGGGATATGGCGGTTTATCCGGCCCATGGGGTGGGTCAGGTCACGAGTATTGAAAACAAGGAAATAGCAGGTGCCAAGGCCCAATTCTACATTTTAAAGATCATGGATAGCGGCATGACCATCATGGTCCCCACCAAAAATGTCCGCAATGTGGGGCTAAGAGAGGTTATTGGTCCCGATGAGGTGGAGGCCGTTTATGCTATTTTGAGAGAGTGTGGCGAATACACCATTACCGAACAGACCTGGAATCGTCGCTACCGTGAATACATGGACAAGATCAAAACAGGCTCTATTTATGAAATTGCTGAGGTTTTGCGCGATTTGTCGATGCTTCGCTATGAAAAAGAGCTCTCTTTTGGTGAGCGCAAAATGCTCGATACCGCCCGCAATTTGATTATCAAAGAGCTGGCCATAGCCCAAGAAGAAGAGGAAGTGGAAGTTGCCGGGGAAATTGACGGGATCTTCGCCAACAACCACCGCTAAAATGAAATGCGGTGCCGTTATTGTTGCTGCGGGGCGGGGTGAAAGGCTTAAAAACACCACTCCAAAAGCCTTTATTCCACTGAGGTCAAAACCGCTCTGTCAATACAGTCTGGACGCTTTTTTAAGTTACCCCAAAATTACTGATATTGTTTTGGTTATACCGGAAGAAAAACTCTCTTCATTTTCTGATCCGAAATTCAAAGTGGTGGCGGGAGGAGCCAGTCGCCAGGAATCGGTTTTTAAAGGACTCTCTGCTTTAGAGTGCGATACCGCATGGGTCTTTGTCCATGATGCGGCAAGGCCTTTGTTGACAGCCGATTTGTTGGATAGGCTTTGGGAGTCTGCAAAAAATGGGAAAAATTGTATCGCCGCTTGGCCAATTTCCGACACGGTCAAATTGGCTCAAAACACAACCATCGCCAAAACGCTCGACCGTCAGAATTTGTGGGGTGCCCAAACACCACAGGTTTTTTTAACCTCTGTTCTGAAAGAGGCCTATGCAAAAGCGAAAAAAGATAATTTCACTGGAACCGATGAGGCCTCTTTAGTAGAACGTCTAGGTGCATCCGTAGAACTAGTGGTGGGCGATCCCTGGAATCTCAAAATCACAACCCCACAAGATTTAAAACTAGCAGAACTTATTTTGGAAAATAAATTGTGAGAATAGGGACAGGCTACGACATTCATCGTTTGGAAAAAGGAAAACCTCTCCTTTTGGGAGGTGTGAAAATTCCATCTGAAAAAGGGGCGGTGGGACATTCCGATGGCGATACCCTTTTGCACGCCATTACCGATGCAATTCTTGGAGCGGCAGCGTTAGGCGATATTGGCCAACATTTTCCGGATACCGATCCAAAAAATAAGGGAAAAGAGAGCCAATATTTTTTGAAAGAGGTTTTAAAGCTGGTTCAAGCCAAAGGTCTTGCTGTCGAAAATGTCGATGCAACCATCATTTTACAAGCCCCTAAATTGGCTGAGTATATTCCCGCCATGCGCCGCCAAATTGCCGCTTGTTTGGGGATTGACGTCGAGAAGGTCAGTGTGAAGGCCAAGACCAACGAGAGATTGGATAGTCTTGGGAATACAGAAGGAGTTGCAGTCCACGCCATTTGCTTGCTAAAGTAGGCGACATGCCTATTCGAGTCTATAATTCCCTTACCCAAAAGAAAGAGCTGTTTAAACCGATCAAAAAAGGAAAAGTGGGAATGTATGTCTGTGGGATTACGGCTTACGATTCTTGCCATTTAGGTCATGCCAGGGCGGCGGTCGCCTTTGATGTCATCTATCGCTACCTCAAGTATCGCGGATTGGATGTCACTTATGTCCGCAACTATACCGACATTGATGACAAAATTATCAATCGTGCGAAAGAAACTAACACTCCTTGGAATGAACTGACTGAGAGCTATATTCGCGAGTATCAAGAAGACATGGAAGCGCTCAATGTGTTGAAGCCCACCAAAGAACCCAGGGCAACCGAGCATATCAAACAGATGATTCAATCAATTGAGGCGTTGATTAAAAACAAGGTGGCCTATGAATCGAAGGGGAGTGTTTACTATGCGGTCCGTCAATTCAAAAATTATGGAAAGCTCTCTCACAAAAATATTGAAGAATTGGAATCGGGAGCCAGAATCGAAATTGATGAAACCAAAAAAGACCCCCTTGATTTTGCACTCTGGAAAGCAGCAAAACCAAGCGAGCCAAGCTGGGATAGTCCATGGGGGAAGGGAAGGCCCGGCTGGCATATTGAATGCTCGACAATGAGCACCCATTATTTAAAACAACCGTTTGATATTCATGGGGGTGGAAGGGATTTGATTTTTCCTCATCATGAAAACGAACTGGCGCAAGCAGAAGGAGCCGCCAAAAAACATTTTTGCAATTATTTTTTGCACAACGGCTTTATCAACATCAATGCTGAAAAGATGAGCAAGTCATTGAGAAATTTTAAGACAATCCGAGAAGTGGTTGCTGAGCATCATCCAGAAGTGGTTCGCTATTTTTTGATCGCTGCTCATTATGGCTCACCGATTGATTACACACAAAAAAACATGGCCGATGCGAGAGCGGCGGTGGATCGTTTTTATTTGTTGGCCGGGCGTTTGCAGTCCATTTCAGATGGGAAAGCTGTGAAGGTTGCGAGCCCAAAAGATGATTTGGAAAAAGAACTGGCAAAGAGTTTGAAGGAACTCCCCCAAAAATTTGAAGCGGCGATGGATGAAAATTTTAATACAGCTCAAGCTTTGGGTTCTATCTTTGAAACGATCCGCATTTTCAATAAATATCTGGATGGCAAACCCGATTTGAATTCACCTTTTGCAAAATGGGCCAAGGGGCAATGGAACAAATTGCAGAAAGATTTTTGTGAAGTTTTGGGAGTGTTTGGACTGGAAGCCTCCTTTTATTTTAAACAGATCAAACAGGTCAAAGTCAGTTCACAAGGATTAGAGCAAGATTGGATTGAAAAGAAGATTGAAGAGCGCCGCCAAGCCAGGCTTTCCAAGGATTTTAAGAGAGGCGATACCATCCGCGATGAACTCTCCAAAATGGGTGTCGAGCTCAAAGACCGCCCCGATGGCACCACCGAATGGCATTTGCGCTAAGGTTGCCGAAACTGACTGGATAGGGGGTGACGGGTCCTGTCCCTCCGTGTTTTTGTGGGGGCCCCTAACTAAACCCCACAACAAACACTCCGGGCCACCCGCCACCAATTACCGCACCCCAATTTTATCAAGCAACTTTTTTTGACTTTAATCGATAACAGTTATAGGTGACACGTAAATAAATTAGGAGGTTTTATGGATGGTCGGAAAGTTCAAAAAGTCTTGGATACCGCAGCCAGGAGATGTGCTGAGGTCGAATGGAAGCGAAATCCAGATGTAACCGGGAAGGTCAAACTGGAGCTTTCTATCAGCGATGAAAAAGTTGAAAACTCCACAGCCATCCTAGAAACGGGTAATATCCCTCCCAATGTTTTGGGATGTATTGAAAGATCTTCAAAAACCTTTACCTTTCCTGGTCTTTTTCGAGAAAATTTAGTCTTTACTTCGGTCATCAGTCACTCAAGTGTTGAGGAGGCAAAAGATCCAAACAAAAGATATTTTTCCCCTCAGGAAATCAGCGCGACGCTTGAAAAGAGTGCCAAATTTTATAGCTGTGCCAAAAAAGGCGATGCAACGGTTCAATTCGAAATTCAGCCGGATGGTCGTGTATTGGAAGCAGAATTGACTGAGAGTCATGGTTTATCTCTAGTACAAAGGGCTTGTGTCATTACGGCTGCACAAGTTTTTCGTTTTTCACCCTTTGAAGAGTCAGAAACAAAAGGCCATACTCATATTTTTCGTTTTGAAACCCATCGATTTGAAGACCTGCGGCATTCCAAGAGACGGGGTAGTGTTGATACCTATCTAAAATTAGCAAATTCTTTTATCCTCAAACAAAATTATCCAGAGGCGATTACGGCACTTCATATGGCGCTAGAGATCGATCCTAAAAATGCAATGGCATATCGATCTTTGGGAGTGGTGCATTCCAGAATGGGTGAGACAAAGAAGGCCATGGAGGCCTACAGGAGATACCTTGAGTTAGCACCAGATTCTAAAGAAGCACCCTACATCAAGCAAATGCTACAGGAACACGGGAAGACCTCTCCTCGAAAAAAGTAAGATAAACATTGTTCCTACACCGCTGCCGGGGTAGTGTGGGGAGCTTTTGTATCCGCCATTGGTCCAAATCTTCTAACAACACCTAAAGTCGCTCTGACCAGAAGATTTTGATTCTGATTCAACCGATCCCAAAGCCTTTTTCTATCTTCAAGACTCAAATCCCTTCTTTTCAAAGCTCTAGCTGCAATCCCCACTTGTTGAGTGTTCGCTGGCAAAATTTCTGAATCGGAGAAAGCAGTAAAAATCAGGGAATAGGCATAGGCAAACTCAAATGCCATGTGGGGATCCTTTTCCGTTTCTACCTGCCAGGCAGCCCAGTCATAAAGGATCTGTGCGCCGTGCGGGACAAATTTTTCAACCGCGTAAATGGCGTAAGAAAACGCATCTGCTCTGATTTCATTTGGCAAATGATTATTCTTTGCGATGTCTAAAAGGGCAAGCGCTCCATCTATAATTTGCTCCGTATAATGCATAGTGTCGATCAAATCGTTCCCATGAAGCGCTAAAATACCTCCAACCATAATCAAAAAGTCGTGCCTATCTGATGTTAAATGTCCTTCAATTGTTTTCAAAAAAGAAAGCGCCCAAGGATTGGCTCTGAAACCCAAAAGATTCGCCAAAATTCGCCTGCCGGTTCTTCTTAGTTCCCCGTCGGATTCCACACAAGCTTGTCCAAACAATTTTTCGGCAGGGGGTCTTAATCCTTCCAAAATAGCACTACGGTCATTTATTTCGTCGGACAGCTGAGTCAGACGAGTCATCAAAGTTTCGTGCCAAAGCTCAAGGGCTGATATTCTCCTGTAGGCAGGCGCCCTGTCATCTCTCCAAACTCTTTCCAAGTTCGTTTGTATTTCCTCCTTCGAGGTGCCAGGGGTCATGCCAAAATCTCCTAAATCATGGGCAAGACGAAAACGATCTTGCATCTCAGGATCGCGTCTATATGCCATTCTAACGATCATTTCATGCTGGCTACCGATGCGAATGCGCTGAGCAAATGCATCACTTGTCAGACCAACCGGTCTTGCCGGTCTTCCCGGTTGACGCAATTGTAAAAGCCGTGTGTCCAATATTTTTTTACCTTTCTTTTCAACAAGACTCTCTTTGATTGCGGCTCTTCCCAAAGCATAATGACCACTTCTCAGGTTCTCAAGATTATTCGCAAAACCCCCTCTTGCGTAGTCTAGTCTCACCCTCGCATTATGATCATCATAGGGTCCCGAAATATGGACGAATGACATAAGAATTCTTTTAGTAAACATGCCTGCAGTAAAAACATCTGCAACCGCTGCTAAACTCTCATAATCTTCTTCATTTGAAGCGAAGTCAGGTTTTGTATCTAAGGCGTGCCAGAATTCTTTCGGGCCGACCAGTAGGGCATCAACCAATGGGGTAACCGCATTTGTAATAAGAACCTGTGATCCAGTCATAAAGCCTCTCTACAAGCGAGTCGTATAAAACATCTCGCGCTAAGTCAAATCATTTTGCCAAGCAACTTTTTTTGAATAGTGGCGATAGTATAGGTGTATGCTTTCGGCCGCACAAATCTTTTTAGGAGTGGGACCTGCTATTTATTCAAATCCCATTTTAGCAGGTGAGGCAATAGCAAGTGCTCCTATATTGGGTGCCGAAGTGATCACCTTAGCCGATGCCTATGAAAACGTGTATCGAAAAAGGGGCATCCTTTTTCGAAGGAGTTTAGATGAATATAGAGAGGGTCTCAAAGAAGGAAATGATTACAAGACCTCGAGAGCCAAAGCGTCTTTAGCCAAACATGTTACAGCAACAAGTCTGAAGGTATGGAAGCAAATCCTTGCCAAGATTCAAAAGACCGGCTGGGCCACTTCTGGAGGCTTGTTTGCGACACCACAAGCCAAGTGGAAAATCGTCACCAATAACTTCTTTAAAAGTCTCAAAAACGTCAGTATCATTGCAAGACGGCCGGGAGAGACTCTATCATTTAAGCCTCCCTGGATCAATTTCCCGCCGACCCCTTGTGATTTCGATTTTTTGTATGACAATATTGGACAGCAGGTCGGTTACATTGGATACCATGATGAAGCTGACAAATTTATCTTAACGGATATAAGGGTGTATCGTCCGCGCGAGGGTATTGGATCAGCAGTGCTTAAGTGGCTTGCCCAACGTGCTGCAAATAGGGGTCGCAGATTTGTTCTTAAGGATGTTGAGAATCCCACTATCAATCGGATTGTCATAAGAGAAAAGATATTTGAGGGACGGCCTCGACACATTCTCAAAGACGGCGCGCTGAACATTACAGGTAGGCCAAGAAAATACTAAAGAATCCAATCGCTCTCTTGGGTTTTAGGGGTGGTGGTTCCATGAGTTGTCGAATGGCGTTGAATAAGGAACGGATATGGGTGTCATGTTGAGCAACTTTCTGCTCTATTTCATTTAGTTTTCTAAAGAGCTCTTTGTGTTGAGATAACATCTCTCGCATTTTTACAAAAGCCCGGACTACATAAATGCTGACCTCGACGGCTCTTTGGCTGTTTAGAATAGATGCCGCCATAACTGCTCCATGTTCTGTAAAGGCATAGGGTAACCCTTTGTAAAACTTTAGGTTTTTGAGGTGGTCACAATTTGTGACCAGTTCATTTTTCTCTTCCTCAGACAATTGGATTATGAAATCTTGTGGAAACCGCTGTCGATTGCGCTTCACCGCTTGGTTAAAGACCTTAGTTGGAACCCCGTAGAGCGTCGCCAAATCAACATCCAGAATGACCTTTTCTCCACGTATGAGAAAAATCCGGTGGGTAATGTCTTCAGTCGGAATCAAATCATTCATGGTTTCTTCTTAAGCAAACCGTGTGCCAGTTTTAACGGTGTTAAAATGGCTTTGGTAGTGAGTAGGTGACCGATTTGAAGCAGCTACTGACGGGAAATTGGCAGGCAAGCCATGGTTGACTTAAAGCTAGTGTCATGACAAAAAGCGCAAATCTTGGAGGTCTCTATGAATGAAGCTGTGATTGTCGCTGCAGTACGCTCACCAATGGGAAGGGCTAACAAAGGACAGTTTATCCACACACGCATTGATGACTTAGCAGCCGAAGTGATTCGTGCTGCACTTGCCAGAGTTCCGCAGATCAAACCGGAAATGGTTGAAGATGTTTTGATCGGTTGTGCGATGCCGGAAGGGGAGCAGGGCCTCAACGTTGCCCGCAACATCAGTTTTTTAGCCGGCATTCCTTTTGGTGCCGGCGCTGTGACGGTGAATCGTTTCTGTGCTTCCTCTTTAACAACAATCAATATGGCTGCCGATGCGGTTTTGAGTGGCGGGGCCGATATTTGTGTGACCGGCGGGATCGAATCGATGAGTCATGTTCCGATGGGCGGGTTTAATCCAAGCCTCAATGAAAAACTTTTTGGTGATGGAAAACCGGCGGCCTACATCGGAATGGGAGAGGTCGCAGAAATTTTGGCAACAAAATATAAAATTTCTCGTGAAGAACAAGACAGATTTTCCCTCGGCTCTCATCAAAAAGCAATCAAGGCGCAAAAAGAAGGAAAATTGAAAAAAGAAATTTTGGAATGCTCTACGGTTCAAGCCGATGGTTCGATCAAAAAAGTTTTAGTCGATGAAGGTCCGAGAGAAGATACGACACTTGAAAAATTGGCACAGTTGAAGCCGGCCTTCAAGGCCAATGGTACAGTGACTGCAGGAAATTCTTCACCCCTCACCGATGGAGCGGCGTGTGTGATTGTGATGTCGGCTGCCAAAGCAAAACAGCTTGGAATCAAACCTTTGGCGAAAATTAGGAGTTGGGCAGTGGCCGGAGTCGATCCAGCCCTCATGGGAATTGGTCCTGTGGATGCTGTGCCGAAAGCGTTAAAGAAAGCAGGGATGAAACTCTCCGATGTTGATTTGTTGGAACTCAACGAAGCTTTTGCTGTCCAGGTCTTGGCGGTATCGAGAGATTTGAATTGGGACATGACGAAACTCAATGTCCATGGGGGCGCGATTGCTTTGGGTCACCCGCTAGGGTGTAGCGGTGCTCGAATCATGGCAACCCTCCTCAATGCCTTGGAAATCTACAACAAGGCGATCGGCCTGGAGACATTGTGTGTCGGCGGCGGCCAAGGTGTGGCGACCATTGTTGAAAGACTATAATGTTATCGATCAAAAAAGCAGCGGTGATTGGTTCGGGAGTCATGGGGTCTGGAATTGCGGCCCATTTGGCCAACTGCGGGATTCCTTCTTATCTGTTGGATGTTGTTCCTCCCGATTTAGAAAAAATTCGGAAAGCTAGCCCAGCTCATTTATATGATGCCGATGACATTCGTCTCATCACTGTGGGACTATTGGACCAAAATTTAGAAAAACTCAGAGAGTGCGACTGGATCATTGAGGCCGTCACCGAAAAGCTCGATGTCAAAAAAAATCTCTACAACAAAATCAAACCCTACATTAGAGATTCTGCTTGGGTCTCTTCAAATACTTCTGGTCTTCCACTAAATGAATTAAAGTTTCGCGATAAATTCTGCATCACACATTTTTTCAATCCGCCACGCTATTTGAAGCTGATCGAAGTTGTTGGGGAAGCCAAAGAATTAGTGGAATTTATCGAAGAAAAATTGGGAAAAGGTGTTGTGAAGGCCAAAGATACTCCTAACTTCATTGCCAATCGTATTGGTGTGTTTCATGTTTATGACTGCTTTCACATGACTTATGAAAAAAACTGGCCCCTTTCAAATGTGGAAAAAGTGATGGGACCTGCCACACTTCACCCCAAGAGTGCTGCTTTTAGAACATGTGATTTGGTGGGGTTGGATACGCTAAGCCTCGTTGCCAAGACTTGTTATGATGGATGTAAAGAGGATGAGAACCGAAATCGCTTCAAAAACCCTGCCTTTTTGGACCAGATGATTGCCAAAGGATTGGTAGGTGCCAAAGTTGGCCAAGGTTTTTACAAAAAGGATAAAGAGACGAAGGAGATTTTGGCAATCAATTTACAAACACTAGAGTACGGCCCTCAACAAAAATTCAGAGCTGATTCTTTGGGCAAAGTTCGGGAAATGACAGAGCCTGCTGAAAAACTTCGCACCGTTGTCTTTGCTGATGATGAAGCAGGGCAGATCGCCTGGCCCTTGATGTCGAACATGCTGGTCTATGCTGCCAATCGCGTTCCAGAAATTTCAGATTCGATTGAAGATGTGGATAGAGCATTGCGCTGGGGATTTGGTTGGGAGCTCGGTCCTTTCGAAATGTGGGATGCCTTGGGAGTTCCCCAGGTGGTAGAGCGTTTGCAAAAAGAGGGGCGTGCGGTTCCAAAATTGGTTCAAGAAATTCTAAAAAAAGGTGGAAAGTTTTATCCAAAGCCCAATCTGACCTTTTTGAAATCTCGCAAGGCTAATGGCGGTGTGGTCGAGAGCAATGCCGGCGGCTCCATTGTCGATTTAGGCGATGGCGTTTTCTGCGCTGAGTTTCAATCCAAGATGAATGCCATCGATGGGGATGTCATAGAAACGATCAATAAAGCCCTCGCTAGGGCTGAGAAAGAGGGATTGGGAGTAGTTATTACAAACGAGGGTGAGAATTTTTCAGTGGGTGCCAATTTGATGCTCATTTTACTCACCGCCCAACAAAAAGATTGGAAGCAACTCGACTACATCGTTCAGGAATTTCAAAAAACGATGCAGAAAATTAGGTTTAGTCCAAAACCAGTAGTGGCGGCCCCGTTTAATTTGGTTTTAGGCGGAGGTTGTGAGGTTTGTCTCTCCGCCGCTCATATTGAGGCCCATGCTGAAACCTACATGGGTTTAGTGGAAGTCGGTGTCGGCATTCTTCCTGCCGGTGGCGGTTGTAAAAATATGATTCTGCGTTGGGAAGAAAAATTAACAAAACCCAAAAGCCCTCAAAATATGATTTGGTTTTCTCCGCTCGATGGCGGTGTTTTTCCAAAAGTGGGCAAATCTTTTGAGATGATTGCAATGGGAAAAGTTGCGACCTCCGCCAAAGAGGGAAAGAAATTTGGGCTTTTGAGAAAAAGTGATGGCGTTACTTTGAATAGAGATAATTTAACTCAGGCAGCCAAGAAAAAAGTTTTGGAACTTGCCAAAAATTATCAGCCCCCAAAAATGCGTGAAGATATTCAGCTGCCGGGCCGGGGTGGAGAAGTTGCTCTTGTCAGCGGTGCCCATGCTTTCTATTTGCGTGGCGAAATTAGTGATCACGATATGCTGATTGCCAAAACGGTTGCCCATGTTTTGGCGGGTGGCGATATGCCAACAATCCACTATACCTCCGAGCAGCATATTTTGGATTTGGAACGGGAAGCCTTCCTCAAACTCTGCGGTGAAGAAAAGACTCAAGCCCGCATGCAGCACATGCTGATGAACGGAAAACCGCTTCGTAACTAGTTGATCTTACTTGATAATTTCCAACTAAAAAAAAATTTTAAAAAATTTTAGCAACAAATTTAGAATTCTGCCGATAATAAGTGTAAGGGGATGAATTTTAGGAGGTTTATATGTCAGGTATTGAGTGTAAAAAAGGAACTGGTTTTCTCGATTTTGATCTGGCTAGATCTTGTAAGGAAGAGTTGGAGCAAAAACACAAGAAGCCCTTTCACATAGCAGTGTCAGAAGTAGGGATGTGGTCAAACCTTTATGTTCGAGAAGGTTTACAAGAAAATTGTGCTACAGATGCTGTCTTTAAAGATTTTATGGGTGATAACGAAGCGGCGGCAAGGGATTGTGCCAATTCGTTAATGGTTTTAGCAGGCAAACCGCATGTTACTATACGTGCTTTAGTCAATCGCATCTTTTCCGATCATTGGAAGGTCGAATTGATGAAAAAGAAATAGTACTAAATTGTTTTTGCGAGGCCGGCGGTTTTCTTTTGTAAAGTTTCCAAATTATTCAATTCTTAATAAAAAATAGAACTTTAAGAATTCAAATATCTCTGTTATGATCAATCCGTGGCCATAGATAAGATTCGGAACTGCCTCGGCAATTTAAAATTCACGAGCCACGCCAAAAATGGGATGTTAAAGGAAGAGTTAGGCGAAATTACCGAATCTGATATTCGAGAAGCGTTAGTTCAAGGGGAAGTGATTGAGAGTTATATGGAGGATCAACCTTATCCAAGTTTTTTAGTCTATGGAGAGACAAGCCAGAAGAGACCGTTGCATGTTGTTTGCGCTCCGATTGTTGAGGAGACTACATTAGTTATTATAACTGTTTATGAACCTGATCCGACCAAATGGATCAAGTTTCGAAGGAGGATTTGATGAAATGTGTTTTTTGTAAAGGATCTTTGGTTAAGAAGATGGTGGAAGAGGAAGTTAAAGCGGGCAATGATCATATTTTAGCTGAGGTGGAAGCAGAAGTTTGCGTCAACTGTCATGAACGTTATTTTCCACAAGGAACCATTGACTATCTTCAAAAGCTTAAAAAAGAGCTGAAGAATAAAAAGGAACAGTTCAAACCGGTGGGGCAAGTTTTTCGAGCAGCCTGAAATAAAACCACTTCGCAGATAAGAAATTAAACAGTTTTTGCGAGGCCGGTAGTTTTTTTCTGAAGCGTTTCCAACCGAGACAAATAAGAATCCAACTGGCCGATTTGCCTTTGAGGAACTGATTGCGTTTGTCCAATGGATGGATTATGCTGATGGTGTGAAAAAGATGACTAAGAAAGAGGGCAAAGCTTATTTGAAAAGATGGAGAGAGGTGCGTTCTATTTTGGCCAAAGAATGGCAGAGGCCATCGTTGGCAGAAAGGTTTAAAGAATTTCTATTTTTACTCGACAATTGGTCTTTCTTTTCCTCCTATGAAAAGGGCGTAAAACGCGGCAATATTTCAAATAACTGGGCACGGTTGAGAAGACGAGTTCAACATGGCTAAGGTGCAAAGCCTTTCAAAACCATTTCAAATTGCCTTAAAAGATCTATTTACTTGGTTTCATTCTTCCAAAGTTCGTGGATTAGTTATTGGAGGGGTAGCGTTGGCTTTTTTGGGGCGTCCCCGTTTGACGAAGGATATTGACGCGTTGGTGATGGTGAATTTGGATGATGTGGAAAGTTTTTTGAAATCAGGGCGACATTATAGCTTTGTTCCGCGTATCTCGGACCCTATTGCTTTTGCAAAGAAAAATCGGGTGCTACTTTTGAAACATACAAGAACAAAACTACCAATAGACATTTCTTTAGGAGCGCTTTCGTTTGAAGAAGAAAGTTTTCAACGAAGTAAAAAATTTTATGAGGGAAATTTATCTATTCGATTTCCGACAACGGAAGACTTGATTATCATGAAAGCGGTTGCCCATCGCCCCCAGGATTTGGCAGATGTTGAAACACTTTTGTTGGTAAATCCCAGGGTGGATCTGAGACGTATTCGCAAGTGGGTTAAGGAGTTTGCAAAAGTTCTCGAGATGCCCGAGTTACTTCAAGATTTAGAAAGACTTTTGAAGGAGACAAAGAAATAATCCTCTTTCAAACGCTCTTTGCTAATTGTGTAGTTTTCTTCTGTATTGTTTCCAGCCGAGACAAATAAGAATCTAACCTGCCAATTTTCTGGTTGAGTGTTCTGGCTTTCAAATGCCATTTTTTGCCATCGACTGCTTTTAGTTTGGTAACCAATTCACTTTTAGCTTTTGTTGTGCGCTCTTTTTCTTTTTTCAGTTTGGCCTCACGCTCTTTGAGAAAACTTTTGGCAAACTCTTTGAAAGCAGCTTTGAAAGCTTTTTCACCCTCGGACGAAGTTCTTTTAAGCTTTTTCTTTTTAAACTCTGGGTTCTTTTTTAAAAACTGACCCCAAGTAAACTTGTGTGCTAACGACATAAATCCTCCAATTCAAAGTGGGCGGGACTATTATGGAATCGGGCATAAAAATCAAGGGACTTTTTTAGTTGACTAAAATGGTGTTTAAGGAGATCCAAACCTCAAGAAAAGGGGGTTTTTATGGCTTACACCAACATCAAACCAAAAGAAGCTTATCAGAGGACAAAAGAGGGATATACCTATCTGGATGTCCGCACCGTTGAGGAATTTCAGGCAGGGCACGCCAAGGGAGCTGTGAACGTTCCTATCATTTTAAAAACACCGGCTGGGCGTGAGCAAAATCCCAATTTTTTGACCGTTGTTCAGGAAAAATTCCCAAAAGGGACCAAGTTGGTGATTGGTTGTCATTCGGGTGGGAGGTCAGGGATGGCTTGCCAGGTGTTGCAACCACTAGGCTATGAAGTTTTCAATATCGCCGGCGGTTTTGGAGGAGGTGTCGATTCCGAAACAGGCGAGACGATCAAAGGTTGGAAAGAGGAAGGACTCCCCGTGGAATAATTATGTTGCTAGCGGTCGACGTTGGAAATACCAACATTACATTAGGGCTTTTCGAAGATGCCAATCTCAAACACCATTGGCGCATGGAAACTGCGCGTGCGCGAACGGCCGATGAATTTGGGATTTTGTTCAAGCAGCTCTTTGATTTGGTTAAAGTTGATTTTCGCATCATCAAAGGGATTGCAATTTCAAATGTTGTTCCACAGCTGCAACATATTTTACTCACCACATGCCAGAGATATTTTGACCGCGAGCCATTATGGGTGACCCCCAAAACCGCAAAAATTCCTTTGCGTGTTGATCATCCCGAAGAGGTTGGTGCTGATCGTTTGTGCAATGCGGTGGCCGCCTGGGAAAAATTCAAACAGGCAACGATTGTTGTCGATTTTGGAACGGCAACCACTTTGGATATTGTCACAGCCAAAGGAGAATATGGTGGGGGAGCCATCGCGCCTGGCATTGGGATTGCTAATCTAGCTCTCACCAAAGCCGCGGCGAAACTTCCTCGTGTGGAAATCGATAAACCCAAACGAGTTGTGGGCCGCAACACGGTAGAATGTATTCAGGCAGGACTTTATTATGGCTATGTTGGCCTTGTGGATCACTTGATTGAATTGAGTATTAAGGAAGAAGGTGTGCCAATGAAGGTGGTGGCAACAGGAGGACTCGCTTCCCTCATCGCCAAAGAATCCAAAAAGATCGAAAAGGTCGAACGATTCTTAACTCTCGAAGGCCTCTATTTTATTTGGAAGAAAAATTCTTAAACCCAATTCGGAAATAATTTTTGAATAGCGGAATGAATAGCTTTGCCATTTCTTGTTTGGAGCCCCAGTTTAAGTGCAGGGTCTGAGGCGAGCGCCTTTTCAATTCCTTGATTCGCTAATTTCAAAAGGTAAGGGAGTGTTGCCGTGGTTAAGGCCTCTGTAGAAGTGCGCGGCGTTAAAGCGGGCATATTTGTTACACAGTAATGAATCACACCGCGTTCTTTATATGTTGGTTCTGCGTGAGTCGTTGGTCTGGATGTCGCAACACATCCTCCCTGATCAATGGCTACATCAACAATGACAGACCCTTCATCCATCGCTCCAACCATTTCTTTGGTGATTACAATCGGGGCTTTGTCGCCGGAGACCAAAACAGCACCGACAACTAAATCCGATTTCTGTGCCCATTGGGAGACTGATTGAGGCGTTGATGCAATCGCCTTAACTTTTCCGCCAAATTTTTGTTCAATCAATTTTAGTTTTGCTTCTTTGATATCCAAGACCACCACTTCGCTTCTCAATCCGAGGGCTACTTCTGCCGCGTTGAGTCCCACATGCCCTGCACCAATCACTGTTACCAAACCTTTTCGCGTTCCGGTAACACCACCCAACAATAAACCTTTGCCACCATGATTGGAGTGCAAAAGATAAGTTCCAATTTGAGTGGCAATACGACCGGCGACTTCGCTCATGGGAGTTAGAAGAGGCAGTTCTCCATCAGAGAGTTCCACTGTTTCATAGCCAATACCCGTCACTTTGTTTTGGCAGAGGGCCTCCATCAAGGGAGGGACGCTGGCCAAATGAAGATAAGTAAAAAGGGAGAGCCCCGGTTTTAAATATCGATATTCACTTTCAACGGGCTCTTTGACTTTGACGATCAGTTCGGCTTGCTCCCAGACGGCAGTACCATCTCCCAAAAGAGTAGCGCCGGCCCCCTTATAGTCATCATCCTTAAACCCGCTGGAAAGTCCCACATTTTGTTGAACAAGGACTCTGTGGCCCTCTTGGACGAGTTTTGCCACTCCCTGAGGGGTCACCGAAACTCTGGTCTCTTTGGTCTTAATTTCCTTAGGAATTCCGATAATCATAGCGAGTGGCTTGTATCTTAAACTCAAAAGGTAGTCACTACCTTTCTGTAAATTTTACCAAAAGGTAGCGTCTACCTTTTGATGATGCGCTGCAGCAATTTAATGCGGGCCACCTAGCAACATTCCTTACTTTCTGTCGATAAGGATAGTGATGTTAAAACACCTCCATTTTTTGCTGATTCTTGGATTGACGACCCTCACTTTGACAGCTTGTCCCGACAACAAACTGGGTGTCAGTGGCGGAACCTCTCCCAATTTGGTTGGCACTCCTGAGACCGTTCTTACCATCAAAGATTCTTCGCAACTTATTGGTGGTCCCAACGCTCAAGGACGCCTCGGCGATGTTTTGCTTTCCAATTCAAAAATCAAAGTCATTATTCAAAAGCCAAATAAGTCGGCAGGGATTGGATCTTTCGGTGGCACGATCATTGATGCCGATCGGGTTCGATTTGGTGGGGAAGGGGCTGATCGTTGGCAAGAGCTTTTTCCTCTCGTGAATGTGGAGTGGACCGTTAATTATTTTACCTACGGTGTTTTGGCGGATGGCTCCGATGGGGGAGCACAAATTTTGCGCGCTCAAGGGATCATTGATGTTTATGATTATCTCGATTTGGATTTCATTGCTGATGCCGCTTCTGCAGTGCTCAACCAACAAATCACTTTTGCCGATCGCTTTGATGACAGAAGAGATCCCTTCAATATCGATCCCAATCTCAAAGATCTTTATGCAGGGGTAATTACTGAATATCGTTTAGATCCAAGTGCCAATCATGTGAAAATCGAAACAACCTTCACGAATCCTTCGGACCACCCCATCTCCATGCCCATTGGTGATTTTTTGGTCGGGGGTGGTGAGTTGCAACTCTTGATTCCAGGAATCGGTTTTTCTCCTGCTCCCACAATGCAGTTGGGGCAAAACACGCCGGCGATTATTTATGCCGGTTTTCCAGGTGTCGATGTCTCTTACGGCTATTTTTATGACCCTTCTTCTTTTCTCCAACCAAAGGTTGAGGAAGATGAAGAAGAGCAATTTTATACTACCACTTCTGTGAGCTACGCGGGGCTCACCGGTGTTTTGCTCGGGGAAGAATTTTTAAAGATTTTACCTTTGGGAAGTCACGCTTCCCCCGAGGTTCATTTTACGATTCTTCCAAAAAGTGAACGAACAATCACTCGTTATTTTGTGGTGGGGGATGGCTCTGCCGGGTCTGTTTTGGATGAGGGGCTTAAAGTTTTGAAAGTACCAACCGCTAGCTTATCTGGACAAGTTGTCACGCCAAATGGAGCCTCCATTGAGGGAGCTACCGTGGCGGTAAAAAAATTGGGAGGGGGAACAATCGTTACCTACACTAGCGATGCCGAAGGTCGTTTTTCAGGATTGCTCCCGACGGGTGAGGGAAAAGTTGGAAAACTTTTTGGCGATGGCAAATATGAACTGTGGGTGGACAAAAAGGGTTATCATGAAAATGAAACCGTTCGCGCTGGGAATTGTGCCCCTTCTCAAATTGATTTGACGAAACTCAGTGGTGCACAAATCGTTTGTAAACTTGGAGAAACAGGTTTTGTGAAACTAGCGGGTGGTGTGACAGACGCCGCAACAGGCTCCAATATACCTGCGAGACTTACCATTATTGGTCAAGACCCTAGTCCAGAGACAGCCGGTTCTGGAACTTTTTCCGACACTGATATTTTTTCTAAACCTTTTGGAGTTGTTGATGTGGAATTTGTAAATGCCAAAGGGACATTTGGTCTCACGTCGAACGATTATATGGAGCTAGAGCCAGGTTTTTATCGTTTTGTTTTTTCTCATGGGACAGAATATTCGGTGGTGGAAAGGGATGTCAACGTTAATGCTGGTGGTGCAGTGACGTTAGAACAAATTATTTTAAAAAAAGTAGTTGATTCAAAAGGGTTTGTCTCATCTGATTTTCATATTCATGCGTTGCCCAGTGCCGACAGTGCTTTCAGCATTGAAAGAAGGGCCTTGGCGGCAGCAGCGGATGGGCTCGATGTTTTGCAAAGTTCCGATCACGATTTTTTAACAGATTATGCGCCGGTGGTGGCAAAACTTATCAAAGAGGGAATTTTAAAACCAGACAGTATTCAAACACTGGTGGGTGATGAAATTACTCCCAATCATTTTGGTCACATTCACGCCTTTCCACTGACTCCCAATTTTGATGATGTTGATCATGGGGCCATTGATTGGTCCTCGCATAGTTGGGATGAAATGTCTCCCGCACCCGATTATGTTCTCTCGCCAAAAGAAATTGTAGCCAAAGCGCTTCAAGATCCTGGTGAAGAGGTCATTCAAATTAATCACATTGCCGATAGTTCTTTAAGTATTCCGGTGGCGACCGGTTGGCTCACCACACCCATTTATGAAAATAAATTTAAAATCCCTGCCTTTGTTTCTTACGCTGATCCCATCGAGAGACGCTTGGCCGCTCCAACAGACAGAGCGCCAGCTCCTCCTTATGGCATGGGTGCTTCCGATCTCATTTTGGACACCTTCACGGCGATGGAACTGACCATCGGCCCTGAAATGAATGGAAATGCCCTCTGGGAGGTGGCTCTCCCCACCTGGTTTAATCTTCTGAATTTAGGTTTGGCTCCCACCGCGACCGCTAATTCCGATAGCCATCATGAAATCAAAGTACCATTGGGCATTCCCAGAAATTTTGTGGCGATGGATGTCGACCCCAGAGACGGTTTGAAAGATAGCTTTGCTGCAATTAATGAAGAAGTTTACGCACATAATATTAATGATCGAAAAGTCGTTGTCTCCGCAGGGCCTTATATTTCAATGACTGCTTTCAATGCCGATGGAGGTGTAGCGGGTGTGGGAGAAATAATTAAGGGTAATTCAATCCGTTTTGATATCGAAGTACAAGCTCCCAGTTGGGCCTGGTTTGATACGATTGAAATTTACGCCAATACAGAGCCATTGCCTGCAGAAGACTCAGGTCGTTTTGCCTTGAGAGATGAGGCAAGTGATCCTGCGCAATTTGCAAAGCCCTATCATATCCCTCATTATATTTATGATTCGGTTAAGCGGTACAAACTTTCTGACGGGACATTAAAAAATTGGTCTGAGAAAGATGGTAAAATTACGGCAAAAGTGGAACTGACCATCAATATAAAAGAAGATACTTGGGTTGTGGTAGCGGCGAGAGGGACACCCAGCACAGAAGGCTATCGATCGTTGTTTCCAATCGTCCCTGTTGTTTTGAAGGATCCCAAGGATCCCCCAAAGGATTTTGATCCGACCCAGTTAGAGGAATTTCACAAAGATAAGAAAAAAGTGGGTGGTGCTGCCTGGGCCTTCACCAACCCCATTTTTATCGATGTCGACGGTGACACCGATCAAGACGGTTTTCCCTTTGAAGCCAAGTGGGTGCGAGAGGGATATTCCAAGTTAAAACCCTTTGTTCAGACAAAGCAATAGTCCTTCCTTGCTGCACTCTGAAATTTAAGCTATTTTGGCTCGCATGCGACGGGTCTTTGGGGTTGTTTTTCTTTTCTTCACATTTTTTAGTTTTCAAACAGTTGAGGCAGGCCTTTTTCACCCCTTTAAAGGTTGGCGAACGATCGATATCCAGCATTTTTCAATTCACTATCATCAATCCATTGAAGAGGTCGCTCAAAGGGCGGCAGGCTATCTTGAAGAGGCCCACGAAAAACTCTCTCCTCAATATCAATGGAAACCATGGGGAAGGACTCAGATTGTTCTGACCGATAATTTTGACGACTCAAATGGTTTGGCCAGTGTTTTGCCATACAATTGGATTTTGTTGAGGGTCGTACCGCCGGAACCCGAAAGTTCTTTGGCGATGTATGATGACTGGCTCAAAACGTTGATCACACATGAATACACACACATCCTTCACCTCGATGCCTACGGCGGTTTTTGGAAACCGGTTCACTGGATTCTTGGAAAATTGGTCGCTCCAGCAGGCTTAACCCCCAACTGGGTCAAAGAGGGAACGGCTACTCTTGAAGAGACCGAGGAAACAGAAGGTGGAAGGGGAAGAGCCGCCTATAGTGAGATGCTCCTTCGCACCGCCATTCTCAACAAACAATTTCCAACCATTGATCGTGCAGCTGGTGTCCATTGGAAATGGCCCGGCTTTCAAACCCCTTATATTTTTGGTGTGAAATTCATGCAGTATTTAAAAGAGCGTTTTGGCGAAGAAAAATTTCAGGCTTTTCATAAAAAAACACAGCGCAATTTTTTCATCGGAGCCATCAACTCTCATGCTAGGACTCTTTTTGGAAAAAGTTTTTATGAACTTTGGAAAGATTGGAAGAAAGAGCTCGAAGAAAAATATGAGGGGTGGGAATCCAATGTCAGACAAAAAGGTTTGACAGAAGTAGAACGTTTTTTAAGCGGAAAAGAATCTTTTTATCTCCCAACCTTTTCGAGAGATGGAGAAAAGCTTGCCTATGTGACATTGAGTCCAAGAAAAGCCAGCACACTTTGGCTAAAAGATCTAAAAGGTGGAAAACCAGAAAAATTAGGGGAGAGAACGCCAAGCCAAATCAGTTTTTCACCCGATGGAGGCTCTCTTGTTTTTTCTTCGATGGCAACGCATAAACGTTTTTATCGCTATTACGATCTCTTTCAAGTCGACCTCAAAACAAAAAAGTCTAAAAGACTCACGCATGGAAAAAGGGCCAGAGATCCCGACTTCAGTCCTGATGGTTCAAAGATATTGTTTGCAGCCGGTGAAGGTGGAACCGATTCTTTAAAAGTTTTTGATGTCGAGACACGGGAAATAACATCGTTAGTTGAAGCTTCTCCTTTCACGCAGTTTGCAAATCCTCGTTTTTCTCCCGATGGCTCGCAATTTGCGGTGGTGCGCTTCCAGAATCGTGTGGGTTGGGAATTGTGTCTCTACAGAGCGGATGGATCTTTTATCAAACAGCTTACCAAAAACGGTCTTTCTGTCGAATCGAGACCGACCTGGAGTCCCGATGGTCGCTTTGTTTTGTTTAGTTCCGATGAAGATGGGGTCAATAATTTTTATGCCTATGATTTGACGACAGAAAAGAAACAACGTTTAACACAAGTCCTCACCGGTGTTTTTCAACCAGCCTTGTCGCCCGATGGAAACACTTTGTTGGCAAGATATTACAATGGAGATGGGTATGATATCAGGAAAGTTCCATTGGATGGACTAATGACCGTGGACTCTGGACCAAGGACTAAAGATAAGAAAATAAAAAATGAAAAGAGTGAAGAAGGGTTAAAGGCTAATGCGACCGATGTACAACCCACTTCGCTTGCGCGATCGCAACAAAGCGAACCACAAGTCACAGATTACGAGCCTCATAAATATAATCCTTTTCGGGGGTCGCTTTTTTTACCGCGATACGTGTTGCCAGGATTTATTGTTCTGGACAATGGATTGTTGGTCTCTGGGGCAACGGGCGGGAACGATCCTTTACACTATCACAACTGGATTGGGGGTGCCACTTATCGCACCGATGCCAAGCATCTCGGCTATTTTGGGCGTTATACTTTTAGCCGTTATCAACCCACTTTTGGAATAGGAATCGATGACTCTGCTGTCGATTTTGGAACGCTTAGTTTTTCCACCGGAAACACCTATCATTTTTATGAAGAAAGAAGACAGGCTTATGCCTTCTTTTCTGTCCCCTTGGGAACAAGACAAGCCGTTGGGGCGAGTTATTTTTATGAAGATCGCATGCCGATCACTGGAATTTTAGCTAACGAAGCGGCGGCACTCAATTTAGGAATTTTTTCCGGTATCAACATAAACTATGTCTATGGTGATCGTACAGCCTATCCAGCTTCTATAAGCCCAACAGAAAAAGGGCGGACTTTGAGGCTTAATGGGACAATTACTGATGGACGATTGGGTGCAAATGAACAAAATGAACAAAAGATTTTTTCAGGGGACTATCGTGAATATATTCCTCTTGGAAAAAATCATGTGATTGCGATGCGTGCCGCCGGCGGCATTGCCTTTGGTGATGCCATTCTTCCAGGGACATTTAGTTTGGGTGGTTCCCTGGGCGAAGGGGCTTTAACGGGAGGGACTTCCTCTCGCAGTTTCAGTTTGCGGGGACTTCCTCTTTCCACATTGGTGCGAGACAAGGTCATGCTGTTATCGACAGAATATCGACTTCCGTTGGTTTCTCCGCAAAGAGGTTTAGGGACCTGGCCCATTTTTCTAAACAATCTTCATCTAGGATTTTTTGCCGACTATGGAGATGCGTGGGGGAGGGCGACCGATCCCACTAAAAATGGGTTGAGAGATTTCTTTGACGATTTCTTTTTGGGAGTTGGAGCAGAATTGAGGGGTGATTTTGTAATCGGTCACGGACTTCCCTTAACCGGCAGAGTCGGTTATGCGCGTATTATGGTCAACCGAGATCGTTTGGGAAATTTGAGAGATCCCTTTTTGAATAATCTCGTCAGAAACGGAATGTTTATCTTGCAATGGGGAAGCTCTTTTTGAATAAGTTCCAAGTTCCAAGTTCCAAGTTCCAAAAAAATTCTCTAATTTCCAGACATCTAAAAATTGGAATTTGGATTTTGGTATTTATTTGGAATTTGGTGCTTGGTACTTGGAGCTTCGCTAGGGAGTTGCCGCCTATTTTGCAGGTGCTTGAAAGAGAACCCTCCAATTTAGAAGACATTGAAGAGCTTGTTGATTTTCGCTGGTATGATGTCGCGTGGGAAGCTCTTAAACAATACCCCAAAGAAGAAAAAGTTTTATTTTTGAAAGCAAAAACCCTTGCAGGCTTAAAAAAATATGATGAAGCCCTTCAACTCTTTGATTCTTTAATTCGCGATGTGCAAAATCCTGAGATAAGAAGAGACTGTATCTTAAGGAAGGCTTATATATTGACACGTCTCAAGCGTTACAATGAAGCGACTCAAATTTATGAAAATCTCATCAAAAATATTCCAGTTGCAAAAATGCAGAGAAAATTATCTGCGCGAGCATTCAAGGTAGCGTTAGAAGCAAGAAATTATCAAAAGGCCTTACAACTTTTGAAGGGAATGGGCCCTGCCGAAACGAGTTGGTGGAGAGGGTGGTGTCTCTTTCGTTTAGGACGTTCACAAGAAGCATTAAAACAATGGAGTCTCTTTACACCCAAACGACACAAAGAATTCTACACCCAGGCTTTGTTTTGGAAATCTTTTATTTTGGAAGAATTAGGGAAAACAACGCAGGCAAAACCACTTTTGCAAGAACTGGTGACCAAATATCCCCTTTCATTTTATGGGATCCTGGCGCTCCATAAACTGTATCCAGACGGCAAGAAAAAATCTCCAGAAATTCCAAAACCAAACGGTTTGGAACAAAAATTCCCTCTTGAGTTTCAAGGGGAGATTAAGCGTGAGGCAAAAGTGAGAGGGCTCGAACCCTATTTAGTCTTTGCTCTTGTTTGGCAGGAATCAAGATTTCGGGATTGGGTCATCAGTCCTGTTGGGGCTATCGGGTTGATGCAATTGATGCCTCAGACTGCTTTGCAATTGGCAAAGGCTTCCAAGATAAAACATTTTCACTTAGCCGATATTTTGGAACCCTCGACCAATATCAAACTCGGCTCCTTTTATCTAAAATTTCTAAAGCAGTTGTTTTCCAATCAGATCCCCTATGTTTTGGCCGCCTATAACGCGGGCGAAGAAGCGGTAAGCCGCTGGCTCTCTTCGAGAGAAGACGAATCGGTTGAAATTTTTATTGAAGAGATCCCCTTCGACGAGACCCAAAAATACGTCAAAAAGGTCCTGGCCGCCTATTGGCTCTACCATTTGGTCTACAACGGCAAGCTGCCCGAAACACTTTTTCATGAATGAGTGTTTGACACGTTTTTGGGTACTTGTTAGAGGCGGCTTGTGTTTCCTACCCGCCTCCTTTCTTTAAGCCAAAATTGCCAGTCAATGTCAATGCTTATCAAAAGGAGAAACATTATGAAAAATCTGCTTTGGGTTATCGTTTTAAGTTTTCTTGCCTGCAGCCAACCTTTAAAAACCTCTCCGTCCGGTGCTATGATAAAGATCGACGGTTCCAGCACCGTCTTTCCAGTCACCGAAGCGGTCGCCGAGGAATTTCAAAAGGCCAAGGAAGGTGCGGTCAAAGTGACAGTCGGCATCTCCGGAACCGGAGGAGGTTTTAAAAAGTTTTGCAGGGGAGAAACAGATATTTCAGATGCCTCCAGACCGATTCTCAAAAAAGAAATGGATGACTGTAATTCAGGCGGGATCAAGTATATTGAGCTTCCGGTAGCTTATGATGCCTTAACCGTGATGATTCATCCTTCCAACACATGGGCAACAAAAATGACCGTTCAGGACCTTAAAAAAATCTGGGAGCCCACTGCGCAAGAAAAAATAACAAAATGGAATCAAGTTCGGCCCAACTGGCCCGATCAACCGATCAAACTTTATGGAGCCGGGGCTGACTCTGGCACGTTTGATTACTTTACAGAGGCCATTGTTGGCAAAGCAAAGTCGAGCCGGGGAGACTATACCGCGAGTGAAGATGACAATGTTTTGGTTCAAGGCATTGCCAATGACAAAAATTCTCTGGGCTACTTTGGATTTGCCTATTATGTTGAAAATCAAAATAAGTTAAAAGCAGTAGCCGTTGATGGAGGCAAAGGAGGTATTTTGCCTTCGCAAAAAACCGTTGAAGATGGTACCTATGAACCACTTTCCAGGCCAATCTTTATCTACATCAACAATAAATCGTTGGATAGAAAAGAGGTAAAAGAGTTTGTTGAATTTTATCTGAAGAATGCGGCGAAGCTCGTGCAAGAAGTTAAATATATCCCATTGCCAGCCAAAGCTTATGAAATGGTCTTGGGAAATTTTCAAAAAGGTAAAATCGGGACCGTCTTTGGTGGTAAATCTGAAGTGGGGCTCAAAATTGAAACCCTTTTACAGCGCGAAGCGAAATACTGATCGCATCATAGCAGCGCTACTCTTTCTAGCCGCTCTCTCCTCGATAGCCATTACCGCGGGGATTGTGGGGATACTCGCCTATGAATCGCTGAGTTTTTTTAAGAATGTCTCCATTATTTCTTTTTTGACCGATTCCCAATGGACTCCACTCTTTGATGACGCTCATTATGGAATTCTTCCTTTAGTGACGGGAACTTTAGTGACAACAACGGTTGCGATGCTGGTTGCCTTGCCTATTGGCACGATCACTGCCGTTTATTTAAGTGAATATGCCCACTTGAGGGTGCGCGAAACGGTGAAGCCCTTTTTGGAATTGCTGAGCGCTGTCCCAACCGTCGTTTATGGCTATTTTGCCCTTTTGTTTGTCACTCCGCTTCTCCAACAAATCTTTCCAGACCTATCTGGTTTTAATATGTTAAGTGCCGGCTTGGTGATAGGAATCATGATTATCCCCTATGTCAGTTCGGTCAGTGAAGATGCCATGCGTGCTGTGCCGATGAATCTGCGGGAAAGTTCCTACGCCTTGGGAGCTACGAGATTGCAGACGGCTTGGAAGGTTGTAGTTCCCTCCGCTTTTTCTGGCATAGCCGCTGCTTACATTCTTGGAATTTCACGGGCTATTGGTGAAACAATGGTTGTTGCTATCGCTGCCGGCATGCAACCTAATTTGACTCTCAATCCCATGGAACCTGCGGCAACCATCACCGCTTACATTGTTCAAGTAAGCCTGGGAGATCTGCCACACGGAAGTATTGGCTACCAAACCATCTTTGCGGCCGGTCTCACTCTTTTTTTGATGACACTTGTCTTTAACCTGATTGGACACATACTCCGCAAACGTTTTCGGGAAATTTATTAAATATGGCCTCTTACGCAAAAATGATTGCTGCAGGGAAAAGATGGGACAAGCTCTTCATTCTCGTTGGCCTTTCTTCCATGCTGGTGGGGTTGATTACGTTATCTGCATTGATCATCGATTTAGCTATTGATGGAGTGCCCCGCCTTTCTTTGAATTTTTTTACCTCTTTTCCATCCCGCTTTCCTGAGGAGGCGGGGATTTTGTCTGCATGGGTTGGAACATCGCTTGTGATGTTAGTGACGGCACTCAGTGCCGTTCCATTGGGCATTGCGGCAGGTATTTATCTTGAAGAATATTCAAGAAAAAACTGGCTGACCGACTTCATTGAAATCAACATCGCTAATTTGGCTGGAGTCCCCTCCATTATTTATGGTTTGATGGCCTTGGGGCTTTTTGTCTATCAATTGCATTTAGGGCAAAGCATTTTGACGGCAGGGCTTACTTTGGCACTGTTGATTTTGCCAATGGTCATCATGGCAACTCGCGAAGCGATTCGCTCCGTCCCAACGGCAATGCGAGAGGCCGCCTATGCAGTGGGGAGCAACAAATGGGAAGTGGTCAAAGATCATGTTCTCCCCTATTCTACCGGCGGGATTTTAACAGGAGTGATCATAGGGCTTTCGAGAGCGATCGGCGAAACTGCCCCTCTCATCACCATTGGAGCGTTGACGTTCATCGCTTTTCTTCCCAAATCCTTAATGGACCCTTTTACCGTGATGCCGATTCAGATGTTTAACTGGGTATCCAGACCTCAAGAAGCGTTTCATTTCAATGCAGCAGCCGCGGGTCTTGTTTTGATGGCGATGACCTTAGCGATGAACGGCCTTGCCTTTTACATCCGTTTTCGCTTTAGAAAGAAAATAAAATGGTAAAACACAATGGAATAAAAGCAGAAGTCAAAAATCTCAATTTTTATTATGGCACTAAACAAGCCCTCAAAAATATTAGTCTGACCATTCCTGAAAAAAAAGTGACTGCATTTATTGGCCCTTCTGGTTGTGGCAAGACAACCTACCTAAGATGTTTCAACCGGATGCATGATCTTTATGCAGGCAACCGTTATGAGGGGAAAATCATTTTACACCCCGATGGGGTTAACATCGTTGATCTAAACTTGGATCCTATTGAAGTGAGAATGCGTATTGGGATGGTCTTTCAAAAACCAAACCCGTTTCCAAAATCGATTTACGAAAATGTGGCCTATGGGCTCAAAATCCGCGGACTAAAAGGGGTGAGTGAAAAAGTGGAAAAGGCGCTCAAGGAAGCGGCCTTGTGGGATGAAGCTAAGGATCGTTTGAATGACCATGCTTTCAACCTCTCTGGAGGTCAGCAGCAGCGTTTGTGCATTGCTAGGGCTTTGGCAACCAACCCGGAAATCCTTCTGTTTGACGAACCAACCTCTGCACTCGATCCCATCGCCACCGCCAAGATTGAAGAATTGTTTACGCAACTAAAAGAGCGAGTCGCCATCATTATTGTAACACACAACATGCAACAGGCGGCACGAGTTGCCGACAAAACGGCGTTTCTTTACTTGGGGGAACTAATCGAGTATGGAGATACAAAAACTCTCTTCACGAATCCAAAAGAGAAACGAACAGAAGACTATATTACAGGAAGATTTGGATAGGAGGAAGAACGAATGAACTTACATACAGACAAACGATATGAAGAGGGGCTGCAAAGCCTTAAAGAACTGATTCTCAAAATGGGTGAGGTTGTGGAGGAAATGATCGCCCTTGCGATGAAGTCTCTGGTCGATCGCAATTCCAACCTTGTTCAGGAAGTGATTCAGAGAGATCCGGAAGTCAATGATCTGGAGATCGCCATTGATGATCGCTGTTTGGAACTGCTAGCCCTACATCAGCCTGCAGCCTCCGACCTTCGGTTCATTACCATTGGGCTGAAAATTAGCAAAGATTTGGAGCGTATTGGTGATCTCTCGGTCAATATCGTGGAAAATGCCTTGGAGATTAATAAGGAACCTGCTTTAAAACCCTATATCGATCTTCCCAAGATGGCTTCCAAATCCCAAACCATGGTCAAAGATTCACTCGATGCCTTTGTCAAAAGGGACATCCTACAGGCAGAAAGGGTGTGCAAGGTTGATGATGAAGTTGACGATCTCAATGACCGCATTTTTGGTGAATTGGTTGCCATTATGAAAAAAGACCCAGAGTCCATTTCAAGAAGCACAAGACTCATTTCTATTGCAAAACATTTGGAGCGGATTGCCGATCATGCAACGAATATTGCCGAAGAAATCATCTTTATGGTGAAAGGGAAAGATATCCGCCACGGCAAAATATCATTTGAGGAGTAGTTTTTCAATTCCTTCAAAAACGGCAATAAGATGGCGGACATTTGAGACAAAGTCGATTTTGGAGACATCGATTGTCAAAACAGGGCCTTGGTACCAACCGGTCTTTTGTAAAACATCAGCAAATTGATCGTAGCGGTTATTGAGCGCTTTTACTAAACGCACCAGCCCTTGCGGCAAGTCCTCTTTCTTATCGGGAACCAATTCTTCTTTTCTTTCTCGTTCACGAATGTTGGTTAACAACATTTCAGAAGAACCTTTCAATAAAATCATCAAGTGTGGCCTAGGAAGAGAATCAAAATCTCTTCTTAAACGCTCTTCGATATTTTGTAGGCCTTGAGCATTTAAAAACGGAATCTCCATGTCATTGTGCAACACTTCGCAGAAAGCATAACGATCGGCAAAAGGGGAGCCGTCAATGCAGGTGGAACCTTTCAAGTGGGCCACCGTTTGAAGCTGCATTTTGCGAAGGTCCAAGTAAGCGTGCTGGATATCGAGGGCCGCCTTTTCCAAATCTTTTTTGTGAAAATCCGATGGGTCTTCTAAAAAGTTGTTGATGGCTGCGTAGTAACCCCCAAGAGTTCTTTTTGCTGAGTCTTTGGCTGTGTTGAGAAGCGGATAGATCATATAATTGTGAGGGATATGATCTTCAAAACCCTCATCCGGGAGTTCAAAAAGGGCATTCATCCCCGTGTTGAACGCCAAAAATTTTACGAGAGAACTTTTTCCTGTGCCAATATTGCCGACACACGTAATCAAAATCTGATTTTGAGAAAAAAATTGGTGGAGCCTTCGCTCCACAGAGGTGAGACGATTTGGAATCTGATGGCGGGGTATATTTTCATCCGCAATGAGGTCAAGCATTGTTTCTCCTCGCGGCGATTATCCTTCTTACTTTTTCGCGGATTGTTGCTGCTGCCACATGGACATAGTCGGGGTGATCAACCATATCGATTTCAGCTGGCAAAACAATCAAATCGATATCAGGTGGGACGATAGCAATTTCTTGATAGCGTGCGGTCACCTTTTTCCAATTGGTAACTAAGTGTTCGTAGCATTCATGAATTTCTTTTAAGTAACCGGGCTGGATGGAGGCAGCATAACCATCTCCATCTTTGGCTCTTTTTTCCCTTCTTTTTTCCAAAAGCTCCGGTTCGGAGCGCAAATAGACCATCAAATCAGGCAGCCGAATGTGCTCTTTTTCCAGAACTTGTCTTAGCATTGTTTTGTAGAGATTGGCATGGGCCTCGGGCATCTCACCCGACTGAATCATTCTTTTGACAAAAACTTCTGGGCCATCCAAAAAAGGTCTATCCTCAACAACCAAAACGCCATGGGAATTTTCTCTAGTCATCAAATGACGGATCTCTCTTTGTTGTTGGGTACGCATATAGAGAAAAGCGATCTCTGTTGGAAAAATGTTAGCGAGTCGATCTTGATAAAATAAAGCAAGGCATTGATCGGCTAAAGAATCTTTTTCAATTCTTTCCGAAAAAGTGTGTAGCTCGCCATTATCGAGAAGTAATTCCAAATCTTTTTTGTAAGGATCTTTCGAGAGGGCATTCATGAGGGTTGTTTTTCCCGAAAAGAGATTCCCCATGATGCCAATATGAAAATTTCTGGTCACGCACCCTGTCTATCAAACGCGCTCTTCAGGGTCAAATAACTTTTTGTACTCTTGTAGGGCGAAGCGGTCGGTCATACCGGCGATATAATCGCAAATGTGGCGTTTGAGGTCGTTGTTTTTCTTAATGCGGCTATAAAATTCATCCGGCAAGATTTTGGGATTGCCTAAATAGGCGTTGAATAGATCTGTGATCGTTCTTTTGGCCTTTTCAGCCATTCTTTCAACCCGCCAATGGCAATACATATTTTCGAAAAGAAATTTTTTGAGCTCTGCCGTCTTTTTTTGCGTTTCCGCACTTAAACCGACGACATTTTTTCCTTTGGCGCGCACCTCTTCCAGTGTTGCGATCTTTTTTTCGGTAAACCTTTTTCTTGTTTCGGTTTGCAGATCATCCACCAGTCTATGAATTAATTTGCTAACCGTTCGAAAACGCTTGACCTTGTCAGGTGCTTGAGGGAATTTTTTGGTGATTTCAGAAAAAATTTCTCGCCACAATGCAACCTCTTCCAACATTTCAAAGGTCAACATTCCATATTGCAAACCATCATCTAAATCGTGATTCATATAGGCGATCTCATCGGCAAAATTGACTATTTGGGCTTCCAAAGTGGGATAGCCGACTTTTTTTAGTTCCTCATCATCCTCTGGTTTGTCGTATTCTGAGGAGTGTTTCAAAATGCCTTCGAGCACTTCAAACGAAAGGTTCAGTCCTAAAAAATCGGGATAACGTTCTTCCAATTGTGTGACCACACGATAGCTTTGCTTGTTATGTTCAAACCCACCGGCGTCTTCCATCAAGACATTCATTGCCGCTTCACCCGCATGACCAAATGGTGTATGGCCCAAGTCATGTGCCAGGGCAATCGTTTGTGCTAAATCTTCATTCAGTCTCAGCATTCTTGCGATGCCACGCGAAATTTGGCTCACTTCCAAACTGTGTGTTAGCCGAGTGCGATAGTAATCCCCTTCATGATTGATAAAAACTTGAGTCTTGTATTCAAGGCGTCGAAAAGCGGTGGAATGAACAATCCGATCGAGATCTCTTTGAAAACGGGTTCTGAAAATACATTCGTCTTCTGTATGTTGGCGACCGAGACTTTTTGAAGAAAGTTGGGCATACGGCGCCAACAGATCTTTTTCCCTCTCTTCATAGGCTTCACGGTTATGCAACGGGGCGGACTTTTGTTCCGGCATGGTTTACCCCCTCCATTTCTTTAACGTAGGATTTCAAAACTTCTTTGGAAAAATTCAATGGGTCGATGTCATAATCTTTCAGTCCTTTTGTCAAAACAGGTGTGTTGGCACTGGAGATGTTAATGCCTGTATGGATCAAACAGGAAACAGGCGAAGAGGTTGCCACAGAGACTGAGAGTTTTGCGTTGTCATCATACAAATCATTTCCTTTTCTTTGAACGTTTCTGCATGAAGGATTTTTGTGAAGTAAATCATGGAGAATGGCAATTAACAACCGTTGCCTCAACACCATTCTTTCTAAATCTTTGTCAAAGTGTTCCACAATGAAATGAAGCATATCTTCGCTAAAGATCGGTGCATTACGAGCCACATCTTCAAGGTCTACCATTTTTTCGATAGGGACATTGGCTGGTCCTATGAAGGAGGCGATCACATCCCCTTTAATGTGTGTAAAATCGCGAATCCAGTTGGATCGAAGCTGGATTCCATCATAGAGAATGGGGGTGTCGATAAAGCGACTTTTCATCGTTGCCATAAGCCAAAAAGGTCATTATCTCAGTCTATGTAAGGAAGCAACTTTTTTGAAAAGGTGCCGATAGATTCCCGCGGGCAAGCCCGTGGTATTCTGGGTCTCGAGTTTTAGGGAATCTACCCAGCCGCCAAAGGCGGCGAGAGGGGGAGGCTCCATCCCCGCCTTGGCGGGGTGGAGGGGGCGACGCGAGCCCCTATAATAGACTCATTATGTTGTCTTCAATACAGGTGAGCGCCTCTTTAGCCGGAGAAGTTGGGTTTTGGGGGCAGGCTGTTTTGCTTGCTCCTAGTGGGTTGCATGCCGCTTTGCAAACCGGTTTTGATCCTGCTCAAAATGATTTAGAAGAGATTCAGGGTGTCTTACACCCTTTACGAAAAGCTCTTCTTGCGCAACATGTTGATTTGTTAGACGTGCCGCCTTCCTTCGAAATTGGTGACAGAGAAAACGCCGCAAACCTTAAAAAAATAGCCACTTCATTTCAAGCCATTCCTCATCATCCATACATGGCGGCAGCCAATGCTGTTTTTTTTGGAGGCGCTCTTCGGTTTGCCACGACAAAAGATGTTTTGGAAAAAATGGCCGTCATTACAGGCCCCCCAAATCCTTTTTATGTTTTAGTTGCTCCTGTGATTACTGCTTTTTTTATTTGGGGCGGCGAAATGGAAAGTGCTGCATTGATGCATCGAGATTTGGGAGATATTTGGATTCGCTCTGATCAGGTAGATAAAGCGAGAGAGGCCTATTGCAAAGAGGGAGATATTTGTTTGAGGTGGGCTGAAGAATTATCAAGGGAGTCAGGAATTATACAGGGTGAGGATTCTGAGTTCCGGGCCTATTGTTTGGCGAATCAATATGTACAAAAACTGAGGCTTGCAAAAGAAGCTTACCAAAGAGCAGAATCGGAAGAGGATTTAAAAAAAATTAGAAGATTTATACAAGAAGGGGAGCGCGAAGCAGAGCATTTACGAATGCGCGCTACTTTTGCAGGCCTTTAGATTTAAAAGCGGTGGCTGATTTTTTCGGAAAGATCGTTAGCTTTAAAAGCAGCTAGCGTTCTGGCACAGGACTCGCAAACTCCACACATCTTTTCTTTTCCTTCGTAGCAACTCCAAAAATTATCGAGAGGAAGATCGAGTTCAATGAGTTTTGCAACCATCTCTTTTTTATTTATTTCTTGAACGTAGCTTTTAACTTTTGGAGGATAAAGAAGGGTGGAGAGTTCCAGGGCGCGGTTTAGGCGATGGACATAATCAGAACTATTATCGGGAAAAGTGGCGGCCTCTTCGCGGTTAAAGCCGGTGATAATCGTTGTTGCGCCTAAACTTTCCGCAAAAGAAGCCGCGATGTTTAAAAAAACGCCATTGCGGTTGGGGACCCAAACAGCCTCCGCTGATTTTTCGGTTGCCTTTTTGTCTTTGAGTTTTTCCAAATCGCTAAAACGGGGGAGCAAAGTCGTCGTATGGGTCAGGGCATTTTCACCTAAACTTTTAAGCCAAGGGAGTTCCACAACCTGATGTTTAATCCGCCAAAGCTTTGCGATTTTTTGTGCCGCTTTGGTTTCTTGGTTGGCTGCTCGCTGGCCGTAGTTGAAGGTAAGTGCCAAGACCACTTCATGATATTGCTTTGCAACGGCCGTCGAAAGGTAGGAATCTAATCCACCAGAAAGTAGAGTAACAGCGCGATCCATTTATCGTGCAGAAGGTCTTTTGCCTAAGCCTCTGAGCCTTTTTTCTAAATCGCCAAGTCTTACATTCAGCCTTGCTACATCTTTTCGGGTCGGAAAGTTGAGCATGGAGACCAACTCAGAGCCTTTGTTCATCGCCAGCTTTTTGGCTTGTTTGGCCACATTGCTTTTTTCGATTTTGCTAAGGCAGGTTGCAAGACTTTTTTTGGCTTCTTTGACCAGGCGGTTTCTATCAGGAAGGATATCGGCACGGCTTATCGTGTTTACGATTCCATCCGCAAAATATTTTACTTCTTTGGTAATCTGGTTTCTCTTTTTGAGGGCTAAGTGGATGATGTCGCGATGAGTTAGCCCTGTTAATTTCCTTTCCCACTTTGGTGGAAGGGTGTGTTTGAACTGCTTGTAGGCCCACTGAGCCTGTTTTTCGAGCGTGTTCAGGGCATGGTCAAAAGTTCTCAAACTGAGCGGAAACAGGCTGTGATTTCCTTTCCCTGCCCTCGCTTTGGTTCTTTTTTTCATAGTTATCTCCTTGTTTTATATAGTAATCCTATACGTTATTACGCACCGTGTCAATTCCTGTTTTTAGCTTATTTTTTTGCCCCGTCAACCTGATTTAAATCAGCTTTCAGCATACCGCACGGTACCAGGTACCTGGCGGTATTAGAGAACCACTTTTATTCGATTTGCAAGCCCATTTACTTGGTTCACCATCGCCGAAACCCGGCGTGATGTTGTCGCCTTAGATTCTTCCAAGAGGTTATGAGTTTTATCGGAAGGCAGCGGCGTCATAACAAGTTCTCTGTAAACTCTTTTACGTTTTTCATCATCGTTCACTAGGCCAAGGTAAGAAGGATGAAATTCTAATAATTCGTTTGGTGTGCCAAATGCATAGTAGGTATAACCACTCCATAACCAATCTTCTGGTCTGATTACAAGTCCAGCAGATAGGGAGTTTCTATGCTGATAACGTAAACAAGCTAACGCATAGCGATCATTAGGAATGATATTGCTTCGATATCGATGGGCCCAAAAGTGCCCGATTCTGTTATGCCGCTGATTAAAATCTTTAGCATATTTTAAACAAAGTTCCTGCATGATTTGGTCGATAAAATATCCCGTATGGGTGGAGAGGAGGAGATGGATATGCGAATGAAGCAGTTCATAATTATAAAGCCTGAATGCAAACTTCTCTTTAACCGCAGCTAACATTTCCAAGAATATTTTGAAGTCTTCTTCTGTCTGAAGCAAATGCTCTTTGTTATTACATCGCAAAATGGTGTGATAATGAATGTCATCACCTTTGATTCGTGGCGCTCTAGGCATGGCAAAACTCCTTTCCCACTTACCGTGTGGTACCTGGTACCAGGCGGTACCGTGGGGTACCTGGTACCGAGTGGTAATGCGAAAGGCGTGCCAAAATGAAAGGCTTTAGTTTTCAATAGGTTAGATTTTTTGGGGGTGCTGCAACTGACGAAATATGAACAGGTGCCGACGGATTTTTACCACCAGGTACCTGGTACCTGGTGGTATTTTTGGTGGTACTTTAAATTTCCTGATAAGTTCACTTAGGCTTCAGCCAGTCTATATTGACGTTGCTACCATCTGAGAGACGTGCAAGCACCACTCCGCTCAGCTGTTTAGTAAGTGCTAAAACAGTAGCAGTGTTGCCACCGGGTATAATTTTGTCTTTTTCTGGATTTTTCATTAAGTCTCTGTGATTTACTTTAGAACCTACTATGAACTTTTCTCCAAACTTGTTTTCGGAGGATGTGATTCTAGGTATAATGGTTATTTTATTTCCATCAGAGAGAATTTCAGTTCCCGGATCAATATCTACAAATTTAATTTTAGGTGGCACTGTTCCAAAACGATTAACGATTGAGTTGTGGATGGCCTTTGCAGATATTCCTGTATATTTTGCCCACCCCGCCAAATCATAAATAGGCAGACCGTTGTCCTTAGCTATTTGTTCTACAAGTTTTCCCGCCTTTGCAGGATCGGTTACCACCCCTTGCTGTAGTAGAACGTCAGCTAATGTGTCTCCTTTTGATGCGACATAGCTAAAAATGGGGATAGTCATAACGTCCTCCTTTGTTGTACCAACATCAAATTACAGCAAATTGCGTGCCAAAACGTACGCACTTTTCGGGCCAGCCTCAGCATAAGAATTAGTTATGATTTTATTATGGTTTTTAGTTTCATTGAATTTTTACACATGCTCAGAGCATCTCGGAATGGGTGAAAATGTACCATTTTTCTGCTGGAAACTTTTTTATTTTGGGGGCAACATTTCTATTGCTCAAAGTGTCATCAAAATTTTGACGCTTTCCAATTTTATCTGACGATCAACATCACTTCAAATCTTTAATCTTTAGCTGAATGGTTTTGATGTTGAGGTAGGTGTTCCATTGAGGGACAAAGGCGATGTTGCCGCTACTTAGTGTTTACCGCCAGATACCTAGTGGTACAGTGCACCAGATCCTGAATAGACACGTAGTGTCAACGCAATCGCCTGAGATCGAATAGTTAATTATAACTTGACAGTATTTGAGGCCAAAATAGACTTGTGCTGTGTGAAAATTCTATTCGTTTGCGAATACAACGCTTGTCGGAGTCAGATAGCTGAGGGGCTGGCCCGTGCGCTCCTTCCGGAAAATTTTTCAATAACGAGTGCCGGTATTTATCCTGGTGAGTTGAATTGGGTCACCATTGAAGTAATGAAGGAGATCGGGATCGACATCTCAACCCAGAGGTCCAAGTTGCTTGCAGAAGTATTGGACAGGCGTTTTGATCAAGTAATTGTCCTGGCAGAAGCGGCATGGAGGGCGGTCGAGATGTTAAAAACCGACCACAAATTGCTTTGGCCCTTTCCTGATCCAGCATGCGATCCCGGCGATGCCGAAGCGGTGAAAGGACGAATCCGCAGAGTTCGAGATCAGTTGAGAGAGAGGATTTTAACCCTATGAAGTTTTCCCGTTTTGGGATTTTAGTCATCGGTTCTTTGCTGGTTGTTGTTGTCGGCATCTCTTTTATCCATTTTCAGCGAGAGCAGACCGCTCTTCGCGATGACCTCAACCGACGCGCCCGTGTGATCTCAAAAAGCCTCGCGCCGCCTGCAATCCGTATCTTGAAGAATCCCCCCGCCATTGACGAAGAAGACGTTGCGGAGCGGTTGGAGGGGCAGGGTCGTACTATCGGACTCATGATTTGCAACCTTGAGGGAAAACCGATCGCATTGTCGTCGACACTGACTGACACAGTAACCTGCAACGATGAGGTCATGGCCACGTTGGAAAGCGGAAAGGAATCTATTTTACTGGATGAAATAGGGGGTCAGTCGCTCCACCGCCTGATTTTGCCATTGAAAGATCGCACCGGTTCTCTTCTTGGCACCCTTACCATCGTTCACGATTCCTCATACATTACCAAACGGGTCACGTCCGCAGTCACCTGGATGACCCTCAGCCTCGCCATTTTGGCGATTGTCATTGCTCTTGGAACCTATCTTGCCTCTCGTCGCTCATTCCAAAGGTCGGTCACTCAGCTCCTCGACTGGATGAAATCATCGAAGAGTGCGGAAGACCTCCCTCCACCCACCGAATCTCTTTTGAGACCTGTCTCCAGGGAGGTTGAAAAGCTGACCGCGCGGCTACGGGCGGCCAAAGAGACAGCCAAAGAGGTTTCGGAGGCAAATCGTGTGAGTAATCTTTGGACTGGGGCACGACTCAAGGGTCACGCTACGTTTTCTATCGGAAATAAATCGCTGATCGTTGTTTCCAACCGGGAACCATACATGCATGTCAAGAAGGAGGGAAAACAGCGAGTCATCATCCCTGCCAGCGGTCTTGTAACAGCCCTCGATCCCGTCCTTCGGGCGACGAGCGGTATCTGGATTGCCCACGGGTCAGGAGAAGAGGACCGCGACTTTGTGAATAGTGAGGACAAGATTCTGGTACCGCCAGAGTCTCCGCTTTATACGCTTCGCCGGATCTGGCTCACGCGAGAAGAAGAAGAGCGATACTATTATGGCTTCTCCAACGAGGCAGTCTGGCCCCTCTGCCATCTCACCCATCACCGTCCACATTTTGAGGAGAAGGACTGGCAGTCTTACATAAAGGTGAATGAGAAATTTGCCGACGCTGTCCTCCAAGAATGTGGCAAAGACCAACCGTTTGTCCTAGTTCAGGATTATCATTTTACCCTGCTCCCAAAGTTGATTCGCGAGAGGCGGCCGGATGCCGTGGTTGGCCTTTTCTGGCACATTCCCTGGCCTACGCCTGAATCGTTTCAAATCTGTCCCTGGAAACGAGAGATATTGGAAGGGATGCTGGGAGCAAATTTTGTAGGTTTTCATCTGCAATCGTACTGCAACAACTTCCTGGACACTGTAAACAGCCTTCTCCCTGTGCGAATTGATTGGGATCGACCTGGCATCCTTCACAATGAAGGCTTAACAACGGTCAAACCGTTTCCCATTGGCGTCCAGTTGTGGTCGGAGCGAGGAGTCGCTTCAGATGAGAGATTTCGGGAAAAAGCAAATATGTGGCGGAAGGAGTTGGAGTTAAATGCCAAGCGTCTGATCGTGAGCGTTGATCGGCTCGATTACACCAAGGGGATTCCAGAGAGGATTGGTGCCATTGATCGGTTTTTGGAAAAGTATCCAGCCCATCGGGGAAAAGTTGTCTTTGTTCAACTTGCGGCCCCCAGCCGGGTTCACATCCCCCGTTACAGAGAATTTGTGACAGAGGTGGAGGGGCTTGTGGAACAAATCAATTGGAGACATGGGACAGAAGACTGGAAACCGATTCTTTTTCTCAAATCGCATCATGACCCCGAAACAGTTTATACCTTTCTGCGGATGGCCGATGTTTGCATCATTAGCTCTCTTTCAGACGGCATGAATCTTGTCGCCAAGGAATTTGTCGCGGCGCGAGAAAAGGGAGATGGAGTGTTGATCCTTTCGGAATTTACCGGGGCCGCTCGGGAGTTTCAAGACGCGTTGCAGATCAATCCCTATGCCCGTGCCGACTTTGCCGAGGTCATCAGGGTGGCCATTGAGATGCCGATGGAAGAGCAAAAAAAACGGATGAGCCGGATGAAAGCACAGGTCATAGAGCACAATGTCTACGGATGGGCCGCGAATCTTATCACGGAAATGACTCAAACTGTAGAAGTCGGCATTTCATCCCGTCAAGATTTTCAAACAAGCAAGTACCTTTAAATTCTTTTGAGGTCTTTTATCTTTAATTGGATTGTTTTTTGATTTTGGTAGGTGTTCCATTGGGGGACAAAGGCGACATTGCCCCCCTTAAGTGTCAACGGATGGTTGTTGCTCATATTAAACCCGATTGCTTCCAATGTGGTTTCCAAATCGGTCACTTTGAATTTCAAATGTTTTTCGCCCACGACACGCAAGTCATTAAATTTTAGATCGTTGCAGGCAAAAACCGGTTCTGGATTTTTGATTCCAAAAGGTTTGAGAGACCCCAATTCTTCAAGAAACTTTGCTTGAATGTCATTTAATTTTAATTCGCAATCGATATTCAAGAAAGGCTTAAATGGTTCTTCCAAGACTTTTTGTTGGAGTGCCTTTTCGAAACGTTCTTCAAATTGGCTTAAATTTGTTAGCGAAACCGTAAGGCCGGCCGCTTGTTTGTGCCCACCAAATTGCTCTAGCAAATCGGAACAGGCCTCTAAAATTTCAACAATGTGTACTCCGGGAATGCTTCTTGCCGAACCTCTCGCAAAATCTTTTTCGATCGCCAAAGCAATAGAGGGGCGGTAATAATTTTCTGCGAGTTTGGAAGCGACCAATCCGACGATGCCCGGATGCCAATCTTTTGAAGAAACAACAAAACCGTTTTTTGCTAATTTATCTTCCGCCTGTCTAAAAGCTTCTCTCACATGTTTTTCCTGCATCGCCTGTCTTTCTTGATTGCATTGGTCTAAAATCTTAGCAAGCTTACTAGCCCTTTCTAAATCGGCAGCACAAAGCAGATCCAAGCCCAGAGAGGCTTTGGCGATCCGACCACCGGCATTGATGCGGGGTGCTAATCGAAATCCAATATCGGATGGCTCCATGGTTTTACCGCCATCTAACTTACAGACTTCTTTCAGCGCGATGATGCCCATTTTTTTTGTGACTGCTAACTCTTTGAGCCCATAAGTCACCAAAATCCGGTTGATGCCGGTCAAGGGCGCTAAATCACCGACGGTTCCCAGTGCCACAAGATCTAAATGTTGCCTTAAGTTTGGCTCCCCATTTTTGAAGAGACCCTCCTCCCGCATTTTTTGACGTAGGGCTATGAGCAACATAAAAACAACACCGACACCGGCAAGCTCTCTGCCAGGTGTTCCTTCTTTCAACATCTGCGGATTGATGAAAGCAAAAGCAGGAGATTTCCTCGAATCCAATTCGTGATGATCGGTAACAATCACATCCAACCCATTTTTTTTAGCCCATTGAAGTGCATCCTGCGACTTTGTGCCGCAGTCGGCTGTAATAATGAGCGAAATCTTTTTGGCTTTCAGCTCCTCCAAGGCTTTGATATTGATTCCATAACCTTCTTGAATTCGGTCAGGGATATAAACAGTGAGGGGCAAGCTCAACTCAGTAAAAAATGTTTGAAGAAGTGCGGAAGAAGTAAGTCCATCGACATCATAGTCTCCATAAACAGCAATCGATTCTCGATTTTGGATGGCTTGAATCAAACGCCGGACAGCTTTTTCCATATCTGGAAAAAGAAAGGGGTTGGGCAAATCTTTTAAAGAAGGCTTCAAAAAAGCTTGTACCTTTTCTGGTTCGTCAATGCCACGATTAATAAGGATTTGCGCAGTAACCCAAGAGATTCCCAGCGCTTCAGCTAAACGCTTCTGGAGTGATGGGTTAGGGGACGAAATCCTCCAGGTTTTTTGCAGGGGCATAAATTAACACTACGCTTTTTTGCCAACCAAAAATTGAAAACGAGGCGCTGCTTTGTACATTGCGAGATAAATGGGACAGGCAATCGAAAAAGTGGAATAGGTTCCCGTGACGACTCCGACAATCAACGCTAGCGCAAAATCTTTGATGGTCGCCCCACCCAAGAAGTAAAGAACAATACAAACAAAAAGGGTGCTCAAAGAGGTGATGAGTGTTCGCGATAAGGTTTCGTTGATGCTGGTATTAACAATTTCTTCTACCGTGTCGGGGGCAATCAATCTTGTATGTTCACGAATGCGATCAAAGACAATAATGGTATCATTAATAGAGTAACCGACAATTGTTAAGCAAGCAGCCAAGATCGTGAGATTGAATTCCAATTGCAAAAGGGCAAAAAGTCCCAACGTCACCATCACATCGTGAAAGAGAGCAACAATGGCCCCTGGTGAAAAATAAAAGTCGAAGCGAAAACCGACATAAACAAGCATGCAAAACAGAGAAAATAAAACAGCCAGTGTTCCTTTGCGACGCAGTTCCTGGCCCACTTTGGGGCCAACGATCTCTTCTTGTTCTAAAATTAATCCCTCTTCTCCAAACGCCTTTGCCAATTCTGGAGTGACGGTGGTTGAGAGGGAGGCGGATTCTTCAGAAGGTTTAGCAACTTTGATCACCAGTCTTCTTTCTTGGGGGTTACCGTAGCGAACAACGGAGGCATCGCCCAGCCCCAAATTGGCAAGCAGATTTCGTACTTCTGTCTCGGAAACCTCTTTTGGAAATTGATATTGAAGTTTCACGCCACCCATAAAGTCAGTTCCGTAGTTAAGCCCGCGCGTGAAAAGAAGAAAAAGGCTAGCTCCGACAATCAAAGAAGACAAAATCAAAAAGAGAAAACGATTTTTTACAAAAGGGAAATTCGGCGTTTCTTTAAAAATACGCATGGTTAAATACTAATCCTCGCAATTTTGCGCCTTGATAAAAAGAATTCATAAACTGTTTTTGTCATCGTGACAGCGGTAAGGAGGTTACACATAAGGCCTATCATCAAGGTGACCGCGAAACCGCGAATTGGTCCTGTTCCGAACTGATACAAAATAATCCCTGCGATGATTGTTGTTAAATTGGAATCCATGATGGCTCGCACGGCATTGCTGTAACCCGCTTCTACGGCGGCTCTTGGTTGTTGGCCAGCTTTCAGTTCATCTCGAATGCGCTCAAAAATAAGGACATTGGCATCGACCGCCATACCGATTGTCAAAGCAATTCCCGCCATGCCAGGGAGTGTGAGGGTTGCTTGAAACATTGCGAGCAAGGCGAAAATAAAAAGTGTGTTGATGAGGACCGCCGCGTCGGCCAACAATCCGGAAAGATTGTAATAAACCACCATAAAAATAACGACGAGAAGAGTTCCTATCAACATCGCCTTCAAGCTTTTTTGAATCGAATCGGCACCCAGTGTCGGGCCAATCACCGTTTTGGTTGCCTCTTGGAGTCTGGCGGGTAGAGCCCCTTCTTGCAAAACCAATGTCAAATCTTTTGCCTCTTTGAGTTGTGATTGTCGATCCAAATTGCCGCCCAGGTCGATTTTGCACTGACCATTTAAAATCGGTTCTCTAATTTGTGGGGCCGACATGACATTGCCATCCAGCATGATGGCCAATAATTCCTTCACATGCGCTTTGGTCAATTCGCCAAAATTTTTGGCCCCCTCAGGGCTGAAAGTCAGGCTGACATAGGGTTGAGAGGTCTGTGGGTCAATTTGGACTTGAGCATTTTTGAGCATGTCACCGGTGATGTAGGACGTTTGCTCTAGAAGGTAAGGGAGTGCTTGAGTCACCTGTCCTGTTGCACTGTCGCGAGTCAGTTCAAAAGCAATTTCTGTTCCTTCCGGCAACTTGTCGTTCAAAATTTCGTTTAGTTTTTTCACATCATCTGCACTATAAGCGATTGGCAAATTATTTTCTTTTCTGGCGTTTCCAATCAAATCACCCAATGTCTTGCTCTCCAACTTTCCACTCACCAGCTTGAATTCCAACTTGCCTGCTTGCTGGATGACTTTGATCGCTCTTTCAGGGTCTTTTACACCCGGAAGTTCCACAATAAGTCTTGTATCCCCTTGCTGTTGGACTGTTGGTTCTGAAAGACCATAGCGATCGATACGATTGCGCACCGCTTGGACCGCCTGCGAGACCACATCTTTTCTAACAAGACTTTCATATTCTGGATCGAGGCTGAAATTTGCCATCGGTTGCGGTTGCAAGGTGGAACCCTTTTTTACAAGGGCAGTTTTATAATCTTTAGCAACCAGCTCGAGTGTGGTTTGCAAATCACTATCGGATTTAAAAGTAAACTGGAGTTGATGACTTGCCGGATCGCGTTTCCAATCGGCAGGTTCGATGTTTCGTTTTTTAAGATCTCTCAAAAGGTCTTGCGCTAACAGATCTACCTTTGTGGCAATCCCTTCTTCCACCATCACATCCATTTCGATATAAATCCCGCCGCGCAAATCCAAACCTAGGTTTAAACCTTTTTCCGGGAAGAAATCAAAATACCAGGGAATCGGCTTTTGTTGTGATTCGAGTTCCTGTCGGATTTGTGGGAATTTGAAGAAAGTGGGAACCAGTGCATAGATGGCCAACACAACGGAACCTAACATTCCCCCAATTTTCCACTTCCATGAAGAAGTCATAGTTATTCTTGAGATGGGGTCACTTGTGCGATGGCATCTCTTGTCATTTTAACATGAACATTTTGAGCGATTTCAACCGTGAGGATGTTATCCGCAATACCAGTGATTTTCCCATAAATGCCGGCGCGAGTGATGACCGAATCGCCCTTGCGCATACTAGTTAGCATTTCTTTCGTTTTCTTTTGTTGTTTTTGCTGGGGTCTAATCAGCAGAAAATAAAAGATGACAAAGATGATGATGAGGGGTGCGAAGGTTGAAAGGAGGTTCATCGGTCCTTGTGCTCCTCCTTGTCCTTGGGGACTTCCTGCCATGGCCATCATTGCGTGAATCATATGTTCTCCTGTTTGTTATAGAATTCTTTTTTGAATTCCGGATATCGATCTTGCTCAATTGCAAACCTCGCCTCCCTTACCAAACTCATGTAGTAATGTAAATTATGAAGTGTGCAGAGGCGGGCTGAGAGAATTTCATGTGCGTTGGTCAGATGGCGGAGGTAGGCCCTGCTATAGTTTTGACAGGTGTAACAGTCACAATTTTCATCCAATGGCCTTGGGTCTTCCCTGTATTCTGCATTGCAGACCGTCACAACACCGCGGGTGGTATAAATGGTTCCATGCCTTGCGGCGCGAGTTGGAAGAATGCAATCAAACATATCAATGCCGCGATCAATGCACTCGATCAAATCGTGTGGTTTGCCCACTCCCATCAGATAACGGGGTTTATCTTGGGGAAGAATGTTTGTGCAGAAGTCGGTCAGGTCATACATCTCCGGAATCGGCTCTCCCACCGAGAGGCCGCCGAGGGCGAAGCCCTCAAAAGAGTGCGATGGTGCGAGAGTGCGATGGTACGATAGTTCCAAAAGGCGGTCGATATATTCCTTGCGCAGTTCTTTATACATCCCTCCCTGAACAATGCCGAAGAGGGCTGCTTTTGTGCGGCGGGCGTTGAGAGAACGCTCGGCCCAGCGAAGCGACAACTCCATCGATTCTTGTGCCACAAGGGGTGTTGCCGGGTAAGGAAGGCATTCATCGAGCACCATCATAATATCAGAGCCTAAACATTCCTGAATTTCAATTGCCAGTTCGGGTGTCAGCAGATGCGAAGCGCCGCCATCAATGGGAGATTGAAAGAGGGCCCCCTCTTCGCTAATTTTGCAACTCTGCGAGAGACTAAAAATCTGATAACCACCACTGTCGGTTAAGATCGGTTTCTTCCAATTCATAAATTGATGAAGGCCGCCCAGTTTTTCAATGGTTTTATGTCCAGGCCTTAAAAAGAGATGATACGTATTCCCTAAAATAATCTCAGCCCCCATTTGCACCAATTCGTCCGGAGTCATCGCCTTGACAGTGGCGATGGTTCCCACCGGCATAAACACTGGAGTATGAATTTCACCACGGGGAGTCGTAATGATGCCGAGCCTTGCTTTAGTCTTTGATGCAGTTTTTAATAGTTGAAAATCCATAAATTTTTATATTTTTGATTTATGTTTTTGATTTTTAATTTTTGATCTTTGATTTTCATAAAATTAGCATGCAATCTCCATAACTGAACAAGCGATACTGCTTCGTAATGGCTTCTTGGTAAGCCTGCAAGATAAATTCTCTGTTCGCAAAAGCAGAGACCAAAACAATCAGCGTCGATTCTGGTTGATGAAAGTTAGTCAAGATTCCATCCACTATTTTGAATGGATATTCAGGATAAATAAAAAGATCGGTTAGGGATTTATTCCAATCACTTTCTAGTGCTCGAACAACTGTTGTTCCCACAGCAATGACACGTCTTCCTTCTTTTTTAGCTTGGTGGATGATATCGGCAGTCTCTTTCGGTACCGAAAATTTTTCTCCATGCATTCTATGTTGTGTGATGTCTGATGAACGAATTGGCAAAAAAGTGTCGGTAGAAACATGAAGGGTCACAGAAGTTGTTTGCACACCACAATCAATGATTTTTTGCAAAAGTTCTTGGCTAAAATGAAAACTGGCGGTAGGGGCGGCGGCAGACCCAGAGATTTTGGCAAAAATCGATTGATAACGTTCACGATCAATATCTGTGTAATCTTGTTTTGTTTTTCGCTGGATGTAGGGCGGAAGAGGGGGTAATCCCCATTTTTCAATTTGTTGCTCACTATTTTCCCCTTCGAATTCTACCGTGCAATCTTCAGCAGTTTTCTCTAAAATTTTTCCAAAAAAATCATCTCCGAATTGGAGTCTTAAACCCTCTTTTACTTTTTTGAGTGGTTTTCCAAGACACCGCCAAACATTTTCTCCCAATTTTTCCAAAAGCAGCAATTCGATATTTGTCCCTTGAGCCAGGATTCTTGCAGGGAAAACTTTTGTGTTGTTAAAAACCAAAACATCTCCCTTGCTCAAAAAATCAGGAAGTTCTTTAATAGAATGATGTGCCCATTTTTTTGGCACGCGGTTCAAAACCATCATCTTGCTCGCATCCCGCTCCGTAAGCGGTTGTTGGGCAATGAGCTCTTTGGGGTAGTTGTAAGAAAAAAGTTTCAAATCCATAATTAACGCGTGTGGTGAGAAAGTGATGGACAGGACCCGTCACTTTCTCACCTTCCTAATATAATTTTCGCAAAGTGGCTTTGGGATAGTAGTGTTCCAAAATAGTTTTGTAATCGGCTCCTTGGTCGGCCATGCCTTTTGCCCCCCACTGGCAAAGCCCTACGCCATGGCCATAACCGGTTCCTTTGAAAACGACATGACGGTTGTTCAATTCCACATCAAACCAAGTACTTTTTAAATTTTTAAAACCCAAAGTATTTCGCAAGTCGGTTGCTTTCAAATAAAGGTTGTTTTCGTCTGTTTCGATAATGATCATGGCATTTCGGGGGGAGTCATCAAAGCGCTCCAACTGGATTGAAACAATTTTTGAACCGGTCAACCCCCTGTTTTTCAGTGCGTTAAGAAGTTGGTGGTGAGAAAGGGTTAATTCCCAATCTTGATGCGGCGAATCTTTGCAATAATGATCAATAATGCTGCTGGATATTTCCTTTTTGCCCCACACTCTGGGTGCTACCTCTGTTTGTCCACCACAAGTGCTGTGAAAATAGGCAGGAAACATTCCAAGATACCAGAGGACTTCACCTCTTGTGGCATCCACCGCCTCTTTGACAATATTATCTTGAGTTGTTCCCAATGATCCTTTGTAGACTTGATCGGCGGTATCAGATTCCAAATCATAACTCCCGCTTTGACGGCGTTGCTTTTGTCTAAAAAGGGCATAAGTTCTGGCTGCCACCACTTGAGCCTTAATCGCTTCCTCAGGCCAGCTAGAAAAAATTTCACCATGCACGAGCCCTACCAAATAGTCCTCCAGAGGCAACTCATTGAGGACGAGCAATTGATTATTCGAATCTTTTTTGATTTCTAACCAACCTTTAAATTGTTTCCCTTGAATTTCGACCGCTTCCGTTCGGCTGCCGATTTTGATCACAGGATAGGAAAAAGTTTGGCTTCCAACTTTGAACCCATTTTCCGTGGAGGTAACCAGGGCAGGGCTGTCGATAAAATGACTAATGGGACGCGGTTCATTCCCTAATAGCCACAAATTTTCACCCTCAACAGTCAATTTTGGAAGGTCCTTGAAAATAGCAACCCGAACGGAAGGGATAACAAGCAGAGAACACAAAATCAGACTCTTCAATCTTTGCATGTCGGTTCTCTAACATAACTACTTGAATTGACAAAGAATTTATTCTTGCTGCTTGGTGAGTGGGTGGCCCGGAGTGTTTGTTGTGGGGTTTAGTTAGGGGCCCCCACAAAAACACGGAGGGACAGGCCCTACTCACCAAGCCAAGGAAGCAACATTTTTGGGGATTTGCCGATAAGTATAGTGTGGCCGACGACCACTGAGACTCTAATTAGAATTGACACTCTGTGTCGGCACCCTTAAAATTCGATGCAAAAGAGGAATCATTCCAAAATGTTACGACTCTCCATACCGGTCAAGGTCCTTTTGGCCGCAGGCTTTGGTTATGTTGCCATTCTTTTCGCGACCACCTGGGCCACTTTGGTTTACTCTCTCGACACTCAGGACCTCTGGCTGGGAATAAAAATTGAACATTGGTTTCTGATCGGAGAAATTTTCTTCGTCGTTTTAGTGGCCACCATTACCTCCTATTTTTTACTGGATCGTCCCTTGAACAAGTTGACCGAGATCATGAACAAGGCCGGAGAGGGAGATTTCTTAATCCGTGCTCCCAACAATCGCTCGGACGAAATCGGCATGTTGGCAGACAATTTTAATAAGATGCTAGCAAGAGTCACCGATCTCTCCGCCAACAAAATCCAGACCGATCACGATTTGATCATTGTTCAAGAAGAGTTGAAGTACAAAAAGAGTTTAGAGGAGAAGACAAAACTTATTGAAAGGGCAAATCACACTCTCGAAAATCTTGTCAAAGATTTATCCCTTCTTTACGAAATTGGGCAGAGTATTAACCAAACAATCGATCTAGAACAACTCTATCAAGTCATTGGAGATGTTTTGAAACGCAATTTAAGGTTGAAAAATTTTTCTTTGATGGTTTGGAACGACAAACATCAAGTTTTAACCGTCAAAACGGTCTTCGGTTTTGAAAAAGACTCCAAAGTAAAACAGATGACATTCCAAGCAGGAGAGGGAATTGCCGGAGAAGTTTTGAAAACGGGAAAAACGATTTATGTTGGCGATGTAAAAAAGGAAACGCGCCTTGTTGAAAGGGGTCTTGAGTTATTGGGCTCCATATTGTCCGTGCCGTTAACCTATAAGGGTGAGACACTGGGTGTTATTAATTTTGGCAGAGACAAGACCTATTCTTTCACCAATCATGATGTGAAAATGCTGACCTTGGTTGCCAATCAGGTTGCCCTCGCGATGGCGAATGCCAGACTCTACACGCAAACCAGAGAACTTTCCGTGACCGACGAACTGACCGGTGTTTTCAATCGCAGACACTTTGCGCAAGTTTTACAATTGGAGTGGAAAAGGGCAGTCCGTTTTAAACGAGAACTTTCTTTGCTTATGATCGATGTCGACTATTTCAAACGCTACAATGATACCTATGGGCATTTGAAAGGAGACGAGGCCTTAAAAGAAATTGGAAAGATACTGATTGCCAATTTGCGTGAGGTTGATACCGTCGCCCGCTTTGGTGGGGAAGAATTTATTGTGCTCCTGCCCGATACCGATAAGCGTGGCGCTCAAGCGGTGGCTGAAAAATTAAGACATCTTGTTCAAGAAAAAATCGAAGCGATCACGATTAGTGTGGGAGTGGCAACGTATCCCGATGATGTGACCGAGATGGATGACTTGATTGACCATGCCGATATCGCTCTTTATAACGCCAAAGACAAAGGCCGCAACCGGGTGTTGACCTACACGGGCGGTAAACCCCCAGAATCTTTAAATCCCCCCTCCGAAGAAAAACAAGATTCCAACATCAAACCAAGGTTAGTGCATTAAGTTTTTTGCAAGAGATCCCGCACTTTCTTCATATCTTCCCAAACAGGCCTTTTTGCATCGGGGTTTCGGAGTAAAAAGGCAGGGTGGTAGGTAGGCATGACTTTGATTCCTCTAAACTCCTGCCACTGACCTCTCATCGCAGAGATTTTTTGGTCAGTTTCCAAGAGATATTGAAAGGCAACCGAACCTAAACAAACAATAACCTTTGGTTTGATCGTTTCGATTTGCTGATGCAAAAATGGAATACAGGTTGCCGCTTCATCCGGCAGTGGCGCTCTGTTTTCAGGAGGGCGGCATTTGGCTATATTCGCAATATAGACAGTGCTTCTTTTGAGGCCCATTGCCTCAATGATTTTGGTGAGCAATTGACCGGCACGGCCGACAAAAGGCTCTCCTTGAATATCTTCATCACGCCCGGGGCCTTCGCCAATAAACATCAATTGAGCCTTGGGACTTCCCACACCAAAGACGATGTTTTTGCGCCCCTCGCAAAGCCGGCAGCGCTTGCAATCACCAATCTCGGCACGAATTTCTTCAAGGGTTTTTGGTTTTTCTGAGCCACCTTTTTTTGATTCCCCTTTAGGCACCCATTCCAGGCCTAGCTGCTTTTGATAAAGGAGGCTTTGTTTTAAATCTTGCACTAACTTTGTGATATCTGACATATGTATTGATGTTGCCGGCTTGGCTACCTGGCGATGAGGGCGCCGAAAGTACGTGATATTTTTTGGGTCGGCCCAAAAAATTCGCTCGACTCTCGCCCCGCCAGTCTTTTATCCCGATAAGGTGTGGCGGGGCTGCGAGACGACTTTCGTCACCCTCATCGCCACGCCACGCCGGCAACAGTCAATAACGAATGAAATGTTTCTTGTCTATCTTACAATTATAATTCTCGGTCTGTTTCTGGATCCCATTGTTGCGCACGCCTGGGGCCCAGGAACGCATCTTGATATTGCTCTGACTGTTTTGCAACATTCTTTTTGGGCGTTGCCGACTGTTCGTGCCCTCATTGAAACTTATCGTGACGACTTTATCTACGGGGCTGTCAGCCCCGACATCATCGTTGGAAAAAAGTATGCGGGGGCCATTTATCACTGTCACAACTGGTCGATTGGCAAACTCATTTTGGAAGAGGCTCAAACCGACATGGAACGGGCCGCGGCGTGGGGTTATCTCACACACCTTGCCGCCGACACGGTGGCCCATAATTATTTTGTACCCTTTAAAATCATTCGCAGTTTTTCGACACGGTCTCTTTCTCATGTTTATTGGGAGATGCGTTATGACCTTCATATTCCAGATCATTGTTGGAAAGAGTTTAAACATGTCATCCGCCAGGACTACAGACCTTTTGATCATCTCTTAGAGCGCGTTTTGAAGAAAACAATTTTTTCTTTTCGCACCAACAAAAAGATTTTTAATAGCATTTTAATTCTGCAAAAAATGAAGCAACTTCGTTTTGGGCTTAAAGTTTATGCAAAAGCCTCCCGGTGGGAATTGCCAGAAAGAGATAGGAGACACTATAAAGAATTGACTTTAGAGACGATTAAAGATTTTTTGCGCCACCCCCAACAAGCAAAATGTTTAAAAGCTGATCCGGCAGGACAGAGAAAATTACTTTATGCCGCGGAGACGAGAAAACAACTAAAAGACTTCACAAAAGAAAAGAGGCGTAACAAAGAAATCACTCAATTTCTCGAATCAGTAAAACAAAAACTCCATCGCGGCCTGTTTGATTCAACAGTGAGCCTACCAAATCTTTACGATTTCGCTAACTATCGTTGAGGGTTCACACAGACGGCCTTTTCCTTCATAGCCACAAGCCAGCTCACCGCTGTCTGGCTCCAAAACTTTGTAGCCCAATTCTTTAAGACGCCCAATGTTCCACTGCGTTGCCTTGTGTTCCCACATATGAACATTCATCGAAGGGCAAAACAAAACGGGTGCGCGTGTGGCGAGCAAAATGTTGGTGAGCAAATCATTGGCCAAACCGTGAGCTGCTTTGGCAATAAGATCAGCCGTGGTTGGTGCAATGACAACAATGTTTGCTTTATCAGCCAGCGCAATGTGTCCAATTTTTTGCTCTTGGGTAAGGTCAAACAAATCAGTGTGGACCGGATTGTGAGAGAGAGTTTGAAGGGTTAAAGGGGTTACAAATTCTTTGGCGGCACCTGTCAAAACCACATGGACATCAGCCTCTTCTTGAACCAGCAGGCGCACCAACTCACAGCTCTTATAAGCCGCAATTCCACCCCCAACCCCCAAAACAACGGTTTTGTTTTTTAGCGAATTCATTTCAAAGAGGGCAAATCACAATAACTTATGAAAAGCCATGAAATTTTAAAATACATCGGATTTGGAACATAATGCTTTAAAACTTAGACATTCCGAACTGGTTTTGAATAAATTCTATTTATTTTTCAATGAGTTACCAATAAAATTTCTGGCCCATTTTTTGTATGCTTTTGAAGCAACTTTTTTGAGGATTTGCCGAAAACAATTAGGAGAGGTTTTTTAATGGCTGAGAAGTGTCAATTAATTAGTAAATTATCAGTGTCACCCTCCATACTGCTCGGTAGTTTTCTTTATGATATCAGCAAGTTAGGTGGAAATCCTGGGGAGCTAGACACCTGTGACCTAAAGGTTTTCCAAAAGGAATTGGGTATTTCTTTGCCCCAAAAAGCATTTCTCGACAAATTTGGAAAAGGGGATTCGTTTAAACTCATTGAAGCCTCTGAATTTCTTTATAATCAGTATTTATATGCCCCCAACAATAAATATTATGCGTTTTACCCCAAATATTTCAGCAATCAGACCCATGCGGATCTCGCAGAAGTGGCTCTTCGTGACCTAAAAACGACCCTGGAACCTATCGTCGAAGTAGGAGTCCTCAAAAAAATTCCTATCTACGAGCGCATCTTGAAAGAACCGGCCCTGGCAGAATGGCTTTCTGTTGATGAAAAAGAAAAAATTGGAGCAGACATTGCAAAAATTCGTGAACTTTTTGAAGAAAAGAACTGGAAAGACCTCTACCCCCGCATGGACACTTTTGAAGTATCTCTCCCTGATTTGTACGAGACGATTAGCCAACGAGCTCAGGATAACGTTAAATTTTGGGAAAGGGCTGTTGTTGCAACGGAAGTTGTTCACAATGTGTTATTTATCGGGGCCGGTGTTGCAGTGGGAATCGTTGCTGGCCCTGTGGCAGCTGTTGGTGCGACACTGGCATTCGGTTTATCTTCCCTCGCCTCCGAAGAAACTGCCAAAGCTATTTCACAAGATGACTATACATGGCAAAATGCTTTGAAATCTTTTGGCTATCACGCACCGTTTGATATTATCAAAAGTGCCGCTTTCCTATTTCCGCCACTCAAGGCTGCAACCATCTTTGTGGGAGCCACTTTTGTGGAAGTTGCGGCAGACCCATTTGGAGAACCGAAACCTGTTGTTGACCGTTTGATTGATGGAGGTTTTTCAGCTCTGGTTGCAGCGGCCACTTTTTTCGTTGGGAAAAAAGCCGGCGAAAAACTGGGGCCTTATTTTGCAAAATATTTTAGAAGAGCCATCCAGCCAGTTCCGGAGTCACCTCAACTTGTCAGACCAACAGTTGTTGAAACTCGAACGGCTACTTCTCCCTCGCCACCTGTTGAACCGCCTCCTCCAAAAATGGAAGTGGAGCCTGCACCGCCACCCCCCACCCCCAAACCAAAAAGGGTCGAAGCCAGACCCAAAAATGGTGGCCCTAATGGAGCATCGCATTCAGAGAAGGTCTTGCACACCATCAAGAAAACACGATTTGCAGAAGATTGTTTTGAAAAGCTCACACCGTTGGTTAAAGGAAAAATGGAGGAGTTTGTTGCAACACTCGTTAATAAATTAAATTTCGGAGTTCCTATTGCAAAAATTGCTAATGTCATGCGGAACAAGGATTTCGCCGGTGTTTGGGAAGGACGTTTCATGTCTGCTAGCAATGCGAGAGTCTATTTTAAAATCACCGATGATCCCAATGGTTCCAAAATAGTTGAGATTCTCGGTTATTCTTTAGGAGAAGCCGATCGCATTGCTATTTTACAGCATTTTGCTGGTGGGAGGCATTAATGACCACTATTAATTTTGGCTTTATTGAAGCAGCCATCACTGCAGCCCAGGCAGCCCAAGCGGCTTCTAATAGGGCTGAATTAGATGCCGCATTGGAAAAATTGGGGAGGGCGATCCATCCCCTGGATACCTTTGCTGATGGCAATCTATCCCCCTTGGTGGAAAGGCTGACGAGTGGTAGAAGAGCTGTCACTGAAGCAGAACTGAATCAAGTTATCAGGACTATCAACGATGCCGGGGATAAATACCGGGCAAGTTCAGGCACAAAGGAATCAAAAGCCAGCAGTGCGCACACAGGGCACGGTGTTCATGGAAGCCCCAATCCTTATCTTATTCAAGTAGGTCAGTCTAAAACTTTTTCCCCGCGCCCTAACCAAGCCTACATCGCACGGAAAGCAGTGAGCCATTTTAGAGAAGAACACAGAGGTTTTTTTCGCCTCGATACAGGTGAGGGTAAAACACCAACATACGGATTCATCATTCAAGAACTTCGCAAAGAACTTCCCGATGAATACCAAGAGGCACTTGTTGTCATGGGTTGCCATCAAGCAGAACCCGCTCGCAAATTGGCAGAGACGATGAAACATATGTTTCGTGATGAAAAAATCATGTTTTTAGAGGGAGGTATTGAAGCAGAAGATTTTAAAAGAGTTACTTTTGTGGTGGGGACCTATCAACAACTAGCACAAAAATCGAGTATTGACGTTTTGAAAGAATGGGCTGGTCAAAAAAGAATTCTTTTTGTCTTGGATGAAGCGGACATGGTTGTTTTCAAAGGTATTGCAGAAGATGAACATCGAATGGCTACTTGGATTCGTCTCTTGATCGACTTTGGAGTCTTTACACAACATGGGCATTATCTTGCCAGAACACGGCATCGACTGTTGGGGGCCTCTGCAACCCTTGATCGCCCTGATGAAATTTCTCTCTCAACTGTTTGGGGTCCTGGAAATGTTTTCTATCATACACCGATGGCAGAGGGGGTTCGGCGCGGCACTCTTGTGCCCGTGGTTGGTCATGTCTTAGAAATGGATGTTCCAGAAAAAGAAAAACATCTCTTCAGGGATTTTACGAAGATTGTGGATGGTAAGATTGTGGTTGATAAAACAAAAGTGATGTCTGCCTGCGGCAGTGATCATGCTGTTAAAACATCGGTTCGAGCTGTGATCGATCATATGAAGATGAAGATTGGTGCTGGAACGACAAAGGGTGAAGCAGTGCGGCGTGGGATCGGTTATGCCATGGACACCACTGCCTTGGAAAAACACATGCGCTGGCAGCAAGAATTATTTGGGTTGGTAGAGGTTATTTTCCAAATTTATCAAGGCTTGGCTGCATCAAAACCAATGCATGTTGATACAATCCTCGCTCATCTTGGTGGTCTGGAGAAACTAGATGCGTTTGGTCAAACTTTAAAACGGTTTCTCTATGCTAGAGAATGGAAAACGGTGGAATCCCTTTACAGAAAGGCGGTCAGTTCTTTAAAAAATGGGAGAAAAGAAGGTATTTCGGAATTGTTCACTACTCTCTATTCTATTTTGAATGTTGATGTTCGCAGAATCAAAGGAAGACCTTTGGTGGCCACGGCTGTCTGGCAAAGTATGGACATGGATCGTGAAGGCAAAAAAATTCCTCGTGAGGCTCGTCGCACTCAATATCTCAACAAATTTGGTGATCGGGAACTAACGATGAAGGGCTTCAATGCTGGGGTGATCGACATGCTCTGGAGCATTGGGATGTTGGACAGAGGTTTCGACGAACCGATGGCAAGCTTAATTGTTGATAATGCCCCTAGTTCATCGAGAAGAGAAGTGGTGCAAAGGGCAGGCCGTATCATGCGACCACCCGACCCCAAAAATCCTAAAGATCATAGTCAAAAACCAGAATCTATTTATATTACACTGACACCCAATTTGGAAGCCCACCATCTCGATGTGGCCAGAAAAGATTTAGCCCGAGTTTTTGGTACCGAAGTAGATCCTGAGCTCAATATCATTAAGATTCGCCCTACCAAAGAAGGGGATTTTGAGTGGCGTACTCCCGATCCTGTTCAACTTGATTTGGGAGGTGATAAAAAAGTCCATTTAGTGTTGGTTGGGGCTAGAACCGTGGAGGCATTGGTTCATTTTTTAAAAGGACGTTATGGGAAAGATTATGATCCCGAAATTTTGGCCTTCGATGCCGGTGTTGGGGTTGAAGAAGTTGATGATTTATTGCGGGCCATTCGTTTTCCCAAGGAATCCAGATTACGTGCCTTTTTAAAAAATTGGCGTGCCGATGATGCAACAATCCACCAAATCATGGCAATCTATCACTCCGATCTTGCCGACATGAAAACGGTCTATGGTAACGCCTGGAGGATTGTGCAATGAGTGTAAGTGTTGTCACTCCTGCAGGATATGTTACCGGCCTACTTGGTAATCTGGAGACCCTAAGTGTTGCCGGTCAAGAATCAGACATTGCAGAGGTCTTAAACGATTTATTTCCTCAAGTAGATCGTCTTGGTAATGCTGAACTTGGACAGCGTTTAAAAAAAGTAGCAACCGCGTTGCAAAATGGTGATTATAAAAGAACTCAATGGTTACAATCTTCATTATATCGTGAACTCACTGATCTTCAAGCAGCACTCCAAAGTGGTCAAGCTATTGAAGAGGCATTGCAAGCAAGACAAGCTGCTCAAGCGTTAAAAAAAATAGAAGGACCAGGCGGCGGGCGATTTACCTCTTCCATTACTGCAAGACCAGTTCAAAGAGTTTCTGTTGGACCACCACCAGTCATTGAATGGGAGAAGTTTGGATCTAGAAGGTATCCTGCACCGCTCCCCCCAAGTGAAGAGGTGAATACAGCGGGCAGACGATTGGCTTATGTTGTCAGTTACGTTGCCGGAATGGCAGGTCATGGGGAATTCACGGCTGATACAGAAGATTTTTATAGCATCAGTTCTGAGATGCGCAGACGTATCGAAAAAGCGTTATTCGTTCCCAAAGCATTGGGCCAGTTTCCAACACGGGATGCAAGATCGATTATTATCAAAGCCCATCAATTAGAGCCGCTTTATGGAAGATTAGTTCAAGAACTTCTGATCCAATCTATTTTTGAATCACAGGGTTGGTCGTTGGGCGTTCCACTCTCCGATGCCCCGTGGGATCTCTCTTTTTTGTATGCCTTGAGACGCTATGGTGCGATGCAGTTGTTGGCCTCCGAAGAGAAAGCAAAAGAAGTGTCGGAAGACAAAGCGCTCATTCGCGTTGTGCAAGGCAAAGTCAGTTTGGAAGCGGTGAACTGGCATCCAGGCAAAACCCGTCGCGAAGTTTTTGAGCCTTGGTTACAAGGGATAGCCAGCAGAAATGGTAACAATGAAAAACTTTTAGAGAGACAACGCAAATATATTGGCGATGGAATTTTGCGTGCAACAAATTGGCAGCCTCCTCGCAATGGCGCTGGTTGGGAGCCGCAACTCCAATGGATGGTCAGGCGCTGGATTGCCCATTTTCATTTTGGTGCTTTGCCGGCCCGGGGACTTCCATTTAAAACCGATGTGATCATTCGTTTTGCAATGGCGAAACACCCAACAAAACTAGATTTAACTTTTGCGAGAGCTTTGTTGGCCATGATGCGTGATTATTATTCAAAGGCAGAATTACAAGCCATGGGGGATTTTATACCGAGGGATAAATGAGTATTGTTATCTCAAGGGGTTTAGCAGCACTTCAGTCTCAGATGGCAGAAGGTCTTGCCCGACTAACAGCTGACAATGCCGCACTTTTTCAACCAGATTCTTCGTCTTCTTATGAAAACCCTGCTTTGTTAGCTGCGCAACGTTACACAAAAGAAGAACCAAGGAAAATTTCGCCCGGCATTTTCCTTCACGACATGCACGGGGCCTTGAAAAAAGTTGCCGGTTCTCGTTTCGTTGCTAAAACTCCAGAGAATGAAGACAAAGCATTTTTAAGGGCTATCGTGGGTGGTCTTTCCCTCTTTTTGGGGAAAATGGACGCGCAAAGTGAAACAGAGATTGCAGGAATGGTAGATCAAGTAATCTCGCAGATTGCAGACCCTGCCATTCAAAAGCTTATTTTGGGTGCCGGCATTGCATTGCCAACTTCTTCCACAACGTCTGTAGCTGTTTCAGCTCCTTTAACGGTCTTGCCACCTGTTGTAGCCGCACCACAACCTCCTGCTCCAACTGTTGCTGCTCCTATCACGACAACTCTTACCCCTTTTGACTATCATCCAAACAGTGAAGAGAGGTTGGATGCTGAGTTTGAATATCGTCTCGCGAATGTTCACCAGCGCATTCAAGATGCAAATATTTCCTGGCCCTATGATTTTGTCAGATGGTGTCGCTCCCTTTATCTTTTGGCAGGTGAGTTGCCAAATGGAGATGCAGCAAGGGTACGTGGAAATATCACCCGTGGTTTAAGAAGAATCAACGAGTTAGCCTCCATCAGTGTCGAAGATATTCGTCGCCTGTTAGGTCCTTCTGCGATGGCAGTGGGTCGTTACCCCGAAGGAATTTCGCAAGATTGGCCACGAGATATATCCAATGATTTTGGTTCTGCCATTATTGCTGTCCACGATGTCGGTGAAACTGTCATTGCCAACAAAGCAGCCCTCCTCTGGAAGGCAAGCACTGGCTTAGAAAATCAAGATGAGATTAGAGGTGATTTGGTTTCGATCCTGCGTCGTTTCGAAATAGCTTTGTTATCGGGAAGAGAAACAGATCATGAGGAAATAGAAAAAGCGCTTGATGAAATTGCGTTGAAAATTCCGGAAGCCAAACGCCCGGAAATGTTCTTAAAGAAAGAAACAGTACCACAGCCTTCACCCATCCCGTTAGAACCCATGTCGCAAGCAGAGTGGGTACAAAAAAGTTTGGATTTTTTGGTTTATGAAAAATCAAAATGGGGAAGTATGGAAGGAGAACTCTCCAATCAATTAGAGCATCTTTTTAAATTATTGAAAGTCGAAGAGGCTTTAGCACCACGTGCACCAGAGCTGTTGGGATTGGCATTTCAACTGATGTTATCTTATCGCCAGATGGTGGGGGTATCCGGAATAGAAGCTTTGGCATTGGGTAAAGATCCCAGCCTACCGATCAGTTTTGAAGACAGGGCTAAAGCCTTTGACATGATGAAGGCTGCCCACAACCAGCTCGATCTTCTTCAAGAGTGGGGTGATGCCTATAATAAAGATCCAAAAGCTTATCAACCGTTGTTCGGTGAAAATGGTCTTGCCGAAATAGTCTCTCGCTACATCGTTCATGCTCGAGGAGGATCCCAAAACCCACTTGAAGAAGCGAGTGGAAATTTTGTTCAAGCACACCCTGAGTTGAAACTTTCAACTGCTATGGCCCGCAGGTTACTATCCTATTTTGTTGGGCTAACAGATGGAACTTTTAACGAGGCTTTCTTACAAGAAGTGTTAGGGGCCAAACCTAAGGCTCAAGAAGCGGCTGGACCAGAGCTTGATTTAGAAAATACCCCATTTTTGGATGTTGATCCAAATAAATACACTCCCTATGGGCGCGTTTTTGGAAAAGTTGTTCTGGATGGAGGAGTCATCCGAGTAGGCGGTGGCAAAAATAGACCTGGGATCTTTTTTGGGATTTATTTGACAACCTTAGAAAAGATTTACCGAAAATACCGTGAACAAGTTCGCACATCCGGTAGCAGTAGTTTCGAGTCGGCCTATACATTGGCCGTGAAGCAGGAAAAATATCAAGAAAGATATAGAAAAGACTATGAAAAATTGTTTGGGGATCTTCTTAGATTGCTGGGTGAAAATAAGGATATGGCCGATTTGGTGGAAACAGCAATTTTGTCTGGTAAGACTCAGTTAAAGGTACCTGAAAAGCAAGCAATACCTACAAGTGGCGGCCCTCCCATGGAACGACCTGTGGAAGAGGCGCCTACTGCAGCGCTAGCGCCAACACCAGCTCCAGTTTCAGTACCACCATCGGTTGAAGTATCGAGACCAGCTGCAACAAGGGTTGATGAAGCCGTCTTTGCCGGTGCCGCACTCGTTTCACCCGATGCTCCTCCTGCCGAAGCTAACCCCTTTATCGAAGCAGCTGCAATAGTATCAGAGTTTGTTCCACCCCCAGCAGAGGTAGTTGTATCTTCAGGAGTTGCCGTAGTCGAAGTGCCACCACCTGTTGAAACAGCGACAATTCCAGCGATCGAAGAAGAAATATTAATTGTAGATGAAGTAGAGGTAGAAACATTTCCAGCGATTCTAGCCCCCTATATTACTAAATGGTCCCTGGGTGAAGTTGAGAAAAAAGTATTGCAAGATATGTGCGCGGTAACTTCACCAGAAGCTGTTTTGAAAGCTCTGGATAATATTGAACAAAACAGTTGGGAGAGTGAGGAGCGAAAAAGAAAGATTCTGACAGAATATGCAAGGGCTTTAGAACTTGGAAGAATAACAGAGAGAGGTAAAAAAAGAGTTGTAGAGCTTCTGGCCTCTAAGGAAAATTTTGGGAGGGTGAGACTTCTCCTATCTGTTGCCGCTGCAAAACCGACCAGTCTGGTTTTGGATCAGATTATTCCAGACCCCATTCAGTTGGGCAAAAAGGGGGGGCGATATCTAGATATTGACTTTAAATCTTACCCTCCTGTAGCTGTGGTTCGGCCTGCAATCACTCTTGCAGAAGGATTATACGAAGAAATAGCCGTCATGCCGAGTGGGCGTTCCGTATTGATTAGAGGACCTTTTAAAGGGGATGCCATTGATATCGGAATAGATCACGGGCAGCTCCAGAAAGGGATCGGTGGTCTTTTAGGTGAATTGGCAAGGGCTCAAGGGGCCATTGAAAGTGGCGCGCGAACCTCTCTCTTGCTCCTCGTTTTTAACGAAAATGGCATGACACCGCGTGCCCGAAAATACTTTTTTAGCCAGCACCCTCAAGGCACTTTGATTGAATGGTATGGAAACACTTTTAGTCGGTGGTCTTTAGAAAAATATGACGATGAAATTATGCTGCAGGAAACCCGTTTTGATAGAGAAGGGAATAAAATTTCTGAAAAACTTAATTCTATTGAAACATTCGAAGGAGAAGTAGAAGTTCATTTTGTTACAGCCAATGATCGCAATCCCCACACGGAACGCCTGATAGAAAAACCAACCACGCGAGCAATTGAAGATTTAAGGGCGATGGGAGAATCCAAAGAAGCGATTCGTTTGAAAGTTGTTCGGGATGCGGCCATTAACGCCGTCGGTTTTCTCAATCCCAATCACCCCGATGCAGATAAAGTCATCGAAGTGGCTAAGAAGTTTGGTCAATCTCGTCTTAGTAAGAGACAAATTGTTGAATTGAAAGAGGAGCTGGATGCAGTTGTCATTGAAATAGAACATCGCTTTGACTCCACAATACCTCCTAAAGCTGTCGAATTGGCAGCCCTTGTGGGTGTAGAAAAATTAACTCAGTTGCTGACAATAAAAGGAATCTCTTCTGAAAATGTCGATGAATTGATCCATCACCTCTTGGTTTTAAAAACCAAGTTCAATGGAGAAGTCATTGTCAAAATAGTCGATCAATTGTTGGAAGTGAGTACAAAAAATCTCGCCCACTTTACAACACTTCTCAACCGCCTTGCTCAACTAGAAAGACTAGTAAGACAACGGGGTTTAAACATCACCGATATCACTTTAAAACCAGAAACCCTTTATGGTGGATGGGCCCTGACTTTGGATGGAAAGGTCATCTTGATCGGTTCTACTAAGGGGGAACCTTTTCATGTCCCATTCCCATTGGGCGGGACAATGAAACAGGCTGAAGGGATTGCCGGAGCTTTAGCTCCCAATTTCGAAAGGGTAGAAGATGCGATTTTAGAAGGGAATGTGAGTGGCTTGCTTTTAATGTTGGTTGGAGAAGATGGAATTACCGAGCAAGGTAGAGACTCACTTTGGACAACCTTTGGATCCGATGCAGAAGTCTGGGTTCTCAAAATAACCAATGATCAACAGGCCGATCATTATATCTTCAAAAAGAATAAAGAGGGCCCTTTGGCCGAATCGCTGGGAGAAGAAATTTATGAGGTGATCTCCTTTGCTCGTGAAGAAGAAGAAATTAAAATTGAAAAACTGGAACGAAAAGAAAGCCGTCAGGTCGTCAGTCCACTTTTGCTTGCAAAAAGAATTCTCGGTGTTGTGAAGCCCAAACCTTCTCCAGAGGGTGCACCAGCAAAGAAGCGTTGGGAACACATTGACGCGGATTTTGCAAAAATCTTTGCTGATCATGAGGTTACTGCACAACAAATTTGGGGACCTTTGAGCGAAATTGTGAATGATGAACGTGTTTTGAAAAAAGGAGATGCATTTATTGATTTGATGGAGTTTGCCGATCAGTTAAATGGAACCTTTGAAGCTCATTTAATGCCAATGAGTGCCTTGGCAACGGGAATTCAAATTGGAGAGCCCGTTTTTCCGGGAATAGACTTGCTCAAATGGAGAGATTTAATCGAAACTTCGACATTAGGAATCCAAGAAGCACTGTTTGATCTTAGTGACACAGAAGAAGAGGGAATCGCAAAAATCGTAAAGATTCCCCAACATCTGCATGAGTTTCATCTTTTGCTTCATCAGATTTTGATGGTTGAACTAAACGGTTATCGCAACCTCCTTAATCGGTTAGACAGTGTGAAGGCTTCAAGCGACATCCCGCCCGATTTGGCAAGACAAAAGGAATTGATTGAAACACTTCGAGGGCGTGCTGCAGATTTGGGAAAATACCTGGGGGCCGATTTCTTTAAAGAGCTCAATAAGATTCGGACCATCATGCAAAACAGAATCAATTACTTTAATGAAGTGTTGAAACCCAAGATTTTTGAATTTCAAACGAGGGATGATTTGGAGCTTCCTTCTTCGAATCCAATAACATCCGACCTCTATGCTTTTGTGGATAAATATGGTTTTAAACGGGGAAGGGAGGCAGAGCATGGAGTTCTCTTTGTAAATCCAGCTACAGGAATAACCGTAAATCTGCCCTACGACGATAAAGGTCTTGATCCACGCACGATGAAAAACTCCAGATCGGATGCTATAAAAGCTGTCGAAGAATCTTTGCGTAAAGAAGGCCGCATGCCCCCTGCTTAGGCCTTTTCCCTTTTGGCGAGGTAGTCCAACACAGATTTGGCAAAGAGTTCGAAGTCGCTTAGATGTTGCTTAAGAACGCTATAAATTTCTTTGTCATCCGTTTCCCAATAAAGATGCACCAAGCGGTTTCTCATTTTTGCCATTTTTCGCAATTTTGTGAGAAAGCCCTCGGTGACCACTCCATTTTCCACGAGTACTTTAAAGCTGTCGGCATAGTCCTTTGGCGCTCTAAAGCCAAATCTGGAGATGAGATGGTTTGTCAAATCAAGACATGTCTCTAAAGCATATTGGAGATTGAGGCGAGCGCTGTCTTTTTTCATCGCATCTTTTAGGAAATCAGCCTCAGAAAATGCGCCGAGTTCTTTCAACTTTAAAACATATTGACGAAGCCGATCTACGAGCATTGTTACTTTTTTTATATCAACCATGCGTCAACCCTTGTTCGCGAATCGTTCGCAAACGTTCCGAGCAATAGTTATCGATAAAAAATTTGAAATCAAAATAATGTTTGCGTGTTCGCTCTTCATAATTTGCTCGTATAGTATCCGAAATTGCGTAGAGTAATTTGCCGTCTGTGATTACTTTTCCTTGAAAATCAAGAGGGGCATCATTGATAATTCGAACATCAAACTCAAACGTTGGAAAGGAACCTTCCAAAAGGTCTTCGATCTCAATTTCAAAATCCCATCGATTCTTTCCAAAGTGTTTTGTATTAATAACCAAAGCAATATCGACATCACTAAGGGGCGTGGAGTTGCCTGTTGCGTAGGAACCATGCAAATAAACAAGTTCCAAAAAGGAATTTTTTTTTGCTAATTCTCGGAAGGCCCTCCCCAAATTTTCTTTATCCTGAGGTTTCATGACACTCATTATAGCGAATATGCTTAAAGTTTCAACCCATTTTCATTTTCAACAATACATTATAATGACTTCTTGAGGGCTTCTTTGATTCTTTGGATACCTTCTTTGATGGATTCGGTGTCACAGGCGTAAGAAAGTCGCAAATAGCCTGGGGCGCCAAAGCCTTCGCCGGCAACCACAGCAACGTGGGCTTCTTCTAAAAGGGTGTCGGCAATTTGTTGCGAAGGTTTTTTAAAGGCTGTGATATTGGGGAATAAATAAAAAGCCCCTTGGGGTTTGAAGCAGGTGACACCTGGAATTTTTGTCACCAGCTCGAACATCAGGTTGCGTCTTTTTTCAAATTCCTTACGCATTTTTTCTATTTCACCATCACAATCGTTGAACGCCGTCACAGAGGCCCTCTGAACAAAAGTGGCAATCGAAGTAATTTCTTGGCTCTGTAAAATCTTCATTTTGTCGATCAGTTCTTTTGGGCCGGCGGCAAATCCCATCCGCCAACCGGTCATTGAATAAGCTTTGGAAGCACCATTGATCAAGATCGTTTGATTGCGCATGGCAGGTGCCGCCTCTACGAAAGAGGCTTGTTTGAAACCATCGTAAGTTAGTTTTGAATAAATTTCGTCCGACAAAACCCAGATTTTTTTCTTGGTACAGATGTCGCCAAATTCTTTTAGCTCTTCTTTTGTATAACAAGCTCCTGTTGGGTTGGAGGGAGAATTAAGGATGAGCATTTTTGTTTTAGGGATAATCGCTTTCTCGAGTTGTTGCGGTGTCATTTTAAAACCGGCCTTGTCATCGGTTTGAATGATAACCGGTTTGCCACCCGCCAACAAAACCTGATCGAGATAAGAGACCCAATAAGGAGCAGGGATAATCACTTCATCTTCATTATCAATCAAAACCTGAAGAACAATATAAATAGATTGTTTCGCTCCACAGCCGACAATGATTTCGTCTGGTGAATAATCGAGCCCGTGATCTTTTTTGAGTTTTTGCGCGATGGCTTGGCGCAGTTCTGGAATTCCAGGCACCGGGGCATATTTTGTCCAATTTTCATCGAGCGCTTTTTTGCAGGCCTCTTTAATTTTTTCAGGCGTTGGGAAATCGGGCTCCCCGGTGGTGAAATCAATCACCTTGATTCCCTTGGCTTTTAGCTCCCTGGCCTTGGCCGCCGCCGCCAAAGTCGAAGAAGGTTTGATGTTTAAAATTCGCTTTGAAAATCGCATACTTATTAAAAAGGCGTCGGACGCCTTTTAAGGGCATAGTGATTATTTTAATTTCGATTTTAGAAGTTTTTCCACTTGTGGGTGGATCATCCCTTTGCAAGAGCCTCCAAACGTTAAAATCTCTCGTATAAATGTTGAGCTCAGATGGGAATATTTTCCCTCTGTCATCATAAAAATGGTTTCCAGTGAAGGGTAGAGGGCTTTGTTGACCAATGCCATTTGCGATTCATATTCATAGTCACTCATGTTGCGAATACCTCTCAGTAGTGTGCGAACTTTTCTTTGTTTTGCAAAATCGACCAACAAACCGTTAAAAGAAACAACTTCAATTTTATCTTTATAAGCTTTAAGAAGTTTTGCCAATAAGTCCACACGTTCTTTAACATTTAGGATTGGTTTTTTGGAGGTATTGGTTGCAACAGCAACAACGAGTTTGTCAAAAATTTTCAAACCCCGCTCAATGATATTGAGATGTCCCATCGTGGGAGGATCAAATGACCCGGCACAAATTGCAATTTTATCCATGATTATCCTCTCTTCAAAAAACTGACCAAGGTTTGTCCATATTTTCTTTCGTCCGTCAAGCGCAAGCCCTCTATTGCTCCAATTGGTTCCTTGGGATGGTGCTCTACTATAATAATTGTTTCATCGTGCAGAAGAAAGCTATTTGCCAGTTTGTTTAATGTTTTTTTGACGAAACGTTTTTCATAAGGGGGGTCGACAAAGATAAGATCGAATTTTTTTTGTTTTTTAGAAAGAATAGCGATTGTCTTTGCCGCCGACAGGTAAAAGACATTGGCTCTATCGGCAAAGCCACATAGATCAATATTTTTGCCGATCAATTTTAAAGACTCTTTGGAATCATCCGCAAAAACAGCTTCTTTAGCCCCTCGGCTTAAAGCCTCAATCCCCATAGAACCGGTCCCTGCAAAAAGATCCAAAACAGTCCAATCGGTGACATCAAAAAGGATATTGAAAACCGCCTCTTTGACCTGATCGAGTACGGGCCTGATGAGATTGGATTTAGGGCTGGCAAGTCGCCTCCCTTTGGCTTCACCTGCAATCACACGCATTTATTTACCTCCGTTTTGTTGAAAATGACGGGCTCCGGGTCGGCTTGCTGCACGCCCTCCCGACAGATCGGGCTGACAGCTGCGCCGACCACCCGTCATTTTCAACTTCACATTTTTCGGAGCACCTATGCGAAAACACCCTATCTTAATGATTGGAGTGAATGGGTGGCCCGGAGTGTTTGCTGTGGGGTTTAGTTAGGGGCCCCCACAGAAACACGGAGGGGCAGGACCCGTTCACTCCACTCAATATTATTAAGGTGTTTTCGCAAAGGTCGGAGAAGTCTATGCATAGAACTTGCATTAATTCAAAAGACAAGCTATGGCGAGCGAATAATAAGGAGGATTCATGAAACGCAAATTTTGGCATTGGGCTTTTTTATTAGCTTTGACCCTGTCACCCGTTCTGGCAGAGGCTGCCAAGACAACCTATGTCTACACCGACAGACGCTTTCATTTCGTGAAGCGTGTTGAGATGGACAAAGAGGAACTCAAAGAACGTCAAGTGAACCATCCTTACACCTTCACCGATTTGCAGCTCAGAGATATGTTGGCAGGTGTTAAATTTAGCAGACAGCTTGTTTTCAAAAAAGAGGTTCAAGAAGATGCTGTTTTCAACCAGGCAAATTTGGATTTTTTAGTGCCACACCTTGTTCAGGCTTTTAAAGAATCGCAACCCAACGAAGAAATTGTTTTTGCTTTTATCACTCATCGATCAAAGTTTGTTGTGAGAGACGACCAGCTAACGATTGTGCGTTCGTGGGTGGAAGGGAATCAGCTTCATATGGAATTTCGCAAGCTGATGGCCAAGGTTGATGTGACGAACTACGACAAGTTGGGCGATGTGAATCAGGCGATGAATCGGGCGCAAGGCTTGCGCGTTGCTTTGGAATTAACACCGGGTCAGCAGTATGGCAGAAGCACCGATGAGGTTTTGTTGACCATTCCTTCTGCTTCTGCTGTGGCGAGTGCTCTTGAAAAACCAAAAGAAGAAAAGGCCAAAGAAGAGAAGAAAACGGCCAAGGTTGAGAAAAGGACGACAGTTTCTGAGCCGGTTAGTGGTTCTGCTGCCGATCGGTTGAAACAACTAGATCAACTCAAAAAACAGGGGCTTATTAGTAAGGAAGAATACCAACAAAAGCGCCAGGAAATCTTGAATCAGCTGTAGGCGAAAAAAATAGCGGGTCCTGCCCCTCCGTGTTTTTTTGTTCAGAAGCAACTTTTTTGGCGCCCCGCCGAAGAACCCATCAGAAAGGTCTTATTTCCATGAATGCACCTTTAACGAGTTTATTTCTAAATCCAGGCATGGTTGCCAATCTTGGTGTGCCTAACATTTTGTCGGGGTTGCCCCCAACAGTGGAACTGGGTTCGGTAGTTGAGGGTTTTGGCCAAGCCATTGAACATGCTGCTCCAAATTATTTTACTGATTGGGCGGAGTCTGCTCGACGTCTACAAGAGCTATTACAAAGAGGTGGAACTCCTGAAAAATTTCAACGCCTTCAAAGTTCTTTATCAGGCATCATTGACGAACTGGGGGAAGACGAATTGAACGCCGTTTTGGCCAAAACCGGCTGGAAACCTTCAGAACAATTTTTAAAAGATCGTTCCCCCGTGAAAATTGAGACGACGATGGCTTATGTAGATGCAACTGCAGGTGTTGTCATTCATGAACTGGCCGAACTTGTTGCTGCGGAGAGTGTCAGCCGACCAGGAAGTAAGACTGAGGCAACGTATGACTCGGCAGAGTGGATCAAGGATCGCATGACCGATTTAGGTTTTAAGGATATCATCCTGCTCGAGGCGGAGAACAGTAATCCCAGTGTTTTTGGCCAAATTGTCGTCGATCCCAAAGCACCAACTGTTCTTTTCTATGCCCATCATGATGTGAAACCCCCTGGAGGGGAGTGGAAACAGGTAGATCCTTTTAAAGCAGAAGTGCACAATGGTAGATTATTTGGAAGAGGGGCAGCCGATGACAAAGCAGGTATTATGGCTATTTTGTCTGCTGTGCAGGCGTATCAAGATGCCGGTTTAAAACTCCCTGTTAACGTCGCTGTACTGTTTGAAGGGGAAGAAGAAATCGGCTCTCCACATTTAGATAAAATTCTTGAAGTGTTAAAAACCAGGGTTCAAGATTTTCAACCCAATGTTGTGGTGACTTGCGATTCCATGAATATGAAGGTTGGACTCCCCACTGTAATAGCAAGCACTCGTGGGATTGCCGATCTGATGGTGACCGTCCAGTCGGTAGCTCAAGGTTCCCACGCTGGTCGCAATAGTTATGCCATGGATGCTTATCAAGCCTTCTCAGCATTGATCTATAATATGATAGGCTCTTACGGAGAACTTTATGTTTGGGGATTGACCGATTGTGCCCCCGAAATTCCAATAAGTTTTCGAAAAAGTTTAGATAAGCTTGCAGAACTTATTACATTGGATGAATTGCGTGATGCAGCTCACATGTCGCATGATGCCAATTTTTTAGTCCCCCGAGAAGAACCGACTGTCCAAGATGTTTTGGGTCATACCTGGCGTGGTTACGCGATGAAGATTTTAGCAGTGCAAGGAGCTCAAGATATCGAAAACGCGGCTGGTATGATTGTTCCTAAAGTTAAAACGTTAATTCAATTGCGAATTCCTCCCCGTGTTGATTCAGTCCAAGCGGCACTAATTTTAATTAAAACTTTACAAGAAAAAGCACCCAAGGGGGTACGTGTTGATATTGTTGTGGCGGGGGAAATCGTTGATCCTTGGGAGACAAAAATTGATGGCCCTGCTGCCAATGCTTTACTCAGTGCTTTAGACATGGGTTATGGAAGAGAAGCGGTCTTGGGTGGTTCGGGTGGGGGGATCGGTTTTTTAAGTATTATTGGAAAACATTTTCCAGAGGCAACCGTGTTACCGATTGGAACAGAAGATCCTCTTTCCAATGCGCACGGTCCCAACGAGAGTGTAGCCATAGAAAATGTTATAGGGACAGCCCGCTCGATTGTCGCCTTTCTTTATAATATCTCGAGGCGTTTAGGGTAGGTCGGAAATAATTCGCAGCCTTTTTTGGTGACAGTAACAATATCTTCAATGCGCACGCCACCGGTTTTTCGGTAGTAAAGACCAGGTTCCACAGTGACGATTTGACCCTCTTCAAGATAAAAATCTCTCGCAGTCATTCGCACGGGCTCTTCATGAATTTCTAGCCCAATCCCATGGCCCGTGCCGTGAATGAAACCTTGTTTCACTCCGTTGATCTCTTTTGTGGGATAACCTTGGGCTTGAAAATATTTTTGGATCGCTTGATGGATTGTTTTGCCATTGATGCCCGCCTTAATTTTTGAAATTGCCATTTCTTGCGCAAACTTCACGGCCGCATATTGTTTTTTTAACTGAGGGGTAGCCCTCCCTTTGCAAAAAGTTCTGGTCGCATCGCCATAAAATCTCGTTTTATCGGAGCGGGGAAAAATATCGACGATGATGGCTTGATTGGGTCTCAAAGGCCCAGAGCCAACGCAGTGGGGGTCGGTTGCTTGCAAACCTCCTGCAACAATGATGTCGGTGGTACGAAACCCAAGTTCCAACAAAAAGCGATCCAATTCAAATCGCAATCGCTCCGAACTTAAAATTTTTCCTTTCCAGTAGAGTTGACCCTTTTTGATTTGAGACTCTCTTAAGATTTTTTCTGCCAAACCAATGGCTCTAAAGACAACTCGTTGCGCATCCTTCATCCATTTTTTTTCTTTGAGGGTTTTGATCGTTCGTTCTGGATAAAACGGGTGTTCCCCTGGAAAAATTTTATAGCCCAGTTTTCTTAAAGCATCGACGAGTGTGAAACTTGTAGACCGTGGGGTAAAAATCGTTTTGGCTTTGAGTTCTTTAAGAAAAGTATCGATGAGCCCCACTGTATTGGCAGTCCCTTTTTTTGCAGCCTTTTCGCGAATGGCGGAAAGGGAGAGAACGCGATCGACGTTCGCCTCTTTTTTGCCCCGCTCATATTCCAAATCGGAAAGTAGCAGGTATTTTTTGCTATTGTGCTCCACATATAAAACATCATCCGGCGCTAGAAAATGGCTGGCATAATAAAGATCAGCGTTTCTATCGGGGCAGTCATAAATCAATTTGGTCTTTGGCTTTGACATAGATGAGCGCATCATATAGCAAAAAAAATTGGATGCAATTTCTAAAACCTTTCGTCAAACGGTTCATCGGTGGTGAGAGTCTCAAAGAGGCTCTGGCGACCCTTCAAAATTTAAAAAAGGAAGGTTTTAAAACCACGCTCGATTATTTGGGGGAGAGTGTCACAAACCGTGATCAAGCATTAGAAGCAACTCAAGAATATATCCGCAATTTAAGAGAATTGAACCCACTCGGGCTCGACAAAAATATCTCCATCAAGTTGACACAGATCGGTCTCGATATTGACGAAGGATTTGCCAAACAAAATTTGATTGAGATTGTCAAAACAGCCAAGACGATGAATGGTTTTGTGAGGGTGGATATGGAAGGCTCTGCCTACACCGAGGCGTCCCTTCGATTGGTTTCGCAAGCCCATCAAGAAATTCCATGCATCGGGGCTGTTTTACAAACGATGCTTCGAAGAACAGCTCAAGATGTCCTTTTACTTATTAAAAAGGGGGTTCGCATTCGTTTGGTGAAAGGGGCTTATAAAGAACCCATCTCCATTGCATTTCAAGACAAGCGCGATGTGGATGCACAATATGTAACCATCATGAAACGCTTACTCACCTCCGGCATTTATCATGCCATTGCGACCCACGATGAAAAAATTATCAATGAAGCCGAGACGTTTGTGGGCAAAATGGGACTAAAAAAAGATTCTTTTGAATTTCAGATGCTTTTGGGTATTAGGGCTGATTTAGCAAGACAGTTGGTCAAGGAAGGTTGGAATGTTCGCATTTATGTGCCATATGGCAAGGCGTGGTTTCCATATTTCATGAGGCGTTTACGGGAACGGAGGGAAAATGTCTGGTTCGTCATCAAAAACCTATTTAGAGGAAGCTAACAAATATTCGGCTAAGAATTATCATCCTTTACCTGTCGTGTTGTGCAAAGGGGAGGGGGTTTGGGTCTGGGATGTAGAGGGAAAAAAATATCTCGACATGCTCTCTTCTTATTCCGCACTCAACCAGGGACATTGTCATCCCAAAATTGTAGCCGCGGTTCAAAAACAGGTTGCCAAGCTGACATTGACTTCGAGGGCGTTTCACAACGACCAGATGGGGCCATTCATGAAGCGCTTGTGTGAATTGAGCGGATTTGAAAAATGTTTGCTGATGAATTCTGGGGCGGAGGCGGTGGAAACGGCGATCAAGGCAGCCAGACGTTGGGGTTATACCAAGAAAAAAGTTGCTAAAGATAAAGCGGAGATCATTGCTTGTGAAAATAATTTTCACGGGCGCACGACAACAATCGTTGGATTTTCAACTGAGCCACTTTATCAAAATGGCTTTGGGCCTTTCACGCCTGGTTTTAAAATCATTCCTTATGGAGATGCATCGGCTTTGGAAAAGGCGATCACACCCAACACAGTTGCTTTTTTGGTAGAGCCGATTCAGGGAGAGGCAGGGATTATGATTCCTCCCGCTGGATATTTGAAGAAGGCCAGAGAAATTACGAAGAAAAATAATGTTTTGTTGATGGCCGATGAAATTCAAACCGGTTTGGGGCGAACCGGAAAACTTTTTGCGTGTGAGTACGAAAATGTAAGGCCTGATGTCTTGATTGTAGGAAAAGCTCTGGCTGGTGGAATGTATCCTGTCTCCGGAATTTTGGCAGATGAAGAGGTGATGAGTGCCTTTGTTCCAGGAAACCACGGTTCCACTTTTGGTGGCAACCCTTTGGGATGTGCAGCCGGTCTGGCAGCCCTCGATGTGATTGTCGAAGAGCGTTTGGCTCAAAGGGCGAACGAAATGGGTGAATATTTTATGGGTGAACTTTGCAAAATTAAAAATCCAGCCATCAAAGAGGTCCGTGGGAAAGGTCTGCTCATTGGGATCGAAATCAAAAAAGAATTTGGTTTGGCCCGGCCTTATTGTGAAAAACTGATGGAACTTGGAATCTTAGCCAAAGAGACTCACGACCAAGTCATCCGTTTTGCCCCACCGTTGGTCATAAAAAAAGAAGAAATAGACTGGGCCTTGGAGAGGATTTTGAAGGGACTACTTCCGAGATGAAGCGGAAAGAATGTTTTTGCGAAGCCGAATGTTTTTGGGAGTCACCTCGACTTGCTCGTCATCACGGATAAATTCAATGGCCCTTTCAAGTGTCATCGGCACGACAGGTGAAAGAATGATATTTTCATCTTTTCCGGCTGCACGCATGTTGGAAAGCTTTTTCGTCCTGCACGGATTGATGTTCAAATCGTTTTCTCGGTTGTTTTCTCCAACGATCATCCCTTCGTAGACAGGAACGCCCGGCTCCACAAACAAAACACCCCGCGGCTCCAAATGAAAAAGACCATAAGCAACCGTTTCACCACTCCGGTCAGAGACTAAAGACCCATTCACTCTAGACTTGATATCACCACGGTAGGGTTCATAGCCTTGAAGATAAGAATTCATCAGCCCGGTTCCTTTTGTGTCGGTCAAAAATTCGTTCCGATACCCAATCAAACCTCGTGAGGGGATTGAAAATTCAAGACGGACACGGCCTGTTCCATGATTGACCATATTGATCATTCTGCCTAAGCGGCGTGAGAGCTTTTCGGTGACAATCCCTGTAAAATCTTCTTGAATGTCGATATAGAGATGTTCAATCGGCTCCACTTGAACGCCGTTTTCTTCCTTCAAAATAACTTGCGGGCGTCCTACACTCACTTCAAATCCTTCTCGACGCATGGTCTCAATCAAAATGGCCATTTGAAATTCACCACGTCCTTTAACGATAAAGCTATCAGCAGTTTTATCTTCTTCGACCCGAAGGGCTACATTATGGAGGGTTTCTTTTTGAAGCCGCTCTAGAATTTTTCGAGATTGGACAAATTTTCCATCGCGTCCGGAAAAAGGGGAGGTATTGATCATGAATTTCATGGAGACAGTCGGTTCATCCACCGTAATTCTCTTGAGGGCCTTGGGTGTGTCGACAGTGCAGATCGTATCGCCGATCTCCACATTTTCTATGCCAGACAGGATTACGATCTCTCCTGGTTCCACCGAATCGACTTCACCAAACCGAATGCCGTCATAGACCTGCAACTTCGAGACTTTTAAGGGTCTGGGGATCGTATCCTTTGCGATACAAACCAAGTTATCATTTTGCTTTGCCATTCCATTGAAAACCCTTCCGATAGCGAGACGCCCCAAATAATCGGAATAAGAGAGATTGGTAACTAACATTTGAAAAGGTTCTTTGGGATCAAATCGGGGTGGAGGAACTTCGTCGATGATGGTTTCAAAAAGAACGCTTAAGTTTTTTCCGCGTCCCTCAAGCGTTTTCTGTACAATCCCTTCCCGACCGATTGCATACAAAACAGGAAATTCAATCTGTTTGTCGTCGGCATCGAGATCGATAAAAAGGCTATAGACTTCATTCAAAACTTCTTGGGGGCGCGCATCTTTTCTGTCGATCTTGTTGATGACAACAACGATTTTTAAATGGGCCTCGAGTGCTTTTTTAAGGACGAAACGAGTTTGTGGAAGAGGACCTTCCGAAGCATCCACCAGCAAAATCGCCCCATCAACCATTTTGAGGCCTCGTTCCACTTCACCCCCAAAGTCGGCGTGCCCGGGGGTGTCGATGATATTGATCTTCACATCGTTCCAATAAATAGAGCAGTTCTTCGAGGCAATTGTGATACCCCGCTCCCGCTCCAAATCCATGCTATCCATGACCCGCTCGTTGACCGCCTGGTTTTCACGGAAAGTCCCACTTTGGCGCAGCATGAAGTCGACCAGCGTCGTTTTGCCATGGTCCACGTGGGCAATAATGGCCACATTTCTTAAGTTTTTATTGGTGGCTAATTCTTTCATTTTTCCTCGCTAATGAGGGTCGAGCGTATAGTCCCAAAAGATGCTCAAAAGCAATGGAAATTAAAAACTGGATACTGTTTCACTTCATTGACACCCTAAATTCCTTCATTTAGATTGGCTCACCATGTCGCAAGAGCTGGCAAAGGCCTACGATCCCAAAGAGGTAGAGCAGAAGTGGTATTCTTTTTGGTTGGAGAAAAACCTTTTTAAAGCTCAGGATTCTTCAAAGAAAAAGCCCTACTGTATTGTGATTCCCCCTCCCAATGTGACCGGTGCCCTCCATATGGGGCATGCCCTCAATAACACACTTCAAGACATTTTGATTCGCTGGCGGCGGATGCAAGGTTTTGAAACTCTTTGGCAGCCGGGGACCGATCATGCAGGAATCGCCACACAAAATGTTGTGGAAAGAGAAATTTTGGCGAAAGAGGGAAAAAGCCGACATGATGTGGGGCGTGATGAATTGATCAAAAAGATTTGGGTCTGGAAAGAGCAATATGGCGATCGGATCTTAAAACAACTGGAGGCGCTCGGTGCTACCTGTGATTGGTCGCGTACTCGCTTTACATTGGATGAGGGTTTAAGTGATGCGGTGCGAGAATGTTTTGTTCAGCTTTATAAGAAGAAACTCATCTATCGTGGAAATTATATTGTCAATTGGTGCCCGCGATGCCGTACCGCTTTGGCCGATGATGAGGTAGAACACGAAGAACATAAAGGTCATTTGTGGTATATTCGGTACCCATTCAAAAATCAAAAATCAAAAATCAAAAATCAAAAATTGGGTGAGCACTTGGTGGTGGCGACGACAAGACCAGAGACGATGCTGGGTGATACGGCAGTTGCGGTAAATCCAAAAGACAAACGCTACAAAGATTGGATTGGAAAAACATTGATCCTTCCTGAAGTAGGACGCGAACTTTCCATCATTGCCGACAATTTTGTCGATCCAAAATTTGGGACCGGTTGTGTGAAAGTAACGCCGGCCCATGATCCTAACGATTTTCAAATGGGACTTCGTCACAAATTGCCTCAAATCAATGTCATGAATGCCGATGCGACGATGAATGACAATACGCCGCAAAAATACCGTGGGATGAAGCGTGAAATTTGCCGCAAGCATTTGGTAGAAAATCTTCAAGCACAAGGGTTGATTGAAAAGATTGAAGAGCATACACACTCCGTTGGCCATTGTTATCGCTGTAATACCGTCATTGAACCCTGGCTTTCCGAACAGTGGTTTGTGAAGATGAAACCGCTGGCCAAAAAAGCGATTGAGGCCACGAAAAAGAAAAAAGTCAGATTTTTCCCAGGGCGTTGGGAGAAATTTTATCTCTCATGGCTTAACGAAGTACGGGACTGGTGCATTTCGCGCCAAATTTGGTGGGGTCACAGGATACCGGTCTGGTATTGTACGAAAAAATGCCCACCAATCGTATCTCGTGAAACACCACAGCGTTGTCCAAAGTGTGGTAGCACGCAACTGGAACAGGATCCCGATGTCCTCGATACCTGGTTCAGCTCTGCCCTCTGGCCCTTTTCAACACTGGGTTGGCCTAAAAAAACAAAATCTCTGCAAAAATTTTATCCAACCAGCACTTTAGTGACCGATCGTGGCATCATCTTTTTTTGGGTCGCACGTATGGTGATGATGGGTTTGGAGTTGATGAAGAAAGAGCCTTTTCATCATGTCTACATTCATGGAACTATTTTAGATGAGTTTGGGCGCAAAATGTCGAAGAGCATTCCAGAGACCTGTATCGATCCGATGGATATCATCCAAAAATATGGGGCCGACGCCCTTCGTTATTCCTTAGTTTTATTGGCAACGGAAGGCCAAGATCTAAAACTGGTAGAATCTAAATTTGAAACCGGAAAACATTTTTGCAACAAACTTTGGAATGCCACTCGGTTTGCTTTGATGAATCTCCAAAACTATGATGGCAAGGAAGACTCAGAAAAAAATCTCTCTTTCGCCGATCGTTGGATTTGGAATCGTCTTCAAACCACTATTCAGCGGATCAACAAAGATCTCGAAGCCTATCATTATTATGATGCCGCCCAAACTCTCTATCGTTTTATCTGGAATGAATTTTGTGATTGGTATTTGGAGCTGATCAAACCGACTGTTACGAGCAACCATGCCACACAGTGGAATTTGCATCGCACACTAGAGACTGTTTTAAGGCTAGCCCATCCTTTCTTGCCCTTTGTTACAGAAGAACTTTGGCAACATATGAATGGACTATGGACTAGGGACTATGGACTAGGGACATCGATTGTGATCTCCGAGTATCCCAAGCCGCCCAAAAAAATTCCTTTTGGTAAAGAAGCCAAGGAAATGGAAATCATTCAGAATGTTGTCAGTGCAGTGCGCAATTTGAGAGGGGAGCATCATGTCAATCCCAAACAGAAAATTGAAGTTTCTCTCAAGACCAAATCAAAGATGACACGCCAAGTCTTGACGAAAAATGAAAATTATCTGAAGAATCTCTCCCAGATTTCGCAATTAAAGTTCTTAGAGACATCGCAGGCTCCTTCCCAATGTGCGGTTGCTGTTGTTGATGATCTTGAAGTCTTCGTTCCATTTCAACAGCTGTTTGATATCACTCAAGAGAGAGCCAGGATGGAAAAAGAGATTGCAAAAGCAAGGCAAGAACTCTCTGCTTTTGAAGGAAAGCTCGCCAACAAAAACTTTGTTGAACGTGCACCAAAAGAAGTTGTAGAGAAAGAAAAACTTCGGTTTAAGGAACATCAGGAACGTTTAAATAAATTGCAAAGCGCCTTGGAGCAATTGAAATAATATGGATCTCAAAACTATTATAGAGCAAGCCCTTGAGGAAGATATTAACGGTGGCGATATCACTACCGAATGCATTGTCGATCCAAATGTGCAAACAACGGCAAAAATTATCGCCAAGCAAAATCTTGTGGTAGCTGGGCTCGATGTTGCCCACAAGGTTTTTTTACATCTCGACCCCAATTGTGAATGGGTCGCCGCAAAAAAAGATGGGGATGAAGTTTTAAATAATGAGATTCTTGCTAAAATAAAGGGGAAATCCGCATCCCTTTTGAAAGGGGAGCGGGTCGCCCTCAATTTTTTGCAGCATCTGTCGGGGATTGCAACATTGACAAGGCAGTTTGTGGATGCCGTCCAAGGGACCAAAGCCAAAATTTTGGATACGCGGAAGACTTTGCCACTATGGAGGGCGTTGGAAAAATATGCCGTGCGCATGGGCGGTGGCAACAACCATCGCTTAGGTTTATTTGATCGCTACTTGATTAAAAATAACCACATTCAAATTGCCGGTTCTGTTTCAAAGGCTATCGAAAAAATTTTAAAGAAGAAAAAATCAGACACTTTGTTGGAAGTAGAGGTCCGTAATTTTGAAGAACTCAAAGAAGCACTCAACTATCCATTAGATATTATTCTCTTAGACAATTTCACGCCCAAACAGGTCAAAGAAGCCATCACAACCGCCAAGGGAAAAGTGAAATTTGAAGTCTCCGGTGGAATTAACCTTGATAATGTCGCCCAATATGCCGCAACCGGTGTTGATTTCATCTCTAGCGGGGCTTTGACCCACTCCGCCCCCGCCGCCGACCTACACCTCACCATAGAGTAGCCACTACTTTTTGGAAGCAGTGAGAAAGTGATGGGTGACCCGCAGTGTTGCTGTGGGGTTTAGTTAGGGGTCCCCACAGTAACACGGAGGGGCAGGACCCGTCACTTTCTCACCACCTTTATATCTGGCATAAGGATTGCACAACAAACCCTTGCGTAAGGTTTTACACCAGAGGGGGTTTATAAATGTGCCTGGTTGTCAAATTTTTGACGCAAAGGTGGTCAAAATGAAAAAATGGTTATTACTGGGATTTTGCATTGTTTTATTGGCCTCTTGTACCCATAAAAGGGCTCAAATAACCGCTGGCCAACCATCAGGGGGTTTTGGACCGCCGACTCCGACCGCCTCGGGCGATATACCAGAACCGCCACCCCCAACCCCCCCCGAGGTGCTGAACTGTCCAACCGATGGAACTTACACGGTTATCAATCCCTACAAACAGGGGGTAGAAAAGTATGTTGGACCCTTGGATTCGCAACGTCTGAATGATTTTCAGCCTCATATCCAGCCAAGAAATGCAGGAGGAAAGATCGCCGATTTTCAAGTCTATCGAGAAGCAAACCAATTTTATTTACTAACGGGGTATGGCAAAACGCTTGTTACTAAATCCTACGACATGACCGCCAGTCAGAGCCAGATAGATAACAGTCCGGTCCTGGACGAAACTCTTTTGGATGCGGCTATCCAGCAAGTCATTGCATTTCCTTATCAGAACAAAACATGGCTTGTTGCGGCCACCCATTTGAGTCTCAACTTTTTTGAAAGCCAAGCGGGTGACATTACCAATACAAAAGGTCAGATCCCTTTTCCCTCATCCATCATCTCTCTTTTTTATGATGCGGCAAACCAGGAGCTCTATGTGGCTGATGCAGAGGGGGATGTTTTCAGGCTGGCTATGTCTTCTGCCGAGCGTGGTGGTTGTATCGATCGCGTTGTCAGCAAAGAGGAATTTCTTGAAAGAACTATTCAAAAAATACAAGTGGCCAAAGACAAGCTATATGTTCTTTCTGAAAAGGGTGTTGATTCTTCTGTCGTGAATCTTGAAAATATGGCGGCTTTGCCAAATTTGGTTGCCGATATTTTCGGTGGTTTTGCAGAAGGCTTTATGAAAGAAACATTGCGCTTGATGTATGTCCTGACAGATCCCACCCACTTACGTTTAGACAGCATTGATTTAAGCAAGGGTGAAAGAAAAACGCTGCGTACGGATAGCATGAGTGGGGCCACTCACGTGCGTGCTCAAATCAACGACTTTTTTGTCAATCAAGACAAGATTTATGTTGTGGCTGGTCGCTTGTTTACGGAGAGCGAGAATCAGGAATTGCTCAGTGGCGTTTCTTCGTATTTAATGTCTCTCTGTGGAAGACCGGATCAACTTTGTTCCAAATCGATGCCGCTGTTATGGTTGTCTATGCCGAATCTTCCTCAAGAACTCAATCGTATCGCGGAAACCCTCCTAGGGCGATCTCCTGCATTTTCTTCTCTTTCACGATACCATGCCAAACCTGCTGGCCTTGTTGTCTTTAACAATAATAATTTGGCCACACCCAGCACCATTTATCTTCTCCAAGACACACAAAACACGGGAGAGCCTTTTCAGAAGGGGCTTTGGGATGTGCAGGGTGTCAACAAGAGTGGGGATATTTATCTAGCCAGTTCGAGGGTTGTTCTGCATTTGACACCACAAGGGTCGAATAACTTTGCTCAATCATTACTCCATTATGAAGACCTCCCGGGAACTTTTAGTGACTTTGTGTCATTTATACAATCGGCCAGGCAAACTTATAAAATTGACTATCTCTCCAATAATGGACAAACAGCTGTGCTTCGCTTGAGAGGGTTTACGATCAACCGTGCCTTGGAAAATGTTTTAGTCTCTGCTAACCCTGTTGTAAAAAGTGAACACAAAAGCAGGGGACTGCCACGCAACATTGTTGGAAGAAAAAAGAGCGATATTTTTACATCAATCGACTGGGTCGACTATGCTCATAAGTGGATAGCAAAATGGAATGGTGCGCAAGCAACAGACCTTGGTAGTCCATTTGAATCTTTCCCCTATAAGATTAGCTCATGGGATCCTATTTCGGGAAGCACAACCGTCGCTTACCTTGACAACAAGCAGAACACAGATCCTATTGACGACGTCTATGTTACTAAAATAATTGATCCACAAGGACAAGAAGTACTTGCGCAGCCACAGGATGTCATTGCTCCAGCCCTTCCAGCCCTTTTGGAACTTCCCTACGCACCATCTTGTACCATGAAGATACAACGGGGATTAAAGGGTGTCACTAGCATCGGTCCTCCAAGAACTACCAAAACCAGCTATTTTTATCTGTCTTATGTAAAATCGACCTTTACTGGGACGGGGTGTCCCAATAATCTACCTCCACCTACGACTCACGCCATCATGAACAGTTTTTCAAAGAGTAGTATGGGTTGGTCAATCAACGACTCCCTTGATTTAGGCGAGGTATCTACAGTAGTGGGGGGAGGCGGCTTTGCCGGTCCTTTAAGAAGAGAGTCAAGCGGTGATCTCTACTTTTTGGTCAAGATACCAGCTTTAGTGATGGTCAAATACGGAGTTAAACACGACCCCGCAGGTAACCCAATCAGTGAGGAAGAATTTTTGGGCCGCAGCTTTTTGGTTTTCGACGAAGCGATGAAAAATATCATTGTGGCTAAAGGAGAGAGTGACTCTTTGGTGCTAGCCGATAAAGGCTCCTCCTCTTTCGCCAGGTTTTACCGCTTCCCCTGGTCAGATCTTATTCAGAGGGCTGATTTGGATGAACCCAATACACAAAATCCACCGGGACCTTTGGCCTTGGATGTTGCTCATGAATTGGGCTATTCCCTGCAACTCGATATTTTAGATAACGATGTTGCGTCGATTTTGCAGCTGGGTAACAACAATGTTTTACTAAATATTGTGGGAAAACTGGGGACATCCCGTTTGGAATTGCTAAAAATTGATGCGTCTAATCAGTTTCAACGCCTCTTAAGTGGTCGTTTTCAGAGGCTCATGGATATGGCCTATGATGAGGAAGACCACCGCAATATTGTTTTGTCGCTGGAAGACAACGGCCTTGAATTCTATAGGCTTCCGCTAATTCCTTAACTGTCGCGGCAGTTTGCCAACGTCCACTGGACGTTGTTTGCCTGCCTTGACTTTATTTAAAACGCTTGTAGTTTTGGGAGAAAAGATTAGCGAGTTTTTGTGCCTGCGCAGTGTAGGCTTGTTTGTCTTTCCAGCTCTGGGATGGCTCCAAAATTTCTTTTGGAACTCCAGCGCATTGTTCGGGAATGCTGAGATGAAACTGGGCATTAGGTTTGAAGGCGATTGTTTCCAGACTACCATTGATACAGGCTTCAATAATGGCTCGCGTGTAGGGGAGAGAAATTCTTTTTCCAACTCCAACGGGACCCCCTTGCCAACCGGTGTTGATCAGGTAAACAGGTGTTGAATATTTTTTCAGTTTTTCACCAAACATCTTGGCATAATGCGTTGCTGGTCTGGGCAAAAAGGGAGCACCAAAACAATTGCTAAAGGTTGCTTGAGGATCTTTGACACCTGTTTCGGTGCCGGCGAGTTTGGCAGTATACCCGGAGAGAAAATGATACATCGCTTCTTCGGGAGTTAGTTTTGCAACCGGTGGTAACACGCCAAAAGCATCTGCTGTCAAAAAGAAAATGGCTTTGGGGTGGCTACCGACACTGGGAACGACAGCGTTATCAATGTAATCGATGGGGTAGGCAGCGCGTGTGTTTTCTGTAATGGAGTCATCATTATAATCAACCTCTTTTGTGTTTGGCTCGATGACAACATTTTCCAGAACTGTTCCCTGTCGAATCGCTTTCCAAATTTGTGGTTCGAATTCCTGCGAGAGGCGGATACATTTTGCATAGCAACCCCCCTCCAAATTGAAAACACCGGTGTCAGACCAACCGTGTTCATCATCACCAATAAGGCGGCGCTTGGGATCAGCAGAAAGAGTTGTTTTACCGGTGCCGGATAGCCCAAAAAACAATGCAACATCTTCCGCATTACCCACATTGGCTGAACAGTGCATTGGCAAAATTCCTTTTTCTGGCAAAAGGTAATTGAGTGTAGTGAAAATCGACTTTTTGATTTCACCCGCATATTGTGTGCCGCCGATCAAAACGATTCGTTTTTCAAAATCGAGAATGATGAAGGTTTCTGAATCAGTTCCGTCTTCTTTTGGGTTTGCCAGAAAATAGGGAGCTGCAATAATCGTCATGTCGGCATTTCCTTGGATTTTTTCTCCCTTGGCGGGTCTCAAAAAAAGATGATGGGCAAAAAGATTGTGCCAAGCAAGCTCTGTAACGACCTTTATATCGAAGCGGTGTTTGGAATCAGCACAAGCATAAGCATCGCGCACGAAAGTTTCTTTCGTTTTTAAATAATCCTGTACTTTCGCCAGCAATTTATCAAAACGATCTCTAGAAAAAGGTTTATTGACCTTGCCCCATTCGATATTTTTCTTGGTGTCTTGAGTGTCAACAAAAAACCGGTCATTAGGGGAACGGCCAGTCCTTTTTCCCGTTTTAACAACTAATGCTCCATTGGATGCAAGGACTCCTTCGTTGCGTTGGAGTGCGTGTTGAATCAACTCAACTTGGGCCAGATTTTGATAGACCATAGGTTGCGTTACATTGCAGAATTATTATGGAATTTCAAATATATTTTAAAGTTTGGAAAACAAGCAACTTTCTTCTATCCTAGCCGATGATAGGTTCAGATGGCGACCCTTTTATTTAACCAGCCTGTGTTAGCTAGCGGAATGGATTACGCTGTTTTTGCAGCCGGCCTTGAATGTGCCGGTGTGCCTGCAACGGATCCAATGCGGATTCTTGTTGATGCTTATTTGAATCCCCTACAGCCTGCGAATACATCAGCCAAGAGAGAACTAAAACGCATTATTGAAGGATCGGTTAAACAACATCCTGGCCCTTGGATAAAGACTATGGCGCGTGTTGAAGGGAGTTGGTTTGTTCCGCAAAGCCGACGCCAATTTTCACCAACTCCATCTTTCTTCTCGAGCATTGGCGAGCCAGCAAGAGAATTTGTTGAATCGAGAACAATTTCTTTTAAAAAACAAAGTTCCTCCACGAGCGTTCAAATGGCTGGCTCTAGTGAAGGAAATGGTAATCAAATTGCATTAGAGGAGGCTTGGAAGAGGCTTGCCAAATTTTTAATGGCGACCCCTTTCAGGTGGAATGCTTCTACTCCTAACCAAGAGGCTATTGAATCGATTGCCAATATTGCCGATTTACTCTCTCCAGAAGATCGACTCAAGTTTGCAGAGGAATTTCGGTCAATGCTGGCAGATAAAGAACATCAGGTTCGCGAAGGGGTTGTGCTAATTCTAGCGCGTCTCTTTCCGAAGTTGAACCCAAGGGAGTGCTTGCCTTTTGTCATGGCTTTGCTTGCAAGATTTGAAGTGGAACACTTTTTGAGTAATGCATTTAAAGTCCTTTGCCAAATGGTTGACGCCTTACAAAGAGAAGATTGTTTGGAGTTATTGAAAAAATTGGAACAGGATATTGTCAAGGTTGATGTACCAGCTCGTACTGAAAAGATAAAACTTTTGGCCCATGTCGCTCGTCGATTGGAAATAAAGGAGCGTTTGCATATTGTGGAGTTTTTGGAAACTCTCCTAAAGGACACGCAAAATGGTGACAGGCAGACTGCTATTTCTGTGATTATTACTATTTTCCCTGATTTGCCACCGGAGGAGCGTCTGCGTATGGCAAGGCTCTTTGAAGCCCTTCTAAAAGATAAGGAGCATAGCATCCGAAAAGCCGCTGTTACTGCACTCGTTCACATCTTTTCCAATTTTCCCTTAGAAGAACGTTTGCCATGGGTCTTAGCGGTCGAAGAATTAATCAAAAATGCTAGCGATATATATATTGCTGTAGAAGCATTAAAAGAGATGATTCCCCACTTGGCCACGAAAGATCTCTTGCCAAGGGCCCTGACGCTTGTGAGCGTTATAAAGGGTACCTATGATAATTATTTTCATTCAATTCAAAAAACGCTACTTGGGATCGTTATTCTCTTAAACTATGAGGATCGTTTGAGAGTTGTTGCAGAATTGTCAAAGAAATTTCAAGAGAAAGACAAACGGTATGGCGAGGCTGCAGGCGTGGTACTTTCTGCAATGGAGCCCCTCTTGTTAAAGCCGGTGGAAAATCCTACCTCTTAAAAACTTTTTGCCAAAATTTCGCCACAGGGTCGTAGTAGCGGGTGACAACGCGCTCTTTGAGAGGAATGATAGCATTGTCGGTGATCGTGATATGTTCCGGACAAACTTCCGTGCAACACTTGGTGATGTTGCATAAACCCATTTCAAATTTTTCTTTGAGGAGTGGCAGACGGTCTTCTGTGTCAAGGGGATGCATTTCCAAAGAAGCGACCCTTACTAAAAATCTGGGTCCCAAAAAGTTATTCTTTTTGTGATTTCTGATCACGTGGCAAACATCTTGGCACAAGAAACATTCAATGCATTTTCGAAATTCCTGGACGCGGTCAATATCTTTTTGCTGCATCCGCCAAGTTCCGTCGGGTAGCGCTTCCTTTGGTTTGAATTTGGGGATCTGTTTATTGATTTCATAATTCCAAGAAACATCACAAACCAAATCTTTGATGATGGGAAAGGCTTTCATCGGTTCTACTGTTATTGGTTTGTCGAGGGGGAGCTGATCCATTCTTGTCATGCACATGAGCTTTGGTTTGCCATTCACCTCGCCCCCGCAAGAGCCACACTTACCGGCTTTGCAATTCCATCGGACAGAAAGTGTGGTGTCTTCTTTTGCCTGAATATGATGAATGGCATCCAACACGACCATCCCTTCATGCAAAGGGACTTCATATTCTTTGAATGCACCCCCTTTGGAATCGCCGCGAAAAACTTTTAGTTGAGCCTTCTTTTGCATTATTTGAGTCCTTCATTGATGAGGGCCATCAGTTCCGCCGGCATTTGTGGTAAATTTTCTTTGGCAATTTGCATCGTTTCCCCTTTTTTACGGATGCAGAAATTGATCTTGCCAAATTCTTTTTCGGATTCAGGGTAATCCAGTCTCGTGTGGCCGCCACGGCTTTCTTTTCTCTCGAGTGCCGCGCGGGTAATCGCTTCCGAAACGGTCAATAAATTTTTCAAATCGATACAATAGTGCCAACCCGCGTTATAGATTCGTTCCCCAGTCGCCTTGACATGCTTGGCCCTTGTTTTTAATTCTTCAATTTCTTCCAAGGCTTGCTTCAGTTCCTTTTCTTCCCTGACAATGCCAACTAATTTTTCCATTGTCTTTTGCAAATCTTCCATCACTTGAAAAGGATTTTCACCGCCGTGTTGTTCAAAAGGTTTTAAGAGTTCGTGCATGCAAGAGGAGACCTGAGACTCGAGACTTGAAACTTGAGATTTCTGTTTCGCATATTGCGCCGCGGCCAAACCGGCTCTTCTTCCAAATACAATGAGATCCGAAAGAGAATTGCCGCCGAGACGATTTGCCCCATGCAATCCCGCCGCGACTTCGCCGGCGGCAAAAAGTCCAGGGACGGTCGCAGCTGTTGTTTCGGCATCGACTCGGATTCCACCCATAATATAATGAGCAGTCGGCCCTACTTCCATCGGCTCTTTTGTGATGTCGACATTGGCCAGTTCTTTAAATTGATGATACATGCTGGGGAGTTTTTTCTTGATCGTTTCAGCATCTATTTGGGAGGCGATATCCAGGAAAACGCCACCATGGGGCGAACCGCGACCCGCTTTCACTTCCGCAGTGATGGCCCTTGCCACCACATCTCTTGTCAGCAAATCGGGTGGGCGTCTGGAATTTTTATCCCCGGCAAGCCAGCGTTTGCATTCCTTTTCATCTTCTGCGAATTCTCCCTTAAACATGTCGGGGATGTAGCGAAACATAAAACGTTCACCCTTGGAATTTTTTAGGATACCCCCCTCGCCACGAACCCCTTCCGTCACCAAAGTCCCTTTAACACTCAATGGCCAGACCATGCCGGTTGGATGAAACTGAACAAACTCCATATCGATCAAGTCAGCGCCTGTCTGATAGGCCAAGGATTGACCATCCCCGGTGTATTCCCAGGAATTGCTGGTGATACGATACGATTTTCCAATCCCACCGGTTGCCAAAACAACTGCCTTTGTCTTGAAGCAGACAAACTCACCGGTGGCTCTCCAGTATCCAAAAACTCCGGAGATTTTATCGCCATCTTTCAAAAGATGCGTCGTGGTACATTCCATGTAGACTTTAATATTTTTTTGATGAACGGCATAATCTTGAAGTGTGCGAATCATTTCCAAACCGGTTCGATCCCCCACATGGGCAAGCCTCGGATAACGATGCCCCCCAAAATTCCTCTGCAAAATTTTGCCATCTTTGGTTCGATCAAACACGGCACCCCAGGCTTCCAATTCATTCACGCGAGCTGGAGCTTCTTGCGCATGAATTTGAGCCATCCGCCAATTGTTGACCATTTTCCCGCCTCGCATTGTGTCTCGAAAATGGACTTGCCAGTTGTCTCTGGGATCGACATTGGAAAGGGCTGCGGCAACTCCCCCTTCGGCCATCACCGTGTGGGCTTTGCCCAAAAGCGATTTGCAAATGAGTCCAACGGAGGCTCCTTGGAGGGAAGCTTCTATAGCCGCTCGGAGCCCTGCACCTCCGGCACCAATCACAATCACATCATGTTCGTATGTTTCGTATTTCATACAGCAAATTCTAAATCTTAAGCACTAAATTCTAAACAAATCCCAAATCCCAAATTCAAATGTCCCAAATGATTTTGTTTGGAATTTCGGTCATTAGAATTTTGAATTTGTTTAGGATTTCGAAATTAGAATTTAGTATTTTCATAATCTTAAATCAGTCTTATATCGTTGATAACGCCCATTGCACAGAGCCGCACATACAAATCGGCAAGTCCCACCGTAAAGAGGCTAATCCAAGCCCATAGCATATGACGTTCGTTGAGCAGGCTCACGCCACTCCAGGCCTTGTGTCTCAAATGAGCCAATGCACACGAGGAAAAACAATCCAGACCGCCACCCACAATGTGCCGCAGTGAATGACAGGAAAAAGTATAGAGGCTTAGGAAAAAAGTATTTAAAAATAAAACCAGTGTTCCAACACCGATGCCAAACTTTTCATCAAACCAAAAGGCCTCATAGACATCGTACCAGAGCACCAAAATAATCGCGACGGCTACATACATAAAAAAGCGGTGCAGATTTTGCAAGATGAAGGGAAATTTTGTTTCGCCGGAATAGCGATGCTCGGCTATTTCACCGACGGCACAAGCGGGGGGATCCAAAAAGAAGGATCGATAGTAAGCCTTGCGGTAATAATAGCAGGTTGCGCGAAAGCCAAGGGGCGCCCACAAAATCAAAAAAGCGGGTGACCAATGCCACCAATCAAAAAGGAAAAGGGGTGAGTAAAAAGGGGAAAGATAGGGGCCCCATTGGTAGTTATTTCCCTCAAAAGCGGCCCATGTTGAATAGACGACAAAACTGCCAAACCCCAGAACAACCAACAGCGGTTGCAACCACCAAAGATCTTTTCGTTGTGTCTCACCCAAAGACATAAAATTGTATACAGCCTGCGCTTTTCTGTTATTTTTTTAGAGACTTGTCAAGGATGCCTTCTGGTGTTAGAGACGCAGGCGTTTTATGAAAATCCATGAATATCAGGCTAAAGAGTTGTTAAAAAAGTTTGGGGTGGCTCTTCCTGCAGGTCGCGTAGCGTCGACAGTCTCCGAGGCGAAATCGACTGCAGAAGAAATCGGACTTCCTGTTGTTGTTAAGGCACAAATTCATGCGGGTGGAAGAGGCAAGGGTGGAGGAATCAAAGTTGCCAAGACCAGCTCCGAGGTAGAATCGATTTCCAAAACAATTTTGGGAATGAATCTTGTTACGCCCCAAACAGGCCCTGAGGGAAAAAAAGTCAAAAAAGTTCTGATCGAGAAAGCGACACAAATTAAAAAAGAATTTTATTTAGGAGTTGTTGTGGATCGGGCGAAATCCCGATTTGTTATGATGGCCTCATCTGAAGGTGGGGTTGAAATTGAAGAGGTTGCAGCAAGATCTCCGGAAAAGATTTTCAAAACATGGGTTGATCCAACAGTTGGCTTGCAAGGCTTTCAAACCAGACAACTCGCCTTTCAATTGGGTCTGCAAGGGGATGCAATCAAAAAATTCGGTAATCTTGCTTTGGCTCTGTATCGATTTTGCGTTGGATCGGATGCTTCGCTGGTAGAAATCAATCCAATGGTTCTTACACAAGATGGGGATCTTTTGGCCCTCGATTGCAAAGTCAATTTAGACGACAATGCTTTGTTTCGCCACCCTGATTTGGCAAAACTTTTAGACCCAGACGAAGAAGATCCAAACGAATTGGAGGCCAAGGAACATGGGCTTAACTACATCAGTTTGAATGGCAATATCGGTTGCTTGGTGAATGGTGCGGGGCTCGCCATGGCGACGATGGATATCATCAAACTGGCCGGTGGCGAGCCTTGCAACTTTTTGGATGTCGGTGGTGGGGCCTCTCAAGAATCAGTGACAGAAGCTTTTAAAATTATTTTACGCAACACAAAAGTCAAAGCCATTTTCGTCAATATTTTTGGGGGGATTTTGAGATGCGATATTTTAGCCAATGGAATTGTGGCGGCGGCGAAAGAATTGGGTGTGAAAGTTCCGTTGGTGGTGCGTTTGTTGGGAACCAATGTGGAGCTGGGAAAAGAAATTTTAAAGAAATCGGGCTTAAACATTATTAGTGAAGATGATTTTGCAATGGCTGCCAAAAAAGTGGTGGAGGTAGCAAGGTGAGCATCTGGATTGATAAAAATACGAAAGTCATTGTCCAAGGGGTCACCGGTCAGGCTGGTTCTTTTCATGCCAAGGCCTGTAAAGAATATGGCACACAAGTGGTTGGTGGTGTGACACCAGGAAAAGGTGGTCAGAATTCTGATTCAATCCCAATTTTTAATACGGTTCAGGATGCCGTCAAACAAACAAAAGCCAATGCCTCTGTGATTTTTGTTCCTGCCCCTTTTGCTGCCGATGCAATTTTGGAGGCAGCAGAAGCTGGCATCCAATTGATCGTTTGTATCACCGAAGGAATTCCCACATTGGATATGATTCAGGTCAAAGAAGCGTTGAAAGGTTCCAATGTCCGTTTGATCGGTCCCAATTGTCCAGGAATTATTACACCAGAGGCTTGCAAAATTGGAATCATGCCCGGTCCTATTCATAAAAAAGGAAAAATCGGTGTGGTTTCTCGTTCTGGTACACTGACCTATGAAGCGGTGGATCAATTAACCAAAAAGGGTTTGGGGCAGACGACTTGTATCGGCATTGGCGGTGATCCTGTTAACGGGACTTCATTTATCGATTGCTTGGAAGCTTTTGAAAAAGATCCAGAGACGCAAGCTATTGTCATGATTGGAGAAATTGGCGGGACACAAGAAGAAGAAGCAGCCGAATTCATCCAATCCAACATGAAAAAGAAAGTGGCAGCGTTTATTGCGGGCATGACGGCTCCGGAGGGAAAAAGAATGGGTCACGCCGGCGCCATTATTTCAGGTGGAAAAGGAACTGCCAAAGAAAAGATTGCAAAACTCGAAAAATGTGGTGTGGTGGTGAGCAAGAGTCCTGCTACAATAGCCGCAACTATTTCAAAGTTGATTTAGAAAAGATGGTTTAAAAGTACCTTAACCGATGGGGGTGGTCAGGGGGAGAGAGGATTTCACCACCTGACTTTAGCGAACATCCGGCTTTGCCGGTGTGAGCGAATGGAGGTTTTATGAAAATTGTTATCGCTATTTTATTGTCTTTCCTGTTTGTAAATATTGCTTGCGAGAGGGCCAAAGAGACTCAAGATACCCTTTCAGGCCCAGCCCCTCTTGGACAAGAAGTCAGTCCCGATCAAAATGTCAAGAGCGACCAACCTGTTGAAACGCCTAGTCTCAGTGTTGCCAATGTTGTTTTATATCCCAAAGAGGGAGACAAAATTGTTTTAACCGTGGAGGTGGCGCAAAGCATCGAAGAACGTCGCCAAGGGTTGCAAGGTCGCGAGAATTTGGGTGAGAAACATGGGATGTGGTTTATTTTTCCAGAAGATGGGCAAGAGCCTTTTTGGATGAAGGATACTCCCATCTCTCTAGATATTCTGTTCGTTGATTCAAACTACAAAGTGGTCGAGATCATCGCGAATACAATACCCAATTCGGAATTGCTTTTGGTGCCGCGGCAAAAATACCGTTATGCCCTTGAGGTAAAAGCAGGATCTGCTGAAGCCTTCAAAATTAACGTGGGCGATCGGGTGGAGTACCGCCTTGGCCCCCCATAGGCGCTGGTGCTACTTCCAACTCTTTTGCAAAAACGACTTTGTTGCTTCCTTTTAACTCGGTCAAAATTTTTCCGCGCACATCTCCTCTTGTTTTAAACAGAACTTGATTTTTCACCTCTTCAAAAGGGGCAAGTTGTGCCGGCGAGGTCAGTGTAACCAAATGATAGCCACTCGCTGTTTTGATGGGGCCCGCAATTTCGCCCACTTTCATGGTAAAGGCCTTTTCAATGAGAGGGCTGAAACCCCTCCTCGTCAATACAGGGTCTTCTTTCGATGCAAATCCTAAATCTCCACCCTGTTCCTTGGTTGTTAAATCCTCCGAAACTTCTTTTACAACTTTTATGAATTCTCCACCTTTGTTAAGTTTATCAAGAATTTCATTGGCGATTTTTAGCGCTTCTTGTTCCGTGTGTTTGGCCATGGCAGGATTCTTCGCTTTTTTAGCTGCCTTGATTTCTTGAGGAGTGGCATATCGAATCATGATATGAGACATTTTTAATTGTTCAAATTCGTTTTTATGTTCTTCGTAGTATTTTTTAGCTTCCTTGATGGAGTTTGCTTCTACAAAAGCTTGAGCCAAGATCACCTTTTTATAAAGATCGACTTTTGCCTGGACTTTGGGGTCGTGTTCTAGGCCTTCTTTTCTGGAAGCTTGATAGAGAAGCTCTTGTTCCACCAGATTATCCAAAATCTGTTTTTTTCCGAAAGGGGTTGAAAGTTGCGCCGCGATATTGGGGTTTAGAGTTGAGAGAAATTCCAGATCACCTTCTGTAATCTTTTTACCGTTGATGTCGACCAACGTTTTTCCAGAAGACATCGAACTTCCATCGCAACCCTGGAAGAGATTAAAAGTTAAAAACAAAAAACCAAAAACACAGATAAAAAATAATGACTTTTTAACTTTTAATTTGTAATTTTGATTTTTGATCTTTGATTTTTGCATCGCGACGATGTTTAATCCTTTTTGTAAAAGAAGTCTAGTCTGTAATACGAAAGTCTTGAAACTGCCGCTCGCCTTCTTGCCAATTTATTTCTACGTTTTCGACTCTGGCGGCTGGCGGACCTTTATGGCACCATTCAATAAATAGTTCTAATTTTTCTTCTGGCCCTTCTGCAAAAACCTCTACTCTGCCGTCATCGAGATTATACACCCGCCCGGTCAGTTTGAGCTCTAAAGCCTTTTTGTGCGTATGCATTCTAAAGAAAACGCCCTGAACTCTTCCAGAAATAAAAAGATGAACCTGAGGCATTATTTCCCTTTTGATCTCTCCAGGTATTCGTCGGTGTTGGGATTGACTTTGATTCTGTCACCCACTTCAACAAATTGGGGGACTTTGATCGTGTGGCCCGTTTCAATCTTGGCATTTTTATACGAAGCAGATGCCGTGGCTGTGCGGATTCCCGGTTCTGCATCAATCACGAGAAAATCGAGAGAAGAGGGGAGATCGATTCCAGTCGGTTTGTTCTCAAAAAAAGTCATTTGGACAACAGCGTTGGGCAAGAGATAGTGAGCTCCATTGCCAAGTTGTGTCCCATCAATACTCATTTGTTCATAATTTTCGACATCCATGAAGTGATAGTGGCCCTGCTCTTGGTATAAGAATTGCATCTCATGGGTTTCCAATACGACCTTTTCAACCTCTTCGGTCGAAGAAAATTTATATTCTCTTTGGATGCCATCTTTGAGGCGCATAAGGCGAACCTGAATAAAAGCCCGTTTGTTGCCGGGGCTTCGGTGAGACGCTTCGGCTACACGATATTGGTCTCCCTCAAAAATGACAATGTGTCCTGGTCTAAGATCATTTGCCTTCATAGGGGGAGGCTATCTGCCATTCTATTTGGCTGTTGTAAAGAGGGTTTTTGGGATGGGGGGTGATTTTTAAAGAGAATTTAACCGTTGTTACCGTGTGGTACCTGGTACCGTGTGGTACCGCCTGGTACCTGGTACCAAGCGGTAAGAGGGTTTGGCCCCAGTGAGTTGGTTTACTTGAGGGAGAGCAATCAGTGATGCACCCTTTGGTCCAAACTACATGTGGCCAAAGAAGAATTCCTTTTATTTTTGCCTTTTCTTTGAGTCGCCACGTTGCATTTATTTTTAATTCTTTTTTTGTGATTGATTGAGTCAGAATGTGAGCCAATCTTTTGGGTGGTGCTAAGAGTTTTCCCTTATTTCCACATGGGGCTCCATAGAGGCTGACTTCCTCAGGAATGATTTTACCCCCGCGTTTTAAAAATCGATTTCTTGCATCAACTAAAGTCGGCAAAAAGTTTTCGTCAAAGGCCGAGGCACCGACGGTCTCTTGAATTAAAACATCTGCTTTTTCAATTAAATCCACATTATAGGAATGGTCGGCCAACCAAATTATTTTTTTATCAAGTTTAAATTTTTTGGCATGTCTTTTTGCGAATTCCAGACTTTCGGTGTCAACATCGATTGCATAGACTCGCTTGGCGCCAGAATAGCAGGCGGCAAAAGTTAAAATCCCAAGCCCACACCCCACATCAACAACCACATCTCCTTTTTTGACAATTTTTTTGATGGCTTTGAGCAGAGGCAGCGTTCGTTCAAAGTCAAAGAGCATTTTCGCATGGCGTTTGATGAGTTTAGATTTCAAAGTCGTTAAGGGTTGATTGGTGCTCCCAACGGGAATCGAACCCGTATCGCGGCCTTGAGAGGGCCGTGTCCTAACCGTTAGACGATGGGAGCAAAGGCATTCAATTTAGCAAAGTTCAAAGTGCCCTGCCTTCATATAAGAAACAAAAATCTAAGGCAATAGTTCGTAGTGCCCCTGCGAAAAGTGCTTGAACAAATGATTGGAGCGAAGGGGTGGCCCGGAGTGTTTGTTGTGGGGTTTAGTTAGGGGCCCCCACAAAAACACGGAGGGACAGGACCCCGAAGCTCCAATCGATATAAAAAAAGCGTTTTTCACAAAGGCCGGAGAAGAATTTGTTGATCAATAAAAGTTGCTGTGATAGGCCGGATAATGATGAAGAAGTTCCTTTGTTGTTGTCTTGTCATCATAGTTCTTTGGTCCCACGGCTGTGGTGGGGGGGGTAACGAGCCAGGAGATACTTCCGGTTCACCCAACAACAACATAACAAACCAAACTCCTCCTGCCGATCAGCCCACACAAGGTAATGCCGCCGGGGCTGAAACTGTTTTTGTCCCTAAAATGGTTACAACGGGTGGGAGTGCCTCCAGCAATCTTTATTTATATGTTTTAGAGAAATTTAAAACAGTTAGCCGATTGATGGGGCAACGGACGAAAGATAAGTTTTTTAGGGGTGGTGGGATTTTTAGAAATGTTCGAGTTGGGCAATTTACAATTGGTCCAGTACTTGCACCCGCTTTATTTGGATTTAATGGGAGTAATTATTATGCCGCTATCGATTTTGATAGCTTTACTGGTTGTTTCTCTTCTGGATCCTTTCATTGGCCAACTATTTCTGATCCTTTGTCTTTGACTTTTTTTATTGGGAGGAGCCCAACTAATCTAGAACGCGTTGCCTCAGCTTGCTTAACGAGAAATCATACGGTAGCAGGGACCGTTTGGGTTGATTTGAAATCCTTGGCCAATATGATAACTGGCGAACAAAAAATTGAGTCACAATTTGTAATGAAGGCAACACTGGGTGAAATGACCTCTTTTGCTTTTGACTCATTTTGTCCTTATGTAACTTGTAAAAAGTATGGACTAAAATTCTTTTCCGAGAATTTAGGAAAGTTTAGCGGAGCTATGTACTTATTACCTGGGGATTGGAGAGAGACAAAAGTTATTTCTAGGATGGATTTAGCAGAATCAACTAGTTCCTGCTTTCTGATGAACGGCCTTTTAATCACCGCACAAAACAATGGAGTGAGTGTGTCTGGAACAAACCAAGTTATGTTTGGTTCTTCCTCTGGATTGAGTGCTCCTATCTGTTCTGCTTTTCATAGCACAGTCTCTTCCGTTTTTTCAGGTTTGTCAGCGGGTGTATGTGGAATTATTAATGGTGACTTAATTGGCAGAAATTCGGCCTGCTCGGCAACGGTAACCAATAACATAAGTCTAGCTGCCCCATCTCTGGAAGGTGTGGAAACAGAAGCAACTTTTCCTTCCACGGCTCCGACTAGCTTTGTTCCTGTGAACTAAATGCGCTACCTGGGGACTCATGTTTCAACGGAGGGTGGGGTTTCGCAAGCTCCACTGCGTGCCAAAGAAATAGGCTGCAATACGATTCAGCTTTTTGCCAAAAATAATAATCAATGGTTGGCCAAACAGCCCTTGTCTAATGAAGAAGTCGCTACTTATCAGAAAAATAAAAAAGGGTGCGGTGTCAAAATTGCCTTTTCACACGCTGGTTACTTGATTAACCTTGCCTCCCCCGATCCAAAAAACCATTCTCTTTCCATAAAATCTTTTCAACAGGAGTTAGAAAGGGCTCAAGAGTTAGCCCTTGATTTTGTAGTCTTGCACCCTGGGGCACACGTTGGCAGCGGCGAGGAAAAGGCCATTCAAAAAATCGTTGACAGCATCAACAAAGTCTTTAGTCAGATAAAAAAATCAAAAACGATTTTGCTTTTGGAGACCACAGCAGGGCAGGGGACTTCGATTGGACATCGCTTTGAGCAACTAGCAGAAATTTTTGAGAAAATTGTAGACAAGAAAAGGATCGGAGTTTGTCTCGATACTTGCCACATTTTTGCAGCCGGTTATGATATTCGCACGAAAGAAGGGCATGACAAGATGTGGAGAGAGTTTAATCAAACAATTGGTTTAGAAAAATTAAGGGCAATCCATCTGAATGACTCCAAGACTGATTTCAATTCACACGTTGACAGACATGAACATATTGGAAAAGGAAAACTGGGCGAGGAGGCCTTTCACTTTTTAATGCAAGACAAACGCTTTGAAAAAACGCCAATGGTTTTGGAGACACCAAAACACGACAATCCCAAGAAGTACGATCAGATGAATCTCAAAAAATTGATATCGTTTTGTAATTAAAGAATAGGTGTTCTGCCGGAAAAGCCGGTTTCGTAGGAGTGGAAGAATTCAACATCTTCTTCAGGGTGATGCCAACAATAATAACCATGACCGCTGTCAAAATCGACAAGCCAAAGACCTTTAGGTTCGCAGCCTAGTTTCAAAATCTTTTGTGACCAACGCTCCACAATTTTAGATAACTCTTGTTCATAGTAGGGGCGATGCGCGGGTTCAGGGTCAAGTTCTTCGACTCTTGTTTTGAGAGCTTCCACTTGCTCAACCGCTTCTTTGGTGATTCTTCTGACAACCGGTAGAAGGGATTTTGCAGATGCCAATGTAAAATGTTTGTCTCGTCCCAATTCAAAAACTTCAGCCATGGGTTCTCAATACATCACACTAAAAAATCTGTCCATCATGTTTTGTCTCAATTGTATACACTTTGTGCAATCTTGGAACATTTTTTGATTTTTAAGTAACGGGTTTGTAAGGTGACGGGTGGTCGGCGAAGCTGTCAGCCCGATCTGTAGGGAGGGCGTGCAGCGAGCCGAGCAGGCCCTGTCACCTTACAGGACCCATCACCCAACATTTTTAAAAGTTTTGGCACGCAATTTGCTTAGTCAAAGGGGTATGCAACTCCCTTATTCTTTTGGCCGCTACATTCTCACCAAAAAAATCGCACAAGGAGGGATGGCCGAGATTTTTAAAGCCAAATATCAAGGCGAAAGCGGCTTTTCCAAAGAGGTTGTCATCAAAAGGTTGCTCCCAATCTGGTCTGATAATCCTGATTTTACGAATATGTTAGTTGATGAGGCGAAAGCACTCGTTCATTTATCCCATCCCAATATTGTTCAGGTTTTTGAGCTCGGGAAAGACCAAAAAACCTTTTTTATTTCGATGGAATGGGTCGAAGGAGTTGATTTGAGGCGACTGTTTTTAAAAGCCACCCAGGAAAATATTGAAATCCCTTTGAAATATACTCTTTTTATTGTTGGTGAGATTCTAAAAGCCCTCGATTTTGCTCATCATAAGAAAAACCCTAACGGCAATCTCTTGCATATTGTTCATCGAGATATTTCGCCACAAAACATTTTGTTGTCATTGGAAGGGGAGGTGAAAGTAGCCGACTTTGGAATTGCCAAAGGCCACCATCGCTCGCATGAAACAACGCAAGCTCAAGTTAAAGGGAAATATGCCTATATGTCGCCGGAACAAGCGCGTGGCGAAATGGTGGATGCCAGAGCCGATATCTATGCGGTGGGCATTCTTTTGTACGAGTTGTTAGAAAAAAGAAGGCTCTTTGATGGTGTGAATGATTTGGCGACTCTGGAGCAGGTTAGGGAATCGAGACTGCCGAGCGATTGTCTACAACAATGGCCGGGGGCCTTGCGAGCCATCGTATTAAAGGCATTACAACGAAAAGCGAATGATCGTTACCAAACAGCAGGCGAGTTTTTAAAAGATCTCCTTCGTTTTACAACACAGAGCAATTTGTTGACCAATGCGTTAGAGCTGAGCCTCACTCTAAAAGAGGTTTTTGAGGGGGAGCTTGTCGAAGAAGGGATGTCTGATGAGCATTCAGTAAACCGCACGCAATCGGAAAAAATCAGAAACGTAAAACCAATTCGTTATGTTTGGAGATCTGCCGCTTTGCTGGGCTTGGTTTTGACAGTCATTGTACTGATCAAGCCACCCCAAAAAACATCAGCGATTGCCTCTTTTGTCGATACGATTCAGCCTTCTTTATTAAAGGGTATTCCTTTTAAGGGATCCGTTACGATCGATGCCAGGCCTAGCACTGTTTCTGGAGTTTTAGAGTTTGATGGTTTGCAAAAAAATTTTAAAACTCCTTTTCATTTGGCAAATCTCAATGTCGATGAAGAAAAACAGGGTTTAATTCAACTCACAACGGCCGAAGGAAAAATCATTTCTGAAAAGTTTGTCTTGGGGCCTAAAAATCCAACCTGGGTTAAAACCTTCTATTTTGAAACACCGAAGCCAGGCCAGCTTAAAGTATCCGCAAGACCTTGGGGGCAGGTCTATGTGCCCGGTGTTTTAGAGGGGAAGGAGACTCCGGTCAGCTCTCTTAGTCTTAAAGATGGTTCTTATGTGGTACGTGTTCACTATCCTCCAACCAACCAATGGGTCGAAAAAACAATTCAAATTGCCAGTGGTTCACAAGTTATTTGCCAGGCCGATTTTGGTACTTCCGCCCAGATGACCTGCCGGAAATAAAGCACCTCCTGCATCATTTCGGTCAGTTTTGCTTTTATAAACACATTAAAACGCATTTAATCTGGCACATTTTGTGCATTGAAATTTTTCTAGTTCTCTTCCATCAGAAAGGGTATGATCGGCTTCGAAAGAGGAGGTGACTATGCAAAATAAAATGACTTGGGAGGAAATGAAAAAAACTTATCCCGACGAATGGCTTCTCATTGTGGATTGCGAACATGATGCGTCAGGCCATCTTATTTCGGGGGTTGTCGCAAGACATTCAAAAGATGATCAAGAGGTCTTTCGACTTCCATCTCTAAACAAAAGTTGTGCTTTTAAATATACAGGGGAGTGCCAATTTCCTGGTGGATTGAGGGCTCATGCTGAACATAACCATTTTTGATCCACGGCAACGGTATATTCTTTTCCCCGTTTTTGTTACAACAAAAGATGGTAAGCCACACGAGTTTGATGCGCTTCTTGATACCGGTGCACCCGCAACAGAGTTTTCGGATGAAGCACTCAAGTATGTTGGTCTCTTGAAAGAGGCAAAAGAGAATGTTAAATTAAAGCCCGGACTTCAAACTCAAAAGTATGACAGGATTGTCCTTCCTCAAGTTGAGATATGTGCTCATCCCATCAGTGACTTGGAGGTCTATGTTTCCCATTTTGAAAAATCCTGGGGTATTAAAGCCTTGATTGGTCTGGATTTTTTTCGCAAATTTCGAGTGACGGTTGACTATAAAGTGGGCCACTTAATCACAGAGCCTTTGTAAGCCATTCAAAAAAAGCATCCCCGCCTGCTGACAGGGAGGTTTTTTGCTTTTAAGACCCCCCCACACTTAAAATCTTTTATTAGGATAATAAATCTATTGACAAGATATTTCCGGCAGTGATAGAAAAATTGGCATGTTGAAAATGCGAATCCAATATTTACTGGAAATGAAATCAAATCAGGAACACCGTAACCTAACGATGGATGACCTTTCCGAAGCAACAGGGCTCTCTCGTTCTGCGCTCTACAAAATGAATTCAGACTCAAATTACAATCCTTCCAAGGAAGTTATGGAAAAACTGGTAGTTTACTTCCAATGCACCCTTGACGATCTCTTTGATCGAACCATCAGAGTCACCTTTGATCTGCGCACAGCATTCCCGGCGGAGAAAGATCTTTCCGCAAAGGTTATATCACTTTTAGCGGCCTCGAATGATGTTACGTTTTTACGGCGGCTATGGTTGCGTTACGAGAATCAAAGTGAAAGTGGTATTTTGGAAAGGGTGAGAGGAGGAGAAAAGGCTTTTATCTTCTTTCTTGAACTAGGATTCTTACGAGAAGGCATGAAAGCCTTTAGGCGTTTACTGGAAGACAAAATTGCCTCTCAACTTTTTAAAAAAATGGATGCTGGTAGCAAAAAAGCATTTGAATCGCTCAAAAAAGAATCTGATGATAAAAATTCGCTATATGCGTTTCTTATAGATATCCGTAATGATGTGGTTTTTCATTATCAGCTGAAAGCATATGCTCAAGCGCTACACACTATTAAACAAGAGAAAGGGGACCTTGTGGTTGGTCAAACTTTTGCTGAGACTCGCTTTCTTGTGGCAGATGATATTAGAAGTGAAATAATGCGGACTTCCATAAATTTTGACATAGACGCCGAACACGAGAAGATGGAACGACTTAAAGTAGCCGCAAACAACCTGATGATTTTTAGCAATGGGTTTTCATTTGCATATCTAAAGCACCAAGGAGTTATATAAACTCCGCTGAAACAAAATATGCCACAAAAATCTCAAGACCCAACACTAAAAGCATACAAGGCCAATGTCTCTGCATATAAAAATTATGGGGGAAAACTTAGTAATCTAAAAGAAGAAGAGTACTCATTAAAGCAACAGGAAAAGTCGCTAGGATCGTCTTTTGTTTCTATTCTTGCCCATATTATTCTTTTTTTTGGAGTTTCCTACTTTTCAGTTTTTGTGATTTCCGAACAAATTCTTTCCAAATTAAACTCAGAGCTTGGTACTATTGGGGCTGTTCTTTCCTTGTATGGAAGCATGTTTTTTGTCGCCTATGCTAGTGATTTTATAATTAATCTGGTCAGTTTTGGAAAACTCAATAAACTTAAAAAGACATCCGATCAAATACAAGAGCAGATCAAGGCAACTGAGGAATTAAAAACAAATGCATATAATAAATTAAAGCCTTTTGAAGAAGCCACCTCTCATCACTATCAAGCCGAACTTAATCAATTCTTCGTAACCAATCTTTATCAGAAGAGGTCAGGGAACCAGCAATTTGAAGAGTCACTTTCGGAATTTGCATCCATGATTAAAGAAATATCGGCTATAAATTCTAGTTTTGTAACAAAAACTCATATTCCTCTAGAGGGGCACATAAAATATTTAGTAAAAAGAAAAGCAGATCACGGTTTTCAAAACTCAAAGGAAAATGAAGAGCTGGTTTCTGCTCGCAAACCATATACAGAATCTAACACAACACCCATTCCCCCTCCGAGCCTTGTGTTAGATCCTAGGGACCACCGTTTCGTTAAAAATGTTTTCGAGCCACAAGAGCAAAAGCGGCAAGAGACAATCGCTCCCGAAAGACTTTATAGAACAGCACGGAAAATTGATAATTGGGAAGAAATAAATAGAAAAAGAAAAATGACCGGATTGCAGGGCGAGGAGATCGCAGTTGCATTAGAGCAAGAGTTTTTTGAATCTATTGGTAGAAAGGATTTGGCAGATAAAGTCCGCCATGTTTCTGCCGAATACGGAGATGGTTTAGGATATGATGTCTTGTCATTTTTTGAAGATGGAAGGGAAAAATATATTGAAGTGAAAAGTACAACAACAGCTCTCAAATCTCCCTTTTATCTCTCAAGGAACGAACTAGGTTTTCTTAAAGACCACAATGAAGACACTTTTCTCTACCGAGTCTTAATTTCCGGCGATGTGCCGCAAATCATGATATTTACAAGCCGTGAAATTTTAGAGATGAATGAAATTATACCTGTGCAATACATGGTGCGAGTAAAATAAAGCAGTTAGTTCGCGAATCAAAAAGTATCTGGCTTTATTTGCAAGGTGACGGATTGGAAGCAGTTTCTGACGGAATTTGATCACCTTTTCTTCTCAAATCTTATTAAATTGATAATGAGCCGGCATCAATCCTGCATTAGCAGGTTGCGTGCGATTATTTGTTTTGCTTTTCTTTTTAGTCCTTAGTCCATGGTCATTGCCCCAAAGGGGCCCCTTCGGGGTCCATAGTCCTGCTTTTGCCTCTTCCAATGTTAACTTGGTGACCTCAGAAAATGCCAAACAAATCGCCGAGGCCTTTCAAATGCCGGGGTTGGGTAAATTCATTGGCGATCAGGCAAAACAAACGTTGGTCAAAGAGGTTGGTAACAAAATAGCAGAGTGGGCAGCGGAAGGGTTGCACACACTGATTGGACCAAAGACTATGGACCAAGGACCAAAGACCGTGAACATGAAGGAAGCTTTTGCAAAAGATCCGCAACTTTCAAAAAAGTTAAAACAAGAAATTCAAAACAAACTTCAAGATTGGCTCCCCAAGATGGCAAAAAAAGCGATCTACGAAGGATTACTCCAAAAAGAGATGGTGGGGGATGAAAATTTGGCGGAATTCAAGGAAATCGAAGAAGAAGTGGTTAAAGCCCTCAACACAACCTTCAATGAACAGGCAGAGCATTGGATGGGTGGTTGGTATGATCGAATGATAGAGGATGTTAAAGATAAATTAGGTCCTGCGGCAACAATTCCGCTCGAGGCATTGCCCCAAATTTTCAAAGGTTCTATCGAGCCATTAAGGATCAGTAACCTTTTGGCGAATCAAATTGGCGATGCGATTGGTTCGTCCACTGTGAAGGGGATTCAGAACAACATTTTAAAAGTCCTAGGTGGGGAATTGCCAGACGAAGCGTTGAAATATTTAAAAATGGGTCCGGAAAAATTTCAAGAATATGCCGAAAAATATAAACAATATTTACCAGCCGCCCAGTTTGCAAAACTGAAAGATAAAGTGATGGGAATTCACATCGTCGACCTTCCCAACCAAGTTTATGGAGGTATTTTGGCCTCTTCTGCTGCCATGCATTTGGCTAAAGCATTTGCCGGAATGAAGGTTAATTTTTATGAACTCAAACGCGCCAAAGAGGTCATCGAAACAATGGTTTGGCAACTACGCAACAAAGAAGCAGTTTCCTTAAACCTGGGCGATTTTTTGGGGATGGTCAGAATGTTGGGCGATCAACTGGGTTCTTTTAACTGGGCTCCTTTAAAACAAGTTGCAAAATGGAACCCTGCCAATCAAGTTTTGGAAAAATTGGACTGGTTCGAAAAGCAACTCAAAAAAGTCGATGACCTTTATGATCAAACAACCGGAAAGGTTTTGGAAGGGTTTGATAAAGCCATCGGCGAAATTGAAGGAGAACTTAAAAAATTTTCAGAAGGATTGCTCTCACCATTTAAAATTCAACCCTACAATTGTATTGTTGCGGAAGGGTGCTCTGACATTTTTTCTGAATTGCCTAAGCTGGACAATATCTTTGGTGAATGGGGAAACCAAACACCACTCGATTTGCTAAAGAAGTTTTATAAAGACTCCGGTCTTGAAAAAGATTTAGGACAAACAAACAAAAAGATTGCCGGCGCTTTGGCAGAAGCCGCCACTTGGACAGCAGATGTGCTCAACATTACAGGGCCGCTCGCTGAAGTTTTGGATGTGGAAAAAGTACCGGCTCAAAATCCCTCTCAAGATTCCGACTTTGATCCTGTCTTTTTGCACAACGGCGAGTTTTATTATACGGCAACGGATGTCACGATTCCCGGTCCTTCGACAAGCTCAGGAGACCTCCCATTTCAATTCACTCGCATTTATCGCTCCGCCTCCAATTTCTTGGGCGTTTTAGGTCACAACTGGACACACAATTTCGCCGAAAAGCTTCTTTGGTGGGACTCGCCAGAAGGTGGAGGGTTTACCTACATCAGTCCTGAAGGGAAGAAATATTTTTTCAAAAAAGATGAAAAGGGAGGTTTTGTTTCGCCAAAAGATTTGTTTGTTCAGTTAATGGAACAGGGAGATGGTTTTGAAATGTTGTTTGAAAATGATGAAAAACATTTTTTCAATCGAACAGGAATTTTACAGAGTATTCAAAACAAAGAAGGGAATAAAATCAGTTGTTTTTACAATGAGCAAGGACAACTCATAAAAATTGAAGACACTTTAGGTAGGACCAACCACTTTTTTTACAAGAAAAATGGTTTGTTGGAGCGCTTCGAAGATTTTAGCGGCAGGGCTTGGCGTTTTGATTATAATGATGAGGCCGAGTTGATTGCAGCTAGCTCGCCCGGCACGCCCAGTTTTCCAAAGGGAAAAACGACCGGCTATCGTTATCAAAACCACTCTCCGGGGAGCCACAAAATGACTTTGGTGATGGACCCCAAGGGACAGGTTTATCTCCAGAATTTTTATGGAGTTGATGGAAAAGTTTTGGCTCAAAATTATGGCAGTGAGGAGATAAAAATCGAAGCTCGTTATGATGGACTCAACACATGGGTGAAGGATCGCCTCAACGTCATGCATCTTTATGAGCACGATGAAGAAGGGCATCTGTTGCAACACAGTATTTTGAAGCAAGATGGGGTTTTGAAAAATTTGGGTCCTGCTGGCTTTGGGGCCCATCCCCCCACTCGCTTACGCTCGGAGGGGATTATCCCAAAGCCATCACCCAAATTTTTCGATAACGGCAAAATGTATGAATACGATCTGTGGGGGAACGTTATTTCGATTACCGATCCTCAAGGAAATATCCGCAAGTTTGAAGTCGATGCCTCGAATCTCATCACGAAAGAAATTAATAATGGTGAGGAACGTAGGTATTTTTATGACGCCAATGATAATATTATCAAAATTGAAGTCCCCTCCAAAAAGTTGGTGGTTGAGTTTGAGTATGACATGCTCGATCGCATGAGAGTCAAAAAAGAATATTTAAGCCCAACACATGTCATCACAACCCGTTTTGAATACAATCCACGAGATCAACTAACTCGTGTTGTTTATCCAATGGGAAATGAGATGCGTTTTGAATATGATGATGAGGAAAACCTCGTTAAAAAAGGTGAGGAGGTTTATGAATACGATAATGAAGGGCATTTAATTGCTGTTAGCAACAGTGTGGGCGAAAAAACTCAATTTCAATATGATGAAAATGGAAATTTAATCGATGTGATTTCACCGCTGGGCAATCGGGAGAAATACGAATGGGACTCCAAAAACGAAATTGTTTCTAAAAAATATTTTGATGTCGAAGGAAACTTATTAGCAGCCGCAACGCCCACAAGCCGTCTTCTTTTCCGTGACAATCCAAAAAAAGGGAGCTGGATTAAAAGTGAGGAGTCATCGCGAGCCCTTCGACAAGTCTCAGGACAGGCTCCGCGAAGCGATCCACGGGAGATTGCTTCGTCGCAGCCCGCCACGCTTCGCTCGCGGCTTCGGCTCCTCGCAATGACAAACTATGACACGATCGGCAGACCGCTTTCTATTCAAGATGTGCAACTAGAGTGGGATGACAATGGAAGATTAACTTCTTTAACAGACAAAGAGGGTCTCAAAACGATCTATTCTTATGATGGGTTAAACCATCTCACTTTGGAACATTATCCAAACAACTCTGAGATTGCTTATGAATATGATACCGTCGGTCGTTTAATCAGCATGAAGGATCGCAGTCAAAATCTTCATCAGTTTACCTACGACAAAGAGGGGCATTTAATTTTCAGAAAAGTAAATGCTTATGAACAGCGTTTTGTCTATGACGGTCTGGGGCGCTTGGTGGAGGCTAGAGACCTCAATGACCCAAAAGATTCCGGCGATGATGTGACAATCAAATTGGCTTATGATTCTCTCTCAAGATTGATTGCCGAGTCAATCAATGGTCGTCTCGTTTCCAAAAATTATGATGAAAAAGATCGTAAGGTACAGGTGCGATATCCTTCTGGGTTTTCGATTGTTCGCAATTTTGATTCCAAAAACAATCTTGCCGAAATTTTCGCGGATGGTTTTGCCCTGGCACGTTTCCAGTATGATGAACAAGGAAAGGCAAAGCAAATGGAATGGGGCAATGCGGTTAAGTTGGAACAAAGATATGATGATAGGCAACGCTTGACCGAACAATCATTTAACTTCCCCACAAAAGAATCTCCAACCATTTGGCAATATGCCTATAGGGAAGATGGAAAACTGGCAGGGTTTGAATATACAACGGATGGAGGGTTGATGACTCCTCAGGGTTTGCAAGCTGGCGATATTCAGCGAGATGTTGCTGGAAATTTAACTCAGGATGACCGTTTTCAATATGAATATGATCCTTTTGGGCGTTTGGTTGCTGTGCGCTCCTTAACCCATGAACTTTTGGCACGCTATTCCTATGATCCATTCAACCGTCTCGTCAGAAAAGAATTGCCGACGCAAAAAAGAAAAGTCGATTATATTTATGATGATTGGCACGCCATTGAGACTTATGAAAATAATGCGCTATCTCAAAGCATCATTTTTGGTGAGAGTTTGGATCAACCGATTGCTTTACTGGCAGCTGACGACCGACAACTGACGACTTATTATTATTATCACACCGATCGGCTCGGTTCCGTTCGGTTTTTAACAGACAAGAGCGGAGCTGTTGCAGAGTCGTATGAATATAGTCCTTTTGGAGAAAGAATGGGTGAATCTCAAATCGGAAATGAATTGGGTTTTATTGGAAGACCCCATGAAATGCTAACCGGTTTAGTCAATTTGCGACACCGCTACTACTCACCAGCCCTCAGAGAATTTTTGACCGCAGACCCTTTGGGCTACAAAAACGATTTTTACGCTGCTTCCACCGTTTTCACTCCCAGAAATTTTTCTTATCATCAAGGCCAAGGGGGTGCTTCCAGAACGACGTATCCCAATTATGTCGAACAAGATGGCGAAATTTCTCTTTTAGATATCGATTTGTTTTATGAAAAAGAATCGGCACCTGCCCCAACTCCAGAAATGAATCTCTACGCCTACGCCGGCGGCGATCCCGTCAACTTTTTCGATCCGTTGGGACTTTATAAAATCATGGTCACACTTCCACAGTATATTGCGGGAAAGGACAATCGTCGCAATCTTGGCCAATTGACATTATTTGATGAGAAAGGAGACTTGGCTGTTGGGCCTTTTCAAGTGCTTGGACGCTCTAGTAATAAGTGGTGGGATAAGGAGATTAAAAAGACCGTCTATAATCCAAATAAGGGTAGGGATCCTGTTAAAAAGTTTGGCGATACACCTACGGGAACTTATGGGGTTGAAATTATTACCCATCCTAATGATTCTACCTATGGGCCTCATTTCATTAAATTGGATCCAACCGGCGGGGATGCCTTGGTTGCAGAGGCAAATGGAAGAGCGGGGATAGGAATTCATGGTGGGGGTACGAATCCCATTTTTGGGAATGGAAAATTTAGCTCTACAAAGGGTTGTGTTAGAATGTTGGACGGAGATATTCAATTGTTGGTCAAGAGGATAAATGAATTAAAAACAGTGGGTGATACAGAAGGCACGGTGAACATTGCAGAATATGAAAATCATTAAAACACTTTTATTTTGTTTTGTTTGTTTCTTTAGTTTTTCCGCTACGGCGGACGAGAGTTGCAAAAAAGGGCATCTTGATTTGCCTGGGAAATGTAGTGATTATCGTTGTGAAAAATTGGATGCAAAAGCTTGGGAAGCTTTGCTAGAAAGGGCCGGGCGTTATCGAAAAACTCTCTCTTGGGACAATTCACAACAGTGGGAGGCTGATGTAGAGCTTCTGAAAAATTGTGCCATTGCTGGAAGATCAGAGGCATTGCACGAGCTATTCTTATTGGCAGATCACGTGGATGGGGTGTTTGTCGATGTCCTTGGAACGATGTTATCTCAAGTTATACATGCTCAGCCTACGCTGTATAGAAGGCAGTTGAAGAAAGAGCCAAGGAAAATCAGAGAGATCGTTGAATTTATCAGAGTGGCGGGCACAAGTGATCCTATCGATTGACAGATGCATATGAATAATGCATACTCATATGCATGAGAACAACATTAAATATGGATGACAAACTATACGAAGAAGCCGCCAAAGCGACTGGTGTAACGGAGAAAACTCAGTTGATTCATATGGGGCTTAAGGCACTTATTCAAGACGCCGCTTATAAACGTCTGGCAAAACTCCATGGGGCGATTCCGCAGGCCAAGGCACCGAGACGTCGCAGGATCAAATGATATTGGTCGATACGAGTATTTGGATTGATTTTTTTCGGGATGAGAGAAAAGCTGTCATTTTGCCAGAACTGTTGAGTGAAAAACGGGTTTGTATCCATCCGTGGATTTTTGGCGAATTAATGATGGGTGATTTGGGCATTCAAAGAGAAGTTATTCTTGATGACCTAACATCTCTTCATCAGCTTCCAATTCATGATATTAGCGAGCTCTCTGATTTTGTAGAAAATGAAAAGTTGTTTGGAAGAGGTTTATCATTCATTGATGCCCAATTAATTTACTCCTGTCTTTTGCATGACTGTTTTCTTTGGACAAAAGATCATGCGTTAAACCTCCTTGCGAAACGATATAAGAAGTCCTATTTATGAGGCATGTCCGAAAGATTCCAACTCGTTACCGATTTCACACCCAAAGGGGATCAACCGCAGGCGATTGAAAAACTGACCGAAGGGATCCTCAAGAATAAGAAACAACAAGTTTTGCTGGGAGTCACGGGATCGGGAAAAACTTTCACAATGGCTCATGCCATCGCCAACGTGAACAAACCGACACTGGTGATTGCCCCCAACAAAACACTCGCTGCACAACTCTTTGCGGAATTTAAAGAACTTTTTCCAAACAATGCCGTCGAATATTTTGTCAGCTATTATGATTACTATCAGCCTGAAGCTTATGTCCCCGCAAAAGATCTCTATATTGAAAAGGATTCCTCTATTAATGAACAGATCGATCGCCTGCGTCATTCGGCAACCCATGCCCTTCTCACCAGAAAAGATGTCATCATCGTCGCCAGTGTCTCTTGTATCTACGGTTTGGGTTCACCGGAGGCCTACAATGGAATGTTGCTCAGAACAGAAGCCGGCAAAACTTTTGAACGCAAAACACTCCTCTCAAAGTTGATTGAAATTCAATATGAACGAAACGATTATGATTTTCACCGTGGCACCTTTCGCGTGCGGGGCGATTCGATCGAAATTTTTCCAGCTTATGAAGACTGCAAGGCCGTGCGTCTTGAATTTTTTGGAGATGAGTTGGAAAAAGTAATCGAGATCGATCCCCTCACGGGCCAATTGTTAGGAAAATTAGATGAAATCTGTATTTATCCTGCGAGTCACTATGTGACTCCAGAAGAACATTTAAAACGGGCCGTCAAAGAAATTAAAAAAGAATTGGAAGAGAGACTTCAACATTTCAAAGAAAATAATAAATTGCTAGAAGGGCAGCGTATCGAACAGCGAACCCGTTTTGATTTGGAAATGATGGAGGAAATGGGCCGCTGCAAGGGAATTGAAAATTATTCCAGATATTTTACGGGGCGTAAACCAGGAGAGCCCCCACCAACGCTTCTGGAGTATTTTCCGAGGGATTTTTTGCTCTTCATCGATGAAAGTCACATTACCGTTCCTCAAATCGGAGGGATGTATCAAGGGGATCGCTCCAGAAAGATGACTTTGGTCGATTATGGTTTCAGACTTCCTTCTGCGCTAGACAATCGTCCGCTCCGTTTTGACGAATTTGAAGATTGGGTTCATCAAGTTGTTTATGTTTCAGCCACTCCAGCGGAATTCGAACTCAAAAAAGCGAAAGGAGAAATAGTGGAACAAGTAGTGCGCCCCACCGGCCTCATGGATCCCAAAATTGAAGTGAGGCCTACCAACAATCAAGTGAACGATCTCCATCAAGAAATTTTGAAAAGGATTCAAGCAAAGGAAAGAGTACTCGTAACCACACTGACCAAGCGAATGTCGGAACAGTTAGCAGAGTTTTACAGAGAAAAGGGTTTGAAAGTTCGATATCTGCACTCAGACATCGAGACTCTGGAGCGTGTCGAGATTTTGCGTGATTTAAGGCTAGGCACTTTTGATGTTCTGATTGGTATCAACCTTCTTCGCGAGGGACTTGATTTACCCGAAGTCTCGCTGGTAGCCATACTGGATGCCGACAAGGAGGGTTTTTTGCGCTCGGAGCGTTCCTTGATCCAGACTTTCGGAAGAGCTTCCCGAAACATTAACGGGTTGGCCATTCTTTATGCCGATAAGGAGACTTCTTCAATGAAGCGGGCTATTGATGAAACCAACCGCCGCCGCAAGAGGCAGGAGATCTACAACAAAAAACATGGGATTACCCCCACCACCATCCAAAAAAAGATATCCGATGTTTTATCGTCTATCTATGAGCAAGACTATGCCGGCCTCCCGGTCTCTCTAGATGAGGAACTCCCCGAACCAGAGCGCATTCCTAAAATGATAGAACAATTGAAAAAACAAATGCTTACCCACGCCAAAAAGTTGGAGTTTGAAAAAGCAGCAGAACTGAGAAATCGGATCAGACGCCTAGAGCAAAAAATGCTCCAGGTCGCATAAAGTTTATGGTTGCGCGGTGTGTCGTTTTTCTGTATGAAGCGCGAAAAAGGAGATAATTATGAAGAGACACCTATTATTCTCGTGGGTTTTGGTAGTCAGCTTGATGTTGGTGGGAATACCAGCGTCAGCCAATGGCCAGGATGCGCAAGCAGAGCCAGAAGAAGAAAAACCACTGGCAGGCTGGGACAACGGTTTTTATATCAAATCCAAAGACGATCAATTCAAGATGAAAATCAATGGTCGTGTTCAAACAAAATTTGAGACTCAAAAAATCAGTGGATTACAAAAACCGGCAGGTGGAAGAGCGACATTGCCTGCTGATACTTTTTCCGATTCCTTTAGTCTTCGCAGAGGTCGTATCCAAACCATGGGGACTCTTTTTGGAAAAGTCGATTGGGTTACAATTTTGACAGCGACAACCCGTTCGACGACAGCGGACCCAAGAATTGATTTCTGGGGTTGGGCAACTTACAACGTTGCACCTTCTTTCATGATTACCACAGGCGTGATTCAACTCCCCATGGATCGAATGGGTGAAAATTCATCGGCTTGGTTGTTGACAATAGAGCCTGGTTTGACTGCAACACAGTCCGACGGTGTTAAAGATTTGACGATCGCCAGAGACTCTTTCGGTCTCCCGCTCGATTTGGGTCTTCGTATTGATGGCGATGTTGGTAAATATTTTTCTTATGCGTTGGGAGCAAGCAATGGAGGTTCCTTTAGAAATCTCAATGCCAATAATGAGTTGAGCTATGGCGGACGTTTGCAATTCAATGTTTTGGGAGACGCAGTACCCTTCAAAGAAACCGATTTTGATTGGTCAGAAAAACCAAGACTTTCCATCGGCGCCGGTACCGGCTGGGAAGATCATGATGCGGCCGATGAAAATACTCCAGCAGTTACCCGCCGATGGTCATGGAGTTCCAGTGGTGACTTGGCTTTTCGTTGGAGAGGGTTTTCTCTAAACAGTGAAGCCTATTATCGTATCTTGAAGCTTTCCGCCTCAACAGTTGAAGATACAAACGCAGATAGAAAATTGAAAGACATTGGCTACTATGCCAGTGCCGGTTATTATGTGATCCCTCACAAGTTGGAGCTCTCATTGTTGGCCTCCCAAATTTTTAGAGAAGGGCCAGACAACAATGGAAATGAATTTGGTGGGGGTATCAACTGGTATATTCACAAGAACAACGTCAAATTTCAGCTCGATTATACCAACGTGCTTGATTATGACGATGTGGCTGGTCTAAACAACGCTACCTATCACCGTGTGCGAGCCATGTTTAGCACCTTCTTATAATAAAAGTTGGATGAGCTTTTAGCAAAGATTCAATCATTTCCCAAGGCATGCGGCGTCTATATGATGAAAGACGCCGCAGGCCAAATTCTCTACGTCGGCAAAGCCAAAAATCTTCGAAATCGAGTTCAAGCTTATTTCCGTAAAGAATCCAAAACTAGATTTCAGATTGATTTCTTGATGCGCAAGACGGCGGATATTGAATATCTCATCACGGACAATGAAAAAGAAGCACTGCTCTTAGAAAACACACTCATCAAGAAAAATAAGCCTCGATACAACGTTTTTTTAAAAGATGACAAGTCGTATGCCAGTTTGAAAATCAACAGTCAGCACGCCTTCCCCGGCGTTTTCGTAACGAGGCATATTGTCAAAGATGGTTCACTTTATTTTGGTCCCTATGCGTCGGCTTCCGCCCTGCGTCAGACGGTTGATTTGGTAACCAAACATTTTCGGTTAAGGACTTGCTCAGACCATGAGTTTGCGAATCGTTCCCGACCTTGTTTGGAGTATCACATTGGTCGTTGCACGGCTCCTTGTGTGGGAAAGGTCTCACAAGACAATTACGCCAAACAACTGGAAGAGGCGAGGCTCTTTTTAGGTGGGCAAAAAAAAGAGCTGATTCAGCGACTTAAAACCAAAATGAAGGAGGCCTCTGGGAATCTGCAATATGAAGAAGCCGCACGCCTTCGCGATTTGATTGGCCAGGTTGAAGAGACACTCGAAAAACAAAAAGTGGTTCATCATCAAGGCAAAGATTATGATGCAATCGGGTTTGCGTTGAGCCCTACACAGATCGTTTTTTATGTCTTGATGGTTCGAGAAGGGGTCTTGTTGGATCGCCAGCGTTTTGTTTTTCCCAAGCCCTTTCAAACTCATGCTGAATTTCTGTCCCACTTTGTTCTTCAATATTACGGAAGACTTTTGGAGATTCCTTTTGAAATTTTGATGCCCCAAAAAATTGAAGAAGCCGAAACTTTGGCAGAAATTTTGAGAGAGCGATCAGGCCATGCAGTAGATTTACTAGTCCCTAAGAAAGGGGAGAGAGCCAAGATAGTCAAATTGGCTATTCAAAATGCGACCAATTTTTGCAAAACCAAAATCGATTCCTTTGAGACGCTTCTAAAAAATTTGCAGACAATCCTGAATTTGTCCCAGTCGCCAAGAATCATTGAGTGTGTTGATATTTCTAATTTACAAGGTAGTGATGCCGTCGGTTCTTTAGTCTGCTTTGAAGAGGGAAAACCTTCAAAAAATCGTTATCGCAAATTCAAGATTCGTCTCACTGAAGGTCCCAACGATTACGCCATGATGTATGAGGTCTTGTTGAGGCGATTTCGTCGTTCAGAAGAGTGGCCACCCCCTGATTTGTTGCTCGTTGATGGTGGCAAGGGACAGCTTCAAATAGCGCTGAAGGCCCTTGCCGATTTGGGTTTGCATAACCAGGCGGTTGTTGCGATTGCCAAGGCAAAAAAAGGTGAGAAGAGCGATAAAATTTACATTCCTAACAGGATGAATCCCGTCTCTTTTCGTTCAAATGCTCCAGAGCTACTTTACTTAATGCGCATTCGGGATGAAGCCCACCGCTTTGGCATTACCTACCACCGCCAACTACGCGCCAAAAAACTGACACTTTCTTAAAAATTGTGTTCAAAAACACCCCCCCCTTTAAAAACGGGTAAGGTTTCTATATAAAATCCCCTTATTTTACAATAAGTTATAAATTTATTTTGGCATGTTCCTATTGGCATATCAATTGCAGTTAAGTGTGCTTGGAGAGAGACAATGTCAAAAGAGATTTCATCGATAACCAAACTCATTTTGCAACGGACCTCCGAAGAGGGACAAGGGTTTATGGATCATAAAAACCCTGCGGTCTTGAGTTGTGGCGGGATGTACCTTCCACGACCCAAAACCGCCCTCCCCCCTCGGGTCGTTTATCATGTTTTGAATCTGGCGAACAAACAAGAACCGATCAAGATTTATATCGGTAGGCGCGCTATCACTAATCTCCTGCATCAAGTCTTGGCGAAAGAAGCACTTAACTAGAACTTAAAGCTCCCTTCCTCTCCTTATCTAGGGCGGCGTTTTTGGGTGGATGCCGCCCTTTTTTTGTGGGTTGGTGAAAAAGGCCATCTACTTCGTTGGCCTCCTCGAGAAAATCCTCACATACCATCATAGGTATGCTGCGGTTTTTCTCGTTGGCCTGTCTCGTATCTGGCTCTTTTTGACCAACCCACGACCGTGCCAAAATTTTTCTGTGGCCTAGTTCTAGGTCATTTTGGCAATTTACAAGACGGTTGCGAAATCGGCGGGGAGCCATTATACTAGTTTTCATGGATAAAAAGACTCAAACATGGTTGGAAATTGCGGAGAACGACCTGGAGTTTGCTGAACAGATCGTCCAAAATCAACAAAGACCCTATTATGCAATGCACTTTTGTCATCAGGCGATTGAAAAACTACTAAAAGGTGTTGTCCAACATGAGACAGGTAAAATACCGCCTCGCACACATAATCTAGAGAAACTTCTGCAGCTCACAAAGAAAGAGTTACCCTCAGAAAAATTAGAGATACTGGTTGACCTAGCCCCACATTATTTAAGTACAAAATATCCTGAAGATCTTGAAAAATTTTATAAACAATATTCAATAGAATTCGTACGTGACCAAGCCAAAAAGATAAAGGAGTTATTCTGATGGATCAAAAAAAATTGGTTGATTTGAAAGATATTGTTAATCGATTTGTTGTTGAATTGGGAAAAAAGGGGATTCAACCGGAGCGCATCCTGTTATATGGTTCACATGCCAGCGGAATAGCAGATGAGTGGAGTGATATTGATTTGGTGGTTATTTCAAAAGATTTTGAAAAAATTCCTTCTTTGGAAAGACTTACGTTACTTTCTCGTGCCGCTTGGCCAGTGCAGGCAAGTATTGAAGCGTTGGGGTACACGCCTCAAGAAATCACTGAGAGAGGAAAAGACAGTATTATCTGGGAAGAGATTCAGAAGAATTACAAGGTCTTATACAAAGCAGCCTAGACGGTTTTCCAACTTTTCAATGTATTTTCAAAAGGGGATTGGGCGAGGCCTTTTTCGGTGATGATGGTACTGACAAGTGCATTGGGGGTGCGGTCGAAGGCGGGGTTGAAAACTTTAATGTGTGACGGAGCGATTGCTTGATCTTTGATATGCGTTACCTCTTTGGGGTTTCGCTCCTCAATGGGAATTTCGATGGCGTTGACTACATTAATATCAATTGTTGATAACGGGGCGGCGACGTAAAAGGGGATATTATGGTGTTTGGCCAAAACCGCCAAAGGATACGTCCCAATTTTGTTGACGACGTCGCCATTTGCTGCAATTCGGTCAGCACCAACAATCACACAATCGACCTTTTTCTGCTGCATCAAGGTTCCTGCCATATTGTCGCAAATGAGGGTGACTTCAATCCCATGTTTTTGGAGTTCCCAAGCAGTCAACCTGGAACCTTGCAAGACCGGTCTCGTCTCATCCACCACGACGTGAATTCTTTTTCCCTCTTCCCCTGCGGTATAAATAACCCCCAATGCTGTTCCAAAACCTGCTGCGCATAGGGCGCCAGCATTACAATGAGTCAGGACCGTCATGCCATCTTTCAAAAGTTTGGCCCCATTGCGCCCCATCATTCGATTCGCTTCAATATCTTCATGATAAATTTTGATCGCCTCTTCTTTTAGACGTTGTTGCAATTTAGGGATCGGGAGATTTTTATTTTCTAGAGTCACTTTTTTCATTCGATCGAGTGCCCAAAATAAATTCACGGCAGTCGGCCTTGTTTTAGCAAGGCGTTCACAAACCGCTTCAATTTTTTTATAAAAATCTTCGAAAGTTTTGGAGGAAATTCCCAATGCCCCCAATGCCACACCCATCGCGGCCGCAACGCCAATTGCAGGCGCTCCACGGATCGTCATGTTTTCAATCGCTTTGGCTACAGAGAGGTAGTCATCATAGGTGTTGTAGACCTCTTCCTCCGGCAAGAGCCGCTGGTCGAGCATGATAACCTTATCATCCTTCCACTCTATTGTCTTTACAGTGAACATGATTTCATCTCGCGGTTACCTCTTAGGTACCCTAGTACTTTGGTACTCTAGTACTCTAGTTTCGTTTTAAACCAACACCAGAGTACCATCGTACTGTCGTACTATCGTACTATTTCAAGTTTTTTCTTTAATATCTCATTAACTATCTTTGGGTTCGCTTTTCCTTGCATCTCTTTCATCACCGCGCCGACGAAAAACCCAAAGACATTTGTTTTGCCTGACTTGTAGCGTTGCACATTTTCTATTTCTTTCGCAAGGATTTTATCAACGCAGGCCTCAATAGCCCCTGTATCACTGACTTGTTTTAATCCTTTTGCTTCGATAATTTTGTCCGCCGCCTCTCCCGTATTGAGCATTTCCATAAAAATTGTTTTTGCAATGGCACCACTGATTGTTCCTTCATCGATTAGCTGCACCATTCTGGCCAGTTGTTTCGGTTTGAGTTTGATTTCAGTGATGTCTTGGTTTCTCAGTTTTAATTCGCGGAGCAACTCTGCCATGATCCAATTGCTCAATTTTTTGGGTGCATTGTAATTTTTCACACACTCTTCAAAATATTGTGCCAGTGGTTTTTCTGCAGTCAGCACTTTGGCATCATATTCTGGAATTCCAAATTGTGAGACAAAACGTTTGGCTTTTGTTTCTCCCAGTTCTGGGAGTGTTCCTTTAATTTTTTCAATCCAGACTTGATCGACAACCAAAGGTAGCAAATCGGGATCGGGAAAATAGCGGTAATCGTGGGCCTCTTCTTTGCTGCGCATCGAAAAAGTTTCTCCTTTGGCTTGATTCCAGAGCCTTGTTTCTTGGACAATCTTCCCGCCACCATCCAAAACTTTTGCCTGACGTTCTATTTCATAAGTAATCGCACTTTCTAAAAATTTGAACGAGTTAACATTTTTGATTTCGGCCCGTGTTCCAAATTCTTTAGAGCCTTTGGGCCTGATCGAAACATTCGCATCACAACGCAGGCTTCCCTCTTGCATATTGCCGTCACAAACTTCCAGATAGACCAAAATGTTTCTTAGTTTGCGCAAGTAATCACCCGCTTCTTCAGGGCTGGATAAATCGGGCCCACTGACAATTTCGATCAGGGGTGTGCTGCATCTGTTTAGATCAACATGGCTGACATCCGGAGAACCTGTGTCATGAAGTAGTTTGCCGGCATCCTCTTCCATATGAATTCTTTGAATGTGAATTTTTTTGGGCTCTCCATTCAGTTGGATATCCAAGTAACCATTCAAACAAATTGGGAATTCATATTGGGAGATTTGATAACCCTTCGGCAAATCGGGGTAGAAATAATTTTTGCGGGCAAAAATACTTTTTTCCCGGATTGTGCAATTTAGGGCGAGACCCGCTTTGATAGCCATTTCAACAGCGGTTTTGTTTAAAACCGGCAGGGCGCCTGCTTGGCCGGTACAGACAGGGCAAATGTTAGTGTTAGGTTGGGCGCCAAATTTGGTGGAACAGGCACAAAAGAGCTTCGATTTGGTCAAGAGTTGCGCATGGACTTCGAGTCCTATCACAGCTTCATATTTCATAATGATGGTTTTTTCAAATGCCACTCTGTGGCTTGTTCATAAGCGAATCCCAACTGAAAGAGTCTTTCCTCATCCAGATGTTTTCCAATGAGCTGCATCCCAATTGGGAGTCCCTTTTTGGAAAACCCACAAGGCAGCGTCAAGCCAGGAAGCCCCGCAAGGTTAACTGGAATTGTGTAAATATCAGAGAGATACATCTGCAAAGGATCATCAGTTTTTTCGCCGAGTTTAAAAGCAGGTGTTGGGGCTGTGGGGGCTAAAATGGCATCTACTTTTTTGAATGCGTCCAGAAAATCTTTTTTGATGAGTGTTCTAACTTTCTGCGCTTTTAAATAATAGGCATCATAATAACCAGTCGACAAAACGAAGGTTCCAATGATGATGCGCAAACTGACTTCGGGTCCAAAACCTTCTGTGCGTGAGCTTTCATAGAGTTCCAAAAGGTCTTTCGGATTTTTCGAACGATGTCCAAAACGAACCCCATCGTAACGAGCAAGGTTTGCAGAGGCTTCAGCAGGAGCGATGATATAGTAAGTTGGAACGGCATATCGAGCGTGTGGCAAACTGATTTCTTGAATAACGGCACCTAATTCTTCGAATTTTTTTGCGGCATCGCGAACACTTTGAGCCACCTCATTATCAATTCCTTCCACAAAATATTCTTTCGGTAGGCCCAGCTTCAAGCCTTTGACTGGTTTGCCAAGGCTCGCTGTGTAATCAGGGACAGGGACATTCAGGGAGGTTGAATCTTTAGGATCATAACCGGCAACAACGTTCATCAACAAAGCACAATCTTCAACATTTTTGGTCATCGGGCCTGCTTGATCCAAGGAAGAGGCGAAAGCAGTAATACCGTAACGAGTGACTCTCCCATAAGTTGGTTTCAATCCGACAATACCGCAGTGACTAGCCGGTTGGCGAATCGAACCGCCGGTATCTGTTCCCATCGTTGCCACACAAAGATCAGCGGCCACCGCAGCAGCAGAGCCACCACTCGATCCGCCCGGAATATATTCCAAATTCCAAGGATTGCGGACCGGGCCAAATGCTGAAAATTCGTTGGAAGAACCCATGGCAAATTCATCCATATTGAGTTTACCAAGCAAAACGGCCCCTGCTTTTTTGAAGGCAATCGATGTCGTGCCGTCATAGGGGGGAATATAGTTGTGCAAGATTTTGGAACCGCACGTTGTTTTGATTCCTTCGGTAATAAAAATATCTTTGAGCGCAATGGGTATCCCATCTAGGGGTCCGACACTTTTTCCTTTTGTCCTTCTTTCGTCGGAAGCTTTTGCTTGTGCAAGGGCGATCTCTTCGCAAAGGCTGATATAGCAATTGAGCTTCGGATTAAGCTCTTTAATTTTTTTGAGATAATTCTGTGTTAGTTCAGCCGAAGAAATTTTTTTACTTGAGAGTTTTTTTTCTAATTCCTTAATTTTCATCGATCACTTTCGGGACTTCAAAGAGGTTTTCATAATGATTGGGGGCATTTTCTAGAATTTTCTTGGTTCCCTCAAATTTCTGGACCGTATCTTCACGAAAGGCATTCGTAATATCAATTGCGTGAGAGGTCGCCTCAATTTTAGAGGTGTCGAGATTTTTGAGTTGTTCCACAAAGTCGATGATACTTTTCGCCTTTTGAACAAGTTTTTCTCCAGCAGAGGGTGTAGGCTTAAGCCTCGCTAAGTGCGCCACTTTTTTGATGGACTCTTTCATTTTTTAAATTGGAAGATTTCTAAAAACTGGGTCAAAAATTTGTTGTCTTGTCCGCATAGTTTTTGAAAGGCCTCTTTGCTTAAGTAAGCCCCGCCACAATGAAAGCATTTATTGACGGATAAGCCCTTGAAAACAATTGTCTCTAATTCAAAACCACATTCGGCACAGTGCATGTGGTGGGTTTCTTTTAAGTTTTCCACCTCTTTGGTTTTCATTTCGGAACGCTTTTTTTCGAAAACTTTGCACTTTTTTTCGACTTCAAGTTTTGCAAAATATTCTTCTTCAGCCTCGTGGGGTTTTTGCATAGCGAAAAATGCCTTAACACAGTGAATCTGAGTTGACAAGTTTGCACGGTCAGACCTTTTTTCTACTCTTGCCAATCTGTTAATGGCGCAGGGTGGAAAGGGGTGTTCAAAACGGTGCTCCACTTCGGGCTATCTCGTCAAAAAAATAATTTCGTTTCAAAAGATGCAGATAGTATCTTACCTGCCGTCAGCTCTATCTGCAGAAACGAATATTATTTTATTTGACTCAATACGCCCTCGTTCCCGCGCGATGTTTTTCTCACCCCTTTCCACCCTGCGCCATTGGCATACAAGCGCTACGAACTACTGCAATAGTTTGGAGCACCCCTGCGAAAAATGCTTCAGTGTAGTGTGGTCGGAGCGAAGGGGTTGGTTATTTTAAAAAAGATTTGAAAATGAGGGGTGGCCCGGAGTGTTTGCTGTGGGGTTTAGTTAGGGGCCCCCACGAAAACACGGAGGGACAGGACCCGTCATTTTCAACTCATTAGATTTAAACCCCGAAGCTCCACTCTATTTATGAAGGCATTTTTCGCAAAGGTCGAAGAATATTTTTTGATCAAGGTGGTAATATATGTTAGATTACACAGATGTTTTTAACGCAAATACCTTTAGGGTGGGTTTTGGCAGGCTTTTTTGGGCTCTGCGTGGGGAGCTTTATAAATGTCGTAATCTATAGGCTTCCTTTGGATCAATCGGTCGTTACACCACGTTCCCATTGCCCTAACTGTAAAACAAAGATTGCCTGGTATGATAATATTCCTTTGCTGAGTTATATTTTGCTTCGGGGAAAATGCCGCTATTGTAAACAGACGATTGCTTTTCAATATTTTTTGGTCGAGCTTTGCGGCCTATTTCTCTCATTGGCAGCATTTGCCTACTTTCAAGAGCTGCTTCTTTACCTCGCTTATTTTTGCTTGCTACTGGCACCACTTCTTGCTGTCATTTTTATCGATCTTAAACATCGCATTATCCCCGATTCGATTTCTTTGCCAGGCATCGGTGCCGGTTTTTTAGTCCATTTTTTGGATGCCCCACCCATGTGGGGAAAAGAGGCCCTTCTGGAATCATTGGTTGGTATGTTGGTCGGCGGCGGTTTTTTATTTTTGGTCGCTTTTCTCTATGAAAAAATAAAAAAGAAAGAGGGGTTGGGAGGAGGGGATGTGAAGCTCGCTGCTATGTTGGGTGCTTTTTTTGGTTGGCAACAAATTTTAATGATTTTACTTGTTTCCTCCGTTTTAGGATCTTTGATTGGCCTCATTGTCGTCGCATTTAAAAAAGATTGGCAGTATGCCCTGCCTTTCGGCCCTTTCTTAGCGGTAGCCGCCACTTTGCAGCTTTTCTTTGGGTTTCCTATGCTTTCCTGGTACTTATCTTTATTTCATGGATAGTTAATTTATATTTAATTGTATATAATTAAACATAATTAGGTGTCATATAATAATAAATTTTACACAAATTTTAAAAATCCTTGACACTTGTTTGCTTTTTTAAGACACTGAAAGCGGGGACGTTCCCCATAGTTGGGGGATGTCCCCGACGTGTTATGAAAGCAAACAATCTCAAGAAGATCAGAGAATCGCTTTTGATCAGCAAAGCAGAGCTAGCCAGAAAAGCAGGGCTTTCCGCACTCACCATTGATCGTGTGGAGCATGGTATGGAGTGTCGCATGGATACCAAAAGAAAAATTCTCCTTGCCTTGGGTCTTACTATCTCCGATAAAAACAAACTATTTCCATAATTCTAATGGTTGAAAATGATGAAATGGACGAAAAAGTTGTGGGTCCTGCCCCTACGTGTTTCTGTGGGGGCCCCTAACTAAACCCCACAGCAAACACTCCGGGTCACCCACAACTTTTTCCTCTTTGTAATATCCAAGACTGGTATGAAACATCTTATCCTTACAGGCTTCATGGCTGCAGGGAAAACAACGATTGGCAGCCTTTTAGGTCCCGAGCTAAAGCTTGAATTTGTCGATTGCGACGATGAAGTTTTCAAGGAAACGGGGTTGCAAGTTCCCGCCTATATCCGCCGTTTTGGGGTCAAACCTTTTCGAAAAATCGAGAAGTCTGTTTTAAAAAGGGTTCTTAAGGGCTCTCCAGTGGTTTTAGCCACCGGTGGGGGAGCCATGTTGGACCGTGAAAACCGCCGACTCATTTTGTCTCAGGGCTTTTGTGTTTGGTTGGATACCCCATTGAGTCTTATTTTGAAAAGGTTTGGTAATAAAAATCGTCGTCCACTATTGCCCAAACCGTTTTCTGTGGAAAAGTTGAATTCTTTTTTCCAAGCAAGAAAATCTTTCTACAGGCATTGTCATTTGAGGGTTGTAAATACCTTTGACTCTCCTCAGAAAATTGCTATGCAGATCATCAAAGAATATGCATCCCGAACTGCTGAATAACTCTATTTTTTTGCGCTATTACAATCAGTGGCAAGAAGACCCTACTTCAATCGTTTTTGCCCCAATTGCGGAATATCTGCAGATCTATGGGATGCTTGATGAAGCGATCAAAGTTTGTCTGGAGGGTTTAAAGAATCATCCAGATTTGGTAAGTGGACGTTTGGCGCTGGCCAAAGCTTATGTTCGCAAAATGGATTTTGAGAAAGCCAGAGAAGAGTTGAGGCGTGTTTTAATTTTGATGCCGGATCAAGAAAAGGCTCTGGAGTTAATGGCTCAGGTTGATAAAGAACTCTCTCCCACACCAAAAACCAAACAACCGATCGGTTGGGAAACCGTGACGATGGCCAAAATTTATGCCAGCCAAGGCCACCTTCATAAAGCAAGAGAGGTCTATCAAGCCATTTTGCAAAGAGAGCCAGCCAATTCCGAAGCCATTCAGGGGTTAGCCAGCCTCGAAAGTGAGGGTTAATGGGTTTTCAATTTGCGGTGCTCAATGGAAGCAACCTGAACTGGCTTGGAAAAAGGGAGAGGGCCATTTATGGTTTAGAATCGTGGGGTGCAATTTGGAATCGTTTGCAAAAATGGGCACCCTCACAAGATGCCAATTTAACTTATTTTCAATCCAATTCTGAAGGAACTCTCATTGACACTCTTCAAGAGATTGATTCCAAGGTTGACGGCGTTGTCTTCAACCCGGGTGCCTATGCCCACACCAGTATAGCTTTACGCGATTGTGTTGCTTCGCTTCGTGTGCCTGTTGTGGAAGTTCATTTGTCAAAATTAAGCAAGCGCGAAAAATTTCGACAATTCTCATTCATTGCAGATGTGGCGCAAATCACTATAGTAGGATTCGGGGCCGATGGCTATCTGCTGGGGCTTACTTGGCTAAAATATTTTTATGACCGTTCTGAACAAAGATAAAATTTTAGATGCCGCCAAAGATTTCATTACGGAAGGCAAATTCGACAAGGCCGTTCGTGAATATGAAAAACTCTTACAAGCGGACCCCAAAGATATGCGGATCAAACTCCGCATTGCCGAGCTCTTTGCCAAAATCAGACAAATTCCGGAGGCGATCAAGGCCTATCGTGAAGTTGCTGAATCCTACGCCCACGATGGGTTTTATTTAAAAGCGGTCACCGTCTATAAAAATATTTTGCGCCTGAACCCTTCTTTGTTAGATGTCAATCAAGCACTGGCTGCCCTTTATGAAAAAATGGGTCTCAATCAAGATGCTGTCCATCAATATGAAATTTTGGCACAGGCCTTTGAACAAAAAAATCGGTTTGATGAGGCGCTCAAAGTCCGACAAAAATTAGTAGAACTGGCACCAAGCGAGGGGACCCATCGCACAAGACTTGCAGAGGCTTATCAAAGAGACGAGAAAAAAGAGGAGGCCATTGAGCAATATGAACTTTTGGCCAAACAATATAAGGAACAAAAAAAGGAACCACATCGGCTCATAGAGCTCTATGAAAGAATACTTCCCTCTCGCCCGCAAAATAAAGAGATGCTCACTCATCTGGTCGATCTTTATTATCAAAAGAAAGATTATAAGGCGGCATTGAAATGGCTGGAACAGTTTAAACAAGTCACCTCTGCAGATACCCATCTTTTGGGATTACAAGCAGAGATGTATGCGGTGTTGAACCAATTGGATACAGCTCGCGGAAAATATCAAGAGTTGGCGGAACTTTATATGCAACAGGGAGAAAATCAAAAGGCATTGAACGCTTATGGCGAAATTTTAACCCTTTTGCCCGAAGAGATGGAAACACTGCGCCCCATTGTGGAGGGGATACAGGCCGGCGCTATGGAAGTGTTGCAAAAAAAATCTCAGGAGAAGCGTCAAAGTAAACAAGAAGAACAAAAGCTCAAAGAAGAAGAGCAGGAAAAGGAAAAAGAGGCTAAAGAAAAGGCACGAGATTTAGAAAAACAGAAACCTAAGTTAGCTCCTCAGCAGGCATCAGCAACACCTCCTTTTCCTGTGAAACAACCTCCAACCGAAAAGGGGGATGTTAACACCCTTTTGAAAAAGGCTAAATCGGCTCTTCAGCTGTCCAAAGCGTATGAAACAACCGGCTTGGAGAGTGAGGCAAAACAAGAACTTTCTCAGGCAAGAGATTGTTTGAAAAAAATTCTCACCATTGATAGTCAACACGCGGAGGCTTTGCAATTATTGAAGGATTTGGGTGGTGTGCCGGTGCAGGCGCCAGCCCCTCCAAAAAATAAGCCAGAGCCCCCCAAAGGAAAAAAGAAAATATCTTTTGTATAAATAGCAATGGACCACCTTCAATATTATCATCTAACTCAAGAACCGTTCTCGATCATGCCGCTCACCCAGTTTTATTTCCACAGTGAGCAGCATGATCGGGCTTTGGAGAGATTGCACTACGCAGTCTCCGGCATGAAGGGGCTAGCCGTTTTGGTGGGTGACATTGGATTGGGTAAAACATTATTGGCCAGACGTCTGTTGGAAACCTTGCCGGAATCGGAATATGAAGTTTCTTTACTTGTAGTCTTGCATGAGGATGTCGATTCCACATGGTTGTTAAAAAGGATTGCAGCACAGGTGGGTGTTGAAAATGTGCCGGACCAAAAGGTGGAAATCTTGACGAAACTTTTAAAGAGGCTCAATGAAATAGCAGAACAAGGAAAAAAAACGATCGTGTTAATTGATGAAGCACACATGCTGAGGAGCAAACAACTGATGGAAGAAATTCGGGGGTTGCTCAATTTGGAATTAGAAACGCAAAAACTTATTTCGCTTGTTTTATTTGGACTCCCCGAACTCGATCAGTGTTTGAATACGGATGCTGCATTGGCTCAAAGAATCGCAGTGCGCTTTAATTTAAAACCTCTTTCAGGAGAAGCGGTTAATCATTATATTGAATTTCGTCTTTCACAAGCAGGGGCAACGCAACCCATTTTTTCTGGAGATGCCCTTCAGGCGATTCACCAATATTCAAAAGGAATTCCGCGTCTCATTAATGTTTTGTGCGATAATTCTTTATTTGAGGGATACGTGCGCCGTGCTTCAATGCCTCTGGGTGTTGAAGTTGTAACCTCTGTGTCGGAAGATTTAGGATTGGTGAAACAACTATGAAAATTGAAGCAATCAAAGGGATGTCCGATGTTCTGCCGCCTGAGTCTGAAAATTGGCAAACGGTTGAGCAACTGGCTCGGGAAGTTTTTAGAACGTACGACTTTCAGGAAATTCGTACCCCCATTGTTGAGCCAACCGAATTGTTTGTTCGCAGCGTGGGAGAAACAACCGATGTCGTTCAAAAGGAGATGTATACCTTTAAAGATCGCAAAGGTTTATCATTAACCTTAAGACCTGAGGGAACTGCTTCTGTAGTGCGGGCATACATTCAAGCGAGCCTTTCTTCCAAAGACCCCATCGCGAAACTTTACTATTTTGGGCCAATGTATCGCTATGAACAGCCTCAAAAAGGGCGCAAACGGGAGTTTTATCAAATCGGTGTGGAACTTTTGGGTGCCGAAACACCGCTGGCCGATGCCGAAGTTTTAATGCTCTTGGAACAACTTTTTTTGAAAGTAGGCGTTACTGACACCAACTTGGAAATCAATTCGTTGGGTTGTAAAAATTGTCGCCCTGATTACATCAAAGCGATTCAGAAATTTCTCAAGGGCAAACTAAATAAATTTTGTGACGATTGCCAAAAGAGAAGTCAAAAAAATCCTTTGCGAATTTTAGATTGCAAAAAAGAGGGCTGTCGCAAGCTGACCGAAGATATTCCGTTGGTGAGTGATTTTTGGTGCGTGGAATGTCATCAGCATTTTAGAGAAGTCAGGGGGCTGTTGTTAGCCGGACATGTGAAATTTAAAGAGAACCCCCGAATTGTAAGAGGGCTCGATTATTATTGCCGCACAACTTTTGAAGTGTTGTCGGATCGTTTGGGAGCACAAAATGCGGTTGCCGCCGGCGGGCGTTATGATGGATTGGTCAAAGATTTGGGTGGGCCGGATGTGCCCGGTGTGGGGTTTGCAATTGGAATGGAGCGTTTGATGATGTTAGTTTCGACGAACCCCGAACCCCGAACCCCGAACCCAAAACCTTTAATTTATTTTGCCCTTCTTGGGAGCGAGGCCCAGCAAAAGGCGATGTCGGTTATTCAAGAGCTGAGAGCAAAAGGTCAATCGGTGGGATGTGCCTATGGAGGTTCTTTAAAATCTCAAATGAGGCGTGCGGATAAACTTAATGCCTCTCATGTGGTCATCCTCGGTGAAAACGAGGTGGTAAAGGGAATTGCTATAGTCAAAGAAATGGAGACCGGAAACCAAAAAGAGGTTTTGTTGGGGAGATTAGTGGAAGAATTGAGCTAATGATGAAACGGACACATACCTGCGGTGAGTTAAATAAGAAACAGGTTGGCAAGAAAGTTATTCTGATGGGTTGGTGTGATGTCCGTCGCGACCATGGAGGCCTTATTTTCATCGATCTGCGGGATCGGTGGGGAAAAACACAGATTGTTTTTGACCCTTCCGTTGCGCAAGCAGCACAGGGGCTAGCCAAAGAAATCCGGTCCGAGTTTGTTTTGGAAGTCGAAGGAAAAGTAAGAAAGCGGCCCCAGGGGATGGAAAATAAAAAGCTCCCCACCGGTGAAATTGAAGTTGTTGTACAGTGCTTGAAAATTTTGAATCGTTGTCCCACACCCCCTTTTGAAATATCCGATCAAGCCGATGTAGCAGAAGAAGTGAGGCTCAAATATCGTTTTTTAGACCTCCGACGTCCTTCCATGCAAAACTATCTCATTTTGAGGCATAAAACAGCACAGGCAGTACGCAATTATTTATCAAAACAAAATTTTCTTGAAGTTGAGACACCCGTTTTGACTCGTTCCACTCCAGAAGGGGCAAGGGATTATCTGGTTCCTTCGCGTGTTCAACCGGGAAAGTTTTTCGCGCTGCCTCAATCGCCCCAGCTTTTCAAGCAACTTTTGATGGTCTCTGGTTTCGATAAATACTTTCAGATCGTTAAATGCTTTCGAGACGAGGATTTGCGGGCTGACCGTCAACCAGAGTTTACTCAAGTCGATATCGAAGCCTCTTTTGTGAGCCGCGACGATATTTTGGAGATGGTAGAGGGCCTGATTCAAACAGTTTTCAAGGAAGTCTCCGTTAAAAATATCAAAAAATCTTTTGACCGCCTCAACTATAAAGATGCCATGAATTGGTATGGCTCTGACAAACCCGATCGGCGTGTTCCGTGGAAGATTGAAGATGTCTCGGAGATTTTTAAAAACTCTCCGTTCAAAATTTTTTCCCAAGCTGCTGAACAAGGAAAAGTAATCAAAGCGCTGAAAGTGACTCCAGCGCAGGATCTCGCAAGGAAAGATTTTGAATCCTTAGAGTCGGAGGTCAAAGGTTTGGGGGCAAAAGGTCTAGGGTGGGCCAAATTAACAAGTGAAGGCTGGCAGTCCCCCATTGCAAAGAATTTTTCGGATCAGGATAAAGAGGGTCTTTTAAAGAAATTAAAACTCAAAGCGAATGACGCCGTTTTATTTGTTGCCGATGAATGGGCTGTTGCCTGCCAAGTCCTTGGTGCTTTGCGACTATCGTTGGGCAAAAAATTGAAAGTGTTCGATGAAAAGACAACGGATCTTTGTTGGGTCTTGGATTTTCCTTTATTTGAATGGTCGGCGGCCGACAATCGCTATGTTTCTGTCCATCATCCCTTTACCTCTCCACATCTAGAGGATCTCTCACTGATGAATGGTAGCGATTTAAGCAAAGTTCGCTCCCTTGGCTATGATTTAGTGATGAATGGCTATGAAATTGGTGGGGGATCTATTCGTATTCATGATCGTGATCTACAACAGAAAGTCTTTGAGACGTTGAAAATATCGGCTGAAGAAGCGACCCGCCGTTTTGGCTTTTTACTTTCAGCCTTGGAATATGGAGCCCCACCTCATGGTGGCATTGCATTAGGATTTGATCGTTTAGTGATGTTGCTTGCCAATTGTAGTTCTATTCGAGATGTGATTGCCTTTCCCAAAACAACCTCTGCAACTTGCTTGATGACAGAAGCTCCCTCTGAAGTCGATGAAGCACAGCTCAAAGAACTCCATATACAAATTAAATCCTAAATCCTAAGCACTAAATTCTAAACAAATTCTAATGACCCAAATCCAAATGTCCCAAACAATCTTGTTTAGAATTTTGGCCATTGGAATTTAGGATTTAGATATTAGAATTTAGAATTTTATGTCGTGGTGTATTGTTTATTGGCCAGTGCGGTAAGAATATCTTCTTGCACAATTTTGTAGGTATCTTTGGCGAGTTTACCCGTGACCTCAATTCGTTTAAGAAGTTTTTCACCATCATTGCCGGCAAGATTTATTTTTTCGCGGGCTAAGACAGCATTTTTTTGATTTCCTGTCTCCAATTTTCTGCCAGCTCCCGTTGGATCTTTGAGATGGAGTGTTAAGTCTCGCATAATGATACACCCTCTGAGATTATTATGAATCTGGTTGTGTGTTGGGTGTGGCATCACATGATTTTTGGTGATGAAAAGGTGGTGCAGGGCCCCGTTGATTTCAAGCGATCTCTGGAGTCGGTTTCTTTTAAGAACCTTTTCTGCAGGGCCGATAATAATTTGATAGTGCCCATAAGAAGCGTGGACATTAAAAACATGCACCTCGTTTGGCGGTAAATTGGGGGCCAATTTAACCATTTCCATCAGTTTCTTAAGAAATGTCTGCATACCACCTTTCTACAGTGCAAGGTCCATGCCAGCCTTATTTTAAAGCAAATTTTTGTAAGTTATTGTTTTTATTATACTTTTTAAAATAGAGGGGACGTTCCCCAGGATTTTTGACACCCACGCGTCATTGTTTTGACGGGTATTACAGAACGGCTGGAGCCAGCAGGAAGGTTGGACCGACAATCACCGCAGCATCAACGCTAAACCCCCCTCTGGTAATGGGGAGCTTATATAAATAACTCCTGACTTCAACCTGGAGGGCAAAATGGGGTGGTTTTAAATAGAGAAGGGTTCCTAATCCAAAAAAGCCATTGGCTAGATCTGCATTATTAATTTTGAGCCAACCCCCTCCCACAAATCCATAAATATCCATTTCTAACACTTTGCCATGGCCTACTTTGATGGCAGCAGGCGTCACACCTTTGATGGCTCCATTGACATGAACCATTTTTTTATTGGTGACTGTTTGTCCATAAGCGCTTTGGGGGTCGACCTCCAATGGACTAAAACCAAAGTCGACAGCAGTCGCGAAATGCCGACTCCAATTGTAAGAAAGTTGAGAGCCGAGAATGTAGGAGGTAGAAACCGTATCACCGACATAGAGCCCCGCAAAGGGAGATATTTGAACTCTCGACTTTTGAGCCTCGCGCAAGTCGGTAAACATTTTTGGAAGTTCTTGGGCAGCGGCAGGTTTTATAAATATTGGAAAAAATATTGTTGCGAGAAGTATTAGAAAGGTAGAAAAAAAGAGGCAGGGCCTGTCCCTCCGTGTTTTTGTGGGGGCCCCTAACAAAACCCCACAACAAACACTCCGGGCCACCCGCCTCTTTTTTATAATTCTTATCATTTTTCCTTTTGCCGACACAGTTGCCCCACCGCCGCCGATGCATGAAGATACAAAATAGGCAGCCACTGTGGGATACCAAAAAAATTGGAACGGGTATAACCAAATAGTCCCAGGGTACTCATTTTGCTTTCCACAAAACAGCCGACAAACGCTGTTCCGAAAGCGAGTATAATACTCTGCCAAGAACGCTCCCATGCGATCCACGTGACACCATATAATGCGAGCATGATCAGACTGCGGATGGGGTAAGAATAAGGCAAATAGCCGCTGATGAAATAAACAAGGATGAAAATGGCGAGACTCCCAATTCTGCGGTAGGGGCGTTTGGCTACACTGGGCGTTTTAAAAAATCGATGGAGGTGAAAATGTGTAAAGCCGATAAAGGCAGCGGCCGATCCAAATAGAAGGGGAACCCACCACGCCATTTTCCAAATTAAGGGTGTGGGATAAAAAGTTGTGCCGGAGTGGGTATGAATGCCATCCAGTAGGCTTCCAACGGTCGCACCAAGGAGAAAAAAAAATAAGAGATCTTTCTTCTTCATGCGGGAGAGGCTATACAGCTTGGGAATTGATCTGCAATGATAAAAATGAAAAACAATCCTTTGGCGCTATATATTCACATTCCCTATTGTTTGGAAAAGTGTCCTTATTGTGATTTTCATTCGATTGCGACTCAGAAAAAAGAAATTCCAGAAGAAGAATATGCCTCTTTGTTGATCGCTCAGCTCATTCACGAAGTGGAGAGGTTAGATTTGAGAGATCGATCGCTCATTTCCATTTTTTTCGGCGGCGGTACCCCTTCCTTAATGAGTCCTAAATTTTTTGATGCTGTTATTAATGAAGTGATGGGTCATTTTAATTCTGACGCAGACTTGGAAATCACAGTTGAAACCAACCCCGCCACAGCGACGTTTGAAAACTTCAAGCAATGGCAAAGCTTAGGGATTAATCGTGTCTCTTTTGGAGCGCAGTCTTTTAATGATATTTTGTTGAAAAAATTGGGAAGAAATCATTCCAGCGCACAAGCCAAAGAGGCAATTCAAGAAGCGCTTGACGCCGGTTTTACCAATGTCAGTTGCGATCTTATTTTTGGGATTGAAGGTCAAAGTTTCAAAGATTTGGAAAATGATCTGGAAACGACAATGTCTTTTGAGATTCCCCACATCTCTGCCTATCAATTGACAGTAGAATCGGGGACACCCCTTGCCAGTTGGGTCCAATCAGGCAAATTCCATCTGCCGCAAGAGGAAGTTTTGGCGCAGATGCACCACCAGGTGGCCGCCAAATTTGAAAATCATGGATGGCATCGTTATGAAATTTCAAACTATGCGAAAAAAGGTTTTGAATGTCGTCACAATCTTCAATATTGGCGTTATAAAGACTATTTGGGGATTGGTTCTGGAGCCGTTTCCTTTATGAATGGGAAGAGGTGGCGAACGACTCGAAAACTTAGTGAATATTTAAAAAGAGACTGGTTTTATGAAGATGAGGAAACAATTAACGAAAAAACAGCACAAAAAGAGCGCTGGATGATGAGTTTAAGGCTTGCTGAGGGTGTTTTAATGACAAAGCAGGAAAAGGAGAAATGGAAACCTATGCTGTTGCAATGGGAAAAGGAAGGATGGATAATTGATCTGGACAATCGGATGGCTCTGACAGATAAGGGTTTTCTTTTTTGCAGTCGGATAACGCAAAATGTTTTTGCTCTCATTGATGAGATGTGATAGGTCGCCCGAATATTTATGAAACGAACAAACACGGAGTGGGAAAATACCTTTTTCAAGGAAACACAGGCCAATTTCGAACGTGTTGGCAAAGCGATGCAACTCGATGAAAATATTTTTTTGAGACTTCGTGTTCCCGAGAAGGCGTTAATTGTTAGTGTTCCCTTCAGAATGGATGATGGTCATGTTGAGTTGGTGACCGGCTACCGCGTTCAACACAATGATACATTGGGCCCTTACAAAGGTGGCATTCGCTACAATCCCCATGTTAATTTAGGTGAGGTCGCGGCCCTTGCCATGATGATGACTTGGAAGAGTGCCATCATCGGTTTGCCCCTCGGTGGTGCAAAGGGCGGGGTTGCTATCGATCCAATTCCTCTCAGCCGTCAAGAACTCCAACGCCTTACCCGCCGCTATACAATCGAAATTCTCAATTTCATCGGTCCCGAAACGGACATTCCGGCACCCGATATGGGAACCAATGAGCAAGTCATGGCGTGGCTCATGGATACCTACAGCCAACAAAAAGGGCATTCGGTTCCAGGTGTGGTGACGGGAAAGCCGATTGATATCGGTGGTTCTTTGGGGCGCAAAGAAGCGCCGGGTCGCGGGGTGGTCTACACCATCATCAGCGCCGCCGAGAAAATTAAACTCAAGCTCGATTCCAAAACACGCGTGGCGGTGCAAGGCTTTGGGCAAGTGGGTGGTGCTGCGGCTCGCAAGATGGAAAAGATTGGTTGCAAAATTGTCGCTGTCAGTGACTTGTCTGGGGGAGTTTATAATTCCAACGGCCTTCGTTATGATTCTCTCATGAATTATCTTTCGCAAAACAAATTTTTGAAGGGTTATCCCGAAGGCGATTTTGTTACAAATGAACAGCTACTAGAGATAGATTGCGATGTGTTGATTCCCTCTGCGATTGAACGTGTAATCCACAAAGATAACGCCAAGAAATTGAAATGCAAAATTTTGGCAGAAGGGGCCAACGGCCCAACCACCAATGAAGCCGACGCGATCATCAAAGAACGGGGTGATATTTTTGTGATCCCCGATATTTTGGCGAATGCCGGTGGAGTTGTTGTCTCTTATTTTGAATGGGTTCAGGATTTGCAAAACCTCTTTTGGAAAGAAAAGGAGATCAACCATCGCCTTTGGGAGATGATGTCCGATGCCTTTGAAAAAGTTTATGCAACGGCCCAGCGTGAAAAAGTCGATATGCGCACGGCCGCCCTCATGACTGCCATCCGGAAAATTTCAACAGCGATGCTGACTCGTGGCTTATATCCTTGACATTAAGTCTTTGCTACATAATGTCAACGCCCGCGATGCCAAAAATCAAGAAAAATTACATTTTAGCGCCTGGCCCAACACCCGTTCCTCCGGAGGTTTCTGCCGCAGGTGCCTGGCCAATGATCCATCATCGCACTCCTCAATTTCGCGCCATTATCAAAGAGGTTGCAGAGGGTCTAAAATATCTTTTTGTCACTCAAAATCCTGTCTATTTCACTGCTTGCTCTGGGACAGGAGTGATGGAAGCGGCCGTTGCCAACCTGATGTCTCCCGGAGAGACAATGATAGTCGTCGAGGGGGGCAAGTTTGGAGAGCGGTGGAGTGAAATTGGAAAGGCGTATGGATTGAATGTCGTTCCTCTGAAAGTGGAGTATGGGCAAGTAGCCAGTCCTGTCCAAATTGAAGAAATCCTGCAAAAAAATCCTCAAGCCAAAGGAGTCTTCACCCAACTGTCCGAAACATCCACTGGCTGTGTCTTTGATATCGAAGCCATTGGCAAAGTCGTTTCCAAAACGAATGCTCTATTCGTCGTGGATGGGATCAGTGGTGTGGGGGCAGAGCCTTGTTATCCGGATAAATGGGGGGTTGATTGTTTGCTCACCGGATCTCAAAAGGGTGTGATGTTGCCTCCGGGCTTAGGATTTATTTCTGTCAGCCAAAAAGCTTGGGACTCGATAGAAAAGGCCAAGTCTCCACGTTACTATTTTGACTTAAGAGCCTATAAAAAAGCACTGGCGCAAGAAGATTCACCTTATACACCGGCAATCAGCCTTGTGTTTCAACTGCGTGAAGCACTCAATATCATTCGCAAGGAAACCATTGAAGGGGTCTGGGCCAGACACGGCTGGCTTGCTGAAGGCACGCGTGCCGCCATCAAGGCATTAAACTTGGAACTTTTTGCACAAAGACCCGGAAATATTTTGACCGCGGTCAAAGTGCCAGCCGGTGTGGATGGTGAAAAACTGGTTCAAATTATGCGCGATGATTTGGGAGTCACCATTGCTGGTGGGCAGGGTGAAAAAATGAAAGGCAAAGTCCTTCGCATTGCCCATTTGGGTTATCAAGATCGTTTTGATGTGACGACAGCGATTGCAGCACTGGAAGTAGCCCTCAAACGACAAGGATTTTCTCTCAAACTTGGGACCGGAGTAGCGGCTGCTGAAGAAATCCTTTGGAAGGACCCCCAATCGTGAAGATACTCGTATCAGATCCACTCGCTGAACAAGCCATTCAGGAAATGAGAAATGCAGGGCTTGATGTCACAGTGAAAACTGGTTTGAAACCTCAAGAATTGGCCGAAATCATTGCTCCTTATCATATCCTAGCGGTGCGCAGCGGTACAAAAGTCACCGCACAAGTCATTGAGGCAGCCAGACATTTGAAAATGATTGTTCGTGCCGGCGTGGGATTGGATAATGTTGATGTGGAGGCAGCAAGAAAACACAATATTCGCATTGAGAATACCCCTCATGCCACTACGGTAAGCGTTGCTGAATTAACGTTTGCGTTGATGTTGGCACTCGCCAGAAACATCCCTCAGGCCTACACTTCTTTAAGAAAAGGGGAGTGGGATCGCAAAACCTATCAGGGAATTGAATTGAAGGGAAAAACATTGGGTATTGTAGGGCTGGGTCGCATTGGACAAGAAGTTGCAAAAAGAGCCAAGGCCTTTGGGATGACGGTCATTAGCCATGATACTGCCGTCGATCCCGAGGTGGCCGAAGCGCTAGAGATTGAACATTTGTCGCTGCAAGAAGTGGTTTCTCAAGCCGACATGATCACCATTCACTTGCCGCTTACCGATGAGACACACCATCTTTTTAACAAAGCCCTTTTCAAAAAAATGAAGAAGGGTATCCGTTTGATCAATCCCTCGAGGGGTGGCATTGTGGATGAGCAAGCCCTTTTGGAAGCATTGCAAGAAGGACAAGTTGCCGGTGCTGCGATCGATGTTTTTGAAGTGGAGCCTCCGCAAAACAATCCCTTGTTACAGATGAACCAAGTGATCAGTATTCCGCATATCGGGGCAATGACCCATGAAGGTCAATCAAGAGCTGGTCACGAAACGGCACGCATCATCATTGAGTTTGCAAGGCATGGATGATATTTTCAGCCGCATCCAAATTATTCCCATAGCCAACTGTCTGGCTCATGAAGGGATTATCCAAAAGTGGGCCGACCAGATTGCCTCCAACATCAAAGACCAGGGGATCATGAAAAATCCGGTGATTGTGACCCGCCAAGGCAAATATTATGTTGTCTTGGACGGAATGCACCGTTTTGCGGCCCTTAAAAAATTGGGAATCCGTAACATTTTGGCCTGTGTGATTGATTATTTTTCACCCAAAATTCTTTTGGAAGGCTGGGACGCTTTTGTTTTTGAAAAAATCGATTTGAAACCTCTTTTTAAAGGGTATTCTTTTGTCCGCGCCAGCAATTTAAAAGAGGCAAAATCAAGAGTTTTAAAGAGGGAGGCCCTTTTGGCGGTTGGAAGTAGGAGAGGGAACGTTTTTGTTTTGGAAAAGTCGGGGCTCAAAAAAAAGGATTTTGTCGATGAGCTATGTCTGGTCAACGACCGTTTGGATAGAATGTTGAGTGCAAAAGAGATTAAGGTGGTTTATGTGGATAATTCCCTGACTTTGGATGATTTTGCCTCTTCCAATGCTCAAATTGTGATTTTCAGACCCCAGTTTACCAAAGAAGAGGTGATTCAAAGAACCTTGCACAAAAAAACATTTCCCCCTAAAAGCACTCGCCATCTCATTCCAGAAAGGCCATTGCGTGTTGATGTTGATTTAGCCCTTTTGAGGGCCAATATTGACGGCAAAACAAAAAACCGTCTTTTACAGGATCATTTGAGATGGTGTTACGAGAATAACCGGATGCGCTTTTACCCCGAATCGGTTTACATTTTCGCAGATTAATTAAAATCCAATTGTGAATCCGACTTGAACGGGAAATCCGAAAACCTGTGTATTATTGCGAGAGAGGTGATCGCCCAAATAAAGGGTATATTTGAAAGGGAGTGAGACTCCCAAAGCCACTTTTGGGCTTTTGTTTATAAAATATTGAAACCCAGGGCCGAAATTTAAATTGATTCCTGCATTGCCGGTATTATTGTTGATGCTTCCTTCTGTCACCAAATTCACACCGGTGCCAGCAATCCAGTAGAAGTCGGCTCCCTTTTGAGTCTCGACGATGTGAAACACTGCATTCGCATCAATCCCAATCATATGGACCGTCTCGGAGCGATTTAATTTTTGCCGATTGTAACTAAAGGGGAGTTCAATGCCCCAGCGAGAACTACAAAAATCGTAACCGACTTTTGCATAAGCACCCCACCTGGTTTGCCACTGGACTTTGCCCGATGGAATCAAGCCTCCGCCAATGAGTTGATTGTCCGGAGAAAATTGCAGAAGTTGCATGTAGCCCGTGCCGGCATAAAAACCCTCATGCCCGCAAGCTTGCGCAGAAGTTTGGCTAAGTACGGTGAGGAGCAATATAGCGGCCGACGCGTGCAATAGGCACTTCATTTGACTTTTCTTGCAAATAAGCTATCAACCTGTCAATGAAAAATAATAAGCAGGGATTTTCCAAAGAATTCATCCGGGCCATTCCAAAATCGGATCTGCATGTCCATTTGGATGGGTCACTTCGCCTCGGTACTCTGATTGAACTCGCACAAAAGCAAAAAATCAAGCTTCCTTCTTACACGGAAGAGGGGATGAAGGAATTAGTTTTCAAAGAATCGTACGCAGATTTGGGCGAATATCTTCACGGCTTTAAATATACCTGCGCGGTGTTGCGTGACAAAGAATCGCTCGAAAAAGTTTCTTATGAATTAGCGATCGACAATTTCAATGAAGGGGTGCGCTATATTGAACCTCGTTTTGCGCCACAACTGAATGCTCATCGGGACTTATCGATTTTGGAAGTGATCCAAAGTGTTGACAAAGGTTTGGCCCGTGCGAAAAAAGAGATTGCGCAGCAACCCGCGGTCAAAAGTGGAGCGGAACCCCCGTTTGAATATGGCATCATCGGTTGTGCGATGCGAAAATTTGATGAGCGCTTTTCGGATTACTACAAAGATTTTATTTCGATCCACACCCACACCCCACCCAAAGAATTGTATCCGATCGCTTCTTTGGAAGTGGCCCATGCGCTGGTTTCATTGCGTGATGATCATGGTCTTCCCGTTGTCGGTTTTGATATCGCGGGAGAAGAAAAGGGCTATCCGGCGGGTGATCATGTGGAGGCCTTTCACTTTGCCCACAAACATTTTTTGAAAAAGACGGTTCACGCCGGCGAGGCCTATGGGCCCCCCTCGATTTTTCAGGCGATCACCGATTGTCGCGCGGAGCGGATCGGCCACGGAACCCATCTTTTTGCCCATGACTTGATTGACGATATGTCTCCCAAGGCGAAGAGGTTTTATACCGAACAACTAGCGCAATACATTGCCGATCAAAGAATTACCATTGAGGTTTGCCTCACCAGCAATTTGCAAACGATTCCCACCATCAAAGATTTTAAAAATCATCCCCTTGGCAAAATGTTGGATCATAAACTCTCTGTTAGCTTATGCACCGACAATCGCTTGGTTTCTCACACTACAATGTGTGACGAGATAGAAAGGGCCATCGAAGCGTTTCATATCACCCCTGCCCAGCTCAAAAATATTATTCTCTATGGTTTCAAAAGAAGTTTCTTTTCTCACCCCTACACTCAAAAGAGAGACTACGTTTACAAAATCATCGATCATTACGAAGCCGTCGAGAAAAAGTTCGGAATTACACACTCTAGTTAGTGTATGTCATCAATTGCCTCCAATCTCCTTCACATAATCAATCTTCTTGGGCGTATGTGACAGCTGAGGAAAGCACCTTGATTTTGATTCCGTTTGTTTCCTCTCCGCTACCTGGCTCCGAGGGGATGTAAGGGACGCTATCAAAATGGGGATTCCACCCCCATTTTGCGCTCTCTCTCGCCCCGCCATTTTAATACCCCCGTAATGTGTGGCGTGGCTGCGAGAAGCCCTTACATCCCCTCATCGCCACGCGGAAAGGAAACAAACTTAGATAATTAGGGAAGGTGCTTTCCTGGTGCGCGTACATCTCTCTTAGAACTGGGTTTTTGAAAAGGGGCGTGTCGATGAGGAGCCTGAAGGTCGTCTCGGAGACCATTTTATCAGCCGGGATCTAATACCAAAATGGTCGAGAGCCGAGCGAATTTTTTGGGTGACCCAAAAAATATCGCGTACCTTCAGGTTCCTCAGCGACAGGTAGCCCCTTTTCAAGGGGTCACAAAAGATTGATTATGAAAAATTAAAAATCTTTAGTGAGGCTCCAGTTGACGACGCCTACTGGTTCCCACTTTTTTTGATTTCTTCTTTGATGATCGCTTTTAGGACATCTGGGGTTGACCAATATTTGACCAGGCGGTTGTTGACCAGCACAGTGGGCGTTCCAGTAACATAGATTTTGTTCGCCGCTGCGACATTTTCTTTGACTAAAGAGATTGTCTCTGGAGATGAGATACATTCATTAAATTGCTTTTCATCCCAACCTCGTTGTTTGGCCAGGTTTATTAGGATCTCTGAACTTAAATTCTTTTGATTGCGAAAAATGTCATCATGGTAACTCCAAAAATCATTCATCTTGCCAGCACAAACTGCAGCCTGAGCGGCAAGACAGGCTTTGTCATGCATGGGTTGAGTAATGTGGTCGTTGCAAGCTTGATCTAGCGGGTAGTGATAAAAATAAAATTTAACTTTATTTTTAAATTCCGCCAAAGATGGTTTCAAATGAAAGGCGGCATGTTTACAATAGGGGCACTGAAAGTCGCTAAATTCAACAACCGTTACTTTTGCGTTGGGATTTCCCCAAACAGGTGCTTCTGCGTCCACTTCGAATTGATATTGAGATTGTCTGAAATGAAACGAAACAATCTCGTCGATGGGAACCGGAAGCTCTTGCCTTTTTCCGGCTTTGCTTTGATAACTTGCAATGCCGATCCACCCAATTCCAAAAATGAAAGCCGTATAGCCGGCAAGTGAAAGCCATTTTGGATTGAATTTGAAGCTAGCCCACCGCAGACAAACCAGCAGCAATGCTATGTTCACTAAATACATTGTCAAACAAATGAGGCAGAGGACTTTTAAAATGAAAAAGGCGGTGTAGGCTTTGTAAATTGTCATTCCGAAACCGCCCAGTGACAAAAGCCACGCAAAACTTCCAATGGATTCTTCTTCCTGGGGCTTGCGAAGAATCCAGAAGGCTAAAATGCCCATCCAGAGATAAAAGATTAACCCAAGCCAGGATGTAGGGATCCCAAAAGTTTGGGCGTGGCTGGAGGCATAGGCGATATCGCAATTGATAAATTCATTAATGTCGCAGAAGCTTTTTTGTTCAAACCCCGTTTGTTGGATTCGAAAGTATTGCTGGGTGGCTATAAAAGAACCCGCCATTCCAATCATGCTGAAGATGATGATGACCCAAAGGAGCCAGCGCTTCATGATTCCATTTATTATCATAATTCTTCGCCGCACCAAGCACAAAAATCCCAGTGATCCTTTGCAACTCCCCCATGGCAGGAAGGGCAGCGCTCGGGTAGGGAAGGGTGATGGTTGGGTCTGGCAACTTTTTTATGACAATAGGGACAATAATGCATGAAGGGCATCATCGGTTTGTGACAAAAGGGGTTGGTGCAATGCTCGGTGTATCTTTTATCGCGCGATGGTTTTGGAGAGACTTTTTTGAAACGCTCTCGGTAGCACCAAGGGCAAAAACGCCAGTCGGGGTGGATGCCATGTTCGCACCGGTCACAATAACGGGGAAACGTTGTGATTTTTCTGAAACTGTTTTCCCTGTCGCCACACCAGGGGCAAACATGCATGAATTCGGACATTGGCTGTTCGCATTTGCGGCAAAGGTAATCGAGTCTTAGTTTGGCATGGTGCTGTTTTACAAAAGTTTGCACTTTGTAGTCGTGCCAGTGCAATGCCTTTAGTTTTCGAGGTTTCCTCATTTTGCGAATCTGAAACATCTTCCACTGCTTGACCGCTTTTTCCCATGCTTGTTCCATAATCATGGCGTTGGGGTAGCGTCGGACTGGTTTGAAGGCGGTTGCCTTCTTGATGAAATGGATCATGGCAGGGGGAATTTTTTGTAAAAGATATTTATGGTTGGGATAGGGCCACTCAAAAGGCCAAGGCGGCAACTTTCCTGTGAGGAGTTCATAAAAGAGAATGCCAACCGAAAAAATATCGGAGGCATACGTGGTCTGTCCGTAGGCTTGTTCCGGGGCCATATAGCCAATGGTTCCGGTTCCCTCACCACGGATGAGAGTTTTTTCCACGATCTTAGCAATTCCAAAATCGGTGAGTCTTGCTGTTCCATCTTCAAACAAAATGACGTTTTCCGGTTTGATGTCGCGATGGATGATTTTATGTTTGTGGGCATAGGCCAGCGCACTCAAAATTTGACCCAACACAGAGATGACAAACTCAGACGATTTAGGTCGACGCATTCTGTCGGCCAGGGCTTCTTTGCCACATTCCGAAACGATGATGAAACGTTTGCCAATCACATCGGCATTTTTGATTTTTAAAATGTTATGATGATCGAGTGGGGCGACTAACTTGACTTCGTCTTGAAAGATTTTTTGATGCTCTTTCGTATTCCAATCGGGCTGGGGAATTTTGACCGCGACATAAATTCCTTCCACCAAATCTTTGGCTTTCCAGACCTCTCCAAACGTCCCTTCCCCCAGGCGGTTTAAAAGACGGTATTTGGCTATCTTTTGCCCCCGTTTTAGATTTCTCAGGCCAGCCATATTCCAAGGCTAGCATAATGCTAAGAGGTTGGAAAGAATGGCTTTTTTTACCAATCCACAAAACTTTTGAGCTTTTTGGCGCGGGTGGGGTGGCGCAGTTTCCTTAAAGCCTTGGCCTCGATTTGGCGAATACGTTCCCTGGTCACGGAAAAATCTTTTCCCACTTCTTCCAGGGTATGATCCGAGCGTTCTCCAATTCCAAAGCGCATTCTCAAGACTTTTTCTTCACGAGGGGTCAAGGTCGCCAGAACACGGCGGGTTTGGTCGGCCAAACTAGAATTGGTGACGGCGTCATCAGGGGGTGTGATTGTTTTGTCTTCGATGAAATCCCCCAAATGTGAATCTTCCTCTTCTCCAATCGGTGTTTCCAGCGAAATCGGTTCTTTGGCGATTCTCAAAACTTTTCGGACTTTCTCAAGGGGGAGTTCCATTTTGATTGCAATTTCTTCTGGCAGCGGTTCACGCCCCAGCTCTTGCACCAAATAGCGCGACGTTCTTACCAATTTATTGATTGTTTCAATCATGTGAACAGGGATACGGATTGTTCTGGCTTGATCAGCAATGGCGCGGGTGATTGCCTGGCGAATCCACCAGGTGGCATAAGTGGAAAATTTATAGCCGCGGCGGTATTCAAATTTATCAACCGCTTTCATCAGACCAATGTTCCCTTCCTGAATGAGATCCAAAAATTGTAACCCGCGGTTGGTATATTTTTTGGCAATCGAGACAACGAGTCTCAAATTGGCCTCCACCAATTCATTTTTAGCCCTTTCGGCAAAAATTTGGGCTGTTTTGATTTCGCTAAAAGTTTGCCTGAGCTCCTGAATGGTTTGACCTGATTCTCTTTGCAGTCTTTGGATTTCTTTTTCTGCCTTGAGGTAGTCTTCGACAACTTTGTCGGCATCCTCTCTGTCGAGCCCAGAGTCTTTCAAAATTTTGCGTTGCTGGTAGTCGTTGCGACGGTATTTGTGAATCGTATCCTTAAGTTCCGCGTCAGGAACTCTCAAACGCCGTCTGCAATCTCTGATTATTTTTTCGTTTTCAGAAATGGTTTGAATGGTCTGCTGCAAATGAACGTTAATTCCTATAAGAGCTTTTTGGTTCAAATTCATTTCGCGCAATGTCAGCAACATCTGGTCATAGACTTCTTTGAGTTTTGCCCTTGCTCTTTCTTTGCTGGTTTCTTTGAGTCTGGCATTGTTGATCTGCGACAAGAAACTTTGCGATTTTTTGTCGAGAGATTTGATCTTAGCCATCAGTTTTAAAACTCTGAGGCGACAGCCCGATTCATCAAAGCCTTCTCCATCCACTTCAAAATCATCCACATCCTTTACAATTTCCCCAACGCGCATTTTGTTTTTCGAAATTTTTTCCCCCATCTCCAGGAGCACTCCGACACCAATTGGAGAGGCCAACATAATTCGCAAACCTTTGTTTTCCCCTTCTTCGATTTTTTTGGCGATTTCAACTTCCCCTTCGCGGGTGAGCAATGAGACTTGCCCCATTTTTCTTAAATACATTCGGACAGGATCGGTTGTTCTGGCACCGACCGCCGCTTCTTCGACTTGAGCCTCTGCCTCTTTTTCCTCTTCTTCTTTTTGTCCTTGGGCCTGTGCCTTTTGTTTGATTTGTTTTCCTTCTTCTTCGTTATCGACAATTTCGATATCGAGGTCGTCAAACATCGAGAGCATGTTGTCGAGCTGGTCTGGTGAGACGAGATCGGCCGGCAAGGCATCGTTGACCTCTTCATAGGTCAAAAATCCCTTTTCTTTGCCGCGGTCGATCAGCCTTTTAACTTCCTTCATTTCTACTTCCGGTTTTGCCATAGTCATAAGTGTGTCCTTTTTTTGTAGCTTTGCATCAGTTCGTTTTTTTGAGTTAACAGCGACAAGACCAATGGTTCATCTCCTTTGTCTTCCGCTATTGCGATCTCATGATTTAATTTCGTGAGCCGGATCCCTAAACTTTTTGACTCAATTTTTGTCAAACAATCCATGGCTGCTTTTTCCCAAACAGTGTCGTCTTCTTCAACGAGGGCCATTTCTCGAATCCAACCGGCCAGTCTTTCATCCAACTTATCTTGGATGTTCGTCAACCCGACATTCTTCTCTTCGGCATACTCTTGAAATAGTTGCTTGGCGAGATTTTTCAAGGTGGGGTCCGTAAAAATATCCTCAATGTTTTCAAGCATTTTCGCCACTTTGGGCTTTAAAATCATGGCGGCAATTAAAAGGCGTTCTTCTTCGGGATAGGATGGTTCAAGGTTCGAGGTTCGGGATTCGAGGTTCGGGATTCGAGTCTCGTGTCTCGTTTGCAGCCACTCTTCATCGACCCCCAATTTGTTCGCCACCTTTTTGCGATAAATTCCCGCTTCGACCGAATTTTTTACCTTTGCCAAAAGGGGTCTGATTTTTTCCCAGGCCTCCACTTTCGCTGCGGTTCCCTTCCCGGTTTCTTTGATAACCCAATCGACAAAATACTCAAAAAGGGTTTGCGAACGATCCTTTAATTTTTCCCAAGCCTCTTTGCCTTCTTGCCGAATGAAATTGTCTGGATCCATGCCAGTTGGAAGAGTCAACGCCTTTGGCACAAGCTCCAGCCCCAGAAAGAGTGGAAGGGCACGAAAGGCGGCTTGAGTCCCAGCGTCATCTCCGTCAAAAGCGACGACAAAGTTGGTTGTGTAGCGTTTTAAAAGTTGCAGATGATCAAGAGTGAGGGCAGTTCCCAAAGGGGCAACGACATTTTCAATGCCTGCCTGTTTGAGGCTGATTAAATCCATATAGCCTTCTACCAAGATGGCTTCCTCTTGTTTGCGGATGGCCTCTTTTGCCCAGTTAAGCCCATAGACCGTTCGTGATTTGTTATAGAGAATAGAATCCGATGAATTAAGATACTTTGCTGAGTCATCGCTCTTTTCCAAAACCCTTCCTCCGAATCCAACTATTTCGCCTTTCACATCAAAAATGGGAAAAATGAGTCTGGCCCTGAAGAAATCAAAGTAGCCTTCCTCTTTTTCTCTTTTTTTGACGAGGCCTAAGTCAGCCGCCAATTTCAATGGGGCTTTTGCTTCACTTAAAACGCTGACGAGAGCCTCCCAACTTTTGTCAGAAAAACCCAGTTGCAATTGTTTGGCCAGTTCCAGACTAATTCCACGAGATTTGAGATATTGTCTGGCTGGTGTTCCTTTTGTCTCATCATGGAGATTTTTGAAAAAAAAATCTTTGGCGATTTCGTTTAACCTTAAAGCCCACTTTTTTTGTCGCATCCAGTCGGCATCGGCATCTGGAGTATCTGATTTTTGTCTGGGCGGAAGTTTGACACCGGCTTTTCTCGCCAATTCTTCGAGGGCTTCGGCGAAATTCAAACCATCTAGCTTCATCAAGAATGTAAAAATATCCCCCCCCGTGGAGCAACCGAAACAGTGGAAAATCTGTTTTTCATCACTCACCATGAAAGAAGGGGTTTTTTCTTGATGAAAAGGACAGATTCCCTTGAAATTGCGGCCGCTTTTTTTGAGGGGGATGCGCTCTCCAATCAACGAAACGATGGAAAGACGCCTTCTGATTTCTTCCAGAATTTCTTTGGAGGCCATATTGAAAAATCAAAAATTAAAAATCAAAAATTAAAAGTTATGAGGTCCCAAGCTTCTTTAACACCAGTTGATTGACAACCCTACCATCTGCTTGTCCGGCTATTTTGGGCATGACGGCTTTCATCACTTTGCCGACATCTTTGGCACCTTGGCCCCCCACTTCAGCGATGGTTTGTTCGATAATCTTTGCTAGTGCCGCTTCATCCAACGCTTTTGGCAAATAGGTTTCAATCAGTTTTAACTCTGCCTCTTCATTTTTTACCAAATCGTTGCGCCCACCTTTTTTGAATTGCTCGATCGATTCTTTGCGTTGTTTCGCCAAGGTCGACAAGATTGACAAAATTTGGGAGTCGTCGAGTTTTCCGCGCACATCAATTTCTTTATTCTGAATGGCCGCTTTGATCAGGCGCAGGCACGAAACTTTCAACGTTTCTTTACCGCGCACCGCCTGCTTAAAATCCTCTTCAATTTTATTTTTAAGCGGCATGGATCTTAATGATCAATACGGAGTATAGGGTCTTGTTTTTCTTAGCGCTCGTTTTCTGGCCTGTTGTGATTTTCGTTTTCGTTTGAGCGAAGGCTTTTCGTAGTACTCTCTTTTTCGAAGCTCGGTCAAAATACCAGACTTTTCACACTGTTTCTTAAAACGGCGAAGTGCCGATTCAAAACTTTCACCATCTTTGAGAAGAATGCCTGGCATGAAGACCCACCTTCCTTAAAGTGGCGTAACCTAATGGAATTGATTGAAAAATGTCAATAGCAATCTGTTATATTGTTGGTTACGGTTAGATACATCTTAATGTGGGCATTTACCCGCGTAAAATGACCGGATGTCAACATAATCGAGGGACGCAACTTTTTTAGTGAAATGACGATACTCTTATAAGAGGGTAATTTATGTGTGCTGCAAAATTCAAGGTTGAGGTTGCAAGGTTGCCTGGAGAATATCAGATTCTGGCCAATGCCTTTGCCGATTTAAAATTAGAAGAGGGGCAAAAGGGGGTTCTGACAGAAGAGGATTTTGCCGCTTTGGCCGAACACTGTAAAAAATCACCCTCTGGTGTTACGGGTGTTGACGTGTTTCAATGTGGTGAGAATAGTTCCTATTCTGATTCGTTTTTCAAAGATTATATTTTGAATACATTAAGGACTGACCCAAAGCATACTTTAAAGTTTATTTTGTGTCCGGCCTTTAATCTATTGCGCAGCAATTTGAATTTACCAATGAAGCAACAATGTAATCGTTTTTCAGATGTTGAAGATCTTTTGAGTTTTCTGCCAACCATGTATATTGCAAAAAAACCATGGAAAGATGCAGATCGTTTTGCGGCTTTAGAAAATATGGGGACCGTACTTTTGCATTATGCAACAGCAAAAAAGGCCCCGACTGGGCTGCAAATTCCGCAGACAGCACCAGATGCCGAGGCTCTTCCCAAAGATATTTTGGGAGCAAAAGTCGAAATGGTGGCTCCTGTAGGGGGGAGCGATGAAGCTCCAACACTTGTACCAGTTTTAGTAACATTTGATGTTATCACTCTCTTGTCCGGCACACGTGTTGTTCAAAACATTGTTATTAAAAAAGAGGACCAGGTGGTTCCGCAAAAAGAATGGGGAGAAATCATGCCTTACATTCTTGAGAAAACAGGTAGTTGGCGTTATCGTGATTGTGGGTGGAGTCTTTTGATTGCGGGCCTCATTTTGTTTGATCACGATAGCCCGGTTCTTAACGATAATGCGCAATCCTATCTTGATTTACTGGCCTCTACATTAAAATCTTATCCCGATATTGGTCTTGTCATTACCGGTAGCGCTGACAGCGTTGGGGATAAAGGGCGTAACAAAAATCTCGGCATAAAACGTGCCAATGCTGTCAAAAATTATGTTAAAAAGAAGGGGATTTCCGACGGGCGTTTGGTGTTTAACTCCATTGGTGAGACAAAGCCCGTTAATAGCGTTCAAGATAATGCTGATGACCGCTTTAATAGAAATGTACAGATACGCACGTTTTCTGTGAGTGCCAATGAATTTGCCCCCTTTTATTTTACTCAAGATGGCGTGGGTCCCACCAAGATTAAACTTGAAGAGTGTACAAGTAAAATAGCTAATGCCATTATTACTCGTTAGTCGCTGTTTGTCTTGTTAAATACCATATGGTGCCAGGACCATATGATTATGAAGAAGCACATTTTGTAATTAAAGGACCTGCTTCAAAAAATCTTTCTAAGCCAACCAGTTCAATGATTTGTTCATTTCATTTCCCATTGTAATATGCTACTATGCACATTCTATGCATTGGGAGATACTGGACAAGCCGCGGAAAAAGATTTTGCCTCAGCTTGGATTTGCAAAAAGATATGGATTTTATCTGGCGGGGGGGACTGCGCTCGCTCTTCATTTAGGACACAGGACTTCTGTTGATTTCGATTTTTACACACCCGAAAAGTTTGGGGAAACCCAGTTTGAACAGGAAACTATCCAACAATTAAAGGGGTTCACGGTAACACAGCGAGGTTTTGGAACGTTGATCGGCCAAGTGGGTGTGGTCGATTTGAGTTTTTTCTACTATGATTACCCGCTTTTGGAACCAGCCGTGGAAACGGAATCTATCCGCGTTTCGTCGGTTTCAGATATTGCTGCTATGAAAATCATTGCCCTTTCACAAAGGGGGCTTCGACGAGATTTTCTAGATCTCTATGTCGTTGCACAAGAAAGCGGTGTCGATACCATTTTGGAATGGACCAAAAAAAAATTTTCCCAGTTTGATCCGTATGTTTGTCTTAAGGCCCTGACTTATTTCAAGGATGCTGATGAAGACAAGTCGGGTCGGGGAATGGAACTGAAAGAGGCTGTGCCCTGGACAAAAATAAAAAAGTTTTTTGAACAAGAAGCAACACGGTTGACCAGAAAATGGTTATGAAAAGAAAACCGGATAAAATTCCCGAAAGTGTTTTGGCTTGCGTTTGGTTTGCCAATCCGGAAGAGCTTGATTGGGAGGACCAAAAAGAAATTGTTATCACGCAAGTTCTGAATCGGGGCACTTGGGCTGCAGTGCGTTGGATTCATCAGTTTTATGGTGAAGAGGAAATGAAAAAGGTAGTTAAAAATCCGAAACGTGGCCTTTGGTTTCCACAAACACTTCAATTTTGGTCTCTGTTTTTTAAAATCTCCTTGGATCCGAAAGTTTTTGAAAGAGCTTTATTTCACTTATCACCCGACACGAGACTCAGTGATTCAATGTGATGGCTCATGGGGAACATGTCGATGGGCTGGGTTTGAACAAGGGTGTAGCCGGCGAAGTCTTTTAAATATTTGAGGTCCCTGGCCAGGGTGTCAGGGTTGCAGGAGATATAGAGGATATTTTTAGGTTTGGTTTTAATGACTCCTTCGACGACACCCCCTGCACCATCTCTTGGGGGGTCTAAAACGAGTAGGTCCAGAGGTTCTTCGGGCTTAAATTTTGCGAAGTAGCGGACCCCATCCGTACAAATAAATTCTACAGCGGGAAAAGATTTTTGGGCTTGTTCGATGCTCTCGCGATCGCAATCGATGGCGACAATTTTTTTAGCCATGGGTATCAAAACCTCTGTGAAGTTTCCACTTCCGCAAAATAATTCAACGATCGTATCATGGGGAAGTTTTAACGCCCATTCCTTCAACAAGCCTTTTAAATTTTCATTTTGGAGTGGATTGACTTGGGTAAAACCCTTCTCATTTGTTGAACGGACTTCGTAATCTTTTTTTAGATAATTTTTATTTTGTCGTAGCTGTGCCAGCTGTTCATTAACCGAATCTTCCACAATCAAACAACGCTCAATATCCACTACTTTGTGTGTGTTTGGGGCAAAAAAACCGATATTTCCTTTTTGATCGCCATGGAGGGTTACGCGGGAGCGCCATCCAAAAGTTTTTGGGGAAGGAATAGTCGGGAGCACATGGGGATTTTCTATTTTTGCTGTGCGCCACAATGTTTCTTCCAGAGTTTTTTGTTTCCATTCGAGCTGTGTCTCGTAGCTTATATGTTGCCATTGGCAACCTCCGCATTTACCAAAATAAGGGCAGGGGGGCTCGATACGATCTATTTCCATTTTGATTTTTGATCTTTGATTTTTGATTTTTCCAAGGCCTCCTCATACACTAGACGAATGGGAATTTTTTTGCGGCGAGCAATTTTACGACAGGCTTCATATTCCGGAATCCATTTTTGAATCCCCAGTTTTTTGTCAAAAGCTATTTTGATTGGAACAGAACCAAACCGTGTCCGTTTTATTTTCAGTTGGCGAGTCAAAATTTTTCTTTTCACTGGGAAATAGCGGACACCCAATGTCGTGGTCTCTCTTAAAATAATTTCAATGGCCTTGTCTTGTTTCTTTTTTGGGCAAAGGACTTTAAGCAAAACCCCAGGACGATTTTTCTTCATTTGTATCGGTTGCAACGCCACATCCACACAACCGGCCTTGAAAAGGCGCTCCATGACATAATCAAAAATCTGCGGATTCATGTCGTCGATGTTGGCCTCAATTTGAATAATGGAAGAATTTTTTGGCATCGGTTTTAAGTCAGTTTTATTTCGATTTCTTGTACGGCACGCTCTGTGGCTCTGTGAACGATAAAATGAAGTTTTCCAAAATGATATTCTACATTCGATTGCGGGATCTCTCCCATTTGATGGATCAAAAACCCAGCAATCGTTTCGTAATCTCCTAGGGGGATGCCAAGACCCAGTTTGTCGTTGGCCTCCACAATTTCTAATCGCCCGCTCACTAAAAAGCGGTTCTTTCCAATGCGATAATAAAGAGGGGGGTGGTAGTCATACTCATCTTGAATATCACCAACAACTTGTTCAATAAGATCCTCAAGCGTTACGATGCCACTCGCACCCCCAAATTCATCGACCACGACAGCCATCGGTTCCCCTTTGCGTTTCATCGTTACCAGGAGTTCGTCAAGGGGCATTCCTTCCGGGACATAATAAGCAGGTCGCATCGATTCTTTCAGTGTTGCCTTGTCGTCAGCCAAAAGCAAATCGATATTGTTGAGAATACCGACAATATTGAAAATTCTGTCTTGAAAAATGGGAAGTCTTGAAAAGCCTTTGTCGGCAAAAGCCATTTCTGCCTCTTCTCGTGTGACACTAATCGACAATGCTTCGACATCAACAAGCGGGATCATAATATTGGTCACTCTTTTGTCTGCCAGATCAAAAATTCTTGAGATGATTGTTTTTCTGCCTGTTCCCCCTACTCCTGAATCGGATGTCTCGGTTCCTTCACGTAGCAAAAGTTCCAATTCGTCTCTGGTGACAGGCAGTTCTGAGCCTACCTTTTTCGTGACGGTTCCAAGAAGGGCATTTGTCAGCTTGGATAAAGGGTAAACGATTGGTGAGAAGAGAAATCCAAAGAATTTTAAAGGATACATAAGTTTTAAAACCAACGGATTGGCATAATGTTGATAAAGACTTTTTGGGATGATTTCTCCAAAGATTAAAAGAATGGGAGAGAGCAACAGGGCAAATCCTTCATAGGATGCCCCAAAATTCTGGACGATGTAATAAGTAGTGCAGACCGAGGAAGTGACCACTGAAAGGTTGGTTCCCAAAAGCGTTGTGGAAAAAAATCGAGCGGGATTAGCAAACAAAGTTAATGCGATCTTTGCCCTTTTTGAGCCTTTTCTGGCACGGCTTCTTAGAGCCAGCTTATCAGCGTTGACGACAGACATTTCTGTTCCTGTGAAGAAACCTTCCGCAAGGAGGCAAGTCGTCACGATCAAAATGAGTTGCCAAAGCTTCATAATTCAACTTCTCCAAAGAGTTCTTCCAAAACATCGTGCATGGTCACAACCCCAAGCGGTTTTTTATGATCACTCACCACAACCGCCATATGAATTTTGGCCTCACGCAATTGTTGCAAGAGCTCTTCCAGTCTCTTTTTCTGAGAAACAAAGAGTGGTGGCCTTACAATTTCATGGATCGTTAAGGAGTGATCTTGTTGCCAGCGTCTGTTAAATTCAAAGAGATCTTTTACATAAAGTAGCCCGATAATGTTTTCCGAATTCTTTTCAAAGATTGGAATTCTTGAAAACTGGGTTGCTTTAATTTGTTTGAGTAGTTCAAGATAAGACATTTCTGCCGGCAAGGCGAAGACCAAATTCATGGGGGTCATGATTTGTGAGACAACCTTGTCACTAAATTCCAAGGCTTTGTGGATCAGGTCTTTTTCTCCCTCAGCGAGTTGGCCTGTGGTGGCTCCCAGTTCCACGAGATAGCGAAATTCCTCTTCGACAATGAGAGGAGTTTCTTTTTGCGGTTCTCCACCGAATTTCGCGATGATCCACTCTGAAAATTTAACCATCAAGATACGAAACGGTTTGATCAGCCAATAAAGAGGACTCAAAAGGAGTGCCACAAAGGGGGCCATGCTGTTGGCATAATGAATAGCGATATTTTTGGGGAGAATTTCACCAAAAATAAGGACCAAAGTGGTACCGATGGCAACAGCGATTATTGTGATGGTTGATTGATGAAGATCGTAAGGGCTTAATATTTTGTAAACTAAATCGGCAATAATGATGGAAATAGCAACGTTCGTGAATTCATTTCCAAACAGAATCGTCACCAAAACATCTCGCGGTTTTGATAAAAAATGGAGCAATTGTTTGTTGAGGGGTTGGCGCGACTTTTTGAGTTGGGCCAGTTGAGCGCGGCTTAACGAAAAAAGGGTCGTTTCGGAGGCAGAGTGAAAGGCTGAAGAAAAGAGCAACAAGATAAGGATGATGACGTAGAATAAGAAAGAGGAGGTAGCCATCAACCGGTGATTCTATGATCAAACCCTGAGTTTGGGAATGATAGAAGATTTCCTTTAGAATCAACAACTTGGACGCATGAAGAACCCTTTTTGACCTCCCCTACCATATGGTACCTGTTACTATATGGTAATCGGCCGGTGAAGGCCAAAACATAGTCCTCGCCGCGGGTTAACGCTTTTTTCAGAGGACCTTCATGGGGGAGTTTCTCAGCGTTAAGAACAATTTTCACTTTGGAGGCTTTCGCAATATGGCCCAAATCTTTCAGCAATCCATCGCTGACATCAATAGCACAGCGACAACCTTTTTTGACCAACCATTGACCAAGCTTAATGTGAGGCGATTTGACGAAATCATTTTTGCCAAGGACTCCAGAGACGTAAACGGTATCGCCACCTTTTGCTTTATCTCTCAACATTGCTTTGCCAGAAGCAATTTCTCCCCAGACGGTGAGTATCGCTGAAAAACCTTTTGGTGATTTCGTAATATTTCCACCCGCGATTGTCGTTTTAAATTTTTTCAAGATTTTTAATAAACCGTTATAAAAAGTTTGCGTCTGTTTTGCTGAAACATTTTTTGGAATGGAAAGATTGACCCAAGCATAGCAAGGCTTTCCCCCTTTGGCGGCAATATCACTCAAGGCAGCCGCCGCGATTTTTGCGCCCCAGACATCCCAAGAGGCCCATTTTCTCTTGAAATGAATATCTTCAACGAGGCTGTCACAACTAATTAAGATATCTTTTTTGCCAGCGCGAATGACACTGCAGTCATCACCAATTCCAATTTTTAAGTCACCTTTGTGACGTGGGATGTTTCGGGTTAAGAGTTCGATCAGTTCCACTTCTGTCATGTTAGTTAAGGGGAGAAAACTGTCCGTCGCGAACGGTGATGAAATCGAGAGGCCATTGTGATCTGCGCTTGTCATCCCAAGAAAGGGTTCCAGAAACGGAAGGAAAATTTTGAATGTTCACGAGCCCCTCTTGAATTGCTTGCGGGCGAGAGGCGCCCCTTGCCGTGAAGGCTTGCAGAACCAAACGAGTAGCATCATAGGCAAAAGCTTCCAACCAGGCTGGAGAATTTCCAAAAGCCCTTTGGAAAGAACTGGAAAAACTCTGTGTTGTTTCTCGATTGGCTTCCGGAAAGAAAGAGGTATCAACAAGCGCTCCCTCTAAAGCAGCCGCGGCATTGATCAACAGATGCGGATGATGCGCTCTTGATGTGCCAATCAGTTTTGGCCCATGGATGGCCATCATGTCGAGTGTTTGTGCGATGGCAGCCACCTGTTTATAAGAATCAGGGATGAAAATTCCTAACCGTTCCGTGGAAAGTTTTTCTTTAAGAGGCTCTAAGATTCCTAAAAAATCGGGGAGTTCGGGAGTATAACCTGTTTGGGCAATAATTCTTCCCCCACCTCTTTTTCCTAGTTCATTAACAAACAAATCGCGATACTGTTGGCCATATTTATTTTGTGGATAGAAAATAACGAATTTTTTCAAACCAAACTTGAATGCTTTCTCCGCCAGATTAGAAATTTCCATTTCTGATGAGAGGGAATGTTGAAAAATATAATTACCCGCCTGGGTGGCCCCCTCTTGGGGAGCCAAGACAATCATTGGGACCATTAAATTTTGCGCCTCCTGTGTGGCACTGTTGATTTCCGCGGAGGTCAGTGGCCCGATGATAGCGGCCACCCCTTCTTTTTCGACTAACTCACGCACGGCTTGAGAAGAGGCCCCGGGACTTCCTTTGGTGTCTTTCACGACGATTTGGATATTGGATAAGGCCCCACCACACGGTTCAAAAAGACCGATGGCGCAACCGACACCATCCAACGCTGATTCCCCAAAGCGCGCAAAAGAACCTGAAAGAGGCAAGATCACACCGATTTTAAAATCAGCGGACCCCAACCTGTTTTGAATTTCTTCTGATAGTTTTTTTGCATCGGCGTAGACCTCGCTTTTTGGAAAAGTCGTTAAGATGCGCTCTAGGGCGGTAAGGGCTACAGGATAATTTGATTCTTTGTAGCTTCGCTTTGCCTCTTGGAATAACTGTTCCGGATCTTCCCAAATTTTTTGTAGCGAAGAGGGAGGAGCACGGTCTGTTGTTTTAGGACTGGGGCTGGGTTCGATGCCCGCACAGCCAATGAGAAGAAACAAGAAACAAGAAACAAGAAGCAGAGAAATTTTAGAAGTCATTTGTTTCCTTTGCTTTGGCTACTGTTACGAGTGCTGGCCTAAGAAGCCTGTCATGGATGCGATAACCTTTGCGGTGAGACTCGACAATTTGTCCAGAAGGGGCCTCTTCTTTTTCAACTTGGGCGAGTGCTTCATGAAAATGAGGGTCGAACACCTGGTCTTTGGTTGGTATTTCTTCGAGCCCGAATTTCTTCATTGCCGTCAAGAAATGGCGATGAATGAGTTGAATTCCTTCTGTAAGGTTTTGAATGCCCGAAGAAGATTCTGTTGGTAGATGTTCCAAGACCCGGTCGAAATCATCCATCACGGGAAGCAACTCTTTCAAAAGACTTTCATGGCTGTATTTGACCCTGTCTTCATGATCTCTGGCGATCCGCTTTTTATAGTTTTCAAATTCTGCCATTACGCGAAGGAGTTTGTCGTAGTGTTGTTTGGCCTCTTCTTCGGCCGATTGGATTCTTGTTTGTAATTCTTGAAGTTCTGGCGGGGTTTCTTCCGTTTCCGTGGCGCGCGGAACAGGAGGGGTGGTTTCTATTTTTTTCTTTCCTTCAAGAACTTTTTTTAAATCTTCAACTTTTTTGTTGGAGTGTCCCGACATAAATTTCTAGATATCCTTGTTTTCTAAAAAGTCCGTTACCAGTTTTGCCGTAAAGTCGACCATTGGAATCACACGAGAGTAATCCATGCTGGTGGGTCCAATGACTCCCAATGTTCCTAAAATACGGTTTCCCTCCGTGTAGGTGGCGGTAACAAGGCTTAAGTCTTTGACCGGTTCCAATCGGCTCTCCGCCCCAATGAAGATGCGCACTCCGGCGCTATCCAGACAGGAGTCCAATACTTTTAAGAGCTGCTGTTTTTCCTCAAGCGATTGCATCAAGCCCTTAGTTTTTTCGATGGTTGAAAATTCGACAACCAATTCGTTCGTTTCGATTCCCATGAGCAGATTTTGAGACAAAAGCAATGCCTTGGAAAGAAGTTTGTCATACTCTCCTTGAGCTTTGGAAAACTCCTTCACCACTTTCTCTCTGGCCTCTTCCAAAGTCAGTCCAACAAAACTGGCATTGCAATAATTGTTGATCTTTTCGAGCTCGCGATAGTTGAGTTCCTCTCCTATCTCCAAAATTCTGTTTTCCACCATTCCGTTTTGAGAGACGAAAATTCCCAACAAACGTCCACGGGATAAAGGCAAAAACTCGATGTGTTTAAAAATCGTTTTTTTCCAGTTGGGGGTGAGGACCAGGCCGACACATTGGGAGAAAGCCGCCAGAATTTTTCCTGTTTGCTGCATCACCCTTCGAATGTCTTTTCCACCAACTTTATAATGATCCTGGATCGATTTTCTTTCATCCTCTGTCAGGGGGCGTTTTTCAACCAAACTATCGACATAATAGCGGAGCCCTTTTTGTGTCGGGACGCGCCCGGCAGAGGTGTGGGCGTGGGTGAGATAACCCATCTCTTCTAAATCAGCCATCACGTTGCGAATGGTGGCCGGCGAAAGGCGCCTCAGGATTTTCTTGGATAGTTGTCTGGAACCCACCGCGTCCGAGGTCGCGATATAGTCGGTGACCAGCAGACTTAAAATTTCCCGATAGCGCTCGTTGAGGAGATTATTTACGCTAACCGCTTGATTTTGTTGTGTTTGCATCGCCAGATGCACTAACAGGGGGGTCAAAGGATGTCAAGCGGTGTGGTTTATTGATGCGAATCGCTTTTGGGCAAGAGTGGGGGTGTTCAAAACAGACAGATGGAAATCGCTTCCGCTCGTGGGGTTCAAAAAGACGTAGCTCATTTTGGGGAGGGCCCCAAAATGGCTACTCGACTCTCGCCCCGCCAAGCATCATAACCCCCACAATGTTCGGCGGGGCTCCGAGACGCTTTTTTCACCCCACTCGCTCGCGCAATTTCCATCTTTTTTCCCACCCCCACTTCTGCCCTTACACACTTAACCATAAGGTAGCGTTTACCTTTTAGTTAAGAAAGACAGTTGGAGCGAAGGGGTGGCCCGGAGTGTTTGTTGTGGGGTTTAGTTAGGGGCCCCCACAAAAACACGGAGGGACAGGACCCCGAAGCTCCAACTCGCCAATCTGAAGCGGTTTGAAATTATTGTTCTTTGGGCTTTAGGGATTTGGTTTCCATTCGGGGATGTGGGTTAGGTTGCCCTCTTTATCTCCCAGCACGCCGCGGAGGTTTGAATTTTTCTCCAAGAATTTTTTACCATCATTAGAACCCATCACATAAACGGCTGCTGCTAGGCCCTCGGCCTTGGTTCCACTCTGTGTGAATACCGTTACCGATTTAAGATCAGAGGTCGCCCGCGATTTGTTTCTGGGGTCAACGACATCAATAGATCCATCATTGGTTGTGAGGGTTGCGGCAGAGACATCGGTTGCTTTGTAGAGAAGGGCTTTTTTGGCAAGCTTGTCGCTAGGTGCGATCACCGGAATTTTCCACGGGCCGCTGACATCATTACCCCTGGTTACAAAAACACTTCCCACTTTGACGAGGCAATTTTTGAAGCCGGCATTTCCAAGATCATCGGCTATCAGATCTGCAAGAATTCCTTTTGTTACATGGCGTAAATTGATTGTCATGTTATCAATTTTGATTTTAAGTTCGTTGCTATCAGAATTCACTTTGATTTCTCTAAAATTGCCCTCTTTGGAATCAAAGGTAATGTCGAAAGCCCCTTTTGTCCATCGGGAGACATCCAAACTTACTTCAATAGCTTTTGCCAGTTCCGGGCTAACTGTAAAATTGCCAGCGGTTTTTTTCTGGTTGATTTTCGCCAGTTCGCTAGACGGATTCGAGACATCGAGTTTGTTCAGAGTTTCTCTGGCGTGATCTACTGCTTTGTAGAGCGTTTCTTGCACTTGAGTTTTAGCACTCACTTCCCCCGCGACATAGATTCGTACTTTTAATTTATCGTTTAGTCTGTCTTCTAAATAAAACTGAGTTGATTGAGCAAACGCCAATTGGGGAAAAATGATTGCAATAAAAAGCCAAAGAGTTTTGTATTTCATTTTTTCTCCTCCGGGATTTGTACAAAGTTGCCCTCTTGATCGACCAAAACAGAACGGGAGGCCGCCACTTTGAGAATTTTTTTGGCATTGGTTGCGCCTGCGGCATAGGCGGCAGCAGCCAGCCCTTGCGCCTTGCACGCCCCCTCTTCAGTAAAAACCGTGACCGATTTCAAATCAGAATCAGTTTGGCTTAAACTTCTATCCTGTTGGCCTACTGTTGCCGCGGCAACATTGTGGAAGGCTTTGTAAAAAAAAGCACGGTGGGCGTTTGCTGTTGTATTATCGACAACCGGAATTTTCCAATAGCCGTTAAAGTCTTGGCCTTTGGCGACATAAATGCCTTGCAACTCCAAAAAAGTATCTTGCCAACCTGCTTTGACCATATCGTCGACAATAACATCCGCAAGATAGCCTTTCAAAACAGGTTCAATATTAATGATGACCTCCGGCGACTTAAGAGTGACCTGATTTTTTTCCAAATCGACACTGATTTTTTTGGCCATCGGTTCTCTCAGCTTGTTGGCAACATCCTGGGTTGTTTGCAAAATTTTTGCAAGATCGTGGCTGACATTAAAGGTTCCATTTGTTTTTTGATTGGTGAGTCCAGCCAATTCACCTGCTGGGTCTAATGGATCAAGTCTATCTAGGATTTCGCGTGCGTGTAAGGTAGCCCTATGAAATGCCTCGCCCGCCTCTTTTTTTAAAGTTGGATTCCCGACAATCATTAAATTTGCTTTGAGATCGGGTGCAACGAATTCTTCAAAAACCATCTGAACCTTTTCTTGGGCAAGAGCGGGACTATGAATTATAGACAAAGGACTAAGGACCAGCAGAAAAAGCACGATTCGACTCATTTTGCTCCCCTTTGTTTTAAAACTGCTTTCAGATATTGCCCCGTATATGATTTTTTTTCTTGCGCTAACATTTCGGGAGTTCCACTTGCTACCACATAACCCCCTTCGTCGCCCCCCTCCGGGCCTAAATCGATACAATAATCGGCGTATTTAATAACGTCAAGATTGTGTTCGATCACCACAACGGTATTGTTTTGTTCCACCAATCTGTTTAACACATCAAGAAGCTTTTGAACATCAGCAAAATGAAGACCGGTTGTCGGTTCATCCAAGATATAAAGGGTGCGGCCTGTTGAGCGGCGGGAGAGTTCTCGAGAAAGCTTGATTCGTTGGGCTTCTCCGCCGGAAAGGGTCGTGGCCGATTGGCCCAATTCGACGTAACCCAAACCGACATCGAGCAATGTTTGCAATTTTTGACGAATGGAGGGGATGTTTTGGAAAAATTCATTGGCTCTTTCGACCGTCATTTTTAATATATCAGCAATGTTGGATCCTTTGTATGTAATCTCAAGGGTCTCACGGTTAAATCGCTTTCCGTGGCAAACTTCGCACTCTACATAAATATCTGGGAGGAAATGCATTTCGATTTTAATGATGCCGTCTCCTTCGCAAGCCTCACAACGCCCCCCTTTGACATTGAAAGAAAATCGGCCTGCCTTGTAGCCCCTAGCTTTCGACTCTTGTAGTTCTGTGAAAAGATCACGAATGAAAGTAAAAACACCGGTGTAGGTCACCGGGTTGGACCGAGGGGTGCGCCCAATTGGAGATTGGTCGATGTTAATAACTTTATCAATATATTGCGTTCCCACAATATCATCGACTTTTCCAGCCGGTTCCCTGGAATGAAAGAGTCTTTGCATCAGACCGCGATAGAGTGTTTCATTGATGAGTGTACTCTTTCCAGAGCCCGAAACGCCAGTAATACAAGTAAACAAATGAAGCGGGATCGAGACATCAATTGATTTTAGATTATGTTCTTGAGCTTTTTTAATGTTGATCCATTCGGAGTTTGGTTGACGGCGTTTTTTGGGGACAGGGATCGATTTTTGTCCCGATAAATATTGGCCGGTCAGCGATTTCGAATTTTTCAAAATTTCTTTTGGTTTGCCGGTTGCGACGACATAACCACCATGCACTCCCGCACCAGGGCCCAGATCGATGACATAATCAGCTTCCAAAATCGTATCTTGGTCGTGTTCCACAACCAGAACAGTGTTACCCAGATCGCGCAGCCTTTTCATTGTGTTTAAGAGACGCTCATTGTCACGCTGATGGAGTCCAATGGAAGGTTCATCCAAGACATAGAGAACACCGGTTAATGCAGAACCAATTTGGGTAGCCAGTCGGATGCGCTGATCTTCACCACCAGACAAACTTCCCGCCGTGCGATCCAGAGTGAGATAGCCAAGTCCCACATCATTTAAGAAATGGAGTCGATCATTGATCTCTTTTAAGATGCGCTCGGCAATTGTTTTATCTTTTGGCTTGAGTTTTAGATTTTGAAAGAAGCTCAAAGCCTGTTCAATGGAGAGCTTCGTCAGTTCGGAAACATTTTTTTCAGTCACCTTGATAAAGAGGCTCTCTTTTTTGAGCCGTGCTCCTTCGCAAGAGGGGCAAGCTTGCATGTTCATGAAGCGTTCCAAATCTTCGCGGACCCAATCGGAGTCTGTCTCGCGCCAACGTCGGTAAAGTTGGGGAATCACCCCTTCGAATGGGGCGGAGTAATGTTTAAAATTTATTTTTTCGTCGCCCGAGCCGTTTAAGAGGGCTTGTTGTATCTTGGGTGAGAGTTTTTTCCAGGGGGTGTAGATATCGAAGTGATAATGTTTCGCCAGAAATTCTAACAACTCGATATAATAAGTTTGTGCTTTGGGTGACCAACAGTGGATGGCCCCTTCGCGCAGTGAAAGATTTTGATTGGGGACAATCAATTCCGAGTCAAAAAACATTTTGTGGCCAATGCCGGAACATTCTGGACAAGCCCCTTGAGGATTATTGAATGAAAAAAGTTGAGGATTAATTTCTGGATAGCTAATGCCGCAATCGATGCAAGCCGATTTTTCGCTAAACAGTTGAACGTTATGAAAAAGGTTCGGGTCCTGCCCAAGCTCTCTTTCACCCAAACCTTTTTCAATTCTCTCAATCCTTACAATTCCTTCGCCGTGTCGAAGGGCTGTTTGCAACGAATCTGCTAATCTTGTTTTGACATCTGGTTTGATGACGAGGCGGTCAATGAACAAATCGATGTCGTGTTTTTTCTTTTTGTCGAGATGGATAAAGGAAGAGTCTGCCAATTCAAAAGTTTTGCCATCAATTTTGACACGCACAAATCCTTCTTTTTGAAACTGCTGGAGCTCTTTTTGATAAGTCCCTTTGCGCCCACGAATCACAGGCGCCAAAATGTGAATTTTAGTTCCTTCGGGATATTCCAGAATTTGATCGACCATTTGAGAAATGGTTTGGGCGGCGATCGGCTTGCCGCAGTTGTAGCAGTAGGGTTTGCCAATACGTGCAAAAAGGAGTCTTAAATAATCATAAATTTCTGTTGCGGTGCCAACGGTAGAGCGCGGATTTTTGCTGGAGCTTCTTTGTTCAATAGAAATGGCAGGAGACAAACCTTCGATCGATTCCACATCCGGCTTTGCCATCTGTTCCAAAAATTGTCTGGCATAAGCAGAAAGCGATTCGACATAGCGACGCTGCCCTTCGGCATAGATCGTGTCAAAGGCCAGCGTCGATTTTCCAGAACCCGACAGCCCTGTGATCACCACCAATTTTTCGCGCGGGATTTTGACATCAATATTCTTAAGATTATGGGCCTTTGCCCCTTTGACGACTATATGCTGGAATGACATAAGAGGGCGGGGAGTCTAACCTTCCCTTGAAAAGGAAGCAACTTATTTTGAGTTTACTCGATAACTATTCTAGGGATTTATTTATATAACTCATGTTCTTAAAAGGGATAACAAATTGCCAGGTTTTTGCTCAGGCCCTACAGCCTTCAAACTTTGATCCAAATCCCGCCAATCTTGAGGATGTCCAAACAGTTGTCTTGGCGCTGGAAGACCGGCAGCTGTTGGAGCCTTTCAGCGCCTCTGGGATTCGTCGCTATTTAGAGAGAACAATCGATGGGAGAGCAGGTGTGGATGTTGCTCGAGCAAAGCTTAAAGAGTTAGTAGATATTCTTACCAAACAAGACCCAAGCCCAGATTCTTTTTGCATGGCGATGGAACACGCCGCGAGGATGATCGAGGGGAGAAAATTGCCAGACTCGAAGGTTTTGAACGGCAGAGGAGAAGTGGCCCCCAATATGAGAAAGTTTTCGAAAAAAAATTAAGAATATTTGGAAGTTGCTCCGCAAAAATTCATAGAAACTGTGCTAGGATGCAAATGACTATTAACGACGAAGAGCGAAAAATATGTGAGGCGTCGAATAGAGAATGTTCTAAAAAGAGAGTTTTTGCGGAAATAGTTTTAATCCGTTTTGCAAAAGAGTACCCACAATTTTTCAAAAGAAAACATATTCTCCTTTTTATAGAAGAAGCCAAACAAGATGATTATGCCAAAGAAATTTTGCGTATTCTAAGAGACAGAAATCCCGCTTTATTTTTATCCCCAAACAACTAGACCTCCGTCAAAAGTTTGACAGTTTTCCTTCTCATGTTGAGAGTTGAGGCTCTGTTCCTTCGTTCAAAATTTGTAGATATCGGTGACACGAAAATAATCTATCTCTTTGTTTACCGGTCACTTTATGAAGGATTTTCAAGGGATCACCAGAAAATGTGCTTTTTGGGCTAACTTATCGAAACCAAGTTGACGCAATATTAATTTTGTGTCAAATTAGTTTCAATGAAAAAGTCGATCCCATCAAAACTTTTGAAGAAACCTTTCTCAACTAGGGAGGCCTTGTCTTGTGGCTTAAGTAAATCTTATCTCACACGCATGGTCAAAACAGGTCGGCTGGATCGGTTGAGCCGAGGAGTTTACCAAACCAGTGGTTTGAACGAAGGTATTAGTGAAGATCTCTACAGGGTTGCTAGGCTTCGTTGCGGTCTGCCGTCGGCCGTCTGTCTTTTGTCAGCTCTGGAACATTATCACATCACGGATCAGATTCCAAAACAGATCTGGGTACTTGTACCGGAACCCAAGCGTGTGTTGTCAAAAGATTTGAAGCTCATTCGTTCCCGTAATCCGCAATGGAATATTGGAATCCGAAAAACGAAACACTACTGGATGACCACCTTGGAACGCACCCTCATTGATTGCCTGCTCTATAAGCAAATGATAGGAAGTCAGGTAGCACTTGAGTCAATCAAACAGGCTGTAGCTCAAAAGAAAGTGAAACTAGGGATTTTGTACGATATGGCCAAGAAGATGGGTGTCGAACACCGGATTCGACCTTATATCGAGGCATTGGCGTCATGAACCGTGAGAAGGCAAAGCAGATCACTCGTGCCATGAAGGCATTGGTGCAGAAGGACCCTCGTTTTACCATCAACGAGGTTCGGATTATTGTAGCCCTGGAGCGAATCATTGCCCGTTTGTCACGAAGCAAAGACTTAGCTTCGCACCTGGTATACAAAGGTGGTTTCGTTCTTCTAAAAAGCTATGAAAACTTACGTTTCACCAGAGATGCCGATGTTCTGGCAATAGCCATTTCTAAAGACAAATTGAAGAATCTGGTCTGTGCCGCTTTGGATGTTGATTTGGATGATGGTCTCTGGTTCGGTAATCTTCAGATACAGGAATTGACAGAACAGGGAGAATACGGTGCTTACCGTTTCGATTGTGCCTTCCAAATTGGCGAACCAGATCTTAAGAAACTCCACAAGTTTTCAAGAATTCACGTCGATATCGGTTTCAACGACCGGTTGCCTTTGATACCAGAAAATCAAAGGATGCTTTCAGTTTTGGAGTATGAAGAACCTGTCACTTGGAAAATATATCCTCTCGAATACATCGTCGCCGAAAAAATTCATACGCTTTTTGACCGCGGTTCCGCTAATTCCCGGGCAAAAGATATTTATGACCTGATTTACCTTTCTTCACGTTACCAAAATCAAGAAGCATTGGTATCAGCAATCAAGAAAACGTTTGAAAATCGTGGAACTGCTTTCCCGGAATCATTTGTTCAGCAGGTCAGTCAGTTCGATAAAACCATTCTGAATGGGGCGTGGCCCAGCATCAAAGCTTTGGATGAAAAAGTGGAATTTGATAAAGCGTGGAAGATGCTAACGAATTACTTAAGGAGTCTAGATGAGCATTTCCAAAAATCATAAGCCCGAAATCTATGTCAGCACGGATGTGGAAGCCGATGGGCCAATTCCTGGTATCAATTCTATGCTGAGTTTCGGATCGGCAGCCTATTTTGCCGATAAAACTTTGGCTAGTACTTTTAGTGCCAATTTGGAAACATTGGCTGGTGCTGTGGCAGATCCCAAGACAATGAAATGGTGGAAGAGACAACCGCAAGCCTGGCAAGCCTGCCGAGAAAGTCTACAACCCCCCAAAAAAGCGATGAAAGACTATCTCACCTGGTTAAAAAATCTGCCGGGGATTCCTGTCTTTGTCGGCTACCCCGCCGCTTACGATTTCTTGTTTGTCTACTGGTATCTGATCCGTTTCACCGGGGAGAGCCCGTTTTCGTTTTCCGCGCTCGACATCAAAACATTAGCCATGACATTACTCAAAACCGATTACCGAAAATCGACCCAGCAGAAGATGCCCAAGCACTGGTTCGACCCAAAGCCTCCTTCCCATCTTGCCCACCGCGCGTTGGATGATGCCATCGAGCAGGGAGCATTGTTCTGCAATATGTTGGTGGAGCTGAAAAAACAGATTTAGCCTCACCCATGATATCCACGTCATTTTTTTGACGTTTTTTGGTTCTCATATTGAGAATTTGACGGTTTTTGAGAGCATGGGGCATTTTTTACCAATTAAATCCTCAATAAAAACAATCATTTACAAATTATAAATTTTCTAAATTTTTGGCACCTCAATTGCATAATTAACCGTTCATCAAGGGAGGTTTTTATGCGTCGCTTGTTTATTGTTCTGAATTTATTGATTTTGGTTTTGGCAGCGCCCGGCTTTCTTTTGGCGAGAAAGCAGGGGAAATGGGATGTTATAAAACAGCCGGTGAAAAAGCAGGCGGTGCAAAAAACACCGGCAAAACAGATTTTTCCTAAAAAGGCCACTCCTACTGAAGATAAGCAACAGCACTTCAAATCACCAAAGAACATTCAACTCAACGCGATGATGCACGGGGAAATCAATTTGGCCAAGGTCGTTCAGGATCGAAACTTTCGTTTTTTGGTCGTGGAGGAAGTGTTTCAAAAAAAGGATCTCAAATCTTTTGACGCTAATTTTAATGCCAAGGCCATGGATTTTGCGAAAGGGACATTGATTGTCATTATTAATGGTCGTTTCATCAAAGACATCAGAGATTTGATTAATGTTCCGGGAGGTATCTATATTGCCAGCGATATGGTCGGTCCATTGGTAGGTTTCGAATTAGCGAAAAGCCAGATACAGGAAATGGGGATGAAGGAGTTGGGGATGGGGCGAGTTGGATTGATGGAACTGAGAGATCCAATGACGATGCTTCAGGGTTATATGGAAAACTTAAGAGGCTTTGTCGTTGGGCCCTCCAGCTCCTTTGATCGGTATGGTATGACGGCTGCAGTCAACACCCGTGCTTCTTTGGGTCAGCTCCGCAGCAGGCTCACAAATTTGGGAGGTGGTAGTTCCGTGTCGGCAAGGGATGCCATTGGAACAAAACAGGGTTATGCGATGAGTGGCATGAGCAGGGGAGACTATGTGCATCAGGCAGGTTTGGGTAATCCGACCGGCGCTTATAATGATGTCGATGATCGCGGAAATAAGATTGCAGTGTATACCTATGAATACGAGGTCGTTTTGGGGAATGGTGAGACAGGCACCGGCTACGCAGTTGTTACAACAGATGGGAATGACAATGTTGTTTCCGTCGAAGACGCCGGAAGCGCTCATGATTTTCCGCCGGCAACAATAACTGCCGAGGCGCCATCAAAACCAGCGACTTCTCCACCACCCCCTCCACCACCGCCACCACCTCCTCCCCCAGCAGAACCCGAAGCGCCGGAGAAAAATTGTCGTCCCGAGATGGATTGTTATGCCACTGGACCTCGGATTAGGTTGCAACGAGGGATGCTGGTCAAAGGTTATGCAGCCAGACCAAGTCCCATTAGTGAAAACGGTGTACTGATTTCCGGAACCGGAGCCATTGTTGGTGGGGTTTTTGGACTTGGAGCCACCGATTGTGGCCCTATCAATGACAATTGCGGCGGCAGATCACGCAATGTCATGAATCCGGCAACTGTTTTTATGCCGGTTTTTGATCCATCACCTGTAAATCCTGGACTGGGAGGCACACCGTAAAAAAAGGAGCTTTGTATGAAACGCTTTCTGACCCTAGCCTTGTTTCTGCTTTGCTTTGACACTTTTGGGCGGAGTGGAGGCAATACACCCGGTGCCATGATGGAGGCTTTTGCCCGGCAAATTCCAACTCAATGTCCAATTCCGATTAATAATTTTGATCGTTGTTCGGTCGGGACTTTAGGATCGGCCCAAATCAATTGCCAAAATTTTATTTTGTCAGCTCGTGGGAATGTTGGAACCGCCCCTAATGTCAGTGCGGATATTATAGCCGGTTCAGCTGCCGAACCGGCTCTCAAATCCTCAGGCAGACCTGCGGCAAAATACACTGTTTCCCGGTCCGACCTAAACTTCAGGAGAAAGCCGGCTTCAGGATCGGATCCCAATTATGCTCTTTTATTTATCACCGGTTCTGATGCTGCGCCTAGTCCCAAAGCAGTTTTGAACATGTCAGTGGTTGCCAAGCCGGGGAAACTAAATTTTAAACTTCATAAGGCCTTTCGAACTTTATTGGGAGGGCATGCCAGGTCGGCACAATTAAGGCTGGAGGTTTTGGATGGGACGCAATCGGTTATGGCCTCAAAACTGTTCAATGCCCCCTGTCCGGAAGTGGGTCGATATACTCCGATGATATCCGCAACGGGAGCTTCAACAGGATTGGTTTATCCTGCCGATGAGATCCCTGTTTTTAATGTTTGTTCTTATGACAAAACAGCTCAAGTGGGTGAGAACTCTGTATCCCTGCCGCCATCTCTGGTGGGAAAGCAGATCACACTTCGTTGGACATTGGAGGGGAATAATTTTTTCAATACGGCTGCTTCGTTTAATTGTGGAGCAGATAATCAGGGCAGACAAAGATGTTCCTCTTTTACTCCCGCAGCTTATATCTCCATCGATGATGTCGGGTTTGAAGCCGCTCCTGTTGTTGCGCGCCTTGTTCCCGGAATAGTAACGATTTTTCCTCCGGAACATCTGGCCTGCGCCAATAACGTCACCGGTTACACTATTTTTCGCAGAGAGGGACCCAGCGGTGATGGAATAGCGCTGAACGGTGGCAGCATCGTGGGCCAAGGTGTGATGAGTACAACCGGCTTTTCAGATAATTTAAGAGGAACCTCCGACCAACCCTACTATGCCGTGCAACCGGTTATGAGAGACAAAAAGGGGCCTTTGTCGGGATGGGCGCAGGCGAGATGGAGTCCCAATAATATCGGTTTTACTCTTGCCAGAGCACCGGAAGAAAATTCTCCGGCCAGTTTCGCCGTCACCGTAACACCCGCTTCATCGCTGTCCATACCCACTGGCTCTTCCAAGGGATTCGTTACTGTCAGTGGAGGGTCGCAAGAATCGGTAAAAATTCTGGCGGGGGCTTCGACATTGGCGGAACCGAATATCTTAAGTGTCGCTCCGGCCAATTCGAGTGGTGCCGGCCCGTCAACTTTCTCACGCACTCTCTCAATGAACCCCGCCCCTCTTGGAGGCTATCCGATGGGGTTCCTAGGTCTCAAACCGATCAATCCCGGCGAACTTTACTCCATGCCGGGGCAGCAGATCCTGTGGGTCATTGCTGGCAACATTATCGCCCAATCTTATTTGAGCGGTGCACAAATTTTAAAAGTAATTGAACGAGCAAAACCGGGACTGGAAGTATTAACATTGGACAATCTCAAGGGGTGTGAACTGGCGCTGACAGGGGATCAATTCCCCTGTAAAAATACCAAACCGGCTGTTGCCTTGGGAATTGCCATTCCGACTCCAAACCCAAATCTTGCAAGAGGACTCAAAGGATTTTTTCTTGATATGAGCAGGGGAAGTGGCCTGTTGGCATTTGGGCCGGCCAAGGCATTTCTGGAACAGGCTGCCCCCCAACTGTTCGGCACAAAAACACCGCTCCGCTTTGCATCATGCCCCTTGCAACTGGTTGGGGAACAATTTCAAGCCGTCTGCGGGCCAAATGAAAGGGCAAAATTTGAGGCCATTGCCTCTGCCCTGGCCACCTATGAAGCGGCGAAAATGGCACAGTGGAGAAAAGATGCGAATAAATGTCTTGCAGGAACTGGATGCGGTTCTTTTTCACGGGCAGAATATTTTAATCGATTGGAAGATAAGTACTTAACAAATGGAATCTATGAAGCCGGTAACATCCCGGAGCAAAGTGTTCGTGTCATAGCGCGCTCCTATGCTGCATTATTGGATGGATTTACTAAGCCGGAGCAAGAACGATTGGCACAATTAGAACAACAAGGCTCTCCCTGGGCTCGTTTGATCAACGATGCTCGTTTGGGATTCCAAAGCCAACTTGCTTTTGAGCAACAAAGTTTCAATGCGAGTTGGAATACATTTGTTCAGGAGCTCTACCATTTGCAAGGCCCGGGGGGTGCCGCGGTGAAGGGTCTGGCCATGTGGGTTGTTCAAACGGCATCGGTGGGTGAATCTTTGCTGATAGCTGGAATCAATTCACCTTTGGTTATGCTCAAATGTCCTGGTGGTGTGATGAGCCTTCCAGTGAATTTAGCAAATCCGGAATGTCGTAATGCGCTGGGTGATTTTTTAACCAACATCTCTAATCATGATCCTTTTATCAACACAGACCAAATCGATCATCTCATGACACTCAATATGGATGACCCTAACGATGCTACAAATGTTGGGATATATTATACCGCTGTTGCTTTGCCGGATCTTATAGGATTTGTGAAGGGTGCTGTTGTAGTCGGAGCGAACGCTGTTCGTAATATTCCTGCTCTTCTCAAAAGAATTAAAATTCCAATGATATTTAAAAGCCCGACTATTCCCACAAAACAGTTAACTGTGGCGGCTGGAGAGTTAGTTAATCAGGGTAACGAAGTTTTCGCTGTCGTACGGGCAACGTCAGATGAAACCAAGAAAATTTTGCTGGAGATCAATGAAATTCGGTTTAACAATGTCTTAAGTGAGCCTACAAAAACAGAGCTTATTCAAAAACTTCTTAGATCTGGCTCAGATGATGTAGCTGAGGTGCGAAGGATTGTGTCTCCCAATGATGGTAGTGAACTGGGTCGCCAGCTACAAGCAGCTCAATCTCAAGGAGAAGAGGCTGTCAAGAAAGCTGCAATGTGTTCGACGGAGGGTCATGCAGCTTACAAAGTAGAAACAGTGGAACTTGGGGTGACCCAAAGACCAGACAACAAAATAGAACTGGCGTGGAAACGAATGCAGGCAGGAAATCGGTTGCCCCAGCATCCTCACCCAACCGATGTTCAAAATTATCCTCAAAGTTGGACCGATGGAGCTGATATTGTGGATACTCCGGCCACATTTACTCGAGTCAATTCTGGAACTCAATTTGCCAGAATTGATAATAATTTTGAAGAGCTCGATGAAGCGGTTCAATACGCAAATGACGTTTATTTAATAGGTGGCCGTGGCGGTCCCACTTCTTTTCAAAGGTCTCTATGGAATCACATTAACAATACACCCGAGTGTGAGATGAGGATGACCTCTGTAGGAAATAAGGGAGGAAGAGGTAGCAGCGTACGCCCTCCTGGAGGTTGGGTTTCTACAACTCAAGGGGATAATCTTGACAACGCAATGAACCAATTTATTTTCAACTCTAACAGATATGTTGTCGTTGAAGAGGGGGCGACAGGGGCCAACACAATCGCTTACGAAAATAATATCCTTGATATGCTTCACGAAGCAGAGATTTCATTTCCGAACATGATACCCGCTCCTGATATACAGCGAGTCAGAATTTTTGATACCCATACAAAAGGCTGGATTAACGTTCCTAGACCGACCAACTAATTTCCCGTTCCAAGATGTTGTTGGAGAAAGAATGCATGTCCCACAAAATACCATTCTACAATTGGGGAGGTCCATCCCAACTTTTCAATATATTTTTTGTTTAATCCGACAAACCCCAGAATAAATTTTTCATAATCAGCATGCCATTCTTCGGGAACTGATTCATTGGACAAACCCTTCAAACTTTTTAATTCCTCTACCCATCCTGGCTGGTGTTGTTGCATGTATGGTATCGCCCACTCTTCTGTTTTGAGACCCTTTCTCCATTCGACATATTTTTTCTTAAGTCTCTTTTCAAGATCACGAAGTGCTGCTTCGGATGCCCCTTGAATCGACGCTTTTTCATCAATGCCATTTTGGAGCCCCCATTTTGTCAGTTCCGAAGCATATTCATCTTGGATCGTAAAATCAATGATTGGACCCGTGATAATTCCCAAGATGAATTTCACATAAAGATTCAGTCGCGGATCTTTTAACAAATCTCTGTGCCAATTCTTATACGCCTCGTTTCGAAAAAAAGGTTTTACTCCCTTTGGCGGGCTTTCAACCATCATAATAAACAAATCGACGGAAGCTTGAGGGTCTTGTGCTGCACGCTTTATTTCTGGAAATTGTATCAAATCTGGATCATGCACTGTGATAACTCCATTAGCAGTATTTGTCTTAGATACTTCTTGAGCAAGTTTAGCGACATCGCTAGCTAAAGCCAATAGGTATTTGCTATTTTCAACATTTTGAACCCATTTTGGGGGAATAGCTTTAACTCCATATAAAGCTCCCGCAATATTGCCTGCAATAGCTCCCAAACTATCCGAATCACCTTGGGTATTGATGGCTCTTAAAACTGCCTCTTCAAAATTTGATGTGGACAAAACGCAGTATAATGCGCCGGCAAGTGCTTCTTCTGCAATCCAACCTTCTCCTAACTCTTTGAAGGCTTGGTCAGGAGGCAAATGAAGAACCTTTGGGATTTTTCTTAAAGCACTTTCAACCTCACGGCCATTTGCTGGCAAATCTTGCAATGAAGAATTGATGATTGTTTGTTTAAAGGTTTCTGGATTTTGAGCTTGTAGTGCGGCAGCAACAATACGTGCACCAACAATGGCTGCGGCATAAGCAGTTGGGTGACGATGAGTTAGTATGGCAGAAAAATGAGCAACATCATCCAATTGTTCCGGCTTTGCGTGATAGACAATTCCAATGGAAGCAATGCGCATTACAGCACCACAACCTTTTGAATTTTGTTCTCCTGCTAAATACCAAGGCAAGCCCCTCTTTAACTTTTGACAGCCACGAAGACAGGCATTGCCTGGGGCACGATTGTTATCAGGAGATTCCATCCATTCGACAAAACGTTTGTTAAGGGCTGCGGCCAAATTTCCCTTATAACCTGCTTTTGTGTCTAATAAGGCTTTGGCAATAGCTATGGTCATTTGGGTGTCGTCTGTGTAGGTCCCTGCGGGGAAAACAGGTTCACCAACAATATTACGAACTAGGACAAAATCTCTCACCCCTTCTGAACCATATTTTGATCTGATTTCGTTTAAGCTTAGGAATTCGGTTGGGTGACCCAAGGCATCCCCAATGGCGCCTCCTATAATAGATCCCTCAGCCCTTTCTAGGTAAGCAGGGAGGGTGGGGGCTAAGAATGGAAGTCTAAGAACCATATCAGTTTAGTTTTCGGCAATTTCCCAAATAAGTTGCTTCCTTACCGCCAGGTACCAGGTACCCCACGGTACCACCAGGTACCAGGCACCCTGTGGTATCTGATGAGCTAGCTTGAAAGGGGGAAAGGGGAAAAGCGGCGTTATTGGCCTGTGCCGCTGCCCAAATATCAGGGATGGTTGTGGGAATGAAAATACTCAAATTAACCCTCTTACTCCCTTATCGTTCCTTTCCCAAATAAGTTGCTTGTTGGAAAGGGGATGTTTTAATGCTATTCACTCAACTATAAAAAAGTCATGACTTTTTTATAGTTTGGTGCTAACCTATTTCTCGTGACTCATCGATACTTATATTCTGCTCTGGAAAGTCATCTTAACAAGTTAAGACAGATGATTTTTCTTGTTGGTCCTCGCCAGGTCGGTAAAACCACCTTGGCCAAATCTTTGCTTACCAATCCTGATCCAGGGATCAATTATTTTAACTGGGATTTTCCTGAACATCGTAAGGTCTTGCTCTCAAAAGTTTTTTCCGGCTCTAGGGATATTTTACCACAGAAAAGTAGGCTTGTTTTCGATGAAATCCACAAATATTCTCACTGGAAAAATACACTAAAGGGTTTGTTCGATGTGAATGAACCCGATACCCACTGGATTATCACCGGTAGTGCCATGTTGAATGTCCATCGCAAAGGGCAGGACTCCATGCTAGGACGCTATTTTTTGTATCATCTCTTCCCTTTCTCTGTAGCTGAAATGGTCAGTGATAGTATACGTGACAAAGTTCCCCTTCCTTCCCAACTGACCTTGGATTGTTTTACTTCGCCAACTAAGGAAAGTTTAGAGCACTTGTTACAACTGATGCATTTTAGCGGTTTCCCCGAACCCCTTTTTCAAGAAGGGGAAGACTTTCTCCCTCGTTGGCGTGCCAACCGCCTCGACAGGCTCATAAACCAGGATCTGGCTGCGACAGAAAATTTGCGCAACTTGTCTCTTGTAGAAAAACTCGTTTATCTTTTGCCAGAGAGGGTTGGAAGCCCCTTATCGATCAACAGTTTGCGCGAAGACATACAGGTTCATTTCCAGACAGTGAAACACTGGCTGGAACTTTTAGAACGGGTTTTTTACGGTTTTTTTGTTCTCCCTTGGTCGAAAAAAAACTCCCGCATGTTGAACAAAGAGGCCAAGTGGTATCTGTGGGACTGGTCGGAAATAACGGACGAAGGGAATCGTTTCGAAAATCTTATTGCTGTGCATCTTTTGAAATACGTTCGGTATGTCAATGATATGGGGTTAGGTGAGTTGTCTTTGCATTATGTCCGCGACAAAGAGAAGAGAGAGAGCGATTTTTTGGTCTGCCAGGATAGAAAACCCGTCATGTTGGTGGAATGCAAAAAAGGAAAGGGGCCTCTGGACGCTTCATTAAGCTATTTTGCTGAGAGTCTCGATGTAGGGCTTGTCTACCAGGTTTCACTGGAAGAAACTGAAGCACGGGTTTTTGAAAGAAAAAAAAGAACCATCGCGATTCTGCCCGCCGCAAGTTTTCTCAATGTCTTGGTCTGACCTCCTTCTATCCAGCATTTGGCACTTTGACAAATCTCCTCCAAACTTTTAGGGGAAAGGGCCATGTCTTTTGTTTCCACGAAATTGGGCCTTAAGCTTTTAGCGCCACCTTATCCCCAAGCAATTACTGGGTTAGATTTAGCTTCTGAGGCCTACCTTTTGACGGAGCTCGTTCGTACTCAACCAAAAAAGGCCTTTATTCGGATAACACCTGATCTCAAATCAGGACTGACCTTAAAGCAAAATCTCGAGTTCTTTCTAGGCGAAGCGGAAGAAAATAAAATTGTTTGGTTTCCTTCTCATGACACGCTTCCCTACACGGGGCTTGTAGCGGGAACCGATACAATGGCAGAAAGGTTGTCTGCCCTGAAGAAACTCTTCGATGAAGATTATTCTATCCTCATCGCCCCTTGGCAAGCCATTTTAAGAAAAGTAATTCCTTCAGAGGTTTTTAAAAATCACCAAAGAACAATTTATGTGGGGGAGGAGATTAAAAGAGAAGAGTTTACCTCATGGTTGGTCGCGACAGGTTACAGTCAAGAGGTTTTGGCGGAGTCGGCCGGCGATTTTGCCGTGCGTGGGGCCTTGATCGATATTTACCCGCCCCATGAAGAAAACCCTGTTCGGCTTGAGTTTGAAGGGGATCGTTTAATAGGGATTCGATATTTTGATGCGGCAACGCAAACTTCTTTGAAGAAGACGAAGGACTTACGACAGGTAACCTTGATTCCGGCCTCCGAAATTTTGTTGATGGACGAACTTTGTAAAAATGCACTCAAAAAAATCAAACAATTTTCTGATGAACTCGATGCCCCTTCCAACATTCGAAAAGAAGCCCTTGAAAAAATTGAATCGAAAAGGAGTTTCGTTGGTTTTGAAACTTTTTTGCCCGCTTTTTATGAAAAGTCAGCAACTTTATTGGACTACATCAAACCAGAAGCAATTATTTTTTCGCCAGATCAAGAAGAACTCAAAGAAATTTTTGAGAAAGTGAAGCTGGAGTTGGAAAATCTCCACCAAACAACAAAAAATGTAGAACGTTTGATTCCACCCGCAACACTTCTTAATTCTTATTCTAATCTGGAGGCAAAGTTGAAGTCATTTCCCCAAATTTGGGTCAATCCTCTTTTGAAATTGGAACAAGCTGATATCTCAGTTCATCAAGTCCATCTTGAAAATTCGGCCCAGTTGAAAGCGAAGTGGAAACCGGAACAATTAAAGGTATGGCGTTCCCAAGGTTTCCAAACGAGGTTGGTTTGCCACACGCCCATTCAGGCAGAGCGCTTACAAGATATGCTGAGGGCTCAAGAGGTTTCTTTTTCTGAAATAGAAATTGGAAAACTCTCTCATGGGTTTGGTTGGCCAGATGAAGGGTTGATTGTTTTGACCGAAGAGGAAATTTTTGGTCACAAAACAATTCGTAAAACGAAATCGACAAAAGCGGCAGCCTCTTTCACCTCTTTTTCGGAGCTGAAAACGGGTGATTACCTCGTTCATGAAGAACATGGGATTGCCTGCTATGCAGGGCTGAAGCACATCAAAATTCGGGGGATCAACGGCGATTTTTTGCAACTGGAATTTTTAGGAAACGACAAACTTTATTTGCCAATTTATCGGTTGAATGCCGTGCAACGTTATGTTGGCGGATCAACCGAGGTACCCTTTCTCGATAAGTTGGGAGGCCTTCGTTGGAAAAAAATAAAAGAGCGAGCCCATCAGGTAGTTTATAAAATTGCCCAGGAGCTCTTGAAGATTCATGCCCAGCGTGAATTGAATCCCGGTTTTAGTTATCCCGCTCTCGATACTTTGGATGAAGAATTTGCCTCCCACTTTCCCTTCGATGAAACACCCGATCAGGCCCAAGCCATTGAAGATGTCTTGCGCGATATGCAGAACCCAAAACCGATGGATCGTCTGATTTGCGGAGATGTGGGATACGGCAAAACCGAGGTGGCGATGCGGGCCGCCTTTAAAGTAGTCAATAGTGGCAAACAGGTAGCAGTTCTTGTCCCGACTACTGTTTTAGCTCTCCAGCATTTTGAAACATTTCAAGAAAGATTCTCAAAATTGGCCATTTCTGTGGAGATGCTCTCCCGATTTCGCTCCCGCGCAGAGCAGAAAGAAATTTTGGCAAAACTAGCAGAGGGGAAACTCGACATTGTTATCGGTACCCACCGCTTGCTTATGGAAGATACTAAATTCAGGCAATTAGGTTTGTTGATTATTGATGAAGAGCATCGCTTTGGTGTGCGTCACAAAGAAAAGATAAAAAAATTAAGACCCACGGTCGATGTCTTGACTCTTTCGGCGACACCGATTCCTCGCACGTTGCATATGTCACTCATTGGGTTACGCGATCTCAGCATGATTCATACACCTCCTGTCGATCGGATCGCCATTCGCACCTTCATTGCCAAATGGGATGATGCGGTGGTGCGTCATGCCGTTCATCAAGAGTTGGCAAGAGGGGGCCAGGTTTTCTTTGTTCACAATCGGGTGGCAACGATTGAGTCGATGCACAAAAGATTGTTACATCTTTTTCCCGATACGAAAATTTCTGTAGCGCACGGTCAGATGAAAGAAGACAATCTGGAAAAAGTGATGATCGATTTTTTGCATCAAAAAACTCAAATTCTGCTCACCACGACGATTATCGAATCGGGGATCGATGTCCCCACTGCCAACACCATGATCATTAATCGAGCCGATGCCTTTGGATTGGCACAAATTTATCAATTGCGGGGGCGGGTAGGGCGATCCGACAGGCAGGCCTATTGTTATCTTTTGGTTCCCGATGAAGAGACAATCACTAAAGATGCAAAACAACGCTTGTCGGCCCTGACCCGTTATACAGAGCTTGGAGCCGGCTTTCAAATCGCCTCTCATGATTTGGAAATCAGAGGAGGAGGGAATCTTTTGGGAACTTCTCAGGCAGGTTTTATTGAAGAGATAGGTTATGAGCTCTATACAAAACTATTGGCCCAAACGATTCGAAGATTAAAAGGAGAAAAAATTGAAGAAGAGATCGATCCCGAAATTAATCTCAAAATCGCTGCCTTTATTCCTGAAAGCTATGTTGCCGACACAACATTGCGAATGGGGCTTTATAAAAGGATGTCTCATCTCTCCACAGTGGAAGAGATCAAGAATTTTGAGCAAGAAATTATTGATCGTTTTGGACCCTTTCCGGAAGAGGTAAAGAATCTTTTAGGAATCATTGAAGTAAAACAGTTGGCTATCAGACTCCGTTTGCGCTCGATTCAGTTTGATGGAGGGAATTTTATTTTGAACTGGGATCCTTCGACCCCCGTAAATCCCAAAGCTTTGATTGAACTGGCAGCCAGCAAACCGTCTCAATATCAGTTAAAGCAGTCGGGAGTTCTTTTCATTAAACAAGCCCCCTTCAAGCACCCTGAAGAGGTTCTTTTAGCAGCAAAAATGGTGTTGAGCAGCTTTCTCACCTATGTTAGCTCGCAGAGACAGCATGAACCTTAAACTTCTTATTCTTTTATTGTTGGTGGCGTCTTGCTCTCCAAAATCCCGTTCGCCGGTTTTGGCAACTGTCAATGGAGATTCCATTACTCTTCAAGAATTTCAAAAAGCCCTCGGGATGGAGGAGTGGAAATTTGGGAGTGAGATTGGACTGACGGGAGAGCGTTTAAAACAATTAAAAACGAAAGTGGTGGAATCCCTTTTAAAGGATCGCATATTGCTTGAAGAAGCAAGGGCAAAAGGGGTTAAAGTTACTGAGTTCGAAGTCAAAGAGAGTCTCGATCATTTCAAAAAAGCATACCCCAAAGAAGAAGATTTTAATAAATTGCTTGAGGCAAAGGGTTTGACCCTCAAAGATTTTGAGGAACACAGGAAGCGAGAACTGACGATCAAAAAATTGATGGATATTGTAGGCAAGGAACAAGCTTCTATTTCGGACGAAGAAATCAAGAGTTATTATGACACACACTCCCAAGAATTTCAACATCCACAACAGGTGCACGCCCGCCAGATTGTAACCGATTCGAAAGAAAAGGCAGATTCGATACACAACATGTTGGTTGGTGGGGCTTCCTTTGAAGAGGTTGCCAGAAAATATTCTTTAAGCCCTGATCGCAAACAAGGTGGTGATTTGGGGTGGTTTGGAAAGGGGATTATGCCGCAAGAGTTTGAGCAAATTTGTTTCCATCTCAAAATAAATGAGTTAAGTCCTGTGGTTAAGACTCCTTACGGTTTCCATATTTTCCAAGTTTTGGAGATGCGTGAGGCTGGACAGTCAGCGTTTGATGAGGTAAGGGAGGAGATACGCGAGAGAATGGTTGGTACAAAAGGAAGGGGACTCTTTCAAAGTTGGTATGAAGGGTTGAGGGCGAAAGCGAAAATTGAAGTTCGCACAGAACTGCTAGAGGAAAAATTATGAAGCGAAATATCTCTCTTTTGGTTTTTCTTTTCTTTCCACTGTTGTTACAGGCAAAGGTTGTTGACCGGATTGTGGCCGTGGTCAACAGTGATGTCATTACCCAATATGATTTGGATCGAACAATGGCAGGGAAATCTGGTGATCGCAGGCAGGTCTTGGAGGATCTGATCAATCAAAAATTGTTTCAGCAAGAGATCGCGAGATCAAATGTTGAGGTGACCGACCAAGATTTAAGTTTAGCGATCGAAAATATTTTGAAAACAAATGGGATCAATATTGAAATTCTTAGGGCTGAATTGGCTTCAAAAGGGATTCCCTTTGAAGCATATAGAGAGCAGGTAAGAGAGCAGGTTCGCCAAATGAAATTCATTCAACAAAACTTGGCCTCTCACGTTCAGGTGACCGATCAAGATGTGGAAAGGTATCAATCAGATCAGACCTCTTCTCAACAAAATATGGAGGCCCATCTCGCCTGGATTTTTCTTCCGTTAGATAACGATGCATCGAGCAAAGATGTGAGGCATCTTGTTCGCAAAGGGCGCAAACTAACCGACAGAGCCAGAAAAGGGGAAGATTTCACAAAACTGGAAGGGATCGATGTCGGCAAAAAAACTCTTTTTGATTTGCCGGCGAATGTCGCCTCGGTTGTCAAAAAGATGGCAGTCGGTTCGGTTAGTGACCCGATTGTGACTCCGCAAGGGGTCTATGTTGTAAAAGTCATCGAAAAAACTCAGCCCACAACGACCCCATCAAAGAAAACAGCTCCCTCTTTGAATCCTAAAGAAGTTATTTATCAAAACCGCATGGAACAAGAGATGAGCAGTTATGTTATGCGGCTCCGACGCAAGGCCTACATCGATATTCGTTTATGATCATTGGTATTACCACTGGCGACCCCAAAGGAGTTGGGCCGGAGATTGTTCAAGAGGCCCTTGAAGATCCAGACATAAAATCTCTAGCAGAATTTAGAGTCTTTGGGCCAATCCAGAGTCAGCTAAAACTTTCTGATAGGGAGGCAGCCGAGATTGCCTTGCGATCGTTGGAGCAGGGTGTGGAAGAGGCGATTGGCAAAAGGGTGCAGGCCCTTGTGACAGGGCCTGTGAATAAGGCGAGACTTCGTTTGGTCGACCCAACCTTTATTGGTCACACCGAATTTTTTGCGAATCATTGTCACGCAAAAGTTTGTCCGATATTTGTTGCCAGAAACTGGAGGGTGGCTCTTGTCACAAGACACATCCCATTGGCACAAGTCGCTCAACAATTAAATGCAATAGACATTTTGCAAACAATTCGGATGACACATAAAAATTTGCAAAAACTTTTTGGTATTTTGGAGCCAAAAATAGCTGTTGCTGGATTAAATCCGCATGCCGGAGAGCAAGGACTCTTAGGCGAAGAAGAAACAAAAATCATTCGACCTGCTATTATGCAGGCCGCCAAAGAAGGAATTGACGTTGAAGGTCCCTTTTCACCCGACACCCTTTTTTGGAAGATGACTTCCGGAAAATGGGATGCGATTGTGGCGATGTATCATGATCAAGGCTTGATTCCGATCAAAACATTGGCTTTTAAAGATACGGTTCAAATCACTCTTGGATTGCCCTTTTTGAGAGTTTCCGTAGATCATGGAACCGCAGAGGATATTGTGGGGACCGGCAAGGCCGACTCAACAAATTTGAAAGCCGCCATTCGTTTGGCTTGTCAGCTGGGCTAAACGTTTCCCCGGCCTATCTGCCAATTGCTCCCGGGCAGGAGTGGGAGTGTTCAAAACTGTGCTCCACTTCGGGCTATTTCGTCAAAAAAATAATTTCGTTTCAAAAGATGCAGATAGTATCTTACCTGCCGTCAGCTCTATCTGCAGAAACGAATATTATTTTATTTGACTCAATACGCCCTCGTTCCCGCACAATGTTTTTCACACCCCCCACTCCTGCCCTCGCGCAATTGGCACACAAGCACTACGAACTACAGCCGTAGTTTGGAGCGCCGCTGCGAAAAACGCATCAACATAATGATTGGAGCGAAGGGGTGGCCCGGAGGGTTGTCAGCCCGATCTGTTGGGAGGGCGTGCAATCCCGGAGGGACAGGACCCCGAAGCTCCACATATTGAACTAAAAACGTTTTTCGCAAAGGTCGGAAAAAATTTTAACTTTGAATAACGTAGGCGACATGCTAACTCGTTTAAACCGTGACGATACGATTTGGGACAGATGGTTGGCGGGCGGTGATTGGAAAAGATTTCACTGACGAAAATGTGGCGGCGGTGGCACAGGCCTTTGCGGATTGTTATGTCAACTTTCCAGAATTTGGTCGCCCTGTTATTATCGGTTATGATCGAAGAGCCAAATCAAAAGAATCAGCAGAATTAATCACCAGTGTTTTATTGGGCAATCACATCCAAGTTTGGCTCTCTCAAGATTTTTGCCCCACACCCTGTGTTTCTTGGCTGGTAAAAAATAAAAATGCGGCAACCGGAGTGATGATAACCGCTAGCCACAATCCCCCAACGTGGAATGGCATTAAGTTTAAGGAAAGTTATGGCGGGGCGGCGTCGGCCCAGTTTTTGGCACCGATTGAAAATCAAATTGCAGAGAATCAGCGGAAAGATCGCAAACCTAAAACAGCCGTTTTAATGCATAATCCTTTACTACATTATTTCAATCCGCATGAAGAGTATATCGAGGTGCTCAAAAACCTTGTCGATTTGGAAAAAATCAAAAAGGCCGGTTTCAAAATTCTTTTTGATCCCCTTTACGGGGCCGGAGCCGGATTTTTGAATGATTTATTGGGAGCCAAAATTGAGACATTGCACGGCAATGCTGACCCTAATTTTGGTGGGCTTCACCCTGAACCGATCCAGCCTTATGTCAATGAAGCGATGGAAAAAATGCGCTCTGGAAAATATTCTGTCTGCATCGTGACCGACGGTGATGCCGATCGCATTGGCGCTGTAGACGACAAAGGCAATCATGTTACTTCCCATGAAATTTTTGCGTTGTTGCTAAAACACCTTGTTGAAAATCGCTTAATGAAGGGAAAAGTTTTGAAATCGATTTCGACAACCGTGATGTTGGATCGCTTGTGTGAAAAATATGGAATCCCCTTAGTGGTTACCCCCATCGGTTTTAAATATTTAAGCCCTGCGATGAAAGAAGAGGGTATTTTAATTGGGGGCGAAGAATCGGGCGGTATTGGGATGCCCTTTCATATTTGTGAACGCGATGGTTTGTTTTGCGGCCTTCTTCTTTTAGAGCTGATGGCGACAAAAAAGAAACTTTTGAGTGAGTTAGTGACCGATTTGCAAAAGGAGGTGGGGCCCTGTTTTTATAAACGCAAAGACCTGTCGCTTCCTTCAGACAAAATTGAAGCAGTTAAGTTAAAACTGGCCAGTTTCAATCCTTCTCAGTTGGCTGGCAAAAAGCTTAAAAAAAGGACTCTCATCGATGGTTTTCATTTTACTCTCGAAGATGACAGTTGGCTTTTGATTAGACCTTCTGGAACGGAACCCCTCTTGCGCACCTACGCAGAAGCGCCTAGTGTAAAACAGGTGGACAGTCTTCTTAAAGAAGCCCAGGTTTTGATTCACCCTGAGTAAAATCGAAGGGTTGACCCACAGGCAACCTCAGGATAAGAAGCCTCCGATGGCAACCCCAATGAAATTCGAAACCGCCGTTGAAAAACTGGAGTCGATTGTGCGCAAACTCGAAAATGGCGATTTAACATTGGAAGAGTCTTTAAAGGCCTTTGAGGAAGGGATTGGGCTTGCTAGAAGCTGTGAAAAAATCCTCAAAGAGGCCAAGGGGAAAGTCGAACAACTCATCAAAAAGGAAGGCAAGTGGGAGACACAGTCGTTCGATATTTAAGGGAAAAAAAAGAGCAAGTGGATCGGTTTCTCCTGAATTATTTCCAAAATAGCTCGGATTCTTCTCCTCTTTTAAAAAAAGCGATTTTGTATAGCTTGGAGGCGGGCGGCAAAAGAATTCGGCCGATTTTAGCCATTGCGGCCGCCGAAGCGGTTGGAGGAAAACTCGAAACCGTTTTGCCTGTCGCTTCAGCCTTCGAGATGATTCATACCTTTTCTCTCATCCACGATGATTTGCCCTCCATGGATAACGACGATTTGCGAAGAGGCAAGCCAACCAATCATAAAGTGTTCGGAGAAGGGTTAGCAATCTTGGCGGGGGATGGTTTATTGTGCGAAGCCTTTTCTCTTTTATCTTCTCTTAAAACGTCTTCCCAAATTTCTTCAGAAGTTTTGGTGGAAGTGATTCGAGAGATTGCCTGGGCAACAGGGCCCAGAGGCATGGTAGGGGGGCAAGTGCTCGATTTGGAGGCTCAAGGAGTTTCCTTGGACAAACAGGCCCTGGAAAAAATTCATCATTATAAAACCGGAAGGCTCATTCAGGCATCCGTAACGGTCGGCGCGAAAGTTGGCGGGGCAAAGCCCCCCCAATTAGAAGCCCTTCGCAATTATGGAGAGAAAATTGGTCTTGCCTTTCAGATTGCCGATGACATTTTGAATGTCGAAGGGACGAAAGAAGAATTGGGAAAAAGTATCGGCTCGGATGATCACAATAAAAAGGCGACCTATCCAGCCATCTTAGGCTTGGAGACTTCTAAACAATTGGCGAAAGAATTGGTAGACCAATCGCTTGCCGCCCTCAAAAATTTTGATGCCAAGGCAGACCCTCTAAGAGAAATCGCTCAGTACATCGTCTTGAGGAAAAATTGATTACGTCAGAAAAGATTTTGGATTGTTTAAAGACGGTAAACGATCCCGATCTTCATCGGGATATCGTTTCGTTGGGTTTTGTAAAAAATTTAAAGATTGATGGAGAGAAAGTTTCTTTCGATTTGGAACTCACGACACCCGCGTGCCCGGTTAAGGATCTTTTAAAAGAGGAATGTTCTCGTAAAATAAAGCAAATAAAAGGAGTCAAAGAAGTTCTGGTCAATTTAACGGCGAAAGTTCGTCCTTTGGTGCAAACACCATTGGATACACTAAAGGAAATCAAAAATATTATTGCCGTGGCGTCAGGCAAGGGGGGGGTTGGCAAGTCAACTGTTGCCGTGAATCTGGCCCTGGCGCTTTCTAAAAGTGGCGCCAAGGTGGGATTGATGGATGCCGATATTTATGGCCCCAGCATTCCCATGATGCTGGCTGTTCAAGAAAGACCAGTCGTTGAAAATCAAAAAGTCATTCCAGTTGAAAAAATGGGACTCAAAATAATTTCAATGGGGATGCTGGCCACTGAAGATGCCCCGGTCATTTGGAGAGGTCCGATGGTTGCTGGGATATTGCAACAATTTTTGGGGCAGGTGGAATGGGGAGTTCTTGATTACCTCGTGATCGATTTACCGCCTGGGACCGGCGATGCGCAGTTGACCCTCGCACAAAAGGCTTCCATTTCCGGCGCTGTTATTGTCACCACGCCACAAGACGTAGCTCTCCTGGATGCTAGGCGGGGCCTAAAAATGTTTCAGCAAGTAAACGTTCCCGTTTTAGGGATCATTGAAAATATGAGTTATTTTATTTGTGATCAGTGTTCCAAGAGACATGAAATTTTCAGGCAGGGTGGTGGTTTAAGAGTTTCTCAAGAGCTCAATGTTCCTTTTTTAGGGGAGATCCCTCTTGATTCAAGAGTGGCTCTAGGAGGTGATCAGGGCAATCCTATTGTTCAAGCTTTTCCAGACTCTGAAATAGCAAAAGCCTATACAAATCTAGCAGGTCGTGTCGCAGCAAATTTAAGTATTTTAAGTGAACAGCAAAAGAAACATTCTTCCTCACAACTCCCACAAGCTCAAAAATCTTAGGTTCTAATATTGCAGGGGTTGGTAATTACCATTATTGCCAGCCAAGAGATAGAATGGAACCAGGCGGGACATGGCTTGAATGGCATGCGATGAAAGATCACCGGAAAGTGGCAGGTTGATACCGATATCAAAAGTCGTTGTTTGGGTTTCTTTGAGACGGCGGGCCGAATCGGCTAGAAATTGACTCCAATCGCTCACCGTTAACGGTTTGAACTCAGCATCGCGGCGGTTGTAATCGGCCATTTCTTTGCTTCCCTTCAAATCTTTTAGTTTGTCAACATTTGCCAGAAGATTTTGGCTGAACGCTTTTCTATCTTTGCATTCTTGTTTCACCATGATTCGCGCTTGCACCCCAACCCCACCCACACAAAGGGCAAAATGGACATAATTTTTGTATCCCTTGGAATCGGGGCCGAAAGCCACCCATGTTTCGTCGGGTGGATTCACGGTGCGCCTTAGATGTTGAGCGACATGGGGAAAAAGATGATGAGCAACCAGTCTTGAAAGCTGGGGCTGTAAAAGCTCTCCCAATTTCATGAGTTTGGGGTGGATCGTGTCTGCGACCAACTGCATCCGATCGGCGAACCCTTGAACCTGAAAAACTTCCAAATCCTTCTTTGTAAATCGCATGGTTGTGACGGACCCTATACAAATTGCCGTGGGCTGTCAACTTTTTCTAATGATTGGGTTTTTTGGCGTTTTTTAAAAAGTTTTCTAATATTTCTTGGAGGGTTGGATTGCCTTGTTCAACCAGTTCATAACCGACCCTTAAGGCCTTTTTGTTGATTTTAATGATGCGCCTTAAGTCTATGGGACTGGCAACGAGGACCAAATCACAGGGGGTTGCGTTGATCGTTTTTTGCAAATCACTGAGTTGTTCTGGGTAATAACCGAGGGCAGGGACCAGATTGCCCATTTGGGGGAATTTATAGAAGGATTCTTTGATGGAACCGACCGCATAGGGTCTTGGGTCGACCAGTTCTGCTGCGCCGTATAATTGTGCGGCCACACAACCGGCCCCAAAACTCATCTCCCCATGGGTGAGTGTGGGGCCATCTTCGATCACCAAGACACTTTTCCCTTTAATCGATTCTTGATCTTCGACGGTAATCAAAGAGTGACCTTTCACGACCTGCGCGGTTGGGTTTAAATTTTTGATATTTTCCATGATCGTTTGGAGTTGCTCGTGGCTTGCCTGACGATATTTGTTGATGACAATGACGTCAGCATCTAAAAAATTGATTTCTCCAGGGTAATAACGGCGTTCGTGGCCGGCTCGCAAGGGATCGACTACCGTAATTAAAAGATCAGGTTGGATAAAGGGGAGGTCGTTGTTTCCCCCATCCCAGACAATAATTTCCGCTTCTTTTTGAGCTTCCCCAACAATTTTTTCGTAGTCGATTCCCGAATAAACCACTAATCCACGGTCAATATAGGGTTCGTATTCTTCGCGCTCTTCTATTGTGCATTTGTGTTTTTCGAGATCATCATAAGTGGCAAATCGTTGGCTGATTTGTTGGGTCAGATCGCCATAAGGCATGGGATGCCGGATGGCGACGACTTTCTTTCCCAACTCTTTGAGCAGACTTACAATTTTGCGCGAAGTCTGGCTTTTGCCTGAGCCGGTGCGCACCGCACAAACAGCAATCACTGGGACATTTGCTTTGACACAAGTATCATCAGGCCCCAAGAGCCAAAAGTTTGCCCCCGCTGCCATGGCGATGGAACCCTTCTCCATGACAGTTTCATGCGAGACATCACTGTAGGCAAAGACAACCGAATCGATTTTTTCTTTTTTGACCAGCTCTGCTAACTTTTCTTCAGGATAAATGGGAATGCCATTGGGATACAAAGAACCGGTTAACTGTTTGGGGTAGCGCCTTCCTTCAATATTGGGGATTTGGGTGGCCGTAAAGGCAACCACTTCATATTCTGGGTTGTCTCTAAAAAAAACATTGAAGTTATGGAAGTCTCTTCCGGCCGCCCCCATGATGAGAATTCTCTTCTTGACCATAAAATTTTTATCTGTTCTGTAAGCAACTTCTTCTAAAGTTCACCGATAACCTAAACAAATATAGCATACTTCAATTGATTCAATTTGGCACGCTAGTTGCAGCTATACTGAGGAATTTCGAATTTTAGATGGGAGGTTTATGAATAGAAAGTCAAATAATTTCAATAGCTTATGGCTATTGGCTGTGTCGCTGGTTTTGGGGTTTACACTCCTCAGTTTGAACCCCTATTACTCCAGTTCTCAAAGTAAGCTGGAGCTCCAAATTCATGATTATTTGGAGGACCAGTCCTTCTTTTTAAAGGGGGACACCAGGGCTGATTTTATTGCCTATTTAGTGGCAACTGCGAAAGACTATGAATTTGATCCTTTATTGATTTTGGCGATCATGAAAGTGGAGAGTTCTTTTAAACCGGGTGCTGAGTCGAATCGGGGTGCCTGCGGTTTATTGCAGCTCAAACTGGTTGCCGCAAAAGAAGTTTCTAATGTGTTTGATACAAGGCTAGTTGCTCGCCACGAATTGTTTGACCCTTTTGTGAATGTGAAAGTGGGTATTCAGTATCTCTCTTTCTTGAGAAATCATCTGGGTGATAACGTTGTCAGGATGTTATCGGCCTACAACATGGGCCCTACTCGTGTGAAAAGCTCCGGCATTGTTTCTTCCGGTTATTCTTCAAAAGTCATGAGAGCCTATCGGGATCTTTTGAAGGAATTTAGTTAATAATAAAGAGATCATAGTTAAAAAAACCCGCCCTGTTTAAAAGGGCGGGTTTTTTATTTTGTGGAGGCGGTGGGACATGTAATCCACCTATTTCTAAGTGGCATGGACTATCTCTTCATCCTCATTTGAGGAGCCTGGCGTATTATAGGAGGCATAAATTTATCGTCGATTTAACCTGCGTATAGCTTTTACGAGTTTCATCTTTTCCTCTAACTGAGCTGCATTATATCTGCCATTGCGTACAGTGACTGATTTATAACTTTTTAGAAGTAATTCAGCATGTGGCTTTTTGATTCTTAGAAGATTCTTAATTTCCTTTAGAAAATTAAGTGCTTTGTCACTGCGAATTCTTAACTCATAAGCAGCCCTATGTTTTTTGTTTGCGGGCCTTGTATGCATGGTTCCACAATTTGTTTTTTTGCGAACCCACAATAAAAGATCCAAATTGCAATTGGCTATACTAACCATAGGTGAAGGGGTTTCATTTTTGTGCTTACGCGCAAGCGTAACTGTCCCTTCCCCGTCAACAATACCCGCAATGTATGCTTTTTCGGTTAAATTCAACGATATCACCTCCTATCCTTTTTGGAGTCTCTGCAGGGCTTGCACCCCTCAGGATTGCCCACTCATTAATATGAGTTTGGGTTTCCCTGATGTAAGCCAGGTTTTGCAATGAGAGTTACCTCTCATGGCGACCTTTCTTGATCGCACCCACGTCCGAAGAAACGCCATCATCCCATCTACATGCTTAGTTCGTACATTATGTATGTCTGAGGATTGCCTTACGAACAGGTTTTGTCTCAGACCACCCCTTGTTTATGTTTCACAGCCCTAGCCAAAGAGAAACCAGAACTGCTAGCTCGCTAATGACGTTTGTTCGCGCCAGCGAGTATCACACGACAAACGTGACCGCTAATTTAAGCAGCCAATGCTAATGGGTATTCGCCATTTAGACTTTTGCCATCAGTTTTACGACTTGCTGACGTGGTCGGCATGCAAGGACAACTTTGATTTTCTCCGTCGAAGCTAATTCGCCCCCTCAACGTAGTTTGTGTTTCATTGCTCGCGATATAGTTCGGCGAGATTCTTTTCGTTTCATGCTTTCTCGTTTGTCAAAGAGCTGTTTGCCTTTGGCCAGTGCTAATTCTACTTTTGCACGGCCCTCTTTGAAGTATAGCTTGGTGGGAATCAGCGTCAAGCCTTTCTCTTGGAGTTTGCCTAAGAGTTTATCGACTTCCCTTTTGTGCAACAATAACTTACGCGTACGCAACGGCTCGTGATTGAGCCCAGCAGCAGGGGCATAGGGGCTGATATGACAATTCAATAAATAGGCCTCTCCATTTTTGATGAGGGCATAGGCATCCCCTAAATTGGCTTTACCATCACGAAGACTTTTGACCTCGCTTCCTTGAAGGACAAGCCCTGCCTCCAATTTTTCAAGAAAGCGATAATTGAAACCAGCTTTGCGGTTTTCAGCAATAATTTTAATGCCCATAATGTGTTCCAAAAAATTCGAAACTCGAATATCGAAACTCGAAACAAATTCAAAATCCGAATTACCTAAATCCCAAACAGGAACGTTTTGGTCATTAGAGTTTTGTTAATTCGTATTTGTTTCGAATTTCGGATTTAGGATTTCGGATTCGCATTTTATGAAGATACTGTCCCGCCCGAGATAATCAATTTAAAAGCTTGTTCGGGTGGAATATTAATGGGTGTGACGTTTTCTCTTGGAGATAGGACTAAAAACCCGGAGGTGGGGTTCGGTGTGGTTGGGATAAAAACATTGATCATTTTTTGACCAACTTGTTTTTCGAACACTTCAGAACTCTCACCAGTGATAAAGCCCAACATATAACTTCCCTTTCTGGGATATTCCACCAAGACGACTTGTTGAAAGGTACTCTGCCCCGGTACCACCACCTGCAAAAATTGTTGGACTGCTTGGTAAATAGTTCGGCCAAAAGGAATTTTTAAAATGATTTTTTCACCTAATGAGATCAGTTTTTTACCCATGTAAAGCCTGGTCAAAATGCCAGTCAAGAGGATCAAGAAAATTGTAAAAAGAAGACCAAGGCCCGGAATTTCAAAGCCCAAGAGACTTATTGGTTGCCAGGAGGTTGGAACAACGGTTTGGAAAATCCCCTCACACCAATAAATGACGATCTTTAAAATCCAGATGGTGACAACAAGGGGGACAAAAACAAGGGCCCCCGCGATGAAATATTTTTTGAAGATGGAAGACACTATTTTTCTTGAACACTCTGACCGGCAATCACAACTTTTTTAATGGAAGAAGTCTGTGTCTGAAGGACCAATTCTTTGTAGAGGTCTTCTTTTGAAGTGGGGTTTGGTTTTGGAGTTTGAATCACAAGGTAGTCGGCTTTTTTGCCAGCCTCCAAAGAACCGACCTCTTTTTCAAAACCCAACGCAAAGGCCCCCCCTGTTGTCGCCATTTTCAGAAGTTCCAAGGGAGTGGGGAGGGGATTGGATCCCTCTTTGAGGGCCAATCGCATCTCTTCCCAAAGATCAAATCCTTCGAAGCTGCTTAAAACCTCGGTGCCCAGGGCTATGGGAACTCCTTGTTCTTTGAGTTGTTTCAGGGGAAACTGACCCAATTTGAATCGGCGATTGCCACTGGGGCAATAAACAACTCTTGTCAAATTTCTAGCGAGCCTTGGAAAATCGGCGGCACTCAGCTGATAGCCGCCAATAATGGAAAGGGGTGTTGCAAAAAATCCGATTTCTTCCAAATGTTGGATCGGTGTTTTGCGATGGGGTGGGGGAAGTTCTTCCCAACCCACGGCCGGAAAGAGTTGTGTCGCAATGGGGCCGGTTGATTCAAAAAAGAATTCCATTTCTGCAAAGTTTTCTGCCGCATGGATTTGCAATGGCAGATTCCCGTCTTTGGCGTGGCGTGAAATGATGTTGAGTAGATTTTTCGACAAAAGATAGGCAGAGAAAGGGCCAAAACCGATTTTTAAATGTCCTGGCTTGGCATCGATGTATTGGTCGATCAAAGCCAAGGCTACTTCAAAGCGCTGTTGGGCTTGTTTATCTGGGCCACTCAATATTTCTTGAAAAATCACGCCGCGTAAGGGACTTCCCTTCACCAAAGGAAACATCCCCTCATAGTGGGCCATGATCCCCACACAGGTTATCCCACTTTTTAACATCTGCTCTAAACCTTGTGAAGTTCTCCTAGCGACCGTTGCCGAAGGGGTGCGGGATAAGTAATGGAGCCCTTCTAAAAGCCAGGAGATGGGAGACAAACCGGTATCCGTCTCCACTGTGTAGCGCTCAAAAAAACCGATACGGTCCAGGTGACAATGGGCATTGATTAAACCTGGCATGATGACACAATCTGGAAAATGTTCGGGTTTTGCATCGGGAAATTGTTTTTTGAGCTCTTTAAGAGTTCCGACAGCAATGATTTGATCTGCATCAACAATCATTGCCCCATCGGGGATCGCATCGACATGATTTAGGGGGAGTAACCAACTCGCTGAGACTAATTTCATTGGCCGCAAAATACCATAAAGTCTGGCTATTGGCAATTAGCTAAGTGGCTTGACAAGACCCATCGACACAAACTTCACTAGGAAAGTTTGGACAGTCTTCATCAACACCACATCCTGCTGCTGGTGGAAGAGTACAGTCGGATTCGCAACCATCCTCAGGATCGGTGTTGCCGTCGTCACAGGTTTCTCCCAGACCTAGGAAACCATCTCCGCAGACAGACACTCTGCAGGTATTCGAACAAGATCCAGGATTTGTAAAATTAGGCCCTTCTCCTTCATTGTTGGGTCCGCAACCATAACACCATTGGTCATTATCATCAAAGTAGCAGGAGGAGACATTATCACCTCCCTGGTGATAGGCTTGTTCGCACGCTAGTTGATCATCTTCAAATTGTTGGCATGCCGAATTCCCAGGACCGCCCGCAAAATTTGTGCGAGAAGGATCTCCACTGCATTGTGGGAATGTGCAGTTGGCTTCACAGCCATCCCCATCGTCATTATTCCCATCGTCGCATTGTTCACCTATATCGATGATATTATCGCCACAGAATGGATTCCTACAGTTTGCTTGGCATCCATCCGCATCGACATTGTTTCCATCGTCACATTCTTCACCTAAGTCTATATCAATCACATTGTCACCGCAAAGCGGGCTTTGGCAGTTTGCCTGGCATCCATCCCCATCGACATTATTTCCATCATCACACCCTTCTCCCGGACTGACAATGCTATCTCCGCAGAGGGGAACTCTACAAGTGTTCACACAGAGTCCCGCATTTTCATTATTCGATCCGCAACCTAGACATGTTCCAGTATCACCATTCCACCAGCAAGAAACGATACCACTTCCACCGAACTGATAGGCTGTCTCGCAAGAGGGTTGATCCAAGAATTGTCGGCAGGCCGCCGCTCCCGAACCACCAAAGACGCTACGAGAGACATCTCCAAGGCATTGTGGAATCGTGCAGTCTGCTTGGCATCCATCTCCGTCGACAGTGTTTCCGTCATCACATCCTTCGCCTTCATCGAGTGTACTATTGCCACAAAGGACGGGGGGAACAAAAAGGATGCATATCCCCTCTGCGCAAATTTCCCCTTCGGGACATGCAATGGTATCCGAACATTCCGGTAATGGTGTTTCATCAGGGGATGGAGGAGGTGGCAAGCTTTGGCTTTCCGAAATTTCAGCCTGATTTTGTTGTTGGTCGCAGCTGCTTTCAAACGAAGTCGATGACAAATCTTTCAAAATGGCTGTGCAAGTTGAGAGGTTTATTCCTTTTGTATCAACAATTGTAAACCCCGTGGGGGCGCTACAGTTCCAACTTCTTGTAAAGTTGATGACCGGTGTCGCAACAGCGTCTGAGGGGAGGGGCGTTGTATTGACTGTATTAAAATGGTTCGTTGCGCTTGAAAGAATCATGGTCGCTTCTTCCAGCGCTTCGCTGCCGCCCAGTTTAAAGGGATCGATACCCGATGCTGAGAATGTGCAGGTATTTCCTGCAGCCTCGGTGCAAGGTTTGTTGGCAACACTCATAGCAAGCGTTTCATCAAAATTGGGATTAGGACATAGGGGAGTTGTTGAGGAATAACCAAGTTGTAACAGAGAATTTTCCGACAAACTGAGATCTTTGCCCAAAAAAGAGGAGATTATTCCATCCGCGGAATATTTTGCGGCTCCTGTTGTGCCGTCAAATTGACAAACAAGATGTGTTGTAAAATCGTTTTCACCGACGCCATTTTTAAAAGAACCCGTCACTTTATTGGAACCCACAGCTTGGTCAGCCGTAAGAGTACTATTTCCCACTCCAAAACGACCGTTAAATTTAGATTGGAAGGTGGCGCTATTGAAGTCGACACCCGTCTCCGTTTCAGAATAATTGCTAATGTTAAACCCAAAGCTCGATTGGTCCAACTCTGTTTGACCTGTTTCCAAAAATTTATTCACAATAGTGCCGGCGAGATTTCTTCCGGCAACAATCAGATCAAAAGACATGACTTGAGTTTGCTTTGTTGCCTCTTTTTGACAAAGGTCCATTTTAAAAGTTGTTGCCTCTGCAGAGTGAAAATTTCCCAGACGGACGGCAATGGCCCCTAATTCCGGAAGCTCCATTTGATAGTAGGCAAATTCATTTTCGGGTATTCTCAGATTTTTTGCTTCTCCAACAGTTTGGACATAGCAGTTATTCAGTTCGATTTGTTTTCCTTGATGGATCAATTCCTTTTTGATCTGGCGGCATTCACAGCCAGCCCGCGAAAAAGTTCCCGCTGCTGTTCCAACCTCTGCTTTGCTCACGTTAAGAGACTTACTCGTTGAGACGGATGCCGATGAAATGTAGTTTGCAACATTGATAGAAGGAAGGTTCGAAAGGTTAGAGACCTGAGATAGGGCTTTTGTTCCATCAGGACCGCCACAAGTTAGATGAGAGGCGGCCACGAGAGCTAAGATGAGAAGGGAAAGCTTACGCATCGGGTGACCCCTATCACTCTTTAGAAACAAGCGTCAATATGTTTCGGGCCATCAAAAGGCGTCCGACGCCTTTTGATGATTTCCCTGGTATTTCAGATAGTTGTGATTTTACTATGCTGGAATGATTGGAATCAAGCTGCCCGCCCCTCACCGACCAGATAGGCCATCAAGGGGAGTGTTTTTTTCGTCACGACAAATGATTGGGGGCATTGTTTCAGAATTTCTTTTTGTTTGGGGGTCGGTTTTCCTCCGGACTTCAATTCAAATCCGCAATCCTGGAAGTAAAAATCAACTTCGGATTTACTGGCCTCGCTGTAAAGATAGCTGGCCGCCACATGATTTTCTTCCGAACGCAGCATTTGGGTTGCGAAAGCGCATTCGTTAAGGGAAACTGGAGGTACCGATTCATTGTAAAGACGCCGGATATTCCAGCCGATGGCGCTCCAAATACGTGCGGTAAAGGGATCGATGGGATATATTTTTTTGAGCTTGGCCGGAAGAAATTTTTTTTTCTGAAGATCGTATCTTGGAAGGACACGAATGGAAAAATGGTCTTCCTGTAAGTCCATTAGTGATTTGATTGTATTCGAGCTTTGGATATCGGTACCTTTTTTGATTGTTTCATACGAAATCCGGCTGGTCATTGTTTCCATCAATCTTTTCGCAAGCCCAGCCAAAGAACGCTCGGGTGTTCGGACTGTTGACCAGCTTCCCAAAATCCAATCGACATAAACCGCCCAGATGGCATCGGGAATCTGCCCCTTCGTGATGAAACAACCGATGGTGTGAGGGATGCCTCCGCAGGTGAGATATTCCTTCCAGGGAAGAGACCAATCGATCTTTTGTTCGTCTAGCCAAGCCTGTGTGACATGATGAAAAAGGATCGACTGATAAGGTTTAGAGAAATCGGGATGAAAAAAATCCATGAACTCCCGGAAACTCCAGGGGCGCGCAAAAATATTTTTCCCCTCTCCACGCCGTCCCGGTAATCGTTCTCCGCTTTCGAGAAGATAACGGGCTTCGCTTCCCGTGCACCAGACGCGGCAATCCTTTAGGCGTCCCTCGGAGTAAAGGGTTCGGAGGGCGAGATGCCAGTCTTCCACCTCCTGTACTTCATCCAGGACAAGGGTCGTTCGCCCACGGATTAGTTTCGACAAATGATCGTATAAATCCGCTTTATGCAAAATGGTGGAGCAGTCGGTATAGATAACCGTTTCCGAGTCGGTGAGGCGGCTGAGAAAAAGCTTCAGCGAGGCCGTTTTTCCGATTTGGCGAGGACCGTAGAGAAGGGAAATGGAGCCAAAGTGGGTTTTAAAAATCCTCAAATCAACTGAGGATTTTAAAAATATACCTTCTTTTCCCCAATAAGACACCGCTTCATTGATGGCTGGGTCATCTATTAATATATTGAAATCACTGATATATTTTTGATTATAGATTATCCTCATTTCAATTGAGGATAACTGTAAAATATTGGCAAGTCAACGCAAAAGACAGTTATCAATCAGTCTTGTTTTGCCGATGAGGCAGGCAATGGCTAAAAGGGCGGGGAGTTTGAGGGTTTTCAAATCTTCGAGTGTTTCGGGGTTACAGAGTTTGACGTAATCAATCTTGATCTTTTTTGTTTCCTCCAGAGTGGCTTGAACCATCTCGATAATTTTTTTAGGGTTAGTTTCTCCTTGATCCACCATCAACTGAGCTTTGCTTAAGGAGAGAGAAATGGCCAGGGCTGCTTGTCTGTCTTCAGGAGACAAATATCGATTCCGCGAACTCATCGCCAACCCATCATCTTCTCTCACAATTGGCATCGGTTTGATCTCTACAGGGAGGTCTAAGTCTTTTACCATGCGCTGGATGACTTTGAGTTGCTGAAAATCTTTTTCTCCAAATAAAGCAACATGGGGTTGAACAATGTTAAAAAGTTTTAAAACAACTGTGGCCACCCCACGAAAATGCCCAGGACGACTCGCTCCACACAATGGTTTGGAGAGCCCTTCGACATTTACAAAAGTTTGAAAACCTTCGGGATAAATATCTTTCGCTTTAGGGTAGAAAACAACATCCACTTTGCATCCTTTGGCTTTTTTTAAATCCCCTTCATGATCTCTCGGATATTTTTCCAAATCTTCATTGGGTCCAAATTGTGTCGGATTAACGAAAATACTTAAAACGAGCTGGTCGCCTAACTTTCTTCCTTCTCGCAAAAGAGATAAATGGCCCTCATGCAAAGCACCCATCGTCGGGACAAAGGTAATTTTTTGCCCTTGAGCTCTTTTCGCAAGCGCCCACTCCCGCATTTCTTGAACCGATTCAATAATTTTCATTGCATCCTCTTTCTGTGAAGAAATCGCGAAGGGCAGGAGTGGGAGTGTTCAAAACTGTGCTCCACTTCGGGCTATCTCGTCAAAAAAATCATTTCGTTTCAAAAGATGCAGATAGTATCTTGCCTCCGTCAGCTCTATCTGCAGAAACGAATATGATTTTATTTGACTCAATACGCCCTCGTTCCCGCACAGATGTTTTGAACACTCCCACTCCTGCCCCCAATAATGACAGCTGTTACTTGGCTCCAACTGTCATGATTGAAAAGGCGTGAACGAGCCAGGTGAGAAAAAGCTTTTGGACAATTGCGCGAGCGAGCTGGGTGAAGAAAGCGTCTCGGAACCCCGACACACATTATGGGGGCTAGAAACAATTGTCGGGGTGAGAGTCGAGTCCCCTTTTTGGGGAATCGCCCCAAAAAGAGGGGCGTCTTTTTGAACCCAGCGAGCGGAAGCAATTGTCGAGAGAGATTCCGAACCTGGCGAGTGGAAGCCTTTTCAATCTGACTACCTCCACTCCCGACTGAATAATTTTCTTTCATTTGACTGCTTGTAAATTTCTATGAGTTGCGTGGTCTTCGGTTGGAAACTGACCGGCTTGGACTTCTTGAATATATTGGTGGACAGCGTTTGAGACGATTTTTGACAAATCGGCGTAAATCTTCGTGTGGCGCGGCCTAAATTCTGCATTCATTCCCAACAAATCTTGCAGAACCAAAACTTGCCCTTTGCAGTAAGGGCCAGATGCAATTCCAATCGTTGGTATTGTTAAGTTTTGTGTAATCTGCCTTGCCGTTTCGAGTGCAACCCCTTCCAAAACGATTGCAAAACACCCTGCTTCTTCCAAAACTTTGGCCTCTGCCAACAAGTGTTCCGCACTCAAAAAATCTTTTCCCTGAATTTTATAGCCACCGAGTTTTAAAATTTGTTGGGGGCGAAGTCCGATATGCCCCATCACTGGGATACCGGCTTGAACCATTGCAAACACCGTTTCAGCCAATTCTTTGCCCCCCTCCATCTTCACCGCTTCGGCCTTGGCTTCCTTCATTAGCCGCGCCGCATTTTTCAAAGCCTCTTCTTTCGAGGCTTGATAACTCATGAAAGGCATGTCGGCTGTCACATGGGCTCTCTTCACAACGCGCGTGACACACTGTGTGTGATACAAAACATCTTCCAGTGTAACGGGGATCGTATTCTCGTGGCCTTGCATCACCATTCCCAGCGAATCGCCAACCAAAATCATGTCGATACCTGAAAGATCCACAATGCGCGCAAAAGAGGCATCATAGGCGGTCAGCATGGTAAGCTTATTGCCCTCAGAAACTTTTTTCAAAAGTTGTGGGATGGTTGTTTTTTTCATCGCAAAACCAAATTTTTTGTTCCGTGGCGGTGATTCAAAATATCTTTTTTCAAAATTTCATATTGATCGTGATGCAACAAAAAATCAGTATGAGTTGTATCCACAACCAAAAGGGGTGTTTCATTATAGTTTAGGAAACATTCGTTATAAGCTTCCGCTAGAGTTTCCAAATAGTCATCCGTAATTGGCTTTTCATAGGTAAAGCCACGATTTTTAATTCTCTTTGCAAGGACATCTGTTTTGGCCCGCAGATAAATAACAACATCTGGTTTTGGAAGCTCACGATCCAACAGGCCATAAACTTTTTGATAAAGATCCTGCTCTGCATTGCTCAAATTAATTTTTGCAAAAATTTGATCCTTTGCGGAAGTGTAATCACAAACAATGGGGAAATGAACAATCTCTTGATTTTTCAGTTCAAGCTGTTGTTGATAGCGACTCAAAAGAAAGTAGAGCTGTGTTTTGAACGCATTTTTTTTACGATCTTTGTAAAATTCTTCCAAAAAAGGATTGTTCTCTTCTGGCTCCAAGATGGGAGTTCCTCTTAACTCTTCCGTCAATCTTTTGACCAAAGTTGTTTTTCCCACACCAATGGGGCCTTCGATGGCGATGTATTTGGGCGGGGGAACCTGTTTCTTGGGCATGAGAGGGCTATATCAGAGGAGAAAGGAAATTAGCAAGGGCGACATAACTCTCAATGGGAATCTGTTCAGGTCTGACTTGGGGATCAATTTTACAAGCGGCCCATGGGTCTATCTTATTGTTTTTAATAAGTATTTTAAGAGAGTTTTGGATAGTTTTTCGCCTTTGACTGAAGGCTTGTTTCACCAGTTTTTTAAAAAATGGAAAATTTCGGATATTAAAAAGGGGGACCTTGGCAAAAGTAATTTTGACAGCCGTTGAGGTCACCTCTGGCGGTGGAAAAAAAGAACCGGCCTCTATATCAAATAATGTTTCACAGGTGGCTTGAGAATTTACCAAGATTGTTAAAATTCCATAGTCTTTTGTCCCCGGTTTCCCAACCAAGCGTTGTGCAACTTCTTTTTGAAGGGTTAATACAGCAAAGTCAAATAAATGACTATGATCCAACAGTTTGAATAAAATCTGGCTAGAAATATAATAAGGAACATTGCCGATGACTTTGATAGGGAGGCGTAATTTTTCAAGAAGATGGGGCAAATTGAATTCCAGAAAATCCCCCTCGATGAATTTCAAATTGGTTTGATCTTCAAATGTGTCTTGGGCGATTTTAAGCAGTCTTTTATCTTTTTCAATGGCTAAGACTCCTAAGGCATGACGCGCAATTCTTTGGGAAAAAACGCCGAGCCCCGCACCAATTTCTAAAACATCTTCATCGGGATAAAGCTCCAGGGCATCGATCAATTTGTTCATCAAATTGACATCCGTCAAAAAATTTTGCCCCAATTTTTTTTGAGGTCTAGTTTTATATTTTTTGAGCAATCCGGAAACGGTGATATTTTTCATGAGGGGAGCTCGCTAGTGGCTTGCGCGTTTAAAGAAAAGGGAGAAGCGAATCCTTTTTTGAGATACTGTGAACCGACATAAGCGATCATCGCTCCATTATCGCCGCACAAAGGGAGTGAGGGGATAAAGGTGCGACAATCATATTCGGAAGAGACGGCGGCTATTTTTTTTCTTAAAGCGCTGTTTGCAGCAACGCCCCCAACAATGGCCCATTTTTTGAGTTTATATTGTTTCGTTGCCTTAACCAATCGATCCAACAAAAAATTGGTTGCTGCTTCTTGAAAACTGGCCGCGAGGTCTTGAACAAATTGCTGTGAAGTGTTGCCGTTTTGCTTTTGAACAAACAGAAGTGCTGCGGTTTTAAATCCACTGAAGCTAAAATCAAGACACTCTCCCACTTTGGGTTGGGTGAAACGAAAGGCTTTAGGGTTTCCTCTTGTCGCCGTTTTATCTAAAAGCGGGCCGCCAGGAAACCCAAGCCCCAACATTTTTGCTATTTTGTCATAAGCCTCGCCGCAAGCATCATCACGGGTTGCTCCTAATAATTGATAGCAACCAAATTCTTTCACTAAATAAAGATGAGTGTGCCCGCCAGAGACAATGAGGCCTAAATAAGGATATTCAAGCTCTTCATTTTCCAAAAAAACGGAAGCCAAATGCCCTTCCAGATGGTTGACCCCTATGAAAGGTTTTTGGAGGGCAAAGGCCAGCGATTTACCAAATTGTAAGCCAATCAGGAGTGCCCCCAGAAGACCGGGAGTGTGCGTGGCAGCGACCGCATCGATTTTTTCTAAAGAGATGTTCGCTTCTTTTAAGGCCATTTCTAAAATAACCGGAAGATTTTCAACATGATGGCGAGAGGCAATTTCGGGCACTACACCTCCATAAGGGGCATGGGCAGCCGCTTGAGAAGCCACCACGTTGCTCAAGATTTTTTTCCCTTCCACAACCGCTATAGCGGTTTCGTCGCAAGATGTTTCAATTCCGAGGACTTTCATAAATTCTAAATTCTAAGCACTAAATCCGAAATTCTAAATGGTTCGACAAGTTCACCATCCTGAGCAAAGTCGAAGGACAAACCCCAATGACCAAAATCCAAAATTCCAGTTGAAATTTAGGGTTTGGAATTTGTTTAGGATTTAGATATTAGAGTCTAGAATTTGTATCTAGTATTTTCAATGAGATATTTGCAAGTTATTTTCGTCGGCATTTATCTGTTTGTGGGGGGGTGTGTCAAAACTCATTTGTCTGTAGCCCAGCAGAGCGAGCTTGACCAAAAGGCTATTGTTGAAATCACTAAGGCCCTCGTTGCACTCCCCGTTTCGAGCAAGATTATCTATACAGATCAAAAAGGGGTTGAAGCCGAGGCGGCATTAGTGGCCAAGGCCCTTGTGAACCAAACCAGAGAGACCGATAAGGAATTTCAAATGACCGGAGGGCCCAAATGGCACAATTTTTTAATTAAGTTGGGGGTCCGAAAAAAGGGTTATTGTTACCATTGGGTGCCGGAACTGCTTAAGGCGCTTCCTACACATCCCCTGAAATTTTTTGAAAGACATTGGGGAGGTTCGTTTCAGAGCTTAGGGCGTGAAAACAATGCGGTAATCATCACAAAACGAGGGGCCCCTTTGCAGACAGGAATTGTTTACGATGCATGGCGAGGGGTGGGAAAACCGTTTTGGCTCACTGTTGCAAAAGACAAAAAATATCCTTGGACTGAGCGTTTCAATGAGACAGAAATTTTAAACGGAGAAGCAAAAGTAGAACCGAAATAATTTTAATATTGTTCGCCTGCCGGTTTTGAAGGGGAAGGTAGCGCTCCTCCCTGAGGTTTGTCGGAAATATTGGGCTGAGGAAGTCTGGGTTGTAGGGGAGGACTTGCTTGAACATTACCCGTCTTCGTCAAAACATCTAATTTTCTTTGTGCCTGTACCGCTTCATCAGAACGAGGGTAGTCCTGAATTAGTTTTTTCCAAAAAACTTTTGCCTCATCCTTCATTTGTAGATTAACAAAACCATCCCCTTGTTTCAAAACAGCCAGCGGCGCTTTGGAAGATTTAGGATAGCTTTCCACAAATTTCTGATAATCTTTAATGGCTTGCGTATAATCGCGCATGGCATAGCGACATTCTGCAATCCAAAAAAGGGCGTCAGAGCGATGCGGGCTTTTGGAATTTGCCTTGATGAATTGATCAAAGGAGGTAATCGCCTGAGCATATTCCCCATTTTGAACATGGGCTAGAGCCTTTTCAAATTGTTTTCCTTCTGCAGCGATTTGGGGGGCTACTTTTTCTATCGCACGACGTAGTTCATCTTGAAACACCTTGAGTTGGCTTTCCATTGCGTTAATGCGCATTTCAAGGTCTCGATAATGTCTTTCAACCGAATCTTGCAATTGCCTCATTTGGACACTTTGTGTTTCGGTCCCACCCCCTACCGCTTGAATGTCCGTACGCAGTTTGTCGAGTTGGGCAATCGCTTCAGCAACTCGGGAGTTCTGCTCGATTTTCATCGCTTCATATTGAGTCCATTTTTCTTCCAGGGTTTTGACACGCTCGTCCACATTTTTGGCGACAGCCATTTGGGCGAAAAACAAGAGTGGAATGATGAAAAGATTTTTCATTTTCATAGGTCTTAAACAAAAACCCCGCACTTTCTCAAGAAAGTGCGGGGTGATTTTAATTCCTCTTAAATCAAAATTACTTCGCTAAGAATTCAGCTCTGCGATTCTGCCACCAGCAGCTTTCATCATGTCCGCTGCAAGCTGATTTCTCTTCACCATAACTAATGGTAGAGAGCTTATCTTTGCCAACCCCAAGGTTGTTCAGATATTTTTGAGCCGATTTTGCTCTGCGATCACCAAGTGCAATATTGTACTCATTGGTTCCACGTTCATCGCAATGCCCCTCGACCGTAACCTTGGCTTTTGAATTTTTGTTCATCCAGCCTGCGTTACCTTTCAATTCATCTTCGTACTCTGCTTTGATATTGGACTGATCAAAGTCGAAATGAATTTTTTGTAACTTCTCCTTTGCGGTGGATTTTGTGGTTTGTTTTGCACAACCCATCGCAAGTACCGAAACTGCGAGTACTGCTAACGCCAACTTAAAGCCTTTCATAGCCTGCCTCCTTGTGAATTGAAAAAGTTCTGTGATTAAAAGAGCTTACACACCAATTTAAGGAAGGCTCCAAAGAAAGTCAAGGGTATTTTCAATCCTAAGCCAACTCTGATCCACTCTGGATTGGAAGGACTGCCTTGTCAAAGTAACAAACGGTCAGTATAGTCCACTTATGCAACATCACCGTCGTATAGTGATCGCCGACAAGTCGGTTTTGGCCCATAATGTTTATAAAATGCTCCTAAAGCCGTTGGGCTTTAGCCTCTTTTTTTATAAGACGTTGCATGATTTGAAGCAAAATTTTGATTCTAAGTTGAGTTGCGACTGTTTTTTGATCAATTCGAATGCCTTGGGTACCCAGTGGGATCGAACCATGACTTGGCTGAAGGAAGAGACGAAACTGAAAGCTGCGCCAAAAGTTTTTCTCTGCGACGAGGAAGAAAAGGCGATTCAATCTTTATTTAAAAAGTTGCCAAACAGTCATGTTGTGTTCCGACCTTTTTATCCACCCGCTTTGGAAACAACTTTGAAAGGAATTTTAAGGGAACGGTCATGAGATCTTTTGAGCGAAATGACAAAAGGCTTGCTTTAAGACGCAAATGGCGCTCGAAAATTGTTTTTGAAGATGAGTTTGGAGAAGGGCTCATTTATCTTTATTCCAAAGATATCAGTTTGGGAGGTTTGTTTTTAGAAGAGCCTCCTCCTTTGAAATTAGGGGCCAGCCTCTTTTTATCTTTTATTTTGCCAGGCAGAAAAAGGCCCATCAAGGTGACCGGTCAAGTGGTTCGTTTTGTCGAGCATGAAGTGGAGAGTAATCAGTCTTTGAAAAAAGGTGCGGGTGTGAGATTTTTGGATCTGGATCCAAAGACCTATCAGTTGCTCTCCGAATTCGTCAAAGAAAACTAACGATTTCTTCTAAATCCTCGAAACACTTTACCCCCGCCGGAGTTTCTGGAACGAAACTAAAGTGAGGCATTTCATTCAATAGGGGTTGGAGTTTTTTGTGAACCTTTTCACTTAAACTTTGTTGCTCTTTCAGGAGCTGTGCCCCCCTCTGCCAGATTGGTTCTCTCTGATGATTCGCCCACTGCAAAGCCTTGGTAACTTCTTTAGGATCTATTTGAACAAACGGAATCCGGTTGATCAGGACTCCTTCCAACCAGAACCCTAATCTTTCTAATTCTTGGCGAAAGCAAACGGCGTCGGAAACCGTGGCACTGGTGACCGAACAGGTAAGAATAAAGGCACATTCTTTGCCGGTGAGTGTTGTGTGAACGGTGTGTGCCCTTTGCGTAAATCCATCCAACAAGCGAATACTGATATTCATTAAGTGGGCGATATCTTCCAAAATGCCGGCGCCTGCCAAGTGACTGACTGTTTCTAAAATTCTCGATCCGAACGCGCCAATTTTTAACGACGGTGTGATCATTAATTTGATAATGCTATCGTTAAGCATGTTGGAGAGCTTCATGGGGGCTTTGAGAAAATCAATCGCGTGTCTGGCCGGTGGCGTGTCGACAACAATCAGGTCAAATTTTTCTTGAGCTTTGAGGTTATACAGTTTTTCCATCGCCATATATTCTTGGGTCCCTGCCAGCATCATGGAGAGTTGTTGATAAAGGGGATTGTCGAGAATCGTTTTACGCAAATTTTTGGGGGCGTAGTGTTCAATCAAGTGATCGAAGGTATGTTTGGCATCGAGAAGACAGGCATAAAACTCCCCTTTTCCTTTCCAAACGAGTTTTGGTTCGGGACAGGGGATGGGGAGTTTTAAAGCCTCCGCCAAGCGCTTTGCAGGATCGACCGTGATGACTAAACTTTTTTGACCGTTCAAAGCGGCTTTATAGGCCAAAGCGGCAGAAAGGGTTGTTTTGCCGACACCACCCAGACCACAAACGACAATCAGGCGCTTTTTTTGGAGTAATTTTGCAAAACCCATGGTTTTAAATCCTTAGTTAGTTTTAAACGAAGATCGCATTCTTCGATCAGATGCTCTCCCCAAAAAAGTTGCGGTATCGTTTTTGGAAAAGTCTTTTTGAGTTCGCTGAAAAGTGTTTGCTGACGTTTTATTTTTTCTTGATAAGTTTTAAGGCAACCGACAATGAGTGCAGCCTCCTTTGGAGACTCTTTTGGAATCTCTTCGGTAGGGATATTCTCCCCATTCATTTTGCCATTAATAATGACGTTGTCAAACGACAATTCCAATTTTTTTGTCAAATGTTGGTGGAGCTCGACCGTTTCATGAACGATAAAATGTTCGAGTTGTGTGACTAGTAAGAAACTCGTTTTTTTTGAATCATGAAAAAGATCCCAGACTTTTTCGACCATTGTCCTGAGAGGGCCGTGTTTGAGTGCTTTCATGGCGATGCGAGGGGCATCACAAAGAGAAATCGTATGACCCGTCGCCGGTGCATCGATGAGTAAAAAATCAAAACAGTTTTCATTGGAGAGGGAATAAATTTTTCCCAGAAGGAGGATTTCGTTAAGGCCAGGAGCGGCATCAATAAAATGGTTCACCCATCTATTTTTGAGGAGTGCCAGAGCCCTTTTGGGGAGATGAAGACTGGCATATTCTTCGAAACAGGCGGGTGACTCCAGATTAAAAAGGCTTATATAAGGATTGACGGCATGGCCGGCATAGGTTGGGAGAGAGGATTTGAAAAAGTCAGCCATTCGAGCTTCTCCCAATTCAATAATCCCAACTTTATATTTGAGTTCGGCTAAAGCAGTTGCCAAGGAGGCCGTGACAGCACTCTTTCCAACTCCCCCTTTACCAGTGATCAACTTGAGTTTCATAAAAATCCTAAATCCTAATATCTTCCCCTACTACAACTCAGCGGATCCGCCAAGTAGTAGTGGTGGAAAACTCCAAGCAAATTCCGAGCCTTCAAATTGATTCAAAAACGTCGGTAACTGATTGAAATCCGTCAGACCATCAATCTCCTTTTAATTTTAAGACTCTTTTGGCTGGCATTAGTCTTGCATAGCTAGATATTAGCTTTGACTAATTATTAGCTTTAGGTTATATTTAAAAGGAGGTTTAAAATGCCTTGGAAGGAAACATCTCTGGAGCATCTTGCCAAATCATTGGGGCTTAGTGAAGCTGAAGTGCGTGAAAAACAAAGATTGATTGCAATGATTACAGAGATTCGCAAAAAAAAAGGGATTTCCCAAGAAGCTTTGGCCAGGAAACTGGACGTTTCACAGGGGCGCATTGCACAAATAGAGTCCGGCATCGGGACAAGGACAGTTTCGTTTGATGTTTTATTCAATATTTTGGCAATCCTTGGCTATGATTTTCATATCGTTTATCGAAAGGTTGCCTAATTATTACATGTAGGCCACTCATTAAAAACACAAATAAAATCATATATTTAATAGGGATGACAAAAATGTTGTAAAATGCACGCAACTTATTTTGATTTGTGCCGATAACTTTAGTAGACAACAATTGTTCAAAGTTTGAAGGAGGGCATATGATGGTCGGGACACAGTTTTTGGGACTGATCTACCCATATTATATTAATCCAGTAGATGCAGCCGCTGCTTTAGTGGTGACACCGATCAATGATTTAGGTGCTGAGGTACTGGCATTATCCGAGGTTCTTAAGAAAATAGATTCAATTCGTGGAGGGCGATTTGAAAGAAATTGTGATGAATTTCGACTAAAATTAATGAGTGGTTCTAGACGTGGCGCTGTGCTGGCCAAAACCAAGATGGCAGCACAAATCCTTGAAGTTTCTCCAAAACATTGGGAACAAGTTCTTGAGCAGATACAAGCGGTAGGTTGGGCCATGAGTGCTGGTCTTTTTACAACTCCTCAGGTTTCCGTAGATCGTCTTGATAAAATCAATGTGGCTTCAAATATATTGTCTAGTAATGTGACTTTTCATGGTCCTTTATCTCCTGAAGACGTCAAGGAGATCGTGGCAAGCGTAACGAGCTTAGACTGGCTATACAAAATCCTAGAAGGAATTGGAGATTTTTCTGTTTGGCTAGCTGCCAAATTTGGCTTCAGATAATTAAGTGTCGGACCCTTAGTCCATATACCTTTCAAACGAAAATAACTTTTAGTTCGCAGTGTGTCTTAGAATAATCGCCTAACTGTGTGATTGGTGGAGTGGTGGGTGGCCCGGAGGGTTGTCAGCCCGATCTGTGGGGAGGGCGTGCAATCCCGGAGGGACAGGACCCGCCACTCCAAATAGACCCCGAAGCGTCATCCTTTAGATCTTTCGTATTCTTTGAGTTTTCGCTCGAGGGTTTCTATTTTGGTTTTCAGATTGCGGATTTCTTGAGCAACCGTGGGAATGCTTTGCAAACTTTCCACGGTAGGTTTGATCTGTTTATCGACAAAAGTTCTGACTTGTTGAATTTCTTTGGAACCGCTTTCCCACGATTTCTGGACAAATTCTTTGAGAGCCTCACCGCCACTTGCAATGATTTCTTTAAAAGTATTGAGTGGCAAAATCCCTTTGTGTTTTTTTTCTTCTTCAAAAATGATTTGGGCGAAGGTGACGGATGTCAAATCCTCTTTGGAGGAGTTATCAATAATTTGAATGTCTTGGCCCTCTTTAATCATATCGCGGATATCTTCGAGGGTGACATAACAGCTGTCCTGCGTGTCATAGAGCTTGCGATTCTGATAGCGTTTAATAACCTTCGTAGTCTGTTTATCTTCGGGTGTCATTTCTTGTGCCTTCCTTTCCACGGTTTTTCTCGAGCGGAGAAAATGACGAAAGCAACAAACAAAGTCAAAAACAATTCTTTGAGACTAAAACCGGTTAAAAATTCCTGCCAAGTCGGCATAAAAAATCCTAGCCTGTCATTCTAAGCTTGTCTAGATAGTATAATAACATACTGCGTCAGTATTTATTACCACTATAATAGTTCACTGGAGTTGGGTTTTTATCCTTACTATGAAGATAAAGGAGGATGACGTTGACATGAAGCAAAACGGCCAAAAGAACGATGGCAATCCAAAGCAGGACAGTAGAATTTGTAAAATACCCCACCCCTGAGGTGATGGCTAAAATGTAAGAGGTAGGGATTATCGCTTTTTTGAATTGAAGTTCAATACCTTCGTAACGTTTTGCATTTTGATACCACCGTTTTGACGTGCAAAAACGCAAAAAAAGATATTCCGTCACATAAATAACCACCAAAACTTTGGTAAGGGGTGAAAACGAAGTCCAATGAGTCACCCAAGCGGCTGTCAATAAAACTCCCAACACCTCCAAGGTGTAGACCACTTTGCTAAAACGGTCGAAAAAAAATTTAAGCATAATATACATGCTGAAAAAGCAGGGGGTGGCCCGGAGTGTTTGTCGTGGGGTTTAGTTAGGGGCCCCCACGAAAACACGGAGGGACAGGACCCGCTGCTTTTTCAACAAACTCATAATCTACCGGTATTCCAAAATTTGTTTGATATCTTCCATCCGACGTACTCTTTGCAGCCAGGCGGTTTCTTCTTGAGCCAGCAGCCATTGCATGCTTTCTCTGATTTTCTTAGGTATTTTTAAAGGATTTTTGCGATCGGCCAGCTGTGCTTGAAGATTTTTCAATTTTTTTACAATAGAATAACGCTCCTCTCCTTCTTGATCGACAAAGCTTGTCATTTTGCTTGTTGAAGAAGCACCAATTTCTCTTCGTGCTTCTTGAGCCACGCTTTCTTTATCAATGATTTTAAAGAGAGGGGGTTGGCCGATCCGGTTATTTTCCAATTTTGCCAGTTGAAGGGCCGGTCCGGATATCATTGCTTCTTCAACCTGGTGATTTTCGGAAAATCCAAACCAAGAAAGAATCATTGAATAAAGGTCTTCGGCCTTGGCGATTGTTTGACGACTTTTCGGAATATTAGGGCCGGCAATCCACAATGGGATATGCATATCTTCTTGGGTTAGCGATCCATGGGTCCCCGCTTTTGCTTTTCTAAAACTCCAAGGGGCCTTTGCGACGACCAAGATATCGCCGGCACGGGGGTCTTGAAAAAGATTGCTGATGGACACCACACCGTTGGGTCGTTCGGCATTCACTGTTAATTGCAGCCATTCTTCTGCAGATCGGACTTTTTCATCTAACTGATAATCGAGCGGGTCTTTTTTATTGAAAGAATAAGAATAATAGGCTTTGCCGCCAACAGAAAGTCTATGAATGACACAATCGCCCTCCGCGTTAAAGAGTCGCACACGATCCAGTCCGTCGCGCACCGCAATCCACTCTACTTCTTCAAGGGAGGTCAGTGTTTCAATGAGGTCCATTGTTTTGTTTTTGATGGGGAAATTTTTTAACCAGCTCAGTGTAGGGAGTGTTTCCCACCCTTTTTCACTTTGAACGTAGATGAAGGTGGAACTGACTCCTCGGTTTCCAATATAAATTTTTGAGCGCTCCCGAATTCCTTTTTTCCATAACGCTTTTTTCAGATCCAAGAGTTTGCCTGTTTCATGCATCCCATGGTCACTAGAAACAATCAGATACGTTTTGTCTTTTATTCCCAACGATTCGAGTTGGTTTAGAAATTTGTAAAATTGTTGATCGAATTCTTTCAAATTCCAGTCAATTTCTTCTGACGTGGGCCCTGACTTGTGGCCGATGTAATCTGTGGAATAAAGGCCAACCAAGCTATAGCGCGGTATTTTCTCAAAGCGTTTGGAAAAAATCCTTTGCAAATTTTTCATCGCTATTTTGTTTAGGGAACGCCCATTGTGTGTTACCAACGCATGCCAAAGGGCTGCGAAAGGAATTTTTTTGGGAGCCCGAATGGTTGCGCCACGATAAAAGGGAGTGAAAATAGCAGCCGTTGGGCTTGGCTCTAATTTTTCAAACAAAGTTGTTGGGGGATACAATGCCTCTTCATTTTCATCAAAGAGAGCGGGGCGGTTTAATAAATCGATGTTCGATCTTTTATAGCCACTCGGTGTGAGATAGCCAACAACCTTCTTTTTGGTTCGGTCAAACCACTCCAGAAAAAAAACACCGGAATCGCCGCTACCCAGGCCCGTGGCAAAAGCGACATAACCAGGGGTTGAGGCGGTGGGGAAAACAGTCAGTGCGTTTTCAAAAACGGTTCCCTGATCCACAAAATGTTCTTTGAGATGGGGGAGCTCTCCTTTTTGTATGGCTTCGTTTAAAACATCATAGCGCAGTCCATCAAGAATCAAATGGACAACGTAGACATCGTTGATGGCGAAGAGAGGTTTGGTGAGAAGACAAAAGATGCCGATGAGGATTAATCTTTTTACTTTCGTCATAGGGGCTTGCACATAGTCCTAAAACCTCCTATAAGTCAACATTATGAAACAAAGTATTCATGGTCTCTATGCCATTGCTGATAATACTTTTCGGCTGGAGTGTTCGCATACCGAACTGGCAGAGGAATTTTTGAAAGGGGGATGTCAGTTGATACAACTGAGATCAAAAATTAAAAATAAAAAATCAAAAATATTGGAAGAAACTTGCAAAATCATGGGGTTCAAAAAGCAATACCCATTTACATTTATCGTCAATGATTTTGTAGAGATTGCTTTGGAGGTTGGAGCCGATGGGGTCCATGTGGGACAAGATGACTTGCCCATTGAAGAGGTGCGGAAAAAAGTTGGGAATAAAATGTTGATTGGCTATTCTTCCCATTCTTTGGAAGAGGCTCTAAAAGCGCAAAAGAGAGGGGCCGACTATGTTGCCTTTGGGGCCATTTTTCCAACCAAGACAAAAGCCCCAGGTCATCCGGTTCAGGGTCTGGAAAAATTAGGTCAGGTGGTTAAAAAGCTATCAATTCCTGTCGTTGCTATTGGGGGAATCAATAAAAACAATTTCAGACAAGTTAAAGAAACGGGTGTTGCAGCCATTGCAATGATTAGTGCCTTAACAGAGAGCAAAAATATTGCTGCAGAAACACAATTTTTTGTATCTCACTTTTGATAACGGGTGGCCCGGAGTGTTTGGTGTGGGGTTTAGTTAGGGGCCCCCACAGAAACACGGAGGGACAGGACCCGTTATCAAAAGAATATTATGAAACACGTTCTCGTCATCGCTGGGTCTGATCCTTCAGGGGGAGCAGGGGTTCAGGCTGATTTGGCAACTCTCAAAGACTTTGGTGTCCCTGCACTTTTTTCAATCACCGCACTGACAGCCCAAAATGAAGAACGTGTTTTGCAAATCCATCCAACCCCTGCGGATGTTTTAACGCAGCAACTCTCTGCTGCGTGTGAGGGGAAAGAGGTCGGTGCGACCAAGATTGGAATGATTGCTTCTCATTCCAATGTGACCGCTTTGATTTGGTTTTTGAATGCAAGAAAATTTCCTCATGTCGTCATTGATCCCATTTTGCATTCCTCCAGTGGGACCGCTCTTCTGGAATCGAAAGCACATGCTAATTTTCGTCAGCAATTGTTGCCATTGGCAACGGTATTGACTCCAAACCTTCCGGAAGCTTCTGCCTTGGTTGGCTTTCGCATCTATAATGAAGAGGCACAAATCAGAGCGGTGAAACAGATTTATGAAGAGATGAAAGCCCTACGAGCTGGACAGTGGCCAGATCGTCCGCTGGCAGTTATCGTGAAAGGAGGTCATTTGGAAAAAGATGCGCTCGATATTCTTTATGACGGTACTGAAGTCCACGAATTTCGCGCGACAAGAATTCCTGGACGGTCTCCACGCGGAACCGGCTGCCGTTTTTCATCGGCTATCGCTGCAGGCCTTGCTAAAGGATGGGGCCTCAAGGAAGCGGTCCAAGAAGCCAAAAATTATCTGACCAGCTACATCGAACTGCACCACTGATTAAGCGGCATTGACGAGTTGAAGATAGGCTTTCCCCAATCGGGCGGCGATTGAATTGCTGGAAACTTTTTTGGTGCACATCCCAACGATCTCGCAAACAGGCATCACTTCTGCGGTGGATCCGGTCAGGAAAATCTCTTCGGCATTTTTTAACATCAAATCGGTGACATGATCTTCCCGGTGAGAAATTTTTTGTTCTTTCAAGATTTCTAGGACGACTTCCCTTGTAATGCCAGGCAAGAGCCCATCGGAAAGGGGAGATGTTATCACAACCTTATCGAGCACAAGAAAGAAATTGGTGCGACTTCCTTCCACCCAGTACCCTTTGTCATTTTTGAGGATTGATTCAAAGACATTTGCTTTTGCAGCCTCCGCGCGCGCCATCATTTTAATGATATAACTCGTCGATTTGATATGGGCAGTGTCTTTGGAATCGTTTGTAAAAGAGGTCAGTGGCAAAACTTTGACCCCTGCTTCAAAAAGTTTGGGATCCATGGTGAGTGGGCTGCAAAAAATCGTGATGTTTGAAGAGGCATCATCTGGTCTTTTGAGCCCGAAGGAGGCCCCAACGGTGCTTACAGTAATTCGCACGGCAGCATCTCCCAGTTTATTTGCTTGAAGGCTATCGATGAGTGCTTTTTCAAATTCTTTTTCGGACAAGGGGAGTGGAATATTTAATTTTTTGCAATTGCCAGTGAGACGTCGATAGTGACGGTCAACAAAAGCCGGTTTTCCAGAATAACTTTTGAGCGTTTCAAAAACCCCTTCGCCATAGAGATAAGCCCGATCAAACATCGGAATGAGCGCTTCCCGCTCATCAATCAGTTTCCCATTGATCCAGGTCTTCATTTAGCGGCGGCCAATCCTTTCGTTGGGATAAAAGGTGACCGAAGTCGGTATGCCTGTCATGGCAATGACTCCCTGCTCGATAAAAACAATGTCGCCGCAGTTTTGTGTATCGGGGCCGGCACAGACATAATGACCCACCATGATTCCAAAGCCTGGTTCGAGATTTACCCCTGTTCCCGTTGGCACATAATGTGTTTCTAGTTGAAAGAAACGTCCATCATTGTGAGAGGAAACAAAAAGGCGACCCGTCTGATCATCAAAAGCAATGGAAGGGATAAATGCCGTGTCGATGGGAGCCAGGGGAACGGCATTGGATGCATCTGCCAAAGCTACATCATCTAAAATGGCCGGGTTATTATTGTTTTGCGGCAAGCCGTTGATTTTGATTGCCAGCCATTCCAAATCCAACACATAGAGTCTTGGGAGGTTTTGGCTTCCTAAAAAGGCAACTTTCCCATCAGAGGAAATCGAAATCGTATTGGCGGAAGCCAGTCCCAAAGGAATGTTGGCAACGATCTCCCTTGCTTCCACATCAATCACATCAATTCCCGATTCGCTCAGTGTCTGATTTGGATAGGCTGTGCGGCCAGTATTCACTACCAAGAGATAAGGTTTATCTCCAGCATTCCATGGGGCCATTGCTTGCGGATTAAACTCAGAGGTTGTCAAAACGGGGTGTGTTTCTTCCAAAACCCCTTCTTCTGTTTCTTCTAAAACAGAAATTTTTCCGGGCCCAAAGTGATCGTCGCCGATCCAGTTGGAAAAGCTGGCCCAAACGGTGCCGTCAGAGGTTCGCAAGAGATGTTGTGGGCTGCGGATGACAGTGTCCGAAAAGGGAGCCGACCACAAGGCGCCATTGCTGTTGCGTGACACCATGCCGGATTGGTGAGTCATTGGGTTTTGATCGGCATATAACCCATAAATTGCGCCCCCTTGGATCAAAATATCTGACAATTGTTTTTCTGTTCCGTCAATCAGGGAAGAAAAATCGGCTTCTCGTAGAACTTCCAAAGGGACATTTTGAGAAAGTGATTTTGTGGAAAAAGAAAAAACTTTGTTTCTTAAACCGAAATAGCAGCGATCCAAGTTAGAGGGGCATTGCAATCCAACGGGATAAGAGGTGCGCAATTCTTGTCCATTTTCATAAAGTCTGCTGTAAAAAATAGCACCGTTGGAAGTGACTTGTGGAAAAGAGGGCTGTTCCGGCGGTAGATAACGGGTCACTGTTTGAGTGGTGTTGGGTTGTTCTGCTTCTTTCGGGGGAACTGTATCAACCTTGTTTTGTGTGTTGGGTTGGGGTTCCACTCGTGATGGTACATCGGTACAACCGGTAAAAAGTCCCATTTTCTCCTCCTTAAGGTTGTGCCCCATGTACAATGGAAATTGCATCCAAGTCAAATCCAGATTGACCGGCTTGCGCTGTTTGACCGGCAAGCCTTAAACCCGCGTCGCGAATTTTAATGAATCTCGCATAGGATAAGCCAATTTTATTTAAATCAAAGGGATTTCCACCCGCTTCAAGCGGGTCTCGAGGGTCGATATTATTAAAATCGGGGTTGGCTAACACCGGTTTTGTCCCTGCGCAACCATCATAGGGGGGTGTGAGAGTGCAAGGAAAAGCGATAAAGTTAATCCCATCGATGCTGACCGATACAATTGCCGGTTCCACAAAAAGATTAGTCCCTCCCTGAGGGAAAAAGGCATTTTCAAAAACGATGAAATCAAAGCCATCACCATCAATAGGAATATAATTTCTAAATCCAAGAACAATTTCTCCTCCATTGCCTAGTGAAATAACATCGACAGAGCCTGAGAAATTTCCCTCTCCAAAGGGAGGGCCCAAAACAATTTCAGGCAGGAGGGCTTGTCCAAAACCGGCACCTGTTCCCGGAAAAAACGAGACGATGGCTTGAACATAAGCTTCCAAGGAATTAACGGGTGCACTTTCAACGAGTGTTTGAGGAGGCGGAGGGAAAGTAAATGGGTTTGATTCGAGTTCTTCGGCGAGTCTTGCTCTATCTTCGCGAACCGTCGAGGTTTGTTCCCCTTGGCTTATACTGAAATCATTTTGATCGAGCGGGGGAGAGGTGTCGTCCAATGGAGCTTCAAGCAAGAAAGAGCTGTGACCGCAACCTATAAGAACTAAGAACCAAGAACTAAGAACCAAAAAAGAAAACTTTTTCATAAACCGAGTGACTCCATCATTCCTTTAGCTTTAGTTAAGGTTTCTTCAAATTCTTTTTCTGGATCAGAATCGATAACAATACCTCCACCCGCGTTGAAATAGGCGGTTGCCTCTTGTAAAACCATTGTGCGAATGGCGATGTTAAAGTGCGCCGTATTGGTAGGCCCCATCCAACCGATGGCGCCTGTGTAAATACCACGCCTGGTCGGTTCCAACTCAGCGATAATTTCCATCGCCCTTATTTTTGGGGCGCCGGTGATAGAGCCACCAGGCATACAGGCCGCCAGACAATCAATGATATTGAGCTCTTCTCTTCTTTTTCCTTTGACAGTTGATAAGAGATGATGGACTTGGGCGAAGGTCTCGATTGTTCTTAACTCTGGTACTTCAACAGAACCTGGCTCACAAACTTTGCCAAAATCGTTTCGTTCCAAATCGGTAATCATCAATAATTCTGCCTGATCTTTAGAACTGTTGAGGAGTTCTTCTTTTAATTTTTGATCTTCATCTGGGTTACTGCCGCGCCCTCTTGTTCCCTTGATCGGCTTTGTAATGAGTGTGCCATCCGCTTTCGATTGTAAAAAACATTCCGGTGAGGAAGACAAAATTTGAAAATTTCCGCACTGCAAAAAACAAGTATAGGGAGCCGGAGAAATTTCTCGTAACAGGAGATATTGTTGCCATGGCTCCAATTTGGCAGGGGCCATAAAGCGTTGAGAGAGGTTGACTTGATAACAATCGCCTGCACGAAGGTAATCCATTATTTTTTCGATCGCGCGAATGTAATTGGCTTTCTCAAAAGAAGATCTGAATTCAGTGGCACAAAAGGGAAGGGTGGCCCGGAGTGTTGGCTGTGGGGTTTTGTTAGGGGCCCCCACAGCAACACGGAGGGACAGGACCCCTCCCTTTTGTGCCACAGCCCTTCCTGATTTCATTTGTGTCGCCAAATTTTCAGCGCGCTCTTGGGCCAGCTCTTCATTGCATTCAAAGTTTTCCTTGAGTCCCAAAGAGGCGACCCAGCAGACTTTTTCTAAATGATCGTAGCCAACAATGGTGTCATAGATTCCAAACCAACTATCTGGAAGATGCAGGTCTTGTGTCTCGGGTGCGGTTTCAATATTTTCGAGTGCGGTGCCCCATTCATAACCCAAAAAACCAACGAGCCCTCCACCAAATGGAAAATAAGGGTCAAAGGGAAGATTAATTATTTTTTGATAAAGTTCCTTGAGTGCGGTTAAAGGCGTTCCAATTTTTGTGTGTTGGTTGTAGGTGACGAAACCATCTTTGGTAGAAAAAATGTTTAGTGGGTGAGTCCCCCAAAAAGAATAACGCCCGCATTTTTTATCGATCAAAGAAGAATCCAAGAAAAAACTCCCCAAAGAATCGGCATGGGGCGCAAAATCGCTTAATGCTTCATTATAAGGAAGGGCAATTCCATAGGGAAGTTTGGGCATAGTTAAACGCCTAGGATGGATGCCCAGGATAAGTCAAGTTTTTTGGTTGAGTTGGCAAGTCAGACGTGACACAAGCTGTCCACAATGAATTTGCACGAAGAATATATGAGACAAGCTCTTGAAGAAGCCCAAATGGCAGCTTCCAAAGGGGAAGTTCCGATTGGGGCGGTGGCGGTCGTGAACGATGAGGTTGTGGCCAAGGCCCATAATTTGCGAGAGACGACACAAGATCCTTTGGGCCATGCAGAGCTGTTGTTATTAAAAAATTTAAAAGGAAATGGAAGTTGGCGTTTAACGGATGTGACAATTTATGTGACTTGCGAGCCTTGTATCATGTGCATGGGGGCTTTGATTCATACCCGCGTGCCGCGTTTGGTTTTTGGATGTTTCGAACCCAAGACGGGGGCATGCGGTTCGCTTTATGATTTGAGTAAAGATACGCGATTGAATCATCGGATTGAAGTGGTGAGTGGTGTGTTGGCTGAAGAATGTGGAGAATTGTTAACGAAATTTTTTAAGAAATTACGAATAAGGAGAGGTACGAAAGTGGCTGAACCGGCACGCTTGGAAAGCGTGTAGACCGCAAGGTCTCGTGGGTTCGAATCCCACCCTCTCCGCCAGTTGGGAAATGAAAGAAATCGAAAGTTTTACTACTATAGCATTCTGCTATCACAATGGATGAACAAGTTTTAGGAAATATTCCGGCGTTACCTCCGCATCAATATCCAACATGGGTTAAGTTGTTTGGCGTCGGTATTATTGTTGCCACTATATACCCCCTTATATTGTTACCGAAATATTTGGTTGCTGCAAAAAAAATGCGTGCCGCCGTAGTTGCATATAAAACTGGCGATTATGACCAATCAATTAAACTGTATCAGTCTGTTTTAGAAGTTATGCCAACTTCTAAAGCGGCACGTATCGGCGCAGTCGAAGCAATTTTTTCCAATGGTGACAAAGGGGATGATGAAGTTGGGCTGAATTTATTGAGAGGCAGGACTCTTGATAAAAATGATTGGAGAAGGATTAAATGGGTTATGCCGGTCGAATATCAACAATACTTTGACGAAGTAAAACAATAATATGTTTTTCGTACCAGGTTGGATAATTGGATTAGCTACATTTCCAGGAGTGGTTGCCCACGAAATTGGACATCGGCTTTTTGCGGATTGGGCAAAGGTGCCTGTATATAAAGTTTGCTACTTCCAAGCCGGCAATCCCGCTGGCTATGTTATTCACGGCCCGATGAAAAGCCTTAAAAGTGCTTTCTTAATTTCGGTGGGGCCGCTCATTGTAAATACTTTGCTTTGTGCTGTGATTACTTTTCCGGCCGTGTTTCCTCTTTTTATTTTGGATGTCGAACAATACAGTTGGGTTTTTATTCTACTCTTTTGGGTTGGCTTCTCAATTGGCATGCACGCCTTTCCAAGCAATGAAGATATGAAAAATTTAGTGGATAATGTTAAGAGCGCAAAGCAAGGGGGTCTCCTTCTTCTCGTAGCGAAATTTTTTGCCGGACTTTTGCGAGTGGCAAATGCGCTCCGAGTCATTTGGTTTGACGCAATTTACGCGTTTGGCATAATCATCTTATTGCCCCTTCTATTTGGATTTCTTTAAAAAAGAGCCGCCAAACACTTTTTTAGAGGTGCATTAATAACCCTTGCTATTTCAGAATGAATCCCATAGGGTCCCGCCAACTTTAGCGTTGTAGTAAGTAAGGTACGAAGGAATTTATTAATCGCAGTACCGGTGAGTATCACTCCCCAGAGGCATTTCGCCTCACCCTTCCGTTGCCCAAGCACTACCGCACAAAATAAGGAGGACAGTATGTCCAAACAAAAAGGAACCGTAAAATGGTTCAATGACAGCAAGGGGTATGGTTTTATCACCCCGACTGATGGTGGGAAGGATCTTTTCGTCCATCACACCAACATTTTGGGAGAAGGTTTCAAATCTCTCTCCGAAGGCCAGCAGGTTGAGTATATCTCTGCCATGGGCCCAAAGGGTGAGCATGCAACCGAAGTTGCCCCTGCCTAAAACTCGACTTTAAATTCATTTTGAATGTTGAGGAAGACCGTCCTAGTGGCAACACTAGGGCGGTTTTTTGTTTCAAAAAAAGTGATTAGTTTGTGAAAGCCATTTTACTGTGTCGGCCAGTGTTTCTTCAGGGTTTCTGGCGGCAAAACCTAGTTCGCTTTTGGCGTAAAGAGAACGGATATTCCAAAATTTTGTTGCCATTTCTAAAAGAACAGGATCGGGAAGAAAAGAAAGAGGCAAAACATCCAAGGTTTTTGCCAATATCCGTGCCACGCTGCTTGGCAAGACAAGACTTGGACGTTTCACACCGGAGACCTTTTCAAGTATCTGGAAAAATTCTTTCAGGCTTAAAGTAGTGCCGCTGAAATGATAAACGGGACGCACGCTAGCTAGTGACATGATTTTGACAAGGGCTTGGGTCACATCGCGCACATCAACAAAATGAATTCCTCCTCGAACCAGAAATGGAAATTTTCTTTTTAAGAATTTCATAACAATACCCGTAGAGCGCAAACGAATATCTCCAGGGCCAAGTAAAACCGGCGGGCGTACGATGACCAGTTCAACGCTTAATTCTTTGGCAAGCTTGATCGCTTGTTTTTCCGCTTTGATTTTTGAATCATAGTAAGGCCATGAAGAGACCTCTTTTTCACAGTAAGGTGAATTTTCATCGGCCCATTCTTCCGGTGAGCGAAAACAACCAACCGTTCCGGAGGTCGAAACAAAAATCAGGCGACAACGCTTGCTTGCCGCCAGGCGTACCATATTTAACGTTCCCTCGATATTTGTATGGTACATCTCTTCCGGGTTTTTACGACTATGTTGAACAATGGCGGCGAGGTGGAAAATTCCCTTCAAATCTTTGAGACGTTCGTCATTTTTCCAAGGTTCGAGGTTCGTGACCGATCCTTCAATGGCCTCTGTTTCACTTTTCCAGCTTTGACGGTTGCGTACCAACGCAATGGGTGCAAAAGAGGTATTAGTGACCAGTCTCTTGAGTATGTGTTGTCCAAGAAAGCCGGTCGCTCCGGTGATAAGAATCGATTGTCTGTTCATAAGCGTTATCCCAGCCCATTGCTTCAAAAAGAACTTCACGAAGTTTTAAAAGTTTTGGATCATTTGAATCCGTCTCTTCAGAAAAGAAGTGCATCCAATGATAGCGCATCGTTTTTTCCACAACGGGATCGAGCGCTTCTTCCACTTCCAATTTGCTTTCCAAAACTTTTCCACCTCTGGCAACAATGGCGCCTTTAAGCCATTCCAAATCAAAACCTAAATGAGGATTCATTTTCAAAAAGCATTTTAAATGATGGGTTGTGGTGATCAAAGCCGTTTGCAACTGGGTAATGATTTGTTGGCTTAACGTATAAACATCGACTTGGGGGGTTAAAAGGAGCGGCTTTCCGCAAGCGATATGAATGCGCCCCAGCGCCGTTTTGCCGCACAGTGTATCCCAAAGCCAGAAGGTGAGGTAGCGCAGTTGCATCTTTGGTTTCGGATTTCCTTTTAGCTCTCTCACAAAGGCCTCTTCTTCCGGAATACGGTCATAGCTGATGGCAACCGGCAGGATGGCAAACTTTTGACCAGTACTTTGAAGGGTTTTCAGTAAGCCCCTTTTTGGTTTAAGCAATTTTCTGGAACGACTCCTTGTCCCCTCAATGAAAAATTCGAGCGTTTCGCCTTTTTCTACCAACATTTTGATTTTTTGGGTCAACTCAGGGTTGGCCTGTTTTAAACCGCGTTTGATAAAAAAAGCTTTTCCTTTTTTAAAAAGTTTTCCCAAAATTACGATGCGAGAGAATTCTTCTGCCGCTGCGATATGAGGAATGGCAATCCCAATCTCCGGGTGGCAAAAGAAAAGATAAGAGCAGAGGACGAAATCCATGTAGCTGCGGTGCGTGGGGACAATGACAAGCAGATGATCCTTGGGGGCTTGCGACAAGGCTTCTTCAAATGAGGCCCTGTCAAAGGTAATTTGGTCCAAGCATCTTTTTTGAATCTTGCGAAACAGAGAGGCGGCAATCCGCATACTCAAATTGGTCTCCGATTTTTTTAATACAGGGCGTTTGGGATTTAAAACAACTTCGGAATCGTCTCTTTTGAGCAAATATCGGTAGGCCCCACGGCAGACATTTTGAATATACTCTTTGGGTTCAAACAAAGGATGTTCAATGGGCTGAGAGGATTTAAAATCAAACGTGCTGTGAGTAAAATAGGGAAAGGCCTTGTTGAGGTAATTTAATTTACTGAGGAGTCGTTTGGCAAAAAAGCCATAGGGAATGCGATGGTGCTGCCAATCTTTGAGATGGAATTGGATATTTCTGGGACCTGCATATTTTATTCCCGGGGTTCGTTCTAATTTGTGGTTTGCAAAAAAATGGGTGATTTCTTCGATACATAAATCGATCCGACAACTTTTGTTTAAGCCTGCTACCGCATGGAGGATGGTTGGGGAGGGGTTGAATGCCGCATTAATAATTCTTGAGGTGACCTCATCGCAAGGAACCAAGTCTAAATACGATTTGGTATCGACATCCACAGATCTTAGAAACCCAAGTCCAATGGCGATGACATATCCGGCAAAAGCCTTGGCCGAATCGATCCACCCGGGCAGGGGATGTTCCAGACAAGCTGCAATAATGCTGGGTCTCACAATGGTTAGCGGGACGCTCCCCTTGTTTTCCAAAAGGAGGTGTTCGGCAATCGATTTGGTTAAAGTATAAGTGTTGGGGAGCCCTGCTTTTTGGCACCAATCGTCTGTCTTTGCTTTGCCATCCAAAATATTTTGATAAAGTGTTGCTGCAGATAAAGGGAGCTCGCTCAACTTTTCTTCAATTTTTCCACCATTTTTTTGGTAGGGAGTGACATAGGCAGTCGAAACACTCACCATTTTTTTGAGTTTTACGCAATTTTTGGCGAAGTCCAAAACTTTCAGGGCCGTTGTGATATTGGCATGTGCTGCCTCTTTCAAAGGGAGGTCAAATTTGACCGAAGCTGCGCAGTGAATGATATGGGTGACATGCGTTGTCAGTTTTTTCCAAGTTTCTTGAGGGAGGTTTAAACAATCTTTCGCTAATTCCCCTTCGATGATTTCAACATCGTTGGCCCAATTTTTAGAAAATTTTGAAAAACAGGGGGAGAGGGCTACTTCTTTTTCAAAACGCGTTTGAGCGGAGTCTCTCTTTTTGTTTGGGCGAACCAGGCAATAAATTTTCTGGATCGAGAGTTCTTCTTTGCGACGCAGCAGCTCCGCAAGGACTACTTTTCCCAGAAAACCAGTTGCGCCGGTTAGAAAAATTTGACTCATGAACCTCCCAAAAGCTGATTGCCGCATCCAAAAATATTGTTGGGATCGATTGTCTCTTTTGCCTTTCGAATCCAGTCCAGACTGGCTTCAGACTTAATCGTCGGCAAAAAATCTTGTCTTAATTTTCCCACCCCATGATGATGGGAAAGGGAGCCACCTTGGCGCAAAATCTCTTCGCGCGCGGCATGCTCAATTTCAGCAAAAGCTTGCATCGGGTTTGAAACACCCTTGAAGTAAAATCCAAAATAAAAATAGACACAGACCCCTGTTTCATAAACTTGTGTCACACGACAACTGATAAAAGGTTTGCCAGGAAGATTGCGCTTTTGATGTTCTTCAAGCACACGTTGTTTGGTCTTTGCACATAGTTGTAAAAGTTTGCTCCAGAGGACGGAGGTTTCAAATGATTCGGCAAGAATATAGTGTTTCAAGATAAAATCCCGAATGTAGGCAATACTGAAGGTGAGTTGATAGCCCCGTTTGCCATTTTCGGCTCCCGCTTTCAAACCGTTGTGTTTTTTGGCGATTCGGTAGACAACTTTTTCTTGGGAAGCGACCTCTTCTTTTTTCCCCTCAAAGACCAGTGTGCAGGCAACCATTTTTTTGGGATCAAAACCTTTCAACTTTGTCACAAAAAATTTCTCTAGCTGACTTTTGGCCACTTTGAAACCTTTCGGCTTGTTTTTGAGAGCCAGGCTGAATTGAAATTGGGGATTATCTACCAACCGGACACTCGCAGGCGGTTTTGTCTCTTGCATCAGCTCATAGAGAAAGGAGACTCCCTTTTCAAAATCGGGAAAAACAATGGAGCCGTAGCGCTGCACTTCCGGAAGGGGAAAAATTTTAACAACGGCTGAGGTGATGATTCCCAGACTTCCCTCAGAGCCGAAGAACAGACGTTTAGGATCGATCCCAACCGACTCCCTGGGGGCGACGGCAGTGCGTGTCAATTTGCCGGCGGGTGTTACTGCCCGCATATCCAAAACAAGGTCTTCAATGTTGCCATATTTGTTTTTTTTCATGCCGCTGGCATTCGTGGCAATCCAACCCCCCAGCGTTGAAAATTCGACACTGTCCGGTTCATGGCCCATGGTGAAACCCTGTTTTTTAAGTTCTTCCATAATGTCTCTGCCTACCGCTCCCGCCTCAATGCAAGCCATGTGATTGACTTTGTCTATCCACAAAATTTTGTTCATTTTTTTCATGTCAACGGAGACAATCATCCGATTTTCATTCTCGGGGCAACGCAGGGCTTCGGTGACACACGTTCCGCCACCAAAAGGGATCAGACAGACATTGTGGCGTAAGGCAGCTTCTACCAACAAGATCACCTCTTCTTCTTTGGATGGAAAAACAACGACATCGGGAATTCTTTTGAGCCCACCATTTTTGATCGCATACATGTCGTAGAGTGTGTGGCCATGACCATGGCGAAGGCGGAAGTTGGCATCAAAAGAAATTTGATCCTGTTGCAAGGCAGTCTGCAAATCATCAACAAACTTCTGGTTGATGATAGGCTCCGGCAAGCAAGGAGGATAAGAAAGGGGGGTCGTTTCAAAAGGGTTCAAATCAATTCCCATCACATCACGAACCCAGGGAAAAAGGTTGGGGAGTTCCTGGCCGCTCAGTTCATAGCGTGTGCCGGAGAGTTCCACATGTCCTTTTGGGTTAATGCGAAAGGAGGTATCCTTAAAACCCCAGACATCGAGACTTTCTTCATTATTTGTCATCGTCGTTTAGCCTTGTAGCAAATGACAATTTTTAGTAAAGCCTGAATCAAAGGAGGCCTTATGCGTCACATTATTTTTGCTGTTATCGCGTTAGGTTTAAGTATTGGGGTCTTTAGTTGTCGCCCAAAACAGGCGACTGCCCCGCAGGCACCGGCTACAGAGACTGCCCCAGCTCCTGAGTCTCAGCCTCAAGGCTCTACACAAGATAAGTATATTGCAGCCATGAGTGAAGTCGGTTGCTCAAATATTATTGATGAGACCAGCTCACAGGCGCAGTCGATCTACCAGAAGCATGGGATTAGCTACGACGACATCAAGCAATTCCGGATGAGCTCTGATGTGGCAACAATGCAAACCATCGCTGGTGAGATTGCCAAACGCGTGGCAGCTTGTCATTAAAAACCTCATAGTTGATCTCATTTGGTTTTTCGTGTATTGTCCCCAAAAAGGGGGATTCTATGCAAATTCAATTTATGTCTTGGCGGGATGCCATTTTGTCCGCGCTTCAGGGGATCTGGATGAAGATTCTCGGTAAGCTGCCGGATGTTTTCGCAGCGGTTGTAGTCCTCTTCGTCGGTCTGTTTCTGGCTGGACTGCTCGGGAGGCTCGTTCGTCGGATGGTGGAATTCACCAGGCTCGACACCTTTCTCCAAGAAACGGTAGGGCTTGGAAAGCTTAAACAACGTGGTTTGGAGATTCACGCAGCAGCTCTCATCGCGTGGTTCGTGAAGTGGTTTTTCATCATTGTCACCTTTATCGCTGTGGCCGACATTCTCAAATGGGGTCAGCTCACCAGTTTTTTTGAGCAGGTGGCCCTCTATATCCCAAACGTCATCATTACTGTCCTAATCCTTTTAGCCGGTTTTATTTTAGGTGGGGGATTGCAGGAACTCGTGGTCAAATCGGTTAAGGCCTCTACCCTACCAGCATCCTCTGCAGGAGTGATCGGTACGGCTGCCAGGTGGGCGGTGATCGGCTTTTCGATCATGGCATCGCTTACCCAATTAGGAATTGCTGCGGATCTCATTAAGATACTTTTTACAGGATTCGTTGGGATGCTGGCAGTTGCCGGCGGGCTTGCCTTTGGGTTGGGTGGACAAAGTCAGGCGGGTCAGTGGCTGGATAAGGTTCGCAAAGAAATAAAACATCAATAAAGGGTTTTATTTCGGCGTAATCTTGAATTTTCCGAAGGCAATGCCTAAGTTCCAGCCTTTGCCCATTCCTGCAAGGGTTAAGGCTACATCGCCTTTCCACATCGCCTGGGCTGCTGCCGAACCTGAGACACCGGCATGGGCCTCTGAGGTAGCATAACCTCCAAAAAGTTCTTCCATATTCTCAACTTTTGTAAAACTCCCCTTGCCATTCACAATTTTACTCTTGCCGAATGTGATTCCACCTCCATGGGCCCTAATTTTGACATCCGATTTTTGTCCATTGTCACAGGTAATGGTTCCTGTCCCTTTGCCTGATTTATAAAAGGCAGACCAGCTCTTCAGGCTGAATTGGAGGTGGCATTTTGTCTTTCCTTTCTCCGTCTCTTCTTTTTTGGCAAGTAAAGGTGAGGATAAGAGAATTCCACTGAACACAATAAAGATGCCTATCTTTAAATGATTGGATTTCATGGGCCCCTCCTTAATTGTTTTGTATTTTACAGATTAACTGGTTATGATTCAATGAGAAAAGTATTGATGGAGAGGTGGCCGAGTGGCTGAAGGCGTCGGTCTCGTCCCGAAACGACACATTTTTTTCCACTTCTTTTCGCTTGACCAGCGGAAGGGTGGCCGAGGTGGTTGAAGGCGTCGGTCTCGAAAACCGATATACCCTTACGGGTATCGAGAGTTCGAATCTCTCCCCTTCCGCTGGTCTTGATTGACAAGGATTATTGGGAAAAAAATTGTTAGTCGTTTCGAGGATCTCCCGATCTGGCACATTTTTGTAAAAAATGATTTCGCCGGATCGAAGATCCTCGAAGTTGCCAGTCAAAATTCTTAAAAGAATTTTGACGCAACTTCGGGACTCGACGCCGCAAATGATTTTTCGCCAAGGGCGGGATACGGACGTCGGGAAAAACCGTTATACCCTTACGGGTATCGTGAGTTCTGACCGAGCGCGGGTACCCCTGAGCGAACGAAGTGAGTCGAAGGGGTGCGCGAGGAAATCCCGTAGCGCGAAAAGCGCGGAGGGGACATCTCTCCCTCTCCGCCAAATTTTTATTTTGTTTCAAAAAGTTGCTTAACCCACTTTATTGATGATCAGCCCAAAGATGCCGTAACCAACCAGCATGACGAGGGTCGACAAGATCATGGCCAAGCTGAATTTCATTCCGGACTTCAAGAGAAAAGGCAGAGCAATATAAAAAACAAGAGAAGGGATGACGGCCCACAAAATTCCAGACGATAAACCAATCACTTTTTCCATATCTTTTGTTTCATAATAGAGCCAAATCAGCCCCATCATGGATGTTAGGGGGAGAGCGGCGATCACTGCGGCAAGGAGAGTAAAGCGTTTCGCAATTTCAGAGACACTGGCAATAATAAGGGCCGAAATGACAATTTTGATAAAAAACTGCATTGCTTGTTCATAGTCATAAGTCCAAAAAAGATCAAATAAATTGAGTTTTAAAATAAGCCATCTTTTGCTATTCTTATAACCGATACATGAGGTGGTGATGAAAAAGTAGTAGGTCCTTTGGGCCACCCACTACTTTTTCGCAACTATTTAATAAAGGGGGCAATATGAAATATGGCTTGTTGTTTGTCGGTTTGTTTTTAGGAGTTTCCACTCTAGCGTTTGCAAAATCTAAAAATAAGCAGCCGCCTGCTGATACGGCTGCAACAACTGCTACTGCACCCATTCCTGGTGTACCGGCTCCAGTCAGCAAATTTCTTAACCAGCAAGATCTCGACAAAATGACCAAGAAGGGGTTGAAGTTGAATGTCGGTACAACGCCTCCCAACATGGAAGGAACTTATATTCTCGACTCTCAGACGGTTCGCCACAAGTCTGGAGATTTTCCGGGGGACTATCCGATTGGACATGTTGTTGACCTTTACACCTATACTTTGAAACACAAGGGGATAACGGTCGACGTTGAATATGCTTCTCCAGCAGTAGATGACAAGGGAACTGCAGACAAGGCCTTCGTCTCAGGCAGCGGCAATTGCTTTACCCTCTACATGGACAAAAAAGGGGAGCAGGGTGGTTGTCATTACAAAGTGCCGTCGGTTGTTTCCGCTTGCGTAGATGAAGCTGGTCTCAAGAATTTCCGCGCCTCTTTCACTATGAAATCGAAAAGTGGTTCTCCCGTTTGTGATGAACTGATGCCGCTTGGATATGTACGGATTTATGAGGAAGCAGATGGCCTTGCAAAACGCAAACAGCTAGGTGACGATAGTGGTTCCTATGATGTGGAGCCTTCAGACGAACCGGCTCCTGAAAAAGAATAAAAGGAGATAGTCTATGAAAAAACAAATTTTATTAATTCTTTTGTGTATTGTCTTTTCTTTGCCTTTGTCAGCCAAAGAAGCTGACCAAAAATTTTATCAAGAGGTTCAGCCTTTGGTTGAACAATTCGTCCAAGGTGTTTTGAAGGAAGATAGTGCTAACTGGCAAAAACTCTGCAGTCCGCAAGAAAAATTCTTGTTTCGCTATCTGGGTCACTACAACACAACTCTAACCTGTGAAGAATTAGGCGGGTTGTATAAAGAAAAAAAGAAGCGCTGGTGGGGAAGACAAGATGGGAGTGGTCAGCCACTTGTCGGAACCTTCCAAAAAATCTGGGGAACTCGTTTCATGGATGTGGCTAAAAAGCAAGACGCCATCGCCATCAATGATTTTGTGAAAAGTGGAAACATGTTTAATAAATCGATGGACAATACCTCTTTTGTCGATCTGACCTGGAAGGGTTCTAAAGAATATGATGGGATGGATTGGTTGAGTCTTCGCCTCTTTTTTGTCAAAAAAGACAACCAGTGGTTTTTAAAGGGGCTGGATATTTATCATTGGACGATATAAAAGGAGCAATGAAAGGGGGATTTTATGCCAGAGGAAGAAGTAGGTTTTGTCACCCATTATTTTGGACACATTCCTGCTGCTGCCATTAAATTGAGCAAACCTGTTAAGAGTGGAGACAAAATTCATATCAAGGGTCATACGACCGATTTCGAATGGACGATCACCCAAATGCAAGTGGACCACAAAGATGTCACTGAGGCCAAAAAGGGTGCTTCAATCGGGATCAAGGTGGCGGAAAAATGCCGCGAGCACGACAAGGTTTTTAAGGTGACCCCTTGATTTGAAATAGTCTTACCGCTTCCGCGTGTTCTGCAACGGTGCTTGAAAAATAGTGGGTCCCATCCTGTTTTGAAACAAAATACAAAAAGTTTGTTTGTTCCGGCTTCAAAGCCGCTCTGATCGAGTTTAGCCCGGGATTGCAAATGGGGCCGGGTGGCAGGCCGGCATGGACATATGTATTATAAGGATGGGGATTACTCAAATCGGCTTTGCGGATGTTCCCGTCAAAGTTTTTTAACCCATAAATGACGGTAGGATCGCTTTGAAGCGGCATTTTTTTGGCAAGTCGGTTGTAAAAGACAGAGGCAATCAACGGTCTTTCGGTTTCGGTTCCCGTCTCTTTTTCAATGACCGAGGCCAACGTGATGATTTGGTTTTGTGAAAGAGTGGGGGAGACATTCAATTCTTGCAGGGCTTTCTGATAATTTTTCTGAAATTCTGTGGTGAAAATTTTCAGTGCCTCGCTTGGTTGTGTCTCACTGATGAGATGATAGGTGTTGGGAAAAAGATAACCCTCTAAATCTTTGGACAAACGCAAAAATTCTTGTTTGAAATTGGGTTCTTTGAAAGGAAGGTCCCCCAAATAATCGGTGATTTGTTGGAGCGTCCAGCCCTCTATAATGAGCACCTTGATGACTTGTGAGATGCCGCGTGAAAGATAATCTAAAACAGTGAAGGGGGTGACTGGCTTTTCAAATAAATATTCTCCCGCTTTCAAGGAATTCTGTTTTCTCAAACCATAGGCATACATCATGAAAAGCCAGCGATTGCGTACAATGCCTTGTTGTTCTAGCCGAGTGCTGATTTCTTTGAGCGTCATTCCTTTTTCGATGAGGACTTTGGGTTCTTTTGGCAGCATGGGCCTTGCCATATAAACGCCTACCCCCGCGCCTAAAACCACCAGACAAAACCCAATCGTCAGAGATTTTTTTAAAAATCGTTTAAGCATGGGATTAGCGAAAAAGTAGCGGATCCTGTCCCTCCGGGCCACCCACTACTTTTTCGCCGTTTCCAAATAAGCATCAAGGTAACTTTGCAAAATCAACGCCGCGGCCAGTCTATCAATCACTTTGCGCCTTTTTTTTCGACTCAAATCAGCTTCCAGCAAAATTTCTTCTGCCTCTCTGGATGAAAAACTCTCATCCCACAATTTAATCTCCACGGCAAATTGGTTTTCCTGGAGAATTTTTTTCAAACCCTCGACAAAAAATTTCACTTTTTTGGCTTGAGGACCTTCGCTGTGACTTGTATCCAAAGGATAGCCTATCAAGATGGTTTGAACCTCATACTCTTTCAGAACTTTTAGAATGTGAGTGCAATCTTGCTTGAAATTTTTGCGAATGAGCGTTGTGAGGCCTTGCGCCGTCAGCCCCATCGGGTCACTCACGGCGACGCCAATTCTTTTATCCCCAACATCAAGGCACAGAATTCTTGCATTCATATTGTCACAAGCCGCATAGTCGATTATTGGATGGCGGTCAACACAACTTATTGTTTTTATTAGATAAAAGAGTTTTTTCTTGGCCTAGAGCAACTTTTTTTGAGATTTGACGATAACCATATTATAGAAGTTTATCAATTTAGGAGAACACTATGAACATTCCTATTGTTTCTAACCTGATGGGAGCTGCGCCAACCAGAATTATTAGTGGAAGCGGTATGGATCAAATGTTGACAGCAGTATTGCCAGGTTATTCCTTGATAACGGACTCTTTTGTTTTTGGTGGCGATCCTCTTGAAAGGCAGGAAGTTCCAAGTGGGGTGGCAAGGCTTTTGGGCACGGTGGATACATTTACAGATCAGATTTTGCGGGGTTCATTGCGCAGCAAAAGTGATATACCCCTTTCCACAACTTTTAGAGAGTTGCGGCCGGGAACGAACATTAAGTTTAATTTTAAAGACCTGCCCAGGGAACATTCTTTCCGGTACTTTCAAGGAGGGAGGCAAGTCGATCATTCTCCAGGTCATTCCATGGAGGCTCTACCCTCGCTCAATCGTTCAAGAGCGTATGCTGCTTTTCAACGTGAAGATGGTGGTGTCCCCGCTGCTTTCCGTTTTCCGGACGATTTTGAAGTGGCAGGATTTATGCGACAATTAAGATTTACAAAAGGGAAAAGGAATTACTGGTTCGCTTTTGGGGCCGTTCGAGGTCAGTGGAAAGTAGCATGTCTGGATCATGGTTTGCAGGATGTCCGAAGAGAGGCCAATCTGACACTCAATACAGTTCTGCTATCTGGAAAAGATGATGGTGAATACCTCACTGTATCAGTGGGTATCACTGGCTTAAGGCCGGTGGTGCCAACCTTGCGCGATCTTCTTAATGCTTTCGGGAAATATATTGTCAGAGTTGAAGTTTAACCAAAAAACAGAGACTACTTTCTGATAAGCCCAGGACTCCAGACCGTAGTGTAATAAGCCAAAAATTTGGATCTTGAAAAGTCCACAAAGGGATGTAATACTTTCTATTAAGATGAATGTGTTCGATTATATTGATGCCAACCCAGACATTTGTCACGGCAAGCCGTGTTTTAAAGGAACACGCATTATGGTCACCTCAGTTCTGGCATTATTGGAGGCAGGCGAATCGTCTAAAGAGATCCTCGAGGCGTATCCCGGTTTAACCATGAAGCATATTCAAGCAGCCCTTCATCTTGCAGAGCAATTATTGGATGGTGATCAATATCTTCGTTTTCCATCGCGGCCCTAAGATGCGCATACTTATTGATGAAGACGTTCACGTGAAGGTATTGAGTTGGCTTAAAGAAAAGGGTCATGATACGATTCGGATCCCATCAGGCACAAAAAATGGCGAAGTCATAAAATTAGCGAAACGTGAATCCCGTATACTCATTACAAGAGACGCAGATTTTTCAAATCGTTTCCTTTATCCACCAAGTCAATCCGCAGGAATCGTCGTTTTGAGAATTCATCCTCCTAAATTAGAAAATCTCATTTCGGCTCTTACACAACTGTTGGATGAAGTTTCAGAATCTGATTTCCACGGAAAACTCATTATGCTTGAAGAAGAGGGATATCACCTGCTCACCTGATTTTTCACTTCTTGCAACTAACTTTTAACTAGGCTAGCAGTCAAGCCATGTCTTACCAAGTCCTGGCCCGCAAATATCGTCCCCAACTTTTCAAAGAGGTGGTGGGCCAGCTTCATGCAACCCAGACATTGCAAAACGCCCTCGATCTCAAGCGCATTCATCATGCCTATCTTTTCACCGGTGCGCGGGGCATTGGCAAAACCACGGTTGCCCGCATTTTGGCGAAGGCCCTCAATTGTGAAACAGGTATCTCCAAAGAGCCTTGCAACAAGTGCCCGAACTGCGTGGGAATTATTGAAGGAAGATTTCTAGATGTCCAAGAAGTGGATGGGGCCTCCAACACCAGCGTCGACGATGTTCGTCAAATTCGTGAACAGGTAAAATATCTCCCCGCCAAAGGCCGCTACAAAATCTATATTATTGATGAAGTTCATATGCTTTCAACGTCCGCATTTAATGCACTCCTCAAAACGTTGGAAGAACCGCCGCCCCATGTTGTTTTTATTTTTGCCACTACAGAGTCGCACAAAATTCCGGCGACAATTCTTTCGCGTTGTCAGCGTTACGATTTTCGGCGCATTGCCACAAAAGAGTTGGTTACTTCTTTGGAAGCGCTCGCTAAATCCGAAAAAGTGGAGGTTGATGAAGAGGCGTTGCATTTGATTGCCCATGAGGCAGGGGGGAGTCTCAGAGATGCACAAAGCCTTCTGGATCAATCGATCGCCTTTGCAGGGAATAAAGTTAGTTACGAAGATCTCAAACAGATGTTGGGATTTTTAGATCGAAAACAATTGTGGGATCTTTTGGAAAGTTTGTTGAAAAAAGATAGGAAGACGGCACTCAATCAACTCGATATTTTTTATCAAGCGGGAAGCGATTTGAATCGGCTTGCTCAAGATTTACTCGCCAATATTCGCAATATTTTATTGATCAAATCGTTGGGGAATGTGCCGGAGTGGTTGGATCTTCCAAAAGAAGAGAGAACCACACTTGAAAAGTTGAGTGCGTTGGTGAGTCTTGAAGAATGCGATCAGCTCTTTAGTCTTGTCTATCGCACAACGGAAGAGGTTGCCAGATCACAATTTCCAAAGATGGTTTTTGAAGTTTATTTGGTCAGGATGACACAAGTGACACAGGTTATTCCACTGTCAGAGGTTTTGGAAAAATTGGATCAAATGGTTGGACAGTCCCCCCCACCTGTTCTCCTCCCCCTCGTGGGGGGAGGAATAAAAGGAGAGGGTGGTCGTGGAAAAGGTTGGGCAGATTTCGTCAGCTGGCTCCAAAAAGAAAAACCTCAGTGGGCCTCTATTGTGGGCCACGGCCAGTTGATAGAAATCGGGGAAAAGCTTGTTACTCTTGGATTTGAAGAAGGTTCTGTTTATGGTGAGATGTTACAGGAGGAGGATCGCAAAAAACAGTTTGGGGAATTAACGCTCAAATTTTTTGGAAAGCCGTTGGGGCTAAGAGTTGTTTCTGTACAACCACAAACTTCCGCAAAAGTTGATGCTCAAGAGCGGAAAAAAAGTTTGAAGAATCAAGCATTAGCACATGAATCGGTCAAAGAGGCCGCCAATATTTTGGGTGCGATTGTTGAAGAAGTCCGCACAGACTTGGATAAATAATGTATGGATTTAGGCGATCTTTTCAAACAAGCTGAAAAATTAAAAGAAGAATTAGCAAAACGTCAAGAGGAATTGGCCTATAAAATTTTTGAGGGCGAGTCGGGCGCAGGGATGGTGGTGGCTAAGGTCAACGGTCGCCATGAGTTGGTCTCATTAAAAGTCGATCCGGAACTTTTTAACTCCAAAGATGCGTCGATGATGGAGGATTTAGTCAAAGCCGCCGTGAACGATGCTTTTGCGAAGGCAAAAAATGAAGTGCAAGGATTATTTTCCAAAATGATGATGGGTGGGGGAGCATGACTAGCCCAATCGACAAATTGGTTCATGCGTTGGGAAAATTGCCGGGGGTGGGTGAAAGGACGGCTACCAGGCTTGCTTTTTTTCTGCTGAGGGCCCCCAAGCAGATCGCGAAGGATTTAAGTGAGGCACTCAAAGAGCTTCATGATAAGGTCAAGCTCTGTTCCGTTTGTTGTAACATTGCCGACAAAGACCCGTGTCGGTTTTGTTCGGGTGGGAGGCGCGATCAAAACTTGATTTGTGTGGTGGAAGAGCCCTCCGATGTGAGTGCCATTGAAAAGACGGGGGCTTTTCGAGGGGTCTATCATGTGTTGCATGGAGCCCTATCGCCACTGGATGGGATAGGCCCGGAAGATTTGAAAGTTCAGGAATTGTTAAACCGGCTGAAGGATTCTCATCCCAAAGAGATCATCTTGGCCACCAATGCCAATGTGGAGGGGGATGCGACATCACTCTATCTGGCTCGTTTGTTAAAACCGTTGGGAGTTCGCATAACCCGCCTTGCCTCCGGCATTCCAGTCGGCGGAGAGCTGGAATATCTCGATGCCTCCACTTTATCAAAAGCCCTTGAAGACCGCAGGGAAATGAATTAGGATCCCACCATGGCTTTCATTAACGAACAGACTAAAGAAGTGAATTGCAAGGTGGTTTATTACGGTCCCCCTCGCTGTGGAAAATCGACCAGCCTGCGCTATATTTATGAGAGTGTGAAGGAAGAGAAACGGGGTGAGTTGGTTTCCCTTGCCGGCAAAAGTGATAAAACCCTCTTCTTTGATTTTGTCCCTTTGAGTCTTGGAAAGTTTAAAAACTATCAAATCCGTCTTCATTTATATACGGTGCCAGGGGATGTGGCTTATGAAAGTGCCCGAAAAATTATTTCCAAGGGTGTTGATGGTGTTGTTTGTGTGGCCGATTCGCAATTAGAAAAATTAGAGTCGAATTTACAATCCATGATGGAGCTCAAAGAGATGGTGGAAGAGATGGGAGAAGATTTTGAAACACTCCCACTTGTTTTTCAATACAACAAGCGTGATCTTGCCAATCCAGTTCCCATCGGGGAACTTCGCCAATTGTTGAATCCTAGAAAAGTTCCTGATTTTGAAACGGTTGCCACACAGGGTAGAGGTGTCTACGATGCCCTAAAGGCAATTGCAAAAGAAGTCCTGAAAAGTCTCCGTAAATAGCAAATCCTAAATTCTAAGCACTAAATCCTAAACAAATTCTAATAACCCAAATCCAAATGTTCCAAACGGATTTGTTTTGGATTTTGGTAATTAGGATTTTGAATTTGTTTAGAATTTCGGATTTAGAGTTTAGAATTTAAAATGGTTTGGATGGGACTTTTTCCCAATCCTTTAAAAATTTATCGATGCCGGCATCGGTTAAAGGATGCTGCATCAGTTGTTTGATGACGGCAAAGGGGAGTGTGCAAATATGGGCACCACAAAGGGCTGCCTCTTTGACATGGATAGGATTTCTCACACTGGCAACGAGCACTTCTGTTTTGTAGTTATAATTTTTGTAGATTTGAACGCACTCGCGAATCAAATCCATTCCTGTTTCACTAATGTCATCGAGTCTTCCCACAAAAGGGCTAACGATTGTTGAACCGGCCTTGGCAATGAGCAATGCCTGATTGGGCGAAAAACAAAGTGTGCAATTTGTTTTGATTCCTTCAGAGGTCAGTTGTTTGATGGCCTTTAAACCTTCCGTTGTGCTTGGAATTTTGACAACCACGTTAGGGGCATAATCAGCAAGTCGATGCCCTTCATCAATCATCCCTTTCGCTGTCAAGCTGACTGTTTCTAGACTCACCGGTCCCTTGACCTCCTGCAAAATTTCCTTGGCAACTGTTTTGAAGTCACGACCCGTTTTGGCAATCAGCGTTGGGTTGGTGGTCACTCCATCCAACACCCCCATGGCATTGGCCTCTTTGATTTCGTTGATATCCGCAGAATCGATAAAGATTTTCATGATAAGCTCCTTAATATGGCCCTCTATATTCTTTTAAGATGCTAAGCAATGGTTTTTTTGATAAAAGGGATCCTTATGAAGGCTGATTTGGTTCCACTCATTGTGGGTATTTTGGTTTTCCTCTCCAGTCTCATTTCTCTGAGAGTTGGCTTGTCGGTGGCCATTATCGAAATTCTTCTCGGTGCTGTTGCTGGCAATTTGGGTCTGGAGCCTCAAGATTGGATGCTTTATCTGGCCAGTTTTGGCGGAATCGTTCTAACTTTTCTGGCTGGGACTGAAATTGACACACAATTAATGAAGGAAAAATTCCGGACAAGTTTTCTGATTGGTTTCTCTTCTTTCCTGCTCCCTTTTGTTGGGGTTTTTCTTTATGTCCGTTATGTTTCTCTTTGGAATTTCCATGCATCTTTGATTGCAGGGACCGCCCTTTCCACAACTTCACTGGCAGTCGTCTATTCCGTTCTTGTGGAAACGAATCTATCCAAGACAGAAATTGGTAAAATCATCATGGCATCAACATTTATCACCGATATGGGAGTGGCATTGGCCTTGAGCATTCTGTTTATCAAACCGACTCTTTATACTTTAATTTTTCTGGTTGTTTCTGTCGTGGTCATCTTTTTTGCCGCTAAATTTTCCCACACTGTTTTTGATAATCCCAAGCTGAAAAATAAAGTGATCGAACCCGAGATCAAATACCTTTTCTTGCTCTTGCTTGTGTTTATGTATTTTGCAAATCTGGGAGAAGGGCACGCTGTCTTGCCGGCATTTTTGCTGGGGCTTTTGATGTCCAAACATTTTGACGAGACCAAAGAAACAAAAGTCGTTCGCAATCGCTTGAGAACGGTTGCCTACGCGATTATCACTCCCATATTTTTTATCGTTGGGGGGATGAAAGTTTCCTTAAGGCTTATTTTGTCTGCGGCAGGCCTGTTCGCAATTCTTTTTGCGATCAAACTCTTGACGAAATTCCTCGGTGTCTATTTTCTTGCAAAGAAATATATTCCCAATGGGAGTATGTATACGACATTGCTCATGAGCACTGGCCTCACCTTTGGAACGATTGCCAGCGTGTTTGGTCTTCATTCCGGGTTTATCAATCAGGTCCAGTATTCTGTTTTGATCGGCGTTGTTATTGCCAGTGCGGTTATCCCAACCTTTATTGCTCAAAAGTGGTTTATGCCCCTCCATTCGGAAGACCTTGTGGAATTGAATTCTACTCCATCTCCAGAATAAAAAAGAAAATTGTCATCAATATGAGCCCAAGAGGAATTCCCAGTTTTGCCCACTCTTTGCTTTTAATTTTGAGTTTTGAAGCGGCGATGATGTTGGGAATATTGCCGGGAATCAACATTCCACCTGCAATCAAAAGTCCCATGAGTAATTTTTTGATTTGAATGGGTGTCATGGCAGGGCTGATTTCGGCGGCCGTGAGGGTGGCGTTATCCAAAACAGCAGAGGTGATATTGATCCAATAAAGGATATCTCCGGAGAGTTGGATCACATAGGTATCGATGACCGGTTTAAAACCTTGACCCAAAAAGACGAGTGCCATTACAAAAAGATAGACCTTGCCGGCCCTTAGAAAAATTTGTGGGTAGGCTTCTTCTCGTTGTTCGGCTTCCAATCCTTTTTTAGCCAGGTGGCCATGAAAAAAGATGGAAAGTATGGCTAGAGCCAGCACGGCAACGAAAACCTCGATTCCCAAAAGTTTGGCCAGATACCAAAAATTGACTTCCGGCCATGATCTTAATTTGGCGATGGCGATTGTTGAGAGGGGCTCGCCGATGGGAGTTAGGACAGCACCGATTCCGATTGCAAAACAGGCAATGATCACCAAATCGGTCTCATGTTTTTTGTCGAGTTGAAGCATGCTAATGACTTCAACCAAGACCAAAGCAGCGATGATGGCGGTGATGATGCTGGAGGCCATTCCAAGAATAAGTGTTAAGAAAAAAACAAAGACCGGAATAGAAACTTTTTTAAGTGCTGCTTGAATAAACTGGTCGAGAAAGGTTCTTCCCCATTTGAAAAGGAGTCCAAAGGCAAGGACGGCCAATGTAATTGGGATGGGTTCTAAAAGGGCTTCCTCAATAAGATGCCCACTCATCTGCTTGGCAATCAACGCCGCGGCGATTCCCATGACAAACAAAAAAACTTCTAAATTGTGCTCAATTTTTTTGGATGCGAAAGGAAGAACCAAAACAATAGCTAAAATGGCACAAAGTCCAAGTGTAATCATAAAATCCTAAATCCTAATATCTAAATTCTAAACAAATTCCAAATCCTAAATTCAAATGTTCCAAACGGTATTTATTTAGAATTTTGAATTTTGGTCATTAGGATTTGTTTAGGATTTCGGATTTAGAATTTAGTATTTGTAGTAACTCGGCCACGGTATTTTTAAGCAGAGGGTGAATCCAATCGGGGGCGATGTCGTTCAAAGGTCTCAAAACAAACCCCCGTTCGTGTAGGTGGGGGTGGGGGATTGTCAGGTCGGGTGTGTTAACAATTTGGTCTTCATAAAATAAAATGTCTAAATCAATGATGCGCGGCTGCCATTTTTTTTCGGAAGCCCTGCGCCCCATTTCATACTCAATTGTCTTACAGGTTTTAAAAAGTTCCGACGGGCTTAAGTCCGTTTCAATTTGGACCACCCCATTTAAAAAATCAGGGTGGTTTTCTCCTGGGAGAGTCAATGCTTTGGTCTCAACCCATTTAGAAACTTTAAGGAGTTTGATGTGGGGATGGTCTTTTAAGAGTTGAACAGCACGCTTACAGTTTTTTTGTCTCTTTCCTAAATTGGAACCGAATGCTATGAAGACTGCGCAAGTCATGTACATTTTTACTTGGCATAAAATGAGAGTTAGTGCAAACTATGGATAGCGAGGCTCCAATGGCAGTTCAGAATCCCATAAAGGCTAAACGTGAAGAAATCCTGCGCATTGCTGCAAGGCATGGAGCACGTAATGTGCGTTTTTTTGGATCTGTGGCGCGAGGAGAGGCCAGGACAGGCAGTGACATCGATTTTCTAGTTGAAATGGAAAAGGGGCGAAGTCTTTTGGATCATGTGGCTTTGTGGCAAGACTTGGAAGAACTGCTTGGTTGTAAAGTAGACGTAGTGACAGAAAAATCCCTTCATTGGTATATTCGTGATCGCATTCTCAAAGAAGCCCTTCCTTTATGATGTGTTGATTCATGGTTATATGGGCGTCGATTTAGACGAAGTTTGGAGTATTGTTGAAAATCAATTGGCGGACCTCAAGGCAAAGATCAACGCTATTTTACAGAAATTGTGAGATTTTGTGGGGCACTTTTGTAACTCATTAAATTTTTTGAATTCTGCTGGCAGCCTCAATTAATTTTTCTTTAGGGGCTGTTAACGAAAATCGAATAAAACCTTCACCCGCTTCTCCGAAGGCCGTTCCCGGCGTGACGACCACTCCGGAGTTTTCCACCAAATGGGTCGCATATTGAGACGAAGTCGCTCCAGTCGTTGGAACTTCCATCCAGAGATAAAAAGAGGCCTTTGGAGGATTTACTTTGAACCCCATTTTTTTTAAAGCCTCGACGAAACTATCGCGACGATCTTGGTAAGTCTTTCGAATGACCGGTGTTAATTCTTCTTCGTGATCGAGGGCATAGGTTCCTGCTTCTTGAATGGCTGCAAACTGCCCTGAGTCAACATTTGTTTTAATTTTGGCCAGGCCTTTCAATATTTCCGCGCTGCCTACTGCAAATCCAATTCTCCAACCGGTCATATTAAAAGTTTTGGAAAGAGAGTGGAATTCGATACCAACTTCTTTGGCACCCGATGTTTGTAGAAAACTTAAAGGCTTCTGATTATCGTAATAAATTTCAGTATAGGCTGCATCGTGGCAGATGATCGTTTGATGTTTTTTAGCAAAGTGGACCACCTCTTCAAAAAACTTCCGATCCGCGACAGCCGCTGTCGGGTTATTAGGGTAATTGATATGCATCAATTTTGCTTTTTGAGCGATGTTATCCGGAATTAGTTTTAAATCAGGCAAAAAATTGTGTGTTTTATGCAATGGCATCAGATAGGGGAGCCCCCCCGCGAATTTTGTGGCGACGGGATAAACCGGATAGCCAGGTGTTGGCACCAATACGATATCGCCCGGATCGACAAAGGCATAATGAATGTTGGCGATCCCCTCTTTGGAACCGATCAGTGCAAGAACTTCTGTTTGAGAATCTAGTTTTACACCAAATCTCTTAAGGTACCATTTGGCCACAGCTTCGCGAAATTGCTGAGTTCCTTCGTAAGGAGGGTAGCGATGGTGTTCCGGTTGAGCGCACGCAATTTTCATGCAACCCACAATGGGTCCTGGGGTAGGGAGATCCGGGTCTCCAATACTCAAATCAATCAAATTTTTCCCTTTTGCACGAAGCTCTTTTTTCTTTTTGTCGAGTTCCGCAAAAGGATAGGGAGGAAGCTGCTGAATACGTTTAGAATAATTCATTTTAGTACGCTGGTACGATAGTACGATAGTACGATGGTAAAATCAAGAAGACACTAAGCTCAATACATCTGCCATCGAATAGAGTCCAGGTTTTTTGCCGACAATCCACTTCGCAGCTTTGAGAGCCCCTTCAGCAAAGACTTTTCTATCGATCGCTCGGTGAAGGATTGCCAAATGCTCCGATGGAGAACCAAAAACAATAGTGTGATCTCCTACCACATCTCCTTCACGAAGCGATTGGATCGGAGGTTTTACACCCGTTGTTTCTTGAACAATCATCCCCATCATTTTGGCTGTCCCTGAGGGCTGATCTTTTTTGCGGATATGATGCGTTTCAGAAATTTCTACCTGATAATCTTTCCCCACAGCTTTTGCGGCCAGTGCAATCATCTGAAACATCAAATTCACCCCCACCGACATGTTTGGGGAATAAACAATAGGAATAGTTTGCCCTGCCTCTTTGAGGCTCCCCATTTGATCGCTACTTAAGCCGGTTGCCCCAATCACAATCGGTTTTTTATGTTGGAGGGCTAATTGTAAATGATGGTTGGTTGCCTCAGGAAGACTAAAATCGATGATCACCTCTCCATGCTGAATGCTTGTCTCCAACGGAGATTGTTTCGAAACCTTGCCAACCACTTTCCAATCTTTGGAATGTTCGGCCAGTTGACAAATCAATGTTCCCATTCTGCCCGTTGCACCACAAACGACCAGTGAAATCATATCAGCTCTTCTTTCTTGAGGACTTCTTTCAACTTTATTTTATTTTTTTGTTCCATAGGGCAAAGTGGCAAACGAAATTCTTCCTTGCATTTATTCATCATTGCCAGAGCTGTTTTGACCGGTATTGGATTCGTTTCAATGAACAAAATTTTGTTTAAAGTTTGCAAGCTTTCGTGTTCGATTAGAGCCTCTTTTCTATTATTGTTTAAAAAATCTTTCCAGACTTTTGCCACTCTTTTGGGAACAATGTTTGCAGTGACAGAAATGGTGCCGTTTCCCCCCAACATATATATTTGTGTGTTGAGCGCATCATCTCCGGAGACAACAGAAAAATGGTCTGGTGTCTCTTTGATGATCTGATCGATTTGCTCCAATTTTCCGGAAGCCTCTTTGACCCCCACAATGGTGGCAATTTTCGAGAGTCGAATGACCGTTGTTGCTTCCAGATTGACTGCGGTTCTTACTGGGACATTGTAAAGAACCATCGGCAGGTCCACCGCTTTTGCAATGGCCTCAAAGTGTTGAAACAAACCTTCCTGGGTCGGTTTGTTGTAATAAGGTGTGACTTGCAGTGTTCCTTGTGCGCCGGCTTTTTTCGCCTGTTTGGTTAGTTTGATCGCATTTTCGGTCGCGTTGGAGCCACATCCAGCCAGCACAGGGACCCTTCCAGAAACTTGTTCCACTGTGACAGAAACGACTCTTTCATGTTCTTCATAGCTGAGTGTTGGGGCTTCTCCTGTTGTGCCGCAGGGAACCAGGCAGGAGGTTCCCTCAGCGATTTGCCAATCGATAAGATGACGCAAAGCCTTCTCATCCACCTTTCCATTATCAAAAGGGGTGATAAGGGCTGTCATCGATCCTTCAAAAAGTAATTTCATCAGACGCGGATTTGACCTTCAAAAACTTTTTCGGCGGGGCCAGAAAGCCAGACGGTATTATTATTGCGGTTCCATTCGACTTCCAATTTGCCACCCGGAAGTTCCACTTTAGTTTTGCGATCGGTAAAACCATTCAGCACGCTAGCCACCAATGATGCCGCAGCTGCCGTGCCACAAGCTAGTGTTTCTCCAACACCACGCTCCCACACTCTTACTTTTATTTCATTCGTCGACAGAACATTGACGAAACTAACATTAGTACGATGTGGAAAAAGGTGATAGTTTTCAAGGAGGGGCCCAAATTTTTCCACGGGAAAGGTATCTAAATTTTCTTGAAAGATGATACAATGAGGATTGCCTAAAGAAAGACAGGTGATTCTGAAATCTTTACTTTCAATTTTTAAAGGGCGATTGATGATTCTTCCGCTTAAATTTACCGGAATTTCTTTTCCCTTCAGCTTTGGTTCTCCCAAATTGACGTCAACATTTTTTGAAGTGACACGAACTTGTCTAATGCCGGCCAGTGTTTCAATGTTCATCTCTTTTTTCTGTGTGTATTTCGCCTCTTTAATATAGCGGGCAAGACAGCGAATACCATTTCCACACATTTCGGCCTCTGAGCCATCGGCATTGAAAATCTGCATTTTGAAGTCGGCCTTGCGTGATTTAGACAAAAGAAGCATCTGGTCACCCCCAATGCCATATTTGCGGTTACAAATCTTTCTGGCCAGGCGTTGAGGGTTTTGGGGTTTCGATTTGAGACAATCTATAATGATGCAGTCGTTCCCAGCCCCTTGCATCTTGATAAAATGGATCGGTTTTTGGTTAACGGCCATACAAATTGCTCTAAGTAGCTGAAATCATTATAAAAAAACTTAAGAGATACTAGCAGGCTCAATTTTGGGTGTCAAGTTTTATATGGATGCCTTAAGGACCTTTTCCTTGACTTTTGGGGCAGGTGTATACATACTTAAACCTAGTTAGATTCCAAAAATCCTCAGTAAAATAGAAAACATATCGAACAATCCAATCCATAGAAAGAACGTGAACCCGCCTAGAGGAGGAACAATATGCATTTAAGTGAGCTAAAGGCCAAGAAGATTGGTGAGCTTTTGGAAACAGCCCATCAAATGAGTATCGAGGGGGCTGCGAATTTGCGTAAACAGGAGCTGATTTTCGCCCTCTTGCAAGCCCACGCTGAAAAAAGTGGGGCCATTTATGGCGAAGGGGTTTTGGAATGCCTTCCCGACGGTTTTGGATTCTTAAGATCTCCCGATTACAACTATCTCCCCGGTCCTGATGATATTTATGTCTCTCCCTCCCAGATTCGTCGTTTTATGATGCGCACGGGTGATACCGTTTCAGGGCAGATTCGTCCTCCAAAAGATTCGGAGCGTTATTTTGCGTTGCTCAAGGTGGAGCAAATCAATCTAGAACCGGCCGACGAAAAGAGGGAAAAAATTCTTTTTGATAACCTGACACCTTTATACCCAGAGTCTAGACTTAATTTGGAATTCGATAAAAATAATTATTCAACCCGTATTATGGATTTGCTATCGCCTATCGGTAAAGGACAGCGTGGATTGATTGTTTCTCCTCCGAGGGCTGGCAAAACGATTTTGCTTCAAAACATTGCGAATGCGATCACTAAAAATCATCCCGAAGTGAATTTAATTGTGTTGCTCATCGATGAGAGACCCGAAGAAGTGACCGATATGCAGCGCAATGTTAAAGCAGAGGTGGTCTCTTCTACCTTTGATGAGCCTGCACAGCGCCACGTTCAGGTGGCCGAGATGGTTTTGGAAAAGGCGAAGCGTTTGGTTGAAAATAAAAAGGATGTGGTGATTCTTTTAGATAGTATTACTCGTTTGGCCAGAGCCTATAACGCCGTGGTTCCACCTTCTGGTAAAATTCTTTCAGGGGGTGTTGATTCAAACGCCCTTCACAAGCCGAAACGTTTCTTTGGCGCCGCCAGAAATATTGAGGAGGGTGGTTCCTTGACCATCATGGGGACTGCCTTGATTGATACCGGTAGTCGGATGGATGAAGTCATTTTTGAAGAGTTTAAGGGAACCGGCAACATGGAAATCATTCTCGATCGTAAGCTGATGGAAAAAAGAATTTTCCCGTGCATGGATGTTGCCAAATCAGGAACGAGAAAAGAAGAGCTGCTGATCCCAGAAAATGTTTTACAACGCGCTTGGTTGTTACGCAAACTCCTGACTCCCATGAGTACGGTCGATGCGATGGAGTTTTTGTTGGACAAAGTTCGTCCAACCAAAACCAACAAAGAATTTTTGGACAGCATGAATTCTTAATAATCACGGGGAGCTACGGTAATTGCATTCGCAATGCGTGAAATTCCTGGCACTTCCAGTTTAAATCCATTCAGACTAAAGTAGAGTTGGCTAGAGCCTCCGCCATCCAGATTTAGGGCATCAACGCATTCCAATCCTCTGAACAGATTTGCGAATTCTTCCATCGATATTTCATCGTTGGCTGTGACGGCTATAATAATATTGCCATTGCGACGAATCCCAACCCCAGACCTTCTGGCCAACGAGGGTTTGAATTGAGGAATCTCTCCGTTTACGACTAATCTGGGACCCACTTGAAGGGCCATTTCTGTTTCTGCGTTTGCTTTGAATGAGCGAAGAGGGATAATGGCCGGTTTTTCTTTTGCTATCTGAAAAATGGCCCACCAGCTGGTAGGATGCAAAGGATTGATTGTCTTGCCGTCACGAACTAGCAGGCCTAGTGACTTATGTTCTGGGCTAAAGAAACCGCCGTTGATCACCAAAGCCGCCTTCGATTTTTTAGCAATCATTTGTGCAGTCGTGTCGACCTCACCTAAATCCTTTGCGGTGATGACAGAAAACTTGAAAAGTTTCGGATCGATCTGAAAGATGTGTGTGTCGTTGATAACCGTGTAGGAAAGTCCCCCGGCAATCGGTTTCCAGGAGTAGGCATGCACGTTGTTCGAAATGCAAAAATCAAAAATCAAAATGCAAAATGACAACCCAAAACTCAAAATTTTGAATTTTAGTTTGTAATTTTGATGTTTGACATTTGATATTTTATTTTTATTTATTGCCATAAATTCACTTCTGCCCCTTCTTTTAATTTGTCTTGCCCTTCCGTTACCACCATATCGGCATCGGTCAGCCCTTCCATAACTTCTGTCAATTCTGGATTATCGGGGTTGGGCCTTGTGTAGATTCGCACACGCCATGCTCTGTTTTGGCGAACGATATAAACGTATTCACGATTACTGTCATTCAAAACAGCTTTTGTGGGAATGCTCAGAACTTTCACTTTTTGAGGGCTGACAAAGTGGACTTGGGCATTCATGCCGCTTTTAAAAAGGGATCGAGAGTTGGGAAGGGCAGCCCTTACTTCAAAAGTTTTTTTGGCGGGATCGAGTTCTGGACCGATAAAAATAATGGGGGCTGTAAAGGCCTGATTGCTAAAATCTTCCACTTTGACATTGATGTTCATTCCTTTGGTGACAGCGGGGGCGTCTGCGGCCGGAAGATTAAAGCTCACATGAATGGGATCGGGTTTGACAATCGTTATTAACGTCTGTTTGGCAACCGCTTCGACACCATTCGTTACATTTTTCGCAGTGACCATGCCAGAAATTGGAGCGTTGACCACGACTTGTCTCACTTGGCTTTCCAAAAGGGCGATATCAGCTTTAAGCCGTTCTACTCCTGCTTCAATTGTTTTGACCTCGGATTCCAGCGATTCCGCCAATGATTTGTCAATTTTACCCTCTTCTAACAAACGATCCTTATTTTTGAAAAAGTAGTTGTTTTTTTCGAGAAGGGCTTCTTGTTCCATACGTTGGGCTTTGATTTGGGACAATTTTAAGGCGAACTCTTGTTCGTTTAGATAAAGGATGGGGTCGCCTTGATTGACACTATCCCCCATGTTGACTGCTACTCGATCGATTTTAACATCCATCGGAAACAAGATATCGGCCTTTTCACTGGGGATGAGTGTTGCCGATAGAGCAATCGTTGCCTGTTTTTCCTCAACGATCGGTTTGTCGACACTGACGGCAACTTTCCCATTTGAAAATAATCCCCCGGGCCCTCCACGGGAACAACCGAAAAGCATTAGAAGAATCAGAAAAATTGTACGCGACATTGAATAGATTATTATATCGGTAGGGGTTATGAAACAAGTAAAAGTTGGGGGATTTGTTCAAAATGCTTATCTCTGGTAAATAGTTGGAGATCATGTTGTATTGTTAGGGCCGCGAGCCACAAGTCGTTGGTCGGAATGGGTGTCCCCTGTCTTTTTAGCTGATTGAAGAGGCGTGCATAGTGGTGGGTGGTATTTTCATCTGGGAACAAAGAATCGACCCGTGGTGAGTTGAGAAAGCGAATCAAGAAGCGCTCATTCACTAATCCTCTTTTCCCACTTTGAAACCCAGCACGAAGTTCTCCAAGAACGATGTAGGGAAGAAAGATTTGCTGCGCTTGCTGGATGGTAGCGGTTACCTCAGGAACGCCTCGGCAGAAGTCGACATAGCGGTTGGTATCAATAGCGATTTTCATTTATTTCCAAAGTTGTGGATCTATCTTGTTTTGTTCTTCCAGTGAGCGATCGAATTCGGGGTCTTCTTGCCATTTTCCAATCAAATCATCGAGGTCATGAAAGATGATAGTCTCTGGCGAAACGCCAACAGCCTTTGTTAACGAATCCACCAGCACTGTATTGAGGCTTTTCCCCTCTGTTTTTGCCTTTTGCTTTAAAGCCCTGTCTACAGTTGTTGAAATTCCTCGAATCGTATATTGTTTTTTTGCATGCATACTCATGCCTGCATTGTAGGCATATACATGATTCTTGTCAATGGCGTTTTTACTTCATCAGACATTCTTCACTCCTTGAACTTTAAGGAGGCGCTGGAAATCTTTTTGATAACTATATGAAATCATTTATCTTCTCTCTCTCTCAAAAATTTTTCAAAAATCCGCAACTTATTTTGATTTGTGACGATAACTTAGTTAGACATATCTAAAGATATTACGGAGGTTCTTATGACCGAGATTAATCGAAGTGCTTGTGACCGATATGCTTATGGACGCAAGCAAGATTTTCAAGATGAAATCAAAATTGCTCAGGAGTGTGCTGATGAACGGAAAGCGGAAACTGGCCTGCCCCACTTTGTAAAAGTGGAGAATTTTTATGCAGGTGATGGCTTGGGACATATTAATGTAACAGTTGAAGTTGGTTTTAAAGATGATCCTGTTTGTTCCCGAAAGGGGGTTTTTCGAAACTGGTGGTTTGGCAATAACAAAGCCGAAGCAGAAAAGTGTGCTCAGCGTTGGACTCAAGCAACGGGGAAAGAATATGCTGCTGAATTAGTAGAAATTAATTGGTTAACCAGAAATGACTATCGTATAGTTGAGAAAAATCGAGAGGTTGTTTGTACTCCATCAACAAATTATTCCACCCATCAAGACAACCCTGCAGTTTATGATGTGAAGGTCTGCCTAAATTATTTGGCAAAAACTTTAGGAAAACCATATCATGCCGTTCAAATATGGGAACGCGATGATTTTGGGCTTTATGCTTATATTGAATTCCGAGAAGGTTATAGCCACGAACATCTCAGTAGCGATTGCAATTTATTAGAATCAACCAGACAATACTGTTCTGCAACTTAGAAATAAGCGCACACCTTGCATCTCCCCAAACTGAATCCACCTGTTTTTTTCTCTACAATTGACGCTTCAAAATCGCCATGTTAGCGCAATTCCACTATGGTCGACATGGATACCCTAACCTCGCTTTGCAAACGGCGGGGGTTTGTTTTTCAATCGAGCGAAATCTATGGTGGTATCAATGGCTTTTGGGATTTTGGGCCGGTTGGTGTGGAACTCAAGCGCCGCGTCAAAGATTCCTGGTGGAAGCGGATCGTTCAATGGCGCGAAGATGTCGTAGGGCTCGATACCAGTATCATTGCCCACCCCCAAACATGGGTCGCCTCTGGCCATGTCAGTCATTTTTCAGACCCGATGATCGACTGCAAGAAGTGCAAAAGACGCTTCCGCGCCGACGAAATTAACCCTTCGACAAGCTCAGGGCACGGAGAGAAAAAATGTCCCGAGTGTGGTGGTGAGCTGACGGAAGCACGTCAATTCAATCTCATGTTTCAAACCTATGTCGGGGCCAACCAGGATGCGGCTTCGCTTGCCTACTTAAGACCAGAGACCTGCCAGTCAATTTTTACCGAATTCAAAAATGTTCAGAGTGTGGCCAGGCTTAAAATTCCCTTTGGCATTGCACAGATTGGCAAAGCCTTTCGAAACGAAATCACGCCGCGCAATTTTATTTTTCGTTCCCGTGAGTTTGAACAGATGGAATTGGAATTTTTCTGTCATCCCAAAGAGTCGCAAAAATGGTATGAATATTGGGTGCAAGAGCGCTTCGACTGGTTTTTATCAATCGGTGTCAAAAAGGAAAATTTAAGATTACGGCCACATGCCAAAGATGAGTTAGCTCATTATGCCAAGGGTTGCACTGACATCGAATTTCAAATGCCTTTTGGTTGGTCCGAACTGGAAGGGATTGCCGATCGTAGCGATTATGATTTGAGCCAGCATATCAAGACATCGGGCAAGGACCTCGATTATTTTGATGAGGAGACAAAAGCGAAATTTGTTCCAGCAGTCGTTGAGACTTCTGTCGGTGTTGATCGTACCTGCCTTTCTTTGCTCATCGATGCCTATCGTGAGGAAGAGGTGAAGGGAGAAAAAAGAATCGTGTTGGGATTTCACCCAACGATAGCCCCTTTTCAAATTGCCGTTTTCCCCCTTTCTGGAAAATTACGGGAGCCAGCCATCAAACTGGAAAAAGATTTACGCAAATATTTTGCGGCCGATTATGATGAGGCGGGTTCGATTGGAAAACGCTATCGCCGCCACGACGAAGTAGGCACACCGTTTTGCATTACCTATGACTTCCAATCTGATCAAGATCATGCTGTCACGGTTAGAAATCGTGATACCATGCAGCAAGATCGCATTGCAATCGATCAGCTCGTTCGTTATTTGAACGACAAATTTTCTTCATAACAATGAAAACCATTTACGCCTTTGGCGAGGGAAAGGCTGAAGGGGATAAATCAATGAAAGATCTCCTCGGTGGCAAAGGGGCCGGTCTTGCCGAGATGTGTCGTTTGGGTCTGCCGGTTCCTCCCGGGTTCACGATCACGACAGAGATTTGTAATTATTATTACGCACACCAACGTCAATATCCAAAGGAATTGGAATCGCAGGCCGCAAAGTCCTTAAGCCACATCGAAAAAATCATGGGAGAAAAGTTTGGGGATCCCGAAAAACCCCTCTTGGTTTCGGTCCGTTCGGGTTCCAGGGCCAGCATGCCGGGGATGATGGATACAATCCTCAACTTAGGCCTCAATAAGAAAACACTCAAGGGTCTGACCGAACAATCAAAAAATATAAAATTTGCCCAGGACAGTTTTGAACGTTTGAAACACATGTTTCAAGATGTGGTTGGTAAACCATTGCCGGAGAATCCTCAGGAACAATTATGGGAGGCGATTGCTGCGGTGTTTGAATCATGGAACAGCAAGAGGGCCATCGAATATCGCCGTATCAACCGCATCCCTCAGGATTGGGGGACGGCTTGTAATGTGCAGGCGATGGTTTTTGGCAATATGGGAGACGATTCAGCGAGTGGAGTCGCCTTTACAAGAGATCCCTCGACAGGCGAAAAAAGATTTTTTGGAGAATACTTGAGAAATGCACAAGGGGAAGACCTCGTGGCAGGGGTGCGGACCCCCGAACCCTTGGAGCAACTTCAAAAAACTCTGCCTCATTGTTATCAAGAACTGCTTACCTTCTATCAAAAATTGGAACGTCACTATCGCGACATGCAGGATATGGAATTTACGATTCAAAAAGGAAAAGTCTGGATGTTGCAAACCCGCCGCGGTCAGCGAACGGCAAAAGCTGCTGTCAAAATCGCCGTGGATATGGTTTCCGAAGGCTTGATCAATAAAGAAGAGGCACTATTGCGAATCGAGCCTAACCAAATCGATCAACTGTTGCACCCCATGATTTCTCCAAGAACTGCTCGCAAAGTTTTGACCAAGGGGCTTCCTGCATCGCCTGGTGCCGCGGTGGGGCGTGTTGTTTTCACGGCGGAAGAGGCCGTCCAATGGAGTGAAAAAAAAGAGGCCGTCATTCTGGTTCGCTCCGAAACCTCCGCAGAAGATATTCACGGGATGCATGTGGCTCAAGGAATTTTGACCAGTCGCGGGGGGATGACCTCCCATGCCGCTGTGGTCGCTCGAGGAATGGGAAAAGTTTGCGTGGTCGGTTGTGGTGCGATGGAAGTCGACGTGGAAAAGAAAGAATTTTCGGTGAACGGCAAGGTGGTCAAAGAAGGAGATTGGCTCACTATTGATGGGACCACAGGCGACGTGATGCTTGGAAAACTCCCAACGATGGAGCCGGAGTTATCTAAAGAATATCAAACCCTCATGTCCTGGGCGGACGCTGTTCGCAAACTCAAAATTCGCGCCAATGCCGATACGCCAGAAGATGCCAGGCGAAGTCTAAACTTTGGTGCGGAAGGGATCGGGCTTTGTCGCACTGAACATATGTTTTTTGATGAAGATCGGATTCAGGCGATGCGCCAGATGATTGTTGCGGAATCGACAGAAGAAAGAAAAAAGGCCTTGGCCAAACTCAAACCGATGCAAAAAAATGATTTTCTGGGGATTTTTCGAGTGATGAAAGGCTTGCCGGTCACCATACGTTTATTGGATCCCCCTTTGCATGAATTTTTGCCGCAAACCCAAAAAGAGATTCAAACGTTAAGTAAAGAAATTGATGTCCCCGTTGAGAGACTCAAAAAAGCGGTCGATGATTTGAAGGAGATGAATCCGATGTTGGGGCATCGGGGTTGCCGTCTGGGAGTCACCTATCCCGAAATTTATGAAATGCAGATTGAGGCGATTATGGAAGCAGTCTGCGAGTTGAAACGAAATGAAAAGATAGAGGTGTTTCCAGAAATTGAGTTGCCGTTAATCAGTCTCAAAGGGGAAATTCAGCTGCTTCGAAAGTTGTGTGAAGACGTTTGTGAGAAAGTTATGAAAGAAACGGGAGAGCGTATTGCTTATCGCATCGGGACAATGGTGGAAACACCAAGGGCGGCTTTCAGGTCCGATGCCATCGCCCCCCATGCCGATTTTTTTTCGTTTGGGACCAATGATTTGACGCAGACCACATTGGGAATTTCCAGGGATGATGGTTTCAAATTCTTGCCCGAATATGAACAGAAGGGTCTAGTCCGATGTGACCCTTTTCAAACCATCGATTTTGAAGGGGTTGGGGAGTTGATGAAAGTTTGTGTGGAGAAGGCGCGCAAAGTGAAACCCAAAATGGAGATTGGGATTTGTGGCGAACATGGAGGGGATCCTGAGTCGATTGTCTTTTGTCATCAAATTGGGCTCAATTATGTCAGTTGCTCACCGTTTCGAGTTCCCATTGCACGTCTTGCTGCTGCCAGGGCCGTTTTATTGGAAAGGCTTTAGGATCACCCAAAATTCTTCTCCGACCTTTGCGAAAAACGCTTTCATAAATAAGATGGAGCTTCGGGGTCCTGTCCCAAAGGGGCCCCTTTGGGGCCAATTGCATAAGCAACCCACCTTATTTTTAATAGAGCTTGTTTCCTCCGGCTACCTGGCGATGAGGGTGCTGAAAGTACGTGATATTTTTTGGGTCGACCCAAAAAATTCGCTCGACTCTCGCCCCGCCAGTCTTTTATCCCGATAGGGTGTGGCGGGGCTCCGAGACGACTTCTATGTAAGTGGTCAACCACTTTTTAGTGTTTTCATCTTTTGATAACAGACTCCTGGTCTATGCTTCTATTCGCACTCACCCCGTACTCCGGGCTGTGTATGATGGATAATTCATA